>JAESFN010000048.1_pt1 | contig 459222 bp, 404 predicted proteins | sample 9269411 | NCBI WGS metagenome assembly JAESFN01 (sample SAMN14505399, study PRJNA617100) | algae metagenome | isolation source: Iphinoe sp. HA4291-MV1 and co-occurring heterotrophs from trail next to... | place: USA: Maunawili Falls, Hawaii | collected 2009-07-25
CCGAGATGGGCACTACCGGCGACGACGACTTCCACTTCAAGGTGAGCCCCGACGGCAGCGCATGGCACGATGCGATCCTCATCGACAAAGACACCGGCGAAGTCTCCTTTCCCTCTGGCGTCCACATCGAGAGCCCCGGCTTGCCGAGCGGCGGCGCGACCGGGCAGGTGCTCGCCAAGGCCTCGAATGACGACGGCGATGTCGCATGGACCACGCCGGCCGGCGGCGGTGACATGCTCGCCAGCGTGTACGACCCGAACAGCATCGCCGCAGATGCCTTCGACCGCGCCAACCACGCCGGCGCACAGGCCATCGCCACCATCACCGGACTCCAAACGGCGCTCGACGAAAGGGCTGCACTCGAGCCAGGCGTCAATGCCCAATTCGGCACGAGCTACACGCTGACGCTCGCCGATCGAGGTGGGCTCGTCACGATGAGTAACGCGGCCGCCAACACACTGACGATCCCCACCGACTCTAGTGTCGCTTTCCCTGTCGGCACCATCATCAGTGTGATCCAGCTCGGCGCCGGCGCGACCACCATCGAAGGCAACACGGGCGTCACCGTAAACGGCGTCTCCGCCGGCTCCGGCCGCATCGGCAGCCGCTTCCAGGCCGCAGCACTCCTCAAGACAACAACCGACACCTGGACCGTCTCCGGCGATTTTGGAGACTCAGCCGTCACGGCTGTCGCACGAACACTGCTCGCGCAATCGACTAAGGCTCTCATGCGTACCGCGGGCCTTGGCCTCAGCGCTGACGGCTCGAGCCTCGTCGCCGCCGCCGATTACGCGGCCATGCGGGCACTCCTCGCGATCGCGCAGTCGGATGTTTCGGGCCTCGGAACTGGTGCCTCTCCTCAGTTTGCGGGCCTCAACATAGGCCACACGGCCGATACGACGCTTGGGCGCACGGCGGCAGGCATTCTCAATGTCGAGGGCCGCGACCTCGCTCTCGCTGAGCCCGGCGTGAATGCGCAAACCGCAACGAGCTACACACTCACGCTCGCCGACAAGGGCCGCATTGTCACGATGAACAATGCGAGCTCGAACAAGGTGACGATCCCGCCGAACAGCTCGGTGGCCTTCCCCTTGAGTGCCATCATCGACGTCCTGCGTATCGGCGCCGGCATCACGACCATCGAGGCTGCGGCGGGCGTGACAGTCAACGGCGTTTCGGGCGGTGCAGCCAGCATCCCCATCCGATGGCAGGGCGCCGCGCTGACCAAGATCGGCACAGACGCCTGGGTGATCTCTGGCGCCATTGGAGACGACGCATGAGCCTGATGTTGCACAGGGCAGGGCTGCTAAGGCCTTCGCTCGCTCCCCCGACACCTGTCGCACCCGACGCCTTTGAGCCCGCACACTGGTCGCTTGCCCCTGGCAACGAAAAGGCCGACGTCGCGATCAATTCGCTCCCTGGCAATGGCGGTGCAACGATCACCGACATCGAGTACCGCGTAGACGGTGGCACCTGGGTGTCTTCAGGAGGCACGTCCGGCTTCGCCATCCCCGATCTGGCGAATGGCGAGGAATACGATGTTGAACTGCGCGCCGTGAACAGCATCGGCGCTGGCGCAGGGAGCGATACCAAGTCGGTCACGCCGCAGTCGGCAGAGTTCGATCCCCTCGATCTCAGCCCGATGCTGTTCTTCGATCTGTCAGACGCTGCGACGCTCAAGCAAGAGCGGACGGGTGGCAGCGCGACCACACCGAGCGCTGCGGACGAAGTCATTGGAAGCATTCAGAACAAGGGTTCGGCAGGCGGGTGGGCCACAGCGTTCACAGACAGCGCCCGCGCCATTCTCCGCGTCAGCGGCGGCCTATCGTATGCCGAGAGCGACGGGATAGACGACGGTTACGATTTCGACTGGTCGAGCTCCAACGCCAATATGTGGGTTGTCGCCGGGTTGCGTATGCTGGCGAGCGGTCCGTGGGTGCGGATCATCTCTCTCTCCGCATCCGATAGCTTTGCGGATTCGAATAACACGAATGGTGTGGCGCCCCTCCTGCGCAATAATGAGAACAACCAACTTGCGAGCTATCACAACGGAGGAGTGCGCTCGACTGTGGCCCTCGTCATGGGGGTGGACCATGTCGCTGATGTCCAGTTTTCGGGGTCAGGAAACGCAGTTGCAGTAGACGGCGGCACACCGGCCACGGCCTCGTTCGGCTTCGCCCCCAATTTCACGGTCGGGCGCTTGCTCCACGCATTCGAGACGGGCTATCGCGGCAGCTATATGCAAGGGCGTCTCTATTGCCTGATCGCTGGCACAGGGACATTGAATTCCAGGGATCGTGACGACCTTGTTGCATGGGTAGCCGCCAAGAGTGGCGTTACTTTATGAGCCTCTCTGCAGACGACGGCGGTCCCGCACGATCTGATCGACGGCTGCCTCGAAGCTGATCCTTTGCCCCGTGCCCACCTCGACGTAGAGCGCGTAGTCGAAAAACGCCGCAGCGAAAATCTCAGCAAGAGCAGGCCGCGCCGTACGCCGCGAGATCGCCACGCGATCATCTGTCAGGCCCCAGCCGGCATAGAACGGCGCGCCGAAACAGCTCACTGGCACGCCGGCCATGAGTGCCTCGAAGCCGAGTTGGCTGCTGACCACGTAGACATGATCCACCAGCTCGATGAGCGACCAGGGATTTACCGGCTGCGCGATGATGCGCGCGCCATCGATCTCACGCGCACGCCCGGCCAGATAGCCGCGCTTTGCACCACTCATAACCTCGGGATGAACCTTCACCAGGATCTCGCCGCCCGGATGCTCGGCCTTGGCCGCCGCGAGCATTCGCACGAACGTACTCTCGTCTGCCCCGCCCCCCGCGACGGAAGCATCGCCATAGGTCTGGTCGACGACCAGCACGCGCGGCCTGGATCCGCGTTGCGTGAGCCCGAGTGCGCCCGCGTCTCGGCACGGCGCATTGTTGTACTTTGAAACGGCCTCCTTGCGCAGGCACGCCATGCCGCGTTCTGCGCGCAGAATCGTCTCACTGTCCGTCGCGCCAGCACTCGCCGTGATCAGGCGCTCGAGATCTGACGGGATCGCCGCGTCGTAATAGATGCCGCTGTGGTCGAGGATCAGCGATCGGGGAAGCTCGCGCGATCCTGGCCGTAACGAACGCACCCAGCCGTCCTCGATGGCCACATATGGCTTCTCATTTCTCTTCGCGAGCCGCCGCGCGGATGCTGCCGTCGCCTTGTGTCCCCAGCCGATCACGACGTCGTACGCCTCGGGCCCGAGCAGCCGCGGCCAGCGAACGAGCTCATAGCCCGCGCCGCCTTGAAGCACGCGCTCCAGCTTCCAGATCCCGCTCGACAACGTCCCCGCACGAATGTCTTTCATTTCGAACTGACTATTCTATTCTACAATCAGTAATTGTATCGACGGTAAGCGCGGACAGCGACATCTCAAATCATTAATTCAATCATAGGATGCAGAATTGAGTGGGCGCAAAGAGGGGCCAGCTGCGTCGTAGGCGCAGATGTAATGGCGCATTATCCTAGGAATTCGGCCAATTTTGTCCACTAAACTGACCCGAATATCAGTTGCCGGCAGGACACACACAGCAGCTCCATACACCTACTTAAGATTGTGATTCGATCAAAAGACTGCTAGCTTCCCTTCTAGTGGGGCCGCGCATATTCTCTACCAGAAATTGCGGACAGGCAGCGGCATCCTACGGGGAACGATCATGCCGTTGCTGCCCTCCAAGCTGCGCCTTCGCGCCACGCTGATCAGCGTCTGTGCCTTGATCGGCTGCGCCCTGGCCGCCTGCGGCATCACGCCAACGACTGGGCCCTCCTCTCGCGAGATCGGCGGCACGCCCGAGGCCACGCCTGCAGCAGAATATGTCGTCATCGACGTCAATCACGCGGTGATCCGCGCCATCGGCGGCGCGCGTCACGGCGGCTTCTCCAGTCTCATGCGCACGGGTTCCGCCCCGAAAGCCCGCATCGGCGCCGGCGACATCCTCGCAGTGACGGTCTACGAAGCCGGCGAGGGCGGTCTCTTCACCGGCAAGGAGCAGCGGCACGCAGCGTTCCCCGCTCTCCAGGTCGACCAGCAAGGCCACATCTCACTTCCCTATGCCGGCCTGCTCAAGGTCGAGGAGCGTACACCTCACGAAGTCCAGAAGCTCATCGTCGAACGCCTTCAGGGACGCGCCATCCAGCCCCAGGTCGTGGTCTCGATCACAAGTACGGAGAGCAACACGTTCGTCCTCGCAGGCGATGTCGCGAAGCCGGGCCGCTATCCCCTCTCGACCACCGGCGACCGTCTGCTCGACGTCATCGCCAAGGCCGGCGGCGCGCGGCATCCGGCGCGCGAGGTCTATGTGACCTTCGTGCGCGGCCAGGAGCGCGGCACGCAGCTTCTCGAGAAGATCATCGACGACCAGGGCGAGAACATCTTCATCCTCGCTGGCGACCGCATCTACATCAACCACGACCCCAAGCGCTACACCGTCTTCGGTGCCGTGCACAAACCGGGCGCATACGTGTTCGCCGCATCGCAGGTCAACGTCCTCGAGGCCATGGCGTTTGCCGGCGGCCTCCTCGACGAGCGCGCCGATGCCACGGGCATCTTCATATTCCGCTACGAAAGTGCCGCCATCGTCCGCGCCATCCAGCCCGAAACCCCGCACGTCGGCAGCGCGGGCACAGTGCCGACGGTCTACCGACTCAGCCTGCGGGATCCGGGAAGCTACTTCTACGCCCGCGGCTTTCTGCTTCGCGACAAGGACGTCCTCTACATCGCCAATGCACCGGGCGTCGAGATCGCCAAGGTCCTCCGCCTGATCGACCTCGGCACACGCTCCTTCGGCAATATCCGAGGCAATGTCCGTGCATTCGACTGACGCCTCAGGAAGGCGCAGCAGCTCGCTCGCGATTATGGTGCGGGTCGTCGCCGCGCTGCTCCTGCGCGAGACGCGCGTGCGCTTTGGCCGGGCTCAGATCGGCTATCTGTGGGCGATCATCGAGCCGCTCGGCGGCGTTCTCGTTCTGGCGTTTGCCTTCCAGCTCATCGGCCGCGTGCCGGATGTCGGCCAGAGCCTCCTTCTCTTTCTTGCGATCGGAATGCTTGGCTTCAGTCTGCAGCGCCGCCTCGCCGTGCAACTCGGCAATGCCTTCGACGCGAACAAGGCGCTCTTGTTCTTCCCGGTGGTCAAGCGCATCGACACGCTCATCGCGCGCGGCATCCTCGAGATCTCGACCAGCCTCCTCTCGATGGTGATCATCATCGCCGGCCTCGTAATCATCGAGGGCGTCTCTCCACCAGCCCGTCTCGATATCTTTGTCTTAGGGATTGCAGCGCTGGCGCTCCTCGGATTCGGCCTTGGAACCCTGAATGCCATCCTCAACGCGCACTTCAACTCGTGGCGCCACATCGAGGGCATGATCAGCCGCCCGCTCTTTCTCATGTCGGGCGTCTTCTTCACGCCTGTCATGCTGCCATCGGCCCTCACCGACATCCTGGCGTGGAACCCGATCCTCCACGGCATCGAATGGCTTCGCTGGGGCTACTACGAGGGGTATCGCCCGGACTACATCAGCGTCGAGTATCTACTCGGCTGGGGTCTTGCCTCGACTCTCGCCGGGCTCGCCGCCGAGCGCTTTCTGCCACCGGGCGAGGCGTGACATGATCCGCCTCGTCGAGGTCAGCAAATCTTACAAAATCGGCCGCGGCCGCAAGTATGTGCTCCGCGAGGCAACGCTCGACTTCGAACACCGCAACATCGCGATCATCGGGCAGAACGGTGCCGGCAAATCCACACTGCTACGCCTGATCGCGGGAGCCGAGCGCCCCGATCGCGGCCGCATCATCACCGAAGGCCGTGTCTCATGGCCGCTCGGCTTTTCCGGCGGCTTCAACGGCAGCACCACCGGCGTCGACAACACGCGCTTCATCTCCCGCATCTACGGCCAGGACACCGACCGCATTCTCGACTTCGTGCGCGACTTCTCCGAGCTCGGCGCCTTCTTCGCAATGCCTGTCTCGACCTACTCGTCGGGCATGCGCGCGCGGCTCGCCTTCGCCATCAGCATGGCCATCTCGTTCGACTGGTACCTCGTCGACGAGATCACCGAGGTCGGCGATGACCGCTTCAAGGAGAAATGCCGCACAGCCTTCAAGGAAAAGCTCGTGGATGCCCGCATCCTCATGGTCTCGCACAGCGTCAGCACGTTGCGCAGCTACTGCGATATGGCCGCGCTCGTCCACGGCGGCACCATTACGCTCTACGACGACATCGAGGAGGGCGTCGCCGCCCACAAGCAGCTCATGGGCATAGCACGACAGCCAGTTACCACCGCATGAGCACGCGCGCGACCGAGGGAGGCATCCGCCGATCATGGTGCACACGCTGAAGGTAATGCCGTCGGAGACAAGTACGCCTGCTGCAGCCCCAGCCGCATCCCCCGCGTCTGGTGCTGGTCAGCGCGCACGCTGGCGCATCATCATCGCCTCCTTCATCCTCGCAGTCGCTCTCCCCACGCTGGTCGTTTCGGCCTATTTCGCCTTCTTCGCCGCTGACCAATACGCCGCCGAGACGCGCTTCTCGGTCCGCAGCGCCACCACGACACAGGCGCCGAGCGATCTGCTGGGGCTGATCAGCGTCACGCCTGCCGCAACCGTCGCGGATGCCTATGTCCTCATCGACTTCGTGCGCAGCCGCCAGTTGCTAGACCGGCTCCAGACGGAGCTCGACTACAAAGCCATCTTCTCCCGGACCGAGGCCGACGCCTGGGCGCGCCTGGACGCAGATTTACCCATGGAGAAGGTCATCCCCTATTGGCGGCGCATGGTCTCGATCGGCTTCGACACGACCTCGCAGATCGTGACGCTCCAGACCCGCGCCTTCCGGCAGGACGACGCCCTCATGCTCGCCAACGCCATCCTCAGGCAGAGCGAGCTGCTCATCAATGATCTCTCTGCTCGCGCCCGCGGCGATGCCGTCAAGATGGCGGAGCAGGAGCTTGCGCAATCGGAGGCGCGCCTGCGTCTCGCCCGCCTCGCCGTCAGAACCTTCCGCGAGGAGCGCCAGGAGATCGATCCGCGGAAGAAAGCCGAGGCACGCCAGCAGATCATCGAGACTCTGCAGGGAGAGCTCACCAATGCCCGCGCACGACTGCAGACCATGCGCCAGCAGCTCGCCGAGAACGCCCCGACCGTCCTCTACCAGCGCAGTGTCATCAACGCCCTCGAAAAGCAGATCGACGAGGAGCGCAGCCGCGCCGCCACGTCCGCAAGTGCGACTGCCGACGACTCCACCATTGGCGGCTTGATCGCCGACTACGAGGCACTCACCATCGATCGCGAGTTCGCCGAGAAGGCTTACGTCTCGGCCATGGGCTCGCTCGAGCGCGTCCGCTTCGATGCCGCCCGCCAGCAGCGCTATCTGGCGACCGTTGTCGCGCCCTCGCTGCCGCAGCATCCGCTCTATCCAAAGAGCCTGCTCAACACGCTCATCGTTCTCGTCGGTCTCTTCTGCGTCTGGGGACTTGCCGTGCTGATCGGCCTCGCCGTGCGCGATCACGTCGCCTGAGCTTGAGGCGGCCGCAGTCTCCCGAACATTTGATCCCGCACGGATCGTCAGCGCACCACGATGGCGGCACAATGGCGCTGTAAGTTAGAGTCGTCAGGCAAAATAGCCGACCAGGAGGAACAAATGTCCAAAGAGACCATTTCGCTCTCACGTCGCGGCCTGCTCGCCGGCGCCGGCATTACTGCAGCCGCCGCCTACACGGGCGCCTTTTCGATACCGCTAGCGCACGCCAAAGCGCCGTTCGCGACGACTCAGGCGCCCTACTTCTATCGCTTCCCGCATGGCAAGTTTCAGATGACGATGGTGTCCGACGGCCCCCTGCCGCTCGGCGATCCTTCCGGCGCCTTCCTCGGCGCGAGCAAGGAAGAAGTCAGCAAGATGCTGACCGACAATTTCCTCTCGCCGACAAACGCCGTCCTCGAGCAAAACATCCTCGTCGTGAACACGGGCGACAAGCTCTACATCGTCGATACCGGCATGGGTTCCTCGACGATGTTTGGCCCGACCACCGGCAAGCTCATGGCGAGCCTCAAGGCTGCCGGCATCGATCCCGCCGACGTCGACGGCATCCTCGCGACGCACGCGCACTGCGATCACGTCTGGGGAATCATGGACGACAACGGCAAGCCGAACTTCCCCAATGCCCAGATCTACATCTCGCAGGCGGACTTCGACTTCTGGACAGACGAGGCCAAGCTGGCGTTGAAGGATCCGGCCTACATGAAGCCGTTCGTCGAGGGCGCACGCAAGAACCTGCTCCCCGTTCGCGATCGGATCGTATTCGTAAAGGACGGGCAGGAATTCGTGCCTGGTATCCAGGCCATTTCCGCGCCGGGGCACACGGTCGGGCACACGATCTTTATGATCACGTCCGAAGGCAAATCGATCGCCGCCATCGGCGACCTCACCCACCATCACGTCCTCCTGGTCGAGAAACCGCGCCTCGAGTTCGCCTATGACACCGACCCGAAGCAGTCGGCAGGCTCGCGCGTACGTATTCTGGAAATGCTCGCCGCCAACAAGATCCCGCTCGTTGCCTATCACTTCCCGTGGCCGGGCTACGGACATGTCGTCAAGAGCGGCGACGGCTTCCGTTACATCTCAGCGCCCATGAACATGACGCTTTAGTCCGCATTCGGGTTCAGACGCGCAAAGCAAAGGGGCCGGCGCGCAAGCGCCAGCCCCTCTCGTTTTCCAATCGCGGCGCGATCTACTTCTGCGTGGCCGTCCAGCTTCCGTTGCGGCCACCGCTCACGGTGCCCGACATGCTCTTGCCGTCGATCTTGCCCGTGTACTTGGCATCGCCGACAGTGAAGCTGACATCGGTGCCGCGCACACGGCCATCCGTGATCTCGGTCGGACCGAGCTTGCCGCTCAGCATCTGATACTTCTGCTCGAGCTGCAGCTCGGCCTCGCCGAGCTGCCAAGTGCCACCCGCCTTGGCCGGCACGATCCACAACAGGGCCTTGCAGTAGTTCGTGCAGTCCTCGGTGACCGTCGCTGTTTCGTCGGCCTGCCAGTCGCCCATCGTGAACGTGTTCGACACGAGGCGCGTGCCGGGCTTCATCTCGAGCAGTTTTGGCGAGAGCTTCTCGTTGATCCAAGGCAGCAGGAACATCGTGATGATCTGTGCCTTCGAGAAATCGCTCTCGAAGATATCAGCCTTCTCGAATGTGGCCTTGTCGGCAACGCCCGCGGCCTTCGCAGCCTTCTGAGCGACCTCGACCATCTGCGGGTTGTATTCGATGCCGTGGGCCGTCATGCCCTTCTGCGCTGCTGTGATGACCGTGCGCCCGTCACCCGAGCCGAGGTCGATCAGGTAATCCTGCGGCGTCGCCTTGGCGATCTCGAGCATCTTGTTGACGAGGCTCTGCGGGGTCGGCACCCACACCACATCTTTGCCCGCTTGGCCAACCTGAGGCTCGAAAGTGCCACTCTTGGTGCTCTGCTCCTGAGCGACCGACGAAAGCGCCGTCGCGACCAGCAGGACGCTGGCGAACATTGCCAAACCTGCCCGCGCTCTGCCGGACCAACCGACAGCAGCTGCCGGTGTCTGGAAAGGCCTCGATGACGCGCGCGTCGGAACTCTATCCATTCTGGATTTCCTCGTTTTGGGTCGTGGTTGTCGGATCAACCGGCAAGTGCAGAACCTCGCCGTCGGATATTCGTTTCAAGTGCAGTCGCACCGCCGCGGGACGGCGAAGCTGTCGGCAGGTAGACTATCGGCGTCCTGAGACAGGCAAAGGGATCGGCTGGTAAATTCTCGGTGAGACCTCACGTCGAGCATCACACACGGTGCTCGATAGTCAGAAATTGCGGCCGAATCCGGCAGTGACCGGGACATGACATGGTTATCGAGATGCTCGATGCCACCGGCGCCAATTTCGCTGCCGGATGGCCGCCCGTCAATGCGCCAGCAGATCCTCGACGGCGCGACGCAGCGCAGCCTCGTCCTCCGTGCATTGCACAGGATTGCCTGCCCGATGCCCCCAGATGGACTCTATCGGGCGTAGCTCGGCATTGGGCATGAGGCGGGCTTCCGCCTCGCCATCGGCCAGCGTGAAATAGAGGTCCGTGGTCGAAGGCATGATGATCGCGCGGGCCTTGATGGCCCCGAGTGCAGCTTCGAGGTTGCCGCTGTAGATCCGATTGTCGGAGATATCCGACTGGTACCAGGTCTCAATCATCGAGAGCAGATCCTCGGCGGCCCGGCGCAGATAGTTCCCTTCCCAGGCGCGCACCAGATAGTCCTCGAGCGAGGTGTAACCGATCGTCGCCCAGAGCTTTTCCCGATAGAAGGCTTGGCTCATGGCCCAGCCCGCATAGACGCGTGAGAAGGCCCTCAGTGCCCTGATTGGCCGCTCGGTGAAGCGCCCATCGCGCCACGCGCCATCGGCCGTCAGCGTCGCGCGGATGCCCTCCAGGAAGACCTTGTTGTGCGGGCTCGTCCGGGCGGACGTGCACACAGCGCAGAGGCGCTCCACCCGATCGGGAAATATTGCACCCCAATGCAGCGCCTGCTGGCCGCCCATGGACCAGCCATAGGCGAGCGCCAGCTTCGTTATGCCGAAGCGCTCGCGCAGCAGGCGCTCCTGCGCATGGACATTGTCCCAATGCGTGAAGACCGGATTGCGCCCGACGCCGAACGGCTCGGCGAGATTGCTCGGCGAGGAGGAGAGACCATTACCGAGCTGGTTCGGGATGATGATAAAATAGCGCTCGGGATCGAGCACCCGGCCCGGTCCGATCAGCCAGTCGATATCCGTGTGATGCGCTGCGTAGGAGGTCGGATAGAGGATGACATTCGACTTGTCCGGCGCGAGCCGACCGTAAGACTTGTAGGCGAGATGCGCTTTCGGCAGCGTCAACCCGCGCTGAAGCGCCAAAGGTCCAAGCTCGAATGTCTCGTAGTCCGTCACGTTCTTGCCCCTCCCGATGATTGGCGCCCGCGCAGAGCTTACACCGGACCGATCCTGACTGGAGCCGGAAACGAATTGGGAATGCGCCCTAGGCACTGCACGGCCGCCTGCATGGCCGCAATGTAGCCGTAGGGACCGAGGCCACAGATGACCGCCTTGACCGAGCCCGAGACCTTGGAGTGCCGGTGCAGTTCGTCACGCGCATGAATATTGGAAATATGCAGCTCGATGATCGGCCCTTCGAAGACCTTCAGCGCATCGATGATGGCGATCGATGTGAACGAGAAGCCCGCCGGATTGATGATGATCGCATCCGCTCGCTCGCGCGCGGCCTGGATGAGGTCGACGATCACGCCTTCGTGGTTCGACTGCTGAAATTCGAGTTGCACATCCAGCAGCAGAGCAAATTCGCGGCAGCTACGCTCGATCGCGTCGAGCCGCGTCGCACCGTAGATGTGCGGTTCGCGGATCCCGAGCAGGTTCAGATTCGGTCCATTGAGGATCATCAAACGGGTTGGCACGGTGTCCCTCCTTACATTTTTTTTAAGCTCTTAGAATGGGACGGCAACAATCGTCCGCGCAACAGGATTGACGCCGCGGCTCAAGCCGCTCCGGCAGGGCCCGGCCGCGACCGCCGGTACGTCCTTGCGAACGTCAGTCAATTCCGGGCACCCCAATCGATTGAGGCGACCCAATGCACCCGCCGCGGTTGCCGCTCCGGGCACCAGCAGGTACAGAGTGGGGCCAACTTCACAGAGCGGGTGTGCGCGCGTTCCCATGGCGCTGGAGATCGAACGAAAATTCCGCGTGACGGGTGATGGCTGGATGCCATTCGTGACTCGCACGCGTCCACTGCGCCAGGCGTATCTCGCCAGGAACGGTCGCCTTTCCGTTCGCGTCCGCATCGACGGTGATGAAGCCGGGACACTCACGATCAAGGCTTCGCGCTCCGGCCTGGAGCGCGACGAATACGAGTATGCGATCCCGGTCGCCGATGCCGAGGAGCTGATGGCCCAGCGCGAAGGCTCGATCATTAGCAAGGCCCGCCACATCGTGCCGTTCGGCGACCTGAATTGGGAGATCGACGTCTTCGTCGGCGAGAATGCCGGCCTCGTCATTGCGGAGATCGAACTCGACCGCGCCGACCGCGTCTTTGAGCGTCCCGACTGGCTTGGCGAGGAAGTTACCGGCGATCGCCGCTTCTATAATGCCGATCTCGCCAAGCGGCCGTACTCGAGCTGGATGCGGGGAAGCTAAATCTTCGTGCGGCCCTTGCGCGAGCGTCGCCCGGATACGGCCGCCGACGGCCGCTGGCACTCGCGCACGGCCTCGACGATCAGCTCTCCCAGCGCGACGAAATCCTCCTTCCGCGGCGAGGTCGCACGCCACGCCAAGCCGAGCGTGCGCGAGGGCGCAGGGTCGGCAAAGCGGCCGATACTGACCCGCCCACCCATGGCCTCCACGCCGATACTGATTTCAGGAAGAAACGTCAGCCCCATGCCGTTTGCGACCATCTGCACGATCGTCGAGAGGCTGGATGCACCGAACGTATCGACGCCCTCCACCTGCCGCAGGTGGCAGAATGCAAGCGCCTGGTCGCGCAAGCAGTGCCCCTCTTCGAGCAACAGCAGGCGGTCATGCTCGAAGAGCTCCGGCGTCGCCTTGACGCGCCCATTGAGCTTGCGCCCGGGCGGCATCGCAAGCAGGAAGCGGTCTTCGATGAGCGGAAGGGTCTCGACCTCGGGACGCTCGATGGGGAGTGCCAGAAGGAGGAGATCGAGCGTCCCGTCGACAAGCTCGGCGATCAGCTGCTGCGTATGCGTTTCACGCACGCGCAGCACGAGTTGCGGGTAGCCCTGGCTGACGAGCGGCAGTAGCGCGGGAAGAACGTAGGGCGCGACCGTCGGGATCACGCCCAGCCGGATAGGCGCCGACAGCGGCTCGAGCGATTGCCGAGCGAAATCACCGATATCGCGCACCTCATTGAGAATGCGCTGCGCGCGACGCGCGACCTCGCGGCCCGCCGCAGTGAGCTGCGCCCCCTGCCGCCGCCGTTCCACAAGTTGAACGCCGAGCTCCTGCTCCAGCTCCTGGATCTGCATCGAAAGCGCGGGCTGCGAGACCGCGCAATGCGCCGCCGCCTTGCCGAAGTGGCCTTCGCGGGCAATCGCGTCGAGATACCGGAGCTGTTTGAGAGAGATCATGTTGATCAGTTTTTCTTATCGCCGAGTGAAGTTAATGCGATTGGACCATGACGACAAGGGCTCCTAAAGTTTGGACCACTTTTAATTCTAGGGAGGCCCGCGCGCGCATCTTGGCGCGCCGCGCGGCATCTGAGGCCAGCGGAGAGAAAAAATGGACGGAAGTAGCGAAGGCAAATGCCCATTCTCGGGTGGACGGCGCGGCACGCAGAACCGCGACTGGTGGCCGAACCAGCTCCGCGTCGACCTGCTGAGCCAGCACTCGGCCAAATCCGATCCCCTCGACAAGACGTTCGACTATCGCGAGGCCTTCAAGAAGCTCGACTACGAGGCGCTGAAGGCGGACCTGCGTGAGCTGATGACGGACTCGCAGGCCTGGTGGCCCGCCGACTTCGGCCATTACGGCCCCCAGATGATCCGCATGGCCTGGCACAGCGCCGGCACCTACCGCATCGGCGACGGCCGCGGCGGTGGCGGTCGTGGCCAGCAGCGTTTCGCGCCGCTCAACAGCTGGCCTGATAACGTCAACATCGACAAGTCGCGCCGCCTTCTGTGGCCGATCAAGCAGAAGTACGGGCAGTCCATCTCCTGGGCAGACCTTTACATCCTCACCGGCAATGTCGCGCTCGAGACCATGGGCTTCCGCACCTTCGGGTTCGCCGGAGGTCGCGCGGATAGCTGGGAGCCGGATCAGGACGTCTACTGGGGTCGCGAGACCACCTGGCTCGCGCCGAGCAACGATCCCAACAACAAAGGCAACCGCTATTCCGGCGAGCGCGATCTGGAGAACCCGCTTGCCGCGGTCCAGATGGGCCTCATCTACGTCAATCCGGAAGGTCCCGACGGCAATCCCGACCCGCTCGCGGCGGCGAAGGACATCCGCGAGACCTTCAAGCGCATGGCTATGAACGACGAGGAAACCGTCGCGCTCATCGCCGGCGGCCACACCTTCGGCAAGACGCATGGTGCTTCGGCCGAGTCACACAAGGGTCCAGACCCGGAGGCTGCGGATCTCGAAGCGCAAGGATTCGGCTGGGCCAGCAACTTCGGCACAGGGCACGGCGCAGATGCCATCGGCAGCGGCCTCGACGTCACCTGGACACAGACGCCCGCCCAGTGGAGCAACTTCTTCTTCGAGAACCTCTTCAAGTTCGAATGGGAGCTGGAGAAGTCTCCGGCCGGCGCGAACCAGTGGGTCGCCAAGAACGCAGGCGAGATCATTCCCGACGCGCACAACCCGTCGAAGAAGCGCAAGCCGACCATGCTGACGACCGACCTGTCGCTGCGCTTCGACCCGGCATATGAGAAGATCTCGCGCCGCTTCCTGCAGAACCCGCAGGCCTTCGCCGAAGCGTTCGCCCGGGCCTGGTTCAAGCTCACCCACCGAGACCTCGGCCCGCGCTCACGCTATCTGGGCCCGGAAGTGCCGAAGGAAGAGCTGATCTGGCAGGATCCCGTGCCGGCCGTCGATCATCCGCTGATCAATGACGCCGACGCCGCGGCACTCAAGGCTAATATCCTAGCCTCGGGCTTGAGCGTTTCCGAACTCGTCGGCACGGCCTGGGCCTCGGCCTCCACCTTCCGCGGCGGTGACAAGCGCGGCGGCGCCAATGGCGCACGCATCCGTCTCGCACCGCAGAAGGATTGGGAGGTCAACCAGCCCGCCCAGCTCACGAAGGTGCTCAAGGCGCTGGAGCGCGTGCAGTTCGAGTTCAATCAGGGCCAGAGCGGCGGCAAGAAGATCTCGCTGGCCGATCTGATCGTGCTCGCCGGCAATGCTGGCGTCGAGCAGGCAGCCAAGGCAGCAGGCCACGACATCACCGTCCCGTTCGCCCCCGGGCGCACGGATGCCTCGCAGGCGCAGACTGACGTCGAATCCTTCTCCTATCTCGAGCCGGTCCTCGACGGCTTCCGCAACTACGAGAAGACCCGCTACGCCGTGCCCGCCGAGCACATGCTGATCGACAAGGCGCAGCTTCTGACGCTGACCGCACCCGAGCTGACCGTCCTGATCGGCGGTCTGCGCGCGATCAACATCAATGTCGGCGGCTCCAAGCATGGCGTGCTCTCCGATAAGCCCGGTGCGCTGACCAACGACTTCTTCGTGAACCTGCTGGATATGTGCACGGAGTGGAAAGCTGTCTCCGACGCCAAGGACGTGTTCGAAGGTCGCGACCGCAAGACCGGTAAAGTCAAGTGGACCGGCACGCGCGTCGATCTCGCGTTCGGTTCAAACTCCGTGCTTCGCGCTCTCGGCGAGGTCTATGCGTGCTCGGACGCGAAGGCGAAATTCGTGAAGGACTTCGTCGCGGCCTGGACCAAAGTCATGAACCTTGACCGCTTCGACATCGCCTGATCCTGGCGCACGACAATTCCCTCTCCCGGCTTCCGGGAGAGGGTCACGAACGCCCTGTCCTTATCGCTGTCGCTCTTGCCGTCGCGGGCATAGCACCGCGTGGGGATGCGACAGCACCCCTTTCCAGCAGCTCGCGGCAAATAAAGAAAGATGCAGAGCCGCGAAGGCCGTCGCGGCGGACGAACCCGCGTGGTCCCTACAATGATGTAGGTGGGCGCCGTTTGTCCGAAACCACGGTCCCGGCCAGGGACAGCTCCCAAGCGGATCTTATAGGCCCCCGGGTCGTATAGCCCTAACGCACCCCGCAGCCCTGCACTTCATCAAGTAAGCCAGTTTGGCCCCATTTCCAAGGGGCGCCCAGAACGTCATGCTTTACGGGCGGCCAGCGTCACCCCTGCCAGGATCAGCATGAAGCCGAACACGTGAAAGGACTGCAGGCGCTCTCCGAGAAATATCCCGGCAAGAACTGCGCTGTAGAGCGCAATGAGATGGAGCAGCGCTCCCGCCCGGTTCGGCCCGATCAATTCCACGCCGCGGTTCCACGACATATAGGCGACAAGGCTCGGAAAAATCGAGACATAGACGCACGTGAGGAAAGTCGTGACGGTCGGTGCAAACCGTATGCCCTGCGTGTACTCGTGCAGGGCGAAGGGGAGCGTGCCCACCGCCGCAATCAGCGCGAAGATGAACATGAAGCTCGTCCAGTGAATACTCGGGCGAAAACGCAGACACGCCGAATAGACGGCCCACACGCCCATATTGAAGAGAATGACGAGATCGCCGTAGTTGAACGCCATCTTTACGAGCGTCGCCGGCTCGCCTCGGCTGATGATGAACAGCACGCCGGCAAGCGACACAGCAATCCCTACATACTGGCTCAGCCTCATGGTCTCGCCGAACATGAGCGCCACTGCCGCGACGATGAAAACCGGCCCAAGCGAGTTCAGCACGGAGACATTGACCGCGCTCGTGTACTGGAGGCCGACATATTGGAGCGCACTGAAGAGCGCGCCGCCCGAGAGCCCGAGCACGAGCATGGCCTTCCAATGCGACCTGATCGCCGGCCAGTCGCGGCTCAGGTGATTGCGCGCAAGAATGCCGGCAATCACGCACGGAAATACCCAGCGGAGCGCCGACAGACTGACCGGCGGCACTTGCCCTGCGATCGCGCGACCAAGGACATGATTGCCCGACCAGCAGAGGCCGGCGAGCGCCAGCAACGCGTAGGCCTGCACGGACGATGACCTGACATCCGAGGTCGACATGCGGTCCAGCTTTCCAATTCCAGGGGATGCGGGCAGCCTGCGCCGTAAAGCTCAGGCCGAGAGCCGCTCGATGCGGGCGCCGCAACGCGAGAGCTTCTCCTCGAGCCGCTCGAAGCCGCGGTCGAGGTGATACACGCGGTTGATCATGGTCTCGCCGTCGGCCATGAGCCCGGCAATGACGAGCGACACCGAGGCGCGCAGGTCGGTGGCCATCACGGGCGCGCCGCGCAGCGTGCCGACGCCGCGAATGGTCGCAGAATCACCGTGCAAGCGAATATCGGCGCCGAGCCGCGCGAGCTCCTGCACGTGCATGAAGCGGTTCTCGAAGATCGTCTCACGGATCACGCTCGTACCTTTGGCCCGCGTCATGAGCGCCATGAGCTGAGCCTGCAGATCCGTCGGGAAGCCCGGGAAAGGCTGCGTCTCGATGCTCACGGGCTCGATGGCATTGCCATTGCGCGAAATACGCACGCCCTCGGCCGTCTCCTCGACAGTGGCGCCGGTCTGCGTCAGCGTCGCGAGCGCCGTCTCGAGCAGATCCTTGCGCGCGCCCTCGAGAACGACATTGCCGCCGGTCGCGGCCACCGCGAAGGCGTAGGTTCCCGTCTCGATCCGGTCGGGCAGCACATGATGCGTCGCGCCCTCGAGTCTGTCGCGCCCTTCGATCCTGAGCGTCGACGTGCCGACGCCCTCGATCTTGGCGCCCATCTTCATGAGGCACTGGGCAACGTCAGCGACCTCTGGCTCGCGCGCCGCATTCTCGATGACGGTCTCGCCGCGCGCGAGGCTTGCGGCCATCAGAACGTTGTGGGTGGCGCCGACTGACACCTTCGGCATCACGACGCGGCCCCCTCTGAGCCCACCCTTCGGCGCTCTCGCGACGACATAGCCCGCATCGATGTCGATCTCGGCGCCGAGCGCCTTGAGGCCGATCAGGTGCAGATCCACGGGCCGCGTGCCGATCGCACAGCCGCCGGGGAGCGACACCTTCGCCTCGCCGGAGCGCGCCAGCAGAGGCCCGAGCACCCAGAAGCTCGCCCGCATCCGCGACACCATCTCATAGGGCGCGGTCGTATCGACAATGTCCCGCGCCGTGAAATGGAAAGTCTCGCCCAACAGGTGCGGATCGGCATTGGCACGCTTGCCGTCCACGGAGTGATCGACGCCGTGGTTGCGCAGGATGCGCGCGAGAAGATTGACGTCCGCGAGGTTCGGCACGTTCTTCAGCGTCAGTCGGTCGCTGGTCAGAAGGCTCGCGATCATCAGCGGCAAGGCGGCGTTCTTGGCGCCGGAGATGGGGATCGTGCCCTCGAGCCGCTGCCCCCCCGTGATCCTGATCCGGTCCATGATTTCCCTTCCCTGCTTCCGGGCCCCGCCCGCTGACGACTGCGGAACCGGGATGAGGCGTCATAATGGCCGTCTGACGGCGCCGAGAGCGCCGCGCCCGTCCGGCTTCTGATGGACGGAGCCACCCAACGGCCCTACCACCCCGAGCTCAGGGCGAATCCCCTGCATATACCCGTGTTTGGCAGAGCCGCACGCAGCCGACAAGAGCGGCGCGCTGTGCGCGTCTGCGATGCTCGGCAGGGTTGCATCCGATGCTATGCGCCGCTGCGGAGGCCGAAATGGCCTTATCCGGCGTCCCTTCGCTAGGCGCCTCGCCCCGCAGCATTGGTTCGGGTCCCTGGCCGGGCTCGCGGGCCGTGCGGGACTGAACCGTCTTGGGCGCGGGCCCCACGGCTTGCAGAATCGTCGAAATCCTTTAGAGGTTGCGCGCGGCTGCTGGTCCCTGGCGCCGAGGAGAGGTGGCCGAGTGGTTTAAGGCGCACGCCTGGAACGCGTGTGTACGTGAAAGCGTACCGAGGGTTCGAATCCCTCTCTCTCCGCCAGAACCTAGTCGCACACGGTCGCAAATCCCCTTAATAATATAAACGTTAGGCCACATTTCTTGTCGCACCGGGTCGCATCCGGTTGCATGGAAATGCACGCGCTACTGGCGTTTCCGCTACCTGTGGCAGGGGCGAGGACAGATCCTCGGCCTCGGCGAATATCCGATGCTCTCGCCCGAGGAGGCGCGCGCAGCTCGGGATGCAGCACGAGGATTGGTCAAGGCGGGACGAGATCCAGCATCAGCACTCGGACATCTATTCTCGCGGCCCCAAAAGGCGGCTGGCGAAACGTTCGAGCTTATCGCCCGCGAGTGGCACGCCAAGCAGATAGGGACCTGGGCGGCCCGCCATGCCAACGACGTGTTGCATAGCCTTGAGCGCGACGTGTTCCCCTATCTCGGGGGGGCAGCCATTCGGGAGATCACAGCACCGGAAGTCCTTGCTGTGCTTAGCAAGATCGAGGCGCGGCCAGCGATTGAGACGGCACATCGAGTGCGCCAGCGCATCAGCTCGGTCTTCGTTTATGCCATCGCTAGCGGCCGCGGCGATGGCGATCCGGCGGCGATCGTCGAAAAGGCGCACGCTCCCGTTCCCGCACCATCGAGGAAGCACGCGAGGTCCTCGAGCGCGTCGAGGCGACACCCGGGCGACCCTTAACGAAGCTGGCAATCCGTCTACTTGCTCTCACGGCCGTTCGACCCGGCACGCTTGCAACGGTACCATGGACCGAGTTCGATGGCGTCGACGATAAAAATTCAACATGGCTCATCCCGTCGCAGCGTCTCAAGCTTCGAGCTGGTCGCAAGGGGGACAATACCTATGATCATCTTGTGCCGCTCTCGCGCCAAGCTCTCGATGTCATCGATGCCATGCAGACGCTGACTAGCGAAAGTCCGTTTGTGTTTCCGAACGTGCGCCGATTTCACCAACCTATGAGCGAGAATGCCATGGGCTACATGCTCAATCGCGCCGGCTACCATGGCTGGCACGTTCCGCACGGCTGGCGCGCCACATTCTCGACCGTGATGAACGAGCGCAACCGTAGCGATCGCGAAGTGATCGACCTCATACTCGGGCACGTACTGCGCGGCACCGTCGAAGGAGCTTACAATCGCGCCGAGTACATGCCCGAGCGCCGCTTTATCGCGCAGCTCTGGGCCGGCTTGCTGATGGTTGATCGCCCGCCGGCGCGCGATCTTCTCTCGTTTCGCCGTCGGTAATAAATTTGGACGAAGACGTTTCGGCGGCCTGCAAAGGTCCCGGAGCCGCATTATCCCAAATGCAGACATAGAGCCGAATGCACGCAGGTGGATGCGAGCCCACGGCGCCTAAGTCTGCATTCCGATCAAGCGCGGAAGTCCTTCGATCCAAATCCATCGAGGGCTGTTAAGCACAGCGAGACTCGTGCTGTCAGAATAATCATTGCTTCGGAATTCAGCGGCCCGACGCGAAATCGGGCCGCTCAAACTCCAGATGTCATGTGTGCGCCTTATCAGGGCGTCGAAACAACGATGTCCAAGAAGGTCTCTTCCGTAAACGGGAGCGCATCGCGGTAGTCGTCGTTGCCCGAGCGAGGCAAGGCCTGACGATGACCGTCGTCGCTGACCTGCTCGGACCGGGGAAGGGCGAGGCTCGGGTCGCTGAAGGGGTCGAACTCAGCATGTGCGGCAGCGGCGAGGAGGCCGACGACCATCAGGGTGCTCATGAACGTCTTCATAGCTCATCTCCATCTCTTGGCTTGGCGGCCGCTCAAGGTTGGGTGACGCAGAAAGCAGCGGCCGGGCTTTCGGGGTCACTTCCGGCGAAAGCCGGATCTCGATGTTCGGTGTAAGTACGGCTCCTGCTCAGGTTTCGGCTCTGAGAACGATGATCTCAGCGCGCGGCAGCTCTCTGGGCTACTTCTCTCGCCTTATCGTAGCTCTCGATGACGGCGGCGTAGTTGGGTGCCGCCAGCGCGTACAGCTTGGCAAGCTCGGCAGCCTCCGGTCGGTTCCAGGTGCGGTGCGCCTCCGAGAGCACGGCGTTCGTGGATGTCGGCACGACGCCGCCCTGAACGAAGCGCGCGAGTGTTGTGCGGGAGGCCATATCGCTTGGATCGCCGGACGCATCCATCACGGCGTAGACCTTGAAACCTGCCGCCCGTGCGTCGAGGGCGGGGAACATGACGCAGACGCTTGTCCAAACGCCGGCCATGATCAGCGTCTTGCGACCAGTCGCTCGTACGGCTGCCACGAAGTCCGCATTATCCCAGGCACTCACCTCGCCGCGCCGTGGCACGTAAATGGCGTGTGGTGCATGCCCATGGATCTCCGGCATGAGCGGGCCGTTCGGACCGCCAGGCTCGGATGCCGTCGTGATGACGGGGATCTTGAGTAGGGTCGCCAGCTTCGCCAGCATGATCGTATTTGAGCGAAGTTCGGCAATGCCGATGTCCTTAACCGTTTGGAACAGCCCTGTCTGGTGGTCGAGCAGGAGGATCGCCACGTCGTTGACGTCGAATAGGGCGGCTCCGCCGCCGGTTGGCAAAATACTGCTCGAGGTTTGGGCCGGCGCCTGTGCGTGCGCGGGCAGATCAAACGGGGCAAGACTAATGGCAAGTACGGCCGTAGCGACGCGTATTCGTTGGCTCAACGAACGGGTCATGATGATATCCCTCCGTCTATGTTTGATTGTGCATTCACGCCGCGCTGCGCAGCTCTTCGCCTCTGATGAAAGCCAATAGATCGGCGTTGAAGGCATCCTGGTGGGTTTGGGCGTAGCCGTGATCGCCGCCGGGATAGACCTTCAACTTCGCGTGCTTCAGCAGCTTCGCCGACTTCATCGCGGAAGCGTCGATCGGAACGATCTGATCCTCGTCGCCGTGGGCGACGAGGACAGGCACGTCGATTTTCTTGAGATCTTCCGTGAAGTCGGTCTCGGAGAACTGCGCGATGCAGTCGAGTTGACCTTTGATGCCACCCATCATGCCCTGCAGCCAGAAGGAATCGCGCACGCCTTCGGAGATGATCGCGCCCGGTCGGTTGTAGCCGTAGAAGGGCATGGTCAGGTCCTTGAAGAACTGCGAGCGGTCGGCATATGTGCCCTCCCTGATGCCGTCGAACACGTCGATCGGCAGGCCGCCGGGATTGGCGCCGGTCTTGAGCATCAAGGGCGGCACGGCACCCAGGAGCACGGCGCTGCTGATGCGCTCCGTACCGTGCCGGCCCATATAGCGTGTGACCTCGCCGCCGCCCGTCGAGTGGCCGACGATCACTAGGTCCTTGAGCGCGAGCGCTTCTATCAACTCCGCGAGGTCGTCGGCGTACTGGTCCATGTGATTGCCGCCCCAGGTCTGGCTAGAGCGACCGTGACTGCGGCGGTCATGCGCGATGACGCGGTAGCCGCGCTGTCCGAGGAACACCATCTGCGCGTCCCAGGCGTCAGCCGTCAGCGGCCAGCCGTGGGAGAAGAGCACAGGCTGGCCGCTCCCCCAGTCCTTGTAGAAAATCGTTGTGCCGTCTTTCGTCGTGATCGTGCTCATGATCATCTCCTGTTTGCTTTTTTTGTCGTTCTTCGATGACGGGATCAGGCGGCCCGTATCGCGCGGACATTGCTCGGGCGGGCATGGCTGACCGCCCAATCGAGCGCGACGTCCGCAACCTGTTCCCAGCCAGGCTCCATGAGCGTCCAGTGCGAGCGATCCGGATAGATCTTGATCTCTGTCTCGGAGGGCGCCGCCTTCTGCTTCAAGTACATGGCTTCGGTCATCTTCGACTGGGCGATGCGGTCGATGCCGCCGCCGATCAGCAGCAATGGTGCGCGTGCGGGATTGTCCCAGCGGATCTTGCCTGCAGCGGCGACGAGGCCGTCCCAGTACACCTTGCCGGGCGTCGGGATGACGTAGCGGTCATACATGCTGTCTACGTCGGCGGGGAGGACCGTCTGGGCGAAGCGTGTAGCGAAGAACCTGCGCGACATCGTCATGGTGCGGCGCCAGCTTCCCCACGAGAGGAAAACGGGGAACGTGGATTTGATCGTGTCCCATCCCACGAGAACGCCTGAGGTCGGCGCGGGATTGATCGCGACGCCTGCCGCGCCGAGACCGCGATCGAGAAGGTGCTGGGTGATGGTGCCACCGAACGAATGGCCGATCAGGATCGGAGCCTCGGGAAGCGCGCGGATCAAGCCATCGTAGTGGTCGAGAATGCGCTTCATGCCGACATCCTTTAGATCCGGATCCGGGTTCGCGCGCAGCTCCGCGGGTGAGCGATCGTCGAGCGGCCACGAGGGCGTGATGACGGTGTAGCCCTTGGCCTCGTATCGCGCCTTCACGTTCTCCCAGCTCGCTGCATTGAGCCAGGCGCCGTGGATGAGCATGATGGTCTTGGTCATGAGCGTGCTTCCTTCTGTTGAGATGCGGTTTGTGAGGGTGGTTCAGGTGTAGCGAACGAAGCTCGAGATGAGGTCCGCACTCATCTGCGGATGCTGATGCTGCGGGCCGTGGCCGGCTTGCGGGAAGGTCACGAGCTGCAGCGTCGGGAGCTGCTGGCTCAGCGCGTACCAGTTCTCGATCGGAAAGCTGATGTCGTGATCACCGCCGATGTGCAGAACCGGCACCGACGTGTGCTTCATGGCTTCGAGAATAGGAGCGGCGGGGAAAACGGGGTTCTTAGGGCTCGTGCCGAGCGCGCCGCGGGCGAAGTCGATCGGTATTTCTGGGCTCAGGCCTTGCGTGCGCCGCGACATACGCGCGAGTGACTTGGCCGAAGCTGCGCGGCTCGCGGCAGATGAAGGCTCGAAGAAGAGGATAACGTTGTCGTCTGAGTCATTGGTCTCCCTGGACGCGACATCGTAGAAGAGCTGCTCGGGCGATTTCACCATCGGTCCAGCTGGACCAGTTCCGATCAGGACGACGTGCGTGATGTGCTGGGGGTAGAGGGCGAGCGCCGACTGCGCAACCAGTCCGCCGAGCGACCAGCCGCCAATGACGGCCTCCTCGAGCCCGAGGCCTGCGATGAGGTCGCGGACGTCGCCAGCCATCTCGATCGGATTATAAGTCGCGGTGCCCGTGGAGAGGCCGAGACCGCTGTAGTCGAAGGTGATGACCCGGAAGCCGCTGTTGGCGAGCGCGTCGAGAAATGCGGGGTCCCACTTGTCCATATTGCCGCGAAATCGCGTCGCCAGGACGAAGGGCTTGCCAGCGCCGATGGAGCGATAGGCGAGCGTGCGGCCTGCGATTTCGAGATACTGGTTGGGGGCGTCGACTGCGGTGGATCGTGCGGCGACGACAAGATCGTATGTCGACATTGATTTTTTCCCTCTCAAGGCGGCCTATGCGGCCGTCGCTCTCATGAGAAGGATGGTGCCCTAGAGCACACCACACAGCCATTGTACGGTCGGTTGCGCGGCGCAAACGTTCGTATAGTCGGAGGGCGTCCCGCGCGGGGCTAACGCACCGCAGGGAGCGTGAAGGTGAAGCGGGCGCCGCCGATCGTGCTATCGTTGTCGCCTACGATGCGGCCGCCGTGGGCTTCGATGATCGATCGGCAGATTGGCAGGCCCATGCCCATACCGCCTTCCTTCGTCGTGAAAAAGCTTTCAAAGAGGCGCGCCAAGCCCGCCGAATCTATTCCAGGTCCGCTGTCCTCGACGCTACACATAACATCCTTGCCGTTGGTGCTCGTGGTGCGGACGATCATCTGTCTATCGCTACCAGTCGCGTGCGACATAGCCTGCATGCCGTTGATCGCCAGATTGACGATGACCTGCTGCAATTGCGTGCGATCAGCCAGCACGTAGTGCGCGTCGCGCGCTGTATGGTGTGTGATTGTGACGCCGCGCGCCTGCACCTCGTGGCGCAGGAACAGCAAGGCCTCCCGGATGACATCGTCGAGAAAGAGCGTGACGTGCTCCGGCGCGCGGCGTGCGGCCATGGTTCGGATACGCGCGATGATGTCCGCCGCGCGCCGCGCGTCACCGACAATGCGCTTCGTGATCTCGCGGACTTCGGCGACGTCGGGCTCGCTCCGCGAGAGCCAGCGCAGGCCTGCCTCGCCATTGGCCGCAATGGCGGCGAGCGGCTGATTGACCTCGTGAGCGATCGAGGCCGTGAGCTCGCCAAGCATGGACACGCGTGCGGCATGCGCGAAATCCGCCTGCACGCGCTGCAGCATCTCCTCGGCGCGCTTTTTCTCGGTCGCGTCGACGAAGCTGTTCAGGCTGATGCCGATCTCGGTCAGCGCGGGCGCGAAGGTCGCTGTGAAAAGTCCTTCGACGATGCGGCCGTCGAGTGTCGTGAGCTTCGTTTCTTCCTGATAGGAGTCCTCGCCGCGAAAACGCGCCTCGAAGATACTGCGAAGCGTCCGATGCCCGGCACGCCAATAGGGCGTCACGGGCCCGCGCAGATTGTCGGGATCTCCGGCTCCGAAAAGCCGAATGGCGCTTTGATTGACCTCTCCGATCGTGAGGGCGCCGATCGAGCGTTCGAGTATCTCCGGATGCTCGTCGATGTGCCTTGCGATGTCGGCTATTCCCTGCTCGCGAAGTTCGTTGACGAGCGCTACGACTCCGCGGGAGTCGATCTGCCATAGCGGGATAGGAAGATGATGGAACAGGTGGGAGTAGCGCTGGTTGCTCTTCTCCAGATCGGCGAAGGCCTTCTTGCGCTCGGTGATGTCGATGACGCCGGCGAGGCCGGCGCTTCTGTTGTCGGCTGAGTGCCAGGCCGTGAACTGTGCATCGAAAATACTTCCATCGAGCCGGCGCAGGCGCGTCTCGATGGAGAAGCTTGGTCTCCTTTCGAGAGAGGAGAGCAGGGCCTCAACATAATCGGGCCAGCTCTCCTCGGGCCACATGGGCTCTGTCGTACCAAGCAGCTCCTCCTTGCTGCCGCGTCCGAACAACGCGACGGTGCGGTCGTTGACGTCGACGACGCGTGTGGCGCGCATGAACTCGCGAATGGCTTCCGGGTTGCCCTTGAAGTACTTGCGAAAATCCGAAATTCCTGATGCGCGCAGGCACCGTACGATGTCGCGCACGCCAGAGAAATCGACTTCCCAGAATGAAACGGCCATGGCCTGGAAGAGGTGCTGATAGCGGCGCTCACTAGCGCGCAGTGCTTCCTCCGACTGCTTGCGCGCAGTAATGTCGATTACCCCAACCATGGTCGGCCCCGTGCCCATTTCCCTGGGCGGATAGGCGACCGTAAAGAGGCCTTCGAATAGTGTGCCGTCCGTGCGGCGCAAGCGACACTCCGCCGAGAAATTGGGGTGACCCTTGGTTGCGGATAGATAGGCTTCCGCGTAGACGTGTGTGCTTTCATCCGGCCAGAAGGGCTCGACTGAGCCGAGAAGCTCCTGCTTGTCGCCTGAGCCGAAGAGCGCGACGGTCTGATCGTTGACGTCGACCACGCGGGTCGCGCGCATCATGCTACGCACGAATGCCGGATTGTCGGAGAAGTACCGGCTTAGGTCCGTGACGCCCGTTTTGAGCACCGTGCGCACCATATCGTTCGCGCCCGAGAAATCGAGCTCCCAGAACGCGGCCGCCATTGCCTGAAACATGTTGCGGTAGCGATATTCGCTCTGGCGCAACGATTCCTCGGATTTCTTGCGCGCCGAAATGTCGATGAAGCCGACGAGGCTCTTGTCGGCGACGGCGCCAGGACGTGCCGTGGAGAACAGGACGTCGGTGGTGCTGCCATCCAGCCGCGTTGCTTTCATCTCCTCTTGGAAGAACTCGCCGCCCGCATAGCGCGTCTCGAGGGAGCGGCGAATCGTTGGAAGGGCAGCCTGGAAGTAGGGCGTGATCGGGCCGATCATGTCGGCAGCCGAATTGGCGCCGAAGATCTGGAGGTTCTGCTGATTGACCTCCTCGACATGGAGCGCAGCGATGGCCTCGTGCAGGAATTCGGGGTGATCGTCGATGTAGGTCTTCAGGTCGGTGACCCCCTGCGCGCGCAGCTCCTTGAACAGCGGCACGATCCGGCTGGCGTCTACCTGCGTCAGGCCAATCGGCATGTAGTGGAATAGGTCACGATAGCGCCGCTCGCTCGCTGCCAGGCGCTCGAAGGCCTGCTTGCGTTCGGATATGTCGATGACGCCGATGACGAGCGTGCCCTTGCCCATACTCTCGGGTGGAAAGGCGGCCGTGAACAGGGCATCGAACACTGTGTTGTCGATCCGGCGCAGCTTGCATTCGATCGAATAGTGCGGCCTGCGCGCGGCACCGCTTAGAATACCTTCGGCGAAGAACTGAGTGCTCTCCTCTGGCCAGAAAGGCTCGACACTGCCGAGCAACTCGTCCTTCCGGCCGCGGCCGAACAGCGTGACGGTCTGATCATTGACGTCGATGACGCGGGTTGCGCGCATCATCTCGCGGACGATGGCCGGGTTCTCGGCGAGGTACTTGCGGAAGTCTTCCACGCCCGACTTGCGGAGCGCGCGGAGGATATGGTCGACGCCGGAGAAGTCCAGCTCCCAGAAGGAGGCGGCCATGGCCCTAAAGAGGTTGTGGTATCGGTGCTCGCTGTAGCGGAGCGCCTCCTCGGACTTCGTGGATGCCGTGATATCGCGGCCGGTCTCGACGATGGCAATGGGGGCGCCATCGGCGTCGCGACGTACGGACCAGTGGGCGAGGATCGAGAGTTCAACTCCCGCTTCCGATTTGCGCTCGACTCTGCCGCGCCAGGTTCCGTCGGCAAACGCCTGGGCCTGGATGCCGCCGACCGGTGCAGGATACTGTGTCTTCAGAACCTCGTCGGCGAGGCTGCCGATGACGGCGCCCCGTGCATGGCCATAGAGAGCTTCCGACGCCGTGTTCCATGCTTGAATGCGTCCGTCCGGCGCGCGGACGATGACGCTCTCGGCGACAAAGTCGAGAATATCAAGGTCCGACGACATCGCAGCACACCCCGTTGATACCCGACGCGCCCGAGTTGCCGGTTCGCGGCGTCCTCAGGATGTTTTCCCCAGTGCCCTGTCGAGATAACTGATTAGCGCGCTTGCTTCGAATGGTTTTCTGAGGAATCCGATCGCGCCGACGGCGAGCGCCTTTTCTTCGAGGCTCGGATCGGGGCGGGCGGTAATCATGATAACCGGCAACGAGATCTGGCGGGCCGCGAGATGCTCCTTGAGCTCGATACCGCTCATGCCGGGCATCTGGATGTCGGTGATGATGCACGCGTACGATCCGAACTCGCCGGATCGGACGAAAGACTCGGCCGACTCGAAGCCCCGCGCCTCGAAGCCGAGCGATCGTACGAGGCCGACGAGCGCCAGACGGAGCGACTCATCGTCGTCGATGATGGAAACAATCGGTGCAGCCGACACGGGCTGTCCTTCTCTTCCGTCTCTGGCGCGCCGGTCGGACCGGAGCTCAATTTTTGAGCATTGGCTTTCTCACGTCGGCGCGGGCGTGAAAATCATACGGTGGTTTAGGGGGCGGCTCAGTCGCCCTTTGCCTTCAGAATATCGGCCATGCGGACGAGGTCTGCGAGCGTGCGTGCGCCCATTTTACGCATCGCTGAGCCGCGATGGATCTTAACCGTGATCTCGCTCAGCCCCAGATCGCCCGCCACCTGCTTGTTCATCTTTCCGGTCGTCACCAGCATCATGACCTGCTGCTCGCGGGGCGTGAGCGTCGAGAAGCGTTCGCGCACCTGGTCTGACTGACCGTCTCTCGCGCGCCGCTCTGCGTCCCGCGTGATGGCGGTGGCAACGGCGTCCAGCATGTCCTGGTCACGAAAGGGCTTGGGCAGGAAGTCCACGGCTCCGGCCTTCATGGCCCTCACGGACATTGGAATGTCCCCGTGACCGGTTATCAGGATGGCAGGCAGGTGCACTCCATGACCTGCGAGCTGCTCTTGGAAGTCGAGCCCACTGAGACCGGGCAACCGCACGTCGAGGACGAGGCAGCCAGGACTATCATCCAGCTTGGCGCCTAGGAACTCGCCGGTCGATCCGTAGGTTCTGGTCCTTAGGCCCACCGAGCGAAACAGGCTATCGAGCGCCAGCCGGAGGGGTTCATCATCATCGATGATGTGAATGGTCGCGTCGCTATTGGCCTCGTGCTGCATGAGCGCCCATTCGAGAAGCTTCGTGATCCCCCTATACCATGGGGCCGAAGGCTCGTCTGATTAAACCTACGTATAGGCCGAACACACAGTGGTTCACGCAGCAGGCGGTCCCAATCTGTTCAGAGGGTCTCTTCTCAAAGCAATATCGATTTAGGGGGCTCGTCAATCGCTTGACGCTTGCCGCGCGAACCGCAATGCAGGGGGCAGACATTCCTGGCGACTTTCCCCATCACGATCGGCTGTTTGCGTCGGCGGAGTGGATCAATGATGGGGACACCGTCGTAATCAAACCTGCTGGGGCCGTGGCTGCCGGTCCACTCAAGCGCCAGAAAGGCATCCTGTACACAGAGATCGATCCCGAAGTGGCGCGGCGTGCGCGGCGCTCCCTCGACGTTTGCGGCCACTACGCTCGTGCTTTGGCGGGCCGGATTGTAGGCGCCGTGCTTCTGATGGCCGGCCCTTTCGAGAACCGACACCGCTGCCGCCTCGCCGATGCTGACACTCGAGGGCGTGGCGACGGCGCTACTCGCCTGGTCTGCATTTCGCGAGCACTTTGATAGCCGTAACGCAATCGGCAGGGCATTGCTCGTCGGCGGAGCGTCGTGCCCGTCGAGACTTGTCCAATCGTAGTACCTTGCGTCGATATCCCTCTATTTGACATGAGCGTCGGCAATCCTCCGCGCCTTCGCGATAGCCTTCGCGCATAGCGCTTTCACACGCAAAACGTCGTCGGCCGAAGGCTTGCCTACCAGCGGCTCGACCAGACAGAAGGGGACGTCCGGAACTGGCCCACTCTCGTAAGTCAAATGTCGGCTTGTCGTGATTGTGCAGCCGTGGCTCAACAGTCATCGCAACGGCGACCCGGCGACAAATTAACGGCAGCTATCCCTGCACTGCGTTAGTCAGACGCCGGAAGCGGAGAATTGTTGCGATCAGAATTGTCGACGGTTGCGGTTGAGCATCGCGGCCCCGTCCCATTCGATCATCGCGCAAGAAGGACAGTCAGGTTGCGACAACGCCTCGAGAGGCGAATGAGCGAAGATCTTCTCACGACGCGCCGAAGTCAGCTGAAGCCACGCTCGTCCCTATTCTCCCCAAGTCCGAACCAGCACGCGCATCCAATTCTCGAAGCAGATCTTCTCGATCAGCGCGTCATCGAATTGGCGCGCGCGCATTGCGGCCACGAGATTTGGGAGACCGGCCGCCGATTGGATTGCCTCAGGAATCATTGCACCATCGAAGTCCGAGCCGAGAGCGACACCATCCTCGCCGAGGCGGTCTACCAAGTAGGCGATGTGATCGACCACGGTGTCAAGCGGCGTGGCGGCTATGCGGCGGCCGTCCGTTCTCAGGAAACTCACCGCATAGTTGACGCCGACCAAACCGCCCGTCTCTCGTATGACCGCCAGTTGTTTGTCTGTCAGATTGCGCGACGAGGCGCAGAGTGCGTGGGCGTTGGAATGCGTCGCGATCAGGGGGGCATTCGAGAGCTTGGCGATGTCCCAAAATCCCTTCTCGTTCATATGCGAAAGGTCGATCAGAATGCGCATCTCATTGCAGCGCCTGATCAGCTCCTTGCCCAGATCGGTAAGGCCATCGCCTGTGTCCGGCGACGAAGGATAGCGAAACGGCACGCCGTGGCCGAAAATGTTGGATCGGCTCCACACTGGGCCGAGCGAGCGCAGACCGGCAGCATAAAGCACGTCCAGCATCTTGAAATCGGCGTCGAGCGCCTCGCAGCCTTCTATGTGAAGCACCGGCGCATGTGCGCCAACGTCCTTTGCTGCGCGGATATCGGCGACCGAGCGGGCAATGCGCACACGGCCATCAGAGCGTTGGGCAATGCGCAACAGCAAAGAAGCCATCTCGACGGTCGCCCGTTGAGCATGGGTCATCTCAGGCGGTGCAGGCACAGGTATGTCGTAGGGCACGGCATCGACCGGCGCAGTGTTCGACTGCTTGCTCTCTGAGGGTACGAAGATGGCATACAGCCCGCCGATCAGGCCTCCCGCTTGCGCGCGCGGTAGGTCGAGCTGCCCTCTCGCTTCACCCTCCAAGAACGCCGCGACGCCGTCGTTGTCCTGCCGCCAAAGGCGCAGCAGCACGTCGTTGTGACCATCGAAGGAATGCATTGAAATCGTAGCCTTTGGGAGTGTTGATCCAGATGGTTTCTTGTGCTCGGCATCTGGCCTTCAACAACCCTATTTGCCCGCGAAAAAGATCGGCTGCTTGCCGATCGTCTCGACATGGCCGTCGTTCAGGGTTGCGGTGAATTCGGCCAATCCTTGTGCGAGCGCTTCTCTTCGTCCGTTAAGTACATGGTGTTGAAGCTCAGAGCCAGAGTGTCCGACCGATAGGAGTCGTTTTTACGGCGCCCCCTGCTGTGGGAATTGTAGGTCGGGACATGGCTCAACTGGTGGCTCGCTAGTGCCCGGTCAAATGTCTGCCGTTAGAAGCAAAACTGCCATCTCAAATCGATTATCCTGTGTCTGATGACAATTGGGCAACGAAGTCGGCTTCCTCTGCGCAGCGTCCCAGCGCGCACGCTCTATCCCAATTGCAGTCATTTGACGTCGTAGCAGCGGCGTAAACTATGGCAACCGTCGACATGTCCGCTTGCGAGGTGAACTCGGAAGTGGTCGCGCAGGTGCCTGGGAATGCTTCTGACCCACAGCAGATTCTCGCGCCTATCCGCAAGATGATCGCCGCGGTAAGTCGACGGTCGATGTAGCAGCTTCGAGGGCGTCATGGATGCGAAGACGATATCACGCTTGACGTTCACCCGCCGACGACTAAGGACCAGGCGTGGCAATCTGCTTTAGAAATCTGCATGGGGGGTGCTCAACCGCGCCCGACCGTAGTGAAATGTACTTTGGTTATGCGCCGCATGGACAGCTCCTGCACCAGCCGGACAAGCGGCGCCTGGAATAGATACTCGGTCTTCATCGCCCCCGCCGCTCGCATTTCGTCCACTTGCTGGCCGGCAAACATGTACCTCAGCAAGCGCTCGTCGTCGTTGGACTGAGGGTACTGGCGGCGAAGCTTGTCGACGGCGGGCTCAAGCGGAGCCGGCTTCAGTGCAATGCTAGGCGAACCGTTCGACACGATACGATCCAGAACGTCCTGATCCACGGGAGCCAGCAGCTTCCCGAAGTAGCCCAACGCGTACTTCTTCACTTCGTCGGGAACGGTCTTGTACCGCTCTCCCTGCACGACGTTGAGGACGGCCTGTGTACCCACGAACTGCGCAAATGGCGTGATCAGGATCGGAAAGCCCAACTCATGGCGGACGCGCGCGCATTCCTCGAGGAGCTTCTGCAATAGATGTGAAAGCCCGGCCTGCGCGAGCTGCGAGCGGAAGTTGGACATCATCCCGCCAGGGATCTGATGCTCGTAGTGAAATGCGTCGTACTCCTGCGGCGTGCCGAGCGGCTTGCCTTCCTGCAGCGCGACGCGACGAAAGTGCTCCCCTACATCGTCGACGAGCGCATCGTCGATATTCACCGTATAGCCGAGTGCGCGCAGGTTTTTGACGGTCGATTGCGTAGCGGGTTGCGCATTCCCATTGGCGAGAGGGGCAATGGATGTGTGCACCATGTCGGCACCGGCCTTGATGCCTTCGAGGTACACAAGCGGCGCTACACCCGTCATGCAATGACTGTGAAGCTCGAGCGGAACCTTGCCGATAACCTCTTTGATGGCGGGGACGAGCGTACGAATGCGGTCCACGGTCAGCAAGCCGCCGGCATCCTTCAGCCAGATTGCATCGACCTTGCCGCGTTGAATGAGATCTTTTGCAGTTCTTATGTACAGCTCGTCGGTGTGCACCGGCGAGAGGCCGTACGAGAGTGCGCCAAACGTTTTCACACCCAGGCGCCGCGCCACGTTGATTGTTGCCAGCATGTTGTCGACATCGTTCAGCCCGTCGAAAGTTCCGATCTCGCGGAACCCGTTGGCCACCAGCCGCTCCACCCATAACTCTACGATGTCGTCGGGCAGTACGTCGAATGCCACGAGATTCTTGGAGCGCGTAAAGGAGCTGAGTGGCGTACTCGTGATCCGCTCACGCATCAGCCTCATGCGTTCCCACGGATCCTCCTTGAGATAGCGCACACAAACATCGAACTGGATCGTACCGGCGAGGTCGATGCGCCGAAAGCCTATGCGATCCATGCGCTCCGCGATCGGCAGCATATGGGCGGTCGTCATGCGGGTCGCCCAGAGGCATTGGTGGGCATCACGCAAGGTGGTGTCAACGACGGCAACTTCGCGCATGTGATCTCCCAATTCAGCGTGCGCCGGCGGCCGATATCGTCGGCCGCCGACCCGCTACTACTTCAGCGAGGCTTCGGCTTTATCGAGGAACGAGTAGTCGAGGTATTTGCCGATCCACCCATCCACGTCCTTGACGAGATCCTCGGGAATCTTCCCTTGCTGCGCGATCGTCGTCATCCACAAGCGCGTCGACGGCATGTCGAGACGTGGCTGCGTCAGATCAACCGACTTCAGGGCGTCCAGATTGACCGGATAGGCGCTCGGATCGTTCATTTTCTTTGAGACAAGCTCGGCGGTCTTCTCGTCGCCGTTGGCTTTGATCCAACGAATGCCGCGCAATGTCGCGCGCACGAACTTCTCGACCGTCTCCGGATTCTGCTTCACGTACTCCGGTGTGAACGCGAGCTGGAGGCTTTCCGAGTTGGCGATCGGCGGCATGCGCTGGATGTAATGGAGAAGATCCGGTGCCCTCGCCACAGCGGCCGCCGATGCGGGCTCCCAGCCGATGAAGGCCTCCACTTCACCTTTCTGGATCATGATGGCGACATCGGTGATCCTAGCCGGCACGTGCTGGAACTTTAGATGCTGCGAGCGCTGAATGTAGCTCAACACGGCGTCGTGAATCGTGCCGAGACCTGGCGTGCCGACCTTCTTGCCATCGAGATCCTTTACCGACTTGTACTCCTTCTTGCCGATGATTGGCGCGTTGCCCTTCGTGACCGACATGACGATCTTCAGATCACCGCCGCGCGCCACGTACTGCATGAACGGCACGATAGCCGCCATCACCGCATCGAGATTCTTGATATCGAGCAAGGCAGACGGACCGTTCGCATAGGTCTTGCGATCAATCTTGATGCCCTCTTCCTGAAAGTAGCCGTTCATCTCGGCGACCCAAACGGCCGCGTAGTCGATTTCGGATCCATTCTGATCGGCTAGTCGAACCGTCTTCATGGCCTGCGCGGCAGCCGTGCCGGTCCCGATCGAGACCGCTGTCGGTAGAAGTGCGGTTGCTGCGATACCCTTGAGTGTCGTGCGCCTTGAATGCATGATGCTCCTCCGTGCTCCCTAACCCGGTCTTCTCTTCTTCCGGTCTTCTTCTTCAATGCGCTGCGTGCAACCACTGCACGCATTTCGAGCGAATCTCGGTGAATTCAGCCGACAGTGGGTCGCGCGGATGTGCAATCGGGATCGGCAGCTCCGCCACGATGCGCGCGGGCTTCGCGGAGAGAATGAGCACCCGGTCAGCGAGGTAGACCGCCTCTTCCAGATTGTGCGTGACGAAAATCACTGTCCGCTTCATGCGGCGCCAGATATCCAACACTTCGCGCTGCATGTGCTCGCGCGTCGGCTGGTCGAGACTGACAAACGGCTCATCCATGAGGATGAGATCCGCCTCTGTCGCGAAGGCCCGGGCAATGGCAACGCGCTGCTTCATGCCGCCCGATATCTGGTGCGGGTAGTAGGTCTCGAAGCCTTTCAAGCCCACCATGTCGATGATGTTCGCCACTTTCGACCGCACCTGATCGGATGGCGCACCCCTGATATTCAGTCCCGTCGCGACGTTCTCGGCCACGGTCAGCCAGGGAAATGTCGACGGCTCCTGAAACACGAAGGAGATACTGTGCTCCTTCGGATTGGCCCGCGTACCATCGATGAGCACGTGACCGCTCGAAGGCGTGAGTATACCGGCGAGCATGTCAAGCAGCGTGGTCTTGCCGCAGCCTGACGGCCCGCAGATGCAGACGAACTCGTTAACAGCCACTCTGAATTTCAGACCGTCATGAACAAGAAGCGTCCCGTAGCGATGCGAGGCATCCACATCCACTTTGGCCAGCGAGATTGGTGCGTTCATCGGTGGTCTCTCTAGAGGCTGACCTGCCAGCGCCAACGGAAGAGGCGCCTTTCAATGAGCAGAAGGACCTCGTTCATTAAAAAGCCGATGAGGCCGATGAGGAGCATCCCGACAACGACGTGCGGCACCATGAGCAGCTCTGCGTAGTTGATCATCATGCGGCCAAGGCCCGTTGAAATGCCGCCGGCAAGCTCTGCGGCCACGATGGTCAGCCACGCCGTACCCAGACCGACACGCATGCCCGCCATGATGTCCGGCATCACCGTCGGTGTGACTACGCGTCGGAGAATCCAGAGTTTGCTCGCACCATGCACAATACCGACTTTCCGATGGATGGGCTCAACTCGCGCAACACCGACGAGCGTGGACGTGAAAATCGGAAAGAACGCACCGAGGAAGATCAGGAACGCGAAGCGTGTGAGACCGGAGAAGAAGATGATCGCCAAAGGAATCCAGGCGATGGGAGGGATGAAGCGGAACGGCTCAATGACCGCGCGCGTGCCCGCGTAGAGCTTCGGGTAGAGTCCCATGAGCAGTCCAAGAGGCACGGCGAACACGACACCCAGGCCGAAGCCAACCAGAACACGCTCAATGCTTGCCCACGAATGATCCCAAAGCGATTGTCCAGTCGTATCACCCCGCGTCGCAAGCTGAATGAATGCGTCGACGATCTGCATCGGTGCCGGAAAGAACGGCGAGGCTACGGCCCTCGAAGCGAGCTGCCAGGCGACGAGCGCGACCGCCAGCGACAGGACGTTCCATGCGATAATCCTGAGCCCCGCACCTATACTCGCGGGCATCCCGGACCGAACATCATCTTGCTTTATCGTTGCGGCCATTTTGGCCTTTTCCTCCCAGGCACCTTTAGTATTGCGATTTCCCTCTCAAACGACGGGGGGTTACATGACCTCTATATCCGCCAGAAGCAGGCAGCCCCTTGAGCATCACGCCGCCCCAATCAACCGAAGAGATGGCAGAAACGTCTCCTCGACCCATCTCGTCGTAACCTTGCCACTAGCAAAATCCTGATGCGCCATCACTTCCTGATGGAACGGCGCCGTCGTCGGAACACCCGATATTTGAAGGCGACCGAGCGCATCCCGCATGCGTTGCACCGCTTCGCTTCGATCGCGACCGTGCACGATGACCTTGGCCATCAGCGAGTCGTAGTACGGCGGCACGAGGTAGCCCTGGAAGCAGTGCGTATCGATGCGCACGCCTTCTCCGACCGGCGCCACCCAGGTCTGAAGTCGCCCGGGGCGCGGCGCAAAATTCGCGCTCGCATCCTCCGCATTAATGCGGCATTCGATAGCGTGACCTCTCAGTGCAACTTCCTCTTGGGTGAACGAGATCGGTGCGCCGGCCGCCACCCGGATCTGCTCGATGACCAGATCACGCCCTGTCACCATTTCGGTGACAGGATGCTCGACCTGAATGCGTGTGTTCATTTCCAGGAAGTACCAGCGGTGCGTGTCGTCATCCAAAACGAACTCGACCGTACCGGCGCCCACGTACCCGACATGCCGGGCGAGGCGAACGGCCGCGTCGGCCAGCTCCTGGCGCAGTTTGGCGTCAATGACCGGCGATGGCGCCTCTTCGATCAGCTTCTGATGCCGCCGCTGGGTCGAGCAGTCGCGCTCCCCCAAATGAACGACGCCGCCAAGTTTGTCGCCAAGAACCTGGATCTCGATATGTCGCGCGCGCTCGATGAATTTCTCGACATAGAGCGATGGATCGCCGAAAGCGGCCTGCGCCTCTGCGGCCGCTGCTGCAAGCTGCGAGATGAACTCTTCATCGCGGTGCACGACACGCATCCCGCGCCCGCCGCCACCGGCGCTCGCCTTGATGAGGACCGGATAGCCGTGCGTGCACGCAAACTCGCGGGCGCTCTCGGGGCTGTCGACGCGTCCAGAGCCCGGCACTCGAGGCACACCGACCTCCTCTGCCAGCTTCACCGCGGATATCTTGTCGCCCATGACCTCGATGGACTCGGGCGAGGGCCCGATGAATACGAGACCCGCCTCGGCGCACATGCGCGAGAACGGCGCGCGCTCGGATAGGAAGCCGTATCCCGGATGAACGGCCTCGCACCCCGTGCCGAGAGCGGCAGTCACCAGCAGCTCAGGCCGCAGATAGCTCTGCGAGGCAGACGCGGGGCCGATGCAGACCGCACGCGTCGCCATCCTGGCGGCGAGGCTGTCGCGGTCGGCATCGGACACAGCCACTACACTCTCGATGCCAAGCTGCTGGCAGGCACGCACGACGCGAACGGCGATCTCGCCTCGGTTTGCAATGAGAATCCGCTTGAATGGCGCCGCCGACATCGCTTCAACCTTTGCTCGGCTTGACGCAGATGAGAATCTGATCGAATTCGACGAGCCCGCTATTCTCCGCGCAGATGCTCACGATCTCGCCATCGACACCCGCGCGTATCGAATTGAAAAGCTTCATCACCTCGATGAGGCATACGGTGTCGTTGGCCTTCACGCGCTGACCAACTTCCACGAAGGGCCTTTCGCCAGGTGCCGGCGCGCGATAGAAGATGCCCAGCATGGGCGCGCGGATAGCAATCGTTCCCGGTGGTATCTCCGACGAAGTTGCGGCAGCCGCGGGCGCCACCGCCGCGGCTTGCGGCGAATTGGAATTCACTGTGCTCTGCTGCGCTGGTGAAGGAGAGACCAGCGTCCGAGGGGCACCAATCGAGTGATTGCTTCCCCCCGCATCGCGCACGACGTGAAGCCGGAAGCTCCCGTGCGCGATCTCGATCTCGTTGAGATGTTCGGCGGCGTCGATGATCTTTAGGATACTCTCGATGTCGCTGTGTGTCAGATCCGTGCTCATTTGGGAGTTCTCTTTCTCGCCGATATCTTGCGTGTGCTCTTTGATTTATTGCCAGGAGTACGCACTCCGCTGCTGCGCGCGACGGGGGGGCCTCGACCAAGCTCCTCCGCAATGAGAGCCGCTGCAGCCTGGATCTCGGGGAGCTTTTGCTTGAGTTTGTCGAGGGGCAATGTTGCGGTCGGCGCCATTACAGCAAGGCCCGCCACGGTCTGTCCTGTGGGGAGTTTAATGGGTACCGCGAGGCAGTTGACGCCTACGATCAACTCCTGGTCGTCCACTGAGTATCCACGCTTCAGGATCTCGTCGAGATGGCGGGAGAAGCGGCCCGCTGTTGTGATCGTACTTTTCGTGTAGCGATCGAACGGTGCGTTGCGTATGACGGCGTTCCGGAGTTCCTTCGGTCCAAATGCCAGCAATAGTTTGCCGCTCGCGCTGCAGTGGATTGGCATCGGCATGTCGCCACTGATGTTAATGCGCAGCGGTGCAGTCGAGTCCACCCACTGCACAAAGGACAGATTGCCGGACTTCAGAACGACGAGATTGACGCGCGCTTCCAAACTCTCGGCAAGCTCGCTCATGATGCGACGCCGATAGCCGTGTGCGGCGCTGTTCCGCAAGCCCTTTAGAGCGATGTCTTCAAAAGACGAGCCGATCTCATAGCGAAGGGTCAGCGGATCCTTAGTGATGTAACCGGCGGTCTCGAGTGCTCGCGCGAGACGATGCGCCGTGGGCTTCGGCAAGTTCATGGCTCGGCTAAGTTCTGCCAAGCCCGGAGCCTCCTCACTTGCGGCTATGTGCGCGAGCAGGCGAAGTGCCTTCATGACCGGTGATCGGTCCTCGAATCGGGAGGCGGAGAGCATTTCATTCATTGGAACGATTTTGCTCCATAATCGAGACGCTCCAACTAATGGCGCTATGGCGCGTCATGTCAAGATCTCCTCGCCCACGTGCGGGCGGCGCATGAGATGCCGATGCTTACGGTTCAAGAATGGGCAATTGAATACCGGCGCACCGGCCTGCCCTCATGGAGTGCAAGCCGGCGGAGGATCGACTGAACGTCTATCGAAGGGGGATGCCGACCCTATCCGGTGCCCCATTTATAGCCAACGGTCGAGATCCACGGCACCATGATCAGAAGCATCACGAACGCCAGGAGCAGAAACACGAATTTGAGTGCGGCCCTGCTGACGGATTCGATGGACACTTTGCTGATCGCGGAAGCCACGAACAGCGTCACCCCGAGCGGCGGTGTCAGAAACCCTACTTCGCACAGCACAACAAAGAGAATGCCGAACTGGACAGGATCGACACCGAGTTTCATCATGATCGGAAGGAAGATCGGGGTCAGCAGAACGATCAGGCTCAACGACTCCCCGAACATGCCGCAGAGCACCAGGAACACCGAGAACAGCATCAGCATGAGGGTGGGGCTCTCCGTCAAGGACATGAACCCACTCGCGATCTGATCGGGAATTTGGTAGAGCGTCAACAGCTTACCGAACGCCATTGCCGGCCCCATAATGATGAGCACGGCGCCCGTCAGTATGCCGGCCGCTACCATCGAATGCGCGACATCCGCAAATGACAGCCGTCGTGTCGCGAAGCCGGCAACCATGGCGTAGATGACTGCGAGCATCGAAGATTCCGTTGGCGTCGCTGCTCCGGTGTAGATGGTCCCAAGAACCACAATTGGCATGGCGAGCGCGACGCGCGCATCCCATACAGCGCGCAAGAACGGGCGCAGGGCAAACTTCTCGCCCGTAGCCTTGTATCCGTACCTCTTGCCGATGATTAGGCACATGACAACAAGTAAGAACGTCAACACGAGCCCAGGCACCACACCGGCCGCAAACAAGCCGATGACCGAAACATCCTTGGTCATGACCGCGTAGACGATCATCGGATTGGATGGCGGAATGAGAATGCCGAGCGTGCCGCCGGTCGCAGCAACGGCCGCTGCGAATGGCGCCGGGTAGCCAGCCCGGATCATCATCGGGATCATCGTTCCGCCAATCGCAGCCGTCGTCGCGGGACCGGAGCCGGAGAGTGATGCGAAGAACGCACACGAGATGATGGTGACGACGGCAAGACCACCTGGCACATTGCCGACAGCGATGTACGCGACTCGAACGATGCGATCCGTGAGCCCGGTTCGCATCATGAGTTCACTGGCGAGAATGAAGCCAGGAATGGCAATGAGCGGGAACAGTCCGGCGCCGGTGTATAGCGTCTGCGCCATGTAAACCAACGGGATCGGCGTCAGCAGCAATCCGCAGAGCGTCGCAATGCCGAGCGAATAGCCGATCGGGATACCCAGCAGTAACGCGATGCCGAGTGCGCCGAAGACGACCGCAGTTATATGATCCTCGGTGAAGAACTCAGCAAACATGGCAATCTCACAGCTGCTTCTTCATAGGATCGTCTTCATCCGGTTCTGGCCTCATGTAGCTCTGAATGAGACGGAAGGACGTGAGCGCAAATGCCAGCGGTATGATCAAGTAGATCCACTGCATGGGAATATGAAGGGCCATCGAGGGCTCGGGCCGCTCGAAGGCACTCTGGACAAGCAGTAGTCCCTGCCAGACAACGAAGATATTGAAGGCGAGCCAGAGGATATCACCGATCACGAAGCGCCATCGACGCAAGGGAGGCCGCACCCAATCGAGCTGCGCGGATACGCGGAAGTGCGAGCGTTCCTTGGTTGCCAATACCGAGCCGAAATAGAGCTGGAACACGAAGGCGAAGATCGCCAGTTCCTCAGCCTTGTGCGAGAGGCCGGTCAGATATGGATGACTGAGGAAATAGCGTACGATTGCCGAGTAGGAGAGACACGCCACCAGGATGCTGCAGAGAACGACAAGAACAGCCTGCTCGAACCAATCATCGAGCCACTTAAGAATGCGCATGGCGTATCTCTTGGGAATGATTGCTGCCGACTGCGGAGCTACTGCCGCACGGGTCTCGCGCCGTCGGCGGGCGACAGCGCGAGACTACAGCGGTAGCAGAGTTTACTTGGCGTCGGTGACCTTGGTGATCCACGCCTCGCCAATTTCCTTGCGGTACTTCTCGTACACGGGCTGCACGGCTTTGACGAATGCTGCGCGATCCTTGACGACGTTGACCTTCACTCCGGCGGCCTGAAGCTTCTTGAGGCCATCGAGGTGCGACACCGCGGAGACCCAGCGCTGATATTCCCCAGCCTCGTGCCCCGCCTTCAGAAGTGCTTCCTGGTGCTCCTTCGGCATAGCCTGGAAGGCCTTGTCGTTCACCAGGATCACGGAGAGCCCGTAGAAGATGTTGATATAGGAGTAGTTCTTCAGGAAGTCCGTGAACTTCATGTCGATCATTCCCTGCGGCGGGCCCTCCAAGCCGTCCGCGACACCTTGCTGCAGAGCAGTGTAGAGCTCGCCCCAGTCGATGGCAGCAGTGGTTGCACCGAGCGCCGCGTAGGTATCGAGCATCACCTCGTTCTTCGGCAGGCGCAACTTTACACCCTTGAGATCGTTTGGCGTGTCGATCGGTCGGATCTTGTTGATGATCGCGCGATCACCCCACTCGAAGACTGAGATGATGCGCACGCCGGATGCCTTGCGATACTCCTCGAACAACTCTTTTCCGACCGGCCCGTTCACGACAGCGTTTGCGTGATCGCGATCACGAAAGATGAAGGGTAGGATCGTAACATCGAGCGGCTTGTACCAGATCGATGCATTGTTGATTGCGACCAGTGTAAGATCGAGCGTTCCGAGCTGGACGTCTTTGGCCGTGTTCTGCTCGAGGCCGAGCTGAGAGCTCGGGAAGACCTTCACCTGGATTGCGCGCTTCGTGTACTGGTCGACCAGCTCGGCAAATCGGTGAGCGCCGAGATCGTATGGCGAGCCGGTCACGACGCCGTGCGCCAGTCGCATCGTCTTCTGGGTCTTCTTGATGTACGGAATGTCCTGCGCCGCGGCCGTCATAGGTGCGAGCGACACACCAACGGTCAGGCCCAAGCCGACCAATGCCATCACGGATTCCCTGATGCGCCGAAGAGCTGCATCCATCTCGCTTACCTCCCGTGTGTTATCGCGCAATCGGACGCCTCGAGGCGCACGCGCGTGCCTTGACAGCAATCGAACTGCATCACTACTTGATGTCCGTGTCAAATATAGACGCATAGCGTTCCAATAGACGGAACGGATACGAAGAGCATCGGGAGCAATGGCGCGCCATCACCGCGCGCTCGATCGACGCGGAACGCGCTTGCTCATCATGCAGACGACGAGGGGAAACAGGCGAATGCCAGCAACATTCCACTCCACGCTTTCGGGACGCGTCGCGATCGTGACAGGAGGCGCAGCCAGTCTCGGGAAAGCGATATCGCAAGGTCTTGCGAGCCGCGGTGCCTCCGTCGTCATTGCAGATCGCGACTTGGCGGGCGCGAAGAAGGTGCAGGTAGAGATTGCCGAGGCGGGCGGGACGGCCATGCCTGTCGAAGCTGACGTGCTCGATAGCAAGGCGCTCGACGAACTGCTCGCGCGCAGCGTGGCACAATTCGGACATGTCGACTGCCTTGTGAACAACGCAGGAATGCTTGGCCCAATTCGGCCGCTGATCGACGTCACCGACGAGGACGTCGATCGCGTCTTCGGCCTCAATGTACGCTCCGTGTTCGCCTGCACGCGCGTAGTGGCGCGGCACATGATCGAACGTCGCCGCGGTTCCATCGTCACGATTGCGTCGGTGGCAGGAAAGGATGGGCCCAAGGATATGTCTATCTACGCATCCAGCAAGGCGGCGGTGATCGGCTTTACGAAGTCATGGGCGAAAGAGTTGGTCCCTCACGGCATTCGCGTCAATTGCGTGGCGCCCTCGCTGATCGAGTCGACCGGAATGCAGGGCGAGATGCCGGACTGGTTCTCCAACGACTCGATCAGCCGCATTCCCATGGGCCGTGCCGCCGGTGCCGACGAGGTCGCGAACGTCATCGCATTCCTGCTATCGGACGAGGCAAGCTTCGTCACGGGTGCCTGCTACGATGTGAGTGGCGGCCGGGCCAGCTATTGAGCAGCGGAGATCGACAATGACGGACCTCCTGACGGCGCTGCCGTCTGCCGAGAGTGTACGCAATCAAAGTGATCTCACTGGCCGGATTGCGTTGATTACGGGTGGTGGCTCGGGCCTCGGTCGAGCCATGGCGTGGGGCTTGGCCTGCCACGGTGCGAACATCGCCATTGTCGATCGCGACATCGTGGCTGCTGAGGCGTGCGCGAAGGAGGTCTCCGACGGCTGCGGCGCACAAACGCTCGCCGTGCGCGCCGACGTGCATCTCGAAGACGATGTCGGGCGCGCGGTCGCCGAGGTTCAACAGGGACTGGGTCCGGTCGACATTTTGATCAACAACGCGGGCCACAACATCCGCAAACCGCTGATCGACTATACGCTCGCAGAGTTCGACTCCTTGCACGAGGTACACGTGCGCGGCACATTCCTCTTCTGCCGCGCCGTCGGGCAAAACATGAGAGAGCGCCGGCGCGGGGTCATCATCAACGTCGCGTCCATCCTGGGGCATGTCGCGGCGCAGAACGTGGCGCCTTATGCAGCCGCCAAGGCGGCCATCATTCAGCTCACCCGCGTGCTCGCGCTGGAGTTCGCACAGCATGGCATTCGCGTGAATGCTATTGCGCCAGGGTACATCGATACCCCGCTCACACGTCAGCACGCCCCCGAAGTACGGGATCGGATCATGAAGACGACGCCTCTTGGGCGCTTCGGACTGGCACGCGAGCTCATCGGTCCGATAGTTTTCCTGGCATCGGAGGCTTCAAGCTTCGTCACAGGAAGCTCGATCATCGTCGACGGCGGGTGGACTGCTCAGTAGGGCCGATCGGGCTCGTAAGGCGCAGCGGTCGCGGGTAGCAGGGTAGGCAGGCGGAGATGGACGGGGATTGGGACTACATCATCATCGGGGCGGGGTCGGCGGGCTGCGTACTCGCCAACCGTTTGTCGGCCGACGGCCGTACACGCGTGCTTCTGCTCGAGGCTGGCGGTAACGATCGCTACATCTGGATCCACATTCCCGTCGGCTATTTCAAGACGATGCACAATCCGCGCACCGACTGGATGTACAAGACCGAGCCATGCCCGGGCCTCGGCGGGCGGAGTCTGGATTGGCCACGCGGGAAAGTGCTTGGTGGCTCGAGCTCGATAAACGGCCTTCTGTACATTCGCGGACACGCTTCAGACTTCAATCACTGGCGGCAGCTCGGTTGCGTCGGATGGGGCTTCGAGGATGCCCTCCCATACTTCAAGCGCGCGGAGGATCAGGAACGCGGCGCCGACGACTATCATGGCGCGGGCGGCCCGCTGGGCGTCAGCAACATGCGTATTGAGCGTGAGATCTGCGAGCGCTTCATCGATGCCGCCAATTCCGTCGGTGTGCCGCGGACAGATGATTTCAACGGCGAGGAGCAGGACGGCGCGGGATATTTCCAGCTCACCGCACGCAATGGCTTTCGCTGCTCCACGGCAGCGGGCTATCTGCGCCCTGCGAAGCAGCGCGGCAATCTTGCCGTCCGCACGAACGCGCACACACAGCGTATCGTCGTCGAGAACGGGCGCGCGGTTGGCGTTCAATACTCGCTCGGCGGTAAGTCGCATGAGGTGCGCGCCAAGCGCGAGATCATTCTTTCCGCCGGCGCCATCGGTTCACCGCAGATCCTCATGGTGTCAGGAATCGGACCGGCGGAGCACCTAAAGGACCGCGGCATCGAGGTCATGGCTGCGCTACCCGGTGTGGGCAAGAACCTCCAGGATCATCTCCAGGCGCGGGTCGTCTACAAGCTCAATAGGCCGATCAGCGTGAATGACGAGGTGCGCAATATCTTGGGCCGCACAATGGCGGGCATCCAGTTCATGCTGACGCGACGCGGGCCACTGGCCATGGGAGCGAGCCAGGCTTGCGCGTTCGTTCGCACGCGTCCTGGACTGGAAGCCCCGGATATTCAGTATCATGTGCAGCCCCTGAGCGCAGACAAGCTTGGCGAGGGCCTGCACAAGTTCTCAGCTTTCACGATGTCGACATGCCAGCTCCGACCGGAAAGCCGTGGCGAGATTCTCCTGAAGTCGGCGGACGCCTTCACATATCCGGCGATCCATCCGAACTATTTGGCGACAGAACTGGATCGCACGACGCAGGTAGCGGGCATCCGCTTCTCACGCAACATTGCGTCGGCGGCACGCATGGCGGAGGTGATCGAGTCCGAGTATGCGCCGGGCTCTCATCTGCAGAGCGATGAGGAGCTGCTCGATGCCGTGCGCCGAACGTCGACGACGATCTATCATCCCGTGGGAACCTGCAAGATGGGCCATGATCCTATGTCCGTAGTCGATGACCGTCTTCGACTGCGCGGCGTGGGCAGCCTGCGCGTCGTCGATGCCTCGATCATGCCGACCCTGACTTCCGGCAACACAAACGCTCCCACGATCATGATCGCCGAAAAGGCTTCCGACATGATTCAACAGGATGCGCGCTAGAGAATCCACGACTTTAGCCAGCCAAATTGAAATGCCGTCGGTACTCCCGGATTTGCAACAAAGGGGAGCAGCGGCGTTGATGGAGATGAGACGATGAAGAAGCCCACTGCCTCAAATTTCAAGGGGACCATTGGCAGGACCTATCGCGACTCGCAAGCCTGGTGGCCGGATCCCGTGCGCGCACCGAAAAACGCGCCCAATATCGTATTCCTTGTGCTCGATGACGTGGGCTTCTCGGACCTCGGCTGCTACGGCTCGGAGATCGCTACACCACGGATGGATGCGCTCGCGGCGAAAGGCGCGGCGTACTCAAACTTTCATGTCACCTCGATGTGCTCGCCGACCCGTGCCTGCCTGCTGACAGGTCGAAATGCTCACTCTGTCGGCGTCGGCATTATCGCGGAATGGTCCAGCGGATTTCCCGGCTATCAAGGGCAGGTCGGCGCGCAGGCGGCGATGATCCCCCAGGTGCTGCGCCCCCATGCTTATTCGTCATACGCGATCGGGAAGTGGCATTTGACCAACATCGCGGACTACGGCGCAGCCGGCCCGCACGACAATTGGCCGCTCGGCAAAGGCTTCAACCGCTGGTACGGATTTCACGGCGCCCTCACGGACCAATGGCACCCCGAACTCTGCCAGGACAATCGCCCGATCCAGCTCGAGCGCCCGGACGAGTATCATCTGACCAGCGACCTCATAGACCACGCGATTGGCGACGTGCGCGATCACCTGAGTTCCGGGGTCGGCCGCCCGTTCTTTCTATATGTGGCCTTCGGTGCCTGCCACTGGCCGCATCACGTGCCGAAGGAGTACATCGAGCGCTATGCCGGCCGCTACGACAAGGGATGGGACGCAATCCGCGAGGAACGGCTACGCCGGCAACTTGCTTCGGGCTTGGTGCCTCCGGGAACGACGCTCGCTCCGCCAAATCCGGACGTGAAACCTTGGGACGAGCACACGCAGGATGCGCGACGCCTCTTCGCGCGCCTGCAGGAAACCTACGCTGGCTTTCTCGAGCACACGGATGTCGAGGTCGGCCGGCTGATCGACTACCTATCGTCGGTCGGTCAGCTTGACAACACGCTGATCGTACTAATGTCGGACAACGGCGCTAGCGCGGAAGGTGGCCCCACCGGCGCGATCCATCTCCGCAAGCACATGGTCTACGAGAAGGAGACCGTCGAGACTTCTCTGCCGTTCATCGAGCGGATCGGCAGCGAGATGGCGTACAACCACTACCCGACCGGCTGGGCACAGGTCTCCAATACGCCGCTGAAGTGGTACAAGAAGCACGTGCATGGCGGCGGCGTTAGAGCGCCCCTCATCATGCATTGGCCTGGGCATATCAAGGAGCCGGGTCACATCAGGCACCAGTACCACCACGTCGTCGACATCGCGCCAACGATCTATGACATTCTGAATATCAATGTCCCCGAGCAGTTCGAAGGTGTGCCGCAGCTTCCCGTTCACGGCATCCCGATGACGTACTCGTTTGAGGCCGCGCAAGTGCCGACGCGCAAGGAGACGCAGATCTTCGAGCTGCTTGGCGATCGCGCGATCTGGGATCGTGGCTGGAAGGCTGTCGCGCACCACACCAAAGGTAACGACTTCGAGCGCGACACTTGGGAACTCTATAAGCTCGAAGATGACTTCGCCGAGATCCACGATCTGGCTGCGGTACGACCCGAAAAGCTGCAAGAGCTGCTCGAACTGTGGTGGCAACAGGCGAAGGATTTCAATGTGCTACCACTCGATGATCGGGATTGGGAGCGCGCGGCCGAGCGACTGAAGATGATGCCGGCGCTTGAGTACGAATTCCACGCCGGCATGTCTCGTATTGACCGCCTCACGTCACCGGACATCACGGACCGCAGCTACCGTATTACGGCAACGTTCGAGGTGCCTAAGGGGCCGCTGAACGGCGTCGCGCTCGCCTGGGGAAGTCACTTCGGCGGGTTCGTTCTGTACTTGAAGGACGGACAAGCTTGCTACGAGTATGTCTATTCCGAATCCGTCACCCACAGGATCAGTGCGGACTGGCTCCCACCTAAGGGCACGGCACAGCTCGAGCTATTGATCACGCGCATTGGGAAGAGTGCGGTGCGCGCGAGTCTCAGCGCGAACGGCCGCGAGCTCGGCAGCGTGGATATTCCCAAGACGTGGCCGACGCACGGCACCACAGCGGGCCTAAACTGCGGACTAGACGCCGGCGCGCCGGTCTCCTACGCGTACGAAGCGCCGTTCCCATTCACTGGGGACAACTTACGCGTTGCGGTGCGGCTCGCGGCGGATAGTGAAAGCGAACATGGTGCCGCTTTCAATGCGGTGCTGAGGGAGCAATAGCTTGGCTCCGTGGAGCCAAGCTATTGCACTTGCCGTAAGACATTTTCGACAAATAGCGGGCGAAGGCGCGCCAAACTTGAGATTTCCTTCTTATGAAGTCGGCTCTTTCCTCCGGCGGCATTGCCTCAAGGTCCTTTTGCGCCTTCTACGCAACCTTGAGAATTTTCTCCGGGATCAGAGCGGGCTGGCGACGCACATAGATCATGCCGCCCCCTCCGGATTTCGAAGCAAATCCTTGATGAGATCTTTCATCGCTTCGTGACGCTTCTGGAGATGCTCCGGCGACATTGGTGGGCGGTCGGCATACTTAACATCCTGCCATGCTCGCACGAAATCCTGATAGAGCGGCTCGCGATCTTCAAACATGAAGCTGAGTCGGCTCAACTTGTCGTTGCTCAGGCAATTTTTCCTGTCGACGACTTTGGACGTGCCGCCTCCTATCGATGCCGAGGTGGCGAATGCGCGGATGCTGAATTAGATCGTCGTCATGCGCTTTAGGCCGACGAGCCTATCGCACACGATCAGCGCGACCACCGTCGCCAATATGAGAAGCGCCGACGTCGCAGCAACTGTCGGGTCGGGCGACATCTCGAGCTGGTTCAGGAGCTGGATGGGCAGTGTCTTCGTGTGCACATCGACTAGAAAGATCGAGATCGGATAGTTGTCGAATGAAGCGATGAAGGCGAACAGCGCGCCGGACATCACGCCCGGAAGAATGTTCGGCACGAGCACACGCCACAGCGCCCGTGGGTATGAGCACCCCAGCATCCGTGCGGCATCTACCATCGAGAAGTCGAACATCGACAGGCTCGCGAGTACGGTCCGCATGATGAAAGGCATCGTCAACACGATGTGCGCGACGAGCAGAGTAGAGTAGGCATCGTTCAGGCCTACAAGGCGCGCAGATTGTAGGAAGGCGATACCGAGAACGAGCCCAGGTATCATCAGCGGAGACGCCATAAAGGTCGCGATGGCATCGCCACCGGGAACCATGCGGCGTACGACAGCGATGGCACAGAGCGTTCCAAGAACCAGGGAGATGAGCGTCGAGATGAAGGCTACCTGCGCGGAAAGCCACGCAGATGCGAGAAGCCCGTCAGCATTGCGGATCGAATAGTACCACTTGAGCGAGAAGCCTTGCGGCGGAAATGAGAAGACGGCCGACTCTGTGAAGGACACCGCCACGACGATCACAATCGGCGTGAAGAGGAATAGGAGCGCGAGGCCGAGCATGACCCAGCACATCGCGAATGAGATGCGAGGTATGATCATCCCTTGCGCCTTCTCCCGCTCGCGGGTTGCGCGAAGTAAGTAGACGTGAAGACGATCGTCACCGCGATGATGAGCATGACGACAGCCATGCTGGCACCCAGGTTGAAGTCGCGGATGTTGAGGTACGCCTTGGCCATGACCTGCGACATTGTCATGAAGCGGTCGCCTATGAGGAGGCCCGGCGTCACGTAAGCAGCAACCGAAATCGAGAATACAAGCGAAATGCCAGCGACCACGCCGGGCATAGTCAGCGGCAGCGTAACTCTTCGAAATGTCGTCACCGGCCCCGCACCGAGAGATGCCGCAGCGTCCGTGAGACGAGGGTCGAGCTGACGCATGACGGAATAGATCGGCAGGATCATCAATGGCAGGAATACATTGATCATGCCAAAGTAGAGCGCGAACTCAGTGAACACCAGCCGCATCGGCCGATCGATAAAGCCAAAGCTGAGGAGCAACCAGTTGAGGATGCCGTCCCTTCGCATCATGATTGCGAGACCGAATGTCTTGACGATGATGCTGACCGTTAAGGGCAGAAAAATCAGCGCGAACAGAAGCACCTGAAGCCGAGCGGGCGCTCGAGACAACGCGAAGGCAGCGGGATAGCCGATCAGCAGGCTGCCGATCGTGGTGATCAAGCCGAGCTGAAGCGAGTTCCAGATGATGCCGATGTAGTAGGGGTCGCCGAGAACTTTCCGATATCCACCAATGCTGAACCCGCCGGCATCCCGGAAGCTGTCGGCAACCAGTATGAGGACCGGGATCGCAAATGCCACGGTCATGAACACGAGGCCGGGCAGCACCATGATTGCCGGTGCATCGAAGTTGAACCAGCGGCGAGGCGGCGGCGCCGTGACCTGCGCCTCAATCCCTATGGTCGTCATGGCGCGGGATACACCATTGTTTCGGCGATTGGCCAATGCAGCTTGAGCGCGACGCCTGGCGCGATGTCTGAAGGAAGACGTGCGACCTCGACCTGAATGCGATCCTCCGATCCAGGCGGCTTGAAGTGTAGAGCCGTCTTCGATCCGAAAAAGACGATATCGGCGAGCTCGGCTGTGATCTCGTTGAAGTCGCCGCTCGGCCGCTCGCCGAGCACAACGCACTCGGGACGTACACCGATCACAACTTTCCCAGCCCCGCCGCTATTACTGCGCACTGGTGCGCGGATCTGGCCGATGGGTGTCTCGATGACTATCGGGGCGCCTTGGCTCAAAGCGCTGGCAATTCCGCCAATACGTGTCGACTGTCCGACGAACTCGAGTACGTGCAGGCTCGCTGGCGAGCTGTATACCTCGCCCGGAGTGCCCAACTGCTCAATACGCCCCTCGTTCATAACGGCAATGCGGTCACTCATGACGAGCGCCTCATCCTGATCGTGCGTCACGAAGATGGAAGTGATCTCTAGATCGCGCAGCAGATGGCGGAGCTCGATCTGCATCGTCTCGCGCAATTTCCGATCGAGTGCGCTGAACGGCTCGTCGAGCAGTAGAAGCGACGGCTTGACGACGAGCGCGCGGGCCACCGCGACGCGCTGCTGCTGTCCGCCAGAAAGCGCGGAGATGCGTCTTTCTGCGAAAGCCTGCATACGTACGAGGGCGAGCGCGTTCTGCACGCGCCCTCCGATCTCTGCCTTGGGGGTTCCCTGTGCCTCCAGTCCGAAGGCGACGTTCTGCTCGACGCTCAAGTGGGGAAAAAGGGCGTAGTTCTGGAACACGACGCCGATGTTTCGCTTGTGCGCCGGTACCTGCGTCAGATCATTGCCGCCGATCGCGATCCGACCGCCATCAGGCTTCATCAGACCTGCAATCAAGCGCAACAACGTCGTCTTGCCGCAGCCCGAGGGACCGAGCAGCGAGATGAATTCGGAGCGGGCGACGCTGATGTCGAGATCTTGAAGGACCGTTGCCGCGCCGAACCGCTTGGTAACAGCGGCTACGTCGAGATAACGGTCGCTTCGAGGCGTCGCCCGTGCCTGTGCGGCTTCACGTGCTACGACGTTCACCTCGCGGAGACCTCCCGCTCGAAGCGCTCGATCATGGCATTGCGATTATCGGCGAAGTATTCCCAATCCAACGCAACGAGGTCAGGGAACGACAAGTCCGCCGGAAGCACGGTCTTGGTGTTCGTGGGCTTCGAGAAGAACGTCTTGGCGATATAAGCCTGGATGTCAGGGCTCAGCATCTCGTTCATGAATTGGATGCCGATGTCCTGGTTCGGTCCACCTTCGACGAGCGCAATGCCGGCCGGCATTGCGAAGATTCCCTCTTTCGGTCGGCCCTGATCTACCGGCGCGCCCTTCGACTTGCGCTGCAGCGTCGTGCGCGAGTCGGGAGCCATGTAAAGATCGCACTCGCCGGTTTCGAGAAGCTGCTGGGCCTGCGGCGCGTTCGTCGACACCTGGATGATATTCGGCTTGAGCTGCTTCATTCGCTCGATGCCCTGCTGCCAGTCGGGCATGCACTGATCAAGCGGCTTCTTGGTGACGTGGTGCGTGGCGGCAAGCAGCGGTGCGATAGCCTGCGTAATGCGCATCGAGATGATGATGATGCGCTCCTTGAACTTCGGATCCCAGGCATCGGCATAGGAATCCAGGCCCTTGGGCAGCGATTGCGTATTGTAGGAGAAGCTGCACAGGGGCTGGCACCAGTTGGCCCACATAGCATCGCGCGGTTTTGCGCCTGCCGGCAGGTCGGCCAAATTCGTAACGTCGGCCGGCAGCTTCTTGATCACCTTCTCGCGCTCGGCAAGGATGAGGACCGGATCGTCCATCATGGTCAGCGTCATCGTCGGACGCGCTTTGTTGGAGCGGATCTTCTCGAGGTTGATGAGCGAGTTCGTGCCCTCGTAGAGCACCTTCACGTTCAGCTTCTTCTCGATCAGCGGGAAGAGACCGTCAGTGAGGCCCGGCGTTGCGGGGCCACCGATAAAGATCTCTCGGGTCTGCGCGCGAACGATGTTGGGAAAGCCAATAACGCCTACTGCCGATGCGCCGGCCAGAACCTGGCGCCGCGAGAATGTGGTCTTCTTGCTCATGGGGATGTTCTCCTGTGATCCGCAATGCCCTTTAGCGATTTGCCGTTCGCTGCGAGGGCACACTCAATCTGTAGGATGCCACGATGACAGCTTGAGTGTCATCGCGAATGGAAGCGTGAGGCCCAGTCGATCAGATGAGTTTGCGATCGACGGGGTTGAATGGCGTGGGGAAGCGATCGAGTGGCGTGATCTTCGCGTAAGGCGCGCGCGGAAGGTAGTTGCCGTGCCCCGCCTTCCCGACGACCTTACCGTCATCGAAGACCGTGACGCCGCGAACGAGCACGCGGATCGGATATCCAGTTGCCTGATATCCCTCATAGGGCGTGTAGTCTCCGCCGTGGTGCATTCGCTCGTTGGTCAGCGTCACAGACTTCTTGGGATCCCAGATGACGACGTCGGCGTCGCTGCCCGGCGTGATTGCGCCCTTCTTGGGGTGCAATCCGACGAGCTTGGCTGGATTGGTCGAGACGAGCCGCACGAATGTCGGCGGATCAATGCGCCCCTTCGTGACCCCCTCGGTGAAGAACACCGGCAGGCGCGCAGCGAGACCCGGAATTCCGTTTGGAATTTGCGTGAACGGGCCATCCTCACCGGCGAACTTCTTGCCTTTCGGATCATCGTAGCGCGTCGGCGCGTGATCCGACGAGATGACTTCGATAATGCCGCGCCGCATGTAGTCCCAAAGAGCCTCTTGGTCAGCCTTCGTGCGCGCAGGTGGCCCGAACACCAGCTTTGCGCCTTCGAAGCCGGGACGATCGAGATCTTCGGCGACGAGAGTCAGGTAGTGCACGCACGTCTCGCCCCAGACTTTGAGGCCGCGCGCCTGGGCGCGCGCGATTTCCTCGGCGGATTGCGCACCTGATACATGGAAGACCTGGATTGGCACGTCCAGCGCTTCCGCCAGTGCGACGATCCGATTGACTGCCTCGCGCTCGGCGATCATCGGCTTGCCCCAAGGGTGATACTTGGGCGCCGTGAGGCCCGCAGCGACGAGCTGCTCCCCCATCCAGGAGATGAGATCATGATGCTCTGCGTGCACGCAGACGAGCGCTTTGTTGCGTCGGGCGGCAGCCAGCACACGAATGACGGCGGCGTCGTCTAAGCGGACACCGTCATATGTCATGAAGATCTTGATCGAGCGATTGCCCTCTTCGACCAGCGAAGGGAGCTCCTGATCGAGAACCGCAGGCGTCGCATCCGTGATGGTCAGGTGGAACGCGTAGTCGACCATCGATAGGCGCGCGCGCTGATGGTAGTCCTTCACCACCTCGGAGAGCGACTCGCCTTTGCCTTGCCAGGCGAAGCAGACAACCGTCGTCGTTCCACCCGCTGCAGCGGATGCACTGCCCGTGCGGAAATCGTCGCACATTTCAGGGCCGCGAGACCGCTGAGCAAGATGTACATGCGTGTCGACACCGCCGGGCATGACGAGCATGCCGCTCGCGTCGACAACCTCGCGTGCGCTGCCGCTGAGCGCGCCGACTGCTACGATCTGGCCACCCGAAATCGCAACATCGGCCTTGGCCATATCCTGCGACGAGACGACCGTGCCGCCGCGTATGAGCAGATCATAGTCCACCGCGTCTTCCCCCTTTCGGTGTGGCTATTCCGGCTGCAATATGAGCATCTAACACGTGCCTAAGCAACGGGCATGCACGAAAGGTATGCAGGAGGCTGCTATGCAAACGGGCACTCTGGTGGTCGCTCTCGGCGACAGGCGCTTTCGGGTCGAGCGGCCTTGGGGTGATCTTCCGACTGGGCCGGTCAGCGACGTGACAGTCGACTCGCGTGGCCACGTGTTCGTGATCCTTCGTTGGGATCCGCTCTCCGATACGACGAGCCCCCGCGTCATCGAACTCTCGCCGGAAGGAAAGCGCCTCGCAGCCTGGGGCGAGAAACTGATCGCGGACTCTCACATGCTCGCGGCGGCACCCGACGATCGCCTGTACATTGTCGATCGCGATGTCCATGAGGTGGTCATCTGCCGAACCAATGGCGAGCGCATCGGCGGCCTCGGCAAGCGATATGCGCCGTTGGAGCCTTTCAACCATCCAACGGACGTGGCGGTCGCCCCGAAGGGCGACATCTACGTTTCCGACGGCTATGCCGGTCATCGTGTGCATCGCTTTTCGCCGGACGGGAGGTTGGTGCGATCGTGGGGGGCGCTCGGTGAAGGGCCCGGGCAGTTCGTCAATCCGCACGCTGTCTGGGTCATGAGCGACGGGAGAGTAGTCATCGTCGACCGCGAGAATGATCGCCTGCAGGTGTTCACAGCAGATGGCGAGCTGCTCGATGTGTGGACGGGGTTCCGGAAGCCCATGGATGTCTGGGGCGACGCCGACGACAATCTCTACGTGACCGATCTCGTGCCAACGCTCGCAATGCTTGCGCCCGATGGCCGTCGGCTTGGACGCTGTCGCCCTGTACTGAATGGCGCTCACGGTATCTGGGGTAACAAGCAGGGCCAACTGTATCTTGCTGAGCCCAATCCCAGCAGACTGACGAGGCTTACACCCATCGATTAGCCGTTCTGTCCCTCGTCACAGTGTCCGGGTCAGCGTCACTCTCAAGAAGAACTGCTTCTGAGGACTATTCGATGCTTCGCAAGAGCGCACGAGAGATCGCGGCTGCGGTAAATGGTGGCGAGGCTGACCCAGTCGAGGTCGCCGAGGTATTCGTCGCCCGCATTCTCGAGAACAATTCGAGCGTGAATGCTCTGGTGCGCTTCGATCCCGAGATCGCCCGCAGCGAAGCACTGGACGTGCGGCAGCGAATACGGGCCGGCGAGGCCATGCCACTGGCGGGCGTGCCCGTCATTGTCAAAGACAACATTTGGGTGGCCGGACGCACTATCTCGCAGGGTTCGCGGCTCTTTGCGGACTATGTCGCGCAAGAGGATGCCATGGCAGTGGCGCGCCTGCGCCGAGCGGGCGCCGTCATCGTAGGCATCGGCAATTCTCCCGAGTTCGCCTGCAAAGGCGTGACGAACAGTCCACTGCACGGCCCGACGCAACATCCGCTGAACGCGACTCTGACGCCGGGAGGATCTTCTGGCGGCAATGCCGCCGCGTTGGCGGCGGATTTTGCTCCTGTTGCGCTTGGGACGGACGGGGGCGGCTCAGGGAGGCGACCATCTGCGCATACCGGCACCGTCGGTTTCAAGCCGTCGTTCGGAGCCGTTCCATATGGACCCGGATTTCCAGAGCCCTTTTGGGGCATCTCCGTACTTGCCCCAATGGGGCGATCGGTTGACGACGTTGCGATCCTCTTCGAAGCGGTGGCGGGCGCTGATGCGCGCGATGTCGAGAGTGCGGCCATTGAGGCTGGCTTATGCGCCGAGCCCAGGCAATTGCGCGTTGCATTCAGTCGAGACCTGGGCCTCGGCGCTCCAATTGATGCCGACGTGGAGACCACAATCGCCGATGGCATAGACCTCTTGGCCAAGGCAGGCTGGCGGATCGATCGCATTCAGGTCCAATGGCCGCAAGGCATCGGCGAATCTTCGATCATGCCGTTGCAGGCCGCAGGCCTCGCAGCCATTCACGGCGATGCGTGGCGCCGGAAGCCGGATCTGTTCGATCCAGATATTGCCGTGCAGATCGAGCGCGGGTTGTCATTGACCGGTGCCGATGTGGGCCGCGCCCTGGAGGCCAGCGCCGCGATCAAACGCACGGTCGCGCATCTCTTCGCTGACCATGATCTACTGCTCTGTCCGACGGCGCCTTGCGTTGCCTGGCCGCTGACCGAACTCGGTCCCAAGCAAATTGGTGGCGTTGATGTTCCACCACGCGGCCACGCGGTGTTCACGCCGCTGTTCAATCATGCGCTCGTGCCAGCGATCTCCATACCATGCGGTCGCGGGCGTGACGGATTGCCGGTGGGTCTTCAAATGGTCGCTCGACGTGGGCGCGATCGTACAGTGCTTGCGGCTGCGGCAGAGGCTGAGCGCATTCTGGCGCCGATCAATGACTATCCAAGGTACTGAAGCCATGCGGATCCTACTGCTCAACCCGAATACGACTCAGGCTATCACGGATCGGCTCTACCAAGCAGCGATCGAAGTCACCGCGCCTGGCACGGAGCTCGTGCCACTGACGGCGCCGCGCGGCGTGCCTTACATCGCGACGCGCGCGGAGGCACAGATCGGTGGCGCTGTCGCGTTGGAGATGCTCGCTGAGGAACATCGCAATGTCGACGCAGCGATCATTGCTGCATTCGGAGATCCAGGATTGTTGGGGGCGCGCGAGCTCTTCGACATTCCTGTCATTGGAATGGCGGAAGCCGCCATGCTGGCAGCGTGCATGCTGGGGCGCTCCTTCGCGATTGTCACATTCGCGAGTGCACTCGGGCCCTGGTATCGCGAGTGCGTAGAGTTGCACGGCCTTTCGGGGCGTTGCGCGGGTATCCGCATGCTTGACGGTGCCTTCCAGTCGATCTCCGATGTCCAGGAGGAGAAGGAAGAACTGCTCGTCGAGCTGGCCAATCGCGCGGTCGCAGAACTCGAGGCCGACGTCGTTATCCTGGCAGGCGCGCCTCTCGCGGGACTCGCGAAGAAGGTCAAGTCCCGCATTCCAGTTCCGATTGTCGACCAAGTGCAGGCAGCGGTGAAGCTGACTGAGACGATAGTGGCACTGGGCACCAACAAAGCAATGGCGGGAACATTTCGTCGTCCGGCGGCCAAGTCGACGATTGGCCTACCAATCGCCCTTCAGTGCCGCATTGAGCACACAGACTAGGCCGGATGGGAAGGCTGTGTTCGAGTGATGCTTGGTCGCAGACCGCGGTAGACGCTCGAGCCTGGCTTCTATCCAGAACTTTCGGAACGTCCGTACTTTCATAGGAGGCCGAAAAGAGAAAGCGGCGATCCACGACGGCCGGATCGACAGGCTGGTCGCTATACTCGCGTGGCGCCATCATCAATGCCATCGCGCGACAGGGAAGGACACGAGGCGCGCCAGCGGACGAACGGAACAGTCAGCACGCCGAAAACTGTTGCACGAATGTGATTGCTCAGGGCGGTAAGTCAGCCATGTTACTGCCACGCAGTCCCGGCCTCCATGGCTTTCACTTTGCCAATAGTGCTATGTCGGACGGAAGAATTAGAAGTCAGCAAACGTGCCCAGTTTGCGCAGCGCAGCTTCTGCGAGTCTCAAGTTCTCGATGTTAGCCTTTTGCAGAGGAGCGCGGGCACGCCCTACCGGATGTCCGATAAAGGCCATCGCCTCCTTCAGCGGGCCAGGATGGTTGGCAGTGTAGATCGCTTCGATCAAGGGCAGCAACGCATAGTGCAGGCTGCGCGCCCGCTTCAGATCGCCTTTTGCCACGGCCTCGAAAAGCTTGCGGTGCAAAGCAGGGACGAGATTGGCCGTCGTAAAGATCCCGCCGGGACTCCCGAGAAGAAAGGTCGGGAAGCCGAGATCATCGTCGCCGGACATGATTGCGATCCGCTTGCCGACTGCGCTGATCTTCGCGGCGATCAGCGCGAGGTCACGCTCGCATTCCTTGAGCGCGACAACCGAAGGAATTGATGTCAGCGATTCGAGGATGCCTACGTCGAGGGTGATGCCAGTGCGGCCGGCGTTGTTGTAGGCGACGATCGGAATGGGTGCCGCGTCAGCAACACGGGCGAAGTGCTCGTGAATGCCCACCGCACTCGGCTTGATGTAGTAAGCCGGCAGAACCAGCACTGCGCTCGCGCCGGCTTTGGCAGCATATCGAGCTGTGTCCTGCACCTCCCTTGTCCCGGGCGCCAGAGCGCCAACAATAACCGGAACGCGGTCTGCGGCCTGATCCACGGCTATATCGATTGCGCGCTGCCTCTCGGAGGGCGTCAGGCTTACATACTCGCCACTTCCGCCGATCACGAGCAGGCCAGCCGCGCCTGCTGCAATCTGGAAGTCGATGAGCTTGCGAAACACCTGCTCGTCGAGTTCATCGGCATCGTTGAAAGGTGTAACGATTGCCGTATAGATCCCGTCGGGCGTGAATTTCTTGGTCATGCCTCTATGCTTTCCGCTTCCAGAGTCAGGTAAGGCACCGCCACGCGGCATAGCGCCAATGGGACTATCGGCCGGCCAAGGCATGGTGACGAACCACAGGCGACGCCATGCTTGGATTGCGAATGAATGTGCCTCGGCACGCCACATCCACGAGTGCTTGCGCGCGTCTGGGACAGCTCACCCCAAGCGCCGAAGAATTTTTGCATCAAGGATCAGGTTGATCGTCAGCCTGGAGAAGAGCGCTCACCTTGATGCGGTCGTTCACTCTTGTCTTGATCGATGTATTATATATAATCTCCATTACGCGTCAACGCAGCTTGGCGGCAGCCGAGCCCGATTCTCGCGGATTGCCAATGCACGCAGGATTCGTCAACGTGTCCACGTTAGCGCCCCGGGCAGCCAATTGGGCGTGCGGACACAACCGTGGGAGAAGGTCGATGCGCAAGCTCTTAGGAACCCTCGCAGCCGCACTCGTCGCGATTTCTGCTGGGGCGGCCGACGCAGCCGAGAAGTGGGACATGGCATCGGGCTTCCCCGATGGAAATTTTCACACCAAGAACATCCGCGAGTTTATTGCGAAGATCAAAGGGGGTGCCAAAGACCTGGACATCAACCTCCATTCGGGCCAGTCGCTGTTCAAGCTCCAGGACTCCAAGAGAGCCGTGCAAAGCGAGCTTGTGCCCATGGCAGAGCTCCTTCTCGTCCAGTTCGGCAATGAAGATCCGATCTATGAGCTCAGCGCGATACCCTTCCTGGCCGATACGATCGACAAGGCACGCAAGCTGTGGTCGGTCAGCCGTGAACCTCTGAAGGCGCGGCTCGCAAAAGACGGCATACGCCTCCTCTATGGCGTCGCCTGGCCCGTACAGGGCTTCTACTCAAAGACGCCGATCACCGCCTTCGGCGATTTCAAGGGGGCCAAGATGCGCACGTATAGCCCGATGACCTCGCGCATGGCGGAAGCTATGGGGGCCGTCCCCACCAATGTCGTTGCCAGCGAGATCCCGCAGGCATTTTCCACCGGCCTCGTGTCCAGCATGTACACATCGCCGGCCACGGGCGTCGACACGCAGGCCTGGGACTACACCAAGCACTTTATGGACGTAGGCGGCAATTTCACAATGAACGTAGTGATCGTGAACGAGCGCGCGTTTCGCCGTTTGGACGCTGCGACCCAGAAGGTGGTGCTAGATGCTGCGACTGAGGCCGAGACGCGAGGATGGAAATTGAGTGCGGACGTCACCGCCGAGCACCTGAAAATCATGGCCGACAAGGGCATGACGATCAGTGCGCCTGACGCCAAGCTCCGCGCCGAGCTTCAGCGGGTCGGAGATACGCTCACCGCGGAATGGCTCAAGAAGGCCGGCGCAACCGGTGAGCAGATCATCTCCGCCTACCGTAAGCAATAGTCGTCATCGTCACGATTGGCGGCGCGGCCTCCTTCCCGGTCGTGAGGGGACTGGAGGCCGCCTGCAGGGGGCAGAATGCGTAAAGCGCTCGATACCTTCTATCAGGCTTGCGGCGTGATCGCCGGCATCTTTCTGGCATCAATCGCCGGCATCATTCTCTATCAGGTGATCGGCCGCAATCTCGGGTTCGGAATTCCGGGCGTCGACGATCTCGCCGCGCTGTTTCTCGTGGCATCGGCATTCCTCGCCCTAGCGCCGACGCTCCGAGCAGGCGGACACATACGCGTGAATCTTCTGCTGCAGTACCTGCCGCAGTCGCTGCGCTGGCTCGCGGAGCTGTGGTGCCTCGGTTTTGGCGCCGCTCTCATGGGCTTTCTCACATACTTCACGATCGGCATGGCGTGGGAATCCTTCGTCTATGGCGATCGTGCCATCGGTCAGCTGCCTATCCTCTTGTGGATCCCGCAAGGCGGCGCGGCGCTCGGGCTGCTGGCGCTTACCATTGCCTTCATAGATGACATCGTCGCTGTGCTGCGGCGACAGAAGCCAAGTTACGCAGACACCGAATTGGACTTGCAGTCAGAAGGCTGAGCCTGAAGGCGACGGCTGGCGAGGAAACGAATGACCGCTGATATTCTCTCCTTTGTCCTGTTGCTCAGCCTCTTTGTGCTCCTCGGCTCGGGCGTGTGGATTGCTCTGTCGCTCATGGGCGTCGGGGTCATCGGCATGATGCTTTTCTCCTCCGCTCCTATCGGCAAGGTGATGGCGACGACCGTCTTCACCTCCAATAACAGTTGGGCTCTGACATCGTTGCCACTGTTCATCTGGATGGCAGAGATACTGTTTCGCACACGGCTATCTGAGGACATGTTCAGCGGCCTCGCGCCCTGGGTCGAGCGCCTTCCTGGCCGCCTGCTGCACGTCAATATCGTCGGCTGCGGGGCCTTCGCGGCGGTCTCGGGCTCCTCGGCTGCGACATGCGTCACCATCGGCAAGATGTCTATGCCTGAGCTAAAGCGACGCGGCTATGACGAGCAGATGTCGATCGGTAGCCTTGCTGGCGCCGGCACGCTCGGCCTGCTGATCCCGCCCTCGATCATGATGATCGTATATGGCATGGTGGCCGAGGTCTCGATTGCGCGCCTGTTCATCGCCGGTGTGCTGCCGGGCATGATGCTGATGTGCCTGTTTATGGGCTACGTCATCATCTGGGCGCTAATCAATCCATCTAAGATTCCGCCGGCGGATCTGCGGATGAGCTTCGCCGAGAAAATCTACAGCTCGCGACGTCTGATCCCGGTGACACTGCTTATCGTTGCAGTGATCGGCTCGATTTATGCCGGCTTTGCCACGCCGACAGAAGCTGCCGCGGTCGGCGTGCTCGGCTCGCTCTGCGTAGCCGTCGCGACAGGGACGTTCACTTGGAAGAACTTTGCGGCCAGCGTTATGGGGGCGACCCGCACATCGTGCATGATCACGCTGATCCTAGCGGGAGCTGCTTTTCTCTCAGTCGCCATGGGCTTCACCGGTCTGCCGCGGCAGATCGCGGGCTGGATCGCGTCGATGGATCTGTCACACTACACGCTATTGTTCGCGCTAATGATCCTCTACATTATTCTGGGATGCTTTCTTGACGGCATCTCAATGGTTGTTCTGACCACTTCGATCATCCAGCCTCTGGTCATCCAGGCGGGCATCGACGTTGTCTGGTACGGGATCTTCATTGTTCTGGTGGTAGAGATGGCGCAGATCACGCCACCGGTCGGGTTCAACCTGTTTGTCCTGCAAGGCATGACGGGAAAGAACATCTTCTACGTGGCCAAGGCTGCCTTCCCTTTCTTCCTCGTCATGTGCCTCGCCGTGCTTCTGATCACGGTCTTTCCGGAAATCGTAACGTATCTTCCGAACAAGATGCTTTCGAACAACTAAGTGCCAAGCGCCCCGTTGCGAGCTGCCGGACACTCATAGATCACGCGGTTCATCTCGTCCTGTGAGCATTTCTCGCTTTAGGACTTGCCACGGCGGCATTTCGGCAATTACTTCTCTCTCAACGCAAAGAACGATCCGCAATGGTCCGGTCAAAGTGGTGGAAACTCCCAAGTTCTTGACGAAGAGAGAACTCGCAGCCAACGCGATCCGCAGCGCCATCCAAAATGGCTTCTATCAGCCGGGTGAAGTGGTGAGCCAGCGGCGTATCGGCGAGGATCTTAATCTCAGCGTCACGCCAATCCGCGAAGCCATCATTCAGCTCGCCGGCAGCGGGCTGATCGAGCGTCATTCTCATCACAGCATCAAAGTGAAGGAGGTGGACGCCCGCCGCCTATCGGACGTCTACCGAGTCCGAATGATTTTGGAGCTGGACGCCACCAGGCTCGCCTTTCGCAGCATCAAGAAGCCAACCATTGCGAAGTTGAAGCTGGTCAATGCCCAACTCAAGCAGCTCGTGAAGAGCCAGGAGCTCGAGAAGATCAACTCGCTGGATCGCGAGTTCCACGACATAGTCTTTTCACAGGCGAACAACGAAGCGTTGACCTCGTGCATCGACTACATCAAGTCGTCGTTCTCCCACTATGCGCTTTGGAGCCAGCCTCATCGGCTTGCAGCATCTGTCGCCGAGCACGCTCACTTCATTGGCAAGTTGGAAGAGGGCGACCTGAAAGGCTGCGTCGAAGCCCATCGCAAACACTTGGAAAGTGGCCTCAGGGCGGCTCTTGATACCTTGCCCGACCGCACCAAAGCCAGCGCGGGCTGACTTCAGGAGCGCACTCCTCGCGCTCAACATTGCATACCTCTTCAGCGTACTCGTGAGCTGCGAAGAACGCGCCGTCGATTGATTGCTAGATCGATGCACTATATATAATATCTAACTCTGGCGAAAGTTGATGCCTGACGACGTGTCTGCCATCGCGTTATCTGGAAAACTCACCACTGCCGTCCGAGGCGACGATGCGCATGCGAGCAAGTCGGCCTTACCGGGGGTCAAGGAATGAAGGTTGATGCCGCGCGCGTAGAGCGGTTCTGCACACACGTTCTACGGGCCCTTGGGACACCGAGCGACGACGCTGGTGTTGTCGCCATGCATCTCGTGGACGCGGACTTGCGCGGGGTCCGCTCGCACGGACTGCTCCGGCTGATCAAGTACGTCGATCAGATCGACGCCGGCTACATTGCCAATCGCGCAGAAATCTGCAGCACGCAAGTCGCACTCAGTCTGCTGCGCGTGGACGCCAACATGAATTTCGGCATCATCGCGTTTCACCACCTCATTCCGAGTCTTGTCGAGCTTGCGCGAAACTCTGGCATCGCTGCCGCCGCCATCGTCAATTGTGCGCATACGGGCCGCATCGGGGCCTACAGCGAGGCGCTCGCTCGTGAGTTCATGTGGGGTTCTGTCTTTGGCGGAGGCGGCAACAAGCGGCTCAAGGAAGTAGCCCCCTACGGTGGTAGCAAGGGCGTCTTCGACACCAATCCCTATGCCTTCAGCATGCCGCTCGACGCGCAGCAGACAGCAACGAGTGATTTCGCCACTTCTGCGACAGCACAAGGCAAGCTGCTCGTTTTTCGCACAAACAATGCCCCGGTGCCAGAAGGCTGGCTCATCGACAAGCATGGCCGGCCGACCACGAACGTGCACGATTTCTACGAAGGAGGAGCTATGCTGCCGTCTGCAGGCCCCAAAGGTTACGGCATGGGCTTCATGGCTGAACTGTTCGGCGATGCCGTGCTTGGCACGCCGCACGAGCTAAACTGGTTCATCGTTGCAGTCGACCTCAAGCGCTTCGTCGATCCTAGCAGTTATTTTCAAGCGGCAGGCCACCTGAAGCAAGAGATCGAGCAGTGCCCCCCGGCCGACGGATTCGCGAGAGTGTTGTGGCCCGGGCAGCCAGAGCTCGAACGGCTCGAGCGCCAGTCGGGTGAAGGGATCGATTATTCGGAAGATGAGCTGCGCAGCCTGAGCGGTCTCGAAGCCCGCTTTTCAATGACTCTCAACTGATATGGCCGCTTGCAACTCGCTCGCGATGGATGCCCGTGGAGCATCATTCGATCCGTGGATCTATGCTCGCGAGAGGATCATCTTCATCGAGAATTCGCACAGTGCGCCACAATTGTTCGAGAGGGCAGTCATGCACGCAAAAGATAGTGCCAAGATCGATCATGCATGATGCATTGGGCGCGCTTGGCCCACGATCAAGCGGGATCAAATGGCCGCAGTACTCTCACTTGTCAAGCAGCAGGGCCTTCTGATGAAGCGGTTCGCTATATCCGTCGATATCGGCGGCACATTCACGGATTTCGTTCTGCTGGATCGTCAGAAGCGCGAGATCGCGACGGCAAAAGTGCTCTCGACACCTGATCGACCCGAGCTTGCCATCCTGGATGGCGTTCGCAAGCTGGTGGACGAGGCAGAGCTGGACCTCGTCTCGACGGATCTGTTTCTCCATGCGACTACAATCATCACGAATGCCGTCATCGAGCGACGGGGATCCGACTTCATCTTCCTCTATACGGAAGGCTTTCGCGATATTCTCGAGATCGGTCGGGAGCACCGCTACAATCTCACTGACCTGAAGCTACGCTTCCCCGAGCCATTGAGCGACCGAAGGTTGCGGCTTCCGATAGCCGAGCGCACGACGGCTTCCGGTGCTGTCGCTCTGGCACCGAGGAAGAGCGACGTGCAGGAGGCGGTCGCGCGGCTGGCAGATCGCACAAAAGTGCGGAATTTTGCCGTCTGCTTTCTTCATTCCTATCGCAACGCTGCGAATGAGAAGCTCGTCGAGGATTGGATCAGGGAACTCTATCCTGATGCCTACATCTCATGTTCGGCGAACGTGGCCCCGAGCCAGCGGGAGTACGAACGATGGACGACATGCAGCATCAATGCTTACACAATGCCTCTGCTCACCGAGTACATAGCTCGGCTGAATACCGCACTCGAGGCGGCGGGGTTTCCGGGGCGCGGCCTTATGATGACGTCCTCGGGTCTTCCGATGGAGTTCACGCGGTGTGTGGACTATCCCATTCGGATGATCGAGTCGGGGCCTGCTGCGGGTGTCCTGGCGGCCAAGGAGATCGCCAGCCGCAACGAGCCTGGCAATACTGCGCGCGACAGCTCGAAAGACTTGTCCAGCATCCTCGCCTTCGACATGGGCGGAACAACCGCCAAAGGCGCGTTCCTTACGTCCGGCGAGATTCATGTCCAGCGTTCTCTCGAGGTCGCGCGCATCGGCACCTTTCAAGCCGGCAGTGGGCTCCCTCTGATCATCCCTGCGATCGACCTGATCGAGATCGGGGCGGGTGGTGGCAGCATCGCATCGCTGGATGGCCGCGGCGTCATTGCGGTCGGCCCCCGCAGTGCAGGCGCGGTTCCTGGGCCCGCGTGCTACGGCCGTGGAGGAGATCTGCCGACTCTCACGGATGCGAATGTCGTCCTAGGATATCTCAGTCCTGACAGCTTCAAGAATAGTGGAATCGAGATCAGTTCGCAGCTTGCAGAGGATGCCATTGAAAGAACTCTCGCGGCTCCGCTGCGCACGTCGGTGCAACGCGCCGCGCGCGCTATCAGAGAGACGATCAACGAGAACGTCGCCCGCGCCTTCAGAGTTCACGCGGGCGAGCTCGGGCTCGACTATCGGAACTATGCGCTGGTGTGCACGGGTGGCTCAGCCCCCCTCCATGCGGCCGAGATCGCGCGCATTCTGCATATCAAGCGCGTCATCTTCCCGTTCGGAGCCGGCGTCTCATCCGCGTTTGGACTGTTTGCGGGCCACGAGGGCCTGACACTGCAAAAGACGAACGTCGTCGAGCTCCACGCTCTCGAGGCAGGGAGAGTCGCGGCGGAGGTCGAGGCTATGATCGCATCCGACACATATGCCGAAGCGCTTAATGCATCTGGCAGCGATGTAACTCTCTCGCTGGGGCTGCGCTATGTTGGGCAAGGTTATGAGATTAGCGTCAAGATTAGTGCCCCCGATATCAGTACCGCAAACTCGATTCGCGAAGCCTTCGAGCAGGAGTATCTCAGGATATTCGGGACCACGTTTCCTGACTATGTCATTGAGATCTTCAACTGGACGCTGCAGATATCGACGCCGCGAAGGCTCGTCGAGCCAACAGGATATCGCTATAGCCGGATCGAGGCACAAGGACAGAAAATGAAGCGTGAGCGGTCGATCACTGAGGTCGGCGGCTCGGCAGAGGTGTCTGTTCCCATCTACGATCGATATGCGTTGGAGCCGGGAGATACCATAGAGGGCGCGGCGGTCATCGAAGAAAGCGACACGACAATCCTACTGCCCGACTTTGCTCGTGCAGTCGTCCAGGACAGCTACGACATCCTCGCCGAAATCAAGCCGGCACGATGAGGGAGAATGCCTGAATGAGTACGCTCGATACGCTGGATGTCGGCATCATCTGGTCGCGCCTCGTCTCGACCGTCGATGAAATGGTGTCCGCGCTGGTGCGCACATCGTTCTCCACGATGGTCCGTGAAAGCGGCGACTTCTCCTGCATGCTGTTCGACGGCCGAGGGAAGTTTCTCGCGCAAGGCACTTTGAGCGTTCCATCGTTCACTGGGACAGGCCCGGCGACACTTGCCGGTGTGCTGGAGACGATCCCCATCGATTCGCTGCGCGATGGGGATATTCTTATGACGAACGATCCCTGGATCGGCACCGGGCACGTCTATGACGTCAACATCATCAAGCCGATCTTCATGGACGGCCGGCTGGTTGCCTTCGCCCTGTCCGTATCCCATCTCGCGGACGTCGGCGGCATCGGCTACGGCACGGGCGCACGCGATGTCTACGAGGAAGGCATAGTCATTCCTCCGGTCAAGCTCTTCGACCAGGGCAAAGCCAACGATTTCGTCTTCAAGCTCATCGAGACGAACGTGCGCTTCCGTGACCTGGTGATTGGAGATATCTATTCCAACGTCGCGGCTTGCAATGTGGCCGCCACCGGTGTTCTCGATCTTCTCGCAGAGTACAAACTCACAGATCTCGTGGAAGCGGCCGAAGGCATCTTTGCTCTCACGCGATCGTCAATCAACGAGGTGCTCAAGGAGATTCCTGCAGGGCGCTACGACAGCCGTCTTCCCGTCGAGGGCATAGAGCAGGGCGATACGTTCGATCTTGCCGTTGCGGTGACGATCTCGAATAGCGGCTTCGCATTCGACTTCGAGGGAACTGCGCCTGTCATCAATAGAGGCATCAACGTCCCACTCTGCTATACGCGCGCGTACTGCAACTTCTGCTTCAAAACGATCGTTGCACCGAGCATTCCCAACAATCAGGCCATTCTCGATTTCGTCTCATTGAGCGCACCTGACAACTGCATCCTGAATGCCAAGAAGCCCTATCCCACAGGCGGGCGCCACATTCTCGGGCACTACGTTGCCCCCCTCGTCTTCGGTGCTCTCTCTGCGGCCATACCGGCGCATGTCCAAGCGGACAGTGGCATGATCTTCCAAATCAATTTTCGCGGCCGCTCGCCGTCCGGTCGCGACTTCTCCTACATATTCTTCACGGCCGGAGGCTATGGCGCCTTTGCCGATCAGGATGGACGCGCAGCGCTGCCCGGCCCATCCAATATGATCGCGATACCCATAGAGATCTGGGAAGAGAACACCGGGATCACGTATCTACGCAAGGAGCTGAGGCCGAACAGCGGCGGCATCGGCGAGTTTCAGGGTGGAACCGGGCAAATCATCGAAGTTCGCAACGACACTGGGCGCACTATCGATGCTGCATTCTTCGGCTCTCGAACGGACCTCGCTGCGCGCGGCTTCCGGGGCGGTCACAATGGTAGTCTCAGGCTGCTGTTCGTCAACGGGGAGACGGTACCGCCGAAACTCCGTACGGACCTTTCGCCGGGCGCGGTCGTTTCCTTGCACGAGGCCGGTGGCGGTGGGTTTGGAGATCCTGCGCTGCGCGCGAAGGCTCGAGTACTTGCAGACCTCAAAGCGGATCTGATCACGCCTGACCACGCGCGCGTGCACTACGCGGACCAAGTCCAACAGCTCACTGACAAAGAGGGTACGTAGTCGTCCGCACCATCGATCAAGCACTCCAATGCCTGTCGCGGACAGTCAGTCACCCAGAGCACCAAGTAGCTCGATAACGGGGCAATCCAATATCATGCAGAACACTCGAACCGCCGAAGAAGAGACACTTTGGACGCTGATCGACGAGCACCTCATTCGATATGGCTACTACTTCCAGTCTGCCATCATCAAGAATGCGAAGGGCGCCTTTCTGACTACTGTCGATGACAGACGCCTTCTCGATTTTGCTTCAGGCCAGATGAGCACGATCCTCGGGCATAGCCATCCCGAGATCACAGACGTCATTCAGAAGCAGGCTGCCGAGCTCGTGCATCTGTACAGCCAGCTTCTATCGCCTCCGGTTATCCATCTGGCGGCGAAGTTGGCCGAGATCGCTCCGGGCAAGCTGCAGCGGTCGGTGCTCCTCTCGACCGGAAGCGAGTCGAATGAAGCTGCGCTGCGGATGGCAAAGATGGCGACGGGCCGATACGAGATCCTAGCACTCTCGCGCTCATGGCACGGCGTCACGCAGGGCGCCGCTTCGGCGACATACAATAGCAGCCGACAGGGCTATGGACCGTCGGCGCCGGGCTCCTTCGTGCTGCCCGCCCCAACGCCATATCGTCCGACTTTCGAGAAGAACGGCGTCTACGACTGGGAGGCAGAGCTCGACTACGGATTCGAGCTGTTCGATCGGCAGTCCAGCGGCAACGCCGCAGCTCTGATCATGGAAACCATCATGTCGAGTGGAGGTGTCGTCGTCCTGCCGAAAGGCTATCTCAAAGCGGCAGCGGAACGGGCTCGCAAGCGGGGCATGCTCGTCATAATCGACGAGGCACAGACCGGCCTCGGGCGCACCGGCAAGATGTTTGACTGCGAATACGACGACGTCGTTCCTGATATCGTGACACTCTCGAAGACGCTGGGTGCGGGCTTGCCGCTTGCCGCTGTCATCACAACACCTGAGATCGAAGACAAGTGCTTCGAGAACAAGTTTCACTTCTATACGACGCACGCCTCGGACCCGCTGCCAGCTGCTGTTGGACTGAAGGTCATCGAAATTATCATGCGTGACCGGCTGGCCGCTCGAGCGCTGGCCTCCGGTGAGAGGCTCAGGGCCGGGTTCGAGTCTCTGATGCAGAGGTATGAAGTTATCGGCGATGTTCGCGGTCGTGGCCTGCTCATGGGCGTCGAGGTCGTCAAGGATCGCCACAGCAAAGAGCCATATCCCGATCTCGCAGGGCGTGTGATGAAGCGCTGCCTAGAGCTCGGCATGTCGACGAGCATCGTCCGAGGGACATGGGGTGTGTTCCGAATTGCTCCACCGCTCACGATCACCGACGAAGAAATTGATCTCGGGCTCGAGATATTTGCGCAAGCGCTCAAGGACTGCGTCTAGGCAAACTGGGGCACAGCCTAGCACATAGTCGGCCGATGCATTATGTCCGCTCTGCAATGCTCAGCAAGACTGGCGTCAATGCAGGCACAGCTAACGACCGGTAGGATGGCAATGTCGGCTCTCTCTGCACTGCGACGCGTTCACTTCCTTCGGCGTGCGATGTGGGCTTGTGGTCCACAGACACCCATCCAGACCGGACCTAGTTAATGGCTCGACGCGACAAGAGCTTCTAACGGGCGGCATTCGCTAGAGCGGCCAACCTTGCACCAAACTTTCGCGACGCGCTCGATCTCGCATGTCAATGGCAAATCGTCGCTTCGATCCAACGTAGGGCCGGCGCGCTTTTGAGGAAGGCGATTGCGTGCGTTTGGAGACCTGGACACTGCAGCGGTCCTCTTTGCAGCGCATCCACATTGTCACCTCGGTAGTCACTCGCCAATTGACCTTCTCACCCAAGGTCCTCTTGGCGAGGAGCAGATCGCCGGCTAGTAGTAGCCAGCAACGCGCGAGCGGCACGCACCGCTCCAACAAGCCAATAGCCGGGAGGCAATCGCAGTGGACTACGTCCTCGAAGCAGAAGGGCTGATCAAGCAATTCAGCGGGTTTCGCGCCGTTTCTAATGTATCGCTCGCCTTGGAGCGCGGCTCGATTCACGCGCTGATCGGTCCCAACGGCGCTGGCAAGACCACGTGTTTCAACCTCCTGACCAAGTTTCTCGAGCCGACCGCAGGCGTCATTAAGCTCAACGGACGGGATATCACGGGCCTACCGTCGGATGCCGTCGCGCGTCTCGGCATGGTGCGCTCCTTCCAGATCTCCGCCACGTTTCCGGATCTGACGGTGCTTGAGAATGTGCGCCTCGCCGTGCAGCGCAAGCGCGGCGACTCCTTCGATTTCTGGCGCAGCAAGAGCGTCTTGAAGGATCTGGAAGCGAAGGCCTACGAGTTGATCGAGGCCGTTGGCCTCGAGGATTTTTCCGACGTGAAGGCCTCCGAACTCGCCTATGGCCGCAAGCGCGCGCTGGAACTTGCGACTACACTCGCCCTCGATCCCGAGGTCATGCTCCTCGACGAGCCGACGGCCGGCATGGGGCACGAGGACGTCGGGCGCATCACAAACCTGATCCGACGCGTTGCAAAGGGCCGTACCACGTTGATGGTAGAGCACAATCTCAGCGTCGTCGCTGACCTGTGCGACCGCATCACAGTCCTCACCCGCGGCGAGGTGCTGGCCGAGGGGGACTACGCGACCGTATCCAAGGATCCCCGCGTGATTGAATCCTACATCGGGGGTGGTGCCCATGCCTGAGATCATGCTGGATGTCCGCAATCTCCACGCCTGGTATGGCCAGAGCCACGTCCTTCACGGCGTCGATATCACGGTCCATCGGGGGGAAGTGGTCACGCTGCTGGGTCGCAATGGTGCCGGGAAGTCGACCACGCTGAAATCCATCCTCGGGATGGTGCCAAGGCGTACGGGATCAATCCGCTTCGAGGACGCGGAGACAGTCGGGCTCGCGCCTCATGAAATCGCACGCCTCGGCATTGCGTTCTGCCCGGAGGACCGCGGCATCTATGCGACGCTGGATGTCGAGGAAAATCTGCGTCTTCCGCCCGTGGTGCGGCCTGGCGGCATGAGCGTGGAAACCGTGCTCGAGCTCTTTCCCAACCTGCGCGAGCGTCTGCGCAGTCCCGGCACTCGGCTCTCCGGCGGCGAGCAGCAGATGCTTGCAATAGGTCGCATCCTTCGCACCGGCGCGCCGCTACTTCTGCTCGACGAACCGACTGAGGGGCTGGCGCCCGTCGTTGTCGAGCAGATCGGCGCCGTCATTCGGCGCTTGAAGCAGGATGGGTTCACGATCGTGATGGTCGAGCAGAATGTTCGCTTTGCAAGCACGATCGCCGACCGGCACTACGTGATGGATCGTGGCCGCATTATCGAAGCCTTCGACAACGCGCGTCTGACCTCGGACTTCGAGCGCGTTGTTGGCCTGCTGGGCGTCTAGCTCAGTCCAGATCTTCCTTCGATCGCTTGTGCATCTGGAAGCGCGATGGCCGAAAGCCGGTCATGCGCTTGAATGTGTTCGAGAATGCGAATGGGTTCTGGTAACCGACCTGGTGTGCGATGTCCTCGATCGTTGCCTGGCTGGTCGCCAGCCGGTGTGCCGCTTGCTGGATGCGCAGGTAGGTGAGCTGCTGCATAGGGCTGCGGCCAAGGCTTGCCTGACAGAGGCGGCGCAGGTGCTCGCCGCTCATGTTGGCATGATCCGCGAGATCGGAAACCGTCCACGGGTAGGCGAGATCGGCCTGCACGGCTTCCCATACCGCGCGCAAGCGATCCTCGCGCTGCAGCGGCTCGGAAAATCGCGAGATGTAGTGTTCGATGAGGTCGATCCAGAGGGTCGCCGAGCTCGACTTGCTGCCAGATTGCACCTCGCGCTGGAGGCCCAGGATCGCGTGCTGAAGAGGTTCGGCGTCGAAGTTCGCCACCACCGGCGCGATGAAGCCAATCGCGGACCGCGGGGACTGCGGCATGTAGCGAACCCAGCAGTACTGCCAGCGCTTCGAGGGAATCGCGTGGAAGGCGTGCAGCACGTGAGCTGGCGCAAGGGAAACCATACCGGCACGATGCGGTCGCCAGCGTCCGTCGAGGAGGATCCGTCCTTCCCCACCGAGGCTCGCGTGCACGTAGGTGCCGCTGAGGTGGGTTCTGACTATGCGGTAGGGCACAGCGGCATCGCCGACGCCAACATGGGAAATCAGCCGCTTCTCCAGCGCGCTACAGTCTTCGGCACGCACGATGAGCTGGCGCGTGTTGCGGCCGACGATGTGCGTTTCGGATAGGTCATCGTGCGAACCAGCCATGGATCAGGCCTGTGATGCTCAATTAGTGTGGAGAACAATAACAACCCTGCACTAGTCCTACAGGGAGGACCCCATGGCAAGGAAATTGACAAGACTGATTGCGGCTGCCTCGATGCTGGCTCTTGGAGCGGGTGGCGTAGCGGCACAGGTTTCCAACGATGTTGTGCGTATCGGTGTGCTCGCCGATATGTCGGGCATCTACAGCGATCTCTCCGGCAAGGGCGCGGTCGAGGCCGTGAAGATGGCTGCCGAGGACTTCGGTGGCACCGTTCTTGGCAAGAAGATCGAGGTTATCTTCGCCGATCATCTCAACAAGCCTGATGTCGGTGCCGCCAAAGCGCGCGAGTGGTTCGATACCGGCGGCGTCGACATGATCAACGATCTCGCCAACTCCGGCGTCGCGCGCGCGGTCGCGGCCGTCGCCAAGGAGAAGAAGCGCCACATCATCGTCAATGGCGCGTCGAACATGGGCATCACCAACGAGCTCTGCTCGCCCTATGCCATCCACTATGCCTACGATGCCTACTCGCTCGCTCACGGCACGGGCAAGGCCGTCGTCGAAGCCGGTGGCAAGACATGGTTCTTCCTGACGGTGGATTTCGCCTTCGGCATTGGCCTCGAGCAGCAGGTCTCAAACGTCGTGCGCTCCTTCAAGGGCCGCGTCGCCGGTGCTGCCCGCCATCCGCTCGGCACGACCGACTTCTCGTCGTACATCCTTCAGGCACAGGCCTCGAAGGCCGAGATCATCGGCATTGCCTCGACGGGCGCGGACGCCGTGAATGCGATCCGCGCCGCGTCCGAGTTCGGTGCCACCAAGAATCAGAAGCTCGCCGCGCTATTGCTGTGGATCGAGGATGTGCACGCGCTCGGCCTCCCGGCAGCCCAGGGCCTCATGCTCACGAATGCCTGGTACTGGGACATGAACGACGAGTCGCGCAAGTTCGCGCAGCGCTTCTTCGACCGCGTCGGCAAGATGCCGAACATGGCCCAGGCAGCGGACTACTCCTCGACGATGTTCTACCTCAATGCCGTGAAGGCCGCTGGCACCGACGATCCCGACAAGGTCTCGGCCAAGATGCGCGAGATGACGGTCAGCGACATGTTTACCAAGGAAGGCAAGGTGCGGGTCGACGGCCGCTTCGTGCACGACATGTACCTGTGGCAGGTCAAGACCCCGGCGGAATCGAAGAAGCCGTGGGACTATCTGAAGCCCGTCGCAACGATCCCAGCCGAGCAGGCCTTCCAGCCGCTATCCGAGAGCAAATGTGATCTCGTCAAGAAGTAAGGCTCGAAGGGTGCCGCACCAGTGACGTCCACTGTTGCGGCGCCCTTCATCTGGCTCACCCGGTTGAGCGGTGTGTTCCAGACGAGATCGAGGATCACATGGAGATCTTGGGCGTTCCCATCCAGGCCCTTCTCGGGCAGGTCATGCTGGGCCTGGTCAATGGTGCCTTCTATGCCGTGCTGAGCCTCGGCCTCGCCATCATTTTTGGTCTGCTGCGCGTCGTGAACTTTGCGCACGGCGCGTTCTTCATGACTGGTGCCTTCATCGCTTTCCTAGTCGGCCGGAATCTCGGCATCGGCTATTGGCCGGCGATGATCATCGCACCACTCGCGGTCGGTCTGCTCGGCCTCCTCTTCGAGCGCTTTTTCCTGCGCCGCATCTACGGTCTTGATCCGCTCTACGGGCTCCTGCTCACCTTCGGTCTTGTTCTCGTGCTGGAAGGCAGTTTTCGCGTCGCCTTCGGGTCCTCGGGGCATCCCTTTCCAGTTCCCCAACAGCTCACCGGCGCCTGGAACCTGGGATTCATGATCCTCCCCGTGTATCGGGCCTTCGTGATCCTGGTCGCCATCGTCGCCTGCGTCGGAACGTGGATCCTGATCGAGAAGACGCGCATGGGTTCGTACCTCCGAGCTGCGACCGAGCGGCCAGAGCTGACCCAATCCTTCGGCATCAACGTGCCTGTGCTGCTCACGCTGACGTACGGCGCAGGCGTCGCGCTCGCGGGCTTCGCAGGCGTGCTCGCCGCCCCCATCCAGCACGTCAATCCGTCCATGGGCTCGGATCTGGTTATCATCGTATTTGCGATCGTCGTGATCGGTGGGCTCGGATCGATTTTCGGCGCGGCAGTGACCGGCCTCGGGCTCGGCGTCGTGGAGGGGCTGACTAAGGTCTACTATTCCGAAGCCTCGACGACGGTCGTTTTTCTCGTGATGGCGCTGGTGCTCCTGCTCAGGCCAGCCGGCCTCTTCGGTCGGGAGGACGGCTGAAATGTCCTCCTCCTTCAGTCGCAGCCTCTCACTGCTGCTCATTGCGGCGCTGATCATCGTCCCCTTCGTGCCACACCTCGTCTATCCCGTCTTCGTCATGAAGATGATGTGTTTCGCGCTCTTCGCGTGCGCCTTCAACCTCCTGCTCGGGCACACGGGGATCGTATCCTTCGGCCATGCCGCGTTCTTCGGCGGAGCGGCCTACATCACGGGCTACACCGTCCGCGAACTGGCAATGACGCCGGAGATCGGCATCGTTGCCGGCGTTCTCTTCGCGGCGGTGCTGGGTGGTACATTCGGTGCACTCGCCATCCGGCGCCAGGGCATCTATCTCGCGATGATCACCCTCGCGCTCGCACAGATGGTCTACTTCACGTTTCTGCAGGCCCCGTTCACCGGTGCCGAGGACGGAATGCAGCCGATCCCGCGCGGCCGGCTGTTCGGGCTCATCGATCTGCGCAGTGACTTCAATCTCTACTTCTTCGTGCTCGCCTGCGTGGCTGGCGGACTTTGGCTCGTCCACCGCATCGTGAACTCGCCTTTCGGAGAGGTCCTTCGCGCAATCCGCGAGCACGAACCGCGTGCGCGCTCGCTCGGCTACGCCGTAAACCGCTACAAGATCCTGGTGTTCGCGCTTTCCGCTGGACTCTCGGGGCTAGCGGGATCGCTCAAATGCATCGTATTTCAGCTCGCGGCGCTCACGGATGTGCACTGGCACATGTCGGGTGACGTCATCCTCATGACCCTCCTCGGCGGCATGAACTCTGTGTTCGGCCCGGCCATCGGCGCCGTCTTGATCTCGATGCTCCATCACTACTTCGATGCGTTGGGAGCGTGGGTCACGATCGTCGTCGGGCTCATCTTCATCGTGTGTGTCCTTATGTTCCGCCGCGGTATCCTCGGCGAGCTCACCTACATGCTCCAACAGCGCCGATCGTCGAATTCATCCTCGGCCACACCTCGCCTCAGGGAAAGCACCAATGCCTCGGTTTGAACGCAAGGCCATCGTCGAACGATTCCACGACATGATCCGTCGCGGCGAGCCGATCATCGGCGGCGGCGCAGGGACTGGGATTTCCGCCAAGTGCGAAGAAGCCGGCGGCATTGATCTCATCATCGTCTACAATTCGGGGCGCTATCGGATGGCTGGGCGCGCCTCATCAGCGGGCCTGCTTGCATACGGCAACGCTAACGACATCGTGAAAGAGATGGCCGTCGAGATTCTGCCGGTGTGCAACAAGACACCCGTTATTGCCGGCGTGAACGGCACAGATCCCTTCCTCATCATGCCGGTCTTCCTGAAGGAGCTGAAGGAGCTCGGCTTCTCGGGCGTGCAGAACTTTCCCACGATCGGGATCATCGACGGCACGTTCCGCGTCAGTCTCGAGGAGACGGGGATAAATTTCTCGAGCGAGATCGATATGATCCGCCAGGCGCATGAGCTCGACCTGCTGACGACGCCGTATGTCTTCTCGGCCGACGAAGCTATCGAGATGGCGAAAGCCGGCGCCGACCTGATCGTACCACACATGGGCGTCACCACGGGTGGTTCGATCGGCGCTACGACGGCGAAGTCGCTGGAGCAGTCCGTGAAGCTCATCGACGAATGGGCCGAGGCGGCGCGGCGCGTACGAAAGGACATCATCATCATCGCGCACGGCGGTGCTATTTCCTCGCCGACTGACGTTGACTACGTGCTGAGGAACAGCGCGCACTGCAATGGCTTCTACGGCGCGAGCAGCGTCGAGCGCCTGCCGGTCGAAACGGCCATCACAAATCACATCAAGACATTCAAGAGCCTGACATCGCTCAAGGAGCAGGGAGGAAAGAGATAATGGCACGCGTCTACATCAGCGCCGTGATGGACATTCCTCTGGCCGAGGCTTGGGCAGTCCTCCGAGACTTCAACGCGCTACCGATCTATCATCCGTTCTTCTCCAAGAGCGAGATCGAGGAGGGAAAACCTTCAGATCAGATCGGCTGCGTGCGCAATTTCTACACGCACGAGGGCGGCCACATCCGCGAGGAGCTGTTGACACTCTCCGATCGCGAGCATGTTTGCTGCTACCGGATTCTGGAAGCGACTCTGCCCGTGCTGAACTACGTCGCTGAAATGCGCCTCAAGACCATCACAGAGGGCAACAAAACATTCGGCGAGTGGTGGGCCGAGTACGACGTCGCCGACAATGATGCGGAGAGCGTTCATCAGGTCGTGAGCGACACCTTCCGTCTCGCCTTTGAAGGCGCGGTGAAAGTCGCGCGGCAGAAGAAGGGCCGCTAAGCGGAGATCAGCCATGGTCCGCACTGCCTATGTTGTTGGGACCTACGACACCAAGGCTGAAGAACTGCGCTACGTTGCGGGGCTGCTGCGCGCAGCAGGGCTCCTCGTGCGCACCATCGATGTCGGCACGCAGGTCTCCGCGGACGACGCAGATTTCTCAGCCAAAGCCATTGCGGCCTTTCATCCCCAAGGTGAGCGCGCCGTTTTCAACGTCGGCGACCGGGGGGCTGCCGTCACGGCGATGACGACCGCGCTCACCACCTTCATCGGCTCTCGCAGCGATGTAGGGGGGATAATCGGCCTCGGTGGATCGGGCGGCACGGCGATCATTGCGCCGGCCATGCGATCGCTCGCGATCGGTGTACCCAAGGTGATGGTCTCGACGATGGCGGCGGGGAACGTCAGCCAGTATGTCGATGTGCACGACATCACGATGATGTTCCCGGTCACGGACATCGCCGGCCTGAACAAGCTCTCGCGCGTCGTCCTTGCCAATGCGGCGCACGCGCTCGCCGGCATGATGCTGCGCTCACCGCCTGCCAGCGCTGACACGCGCCCCGCGCTTGGCCTCAGCATGTTCGGTGTCACGACGCCGTGTATTCAGCAGCTCACACAGCGGCTCGTGCCGGACTTCGAGTGCCAGGTCTTTCATGCCAATGGTCCTGGCGGCAGAGCACTCGAGGCGATCGCCGCCGCTGGCCTTCTGCGCGGCATGGTCGACGTAACGACGACCGAAGCTGCCGATCACCTCCTCGGTGGTGTTTGCACGGCAGGGCCTGAGCGCTTCGACGTCGTCGCAAAGACAGGCATTCCGTGGATCGGCTCATGCGGCGCGCTCGACATGGTCAATTTCTGGGCGGCGGAGACCGTTCCAGAGCGGTATCGGGGGCGCCTCTTCCATGCGCACAATGCGAATGTCACGCTGATGCGCACGACGGCTTCAGAGCTGGAGGAGATTGCAGCTTGGATCTCAGCGAAGCTCAATGCCTCGCGAGGGCCAGTGCGCTTACTCCTGCCTTTGGGTGGCGTCTCCATGCTCGATGCGCCCGGGCAGAAGTTCCACGATCCAGAGGCTAACGCTGCGCTCTTCGCAGCCTTCGAGCGCCATTTCACGCTGAGTGAGACGCACCAATTGATCAGGGTGCCGCATCACATCAACGAACCGGCGTTCGTCGATGCCGTGGAGCGAGAAGTCCGCGATCTGTTTCCATTGGAATGACAGCTCATGGACATACGCGCCGCCGCATAGGCAGACCATACCTGACTACCGCCCAAAGCCTTGATCTGGGCGGTAGCGGGTGCTCCGCACAGGCTACTTGATCGTGTAGCGGGCCGTCAGAACATCACCGTGATCGTCCTTGCCCGTGATCACGACGATCGCGCCCGCAGCCAGAGGCGCGTCGAGCTTGCCGACGAGCTTGGTGCTCTCCACATCGACCAGTGCCAGCGTCGTGCTCTTGCCGCCGCTCTGGATGACGGCGCGCAAGCTGACGCCTTTGCTACTGTGCACTTTTCCATGATCTATGATGTAAACAGTGATCTCTGTTGGCGTCACGACGAGCTCCGTCTCATGACCGCCCTTGCCGGCGAGCATGCCCCCATTGGGCCCAACCTTTTGCGCGTGAGCTGCCGGGACCAGCACGAGAGCAAGCAAGAGCGCTAGGATCATTCTCATCGTCATCTCCATTCCTCTGATTGTTCAAGTCGACAAAAGGGAGCCGCGGCCGATCGACCCCGGAGCATCAAAACGCCTCGGACATCTTGCTTGGAACGCCTGGCGTCGCGCCTGACGAGGTCTGATCCGTCGCTCGCGCGGCCGCGATGCGCTGAAGCGGCTTCTCGCCGAAGCGAAGGAACATAAGCGGCGTCAGAATGGTGTCGATCAACGTTGCGCTGATGAGACCACCAAAGATCGTCACGGCCACCGGATGGAGGATCTCTCGCCCCGGCTCACCCGCGCCGAATAGAAGCGGCACAAGGGCCAGTCCGGCAGCGAGTGCCGTCATGAGGACGGGACTCAGGCGTTCCAGGCTTCCGCGCACGACCAGGTCGCGCCCGAACTTCTCCCCTTCGAACAGCGCGAGGTTGATGTAGTGGCTGATCTTCAGAATGCCGTTTCGCGCCGTGATGCCGGCCAACGTGATGAAGCCGATCATCGAGGCCACCGAGAGCGGCTGTCCGGCAAGCCATAGCGCTATGACACTGCCAATGAGACCGAGCGGAATATTGGCCAGAATGATCGCAGCGAGCACCGGCGACTGATACCGCTGATAAAGAACCATGAAGATCAGGGCGAGTGACACGAGAGAGAGGATGCCAATGACGATCGCCGCCTCTTCCTGCGCCTTGAACGTTCCTTCCAGCGCCGTGACATAGCCACGTGGAAGCGCAGTCTCGGCGACAATCCGACGAACGTCGGCAACAATCGCTGCCATGTCCCTTTCGCCATCCCCATTCGCCGATACGACAATGCGGCGCTGGCCATTCTCGCGAAGGATCTGGTTCGGTCCGTCGCTCTCCTCGATCGTGGCGAGCTTGCGCAGAGGCACGAAACCCATGGGCGTTGAAACCAGCAGGTCCTCGAGCCCCGTCGTCGAGCGATTGGCGTCGGAGATGCGCATCACGACATCAAATCGGCGATTACCCTCGACGATTTGGGAGACCTCGCGGCCATTGGAGAGACCTTCGAGCGCCTCGGTCAGTGCCGCCGGCGTGATGCCGTAGAGCGAGGCCCGCTCATAGTCGGGGATCACCTTGAGCTGAGGTATGAGAACCTGCTTCTCGACCTGAAGATCGACGAGGCCGGGCACCACCTGCAGGCGCGTGCGCAACAGCGAGGCAAGCGTGCGCAGCGTGTCGAGATCCTCGCCATAGATCTTCACCGCAAGCTGGGCTCGAACGCCCGACAACATGTGGTCGAGGCGGTGCGCAATGGGCTGCCCGATGGCGACGGATACGGGCAGCACCTCCAGTCGCTTGCGAATCTCGCTGTAGACTTCCTCCTTGGCGCGCTCTGAGCGTCTGAGATCCACATCAAGCTCGGAATTGTGGACGCCTTCCGCGTGCTCGTCGAGCTCGGCACGGCCGGTCCGCCGCCCGACGGTCTTCACTTCCGGCACTTGCATAACCAGTCGTTCGGCGATCTGACCTAGCCGATCCGACTCCGCAAGCGAGATGCCCGGATTGAACTGCAGATTGACGAGGAGCGTGCCTTCGTTGAACGGCGGCAGGAACGCGCGCGGGAGGAAGACAGCTCCGACGCCCGCAAGAATGACGCCCGCACCGATGACAGACACCACTGTCCGCGCATGCGCAAAGGTCCAGTCGAGGAGTACACGATTGCCGGCCTTGAGCTTGCGCACGACGAACGTATCCGTCTCGTGATCGCCCGTCGATCTGGTCAGGAAATAGTACGCGAGCACAGGCGTCAGCGTAATCGACGTCACCAGCGAGGCGAGGATGGAGACGATGTAGGCAATACCGAGCGGCGTGAACAGCCGCCCCTCGATGCCGGACAACGCGAAGAGCGGAACGAAGACGAGGACGATGATGAGCGTGGCGTAGAAGATCCCTGACCGCACCTCGTGGCTGGCAGACGCAACAACTTGGAGAACGGGCCTGGGATCAGGTCTATTCCTGTTCTCTCTCAGCCGCCTCATGATGTTCTCGATGCCGACCACGGCGTCGTCGACCAGCTCACCAATGGCGATAGCGAACCCGCCGAGCGTCATCGTGTTGATCGAGAGACCGAAGTACTTGAAGACGAGGATCGTCATCAGGATCGACACTGGGATAGCGGTCAGCGCAATCAGCGTCGCGCGGACATTCAGCAGGAACAGCATGAGAATGACGGCGACGACCACGGCCGCCTCAACGAGGACGCCCTTCACGTTGCCAATGGATGTCTCAATGAAGGTCGCTTGCCTGAACTGGATCTGATCTGCCTTCACGCCGGCAGGCAGCGTCCTCTGTATCTCTGCGAGGCGGGCCTCGATGAGCTGGGTCACCGCGACAGTGTCGGCAGTCGGCTGCTTCTGCACGCCGACGATGACGGCTTTCTCGCCCATGTAGCCGGCATCACCGCGCTTCGGACGCGCGGAGAAGTCGACATCGGCGACCTGCCTCAGCAGGATGTTGCGACCTTGCCGCGATACGACCACCACGTTTCGAAGATCTTCCAGCCGGTGCGTGAGGCCAATGTTCCTGATCAGGTACTCGCGGGCGTGCTGATCAACAAAGCCGCCGCCGGTATTGCCGCCGAATTGACGGACCGCGCTCTCGATCTGCTGCGGTGAGATATCCAGCTCGTTCATCATCTGGATGTTCGGGATGATGCGGTACTGGCGCACCTCGCCCCCGATCGGAATGACCTGCGAGACGCCGGGAATTGTCAGAAGCTGAGGACGAATGACGAAGTCCGCAATTTCCCGCAGCTCCATAGAGGCCTTGTTGCCAGGCCCGGTGACTGCGATCAGCATGATCTCGCCCATGACCGAGGAGATGGGGCCCATCTGCGGCTGGACGTTCGCCGGCAGACGGCCTTGAACGAGAGACAGCCTTTCAGCGACCTGCTGGCGAGCGCGATAAATCTCCGTCTCCCAGCCGAACTCCACATACACGATCGACAGCCCGACGCCGGATACCGAGCGCACGCGCGACGCGCCTGGCATTCCGTTCATCGCGGTCTCGATCGGGTAGGTAACGAGCTGCTCGACCTCCTGCGGCGCGAGGCCCTGCGCCTCACTCATGAGGACGACAGTGGGCCGGTTGAGATCGGGAAACACATCCACAGGCAGCCGCGGGAGCACGAAGCTTCCGTAAACAATCAGGATGAACGAAGCGGCGAGAACAAAGAGCCGGTTCTTCAGGCTCTGCGTGACGAGAAAATTGAACATTTCTGCCTCCCGTCAGCGCACCTGATTGATGAGCTGGGCGCCCTTGACGACGACCTTGTCACCGCGCTCCACACCGGCGAGCACGAGCACGGACCCGGCGTCGAACGGCTCGAAGCGGATTGGCTTCGGCTCGAAGACCTCGGGCTCCTTGTGACTGAAGACGACCATTTGCCCATTGGGCGCCTGAGCCACGGCCGCGCGAGGCAGGATGATCCCGGTGATAGAGTCACCGGAGCGCGCAGTTATGGTGACTGGCGTGCCGACATTCAGCGCGGGACCCGGGTCGAGCACTTCGAACGACAGGACCGAGTATTGCTGCTGCAGGGAGCGGCTGCGCCCGACGAAGCGCAGGCGAGAGCGCACATTGTCGCCGGTGACCGACACTGCGCCCTCGATCTCGCCGCCATTGAGCTGATCGAATGCCAGCGCCTCGACCATGAGGCTCTTCGGATCGACAATCGTGAAAAGAGCGTCCGACTGCGAGACGACCTGACCGGCCACAACGCGAACCGCGGTTATGACGCCGTCGACTGGCGCTCTTAATTCCTCCGGCTGCACCCTGGCGGTAAGCAGCTCCTGCCTGCGCTTCAAGTAACCCTCGAGTTGAATGCGCATTTCATCGACGACGGCGGGCGCCACAACGTTACTGCGCAGAAGACTTTCCTGGCGTGAGAGCTTGGTCCGCGCGAGCGCAATTTGCTGATCGAGCTCGCCGAGCGTTTGCGTCATGTCCGACGCATCCTTCGCAATGAAGGACGGAGCGACACTACCAATCACATCGCCAGCCTTGACGCTCGCGCCGATGAGCAGAACCCCCTCGGCTGGTGGAATGAACCGTCCCTGAATGGTGCTTTGGACGACGCCACTCCGATTGGGGTTGGCAACGATGCGACCGGCGAAGCGCACGGTGCGCGTGGTCGTCTCGGGCGCAACAATGCTCGTGCGAATCTCCAACAATCGCTGCGATGGCTTCGGGAGAAAGATGGTGCCATCGGGCTGCCGCTGTGGCGCATTGCCAGCTGATGCCGCGGCCGCCGGCGGCCCGTGATCGTGACCGGGCCCCGCCAGAGCGGCTGTCGATCCAATGAGAATGCCGCCGAGCATCAGCACCACGGTCGCGAGACCGCGGCGACGGCCGTTCAGCAGCAAACCCAATCCCACGAGCCCGAGCACTCCGCCGCCTGCCCAGCCAAAGAGCTTAGGTGACGGCTGCAGATGCTCGCTGAGATGCGCCCAGGCCGAATGGTCAAAGCCGGATCCCGCCACGCCTTGTTGTTGAATGCGGAGAGAACCGACGAGGAGATCCGAGACCGCTCCATCCGTGATGTTGACCAGCACCTCGTGATTGCCTGCCGACTTCAGTCGAGGAGACGTGACCTCATACGTGCCGTTCTTCTGCAGCTCGGCCTGTGCAACGACATCCCCAATCGTCACCTCGACGGTCGCCGAGGTGACCGGCGCATTGTCAGCGAAGCGATCGAGATAGATGACGAGAACCTCGCCCTCGGCAATGCCGACGAGTTGGTAGTTCTCCGACACCGCCGTCACGCGCGGTGACGATGGCCTGCCGGAAGAGCCGGCCGCGGGGCCGTGATCATGGCCTTCGTGCGCGATCGCTGGAACGCCGGCTTGAAGCATCAGCAGGCAAGCGAACACAGCGAATAGATGGGCGAACGTGCCCCAATGCACGGGGCGACCCAAGGTCATCATGGAAGGAAATCCGTTCAGCTGAGCGTGAGGCCCGAAGGCCCCGGGCGATCAAGTCTGAACGGCGAATCTTGGCGGTCGATCGAGGGACGCCAGGTGCAGACCCTCGCGAATCTGATCGGAAATCACGAAGGTCTCAGCATTTGGTGCTGGCAACGCAATCGAGAAGCCCGTCGCAACAATCGCGACGCCACCATGGCACATCAAATCAGCGCAACAGGGATGACCGGGCTTGTTGGGAGCATGGCCTGGATCAGGCACCTCGCTGCCATGCGCAGCCAACGTGCCGCCCTCATCAGCATGGTCGAGCGCAGCAAGCTCCAGCGGGACATTCCGATGCGGTTCGTGGCATGCGAAAGCCGAGCCTCCCCAGACCGTGACGAGTGCAAGAACGAGCACCATCGCCTGAGCGATGAGCCGTCCTCCACACATATGTCGAACTGTCCGAAGCATCGTCACCTTTGCGCACACTCGGCAGCTACATGCGGCATGCCGAATGAGGATGCAAGCGCTGGTAAGTGCAGTTTGCGGCCAAAGTGAGCAATTCGCCACACTGCTGCGGCTCCACTTCGCCCACGATTTAGTGATCGAGCCTCGCAATTAACTATGCTCTGAGACGACGGCGCCTTGCCGTCAGCTGTTCTCACCAAGCCGTATGTAGATAGTCCATGCTCGGCGGCATCTGTGCGCGGATCAGGGGTCAGAACTGCGGCCCGAAATGCCAATGCCAACAAAAAATGCGGCTTTCGCATGGCGCCCTCGTCGCTGAGAAGACGAACAGCACCTCGCTAATAGGATGCGCGAGCATGGGGTGTCGCTGCTCGCTAGTCGGACGGCTGGAAGACGCGCCCCCAATCACGCCGCATGCTCACGAGCGTAATCCCGTACGCTCCGGCATGGTCCAATGCCTTGGAGAGTGGGCTCAGCTTGAAGTCTCTATCGTAAGCGACTTCCCGCTCGGCATCGTCATGATGCAGCAGGAGCGCGAGGCGGGGACGATGTCCCGACATCGTGTATTGGAGCATCTCGAGGTCGCCATCCGAATTGCCGAATGCAATGATTGGGCGCCTTCCGATGAATTGGCCTATGTGCTGCGGTTTTGCTTCGCGGTCCTCGACATCCTCGGCCTCGGCAGACTTCACAAGAACCGCGCGATCGTCGCGCACGACAAAGCGCAGCTTCAGGTTTGAGCCGATGACCTGCTCCCTGGGTATTCCATAAACCTCCTCGGCAAATGCCCTCATAAACTCAACGCCGCTTCCTGACACGATGTAAGTCTTGAAGCCATTCGCGCGCAGGAACTCAAGCAGCTCCAGCTGAGGCAGGTACGCCATCGCAGTAAAGCGACGACCGGACTCTGGGTGCTTTGCATCCCGCATCCACTTTCTTGCTGCTTCGTCGAAGGCCTCAATGGTCATTCCTGCATGCGTTGCAAAGAACAGCTCTGCTATGCCCCTTGGTCCGAGTTCGTGAAGCGCTTTGTGGTCGCCTTCAATGAGGGCCTTGAATGGCTGACGATCCCGCATCGAGGTTTGGCTCGCAGCGAGTTCCTTTACGCGATCGATGAGGAAGTAGCCCTGAGCGGACGTCGGCTGCTCGGCCCAGAGTGTCCCGTCATTGTCGAATGTCGCGATGCGCTCCGCTTGAGGGACAAAGTCCGCGTGTCCAACCATCGTCACGCGAGCGACGAAATCGACAATAGCGCTCTTTACCGCGCCGTCTCGCCATGATGGCAGAGGATCGGCGCGGGCGATCGTCGCCAGCGACCCGACCACTATTGCGAGAACTGCAAGGCTTCCGGTAACGCGCCAAATCCGGGCAATAAGTGAGCGAGCGGCTATAGCATTCATGTCTGGTTACCTTCGTGCTTGAACGCTTGCGCCCTGCGTCTCAACCGAAGAGAGAACGCCACCAGGAGAGCGCCATAGAGGATTGCGAAACTTGCGATCAGCATTACGAGCGCAAGTGCTCCCGTGCCGGGGCGCATAAACAGAAGGAGGCCAAAGAGCACAGAGAGAACTCCGCCGGCGATCAACCACCACTCCCCTTCGATCTCGTGCCGCGCGACGATTGCACCGACGACCTGCATGACCCCGGTGACAACCGCCCACGCAGCAATACAGAACAGCAGCACGAGACCGGAGCTACCGGGCCATGTCAGAGTGACGACGCCGGCAACGATGCTGATCACGCCGACGAGCGCGAGCCACCATCTAGATTCCTGAGAGCCGCCCCGGATCGCCCCGACGATCGCAAGAATACCATCGGTAAGGGCGAAGATCCCGTACAGCAGGATCAATGTCACGAGCGAGATACCTGGCCAAATCATCGAGAGAATGCCGAAGATGATGGCTGCGGCGCCGCGCAGGAAGATCAGCCACCAATTGTCGGCGAGGGCCTGCAACATGGGCCGGACCGGCGGCATCGGGGTTCCCGTAGTCGGATATTCTCCGGGGTGAGTACGCATACGAAAGCTCCGTGGTTAGACTGGAGGTCTAGTTACAAGGGCAGGGCAAGCCGTCCGATGTAATCGAGGCATGAGCCTGCTAGCAGACCGCGATGTGCAAGCGGATCGACACGGCGACAAGAGCGACTACACATGGTCCGCCTCCGCTCCCCGACGAACCGGAGCCGACGAGCGAGTGCTGTTGTCTGCTTCGCCCTCGCGCTGTCTCCGTTCCGCCATATCGCGCTCCAAGAAATAGTTGAGAAAAGTCCGTATCACCGCGATCGATCCCAATCGGGCGATGGCTTCCCAGCTTGTCGCATTGGCTGTCTCGATAATGTCGGCCGCGAGTTGGAATGTGAGGCCGGCTACCAGCCATCGCGCAAATCGCAGCCAGATCTCCTGTCTCTGATGGTCTGTGCCTCTCACAAGAAGCAATCGCACGACCGCTATGAAGGCCTGCGCACTCGCGAAGGTAACAATGGCCAGTGCCATCGCATCGATGACGAGAACGGCACTGCGACTGAGGACCTGCAAACCTTCTTCCATCACGCAGCACCCCATACCCTCTCAAGTTGAGGAACCTTCTCGTGCATGAAGATCGAGTTCCAATCTCGCTTCATGCTGACGATCGTGAGGCCGTACTCATGCGCATTGTCCAAACCCTCGGCCAGCGGGCTTACCTTGAAGTCGCGGTCATAGGCGAACTCCCGATCCTCATCGTCGTGATGAAGAACGAGGGCCAGTCGCTTTCCGCTGCCGGACATAGCGTAGCGAAGCATTGCAAGATCGCCATCCGAATTCCCAAATGCCAGGATTGGGCGGCGACCGATGTGTAGCCCAATATTCACAGGCTTCATCTCGCGGTCGTCGAAGCTGTTGATCTCGGGGAGCTTGAGGAGCTGGGACTTGCGATCGATGATTTCGTAGCGCGTCCTGACGCTCGACCCGATCACGTGCTCAGGCGGAACGCCGTACACCTCCTCGGCGAATGCACGTATGAGATCTATGCCACCACCGGAGACGATGAACGTCTTGAAGCCGTGCTTGCGCAGGAACTCCAAAAGCTCCCGCTGCGGGCGGTATGCCAATTGAGTGAACGGCACACCAAACTGAGGATGCCGCGCGGTGGCGAGCCAATCTCGAGCGAGGATCATGAATTCATCCTCGGTCATGCCAGCGTGCGCGGCAGCTCCCGCCTCGAAGAACCCCTTCTTGCCCAATGCACGAATGGTTTTCATGTCGCGTTCAAGGTATGCCTTGAACGGTTGCCGGTCGCGCAGGGTTGGATCCCGATCGGCGAGAGCTTTCAGTCGCTCGTGAGCGAAGAAGAACTGCACCTGCAGCGGCTGCTCGCACCAGAGCGTTCCATCGTTGTCGAATACGGCAATCCGATCCGCCGCACGCACAAAGTCCGGGCCCTTGGCACTTGTGACTTGCGCCACGAAGTCGAGAATGGCGGACTTTGCCGGGCCGTCATTCCATGACGGAAGTGAGCTCATCGGCACGCCTCCTCGCTGAATGCATCCTTCGAAAGCTTCATTCCCGACCGGGTAGGGCAGGGCCGTGCAGGCGCCATACCCATGAGCGTCAATCCTTCAGCATCAACATCTCGAGGATCTGATCGATACTGAAGCTTGCCGGCCTCTGACGCGGCGGGCCTTCCTTGAAGCTCTCCGTCCGCTCATGAACGATCGCCTGCGCAGCGTACTGGTATGGAACGTCCGTCTTGGCCATCTGTCGCACTCCTATCCCTCAACCAAAGGGGCCAAACTCGAGAAGCATGTCGGCGATCGCGACAACCCCGACCGCAAGCAAGGCAATTGCGACTATCAGCGTGAGGGATACCGGAAACACGCTCTCTCCGTGGATCAGCCCCTCAGTGCGCATCTCGTCTCGCACATGACGAAGGCCGAGCATGAATTGGACGTGATAAACGATGCCGAGGACGAGCATCACAATGCCGAGGAGCACAAGCGTGATGCCGAAATTGCGCGGCGCGCCGGCATGCGTGAGCGTTCCGGCTTCTTTCAGCTTCCCGAAGAACTGGAAGATCGTGAAGCCGAAGCCGATAAGCGAGAGCGACGTCCTGATCACAGACATCAATGTGCGGTCCGCGCTCATGCGTGTGCGCTGGAACGACATCCCCGTCCGGCGCATCGACATCTCTGTCCGCTCTCCAGAGAGATCGGTGCGGTACTCCGAGAGGGACGTCCGATGCTCTGAGAGCGATGTCCGGTGATTTGATAGTCCGGTCCGGTACTGTGAGTACTGGACCGACGCCATATCGGGCTTCGATTGGTCTACATTCGGCAAGGGAGGCGGTTGCCTTTCCTGCAGCCGTGCCGGTCTTTCATGGTGATCTGAGGTTCCCGCGAGCGCCATGTAACTAACTCCTATGCTGGCTCGATTGGCCTGATTGAGGTGGGGAGCGCCACCGACGCGCCAGAACCGCCACAGGGCCGCGGAGCACTACGTAAGGCAGAAAGGCGAGAGTGAGGGCGACGAGCACCGCCTCGGCCGGATAGAAGTTCTTCAGAACGGTGATCTGGTAGATCGCATCCATAGCCAGCCCGAGCAGGATGATCCGGGCGGTGGAGACGAGTGCCTCTTCCAAACGCGCGATGCGCTCGTGTGGCGAGTGGCCCCTGCTCCAGAAAACGAGGGATCGCCCCGAACGCGCATCTGCCAGCCCATCATGTATCGCGGCTATGGCGGCCATCGTTGGCTGCAAGATGTACCTGAAGCTCATCGGGCCGCCTGGACGTTCAACCAGGTTCCGCCAGAGGCGGCTCCAGGCGTATTCCGACATGCCATACATGATCGGCCCCGCGAGCAGCAGGAGCGCGATCAGAAGTAGCGCCAGCTTGGCCATGGGCGTCAGCGACGGAGTGTGCATCTCGCTCATCGCGATCAATCTCTATCGGTGGGTGACGCTCGCCGCATTCACGCCGGGCCGGCACGTATGACTATCGAGGGCACGCGTCCCAGAAGCCGTTGGTTCGGGATGCATCGGTGTAGAACCAGCACATTCCGGGTGAAGGAGGCGCGCCGGCCCAGGCGTACGCCGTTGCTGCCGTGACGAAGCCAACTGCGGCGCCGGCCGCGATCGCTCCACCCGGACGCCACCAATAGTTGGCGGGACGCGCCCAGTTCCCGACGGCACCCGGCGCGGTTCGCCGAACCGCTGCAGTGGTGCGGCGATTTACATCGCGGTTGCGTGTCACATCGCGATTGCGAGTAATATCGCGGTTACGCGAGATATCGCGATTTCGGGACATATCGCGGTTGCGCACGGCAGCCCTGTTTCCCGCCCGCGCGCCGCCGCCGCGGAACTCGCCTCCACCTCGTCTCGCCATTCCACCGCCGCGCGCCCCGCCGCCGCCTTCGCGACGCGCCAGCTCCACGGCCGATGAGGCCTCGATCGTCGACATTCCGAGAGCCCGGGGCGACGCCTGGCTAGACGTCGGGATAAGCAATGCGCCAATCGCAAAAGTGAGGAACGCAGCGTATTTCTTCATGACGCACTCCCTTTGTGTTTGCGAGCTGGTTGATCGCAGAGGGCATCGAGTTTCTCGAATGCCGCTAAACCCCTCCCCAATTTGGCGGCCACGACGCCAAAGCCTTCTGCCAGCACGGCAATAGCTCACAACTACCGTCCACCCATCAGGAGCGACATCGGGGAAAGCCCGGAAATATACGGGCGATCAATGGGCAATCGCGCCGTTGCACGCAGGCTCGGACATAGGGCAACTGCATCCGGCAGCGGACTGATCCGCGGCTCGTCCCAATCGGTCACAGAGTGGCGGTGTGCCGCGATCTATCCTGCATGGCCGCGCGCAAAAGTGCTCGATGCTCACTTCCTATCGAGTACATGGATAGGCGACCAGTCGCTGGGCGGCGGTCTGTCAACAAGTGGCCTGCATCGCTCCAGGAAATGCTGGGCGGGCGGATCCCTCTGCGAGATCTTCTCGAAATTTCGGCAGGCTCCCGCGAAATCCCTTGTTCGCCAACAGCGGAGCCCCTCAGCATAGACCTTCAGAATTGCAGCACTTTCCTGCGAGATCTGGCCCGCGAGACCCATCGGCTCGAATATCCGCACATTTCCGGTGCGGCCGACGACCCGTATCGTGTCGATCTCCCGCCATGCAATCTCCGGCCCGGCCAACTGGACTGTCGCCTCGGATGCAAGAATTGCCGTTCCGTAGAGCTTGTTGGCACCCTCGATGCGCGTTGCGAGGTTGGCGTTGTCGCCGATCACCGTGTAGTTGAAACGCCGCTTGGATCCGATGTTTCCGACGATCCCAACGCCCGAGTGAAGGCCAATGCGCTGATGGAGTGTGCGACTCCCGAGTGCGCGAGCGGCTGCATTCAGCTCGCCGAGCCGCGTGCGTGCAGCAAGCGCTGCCTTGACGGCGTGCAGGGCGTGTTGGGCGTCGTCCGCCGGCGCTCCGAACACTCCGTCGATCGCGTCGCCGATATACTTGTCGATGAACCCCTCGTAGGCCATGACGATATCGGTCATGGCCGTCAGATATTCATTCATCAGCGCCACGAGCTCTTGTGGCTCGATGTCCTCAGCGAGCTTGCTGAACCCCGCGAGGTCGGATCGATACAGCGTCACGGTGCGCCGTTCGCCGCCGAGCCGCAGTTTGTCGGGATGACGCGCCAGCTCCTCGACGATGCTGGGGGCCATGTAGTGACTGAAAGCCCGCCGGACGAGGTTTCGCTCGCGCGTCGTATGAAAATAAAAGAAGCCCGTGCAGAAGATGTAGAGACCCGTCAGCGTGAGGAAGGGAAAGGACGGATCGAGCAAGGATCCCGCGGAGGCGCGCGCCCACCATGCCGCAGCCAGCACGGCCACCAGCGAGGCCGCACCCGCAATTGCGCCGAGGATCGGCCCGGAGCGCCGCACGAGGATAGCAAGGAGTAGCCCCGCAAGGATGGTAAAGGCGACTTCGAGGCCCGAAGAGAGGTCCGGCCGACGGAGCATGTTCCCAGCGAGGATCTGCTCAATGGCCTGGGCTTGCACCTCGACGCCGGCAACGACGGAATCAAGCGGCGTCGCGCGCATATCGAATAGGCCAGGGGCGCTCGTGCCGATCAGCACGATGCGATTCGCGATGTCATCGCGCGAGACGCGGCCCTCGAGCACATCGACGGCCGAACGAAAGCGATGCGCGTCGTGGGGCGTAAAGGACAGCCACATCTGGCCGGCATGATCGGTCGGGACGATATACGTGCCGATCCGCAGCGAAGTAATGCCGGTTTCACCGACGAACGGCGTCTCTCCGCTCGCCGTCGACGAGCGCACGGCGATGGTGCCCGCACCCGCCTTGAGCCGAATAGCCTCCGTCGCCAGGGAGGGCGCAAGATCATTCCCGAGCCGTACCAGCATCGGGACCTTGCGAACAACCTGATCATGCTCTGGAAACCAGTTCAGGACACCGAGACCTGCAGCGGCATCCTGCAAGCCCGGCACGTTGGCGGTTACGGCAGGCAGATATGGGACATGGCGTGCGGGATCTGTGCCGAGCAGGGCAAATCCGGCCTTCGACACCAGTGTGGGCTCCGAAGTTCCACGACGCCCGATCATGCCAAGCACGACCGGCGCGCCTTTCATGGCTTCGATCAACCGCCGCTCGCCGGATGGCAGTGCCGCCAGCCTCTGTAAGAGTGGCTGCATGTCGGGAGCGGTTCTAATATCTTCCGGGAGCCCTACCACCACGCCCGCTTCCGGATTTGCAAGCACGATATCGAAGGCGATGACCTCGGCACCAAGCACTCTCAGTCGCTCGACAAGATCAGCGAGAACATCACGTCGCCAGGGCCAGGAGCCAAGCGCGGCGAGCGATCTCTCGTCGATATCGATGATGCGCACGGGATAGGCGGGGTCTGCCTGGCGCGGCAGGAGTTGCTGAAGCGTATCGAAAGCAATCAGCCTCATCCTGGCGAGGGGCTGCGGATCTGCCCAACGCAGGGCGGCTGCAGCGCCGAGCGCGAGCAGCACCGCCAGCCAGTACATCGCACGCGTACGCAAGTAGCCCCCCGGTTATGAAAAGGCCGGCGGTACGACACGCCGGCCGCTTCTTCTGTACGCTCAGAGTGCCCCATGGTAGCGTCGTCTACTGACAAAAATCTATGCTCATATGGGGGGTGCATGATTTGCGCGCGTGCGTGCATTGAGGGGATCTGGGTGCGAAGTGCGTGCGCGGCCTCCATACTCATTCTAGGCTGGGTGGTGGGAGCGGGCATAACCGCTGCGAACGCGAGCACGACCGAGCCCGAAGTCGGCACTACCATGCTCGCGAAGCAGAGGGTTTTGGGCATTCGCGGCGACGACCAGAGGCAGCTCAAGACAGGTTTTCGCGTTCATCGCAATGAGCTTGTCCGCACGGGCCCCAAGGCTCAGGCCGAACTCCAGCTCGATGACAACACCAAGCTGGCCCTCGGCCCGGATGCCGAGCTTCGACTCGATGAATTCGCGGTTGCGCCCGAAGGCGACACGCGATCCATTGCCGTGCGCTTTCTGAAGGGGACGCTGCGTTTCCTCACAGGGCGCCATGCAAGCGAAAGCTACAGGATCGAAACCCCATCGGCGACCATCGGCGTTCGCGGTACGGTCTTTGACCTCTACATAAGTCCGCAGGGCGATACATTCGTGCTTCTGCACCAGGGCGAGGTCGAGATCTGTTCGCGCGCGCGCGCCTGTCGCTCGCACCGGCAGGTCGGGCGCGTTATCCAGGCCACGGTTCTCGGCGTGGTCTCCGATCCCATGAGGTGGACGTCGAGGCTGGTCCGCGGCGTGGGGGTCCAGCAGGCATTCCCGTTCGTCGGCCGCCGGCTTGCCATCGATCCCGTGCGGCGCCTCTCACACCGAGCAATCACCGACGAATTCCGCGCCCTGGACAAGGGCGGGAAGTCGATCGAAAAAACACTGAGAAAGATTTCGCCATTCTGACGGGCCGACGGAAGTATCCCGAGCTGCCGAAGCCCCAGGCGATGCGCGCTCGTGACTTCAACCACTTTTGCGAAAATATCGAAGCGGGGATGCCGAACGGTTCTCCGCGCTGATTGAAGCGCGCTGCATGCGACGGAGCACATGACAATTCCCTGGATCGATCTGCTTGGCTACTTCGGCGCATCGCTGACGCTCTGCGTCTACTCAATGAAGAGAATGATCCCTCTTCGCATTGTCGGCATCTGCGCGAATTGCGTTTTCGTCGTCTACGGCTTTCTTGCCGCCGTCTATCCGCAGATGGTCTTGCATGGCATCCTGCTGCCGATCAATGTCTTCCGATTGCGCGAAATGCAGACGCTCGTCCGCAAGGTCGAGGCTGCCTCTCAGAGCGACCTCAACATGGAGTGGCTCAAGCCATATATGAGCCGCCGCGTCGTCCGCCGTGGCGAGGTGCTCTTCAGCAAGGGCGACCCGTCGTCGGACATGTACTACACCGTCGCCGGGCGATACCGCCTGAAGGAGATCGAACAGGATATCGGCCCCGGTCAATTGATCGGTGAACTCGGCCTGATCGCTCCTGAGAACAAGCGCACGCTCACATTTGAGTGCGTCGAGGATGGGGAGCTGCTGGCCATCAGCTACGACCACGTCAAGCAACTCTACTTTCAGAACCCCGAGTTTGGATTCCATCTCCTGCAGCTTACCAGCCGGCGTCTCTTCAAGGATATCGAGCGGCTGCAGGAGCGCGCTACGGCCGCCGTTGCGGTCGCCAAATCGACCGGCTAGCGTCAAGCGGCCGCAACCAGGATGCAAGCCACATGACAGTGATCCCGGCCGTCAATGAGCTGATCGCGAACGTGAGCGAGCCATTCGAGCACGCGCGGGCGATGCCGCCGAGCGTCTACACGAGCCCGGAGTTCCTGGACCGCGAGCTGAAGGATGTGTTTGCGAAGGAGTGGATCACGATCGGCCGTGCCGACTCACTGCGCAAGCCGGGGGACTACATCACTTACGAGCTCGCGGGCCAGCCGATCTTCGTCATTCGCGACAATGACGGAAAGCTGCGCGCCATGTCGAATGTGTGCCTCCACCGCATGTCGACGCTGCTCGAGGGCACGGGCAATAAGCGGGCCATCGTGTGCCCCTACCATGCCTGGACTTACAATCTCGACGGCACGCTCAGGGCGGCACCCGCCATGCACCTCAACAGCGAATTCTGCGCGGAGCACTATCGGCTGCCGGCCGTCCGATGCGAGGAGTGGCTCGGCTGGATCATGGTGACCCTCAATCCCGAGCTGCCGCCTGTCGCGGAGCATCTGGCCGAAGTCCAGGGCCTCGTCGACGACTTCGCCATGGAGAACTACACCGAGACGTTTCGCGAGACGCACATCTGGGACACCAACTGGAAGATTCTCGCCGAGAACTTCATGGAGAGCTATCACCTGCCGATGTGCCACGCGGGCACGATCGGCGGGCTCTCGAAACTCGACGAGATGGATTGCCCACCGGGACTGCCGACGTTCAACTACCATACGATCCTGAAGGACGGCACGCTCAAGATCGCGCTCGCGCATCCCAACAATACGCGCATGAAGGGTGATCGGCGCCGCACGACCTTCCTGCTCGCGGTCTACCCGAGCATGCTCGTCACCCTGACGCCCGGCTACTTCTGGTACCTCTCCCTCCACCCGCATGGCGTCGGTCAGGTGCACATGATCTTCGGCGGCGGGATGTCGCCGGATTTCGTCAACTCACCAGACGCCCAGGCGAGCTTCGCCCAACTCAAGACGCTGCTCGACAAGGTCAATGTCGAGGACCGCGGCTGCACGGAAAAGGTCTATCGCGGTGTATCGGCCGGTTCGGCGCGAGCCGGGCATCTGAGTCACCTCGAGCGCCCGAACTATGATTTCGCGCAGTATCTTGCCGAGAAGACGGGCGGCTTCAGGCGCCAGTTCGAGAGCAATACCGGCTGAGGCGGGCCTAGTGGCCGCCGCCACCGGGGGCCGTGGCCGCGGGCGGACGCTTCATCACGAGCGCCAGCACGGCAAGCCCCATGAACAGGAACGTCAATACCAGGAACACATCCGCAAAAGCCATCACTACGCCCTGGCGATGCACGATCAGATTGAGCTGCTTCAGCGCCATTGCCTGTGCATCACTACCGAAAGACGAGAAGCGCTGCGTCAGATTGTTGAGCGTCTCGAGTGCAGGCTGCCGTGACCAGGTGATGGATTCATGCAGTCGCGCCAGATGCAGGTCCGTGCGATTGTTGAGAAGCGTGGTAAGAGCCGCCAGACCCACCGCGCCGCCGAGATTACGCATCAGGTTGTAGAGCCCCGAGGCGTTCTTAAGGCGTTCGGGTGGAAGCGTTCCGAGCGCGATATTGTTGATCGGCACGATCGCGAGCATCAGGCCGACGCCGCGGAATACCTGCGGCCAGAACAGCTCCCAGAAATCCCAGTCCTTCGTCAGGTACGTTAGCCAGAACGTGCCGAGCGCGAAGAACATGAAGCCGACGATCAGCATGAAACGTGGATCGATCTTGGTCGAGAGGCGTCCGGCAAACGGTGCCGTCAGGAACATGGCGACGCCTGAGACGAACACCGTCTCGCCGATCATGAGCGCATCGTAGCCGCGGACCATGCCGAGGTAGAGTGGATAGAGATAGGTGAGGCCGTAGAGGCCGATGCCCATCACGAAGGAGAAGAGGCTGCCGAGCCCGAAGTTGCGGTCTGTGAATGCGCGCAGATCTACGATCGGCTCTCGATACGAGAGGACGCGCGCGAAGAAGACGATCGCCGAAATCCCCGACACCCACGCCATCACCAATACGCTCTGGTCGCCGAACCAGTCGTTGCGCGGTCCCTCCTCGAGCACATACTCGAGCGCCCCGAGAAAGCCGGCCATCGACAAGAAGCCGAGCCAATCGAAGTGGCGCAGGAGCGACCAGTCGGGCTCGTCGAAATCGATCAGGATCAGCGCAGCTACAGTGACGGCAATGCCGGGTATGACGTTGACGAAGAACAGCCAGTGCCATGAGAAGGTATCGGTCAAGTAGCCACCGACTGTGGGGCCAATCGTCGGCGCCAGCGTTGCGACGAGGCCGATCATCGGCGCAACCATGCTCATGCGCGAGCGCGGAAAGATGAGATAAGCCGTCGCAAACACCGTCGGGATCATGCCGCCGCCGATGAAGCCTTGGATGGCGCGCCACACAATCATCTCGTTGATGCTCGTGGCGAAGCCGCACATCAGGCTCGCGGCTGTGAATCCGCCGGCCGCAAGCGCAAACAGGATGCGCGTGCCGAGGGCGCGCGAGAGGTAGCCCGACAGCGGGATCATCACCACTTCGGCGATGAGGTATGCGGTCTGAACCCAGGTGATTTCGTTGGCGGAGGCGGACAGTCCGGCCTGGATTTCGGTAAGAGACGCCGAGACGATCTGGATGTCCAGGATCGCCATGAACATGCCGAACGTCATCGCAAGGAAGGCAATAAGCCTGCGTGGCTCGATCCGATCCGAGTCCGACGCAGGCTGCGCTGCCGACTTCGGTCCTTTCGCGGATCCTGCGATGCTGTTGGCCATGGCGGCGTGCTCTTCAGATCGCGGTTAGTTTGCCGTGGGCCGCACGGTGGCGCTCGTCAACTTCTGCTCCGTGACCGGCGCGCCCGGCTTCGTATTCACGCTCACCACGACCGACATGCCTGGCCGGAGGATGGACTTCTCGGCGACAGCCGCCGGCACATGGATACGCACGGGAAGCCGCTGCACGATCTTGGTGAAGTTGCCTGTCGCATTGTCCGGCGGCAGGAGGGAGAAAACGGAACCTGATGCGGGAGCGAGGCTCACCACGCGACCATCGAGATTGTGCTCGGGGAATGCGTCGATTGCGATGCTGACCGGTTGGCCGGGATGCACCCGGGAGAGCTGCGTCTCCTTGAAGTTTGCGTCGATGTACACGGCGTCGAGCGGAACCAGGCTCGCGAGCCGCTGCGTCGGCTGCACGTAATCGCCGATCTGCATGGCGCGATTGCCGATGACGCCCTCAAAAGGCGCGCGAATCACCGTGAAGGAGAGATCTCGCTCCGCCTTGGCAAGCGACGTCTCGTACTGCTTGAGCGTGCGGCGAGCCTCTTCCTGCTGCGCATTGAGCACGCTGACATTGGCGGTTGCCGAGTGAACCGAGGCCTCGCCTGCCTGCACGGCCGCGACAGCCTGATCATATGCGGCCTGAGCCTGCTCGAGGAGCTGCTTGGTGTTGATGCCACGCACTGCCAGATCCTGCTGGCGCTTCAGTTCGAGATCGGTGCGGACTCGGCCGGCCTTGGCGGACGCAAGCTGTGCCTTGGCTTGGTCGACCATGGCCTCCTGCGCCGTAACCTGCTCACCGAGACGCTTTATAGTCGCCTGCTGGACGGAGATCTGGTCACGCGCGGTCTGAACAGCGAGGCGGTAATCGCCATCGTCGATGCGCGCGATAACGTCTCCCGCCGCAACATGGGCGTTGTCGGCCACAGCAATGTCCGAGATGTAGCCGGAGACCTTGGGCGACAATGTTGCGCTCTTGGCGCCGACATAGGCGTCATCCGTGCTCACCAAATAGCGGCCGGCCGTCCACCAGTAGTGGCCGTAATAGGCGCCGCCGCTGAGGGCCAGCAGTAGACCGAGGGCTGCCGCGATCCGCACGAGCGACCTGCCGCGCCCCGCTGGAGAGGGCGCAGCAGGCGTGCTCGCCTGCGTCGACTGGGCACGATCTTGCGTGGGCTCGCGCTGGCTCTCCGCCTTGTCTACGGCCCTACCCTGTTGCTCACGATCGTCTTCAAACTCTTGATTATCCAGCATCTTGGACCTCGAAATGACCGAACCGTTCGGTCAACCACGGCCTTGACATATGCAATGGGAACTCCTATGTCAATGACCGAACGGTTCGGTCAACGCCTTGTGATCGGAATTTTCGCAGGAAGGAGCAAAGGGACATGTCGACGCTGGAGCGGGACAGGCCCACCGAAGAGACGCGCGAGGACAGCGCTAAGCGGCGGCAAATCCTGGACGGTGCACGACGGGCGTTTCTCGCCAACGGCTTCGACGCGGCCAGCATGAACGAGATTGCGCGCGCGGCCGGCGTGTCCAAGGGCACGCTCTACGTCTATTTCAAGAGCAAGGAAGAGCTCTTCGAAGCCATTGTCGAGGCGCAGTGCAGGCTTCAGGGTGGACAGATATTCAGTTTCGAGCGCGAGGCGGACATCGAGGCCGAGCTGAAGCGGCTGGGCCGGGAATTCTCGCGCTTTGTATCGCGCCCCGGTGGCGTCTCCGAGCTCAGGACCGTCATCGCAATCGCGGATCGCATGCCGGAGCTTGGGGCGAGCTTCTATCTGTCCGGGCCGGCGCTCGGCATCGAGAATTTGAAGAAGTATCTCGAGGAGAAGGTCGCCGAAGGCGTGCTCGACCCGCACGACTGCGAGGTCGCTGCGGCACAGTTCATTGACGCCTGTGTTTCGACAACGTTCAAGCCCATGCTCTTCAATCACGCAGGGCCGCCGTCCGACGATCGCATCGGCCACGTGGTCGACATGGCAGTGCGCGCCTTCCTCGCCGCCTATGGTAAGCGCTGAGATCGGGCAGTTGCCGCGGGCAGCTCGGTTTCGCAGCAGAACTGCTGCAATTTTTGCTTCATTTTCGCTCGGGCAGAACGGTGATCTGCTCACGCACACGGTGTACGCTTAGGATCACGATCTGGGGACCTGAACTGGCCCTTCCGAACAAGCGATGATCCATCCATGAGCTATCGTCATACTATCGGCACCCGCGCGTACGTCTTCGAGGATTTGAGGACACTACTGGCCAAGGCCACGCCGATGCGATCCGGCGATCAGCTTGCCGGACTTGCGGCAGAGAGCGCTGAGGAAAGCGTCGCGGCCAGAATGGCGCTCGCGGATGTGCCGCTGACAACCTTCCTCCGCGAAATGATCGTGCCGTACGAGGAGGACGAGGTCACGCGCCTCATCATAGACACGCACGATGCGGCCGCCTTCGCGCCCATCGCGAGCCAGACCGTCGGCAACTTCCGCGACTGGCTTCTCTCCGAGGACGCGACGACGGAGCACTTGGCGGCCATCGCGCCGGGCGTGACACCCGAAATGGCCGCGGCCGTCAGCAAGCTCATGCGCAACCAGGACCTGATCGCTGTCGCGCGCAGGTGCCGTGTGGTGACGCGCTTCCGCAACACGATCGGCCTGCCAGGGACGATGGCGGTCAGACTGCAGCCGAACCACCCGACAGATGATCTGCGCGGCATTGCCGCCTCGATCGCCGATGGTCTCGCCTATGGCTGTGGTGATGCCGTGATCGGCATCAATCCCGTTTCCGACAACATGCAGGTGCTCGGCGACCTGCTGAAAATGCTGGACGAGCTGATTTCTCGGCTCGAGATCCCGACGCAGGGATGCGTGCTCACACACGTGACGTCATCGGTGGAGCTCATCAATCGCGGCGTTCCGGTCGATCTCGTCTTTCAGTCCGTGGCCGGCACCGAGGCCGCGAACAAATCCTTCGGCATCGATCTCGCCCTACTGCGCGAAGGCTTCGATGCGGGTCGCTCGCTGAAGCGAGGCACGGTCGGCAACAACGTGATGTACTTCGAGACCGGGCAGGGATCGGCGCTCTCGGCGGGCGCGCACCATGATGTGGACCAGCAGACGCTCGAGGCCCGCGCTTATGCCGTCTGCCGCGCTTACGAGCCGCTGCTGGTCAATACGGTCGTCGGCTTCATCGGCCCCGAGTATCTGTACGACGGAAAGCAGATCGTGCGGGCGGGCCTCGAGGACCATTTCTGCGGCAAGCTCATGGGCGTGCCGCTTGGCTGTGACATCTGCTACACGAACCATGCCGAAGCCGACCAGGACGACATGGATACGCTGCTGACCCTGCTCGGCGCCGCTGGCGTCAACTACATCATGGGTATCCCTGGCGCCGACGACGTGATGCTCAACTACCAGTCGACGTCGTTCCACGACCAGCTCTACATTCGTGAAGTTCTCGGCCTCAAACGCGCGCCCGAATTTGAGGCATGGCTTGCCGCGCAGGGCATCACGGGTGCAAGCGGCCGCCTCATCCCACCGGGACAGGCGCTCCGACTTCTGGGTCCGCTGGCGGAGATTGCACCATGATTTCGGACGAGGCCTGGCGCCGTCTGAGCGAGCTCACGCCAGCGCGCATTGCGCTCGGCAGGTCGGGAGCGGGTCTGCCAACCAGCGAAGCCATGAAATTCGCCCTGGCGCACGCGCAGGCGCGAGATGCCGTGCACACGCCGCTCGATCCAGAGCAGATCTTGGCGGGCCTCGGCAACCTGGGCCTCGAGCGTCTTACTGTTTCGAGCAGTGCCGTCTCGCGCCATTCATATCTGCTGCGTCCCGATCTCGGCCGCCGCCTCGATACAGTCAGTCGCAATGCTATAGCGGCGCAGCGTTCGACGTGCGGCGTCGACATAGCCCTGGTGATTGCGGATGGCCTCTCCGCGCGTGCGGCGCATACGCACGCGATCGCGATGACCGCAGCGCTGCAGCCCTACATCCAGAAGCACGCATGGTCCTTGGGGCCTGTTGCCGTTGTTACTCAAGGGCGCGTCGCGATCGGTGATGAGATCGGCGCACTGCTCGGTGCCAGACTCGCGCTCGTGATGATCGGCGAGCGGCCCGGGCTCTCCTCGCCCGACAGCCTCGGCCTTTACCTGACATTCGCCCCTGAGCCGGGCCGGACGGATGGCGAGCGGAACTGCCTGTCGAATATTCATGGGGCAGGCATGAGCGTCGAGGAGGCCGCGTTCAAAGCCGCGTGGTTGATGGGCCAAGCATTTTCCCGACGCTTGACCGGCGTCTCGCTCAAGGACGAGAGCGGCGTATATCTCTCCAGCTCACCGGACCCCGATAAGTCGGCGCTGCCGCCGCCCAAAACAACATTCGCGCCCCGCTGAACCTTTCTGCGCCCCGCCGCGACCAAGTGAGCAGGAGCACAGGCGCTTCCTGTCAGCTCCCGTTGAATTGGCTCACAAATCGCATGAAATGGGGAACCGCCATGTACGCGCTCATCGCACCGGTAACGCTGTTTGTCGTATCGCACCTCGCGATCCTCTTCGTCGCCCTGCAGATGTACGCCGGCGACAAGTAGTCCGCGGGCCCCGCCCTCAGGCGATCAGGTCGCGATACTCGGGATGGCTTGCGACGAACTCTCGAACGAACCAACAGCGCGGCACGACCTTGAGGTTCCGCCGCCTGACTTCCTCGAGCACGCCCCGCACGAGCTTGTCGCCCATCCCCTGGCCGCGAAGGGCCGGCGGAACTTCGGTATGAAATATGATGAGCGTGTCGCCGTCCCGACGGTACTCCGCGACTGCAAGGCCCGCGCTCGTCACCATCTCAAACCGCTGCTGCTCGGGATTGTCCCGCACCAGTCCTGCCGTCGCATCTTCCGTGGTCATCGCCCTTTGCTTTCTACCTTGCCTTGAGTTTCAGGAGTGCATCGGCATTGCGGTGCGTCAGCTTGGCCATGTCTGCCGGTGCGAGGGAAAGACGATCGAGAAACGCGCGGCCCTTTGCATTAGATGCGTAAGGGTAGTCCACCGAGAACATGATGCGATCGATGCCGAAGGTGAGTAGCGAGGCGAGGAACGGCGGCTCCGTGAAAATACCGCTGGTCGTGAGCCAGACCTGATCGAGGATCGTGCGGCTGATTGGCCTCTCCAGGTGCCCGATATCGAGGGCGAACACCTCGTCGGCGCGCGCCATCATCATAGGCAGCATCTCGCCCATATGGCCGATGATCAGCCGCAGCCGCGGATGCCGATCGAGCGTACCGGCGAGCACGAGACGCAGAATGTGGATTGCCGTCTCCGAGTGCCAACCCCAGCCTGCTGCCTCCAAGACGCGGCTCGCGCCAGGCTCAAGGCCCGAATAATAGGCCTGCCGCACGGCCTCGGGTGCAAGATGCGGATGAATGTAGATCGGCACGTCGAGATCGACCGCGGCGGCGAGCAGGCCATCATAGACCGGATCGTCAAGGAACCGGCCCTCTGTCGTGCCATTGACGAGAGCGCCGACGAAACCCAGCTCCTTCACCGCCCGCACGAGTTCGGTAACAGTGGCGTCAGGGCTTTGCATGGGCAGCACGGCAAAACCCGCAAAACGCCTGGGATGACGGGCGATCGCCACCGCGAGATGATCGTTCATCTCGCTTGCCAGTGTGACGCCGTCCGCTCCGGGCACAAGATCAGGACCGGGCCCCGTGTTCGAAAGCACCTGCACGGTGATGCCGGCCTCGTCCATGGACTGCAGGCGCTGCTCGCCAATTTCGGGCGCGAGATCGAGAGGATTGGGACCCTTTGCCGGCGCGCGACGCGGTCGAAATCCACGGCGCACGATCGCGCTCGCATCAATGCGGCCGACCAGCTTTGGGACCGTGAAATGCTCCTCGAGTGCAACCACGCGCATCTGAAATCCTCCCGCCCGGTATTCTCCAAGATTGGCGCCATCCGGTTTCTGCGCTCAGCCTCTCCTGCGTGAACGCGGCCAGTTGCCAAACTTCGTCCCGGATGTGACCTTGTCAACGGGTGTGTTGCTATCCATGGAGCCGATCCATGCCTATGACGGTCGTCGATCACGCCAGCCAGCCCAAGGACGAGTGGCGACCAGGCGTCCTCACGCGCATGGTCGCGTCGGCAGCAACAGGTACGTCGCAGCTTACCGTATTCGAACAGTGGTGCGATCCCGGCCTCGGAGCGCCAGCACACCTTCATGCCGTCGAGGAAATCCTGACAGTGCTCGAAGGAGAGGCGGTCGTCTGGGTCGATGACGAGCGACGGCAACTGCGAGCCGGACAGTCGGCGATCATTCCGGCAGGCCGCAAGCACGGCTTCAACAACACCGGCTCCGGCATTCTGCGCGTCCAGGCCATCCTTGCATCGCCGGTTTTCGAAGCCGCCTACGACGACGCACGCGAGACGCCGCGGCGATGGCTGCCGGCAGCGCGGTGATCCATCTCTTCTCGTACCTCAATGCGGCCCCATAGGGGTTTTCACGGATCGTGCTCACACAGCCCGAGGGCTAGTGCTCACTCGGATCCACTCCTTGGCTTCGAAACGAGGTGAGCTATGTCTAGAAGCATCCACACGTTCGCATTCGCTGGAGCCTGCGCACTTCTCGCTGTCTCATTCAGCCCGACGCAAGCGCAGAACACACTACGAGAACGCCTGAGCTCAGCAATGGAGTCGGTCGAAGGCGCCTGCGGGAAGGAGATCTCCAACTACTGCGGAAATGTCACGCGCGGCGAAGGCCGGCTGGTCCTTTGCATGCAGGCGCATGAGGATCGACTAGGACTTCGCTGCCAGTTCGCGCTCTATCGCGCCTCTCGGAAGCTTGAAGGCGTCATCAACCGCGTAGAGCAGATAGCCGACGCCTGCTGGAGCGATATCGAGGCGCAGTGCGGCAACGCGGATTCGATCGGCCGATGCGTGATGGAGAAGCGCGAGTCTCTATCGCAACCGTGCCGGACCGTCATGAGCAAACTCAGAGAGGCCACCCTGGGCCTCGCGTCGCTCCGAGGATTGCCCGTTACCACCTCCGACGCCAAAGACGTCGGTCAAGTCGTTGATGTCGTGCGCAAGCCGGATGGGTCCGTGCAATCGATTCAGATCGAAGTAGGCCAGCGGCTTGGGCTCGGAGCGAAGACGATCACGATCGACGCGGACAAGATTGACCAGTTCATGGATCAGGTGCGCCTGCGCATGGGGCACGACGAGGTCATGAGCGCGCCGGCAGCTTCCACTCCAGGCGCACCCTCGCCGGCAGCACCCAAGAAGTAAGCCAGAGAGTAGAGCGCTGCGGGACCCAGCAGGACTCTTGCGCAGGATTTGCGCAGCGCTCGGCGTCAGCAGTGAGGGCGCTACTGAAAGTCAGGGGTGCGGTTTCTTCCGCGACGCAACCGCACTTCTCCCAATGGCGATGATCTGCACAAAGCACGAGTATCCTCTCGCATTCGCATCATTGGAGAGGAAATCATGCTTCGCGCACATTGGAAGGTTGCCACCCTGTCCGCAGTTGGCGCGGTTGGCGCGGTTGCGCTCTCCACATCTGCCATGGCTTGTGCCTACGGCGACTGCGGCCGCTATGGATACGTTTATGGAGCTGCACCCGGATACGTGTACGCGCCGTTTGCCGTAGCGCCACCACAGATCTATTTGGCTGCTCCGGTCGTCACATATGCGCCCCCGCCGCCCGTATACGTCGCTCCCGCATGCTCGCCTGCGCGAGTCTACGTGCCGGCGCCCGCATATGGGCCAGGGCCCGGATATGCACCCGGATATGCGTATGGGCCCGGATATGCTGGGTATGCGCCAGGCTGGGGCGGCTACGCCGTGCGTTACCCGGGTCGACGCTGGCGAGGGTGGTAGTGGGGCGAAACCTCCCGTAGCGAACCCTCGGCTTCGCGTCCAATCAGCGAGCTAGTCGACGACTACAGCAAACGCTGGCTCGCGCTCCGGCAATGTGCTCGTCCCGTCCCGGGAAATGAAACACCAGAGCGGGTTCTGCCGATCTGGCCGCTTGCACATGAACTGCCAAGCCTCGACATCATATCGCGCGCCGTGCCCCTCATCGGGCCCGCACAGCACGATCAAGCCGCAGTCTGGGCAGGCGACAGCACGCGAGGATGGGTTGAAAGCCAGAGAATTGCTGTCGTCCATAATCACTCCGAAGTACCAGGCAGCGAGCTGCCAAGTGTGAAATCCCGAGAACTCGACCGGATACCCCGACCAGATTGAACGTACGCGATACGCAAGCGGCGCACGGCCTCCGCAAATCCAAGGGGGACAGATTGTGGTCGGGCACGAGGGCCGGCGCGACCGGTGCGTGACGCGGGGCGCCCAACCGGTGTGTGATGCGGGTCGCCCGCTCAGCCGAAGCCGGCCCTCGTTACCGGTGTTCGATGCCCTCGCATCATCACCAGTGCCCTCCGCGCTTATGTCCCCCCTGAACGAACAGCTCGGCGCGGCGATTGGGAATGTACAAGGGGACCACGGAATGACCATCCCCGATCCAGGGGAGACTTAGGGAATGAGCCTCAGACGAATGGCCTGCGCGACCGCGTGCGTGTTCGTGCGGACACCGAGCTTCGCCTGAGATTTCTTGAGGTGGCTTCGGATGGTTTCCTGACCGAGACCGAGGTGATCCGCCATTTGCCGGATCGACTGACCGGCCGACAGCAACCGCAGGACAGATGCCTCGCGTGGCGTCAGGAGTACGCCCTTGCCCAACCTGCTGCCTTGCGGCGACATCAGTCTTTGAAGCTGGATCGCGGCGAAGCTTGCACCAACGTAGAGCAGCGGCCGCAAATCCGAGATGGCCTCGAGTGGGATGACCGTCTTCGACCAGAACGCGACGATCCACCGTCCGCCTACAGGACATGTAACGCCATCGCGTATCCCGAATTCCAATGCTAGCTCCTGCGCCCAACGATCGACGCCAATAGGCTCCAGCTTCCGCATCGTCTCGGAGATCGTGAATGGCGCCATGGCGAGGTGCGCCAGCATCAGGCCGGGCGCCATGCTTCTGCGGCACAGCTCTCGGTATTGCTCGAACCAACCGCACGGAGCACTCTTGTGCAGAAAGACGGTCTTTCCCAGCTCCATGGTGCCCACGTCGCCCCACCGCACCGGCAGGAGCGCCGCGGCAAGAACTTGCAGCTCGCAGTACTGTCTCGTGATGCTGCTTAGACGGTCGAGGACCTGATCGGATGAACGCAACTCATCGATACCTCGAGCGAAATCGATGATGTCGGTGCCGAAGCGCTTGTCCAGCATGCGACGTGCCTCTTAATCGACGTGCCTCTTAATTCTGGATTTTGGTCTCTCAAGCGGGGACGCACTCCAATCGTCAAGTCTGCGCCGCAATAGGCGCAGGTTCGAAACTATTGGCAGGCCCGCGCACGTAGGCCTCAAAGGGCGGCAGCGGCCGAATGAGCGGCGCCAGCATGTGCCGGGCCTGCGCGACCGTCACGACTTCCTCTGGTTCGAGCTTCACGATCTCCGCATCGCGGGGCTCCGGCTCCCACACGCTCTCTCCGATCAGGCGACCAAGATCATCGTACTGCCAGATCATGTAGAACGTGTTCTTATAGAGATACATCGAGCCGGGTTCGCTCGATTTGCGGCGCACATTCAAAGCAATATTGAGCAAATGGCGCGAGGCGAACTGGGGAAGATAGCTCGTGATTTTCGTCTCGAGCAAAGAGCGGCCCGATATTTGGTGGTATCCGAGCGCGACAGAGCTCACGAAATTGTCCGCTACCGCCAGGGTCTCATTTTCCACGTAGAACACAGTTTCATGGCTCTCGGCCCACGAACGATACATATTCTCGACCATCTCGCGCCCCTCGAGCTTCACGCGGACGCCATGGGCCACGAGATGATAAACCGGATTGGAAACCATCATGTCCGGCTCGAAGAGCTCTTCGTAGCGACCGGCCATTTCGAGGCTGCGGTGCCGGTCATAGGCCAGCAAGAGGAAGCGATGCCGCCGGTTCGTCGTTTCAGAGATGAGATCCCGCACGAATCTATTGGTGTCGACAATATTCCGCACACTCACTTCGCCCTCCACGCTACTGCATCCGTCCAGGATTTTGGAACCGACCTCATTTTTGAGGACAGGCGCATGCGCGCGCAGGAAGAATGCGTCGATTGCTCGCTCTTCCGGCATCGGGGTTAACACCGGTTATGCCGTGCAGAGATTTGAATGGTGATTATCGAAGGGGATCAAGCGCGAGGCGGAAGAACCGCGTGCACGCGGACGCCTTGGCGAGGCGCACTGGTCAGCGCAAGACGGCCTCCGACCTGCGTGATGCGCATCCGCATGCCCTTGAGGCCAGCTCCCGCTGCCGGTGGGAGAGCCGAGGTCTTGCGCCGCACATGCTTGTCGATGCCGGGGCCGTTGTCGGTGACGATGACGTGAAGGTTGCGATTGACTACGCGAACCTGGATCGAGGCTTTGCTCGCGCCGGCATGGCGAAAGATGTTCGTCAAACTTTCCTGCAGGACGCGAAAGGCAGCGTGCAGCGACGCGCTCGAGAACTCGGTCACAGGCCGATCGCACCTGAAGTTGCATTGGAGACCGCTGCGGCCGCTAAAGCCGCGCACGTAATGCGAGGCCGCCGATGCGAAGTTTCTGCCACTGACTGAGGCTGGATGCATCAGATAGCTCAAGGTGCGCACTTCCTTGATCGCCTGCGCGAGCGAGGAATCGAGCGCCTCCATGGCGGATCCCATCGTCTTCTGGTCGCCGCGCCTGAGCTCGCTGACCATGAGCGAAGCAGCGACGAGATGCTGGATCGTCGTATCGTGAAGCTCCTGAAAGATATTGCGGCGTTCGGTCTGCTGTACCTGCTCAACCTGCACGGTCAGCCTCTGCGCCCGGGCGCGCAAGCGCTTCTGGCGAGAGATGTCGGATACCACGCCTACAAGGCGCTTTGCCTCTCCCTCGTCCTGATAAACCCGTCCGGTGACCTCGACCCATCGCTTCGATCGCCCACTGTTGGCCAATTCGCCGACGAGATGAATCTTGCCGTTTCGACGGACTGCCCGCTGAAGTCGCTGCAGGAAGTGATTTCTGTCATCGGCATGAAGATGCCCTGACAAGGTATCCCTGAGACTCAACGGGCCCGAAGCGCGATCCCGGCCGAAGATCTCGTAGATGCGATCGTTCTCCCAAACGCATGTATCGGTCTCGGGGTCCCATTCGAAGACCCCGAGCGCCGCAGCTTCCGTCGCGACACGCAGCCTTGCTTCCTTTTCCCGCAGGATGTGCGCGTCATAGCGCTCTCGCGTCGCGTCGATAGCGACACCAAATATGCGATCATCCTTGGCATCCGCATGGAGGCGAAGCCATCGCGGCAGAGACGCGTTGACGTCGAACCCGATGTCTATGGTTTGTGCGCCGGCTACGCTCGTGCGGGCTCTAAGCGCGGATATGAAGGTCCTCAGCGCCGGGCGTCCTTCGTGAGCGTGCCGTTCGACAGAGATCTCCCCGACGGGCGCCGGCATATCAAGAAGTCTCGCCATCTGCGGGTCGAGGGACAGCCTGTCGCGATCAAAGTCGATCTCGAAGGTTCCCATCTGCGCAGCTTCGAGCGCGAACTGATAGCGCTGGTTCGTCGCCTGCAGAGAGAGTTCCGCTTCCTTCAGAGCGGTGATGTCGATCACAGTGCCCAAGGAGGCTTCCGGCACCCCATCGGCCCTGTAAAGGCGACGGCCTCGTATCGCGACCCAGCGGATGCTTCGATCAGGCCGCACCGACCGACACACGACGGACCATCGACCATCGGGGACGCCGGCCGCATTCTGCGCGGATTCCAGAAGCTTCAGCCTGTCATCGGGATGAATGAGCTCGATCGCGTTCTCGTAGCTCAGCTCGCCTTGCCCCTCGATGCCGATGATACGCTGAAGCTGCGGCGAGAACTGAGTTCGTCGGCTGAACAAATCCGCGCGGAATATGCCGATGTTGCCTACCTCTAAAGCGAGCTCCAGATAGGTGCCCTCTTCACGCGCCAGTATTGGCAATGCGCGTCGCTGAGACATAGATCCGCCCACTGAACGGCAATAATTTTCAAGCTTTTAGAGTATATTACTTGGATCTGCATCTCAACGAATTGAGGTAAGTCAATTTGCACAATGGTTTATTTTTGACCGTTCAGATTAGGGATGAAATGAATTGCATCCGGGTCTTTCCCTGATGGCAGGCCGATCCGGGATCCGCCCATGCTACGGTCATCAGAGACCGGAGACCGCTCATGCAGCGTCTGAAAGAAGAAATGATCGAAATTGCATGGCTGGGGGCAGCTGTAAGCGGGCTGTGCCTTTTAGGAACTCTAGCGGGGGTTGGCGTCGCGTTGGCGCTCTTTCCTCAATAGTTTCTCACGGGGCGTGAGATGCACGCCACTGACGGCGCAGGCGATCCTCCGCCGAAAGAAACAGAAAGCGACGCCAGGTCACTTCATACTGCAATTCGAATTGCCGCGCTTGCGCTACTCGCGTACGGCGTTTGGTTCGTACTCAATCCGCTGCTGACCATTCTTTGCTGGAGCGCGATCCTGACGATTGCGCTCTATCCTCTGCACGAACGCATAACAGCCCTCGTAGGCAGCGCGCCAGCCTCCGCAGGTCTCGTCGGCCTGCTGCTCCTCGTGATCGCGCTCGGCCCACTGACATTGCTGGCCGTCAGCTTCGTGCGCGGTGTTGCCACCATTGGGGCAATACTCGAGACAGGACAGCTTCGCATTCCGAATCCGCCCGAGGTCCTGGAGAAGATTCCGCTTGCTGGAGAGACAGTGCAGCGCGCTTGGAGTCTTGCTGTCGAAAACATCTATCAGGCGATCCGCGAGAATGTGGTTCTTTTGAAATCCCTTGCGGTCTGGCTTATTGGCTGGGCACAATCGGCGATCACGGGGCTCGCTCAATTTGTGATCTCCATTCTTCTGACTAGCTTTCTTCTCCCTTTGGCCCCGCAAATCGTTGGACGCTCGAAACTCGGCCTGTCTCATATTCTGGGGCAGCGCACGGAGGAGGTGCTGGCCGTCGCCGTCAGCAGCATTCGTAGCGTCGGGCGAGGCGTGATCGGCGTCTCGCTGCTTCAAGCGCTCCTTGCGGGATTGGGATTTGTCGTCGCAGGCATCCCGCAACCCGGCCTTCTCGCGTTCGCGATGCTCTTCCTATCCATCATTCAGCTCGGCTCGATACTGGTGCTCCTCCCTGTCACCATCTGGGCCTGGGCAAATCTCGGAACGACCCCGGCTTTGATTTTCACGGCCTACATGATCTTCGTCGGCTTGATGGATAACGTTCTTCGCGCCCTCTACTTTTCCAGGGATGCGCACGTGCCGGCCCCGGTGATAATCGCCGGGGCGATCGGCGGCGCGCTGTCGTTCGGCCTCATTGGGCTGTTCCTCGGCCCGGTCCTGCTGTGCGTTGTTTGGAACCTGCTGACCATATGGACCGTCGCCAGCCCCGAGGACGCCTTTCCAGATGAGCCTGGAAGCCTGCCGCCGCCCCGGAACTCAGCTCCCCGACAGTCCAGCCAGGAGAGGTCAACGGGCGGCTAGCGGAGGCCCTGCGGCCCGCTGCGCGTGGGGCCAGGGATAGTCCCACGGACCTACCGAGTTTGTGCGTATGTACTGGAGCTGAACAACGACTAGCCTCTTCGCATCAACGGAGATCGCGAATGAGTAGGAACGTCGTCCTGCGTCTCGCAGGCTTACTTGTGATCTGGTCATCATGCGCTGCGGCGCAAGTGCCGACGCCGTCGGACCGGCCAGCCGGCAGAGCTCTGGCTCCCGTGAGCAATGCCGATGAAGCAGGCATTCGCCAACGCGTCGATCAGTGGCTGCGGAGCTGCCTCGCCAACTGGGAAAAGGATACGCACATGACCCGCTCGGAGTGGCAGGCAACGTGCGATCGGGTCGCAAAGGAACGCAGCAAGGCGCTGATGGATGAGAAAATGCAGCGCAAGGCAGACTGATAGCAACGGCGGGCTGCGGGCCTAGCTATACTAGGGCTCAATAAGATAATTGCGGATTGCAAACCGCACGAGGTCGGCCGACGATTTTGCGCCGAGCTTCTTCATGATCGCCGCGCGATGCGACTCCACCGTCTTCAACGTGACCTTCAGCAGCCGCCCGATTTGCTTGTTGGAATAGCCTTCCGCGATGAGCTGGACGACGCTTCGTTCCCGGCTGGACAGACGGACGCTGCCGTCGAGATGCTCATGGGTCAGGTTCCCGACGAGCTTCGACGCAATGCTGTCGGAAAAATAAGGCCGATGGGCCGCCAGCGCGAATATGGCGTCGAGCAGCGTGCTGGTGGGAGAGCCTTTGACGACGTAACCCTGGGCGCCGGAGCGCAAGACCTCTTCGACCACGATGTCGTTGTCGTGCATCGTGTAGATCAGAACCTGGGTGCCTGCAGATTTCTCGCGTATGGCGCGAGCAACCTCCGCGCCATTTTTCACCGGCAGTGAGAAATCAATAATTGCGATGTCGGGCTGCGTCTCGATCGCCTTGTCGATGGCGCCTTGCCCTTCGGAAGCTTCCGCGACGACCTCGAGGCCGGGCGAGTTCTCACAAAGCCGGCGGACGCCGGCCAAAACGATCTCATGATCGTCAGCGATGAGGACTCGAACCATTGACGCCTCGCGAGTGCTTTCTTGGCACCGTGGCTTAATAGGCCACGATATACCATCCGTGGGAACCACGATAAGCTTTTCGCGAAGCACTCTAAATAATACTAACCGGCTGGCAGAATGAAGGCTCGGCTGCTAATTATTTTGATCTAAGCCGAAACAATCTTGTTGCGGACAGCATAACGCACAAGGCCCGCCGAAGACGGCATGTTCAATTTCCGCATGACTGCCGCTCTATGTGTTTCGACTGTCTTTATGCTGATACCCAGCTCCTCCGCCACATCCTTGTTCTTGTTTCCGAGAGCAATCAGGCGGACGACATCCCTTTCGCGATCGGTCAAAATACTGAGCGAATCTCGCGGAGCTTTGAGAAAACGCTCCCGAATGTGCTCGGATATGGTGCTGGAGAAGAAATACCTCCCACTTGCCACGTATTTCACCGCCTCGACGAGGTACTGATCTGCCTCGGTCTTGAGCAGATAACCCTGCACGCCCTCCTGGAGAAGTCGCGTGAGGATCGTCTCGCAGTCATGCATCGTGAAGGCCAATATCCTGGTTTTCGGCAGTACTTTCAAAATCTTACCAGTGACTTCGATGCCGTTCATCACGGGCAGCGAATAGTCGAGCACGACGACGTCCGGCTTGTGTAGGAGTGTCTGATTGACGGCCTCCAGGCCATCAGCGGCTTCGCCAACGACTTCCCAGCCGCTTCTCGTCTGTAGTATCTGGCGCAATCCAATGCGCACGACCGCATGGTCGTCTGCAATCAAAATTCGGGTCCTTATTCCCCTCCCCCGGCTCGCTCGACAATCTTAACCGTAAGCCTATCCCGCTCCATCAGGGGAAACCCGGATATGGTTCGGTGAAAATTGTACAGCGTCCGTTTTCCTAGTGGCTCACCCCGATCAATACCTTCACGGGGAGAACGAGGGCTTGAAGTCGCAATACCAGTGCATGGACCAGAGCGACGGCGTCAACTGCATGCAGATAGATAGCTTCCCATAGCCCGGTATCGGGCTTCGACAATTTGTCGTGATTGCTCGTATAGATATTCGCAAGGCAGCTGCTCCCTGGTGTTACCCCATCGAGGCCTCCGACATAAAGCGGTTCCAGGAATACGGTAAGCGTGCCGGGCCGTGAGACCTGTTGAAGGTCTATGAGCGTTTCAGTCGAGCGCACCTGTCCTGCGGCAACAAAATCCTGAACACTGGTGACCACCATGGGGATGATCGCCAGCGGCTTCGACGTGCACGTGGCCTCGGCAATCATGCCCGGTTTTATGACCTGCGCCTCGATCTGCGAGAAGCCTGCGATGAGGCGCGATCCAACACCAGCGGGAACAAGCACACCGGCAGGCCGCATAAGCGGATTGACGATATCTCCCGGGCGAAGAATGAACTGCTCGACGCGGCCGTCGACGCCCGCAAACACCACTGTCTTGTCTAGATCGACCTGCGCTTGCCTTTCGGCGGCCTCTGCGCTTGCGCGCTCGGCGGGCAGGAGTGTCGACAGCTTGATTTCGGCAGCCTGCTTGTTGGCGACGGCCGCGTTCAGCGTTCCGAGGCGGCTGTCGACGACCTTTTCGAGGCGCTCGATATCCCGCCGAGCGACCACATCCGCAATCTTCCGTTTCGTCGCGAGCTCGTCCACGGCCTGCTCGTAGGTGCCTTTGGCTTCCTGCACCTGGCCTTCGGCGGCAGCGATATCCGCCTTCGCAGACACCATGCGAGCATCGGTCTCTGCGATGCTCTTTCGGGCTACGTTGAGCGCCGCCTGCTGTTTGCTGTTATCCAGGCTGAAGAGCTTAGTTCCTTGCGTCACGTTGGCGCTTGGCGCCACGTACACTTCAGCGACTCGACCGTTCGTCTCGGGCACGATGGGAATGATGCGGAAGAGGCCGACGACGTTTGTGGATCCAGGATGATAGTAGAGAACCATCGTGATCAGGCCGACCGTGAGCATGATGCAGCTCGTGAGGCCGTATCGTAGCTCATACCAGACGGTGTACAGGTTGATCTCACGCCCCCAGCGTTTGCCCTGCGCATAGCGCCGATAGAGATAATCGGGCACCAGCGTGAACAGAGAGCAAAACATCATCTCCAACATGCGCTGAGCCCTTATCTAGTGCGGCGGCGGCCGCGCGGAATCGCTCTCGCGCTTGCTCCCGAGAGCTTCGGTGCGAGGCTGAGGATTGTCCGGCCCATCGGCGATGCGCTCCAGCGACGAAGTCATCCGCTCGAGCGAGCGACCGAGATAAGTCCGCGAGATATCTGGCACCTTCACGAAGGCCAGCAGAAGCGCGGCCACCCAGAACGCGTGTATGTGCGTGAACAGTGACAGAAGCGCGAGAACGGCAACGAGATCGATGTGGAACTTGCTCGATCTGTGCACGAGTCGCTCAGGCAGTGCGTGCAGCCAAAAGAAAAACACGCCAAAGAACAGAACAGTGGCGATAAGAACCACAGCCATCAGATTGAGCAGCTTGTCGGAGGCGCCGGGCTCCGCGATGAACCACGGCGCATGGCCGGTCGCCGCCGGATTGAGCTGAGGGAGTGCCGTTCCCGGCGGCGGACTTCCAGGAAGGGCAAGAACGATCAGGAATACAAGCGCGGCGGCCATCGCAATTACGTGCCACCACCTGTTAAGCAGGCCCAGCCAGAAACTGCGTTCAACTTCGGCCTGGCCGCCTTCGGCTGGCTGGATCGGACTCGCTCTGGGCATATCCTGCATGCGCGCGTTTCCGTTTGGTTAAACTCTTTGCGTCGCTCTGCAGAGGGTTCCCCAAGCGGAAACTCTATTCCTGGCGACCCGCGGGCATATCAGTGGAAACCCGGAAAAGTCCTGCGCATTTCCCCGGGCCGAGGCGACGGTGTCGCGAGGGAGGCTCAGTCGATGATGTGGTAGCCACCATCGATATAGAGCGTTCCGCCGGTGATCAGCTTGGCGGCATCCATGCCGAGGAAAGCAACCGCGGCGCCGACATCATCGATCGACACCAGGCTTCGCGCCGGCGCCTTCGATTGCGCCTTGTGCAAGAGCTCGTCGAAGTCGGAAATGCCGGATGCGGCACGTGTCTTCAGCGGTCCCGGCGAGATCGCGTGCACCCGGATGCGCTTTGGACCAAGCTCAGCCGCCATGTAGCGCGTTGCGGCTTCCAGTGCTGCCTTCACCGGCCCCATGATGTTGTAGTTCTCCACCACCATCTGGGAGCCGTAGTACGTCATCGAGAACAGAGCGCCGCCGTCCTTCATCAACGGCTCGGCAAGCTTCGCCATCCTGATGAAGGACCAACATGAGATGTCCATGGCGACCAGGAAGCCCTCCCTGGAGCAGTCCACGACCCGGCCCTGCAGGTCTTCCTTGGGCGCGAACGCGATGGAATGCAGGCCGAGGTCGAGCTTGCCCCACTCCTTTTCGATCCTCGCGAACACCGCTTCAAGCTGCCCCTCGATCTTGAGGTCGAGCGGCATGAAGATCGGCGCATCGATCTCCTTTGCGAGCGGCTCGACGAAACGCTTCGACTTCTCATTGAGGTAGGTCACAGCCACATCGGCCCCGAAAGCGCGAAAGGCTTTCGCACAGCCCCAGGCGATCGACTGGTCGTTCGCAATACCCGTCACGAGCGCCTTCTTGCCCTTCAGCAGGGCGAGCGACGTGATGTCCTTCATGCGCTCTTCTCCTTCGATCCAAACACCACCTGCCGACGCAGCAGATCCAGCGTGTGCCGTGCGATCATCAATTCCTCGTCGGTTGGAAGAACCAGGCACGCGATCCGCGATCTCTCGGACGAGATGACCTGCTCCGCGGCAGCATTCGCGCCATGATCGAAATCAAGGCCGAGCCATCCGAGCCTTTCCGCCACGGCTTTGCGGATCGACGGCGCGTTCTCTCCGATACCCGCGGTGAATACGAACGTATCGATGCCGCCCATGGCGGCGGCCAACATGCCGGCGAAGAGCGCGATGCGATAGGCGAAGCAGTCGAGCGCAAGGGACGCCCGCGGATCGGAGCTCGCGATCAGCTCACGTACGTCGTTGCTGATCCCCGACAGCCCCTTCAGGCCGCATTCGTTGTAGAGAAGCCGCTCGATCTCCTTGGAGGTCATCCCCTTGGTGGTCATGAGATAGAGCACGACACCTGGATCGAGCTGCCCGCACCGCGTGCCCATGGGGAGGCCATCGAGGGCGGTAAAGCCCATCGTGCTCTCCACGCTTTTGCCGTTCGAAATCGCGCACATCGAGGCGCCGCTTCCAAGATGCGCCACGACCACGCGTCCACGCGCGAGTTCCGGCGCAACCTCGGCCAATCGCGACGCGATGTATTCGTACGATAGGCCGTGAAAGCCGTACCTGCGAACACCTTCCGCATAGAGCCGCTGCGGTATGGCGAAGCGGTCGGCCACCTCCGGATGGCCGCGGTGAAATCCCGTATCGAAGCATACGACTTGAGGCAGCTGCGGCTGGCGCTCCAATACTGTGCGAACAGCCAGAAGATTGTGAGGCTGGTGAAGTGGTGCCAGTGGCGTGAACCGCTCGAGCTGTTCGATAAGACCGGGCGTGACGATCATGGGCGCGGAGAAATCGGGCCCGCCATGTACGACGCGATGGCCCACCGCCGCCGGCAGACTCCCCAGGTGCTGGCGAAGAAACGGCACCAGCCTGTCGATCGCCGCCTGTATGCTGCCGACCTCGGTCGCCTCGAATGCCTTATCGATGAGGACCTGGCCTTGCTGGTCTGCTGCGCGAAACCGCGGACGTACGCCGATGCCCTCGATCTGCCCCTTCACGCGCCGTTCAAGACCGGTGCCGCCCACAATGACGAACACCTGGAACTTGAGGCTCGAACTGCCCGCATTGATGACGAGGATAGCGTCGGACATGGCTCACGCTCTGATCGGCTCGCTCTTTCTGCGGCCATGCGCGAGGAGGACGGCGACGGCACATGACGCCATGCGCGTGCGCACGCTATCCGAGCGCGATGTCAGTACGATCGGCACTCGCGCGCCGAGAACGATGCCGGCCGCGTCGGCCTGCGCAAGGAACGTCAGATTCTTGGCAAGCATGTTGCCAGCTTCGAGATCGGGCACGACCAGGATCTGGGCTCGCCCCGCCACCTCGGACTTGATGCCCTTGATGCGTGCAGCCTCGAGGCTTATTGCGTTGTCGAGCGCGAGCGGCCCGTCGAGATCGCCCCCGGTGATCTGGCCGCGATCCGCCATCTTGCACAGCGCCGCCGCCTCTATGGTCGAGGGAATTGCGGGATTGACGGTTTCGACCGCAGAAAGGATTGCGACCTTGGGTCGGCCGAGGCCGATGCCCGCATAGAGATCGATCGCATTCTGCACAATGTCCCGCTTGGCGATCAGGTCAGGCGCGATATTCACCGCCGCGTCAGTGATGAAGAGCGTCTGAGCGTGCGTCGGCACGTCCATTACGAAGACGTGGCTGATGCGCCGGCCGGTCCTGAGCCCGGTTTCTCGCTTGGCCACCTCGGACAGCAGCTCATCTGAATGAAGGCTTCCCTTCATCAGCAGCTCCGCCGTCCCTGCGCGAACAAGCTCCACTGCCTTCTCTGCAGCAGCCTGGCTGTGGGGTGCATCCACGATGCGCACACCGCCGAGATCGAGGCGCGCTGTATCTGCGACGTGCCGGATCTTACCCTCCGGCCCGACGAGTATCGGCGTGATCAAGCCGGCCTTCGCCGCCTCGATCGCGCCTTTCAGAGAGGACTCATCGCACGGATGTGCGACTGCGGTCTCGACGGCTGAAAGGTTCTGCGCCGCGGCGACCAGGCGCTCGTACTTCTGATGCTGCGGTCTTTCGGCGACCGACGCGACCTTCTTCATGGCGGACGGCCTTCTGTGGGCGGGATGCGAAGCCTGCACTACCACTTGAGAGTCATGGCGATGTCGCCGGGTACTTCTCCGGCGAAATTCAGAACCTCCGCATTCAGCTTGTAGCCGAGCGGACGCAGCTCCTTGTGATAGAAGTCGTAGGCGCGCTTCGCGAATCCTTCGAGGGACTCCGGCCAATCCGGCAGCTGGTTGTTGATGCGTCTGCCGCGATCATTGCAGTAGGTCGCCGGGAAGGTGATGATCTCGACTTGCCTCAGTCCCTGCTCCGCTGCGATACGCACCGCCTTGTTGAGGCGATCCATGACCTCGGGATGTATTTCCCGCGACATGAACGCGTCGCGCAGGTCCTTCAGTTGCCGATCGCGCTTCTCCTTCTTTCGGCGCTCTTCGTCCATCTTCTTGGACTCGGCATCGCCAATGATCTCGAGGAGATCCTTCGCTTTTAAGAGAGTGGTGGCCATGACGGAACTCCAGGTCAGGAGTGATGCAAGTTCAATGTTTCCGGCTGCCGGCTCCCGAGTGCCAGTCGGACTGAGTGCCGCGCGCGCCCTCCCCGTCCTCTTCCCCATCTCTCGCACGCGACGACAACTCGATCTCACCAGCTTCGAAGATGTGCTCGATCTCGTCGAGCCGCTCACGGCTCTGTCTGCTGCTCAGGCCCACGGTATCGAGCACGCGATGCATGATCGCCGACAATCGTGAGAGGTCCCGTCCATCGCGCGCAATCATGGCAGGGATGGCATCGACCGCACGCCGCTCATCGAGCAGCAGCATGAAGAACTGCTCTCTCACCAGCTTTTTGAAGTCGGCAAGACTGACGTCGCTCGCGGTCTCATCGTGCATGAGCTGCAGCAGGCGGAAGCCGCGCTCATCGACCACACCCTCTGGAATGCGGATATACAGCAGAGCCCGGATGACGGCGTCGCGAGCCCCTCCGTCGCGGATGCGGCCCCTGAGCTCGTTGAGGCGCTGCGTCACGAGCTCCTTATACATGGCATCTTGCCCCGCCTTGCGGCGCGCTGGCGCATCGGAGGCTTTGAGACCTACGGCGGCCTGCACAATCGGCGAGCCGTAGATGGCATCGAACATCGCTTCCGACATGCGGTCGCGCGAATCTCGGTAGCCGTTCCAGTATGCTTCGACCCAGTCCGAGAGCTGCTCCTGTGCTTTCCAGTAGATATTGTCGCGCGCCACCGGCTGGCGGTTCTCGCGCGCATTGCCGAACATGGGCGCCATGAGCCGCGCGTACGGATTGGCAGACGAGAACATCTCGTACTGAACGCGCAGCGGATGAAAATCGCGCATGGCTTTGGCGAAGCCTTCCCCCGCCCATACCTTGATCCATGGCTGTGCGAACGTCCGGTAGAGACCGAGATTGATCTCGGACACGCGCGCGACCGTCGCAAACTTGCGGTCATCCTCCTCGCTGTTGCCGCCGAGCGCTCGAATGTCGTCGAGCGTCCTGGCTTCGAAACGCAGCAGATAGTCGCCGGCCGTGAACTCCGCGGCTGTCGATCCGGCAGCGACCGGGGTCATGACGGCCTCGTAAAGCCCCGGCGGCAGCACATCGATGAGATCTATGTTGCTGGCGAACTCGTTGTGCTCCTTGGTCGCGACCGACCCCGACACGAAGATACCGAGATGGCCGGCTGAATGATGAACGCAGTAGACAATCGTCTGGCCGCGCGCGCGAACGTCGTCGACGTTGTTGTACGCATCGAGTATCCAGCCCAGGGCCTGCTGGGGCGGCGTGATGTCGTCTGCGTTGGAGCAGAACACCACGATCGGCGAGCGGATATTGCGCACATCAGCGCGCAGGCCGTCCGACATGGTGATTTCGCCACTCCCGAGCTTGTTCCCGATGAACAGCTCGTCGACGATGAACTGGATTTCCTTCCCGTTCAGAATTGTGTGATTGCCCCACCATTCCTCGAACTCGAGATAGCGCGGCGCCTCGGTGTCGACTTTTGAGTAGAGATTGTACTGCTTGGACCACAGCGTGTTGGCGGGGTTCATGCTCTCGAAATTGGCAACGAGCCACGCGCCGTCGAACTTGCCGTTGCCGAGATCCGACATCAGCGCCGTCATCCAACTGCCGCCGAGCAGGCCGCCGAGGTATCGCATGGGATTGCGCCCGTGCACGCCGGCCCAGTAGGAGAGCGGCGAACCGGCGAGAATGATCGGGCCGAACAGCTCCGGCCTGACCGAGGCAAGCAACATGACGGCCCAGCCCGCCTGGCAGTTGCCGATGACGGCTGGCTTGCCTTCTGCCTCGGGATGAAGCGCGATGACCCGCTCAAGGAACGCAGCCTCTGCGCGCGCCACGTCCTCGAGCGATTGCTCGGGCTCGGGCTCGGGAAGGAAGCCGATGAAGTAGCAGGGGTGGCCCGCCCTCAAGGCAACGCCGATCTCGCTGTCCGCCTTGAACCCTCCGATGCCCGGCCCGTGCCCGGCACGGGGATCAACAACGACGAACGGCCGCTTTCCTTCCTGCAATTCGACGCCCCGCGGCGGGATGATCCGAACGAGCGCATAGTTCACAGGCTTGGCCAGCTTGCGGCCATCCATGACAACCTGACACTCGAAGTTCAGAACGTGCGGGGCCGTTTCCTTGGCCTGCTCGCGGAAGCGCTCTCCGCGCTGCTGCATCACGTCCATGTAGAGAAGCGTACGCTGGTTGGCGTCGACCCAATAACTCCATGCATCCCGGAGGAAATCAGCGGCCATTCCGTTCGGTGGTGCCCCCACGACATCTGGCAGCGCCCGACTCGTCGTACGTGAATTGCCCATGGAAACGCGTCCTCCCGAAAACTCGGGCCACACCAGTATGATGGCTCCCTCAGGGGGTCAGTGTGTGCTGCGGTGCAGCGCGCGCACTATCAGTACTTGTCCTGGCAATCGTGGTGACGATTATCGAAGCGGCATTGCCTAGGCTCGACATTGACCACATCGGCAGCCCGCCGAAGACCGCGCAATCTGCGATCTATCATGGCGGATTGTCCGCCCACCCCTTTATGATGACCGCCGCCGATCCGCGTGAGACGCAGCGCTCCCTATGCGCGCTCGCACTGGAGGGCCCAATGGCCACAAAAAGGCCGGCCTGACGGCCGACCTCGTTAGCGGCAGGCCGATTTTTCGGCCTGAGATTGATGAACCTCACTCCTTCACGGCGCCCGTGAGCGACGAGACGTAATAGTCGACGAAGAAGGAATAGAAGATCGCAACCGGCAGCGAGCCGAGCAGCGAGCCGGCCATTAGCGCGCCCCACTGATAGACGTCGCCGGTGACGAGCTCCGTCAGGATGGCGACGGGCACCGTCTTGTTCTCGCTACTCTGAATGAAGGCGAGCGCGTAGATGAACTCGTTCCAGGAGAGCGTGAAGGAGAAGATGCCGGCCGAGATCAGTCCGGGCACGGCGAGCGGCAGGGTAATGCGGCGGAGGATCTGGAGGCGCGTTGCGCCATCGATGAGCGCGCACTCCTCGAGTTCGAAGGGGATCGACTTGAAGTAGCCGATCAGCAGCCACGTGCAGAACGGCACGAGGAAGGTCGGATAGACGAGGATCAGCGCCAGGGGGCTGTCGAAGAGCCCGAGCTGCACGACCATCGTCGCCAGAGGGATGAACAGGATGGATGGCGGCACGAGATAGGCAAGGTAGATCGCGAGACCGACGTACTGGCTTCCTTTGAAGCGCAGTCGCTGGATTGCGTAGGCCGCGAACGCGCTCGAAAACAGTGAAAGGAAAGTCGCGCCGAATGCGACCATCATCGTCGTCCAGAGCCAGCTCGGATACGACGTTTTGAACAGCAGATGATGGATGTGGTCGAGCGTCGGCGAGCTGATCCAGAGCGGATTGTGCCTGTTGAAGTCGTACAGCTCCGCGTCCGGCTTAAAGGCCGTCACCGTCATCCAGTAGAAGGGGAAGAGCAGGATGATCAGGAAGCAGGCGAGCGGCAGGTACACAACGACCATGCGGCGCGCCCGGCTGTCCCAGGCCATGGCTTCAGGCGCCTGCGTGGCAGAAGCCTGTGTCTCCGCGGGGGCAGCGGCGTCAGTCATTGGCTTCTCCCTGCTGCCACTTGCGCCGCGCGAGGGCGAAGTAGCTGAACAGCGTCGCGAAGACGAGGAATGGGATCATCGACACGGCAATCGCCGAACCTTCGCCGAGCTGACCGCCGGGTATGGCGCGCTGGAAGGCGAGTGTCGCTAAGAGGTGCGTCGAGTTCACCGGTCCACCTCGCGTAATCGCGTATACGAGCTGGAAGTCGGTGAAGGTGAAGATGATGCTGAAGGTCATGACGATCGCGAGGATCGGCAACAGCATCGGGAAGGTGATGTATCGGAAGCGCTGCCAGGCGGTGGCGCCGTCCAGCATTGCCGCCTCGTAGAGCGACGGCGAGATGGTTTGCAGGCCAGCGAGCAGCGAGATCGCGACGAAGGGAATGCCGCGCCAGATATTGGCGGCGATCAGCGACCAGCGCGCCGGCCAGGCCGTATTGATGAAGTCGACGTTGGTCTCTCGCAGGCCAGACTTGATGAGTAGATGCGAGATGATCGAGAACTGCGGATCGTAGATCCACCAGAAGGCGATTGCCGTCAGCACCGTCGGCACGATCCAGGGCAGGAGGATGATCGCACGCAGGAAGCTCTTGAACGGCAGGTGATTGTTGAGGAGCAGCGCGAGCCACAGGCCGAGGCCGAATTTTCCGATCGTGGCGATGGCCGTGTAGAAGACGCTGTAGAAGACCGCCCCCCAGAAGATCGGATCCTGAAGAAGGTATGTGAAGTTCTCGAAGCCGACCCAGACGCCGCGACGCCCGATCGTGGTGTCGGTGAAGGCTAGGTACACGCCGAGCGCCAGCGGGTACGTCAGAAACGTCATCAGCAGGCCGACTGCCGGAAACAGGCAGAGCACCACCAGAAATGGCTTCGAGTCGAACAGTCGACCAAGCCACGAGGGTTCGGCGCGGCGATGAACCCAGGTGGATAGCGAGGCGTCGGTCATGGCGCTAAAAATCCTGCGGAGTGGCGGCGGCGCCCGCGAGGAGCGCCGCCGGTCCGTTCAGCCTAGCTGCGGAAGAAGCGGCGCGCGCGGCGCTCCGCTTCGGCTGCCGCGGCCTCGGGCGTCGATTGGCCCGAAGCAACAGCGGCGCACATCTGCACCATGATGTAGTCGGCGTTGGCGGCTGCGGAGGCCTGGCTGATCGGGCCCTTGTAGCCGATCCAGAAATTGCTCCGCATGACGTTCTTGAAGAGAGCGACCTTCGGATCGCTATCCCACACCGCACTCGCCGTGTAGTTCTCGAGCGGCTGCGACCAATAGCCGAGGTTGGCCTGCAGCCACGGATCGTACTGCTCCTTCTCGAGAAGGAACTGCAGCAGCGACTTCGCCGCGTTGGGGAACTTGCTGTGCTTGAAGCACATGGCGTTGAGCGTCAGACCCGCCATCGGCGACGTATTGAGTCTGCCCTTCGGCAGCAGGCTGTGCTGGGTGTCGTCGGCGATCTCGGCGAGCTTCGGATCCCGCTTCAGCGCGAAGTACATCGACACGCCGTTCGCCGTCAGCCAGATTTCGTTGGCTGCATAGGCGCGGTTGTTGCTGATGTCGTTCCAGGCGATCGTGCCGGGAATGAATGTCTTGTAGAGCTCCTGAAGATACTTCAGGGCCTCGACAGTTTCCTTCCGGTTGATCGCAACCTTGTTGTCCTCATCGACGAGGAAGCCGCCGTGCGACCAGATCAGCCAGTTTGCAAAGCCGTTGCCGTCACCGACAGCATTACCGAGCGCGAACCCTGAGGGCTTGCCGGCCGCGTGCAATTTCCGAGAAAGGTCGAGGTACTTGTCGTGATCGTCGGGCGGCGCATCATAGCCGACTGCATTCACCGCCGACTTCCGCCACACGAGCGGGCCGCCCGAGGCGCCGAACGGCAGGCCGATCCAGTTGTTCGTGCCGTGCTTCTTGCCGTACTTCTGGGCAAGCGGCAGCCAGCCACCGTACTTCTTCCCGATGTACTCTGCGACATCCGACGTCTCGACGAGTTTGTCGGTGTAGATATGCGGCGCCTCGTTGAAGCCGAGGATGATGTCCGGGCCGGCGCCGGTGTTCGCCGTGACGGCCGTCTGCTGCGTGATGTCCTCCCAGCCGACGAAGTCGACGCGGACCTCGACGCCCGTCTCCTTGGTGAACCTGGCGCAGTTCGCGCGGAAAATCTCCTCATCCGGCGGCACGAAGCGGGCTGGACGGAGCACGCGCAGCGATGCGCCCTTCTCGATATCCAGCTTCGGTGGCGTCGCATCGGCAGTCTTGATATTGGACTGAGCCAAGGCGAAGCCGCCAGTGACGCTGAGCGCAGCGGCGCTCGCTCCGAGCTGCAGAGCTGTGCGTCGGGTGATCAATGCCATAATACTTCCTTCCCTAGTGGTTGAAGACAAGCTTCTTATTTTTATTGGCTTTTAGCTCGCGAGCCGTTGCCCCGAGCCGCCTGCGAAGAGGTGCACCAGACCAAGGTCAGGCTTGATGCGGATTGTTTCGCCCGGCCCCGCCGAAATGCGCTCGCGGAACGCGCAGGTCAGGGGCGTATTGCCGATGCGAACCATGACCTGGGTCTCGGAGCCCGTGGGCTCGACAATCTGGACAGTGGCGGGAATCCCGTCATCGTCGGCGAGCCGCATATGCTCGGGTCGGATGCCGTAGTAACCAGCGCCGTTGCGGGCGCTCTGCGGCATCGGCATGACAGCGCCACCATCGGTAACGAAGCCGCCCTCGCCCGTCGTGCCGGGTAGGATGTTCATCGCCGGCGAGCCGATGAAGCCGGCAACGAACAGGTTGGCAGGCCGATCATAGAGCTCGAGCGGCGCGCCAGTCTGCTCGATATTGCCGTTATTCATCACGACGATCTTGTCGGCCATTGTCATCGCCTCGATCTGGTCGTGCGTGACGTAGACGGTCGTGACCTTCAGGCGCTGGTGCAGTTCCTTGATCTCGGAGCGCATCTGCACGCGCAGCTTGGCGTCGAGATTGGAAAGCGGCTCGTCGAAGAGGAAGACCTGGGGATTGCGCACGATCGCGCGGCCCATGGCGACGCGCTGGCGCTGGCCGCCCGAGAGCTGGCGCGGGAAGCGATGCAGGAGCTGCTCGAGGCCGAGAATCTTTGCGGCCTTCTGTACTTCGCGATCCATGATCTCGCGAGGTGCCTTGGCGAGCTTCATGGAGAAGGCCATGTTGTCGAACACGGTCATGTGCGGATAGAGCGCGTAGTTCTGGAACACCATCGCGATGTCCCGATCCTTCGGCGGCACCGTGTTAACTACGCGCCCGCCGATCGCGATCTCGCCGCCCGTAATATTCTCGAGGCCAGCGAGCATTCGCAAAAGCGTTGATTTTCCGCAGCCCGAAGGGCCGACCAGCACGACGAACTCACCGTCCTCGATGTCGACGCTGACCCCATGCAGCACCTCGACCGAGCCGAACGCCTTCCGAACGTTGCGGATATCAACCGTCGCCATGTTTCCTCCAGCGGCAGGGCCGCTTTGCGGGCCCCATTTTATTATTTGAAACTGGTCGCTTGTGGAGCGATTGAAAGCTCTCAGCCCACGGCGGCAGTGAAGTGCTATTAACAGGGTTCTCCCACGAATGGAAGTGTCGCACGCCACGGGCCGGCTTGCTTGGCGCGCAAGGCGAACGCTCCGACATCTCAAGAGGATAGCTCTGGAATTCCAAGATCTGCTTGTGCAAGAGCGGGTCCCATCGGGCCAGTAGCGTTCGCTGACTTTCTGTAGCGCCTCTAATTCGACGGATCTCAGTGAAACACGCGACCTGAATCGATAACGATGGTCTGGCCGGTCATGGTTTCCGTGCGGCACATGGTGACGACCATGTCGGCGCAGTCGTCTTTGTCGGCGGGCTTTTTGAGCAGCGACGTCGCGCCTGCGCGTTCGATTTGCTCGGCGCGCAAATTGGCCGTGGCGCGCGTACCTTCGAGAAGGCCGGGGGCGACGCAATTGACGAGCGTCTCCGGCGCCATCGCGACCGCCATGCACTTCGTCAAGTGAATGAGTCCTGCCTTCGACACAGCGTAGGCGATGGACGATCCGCTCGGGCCGAGCCCGGCGACGGAGGAGATGTTGACGATGCGTCCGCGCCCCTGGGCTTTCATGATCGGCGCCACGGCCTTCATGAGACGCATGGGGCCGGTGAGGTTCACCGCCATGATCTTGTCCCATACCTCCTGCGTGAGGCTGTCGAGGTCCGGGAAGGGGATTGCGATATTGTAGGCCGCGTCGTTGACGAGAATGTCGAGGCGGCCGAAGCGTGCCGTTACATCGCCGACGAGGCGCTCGACCGCCGCCCCATCAGCGATATCGCAGGCAAAGGCCGCGGCATTGATCTGGTAGCTCGTGGCGAGCTCACGCGCGACACCCTCGGCCTGCTCACGGCTCTTGGCGTACATGACCGCGATGTGCACGCCCTCCCTGGCCAGCGCGTGGCAGATGCGCTGCCCGAGCCCGCCGTTGCCGCCCGTCACCAGCGCTACTGTGCCCTTGAGATCCATGGCTGTCCTCTCCCGTCTGGCAGCTGCGAGAGCTGCGCCGCGTTGCTGCTTCCCGGTGCCAATGTGGGGCTTGACCGTGGCCCGAAGCAAGGCACAGTTCGCGATGAGGTGCCCAGCAATGGGCGCGGGATTGCTCGGTGGAGAGGAACCCAATGACAGCCACTGCGGAAGACCTCATCGGTGCGTGGCATCTGGAGAGCTGGTCGCTCGTCTATGACGACGGCCGTGAGCCAGAGTATCCGCTAGCCCAGGATGCGCAGGGCCTCATCATGTACACGGCCGACGGCCATGTCGCGGCCACGCTCATGAAAGCCCGACGGCCCGCAGCGGCCCCGACGTCGGAGGTGGAAAAGGCAGCCGCCTATGCCGAGTCCTTTGCCTATGCGGGCCGCTACGAAGTCGTCGATGGCACGGTGTTCCACACCATCGAGATCGCGACCAATCCTGCTCTCGTGGGGTTCAGGAGCACGCGGCACATCAAGCTTGATGGCAATCTGCTGACGCTGTCGGGCCCTGACTTCGTGCCGGGAGCCTCGCGCACGCAGCGCATCGTCTGGCGGCGCGCTCAATCCCGATAGGACGGATCCTTCCGGTCGAGAAGCCTCAGCAGCGCTGGCCATTCGAGCAGGCCATAGGGACGCACAGCACCTGGTGCGTACATGGACGTCGATTTCTCAACGACTGCAGCAGAGAGGATGTTCAGCTCGGTGTTGCACGCAAGCGCCGCGAGCTGCGCCTGGCATGATCGCTCGAGGCCGTACATCCGATTGAACGTCTCGGGAATGCTCGGGCCGACGGTTAGCAGACCGTGATTGCGCAGGATCATGATGTCATTCTTGCCGAGGTGCATGGCGAGCTTCTCTCGCTCTGCGGGATCACGCTCCGGCCCAGTGAAGTCGTGATACGAGATGCGCGGATAGAAGCGGTGCGAGGTCTGGGTCAGTGGAATGAGACCGCACTTGAGCGAGGATACTGCCATCCCCGCAATAGTATGCGTATGCATGATCGCCATGACATCGGGGCGCGCGCGATAGATGGCGCTGTGGATCACGAATGCCGCCATGTGCAGGCCATAACCGTGATCCACCTCGGGCTTCACGAGCACGTTGCCGTTGAGATCGACGCGCATGAAAGACGACGCCGTCATCTCCTCGAAGAGCAGACCGTGGAGATTGAGCAGAAAGTGATTGGGATCGTCCGGCGCTCGGGCGGTGATGTGGGTGTAGATCATGTCCGACATGCCATAGTGATCGGCAAGGCGGAAGCAGGCGGCGAGGTTCACGCGCGCCTCCCACTCGGCCGCGGACACCGACGATCGAACGGACGTGAATTTCAGGCCCTGACGACTGCTCATCGCGCGCCTCCATTTGCCGAGGTCGGAGCGTGGCATGAACGAGCACGCTCCGAGCGCGCATCCTAGTTCACCGTGCAGGCGCCGCCTATAGCGGACCTTTCGCATTCGCAAGTCGCGATATTGCGGTGCCGAAGGGCTTTCGAACCCAGACCTTACAGCAACAAATTGAAGCCTGTCGCACTGGTGAAGCCACTTTTGCAGCGCTACGCTCGGACTGTCGGGGGCAACCGTAACCCGCCGGCAATTTGCTCAAGGGAGGAATGAATAATGAAAAGTACTTCTCTCATGACTGCAGCATTAGCTGCGGCCGTGTCGACTGCTTTGGCGTTCGCCGGTCCAGCGCTTGCCCAGCAGCCACGAATATTGAAGGTGCAGACGGCTGTGCCGCCCGCATCCACGACGCAGGATGCACTGAAGTTCCTTGCGGAACGCGTCGACAAAGTCACCGGTGGTCAGCTGAAAATCGATGCGCTCGCTGGCGGCGCGGTGGTGCCGCCATTCGAGATCCTAGACGGCGCGGCAAAGAAGGTGCTCGATGGCGCCTACGGGATTTCATACTGGTGGTACGGCAAGAGCCCGACTGCGACTCTCTTTTCCAACACGCCGGCGGGCATCTTCGGCATGGACGCCATCGATTTCATCGGTTGGGTCTATGAAGGCGGCGGTCTCGAGCTGTGGAACGAGTTCTACCAGAAGGAGCTGAAGCTCAATCTGGTTGCCTTCCCGAGCATCCCGCCGAGCCCGCAGGCACTCGGCTGGTTCAAGCGGCCCATCAAGGATCTCGCCGACTTCAGAGGCATGAAATGCCGTCAAACGGGCATCGTCTCGCAGCTCTATGCGAAGATGGGCATGGCGGTCGTCAACATGCCGGGTGGTGAGATCCTGCCCGCTGCCGAACGCGGCACGATCGATTGTGCTGAATGGGTAGGTGGCGTCGAGGATCTGCGGCTCGGGCTGCATACGGTTTGGAAGTACCACTACACACCCGGCATGCACGAGAGCGCTTCGGTCGCCGAATTCGTCATCAACAAGGATGTCTGGGATAGCCTGCCGCCTCATCATCAGGAAGCCATCAAGTCAGCGAACTCGGAGACGTTCCTGCGCTGGTGGGCGAAGTTCCAGAAGCAGAATGCCGATGCCATCGAGGAGTTCACGACGAAGCACGGCGTGCATCTGCTGACGGCCCCGGCCGAGATCAATCAGGCGTTCCTGAAGACCTGGGACGAGTTCGCCGCGGCTGAGGCGGCCAAAAACCCGTTCTTCAAGAAAGTCTACGAGTCGCAGCGCGCCTATGCCTCCAAGGTGGTGCCGGCAAAGCGGTTCATGTTCCCGCCGTACAACGTGCAGGCGGATCACTATTTCCCACCGAAGAAGCAGTAAGGGAGCACACAAGGAAAGGGCGGCACAAGCCGCCCTTTTCTATTGCGCGCGCGGGACTAGCGCACGAGATGCGGCAGCCAAAGCGCAATGGCTGGGAACGTGAGCATCAAGATCAGAACGAACACCTGAATGACCATGTAGTCGGCCATGCCCCTGTAGATGGTCAGCAGGCTCCATTGAGGCACGACATTGCGCAGGTAGTAGGCCGACATCGCAACCGGTGGGCTCAGGAACGCCGTCTGCATGTTGACGGCAGTAAGCGCGCCGAACCAGAGCAGGAGGTCGAGCTTGCTGAGGCCAAGTTGAAGCTTCTCGACGACCGGCAGCACGATGGGCAGGAACACAAGAATAATCACCGGCCACTCGAAGGGCCATCCGAGCAGGAAGAAGATGAACATGATGAGCCCGAGCTTCCACCAATCGCCGAGTGGAATTGCGAGAAGCGAGTTGGTGATCAGGTTCGCCGTGCCGAGTTTCGTGAAGACGGCACCGAAGACGGTGGACGCAACCGCAAGAAACAGAACCATGGCCGATGTGATCATCGTGCCCCGCGCCGCATTGGTGGCAGACGTCATGTCCAGGCGGCCGTAGACGAGCGCGAGGAGGGCCGCACCGAAGGCGCCGCAGGACGCCGCCTCGGTCGGCGTCGCGAGGCCACCGACGATGGTGCCGAGTGTGAAGCCGATCAATGCGCTGAGCGGCGCAATGCCGAGAATGACGGCGCGGAAATAGGCATTGCGGCTGTAAGGAATTGCGCTCAGCGATGCCAACAACAGCGCAACGATCGAGATATCCAGCCTTCCGATCGTATAGGCGATGCGCGGGATACCCGCGAGGCGCAGCACAGCATCGACACCGACATAGACGATCACGATCAAGCAAACCAGGCCCAGGGCCCGCACCGCACCAGAGACTCTTTCCGTCGTCATCTCCCGGTAGACGGTTGCCTGCTCGTCACTCGTCATCGGGGGGCCGAGCTTCGGATTGATGAAGCTGCGAGCCAGCGCATAGGCGATATAGCAGCCCGCAAGCAGGAAGCCCGGAACGAAGGCCGCCGAGTAGAGCAGGTTGACGGGTATGCCCATGGTCGGCCCCATGACCACCAGCATGACGCTCGGGGGAATGAGAATGCCGAGCGTGCCGCCTGCAGCAATGGCGCCAGCCGAGAGACGCGCATCGTAGCCAGCTTTGATCATCATCGGCCCGGCCATGATGCCGAGCACGGTCACGGCAGCGCCGACGATGCCAGTCGCCATGGCAAAGATCGTCGCCGTCAGGATCACGGCGAGGTAGAGCGATCCTCGTAACGTCGCGAGCAGACTGCGAAGTGCGCCGAAGAGACGCTCCATGAGGCCAGCCTGCTCGGTCATGTATCCCATGAAAATGAAGAGGGGCACGGCCGGAAAGATCTCGTCCTTCATCGTGCCCCAGATCTGGAGGTAGGCCAGATTGAATGTCTGGTCCCACCCGAGGCCAATGCCGCCGAAGATGATCGCGAGGAACAGCAGAGTGAAGGAGATCGGGAAGCCGATGAAGATGACGGCGACCATACCGAAAAGCATGATGAAGCCGAGGATTTCGGTGAAGCTCATGGCTCTCAGACCTCGATCTTTTCATGCTTGGTCAGGAATTCGCCCGTGCGCCACGCCCAGAGGCTCTTGAGCAACTCCGAAATGCCTTGCATGAAGAGCAACGCAGCGCTCAGCGGGATGACGCCGCGCAAAGGCCAGAGCACAGGCGTCCAGGCGCCTGAGCTGCCGCGCTCGTTGATTGATATCGAATAGAAGAAATCGTCGATCGAGATGTAGAAGAGCACGGCCATCGTCGGCAGGAAGAAGAGCAGGAAGGCCAGGCTGTCGATCATGCCCTTGGTCCGGTCCGAGAAACCTTCCCAGAGAAGATCGGTCCGAACGTGCGCGCCCTTGAGCAGCGCGAGCGCACTGCCGAGCATGAATAGGGCCGCGTACGACATGGTCGTCACATCGAGCGCCCAGATGGTCGGGTCGCGGAGGACGTAGCGGGCGAAAACCTCAATCACATTGGCGAAGATCAGCGGAATGATGAGGAGCAGGAAGAGGTAGCTCGACCACTCGGTGATCGCGTCAATGGTGCGGATGACGGCCAGATAGGATCTGGACGGCACCGGCGGTGACGCCGACGAAGTGCGTGTCATGTTCAGGCAGCCCCAAAGAAGGCAGTGTTCCCTCCGGGGCAGTCTGCGTTGGGTCATCCCCATTGACGAATTAAGGGGTGCTAGTTCGCCCAACAGTTTCGGACAGCCCCACGAAATAGAGCTGACATACTAGTTTAGCGGCACACCTTGCGCCAGCGCTACAATCGTGGTCTCAGGCCGCGCGCATCGGAAATGACGATCATCGCAAGCGCCGTTCCTGGCGCACGGCAAATTTAAAGCGGTCAGCAGTGAGCGCGCAGTGCCGCCGTCAGGCGGATCGGCCGCGCATCGAACTGAGCGCTACGACGGCGAACACCAGGAAGGACGCGGCATAGCCGAGTGAGGAGACCGCCGCGATCGGCTCGTACTGCTTCTGGCCGGAGTAGATGAGGTAAAGCCCCACGGAGAGCGCGGCGAGGGAGAGCTGCGCCAGCCAGAAGTGGAGGAGCGCAAGAAGGCGCGGAGCCGCGCTCGCGTGCGCGGCATAGAAGAGGCCGAAGACAGCGAAGCTCAACCACCCGATGACCATGATGTGAGCATGGGTCGGCATCTGGCCGTGGTTGTTGCTCATGGCCATTTGCAGGCCCAGCAGCATGCCGAGTACGCCATAGACGAGCGCAGATACGAAGAATGCCTTTCCGATTGCTTGCATGTTCCGTCCCCCCAGTGAGCCGAGCCAGCGGGTGCGCTGTGGCATACGCGGATTACTGCCGATCGGGTGTCCGGTCCAGACTTCGGCGCAGGAGAAACCGCAAGAGAGCACTATTTAAGTGCGCAAGATGCCATTCCATCCCAACGGGGGGACCGGCTGCCAAAGCAGCCGGTCAAACCGCACTCAGCCCTCGCTCAACCTAACCGAGGCTGCCTCGTCATGCGGATGTAGGGCTTGGGCCTGCTGAAGCCACCGAACTTAGCCTGGGCTTCTTCGTCGGAAACCGCCGGCGTGATGATCACGTCGTCGCCGGGCTTCCATTGCGCCGGCGTTGCGACCTTGTGCTTCGCCGTAAGTTGCAGGCTGTCGATCACGCGCAGGATCTCGTCGAAGTTTCGACCCGTCGTCATCGGATAGGTCAACGAGAGCTTGATCTTCTTGTCAGGTCCCACGACGAAAACCGAACGCACGGTCGCATTGTCCGCTGGTGTGCGGCCCTCGGACGTGCTTCCGGCACTTGCCGGCAGCATTTCGTAGAGCTTGGCGATCTTGAGCTCGGGGTCACCGATCAGCGGATAGTCTACCGCGTGGCCGGTGACGTCCTTGATGTCCTGTTTCCAGCGCTGGTGGCTGTCGACGGGATCGACCGAGATTCCGATAATCTTGGTGTTGCGCTTGGCAAACTCGCCGGCAAGACCGGCCATATATCCGAGCTCGGTCGTGCAAACCGGCGTGAAGTCCTTGGGATGAGAGAAGAGGACCGCCCAGCCGTCGCCGATCCAGTCGTGGAAGCTGACGGGGCCGACCGTGGTCTCCGCGGTGAAGTCAGGAGCTTCGTCGTTAATACGCAGTGCCATTGGTGCCTCGCTTCGAAGTGATGAGGGGGGACGACGCCGATCCGTGCGACTTTCAAACACCTGAAAGTCAGTGCGGGTTGTCGTCTGCCCCAGACCGCTACCACAGCATGTGCAGCGCCCGTCATTCAATTTGCTGCGAAGCTTAGAGGCCAATGGAAGATGCTCGGGGTAGTCGGCCGGAGGCCGTGGCCGAGACCGCTAGGGCTCATCGCGTTGGCACGCGCGTGGCCGGAGGCATGATTAGCGTTTGGAATTCATGACGTGGGCGATCAGCAGCGGACAGATCTTCGGGCATTCAATCAAGTAGCGACGCGCTAATCGTCTGGGGTTCGACAGGAGGCGATGAAGCCACTCGAGACCCATCGACTGGATCCAGCGCGGCGCACGCTGCTGCTTGCCGGTGAGGAAGTCGATCGATGCGCCGATGCACAGACCCACGCCTCGCGCGTCGGAATGCTCCGTGAGACGTTGCGCTAAAATTTCCTGCTGCGGCATGCCAACCGCCAGGAAAGTGAGGTCCGTGCCGCTCGCCGCGACAAACTCGATGCACCTCTGCACATCCGCTTCGGATTCGATGAAGCCCATGCGGGGCGTATGGGAGGAGATTTGAAGTCCGGGATAGCGTTGCTGAAGTATCGCGCATTCGGATGCACTCGGCCCGACTATCGCGACCTTCAGCTTCATGTCCGATGCCCGTGCAATCAGGCCGGCTGTCAAGTCGCTACCGGTCACGACCGTCAGATTGAGACCGCACAGCCGTGCCAGTCCGCGGAGAACGCGACTATCGCAGTAGACCCTCCAGGCGTCGGCATACTTTGCCTTGAGCACATTCCCCGGCTCGTGCAGCTGAACGACATGATGCACGTTAGGCGTAACAATGAAGCGGAATGGCTGGCGCACGTGCGACAGAATCTCTTCCGTCGCACTGTCGACGGTGCCGTTGTCGAAATCCACGCCGAGAAAATGAACCCTCTTGGGTAATGTCATAAGCGAACCTACCGGCGAATTTTCCGTCAGCCAGAACGGCGTGCGTCACCCGCGATCGCCGCCGCATAGGCATCCCACGCAGCAGCCTCGTCCCACGCCGCCGCGTAGTGCTCAGCGGGATCCGTGTTGATACGGATCATGGGCTCCGGGAACTCGCGCTGCTGCAGCAGCGCAACGTTGCAGGCAAGGCCGGTACGCTCGCGCACCTCCCGCGCGATGCGCTGCACGAACGCACCTTGAGTTTCGATGTAGCCACTGGGATTGAGCTGGCCGTCAGTGGCGCTCGCCTCACCGACGAACCGCGCGTAGGCCGATGCGAGCAGGCCGACGTGGATGTTGTCGCGGACATAAGCCGGCGTCTTGATTTCCGCTGTGCCGCCGCTGCGCCATGTATTGGCGAGGTATGCACCGAGGCGCGGCTGCTCCAACGGACCGAATGGATGCGGAATGACGAACTTGGCGAGCGGCAATCCCGCTTCCTGACAGCGATAGCGCACGACCTCGGCGGTCACGCTCTTGGAGACAGCGTAGGGAGAGAAGGCCCGGAGCGGTGTGCTCCCCGCACCCTCTCCGGCCTCGAAGAAGCTCCCCGTCAGCACGATACCCTTGGTGTCCCGCGCGCCCATGGCCGCGAGCACCTGGCGCAGGCTCGCTGTATTGGCGGCAACGGCCTTCGCGATGTCGAAATCGGGGCTGCGGTAGTCACCGACCTCTGCTGCATGATGGCAGAGCCGATCGAAAGTCTCGGCGCCAACAAGGTCGAGAAATCGTGCAGAGCCGAAGGCGCAGTCCGGCGCGAACACGACGCCGGCGCGCTGAAGGCGCGCGATGCGCTCGGCGCGCAGCGGATCGCTGCCACCTTCGAGGGCACCCCTCAGTGGGGCCATGACCTCGTGACCGGCGCCGCGCAGGGCCTTGGCGAACCAATAACCGGTGAACGAGCTTGCGCCAGTCAGCAAGATCCTCACTTGAGCCCCCGCATACGCTCCAGGCCATGGAAGCCGGCGTCGAGATCCGGCCACTTGGCGTCCTTGTCGGAGATCTCGACGGGCTGGATCGGCCATTCGATGCCGATCGCGGGATCATTCCAACGCACGCCGCGCTCCTGCTCCGGGCCGTAGAACGCGGACACGAGATAGATCGCCTCGGCGTCGTCGGAAAGCGTCAGGATTGCGTGCGCAAAACCGCGCGGGACGTACATCATCAGCCGATTCTCGGCATTGAGCTCGGCGCCAAACCACTTCTTGAACGTTGGCGAATCTGGGCGCAGGTCGACGATCACATCCCAGAGCGCGCCACGGACGCAGCGCACGACCTTGACCTCCGCTGCAGGCGGGAGCTGGTAGTGCAAACCACGCAACGTGCCGGCCTTGGCGCTCAGCGAATTGTTGATCTGAACGAAGCGGGTCTCGAGACCCTTGGCGCCGAACTCCTTCTCGCAGAAGTAACGTGCGAAAAAGCCGCGCGCATCGCCGCGACGCTCCTGCTCGATCAGATAGGCGCCGACGAGTGGCGTTTCGTGAAACAGCATTGAGTTGTCTCCGATGGCGCTCTAGCGCTGCGCCCCGACCCAGCGCAGATCCTGCGCCAACCGCCCCGAAGCCATGAGGCGCTCCAGCGTCTTCAGGCGCATGTACTGCGAATTGCGGAAATCCTTGTCGGCGAAGCCCATGCCGACGAGACCATCACGCAGGCGCTCGATCGAGCGCTCGAGTGAAATCTGCGGCACGTGCTTTGGTGCCAGCGTCTTGAAGAGCGTAAAGTCGACTTTGTAGGAGCGCTTGTCCGGCGGCGCATCGGTATTGATGCTCACCCGCGTATCCGGGATCGCTTTGGCAACCGCGGCGGCTAGGTCGCGCACCTGGTAGTTCCATTCATCGCTGCCGGCATTGACCGAGAGGAGCTGGCCACCATTCGAGGCAGGCCGCTCGACCGCCCAGGCGATCGCCCGCGCCATGTCCTCGACGTCGATCAGCGGGCGCCACGGTGAGCCATCGCTCAGGACCGTGATCTCGCCTGCGGAAACCGCGCACGCGACAAAGTCATTGAGAACGAGATCGAGACGCAGTCGATCCGACATGCCGCACGCGGTCGCAAAGCGCAGGCAGGTGACGGCCATGTCACCGAGATCGGTGCGCCTCAGCGCTTCCTCGGTGCCGATCTTCGAGCGGGCGTAGGCGGTCAGCGGGTTCGTCGCGTCCATTTCCTTTCGCGGACCACCTTCGGCATAGCCGTACATGCTGCAACTGGACGCAAACACAAAATTGCGCGCCCCGGCTTTAGCCGCCATGCGCGCAATACGCACGCTGGCCTCTGCGTTGATATCGTTGGTAACGGCCTCGAACTTGTTTCCCATCGGGTCGTTGGATACGGCGGCGAGATGCACGACTGCATCGACACCTTCGAGCAAGGCCACTGGCAGCTCGCGCACGTCTCCGAAAACCTGTCGGTCGAGCACGACCTCGGGCAGCATCGAAGCATTGGTCAGGCAGTGCCCGAAATAGCTTTGGTCGTATCCGATCAGCTCTGCATCGGGATACGCGCTCCGCAGGTAGCGGCCGAGAACCGAGCCGACATAGCCCATGCTTCCCGTAATAAGTACCTTCATCGAAATCGGGCTTTCCTAGTTACTGAACTGACTTGGAACCTCGACACGTCGAACTGGTCGCTCAGGCACTCAGGCGGTGGTCTCGGAGGACTTCCAGGTTTTCCATGGAGCCTTACCTGACGCCCACAGCTCCTCGAGGTATCGCTTATCCCGGAGAGTATCCATCGGATGCCAGAAGCCGTCGTGGAAGTAGACCGACATCTGCCCTTCCGCTGCCAGCCGCTCCATCGGCTCGCGTTCCCAGACGGTGCTGTCGCCCTCGATGTACGAGCCGACCTTAGGCGAGAGCACGAAGAAACCGCCATTAATCCAGCCGCCGTCCCCTGCAGGCTTCTCTTGAAATCCGGTTACCCGGCTTCCTTGGAAACGAATGGCGCCATAGCGGCCGGGCGGCTGCGTCGCCGTGACTGTAGCAAGACGCCCTTCGCTCTCGTGTAGGCGGATCGCCGCCTGGATGTCGACGTTGCCGACGCCATCGCCGTAGGTCACGCAGAACGCCGGATCGTCCTTCACATAAGGAAGGATACGCTTGATGCGCCCTCCGATCATTGTGCTTTCACCCGTATCGACCAGCGTGATCGACCAGGGCTCGGCGTGCGCGTGATGTACCGTCATCTCGTTTTTGCGCAGATCGAACGTCACGTCCGACATATGCAGGAAATAATTGCGGAAGTACTCCTTGATGACGTAGCCCTTGTAGCCGAGGCAAACAACGAAATCATTGATGCCGTTGGCGGAATATATCTTCATAATGTGCCAGAGGATCGGCTTGCCGCCGATCTCGATCATCGGCTTGGGGCGGACGTCCGTCTCTTCGGCGAACCGCGTACCCAAGCCGCCAGCAAGCAGAACCGCCTTCATATGAGTTGCCTCTCTTAACCAGCGCAGCCCCAGCGCACGCAAGTGACGTGCCACTCGCGAGTATTAGTTATTCTTTCACATGGCCATGACCAGAGCTAGCTGCCCAGCGACAGCGAATTCAGGCTTCCCTGCCCGCAGGTTAATGCCGCAGAAATCCAAGCGAACGAGGAGGGCCACACGGACATCCAGAACTTGTTAACCTTAGGCCTGCATCGGCACGCCTTGGTGGTCACAGCGGGGACACCCGTCAGCCAGTAGCGGCCGGGCAATTGCATAAAGCGGGTAACGAGGTCCAGCCGACGAGTGAAGAGAGCTTAAACAGATGGCCGATCCGAATAACGCCACCGATCCACTCGCCACCGACCCACTCGTATGTGTCGTCATCCTGACATGGAACGACACGGAAATGACGCGCAAGTGTCTCCAGCACGTATTTGGCAGCACCTATTCGAACAAGCGGGTGATCATGGTCGACAATGGATCGCGCGAGCCGTGCGGGAGAACACTCGCGGCCGAGTTCCACGATCTCGAGTTGATCGAGATCCCCCGCAACAAGGGCTTTGCCGGCGGAGGCAATGTCGGCATAGCGCACGCCTTGTCGCTCGGCCCCAAGTATGTGTTGCATCTAAATAACGACGCCTTCCTGCAACCTGCAGCCATCGAACACCTCGTGCGAACCTCGGAGGCCAGCAACACGATTGGCATCGCTCACGCCTTGCTGCTGTATCCCGGCGAGGAACGCGTCCAGTTCTACAACGCAACGATCGACCGGGACCTTGCGTGGCACGACCATCATCATGTGGGCGACATGCTTTCATCGCGCCCCTGGCCGACAGTGGATAGCGCGTTCGTGCCGGCTTGCGTCATCATGTACCGGGCCGAGGCACTGCGGAGCGTGGGCCTCTATGACGAGACGTTCGGCACGAGTTGGGAGGATTATGACCTCTGCCTTCGGTTCACCGATGCAGGGTGGCGCATTGTCGCCGTAGGAGATGCCCGCGCCGAGCACCGATCCCATCAGACGACGGGAGCATCTTCTCCCTACATCATCTATCACATGACGCGGAACCGGCTGATTTGCATCCTTCGCTACTCCGACAAGCCCACCTTGCTCAGACGCCTCCCCAGGCTGGCGCGCTCCTTCGTTTGGGGGATGCGCGGCTATGGAATGTCGAACTGGAACGGGCACAAGAGCTTCGCACTCGGCGTCTGGGATTTTATGCGCGGTAACGTCGGCGAAAGATCGAATTTCAACATGGCCGATCGGAAGGTTCAGCAGAAGGCCACTTCGGCCAATGGCTCGAAAGACTAGCGCCGCCACATGAACGTGCCATTCGAGGCGCCGGGGATGATAAGTTGACAAGTTGGATTGCCCACCTCCCATGAGAGCCATCCTAAATGCGCTGCTCGGCAGCGGCGTATTTGCACGGGCGGTACGTAGTGCCGGCTGGACGACGTTCGGCTTTGCCGCTTCCCAGGTGATCCGTCTCGGCGCCAATCTCATCTTCGCGCGGCTGCTGTTTCCAGAGGCGTTCGGCCTCATGGCACTGGTTACGGTGTTCATCGTTGGATTGGGCATGTTCTCCGACATCGGGCTCGGCCCTTCGATCATGCAGAACAAGCGTGGTGACGATCCGGATTTCCTGAACACAGCGTGGACGATACAGATCATTCGCGGCATTTGCCTCTGGCTTGGAACCTGCGCGATCGCTTTGCCAGTCGCGAATTTTTATGGCGAGCCGATGCTCGCGCAGTTCCTGCCAGTCGCCGGGCTGGTGTTTCTCATTGGCGCCTTCAACCCGACCCGGATCGAGACAGCAGGCCGCCACCTGCTGATCGGCCGCGTGGTCATGCTTGATCTCGCGAGCAACATCATCGGCACGGCCGTTATGATTATCTTGGCCTGGGCGACCCGTTCCGTCTGGGCTCTCGTCGTGGGGAGCGTTGTCAACGGGGCGGCAAAGCTAGTTCTGACCAGCTTGTTCCTGCCGGGTCCAGCCAATCGTTTGCAATGGGACCGAAGCTCAGTCCGGGAGCTCATTACGTTCGGCAAGTGGATCTTTTTCAGCACCGCCGCCTATTTCCTGATCTCTCAGGCCGACAAAGCCATCCTCGGCAAATACCTCTCGCTCGAGTTGCTCGGCATCTACAGCATTGGCTACTTCCTCGCGAACTTCCCCCTTCATCTCGGAGTTGCCATCAACGCGCGAATACTTATTCCACTCTATCGTGACCGTTCGCCTGCGACCTCACCTGAGAATTTCCGCAACATGCGCCTGATGCGCTTCGCGCTATCAGGGGGCATGCTTACGCTGGTGATGGCAATGGCATTCCTGGGCAACGCTCTGGTCCACTTCCTGTACGATCCACGCTATGCCGCTGCTGGTGCCATCGTCGTTCTGATCGCGAGCATACATATTCCGCAGCAGGTCATTGGCCTCACCTACGATCAGGCCGCGCTCGCGGCCGGCGACTCGCGGCGCTTCTTCTACGTCGTCGCCATCAAGGCCACACTCCTGACCGCGGCCTTCCTGATCGGAGCCGAGATGGGTGGCCTATTTGGCGCGCTCATTGGCCAGAGCGTCGCGATGCTCTTCATCTATCCACTACACGTGTGGCTCGCGTGGCTGCACGGCGCCTGGGACCCTCTGCACGATGCCATCTGTGCGGCCGTCTCCCTGTGCTTCGTGAGCTTAGCACTTTGGTACAATTGGGAAGCGATCGCGGCACTCGCTGCGATTACCAAAATCTAGTGCTCTTGTTCGCGAGCCATCGACGGCGATCGGTCCCGACCCGATCGCGCGGAGATACAAGATGACGAGGCGATAAAGCGAGCCGTTACACGGCTGTCCTTCATCTCTCCGGGCGTGCGATGGCGGCGCGACGGCTGGCGAGTGCGGCCCGGCGATCTGCGGCGCGAGCCGCAACCTTATCGAGATGCTTGCTGGCACCGCCCGCATCCTTGAGATATCCGACAAGTCCGGAAATCGTCGGGAAGCGGTATAGATCGGTAATCGACAGTTTCGGCGTCACGTTGGCCTTGATGTCGCGATGCGCCTGCACCGCCAGCAGCGAGTGGCCCCCGAGGTTGAAGAAATTGTCATTGAGCCCGACACGCTCGACACCCAGAATCCGTCTGAAAATTTCGGCGATCTGCACTTCAATGTCGCTCGACGGGGCCTCATAGACTTCTGCCGCTGCGTCAGCCGGCGCCTTGCCAGGCTTCGGCAGCGCCTTGCGATCGACCTTGAGGTTCGGCGTCAGGGGGAAGTGATCTAGCCCGACGAAGTGCGCCGGCACCATGAATTCGGGGAGAAGCGTGCGAACGTGGGCGCGCAGTTCATCGTCCGACACCACGCCACCCTTGAAGCGCAGGTAGGAGACAATCCGAACATCCCCCGGCGCATCCTCGCGCACGATGACCACCGCCTGGCCGACGCCCGGATGCAGGCCAATGCAGTTCTCGATTTCGCCGAGTTCGATCCGGTGGCCGCGCACCTTGACCTGGTTGTCGCCGCGACCGATGAAGTGGAGGGCGCCTTCCGGTCCGATGCGGACGAGATCGCCGGTGCGGTACATGCGGCCGCCGGCGACAAAGGGATTGGCGAGAAAGCGCTCGGCGGTGAGGTCGGGGCGATTGTGATAGCCCCGCACGACACCTTCACCACCGATAAAAAGCTCACCCGGCAATCCCTGCGGCACCGGCCGCAGCTTCGTGTCGAGCACATAGAGCTGGGTGTTCGCGATCGGTGTGCCGAGCGGCACATTACCGTCCGTATCGTTCGCAGGCCCTGTCGATGACCAGATCGTCGTCTCGGTCGGGCCATACATGTTCTCGATGCTGGCCGTGGTCGCGCGACGGAGCTGCTTGAGCAGCGGCCCCTGCAGTGCCTCGCCGCCAATGAACATATGCCGGACTGCGCTCAAGGCAGAACGATCGTCATCGCTTTCGAGCAGCATCGTCGCCATCGCTGGCGTGCACTGCAGATGCGTGACGCCATGGCGCCGGATAAGGGCGCCTGCCCGTTCTGCAGCGACGACCGCTGGGGCCTCCGCAGGTCGGCGTGACTTCACCGCCGCGACGACCTCGGCGAGGGGCGTCAACGCCTCCATCGCCGTTGCAGCCGGAACGCCGAAGTCGATCAGGCACGCAATCTCATCGACACCGATTGCGCTGATCTGGTCGACCCGCGCGACGGCATCCTCGACAGTACCGAACAGTCCGCTGTCCTCGAAATAGCGCAGGAACGCGAACTCGAGGATCGCGTCCATCTCTTCGTCGTCAAGCGTGCGCAGATCGAGGTCGATTGGCTTGGCCACGCCCTTCGGCCTCTTGAAGGCCGGAAATGCCCAGGCGTACTGCTTGATCAGGGCAGCCGCACTCTTCAGGTAGCTCTTCATAGGGCCGCGCGCCTGCTCTCGCACGATCTCGCGATCGCGTCCGACAAGCGTGTGGAGCATCATCGTCACTTTGTACTGCGACGGATCACGACCGGTCTTCTTCAGCTCCTCGCGGTAGATGGCAACCTTCTCGGCGACCTCTTCGATCGACTGTCCAAGCAGGTGCGTCAGGACGTTCGCACCGATACGCGCAGCTTCGCGGAACGTTTCTGGGTTGCCGGCGGTGGTCACCCAGATCGGCAGCTCAGGCTGCACGGGGCGCGGCAGCGTCGTGATCTCGGTCGGCTTGCCGTCGTAGCCGTTGAACGCGACTTTCTCGCCGCGCCAGAGTTTGCGCACGACCTCGATATCGCGAAGCATCGCGGTCTTGTTGTTGGGGGGCGCGTTTTCCGGCCGCAGCAGAAAGTCCTCAGGCATCCAACCCGAGGCGAATGCAAGAGCGGCGCGGCCATTGCTCATGTTGTCGATAACGGCCCATTCCTCGGCAACGCGCGCCGGATGGTGCAGCGGCAGAACGCAGCTTCCTGCCCGGATCGACAGGTTCTTCGTCACCGCGGCAACTGCTGCACCGGTGACAGCAGGATTCGGATAGGGACCGCCGAAAGCATGGAAATGGCGCTCCGGCGTCCACACTGCATTGAACCCGTGCGCGTCGGCAAAGCGTGCACCGTCGAGCAGGAGCTGATACTTGCGGGGGCCGGGGCCATCGTCATCGCCCCAGTAGAAGAGACCGAAGTCCATGCTGCCGCCGACGTTGGCCACGCGGCGTTGGGTGTCCGGCACGTAGTGCTCGTCGGCCTGGATCACGACCTTGAATCCGCGCGCCAGCGTCCAGAACAGCTCGAGCACGGAGATGTCGAACGACAGGCTCGTCACAGCAAGCCATACCGACTGGCCTTCGGTCGGGCGAACGACGCGATCGTCCATGCCGACAAAGAAATTCGCGACATTTCGGTGTTCGACCATCACGCCCTTCGGCCGGCCGGTCGAACCCGACGTGTAAATGACATAGGCGAGGTTATGCGGCGCCGAACGCGCGGCCAGTGTCGGCGCCACAGGTACCGCCGCGAGCGCGTCCGCAATCGACACCGCGCGGACGCCGGGGATCGCCGTCCCAGCGACGGCAGATGCATCGACGATCAGCGTCTTCAAGCCGCTGTCCTCGATCATGTAGGCGATGCGATCGGCAGGGTAGGCGGGATCGAGCGGCACATAGGCGCCGCCCGCCTTGAGGATCGCGAGCGCGCCAACGACGAGATCGCAGGACCGCGTGAGATTGAGGCCAACGAGCGTATCCGGCCCCACCCCCATGGCGACGAGATGCGCAGCGACCCGATTGGCACGCGCGTCGAGCTCGCCATAAGTCAGGCTCTCCGCGCCGCAGACGAGTGCTGCGGCGTCGGGCGTCAGCGCGGCTTGGCGCTCGATCAGCGTATGCACCAAGGCCGAGCGGTCGTGATCGAGATCAGTAGCGTTGCGCCCATACAGGAGCACCGAAGTCTCGGCTGGCGACATGAGCGGCAGCGCCGCAATTCGTGCCTGCGCATCGTAGGCGAATGCTCCCATGGCGACCGAAAGGCGATTAACCAGCGCCGTTGCCTCAGCGATGCCGAGACGATTGGCATCGAAGGACAGGCGAATTGCCCGACCTGCGACAGGAACGCCAAACGTAACGGCTGAATTGGCGCAGGGCCGTACAGGAGAGGTGTCCGTCGCCAGGCTGATGGCGATTCCCGAGCGCAGAGCCCCCAGATGCGGGACGCGATTGGCGAGGTCCGCTGCGTATCCGACACGGCGGCCAAGTTCGGCGATCTCCATCGAGACGACGTCGGCCAACGTGGCGGCCGTCGCATCATCGGGGATGGTAACCCTCAAGGGCACGCTTTCGCCGATGTAACCGGCAAAGCGCTGCGAACGCTCTCTTAGCGCTTCGTCGGAAAAATAGGCGTCAACGCGGTCCTGACCGGAGATTCGTGCGAGCCCGGCAATCAACGCCGCGACGGCGCGTGAACCTTCCAGCGCTGTGGGAAGCGGAATGTCGAGCGTCTGCCAACGTGGCATGGCGCCCTCGACCGACGAATGCTGCCCGTACAGCTCCAGGTCGCGGTAATCCTGCAGGCGCCTGCGGAAGAACGCTTCGTTGCGGGCGACATCGAGGAGCATCGCATCGAGGCTCTCGACGTCGGCACCAGAAAGGGACGGGAGATGCTCGCCGGCTTGCAAGGCGTCGCCGATCGCAACCGCAGCGCCAGTCGCATCGCTCAAGCTCGTAATGCGGATCATGCCATCGGCAGCCGCGATCAGCGCCGAGGTCTTGTCGACCGCGGCAACTGTTCCCGCGGGCGCTGCCGCCGCGTCGCCCGCGATTTCGAGCGACCGCACATTGTAGGCGCCCCTTGCTGTCCGCAGCTTCGGGACACAGAGGGGGTTCGCGTACTCGGCGCCAAAGGTCATTGCTCTGGCCATCCGGTCGATTTCTGCGCAGGTCGCAGTGAAATCCAGTGTTGCGCCGGCTTTTGGGCGCGCATGGCGGGCGTGGGAGCTCTCCCCTGCCGATGTCTGTGGCTTGCCGACGAGAGAACCAGCCTCGACGCCGTCGAGCAACGTGCTGAACGACGCAATACCGGCCTCGAAGCACTTCATGTTGATGGTCAGCGACGTCTCATCGTCGGCAATCTCGAAAAGGTGCTGGCTGTAGATATCGCCCTTGTCAACGTTCTCGGAGAGCGCGTGCCAAGTCACGCCATATTCTGCGTCACCGGCCAGGATGGCCCAGGCGGGGGCATTGAGACCGGCGTGCCGTGGCAACGGGCCGTCATGGAAGTTCGCCGCCCCCAGTCTCGCGCCTTGCCAGACGTTCGTCGGCAGCACTCGCGTATTGGCAATGCTGAAAAACCAGTCGCAATCAATGCCAGGGAGGCCGCTGCGAACGACGTCACTCGTAGCAAGGCAGGGGAGCCCGCGTCCGGCAGCCCACTCCGCGATGTCGCGGCTCGACGTCACAACCGCGCCGATCTGATGGCCGCGATCGAGGAGTAGATTTCCACATTGGGTGAGGAGCGAACCGTCGCCGAGTAGAATGCACGTGATTTTGCCTGCCTGCATCGCCTCGGTCCCGCTATTCACTTCAAACAGAATTGTTTCGATCCTGGATCGCAAGTCCCAACTACCCTTAGAACGCCGAATGGCGCCGGGTTCCTTGCGTAGGCGCAAAGCAAGGCTTGCAGAGCTCCATGATGGTGGATCGCTCTCCAGCAGGAGCAAGAATAAGGCCAGAACAAGCGGCAATCCTTAACAAATCGAACTATGCAGCCGAGCCGATAAAGAAAGTCTGTCCGACTGTCCCTCAGGCGCCGGCAGGACCAAAGCTGCAGAAATCGAGCTGCAGATGCCTCCAATGCCGGTCGCTTTTCGCCTTCAAGGATATGCGACAGACCGTGCGCCTGCCGGCATTCCAGCGCCCCAATCACGCCTTTGCGCATGACGCAATCTAACGGCCGGTACGACCAAGCCGGCGCAATGGTACGTTGGGCAGACTGCGCCGCAAGGCGCCGCGGCACTATGGACTGGCCGCTGCCAGCAGGGCGACTTTGGATCAGACGCCCTACTTATTGTTGCGCCATGAGCGATGTCTAACGGACGTGCGGCGAGCCTAAGGTGCCGTCGAGCACCGATCTCGAGGACGACGGCGACGGGCGCGGGAAGCCCTGGCGATGGGCAGCTGCACGCCGCGCCACCCCGTTTGTCGGAACGGCTGCCGGCACCGTCGTCGGAGTGCTGGGGGTAACGGCACCTTCCAAGATCCTCTGCGTCTCATCGAGAGAATTATTCGGTGCATTGTTGACCGTCGTCAGGCCGCCCGACGTTACGCCCCCAGTTCGCCGCTTGCTCGAGACGATGACGACGTCGCCGGGATAGATCTCTGTGAACAGGTTGGCGACCAGCGTCTGCACCCCGGTGCTCGTCCGGCGCGCAATATGATAGCTCAGCGTCGTGGTGAGCTGGCCCGAGCTGGCCTCGATCAATCCTGGCTGTCCGCCGAGCGTGAGCTCAAGCTCTCCGATTTCACGCTCGAGGGTCTCGATGCGATCATTGAGCATGGCGTCGCGGTCACTTTGTATCGTCTGGATCTCGCGCTCCAGTGCATTGTATCGCGAGCGCGCACGTTGGATGATCTGGATGCTCTCACTGTAGCGCAACCGGATTTCAGACAGAGTGCGGCGATAATCGAGATAGCGCGAGTTGGTCAGAAGCTGTTGCGCTTTGAGGCTCTCGATGCCCTCCAATTGCGCCTCGGTGAGGTCGACCTGCACCTTGATCTCGTCAGACTGCGTCCGGGCGAGCTCGAGTTCGCGAAGAACCGAGTCACGCTCGCGCGCAAGCCCAGAGATCCTGATTTCATGGGCCGCTCGCTGCTCCTCCAGAAGCTGATTCTGCCGCGCGAGGAACGCCTCGAGGGCGTCCCGGCTCTCCGGCAACGCCTTCGCAATGAAGGGCCTCAGAACCTCCTCCATTTCGACCGTGTCTTTGCGCGCCTTCTCTGCGCTCGTACGCGCGAGCTGCGCCACCGCAAAACTATGCCGGATCCGCGCCTGCTCCATCAGCAATCGCCGCTCTGGGGTATCGGAGTCGGCAGACAAGGTCGGACGCGTGATGCCGCCCGACAGTGAAATCGCCTGGATCAGTGTGAGATCTGGCCGCCATTCGACCGAGCCGGGAGTTGAAACCTGACCTGTCATGAAAAATGGCCGGAAACGCACGACCTCTACGGCGATGCTGACATCCTGGCGCAGCGAAGCACTCAACCGTTCGCCGAGGTAACGCTCCAACTCGTGCGGTGTCATGGAACCGACGCTCACTCGGCCCAGCCGAGGAACGGAGATCGTCATGTCGGGATTGATGCGGTAGTCGCCAGTGAACTCGCTCTGGCCACGCACGCGCACGTGGATCAGCTCCGCACTGGCAAGTCGAAATCCTGGAGCGGCAGCCGGCGTTTCAGGCTTGGTCCTGTCCGGGGCCTGAACTCGGCTTGAACTCACGGGCCGGCTATCTGCCAGCTGCGCGACTTCCACTGGCCGAGCTTGGTCGGGGGACGGCGCCGCCGAAGTTTCTGTCCGCTCGAGAGGCGCCGACAATGCGACACCAGGAACTATGACTATCGCAATCGACGACAGCATGGCGCCAATCGCCAAGCTACCAACCGCACATGCCGCACTTCGCGCAGACGCTACTCGCCCCACGATACTCGCTCCCCACTCGGAACTGACAGACTGATGTGTCGAATGTGGCCAACCTGTCGGCCTCGACACGGAACGCAACCGCAATCGCAATTTTCGAGCCAAACCCCGAGTTGGCTCATCACACACCAGATGAAGATTAGTCGCCTTCTACTTATACTGCAATGGAATTTATGCCTGCCTCAAAATGAAACATTTGCGCAGAAACGAACTGGGGAGGAAGGGTACGTTCAGCCCAGTTTTTGCTTTTTCCGGGCACCCTAGGCCGCCTTCGCATAGTGGCATACTTTGTGATCGTCCCGCGGCTAACGCAACCCCTCGGCAAACCGGTGCGGCTTCGGGGACCTGGCCCCGGTGGGCAGCGAGTGTTCCAGAATTTACGCCTCTATCCAGGTCTGGCACGTTTCGATGGAGAGCCGGATGGTCCGAATGAGGGCACGAATTGCTGGTAAGCGTGTCCACCGCGCCACATGCATTATGAGCTGACTTGGCTGTGGAAGACGCCCCCCCGGTAGGCCCGATTTGAAGTCGAGCAGAAGATGATGATTGACGATTTTGTCATCGAGCCCGCGTGCCACGCTGCTCCCCCAACAACGCCCGCCGAGGCTACCATGAGCAAGGATTGCCCGGCATGAGTGCGGCGGAGGCGGATACCAGACTCTGCGACATCGCCGTCATTGCAATTGGACGCAACGAGGGCGAGCGGTTGCGACGGTGCCTGCAATCGGTGGCCGGGCGGGCCGGCGCCCTAGTTTATGTCGACTCGGGATCGACCGACGCATCGATTGAACTGGCCCGCACCTTGGACGCGCAGGCAATCGAACTTGATACGACACGAGGCTTCACAGCGGCCCGGGCACGTAATGCCGGCCACAAAGGGCTCGGAGCCGCGCGCGAGGACATCCACTTCGTGCAGTTTGTCGACGGGGATTGCGAGGTCGAGCTCGGCTGGCTCGCCGCCGCGCGCGATTTTCTCGAGGCGCGACCTGACGTTGCGGGCGTGTTTGGGCGCCGCCGGGAGCGATTTCCGGATGCCTCGGTATATAACCGCCTCTGCGATGAGGAATGGAACGTGCCGCCGGGCGTCGTGAAGTCGTGTGGCGGGGACGTCATGCTCCGCGCAGCCGCCTTCGAGGCAGTCGGCGGCTATCGGCCCGACATGATTGCCGGCGAGGAGCCGGAGCTTTGCGTCCGATTGCGCCAGGCCGGCTGGAAGATCGTCTGCCTCGATGAGCCGATGACCATTCACGATGCGGCCATAACGCGGTTTTCACAGTGGTGGCGACGCGCCATCCGCAGCGGCCACGCGTATGCCGAGGGCGCCCATCTGCACGGATCGCCGCCCGAACGACACTCGGTCGGACCATCCCGCCGCATTTGGTTTTGGGGGGCCGGAATTCCAGCAACTACAGTCGCGGCATCCCTCACGCTCGGCCTGCCTGGTCTCAGCGTCGCAGCTATCTACCCGCTGCAAGTTGCCAGGCTCTATTTGCAACAGCGCCGCAAGTCCGCCATTCCGCTCCAGTCATCGCTCTTTCTAGTGCTTGGCAATATTCCAGAGGTGATCGGTCAGCTCCGATTTCATCTCAATCGCGTTCGCCGAAAGGCAGCGAACATTATTGAATACAAGTGAGTTTATCATCGCCGCGGATCGGGCGGTGATATTCGACATGCAGAGGATTTTCGCACTCGAGCTTCGGGTCTCGTCAGTTGGTTTGCAGGCCCGGTATTTTATGCTTGGTAGCGCCTGGCGAGGTCTGCGAATCTTCCGCCCCCTGTTTGGCAGAAACGGCCGCCAAACCAAGATCCGCAAATCCGAGGCCAAGCGCAGCGAAGACGATGCCCAGGTGAACCGCCAACCCGATGCTGCTCATCGTCCCGATGACAACGAGCCAGCCAACTTGTATCGCGATAAGAACCGCCCCCATCCGCCGCCACCGCAACTCGTTGTCGTCCATCCCTGCCTGCCGCTTCCTTCTCCCGCTTGATTGCACGCTCGAAGAAACGCCACTCAATTTATAAATCATGCGAAATAGCGCGATGATTGGCGCAGCCATGACAGCAAAAAATGGAATTGCACCCAGCAGCCCATAGTGAAGCGCTATCTGAAGGTACAGATTGGTGATGTCGATAATCCCCTGCCCCTGCCTCAGTGGCTCGAACACCGAATTTCTGTAGAAATGGTAGTCCCCGAAAATCGGATGCTCCAGAACGTAAGCGCTCCCGATAGTAAATAGTTGCTGGCGGTAGCCCACATTGCCATGAAGATCGACGTCCCCGACTTCGCCAAACAGCAACCAATGCCCCCCGACAAGGGATAACGCCAGGGCGCACGTGAGTGCGAATGTTCGGAACGTGTTGTCCTTGATCATCATCACCATGTAGCAGAGCCAGGCAACCAAAAGGCCCAACATGGCCCCATACGAGTTTGTGAAAAACAAGCCGGCAGCAAAAGCAAATCGCAAAACCATTAGCTGGCCCCACCTGAAAGGCAATGAGAGCCAGTGGAAGTGGCCTCGATGTTGCCCCGCATTCCTCTCCGAGAGCAACAACTGCGATTTGAGGAATTCCAAAATAATAAGAGCGGCGGCCAAATGATAGGCAAGAGAATGAGTATCTGCGACGGTTTTAATTCGCACGAAGCCGGCCCTGAAATCCGGCATCGAGAACACCGACGCAGGCTGCGCGAGCGTGTAGAAATCCCATTGCTTGGCGGTGGACACTAGCGCTATTGACGCCAGGATAATTGATGCGACGATATAGCCGACAAAGGCAGTCTGGATGTCCTCGAAGCGCTGCACCGCATAGCGCAGCACATAAAATGGGATGCCGAGCATCAGCATCTGTTCCATAAAGTGGCGCAATCCCACCGTAACATTCATCGAAAGCGCCACCACAATGGCTGTGTAGGCGATGTAAAAAAACAGACACGCATCAATAATCGACAACTTCCCAGGACGAAGCGCTCCAATCCTCCGCATGGCAAACAGTGGCAGCAGCATAACGATGACTGCCACCTGGTAGTTGTTGAGACTGAGCAGGTTATTGATCCCGGGAAAGGGTATCGTGGTTACGATATAGGTCGGCAGGCACGGCGCAGCAACGAGGAAGAACGCGGTTCGTTGAACGCGGTCGAAAGGTGCCAGAAAGATCATGGCAGCCCCAGTCACGGCGAGGAGAAGGAACCAGTCCCACAGAAAAAAGAGAAGGGGCGCCGTAAGCGCCCAAACTAATGTTGCGCGCAGCCGAAAGCTCAACGGGATCGACCTGGGCATGAGTAGAAAAGCCAGGCCGTGGGATATCCACGCGTATATCAGGGCTGACACAAACGCATTCATTTCGTACCTTCCTCGCAGCAGCGAGCCCGTGGCCTGCTGCCACTGCACGAACTAGTATGTAGTCGTATTCGATCCTGCGATCATTCCCGTTTGCGTCAGCCCGGCCTCAGTTCTGGCCCCTGATCCAGGTTGTATGCTCCCGCCTGAGTGAAATCGAGCATCGAGCCTGGACGGCAGCGCCTGGATGGCAACGCCTGGACGCTTGAAGTCCGCTCAACCTTGCATGTCGCGTCGTGATCGCTGTAAGGCCGCGCAAATTGTATGCCAGGGTCAGCAGCAAGCATCACAGCTGGCGCGGCCTGATCCGAGGCAACTTCCCGATAGGCGATCTAGGGCTTCCGCGCTGGTTGGCCTGGTCCTTGCCAGGGCGTGCGGGACACCCTTCCACGGATTGGCAGGGATATGAATTCGCACTATGAGCTGGCCTTGAGTCGGGCCTGCCCTTCGACGCCGGACCAGTGAGGCGATAACGTCAAGTTGTGCCGGGCGTCGGACGACGGCTCTTTTGGGGCCATGCAGTAAGGCACAGACCGGCAAAGCTGGGTGAAAGGGATCGAATTCGCAATGGCGAACAGCGCAAGGCGAGCAATCGATACGGCCCCGTGGCAGCACGCAGTAACCAAAATACTGGCCTTCTCGGAGGAAAAAGAGGCCAGGATCTTGGGCATCATCGGGGATCAGCCGCGGGTGGGCGTCAGCTTGCTGTGCCGCCAGCTCGCGCTTTCGTATGCGCGAAGCGGTGCCAATGCCCTCATTGTCGATGCCAGTCGCGTCGGCAAGACCGCGCCCCGGTCGCCAGTGGTCGCGAATGAGCCATTGGACCTGCTCGGGATGGCCACGACGATCGAGACCGGGCTCGCCCAAATCGACCTCGCCGACCATATCGAGGCCCTCCCGGCTAGTCGCGAGGAGATGAGGGTGATCTTCGATCAGGTTGCCGCTAACCGCGTCTCCATCATCGTCGACCTGCCTGCGATCCACGGTGGCAGCGGCTACAATCTGCAGCTCGCCGGCCTTGTCGGCGGCGCTTGCCAGCTCGCGTATCTGGTCAGCCTGTCAGGGCTTATAAAGAGATCTGATCTCAGAAGCTGTATCGAGCGTTGCAAGATCAACCACATCCCGATCGGCGGCCTTATTGTCAACGACTGGAAAGAACCAGGGGCTTGGCTCGCGGCCAACTGGTGATCGGTGTGGCGCGCGCGATGCTCGAACATTGGACGCTTCAGCCTTCATGTGTGCCGATTGCACTACCAAACCGAGATCCGAATTGCAGCCGGGCTGCAGCGAACGCCGGCTGACAGCCCTCCCACGACAACTGGGGTTCCGACGAGATGTCGATTGAACGAATAATCTTCCTCCTGATGGGCTTGCGCCGCCATTGGCTGCTGTTGCTCCTGCCGCTGGTGGTTGCGGCGCCGATTGCAGTTCTCATTTGGAAGGCCACACCCACAAGGTATGAGGCCAAGTCGACGATCTTGTTGCTGTCGGCAAATCGCGGTGCCGATTTTACTGGCGGGGCGTCGGGTTTCCCTCGTCAAAACGCAGTCGAGCAGATCGCCGTGCTCGAGGCCTGGTTGAAGAGCGACCACGTCCTGGGCGAGCTCCTGCCGCAGCTTGTGGACGGTCCGGCGCCGACCAGTCCGGAAGCCATCAGCGCCTTGACCTCGGTTTTTCGCCGTACGCTCTCGCTGCAGCTGATCGGCGCGGGGGTCCTCGAAATCCAGCTCGCAGGCTCGCAAGCCAAAGGCCTTGGCAGAAAGCTCGAAGCAATCCTTGCGCGGCTCATGGAAGGGGTGCTCAATCCGGAAGCCGGTATCCTCAGCTCCGTTCAGTTGGTTATTGCCCACCGCCAGGAGACGGCGCAGGAGGCGGAGGCCGCGCTCAGCCAAGCGATCGCCAATGCGGGGCTCGAATCGCCAGAACGCGTGAAGGCACAGCTGCAGGCGCTCCGCCTGCTCAAGCAGAACCGCCAGCCAAACAACAGCGGACTGCGCATGGAACGAACGAGCACGCGTGAGCCAGGGTCGGCAATGTCCCCGATCGATGAGGCTCGTGCAGCGATTTCCTCCGATCCCAAAGTCGTCGCGACACTGGAAAGTCTGTTTGATATCGCGGAGAATGCGCACGCGGCACTTCAGCAAATCCGGGACAAGGGTGAACCCTCGGCCACAAGCTATGTGCGCGTTTTCGATGCACCGGAACGCCTGACGGTGATCGGTCGGCCTCGGGATCCCCTCATGGGTACGAGCCCGGGCCGGAAATATGCGATTGCGATCATGCTGCTTGCTATTCTTGGCAGCCTGGGCCTCGTGGGCTTGGTCGCGATCCTGGATCCTCGATTGCGGGTGCGGGAGGATTTCGAGGCCATCGCGGAACTCCCCGTCGTCGCGCGACTTGGCCGGCTGCGTCGGAGCAAATAACCCGTTAGGCCCGCAGGGCGCCTGTCTGGATCGGCGGCAAGGATCGAGCACGCGCGGAGAGGCGCTTCAATGCGCCTCCTACTCCGCTGCAAGGGCCTGGAGCTTCGGTGATTGCCCCGCCGACTTCAATGCGTCACGCATATAGGTCGCGAGCACACGCACGTTCGGCTCCAGCACCATGCTGTCGTGATCGCCTGGCACTTCCTTGATCAGGAACGGCTGGAGGAAGGGCGACCAGCCGTTGTCAGGCTTCAGGATGCTACGCTCGGCGTTGAGGTGGCGGCCATCCCTCAGCCGATAGGCGATGCGCAGCTTTGGCCGCAGCAGCAGCACCGAGCCATCATAGGCATTTGCGCGATAGCGCCCGAGCGCGCGGCGAAATGCTGCCTCGATCTCCTCGTTGTGGAACTGCTCGGCGCCGATCGGCTCCGCAGGCCGTCCCTTCTGAAGTCGCGCCATCTCCCACGCGATGCGCTCGCGCAGCCAGCGCCCGAAGTAGGCGCCGCCTTCCTTGCCGATATCCTGCAGCTTCATGGTGATCCGGTCGACGGCCGACAGCGACACGTCCTCGGGATAGGGCGTGTCGAGCATGACCACCATATCGACCGCCTCGCCAGTGGCGCGGAGCTGTTGCGCCATCTCGTAGGCGACGAGCCCGCCGCCCGAGAAGCCACTCAGCAGGTAAGGCCCGTGTGGCTGTATGACGCGAACCTCCTCGAGGTAGCTCGCGGCCATTTCCTCGAATGTCTCATGCGGCGCCTGGCCACCGTAGAGCCCGCGCGCCTGCAGCCCGTAGACGGGACGATCCAGGCCGATCTGGACTGCGAGATGACGCAGATTGAGGATGTTGCCGAACATGCCGGCGCATATGAACAGCGGCGTCGCGTTCGGGTGCCGGCCTGTGTGCATCTGGACGAGATGCGTAAATTGCACCTTGGCCGGCGCACGATCCGCGTTCTCGGTGCTTCCTGCAGCCGTGTCCTGGCGCCCGGCACCGGACTCCTCGATAAGCTCGGCGCACTGCGCGATCGTCGGCGCCTCGAAGAGCACCGAAATCGGGAAGTCGACGGCATAGGCCTTCTTGATCATCCGGAACAGGCGCACAGCGACGAGCGAATGGCCGCCAAGATCGAAGAAGCTGTCCGCGACGCCAATCTTCTCGATGCCGAGCAGCTCCGACCAGAAGCCGGCGAGCGCCCTCTCAATGTCGGTCCGAGGCGCGATAAATTCGCTATCGACGTTCGGGCGGTCGAGCCCGGCGGCAGCCGATGGGCCTTCGTCTACGTGCGCGGCCGCCTTTTTTAGCAGCGCCAGATCCATCGAGCTCACGATGACCTGCGGGAGGCCCGTGGCGACGGCGCGGCGCAGGGCTTCGCCGCCCTCCGAAGGCGCAATGCCCTGGTCGACTTGTGCTGCAAGCCGTGACATGGCGGGTGAAAGCTCGCGCGCACCACTGCCGCGCGCATTGGCCGGGATCGCGCCGGAGGCATCGTGCAATCCTGCGGAGAAATCGGTGCCAGCCTCGAGCTGCTTGACCGTAAAGCCCTCGACAACGGCGACCACACGACCGCTTTCGTCGGCGATCGTGATGTCGAATGAAGCGAAGCCAGGCCCAAACTCGCTGTCCGCTGAGAGCTTCGCGACACTCCAAACCGTCGCTGGTATCGCCTGATACAGCCGGATACGGCCATAGCTCGCGGGAACCCAGAGGCCGGCCGCCGCATCATAGCCGCGGATCAGCTCCATCGCGTAGCCCGTCGCGATATCGGTAAGCGCGGGATGCATCAGGAGCCCCCGCGCGACGTCACTGGTGAAGGCATCCGCGAGCTGAAGCTTCGCGATCGCGGAAGTCTCGCCGAGATGCATCTCGCGGAGCACCTGCCAGCGCGGGCCAAAGCGCAGATGCCGATCCTGCGCCGACGCCATGGCGCGGCCGCCGTCCTTCCGCGTGACCTTGGCGCAACTGGCAATGGCAGCCGAAACATCGAGCGCCGAGGGCCGCGGATCGCGCGCGATCGCAGCAACGGCTTCTGCGTGACGCAACCAGCCCGGGCCGGCATCGGTATCTACGCCGCTCTCGATCGCGATGCGCAGGCGCTGTCCGTCGCGCGCGACGAGGATGCGTACCGGCCGTGGCTTGCCGTCGGCCACATGCATGGGCCGCAGGAACACCAGATCCTTGATCTCAATCGCACCGTGGATGCCGAACTCCCGAGCGGCCTCGACGACGAGCTCGAGATAGCCCGTTCCGGGCCACACTGCCTCGCCCGTCCGCAGGCGATGCTCATCGAGCAGCCATTGGCGAGCGGGATCCGCGCGCAGCTCGAGCCAGTCGCCAGTCCCTTCCTCGTGGACGCGATCCTCGAAGAGAGGCTGGCTTGCCGCGTCGATCGTCCTCGGCGGCGCATCGCTCTCGGCGTCGTGGATTGCGCGAGCGGCAAGGCCGACGTCGCGCCACACACCCCAATGAACGGCAGCAACGTGCGGCTTGCCGGCCCCTGCACGGCTCTCGGCAAAAGCGTTGAGGTAGGCGTTGGCTGCGACGTAGTCGACCTGGCCGGCAGGTGTGGTGTCGGTACTGGTCGAGGAAAACAGAACGAGGAGATCGAGCCCTTCGGCGGCAAGTGCATCATCGAGCACCATGGTACCGAGTACCTTAGGTGCCAGAACATCCTCGATGTCTGTGACGGATTTGAGCTGAATGAGGTCGTCGTTCACGACGCCGGCGGCGTGGAGCACGCCATGCAGTGCACCAAACTGCGCCCTCATATCCAGGATGGCCTGGCGAACAGCCTCAGGATTGGTGAGATCGGCGCAAAGATAGAGGACTTCACCACCCGCAGCCTCGATCGATCGGATCGATGCGATCGCGCGCCCGACACGCGTCGTCGTCCCGCGCGCATCGAGATAGGTTGCCCAAGCTGAGCGATCGGGCAGCTCGAGGCGCCCCATGAGAGCGATCCGCGCCCGATAAGACTTTGCAAGTTCGTGCGCGCAGGCGACGGCGAGATCGCCGAGCCCGCCCGTAATCAAGTAGGCACCACCTTCGCGGAAACGATCGGAAGCCGCTGATGGCTGATCGAGGCTGACCTCGCGATGGGTCCTTATCCAGCGGCGTCCGTCCCTGTAGGCGACGACTTCGCTACCGTTGTCGGCAAAGAGATCGTCCCATACCATCTCGACCAGAGACCGAGCGGCCTGGCCGTCGATTGCCGGAGCTGAGCGACCTCCGAATGCCACCCTGCCGCGCTCCATCAGCGTCGGCGCCACGCGGGCGGCCAGTGGGACATCGATCACGCGGACCTGGACGCTCGGCAGCTCTCGCGGCAGCACCTGCGCGGGGCCGAGGACCGTGGCCTTTTCAGGATAGCTCAGGCGCTCCTCGCCGACGCGCTGCGCGCCGTTGGTCAGCAGCGTGATCTGCACGTGGTGCGTCAGCTCCGCGTCGCCGAGCGCCTGAGCCAGGAAGAACAGGCTGTAGAAACCGCGCTCCTGATTGCGATTGAAGAAGCTCGAGCCGGGGCGGAAGTTTTCGTCTGCCGTGAGCAACCAGAGATGCACGAAGCGGGCTGGGACGCCGCCGTTCTCGGATAGATGCTTGAGCAGCGCATCGTACCCTTCGCGGCCGAGTTCCGGGCAGAGTACGTAGCCGCCGCTTTGTTTCACGGCAAAGGCATCGCCGAGCACTACGGTGGTAACGGTGTGGCCCCTGGCGCGAAGACGGGCAACCATTTCGTCGCCAACGCCCGCGTCATCGAGGAAAACGAGGTACGAACTGGCCTGCTGATCGGCACCGATGCTCACGTCCGCGTAGGCAGGCTTCCACGCTGGCGCCCAGCCCCAGCTCGCCATATCCGATCGCCTGACGGGGACTTCGGCGTCCTTGTCGACCGAGCCCGATGTGACGCGATCGAAGAAATAGCGTTGGTGCTGGAAGGCATAGGTCGGCAGACGCACGCGGCGCGGAGAGGCATTTGCTGAGAGTCGCTCGATCTGCAACGGCAGACCGGTTGCCCATGCCCGCCCGATTGCAGTCAGGAAGTAGAGATGATCATCGACTGCTTCATCGGCGTGCGGAAGCGAATTGATCACGGCGTTGGCGTCAATGCCCTGCGCCTTGGCGAGCGAGGAAAGCATCCGACCGGGACCGGCCTCGATATAGAGACGCGCCTTGTCGGCAGCGAGCGTCGCGAGGCCATCGGCGAAACGCACCGTCGAGCGCAGATGCTTGACCCAGTAAAGTGGGTCGGTCGCCTCGGCAGGCGTCATCCACGTTCCCGTCAGATTGGAGACGATCGGAATCTTCGGCGTCGACAGCGGCGTCTCGCGCAGAAAGGCTTCGAAACGACCGAGGATCGGCGCCAGCATCCGCGAATGCGCGGCGACGTTGATCGGCACGCGCGCCGTATCCACGCCGTCGGCAATGAGTGCCTGGTGGAAAGCTTCGAGCTCGGCGTCGGGACCCGAGACAACGCACAGCTCGGGAGCGTTGATGACAGCGATGTCGAGTATTTCAGGCAGACGCGCGCGCAGGCGATCGCCCGCCATCTGCACGCTCAGCATGCCGCCGCCCGTCACTTCGTCGAAAAGCTCACCGCGCAGCTGGACCAGGCGAACGGCGCGCTCGAGCGTCATGACACCCGCAATGCAGGCTGCCGCATACTCACCCATCGAATGACCGATAAGCGCCGCCGGCTTGAGCCCCCAGCTTTGCCACAGGCGCGCGAGGGCGACCTCGATGATCAGGATTGCCGGGAGCTGAAGTGAGGGGCGCAGCATCTCCTTGGCGGCATCCGCAGTCGAATTGGACGAGCCGAGCCACAGCTCGCGAATGCGCGCGCCAAGCTCGGCCGGAAGATAGGAAAGTCCCTCATCGACGGTCGCGGCGAAGCTGGGGTCACGCGCATAGAGCGCGCGTCCCATTCCAGGATACTGCGCGCCACCGCCGGGAAAGAGCAGAACCGGGCCGGAAAGACCTTCGATCGGTGTGTGCGTGAAAGCGCGGCGGAGCTCCGGCTGAGATAACGCGGTAATCGCATCAGCGCGATCGGCGACAGCTACGACGCGACGCTGGTCGAAGCGACGGCGACTCTCGATCAGCGAGTAGGCGATGTCCTCGAGCCGCTGATCGGGGGCCGCTTCTATATGCGCAGCAAGCCGCTGGCCGGCCTCGTCGAGCGCCTTTCGATTGCGGGCGCTGAGCACGAGAAGCTGGGGACCTTCGGCAGCCTTTGCCGCTGGCACGGCACGCGGCGGTGCCTCTTCGATAATGGCGTGGGCGTTGGTACCGCCAACGCCGAGCGAATTGACGGCGGCGCGGCGCGGACCGCCCGTCTTTGGCCAGGGTACGAGCTTGTCGGCGACGAGGAACGGGCTTGACGCAAAATCGATCGCGGGGTTCGGCGCCTCGTAGCCGAGCGTCGGTGGAATTTCGCCATTCTCGATCGCAAGCACCGCCTTGATCACGCTCACGACGCCGGCAGCGGTATCGAGGTGGCCAATATTCGATTTGACCGAGCCGACACGGCAGAAGCCGGTCTTGTCGGTGCCGAGGCGGAATGCCTGGGTGAGCGCCGCGATCTCGATCGGATCGCCGAGGCTGGTGCCGGTGCCGTGGCACTCGACGTATTGGATCGAGTCGGCGCTGACGCCGGCGAGGGCCTGCGCTTCGACGATTGCTTCTGCCTGGCCAGTCACGCTCGGCGCGAGATAGCTCGCTTTGCCGGCACCGTCGTTGTTGATCGCCGTCGCCTTGATCACCGCGCGAATGGGATCACCATCGGCGAGCGCATCGGCGAGACGTCGCAGCACGACGACGCCGACGCCGCTCCCGAACACGGTGCCCGCCGAACGATGATCGAATGCGCGGCAGCGGCCGTCTGGCGAAAGAATCTCGCCTTCCTGGAAAAGGTAGCCGCGGTCATGCGGCAACTCGATCGTGACGCCACCGGCAATTGCCATCTCGCATTCGCCGTTGAGCAAGCTCTGCGCGGCGTAGTGGATCGCAACGAGCGACGTCGAGCACGCGGTTTGAACATTGATGCTCGGCCCGTGAAGGTCGAACAGATAGGAGGCACGGGTCGAGAGGAAGTCCTTGTCGTTGCCCGTGTGCCGGAGGAGAAACATCCCGACCTGATCGACGAGCTGACGATTGCTGCAGACATTGAAGTAGAAGTAGCTGCCCATGCCGCAGCCGGCAAAAACGCCGACAGGGCCGGAAACGCTTTCGGGTGGGCGTGCCGCATCCTCGAACGCCTCCCAGGCGCACTCGAGGAAATGCCGGTGCTGGGGATCCATGATGGCGGCGTCCTTCGGGCTGAACCCGAAGAACTCCGCGTCGAAATTCGCCATGCCGGGCAGCGCGGCGGTGCGCGGCACATAGTTCCGGCGCCGGATACGCTCGAGGGATTCGCCGGCCGCCAGCAGTTCCTCGGGCGTGCGATCCTCGATCGACTCGACGCCGCCGCGAAGGTTTTGCCAGAACTGGCGCGCATCGCTCGCGCCCGGCACGCGAAGCGCCAGACCTATGATCGCAATGTCGTTGGCACTCGCCTCGTGTACCACGTCCAACTGGCCCCGCCTCTGTTGGGCATCTACGCCCGCCCGCGGGCTTATGGTGCCCGGCGGCGCGGCGACAGAGTTGTCCCACCAATGCTCGCGTAAACCGAGTGGCTACACTCGGCCATTTCGAGGTGCTCGTTGCACCGCGCGGAAAATGCAGGAACCAAGCCATTCCGCTGGCAGCGTCGCGCCCTGAATTCCTAGCTCATGCAGGTTAACGAGCCAACGACGCCGGAACCATGACGCTCGCGCAATGGCTTGTACCGGATACCATTCCGCTCGTGTCCAGACGCTGCAGGAGCGACACCTGAATGAGAAGTTAATAAGCGCCGCGGCCGAGGGTCATGAGCGTGCGCACGATGATTTCGATGTCGAACCATATCGACCAATTGTCGATATAGTACAAATCGTAGTCCATGCGCTTTCGGACATCTTCCACCGTCTTGGTCTCGCCACGACAGCCATTGACCTGTGCCCACCCCGTGATGCCCGGGAGCACACGACGGCGGCGCGAAAACAGGTCTAAATCCTCCTCGAAGCGCTCCTCGTGCGCCAATGCGTGCGGGCGGGGGCCAACGATCGACATTTGCCCCAACAGAACGTTGATGATCTGGGGAATTTCGTCGATGCTTGTTGCCCGCAGGAAGCGCCCGACCCGCGTCACGCGCGCGTCGTTCCGAACGGCCTGAACGATCTGATCGCCGTCCTCCGCGACTGTCATCGTGCGGAACTTGAAAATCCGGAAAACACCATTGTTGCGCCCATAGCGCCGCTGCCGGAAGAACACCGGGCCTTTGCTGTCGATTTTGATCGCGAGCGCAACCAGCAGCATCAGCGGCGCAAGGAGGATTACCCCTATCGCACCCATCAATACATCGAACAGGCGCTTCTCAATCCGGTCCTGCTCGGCCGCCGGCACAGGACTGGCGACGTCCGCGCGCAGGCTACCGATTGCTCTTGATCCATGTACCGGCACCGGCAGCGACTGCAGGTGCGTGCAGAGCAGGATTTCCGGGGCAAGCGGGGCAAGACGGCGGAGCGCAACCCGGATTCGCGCTTGATCGGCTGACGGCAGCGCGATGACCACCTTGTCGAATGCGCCGGCCTGCATCGAGGCCTGGAGCCCCTGGATTGCCTCCACGTCCGCGGGGTCGTTTCCGGAGCTCACATCACTCAGGTACAGGCCGCTGATGACCGCATGAGGGGCGTCTTTCTCGATCTCAGATTTCAGCGCGTCAACGTATTCGCGCGTGCCAAGGATCGCGAAATGGCGCGTGAGCTGCCCAGTCTGGACCATATAGCGCATCGCGCGCATGAAGGCCCATCGTACCAGGACCAGCGCAACAGAACTCAGCACGAACCAGCTCAGAAACCAGCCACGGGAGTAGAAATCGGCAATCTTGAGCAGGTAAAGGCCACCCAACAGCACCATGAATGCCAAGGCCAGCCCGGCCCAGATGCGCCCGAAGCCGATCGTCGGCCCCATCAGGACATCAAAGTCGTGAAGGCCGATTTGCTTGTAAAAATAATGGAGTGACACCGCCAACAGTATGGCCGGCAGCAGATACGGCAGGTTGTCCTGCTGACTTCCAAGCGCAATGTCGAGGTAAAGGATCTTGGCAAGTCCACCCGCCAATATCACGACGAGGACTTGGGCCAGGGCAAGCAATTGCAAGGAACGCCGCTGAATAGCGGGGGCGGACAGAGTTCCCGTAAACCAACTACGCGAGCGCTGCCCCGAGGCGAGCGCGACGCCTTGAACGGAAGTCTGCCACATACGCGACACTCACGAACGCACAAGAACTTCAAATATGCTTACTTAGGCAACAGCGTCGCGAGCCCCAGCCCACGGTTGCGAAAGTGTTAAAACCATAACCTCAAATGCGACATTAACAAAGGGTAAACTCAACCTTGATAATGTAGGGTTAATATACATTGCTTCTTCCTTGCACACCGATGCGTTTCGGGCACATAGGGCACCGCCTATCACCCGGGGTCTTGCCTCGAGTTGCAAGACGCGTGCCGAAAAACGATGGACGTAATGGCTGAAAACGAACGATGCAGCCGATAGCGCGCATGACGAGCCTGGGCTCAGTGACAGTGTCGATCTGGCCTCTTGCGGTATCCAACGCGCGGCTTGATGCGCTCGACGCGCTGCTGTCACACGACGAGCGCGAGCGGGCAGCCAGAATGCGCGCCAAAGGTGCAGCGGAGGAATTCACCGTGAGCCGCGGCGTGGCGCGGGAACTCCTGGCTGTCGAATGCAATTGCCCACCCCGCGAAATCGTCTTCAGCTTCAGTCCGCGCGGGAAGCCCGCGCTGGAAGGGCTAAACTCGACGATCGCTTTCAACCTCTCGCATAGCGGCGGCTATTGCGTCCTCGCGACCTGCAGCGCCGGCAACATCGGGGTGGACATCGAGGCCATCCGCCCCTCAGTCGGCGATCTCGCCCAAAGCGTGTTCTCAGCCCGCGAAGCTGCTCAGTTCGCGGCTGTCGCGCCCGCTGATCGGATGCGTGTTTTCTTCCGTGGGTGGGTCGCGAAGGAGGCCTATTTGAAGGCAACAGGCGCCGGCCTTGCCGGTGGCCTGAAGACACTCGAGCTGGACCTCATGGCTCAGCCCGAAATCAAGCCGGTCGCCATCAAGGGCGATGAAGCCGCACCGTTGAACTGGCAGTTCAAGGGTTTCGACGTGTCAGAAGATATTGTCGGTGCGATCGCGATCGAGACCGGCGAAGCGGTCGAGATCAGCATTCGACATGTCGACCCGGAAGCGTGTGCAAGAACAGTCGCAGCGCGAACGGTCTAGTCGAAGACGACGAGACAAATGGCAGCTGCACACTTCAATCGAGATCGAACTTGTCCTTGTAATCGATCTTCAGTGCGGGATCCTGGTCGCGCTTGTCCAGGACGCAATTGCCGACCACAAGTGTCTCCATCTCGCAGCCCATGAAGCAGCGGAAGGCGTCCTCTGGTGCCTGCACGATCGGTTCACCGCGCACGTTGAAGCTCGTATTGACGACCAGAGGGCAGCCCGTGCGCGCCTTGAAGGCCGAGATCAGCGCGTGATAGCGCGGATTCGTTTCCTTGTGCACGGTCTGGATACGTGCCGAATAATCGACGTGCGTGACCGCCGGTATGTCGGAGCGTGGGACATTGAGCTTGTCGATGCCAAAGAGCGCCTCTTCCTCGGCCGTCATGCCGCGGCGACGGTCTTCAAGAACATCGGCGACGAGCAGCATGTAGGGGCTCTCGGCGTCGAGCTCGAAGTACTGCGCGGCGTCCTCAGCGAGAACGGACGGGGCGAACGGGCGGAAACTCTCGCGATACTTGATCTTGAGATTGAGATTGCGCTGCATCTCGGGATTGCGCGGGTCGCCGAGGATCGAGCGAGCGCCGAGCGCGCGCGGACCGAACTCCATGCGCCCCTGGAACCAGCCGACAGCGTGCCCCGCTTCGAGCGCATCGACGGTGCGGGCCAGCATGCCCGCCTCATCATGGACCGTGAAGCGCGCTCCGGCTCGCGTGAGACGTGCCTCGATCTCGGCTTGTGGGAACGATGGGCCGAGATAGGCGCCATCCATACCGTCGAGACCGCCATTGACGTAGCGCGGCCGGCCGGCGTGGAGAACATGAGCGGCATAGGCTGCACCCAGCGCGCCACCGGCGTCACCGGCCGCAGGCTGGACCCAGATGCGCTTGAAGTGCCCGTCACGAAGGATCTTGCCGTTCGCGACGCAGTTGAGCGCGACACCGCCGGCCATGCAGAGATTAGGAATGCTGTAGGTCTTCGCAAGGTCGCGCGTAATGCGCAGCATGACCTCTTCCGTCACCGCCTGCACTGAAGCAGCGAGATCCATTTCGCGCTGCGTGAGCCATGCCTCGGGCTTCCTCGGCGGGCCGCCGAAGATCTCGTCGAAGGCGGGCGACGTCATGGTCAGCCCCGTCGCGTAGTTGAAATACTTCTGGTCGAGCCAGAAGCTGCCATCCTCCTTGAGGTCAACGACATGCTTCAGGATGAGGTCCTTGAAGCGCGGCACCCCGTACGGGGCGAGGCCCATGACCTTGTACTCGCCGGAGTTGACCTTGAAGCCCGTGTAGTACGTGAAGGCCGAGTAGAGGAGGCCGATACTGTGCGGCCAATGGATCTCGCGGTGGGTTTCGAGTTTCCCGCCGCGACCGATTGCGACCGACGTTGTCGCCCACTCGCCGACGCCGTCGAGGGTGAGCACCACGGCTTCCTCGAAGGGCGATGGAAAGTACGCGGACGCAGCGTGGCTCTGGTGGTGCTCGGCGAAAAGCAGCTTCTCCTCGATACTCTTGCCCGAGGGCGAGAGCGGTTTCAGCGCCTTCACCATGCCGGGCTTCTGGAAGAGCTTTTCCTTGAGCCAGACTGGCAGCGCCATTTTGAAGGAGGAGTAACCCGCCGGTGCGTTGGCGAGGTAGGTCTCGAGCAGCCGCTCGAACTTCAGCAGGGGCTTCTCGAAGAAAGCAATATGGTCGAGATCGTCGAGCGTGATCCCGCCCTCGCTGAGGCAGTAGCGGATCGCATTTTCTGGAAAGCCCGGATCGTGCTTCTTGCGCGTGAAGCGCTCTTCCTGCGCGGCCGCGACGGGCTTGCCGTCGACGAGGAGAGCTGCCGCGCTGTCATGATAGAAGGCTGAAATGCCGAGAATACGCATGAATGGTCGTTCCAGTAGTTCGGTCGCCGCGCGGCGCAGATCGCGGCCGCGCGGGACTGAGTGATCTTAGAAGACCGTATATATGAACGGTGCAATTGCCGAGCCTTGGGCCAGCACGAGCAGACCGCCCACAACCACGAGGACGAAGATCACCGGCGCCAGCCACCATTTCTTGCGCGCGCCCATATAGGCGATCAATTCCTTCAAAAGTGAAAACATCGTCTTTCCTTATCGTTGCTGACCTTCGGGCGACGTGTCGCTGCGCCCCTAGAACTGGTTCTTCATGCTCGACTGCTCGGCGCGCTCGGAATGGTTGGTCGCAATCCAGTAGGAATTCGTGTCGACCTTGCGGCGGCGCAGTGGATCGCGCACGAGTTGCATGATGAGCCCGGTCGGGATGATCGCTATGGCAAACAGTATGAACATCACGATCGGGTTCATGACCTTGCTGAGGAGCACCGCGAAGCGCATCCATGCAATGTTGAGCGGTCGCAGTAGCGAGGGCCGGGCGAGACTCACCACGATCAGGATGGCCGCCAGCGCCAGGGCTATGGTCAGTGTGATCGCGTGAGAGCGCCAGAAATACGCGACGACCAGTGCGACTGCGGTAAATACGAAGCCGGTCGAGCGGTCCGACGGCAACGGCAATTCCGGCCGCTCGAACTGCTCATGCAATTGTCCCGTCAAGTGCCCCGCCCTCCAGCAGCCGATTGCTCAAACGCACAATGAAATCATAAGGGAGCCGCGACCAACCGTCGACGGACATCGCCTTCAATGGTTAGTTGATACACCAACATGCCCAGCCGACCAAGGCCCGCCCAGTAGTCCCGATGCGACACTACGGGGGGGTGCATTTTCAAAGCAGATCGAGTGTGCGCTCGATTTCTGACAGCGATACCGTGAATTCATCTCGCCCGCCTTCCGCGACGACGAACGCGAAGCCCTGGCCTTGGCGATCCGTTCTTAGCTTGAGCACGGACACCAGACGCTGAGGCGGCTGAATTACGAGCAGAGTCGAGTCGGACGGCATGGTTATCAAACCATGGACGAGATGGCTCCCCTCCACACCAGCGACAACCCGGGCGCCAGCACAGGCGGCAATAATCTCCTCGACCGTGGCCTTCGAGTGATCGAGGATGCGGAAGCCGCGACCTAGCGCCAAGGCTTCAGCAATCGATCGCTCATTACTGAGCATACGCCGATCGCCCGTCGCCCCACGGAGAATATAGACGCCCGGATGGCGATCCGCTTGCGCACCTGACAACAAGCGCTTTCGCAAGTCGTCACAACGCTCTCTCTTATGATCGTTGTGGGGCATATCGCTGAACACGGTCAGCTCATCGAAATGAGCCCGCCCGATCCTGACCGGACGCATCCCGAGCAACGCCTCATAGGCGGGCACGTGGCCATTTTCGGGGAGGGACGTTGTGGCAGGGATGCCAAACTTCTCCGCGAGCCGATAGGTCAAGCAATCATCGGACAGCCACGGGCCAAACCACCGATTACCGAGCCAGCTTTCATAGAGTGCCCCGCGCGCGGTTTCCGTCGGAACCATGTAGGCGGGCCATCGATGATGACGCTTGCGCAGATGGCGAAGGGAATTCTGCGAGTACAACACGCCGTCAACGAGATCGACGTCCTTAAGGTGGAACCCCCAGGTCTCGCCTTCGATGGTGTCATAATCGCCTCGAAGCACACTGACTGTGGTCTCGAGATCTGCGAACTCGGCCCCGCGCACGCGGTCCAGTTGGCCGGGAAGAAACTTGGCTGATGCGACATAGTGCTTCGATGCCGGTGCAATCATCCACCGGTCGGCAGCAGCAGCCTCGATGTCCAGGAGCAGCCCGCCGAATAGACGCGTCAGGCCATAGACAAGCGGTCGGATACTGATCACTAGCACTACCTCGCATCAATTAATTCAGCGAGACAACCTAGAGAGCATTTACACAACTCCGCCAAGCGACGCTCAGCATCCCTCAGAGATCAAATTTCGTCCGGTAAACATTGCATTAACGCCAAGCTCTCATTGACGTTGGGTTACTGGCCGATAACGATTGTTGTTCGCCGAGGCTGCTTTTTCGGCTTGTTTTGCTGGTCTGCGGCTTGCATGCCATTCGCTAATTTTTGCGGGTTGGGGAGGCGTTTCACGTGTGTGCCAAAATCAGACAAAGCCCGTCCCATCGGCGAACGGATGGCGATCGCAATGGTTGCGCTTTGGCTTTCTGGGAACGGACGGCCCAACCGCCTAGCCATACCGCGATCGTCGTCGAAGCCCGACCATGCGGGTGGGTGCGCTAAATGCGTGTCGCCTACTTCATCAACCAATACCCAAAGGTCAGCCATAGCTTCATCCGCAATGAGATCCTGGCGCTGGAGCGGCTCGGGGTCGATGTTGTGCGCCTGTCCCTGCGGGGATGGGATGAAACGCTTGTGGACGCCGACGACCTCAGCGAGCGCACCAAGACACGCTACATATTGCGTGGCGGTTTGCTCGCGCTTTTGCCAGCCCTGATGCTGCAATGCCTGCGCACGCCGATGCGCATGCTCAAGGCGTTGGGACTAGCTCACAGGCTTGCCAGGCAGTCGGACCGTCCCCTGCCGTATCACTGGATCTATCTCGCCGAGGCTTGCGAGGTCGTGCGATTGCTGCGCGGTCAGGGCGTTGCCCATGTGCACGCCCACTTCGGCACCAATTCCGCCGAAGTGGTGATGCTGGCCCACACGCTCGGCGGACCCCGCTATTCGTTCACGGTGCATGGTCCTGACGAATTCGACCGTCCGCTCGGCTTCCACCTGCGTGAGAAAGTCGAGCAGGCAGCGGCTGTGATTGCTGTCAGCTCGTTTGGACGGAGCCAATTGTACCGCTGGGCGGACCACGCCCATTGGGACAAGATCAAGGTGGTCCATTGTGGGCTCAGCGATACCTTCCGCCGGGACGCGACGGCCATCCCCTTCCCTGAGGAACCGCGGCTGGTCTGTGTCGGCCGGCTGTGCGAGCAGAAGGGGCAATTACTTCTGCTCCAGGCCGCAAGCATACTGCGCAAGCAGGGCTGCCAGTTCCAGCTGGTGCTGGCCGGCGACGGCGAGATGCGAAGTGACCTCGAGCGCTACATTCAAACTCACGAGCTGAAGGATCGTGTGACGATCACCGGCTGGATCAGCAGTCAGCGCGTTCGCGACGAGATTCTGTCAGCGCGCGCCATGGTGCTGCCGAGCTTCGCGGAAGGATTGCCCGTCGTGATCATGGAGGCCATGGCTCTCGGGCGGCCGGTCATCTCAACGTACATCGCCGGCATACCTGAGCTCGTGCGTGATGGCACCGACGGTTGGCTCGTGCCGGCGGGCGACGTGGACGCACTCGTGAAAGCCCTTGCGGAGTTGTTGGCTACGCCGACCGATGACCTGCGAGAAATGGGCGCGATCGCCCGGCTTCGTGCGACGGGGCGCCACTCGATCGATGTCGAGGCGGCCAAGCTTCTCGAGCATTTCAAGGGGCCTGCATGACCGCCGTGCTGGCAGGCGTGATGTGGATCATCGGGCTCGCACTGTTCGCGATGGTGGCGGTGCTGCTTGTGCAGGTGCTGGCGAGCCTGTGGCCCAGCGGGACGCGGAGAGCGGTCGCCTCGAAGCTCGATGCGCCGCCGTACGTGGTGCTGATGCCTGCGCACGATGAAGCCGGCATCATCGCAGACATGGTCAAGGCAACGCGTGAGACGCTGACCCCAGCCGGCAGGCTACTCGTGATCGCCGACAACTGTACGGATGACACAGCTGCGCGAGCTCGCATGGCGGGCGCCGAGGTGATCGAACGCATCGATCCACTACTGCGCGGGAAAGGGTATGCACTCGCTCATGGCATTGCCTCGCTGAAGCCCAATCCGCCAAAGGTGGTCCTGGTGGTCGACGCCGATTGCCTCGCGCGGCCTGGGGCCTTCGCGATGCTGGCTGAGGCAGCGAACCGACTGCAACGGCCGGTCCAGGGCACCTACGCGATGAACGCCCGACCAGGCGGCGGCTTGAAGCAGCGGATCGCGGCCTTTGCCTGGGAGTTCCGTGTCCGCGTGCGGGCAGAGGGATTCCGGCGCCTGGGACTACCCTGCCAGCTCATGGGCAGCGGCATGGCGTTCCCATGGCCGTTGCTCGAACGGATCAGCTTCGCGACCGGTCATATCGTGGAGGACCTCAAGCTCGGACTGGAATTCGCCGAGCAGCGCGCGCCACCGGTCTACGTTCCGGAAGCCGTCGTCGAGAGTTCCTTCCCAGAGAATGAGCAGGGCGCGCAATCACAGCGCAAACGCTGGGAGCACGGCCATCTAGCCATGATCGTGTCGTCTGCGCCGGTGCTCCTGTGGAGATCATTCACCCGGGCCAATGCGCCGCTGCTCTTGATGACACTCGACATGTGCGTACCGCCGCTGGCGCTGCTCGGGATGCTTCTCACTGCCAATGCAGTGCTGGCCGGGGCACTGGTGTGGTCGGCTCTGGCGTCGGCCGCGTTGGGCCTCCTGGCTCTGTCGAGCGTCACGCTTTTTGGAGCCGTTGTGCTGCTCGGCTGGTGTCTTGCCGGAAGGCGATGGATCAGCATCGGGGAACTGCTCGCGGTCCCCTGGTACATGGTGAGAAAGCTACCTCTGTACCTGGGCTTCCTGAGAAAGCGGGAGACCGGCTGGATCAGGACCAAACGGGATTGAGTTGCCCGCAAGTCCTCTGGCGGCCGCAGGTGCGCCACTCGACATCAACAGGCAACGGGCCAGTCATCGGGACCAATCGCCATCGCCGCTCACCAAGGCTAATCACCAAGGTATGGGAATTGTGCTCAGCGGGTAGCTGGCCTCGAACACGAGCGGGACGCTACCAAATCTCTTGAATGTGGAGAGCACGCCCCGCTTGGGCAGATCACGCCGCATGGTCAGCATTCCGGGAATGCCAAGCAGCGCTTCGAAGCCCGGATCGCGGCGCACGGCATCGACCTCAAAGCCTGCCTTCTCGTAGGCAGCAGTCGCACCAACGTTGCCGACATAGGTGGAGATCTGCGCTCTCCGCAGTCCCTGGTCCGCTCCGGCGGCCAGCACCTGCCGCATGAGCTGGCCACATACGCCGCGGTTTCTGTGGGCCGCGTCGACGGCCACCCATTCTACAATCCATGTTCCCGGACTGGCTGGTGGAAAGCATCGGCCCAAGACGTCGACGCGCTCTACCACCGCCGGTAGCTCGCTCTCGCGGTATCCGAGGCTGCAAAAGGCATCCGCAAGCGCGGCTCCCAAGGGAAGCAGGTCAGGGTCTCCAGGATCGAACCCCGCAAGCGCCCCGATGGGCTCCCCGTCGGCTTCCGCCACGAAAAACTTGGAGAAGTGGCAATTCGTAACCAGATCACTCAAAACCATCCACTCAAGGATATCCAGGACTTCCTCTTCATCGAGCCTGAGGGCAATATCGAAGGGCCCGCGGTCAAGCTGGGAGCGGGAGGCGTTCAACACCACTCGCGCCAGAAACGGCGAGTGATCCACATTTGCCGGAACGATCGATATTTTCTCGGCTAGCAATGGAAGCTCCTCTGAAGCGCCCTACGGAGCACGCTCCGTGCGCAAAATTGACCAATGGTCAGAATGCAAGTATGCAAAACGATGGCGCCCGCTTCAACTCCGAATGCAAGCCCCGCGACATAATAATTGCGCAGCGCCGATGCGGTGCTAGTTGAACCAATTGAGACGACATATTCATGACTGTCGATCAGGGTTAGCCCACAACTCGGACGATCATACACCCGCGGTCGGGCGATCGAAAAATGGCGGCTTACCGATCGCACTTCCTCGAAGTGGCGTCCCGCGATTGCGATTCATCGAAGCATGCTCTGACCTCGATCCGCTTGCTCCTGGAAATTCATGGGAGCATTCCGTCCGCTCTCAGCGCGGCGGTCCCGGCGGCTTATCGAGTTCCATTTCGCATCCAAGGCAGCACAGCCAGATGTACCGCCGACACGCTCTCGCAGTCTTACGCGAGGCGCCCATGTGAATTAAACCAGCTCGCCCATACGAAGCGCTGCGAGCGTGCTGGCTGGCGCGCCTGCCAATTCCTCGACAATTAACCTCGTCGAATGGCAGTCGCACACAATGGCACAGATTGCGTCATCGGCTCGAGAATGTCCAGGATTATAGCCTATTCGAGTTCAATCTCGTCCGTAAGCTCGCAGGCCCGTCCCTGTTTCTTTACTTGGCGGACAATCGCCTCCAGATTATCCAAGCTTCGCGATTCGAAACTGCATGTTCACTAATTCGAACGAGCATTCGTTTAGATAATTCTCAAGAGCACGTAGCCGCTGGCGAATGCTGCAAGCACCGAGCTGCGTGCCAGCCATCGGCAACGGGCTCAACAGCCGATCGGTGTCCCTCTGCCACAAAGAGTTGTGATCCCGGAATTACACGCTATGCGAGAACAGGCGGACTGACTGGCATGAACCAGTACTCCAACGGCAACGCCCCTTTGGCAAATGGTCAACCCGGCAGCGAGCAGAGGTCCTCCACGGGTGTGCCGCTTTTGGTCGACCTCGAAGATGGGCTCCTGCGAACTGATCTCCTGATCGAGTCCGTGCTCGCGTATGTTGCCGCCAATCCGCTGCGCCTTGCACACCCTGTGGCCCTGTGGGCCTGGCAGGGTCGTGCGCATCTCGCGAAGAAGCTCGCCGAAGCCGGGGATCCGGATCCGGAGCTGATACCCGTCAATGATGAGATCGTTGCTCTCGCCGCGGAAGCCAAGCGCCAGGGCCGGCAGGTATTTCTCGTGACGGCAGGACAAGAGCACCTCGCGAGAAAGCTCGCTCAGCGCTTTCCATTCATTGATGATGTCGTCACCGCCGGCGATGCAGGCGATCGGCAAGGGCGCCAGGTCGTCGAGCAGCACTTCCCAAACGGCTACGAGTACATCGGCAGCAGTACCGTCGGGCAAAATCAACGAGGCTCGCGCCTGCGCGCTCTGATCAAGGCCGCGCGGTTGCATCAACTGGCCAAGAACACGCTGATCTTCGTGCCAGCCGTTCTGAGCGGAGCGATCGTCGAGCCCGCGACACTGATCAAGTGCGTGCTCGCTTTTCTGGCCCTCGGCCTGATTGCGATCGGCACATATCTCGTCAACGACATCCTCGACCTCACCCATGACCGGCGCCATTGGTCCAAGCGCTATCGCCCGATTGCTTCAGGCGATCTGCCGGTCGGCTCTGCGCTAGCGGCGGCAGCGATCTCGATAGGCGGAGGGCTCGCGATCGGCGCAGCGATTAGCGCTGGTGTCCTGACGGGGCTTGCAGCTTATCTGGCGCTGACGCTTGCCTACTCCATGCGCATCAAGCGGCTGGCGATACTCGATGTCGTCGTACTCGCCATACTCTTCACGCTTCGGCTGGCGATCGGCATTGCAGCCGCCCAGGTCTACGCGTCGCCCTGGCTTCTGGTCTTTTCCATGTCTCTCTTCACGTCGCTTTCGATCGCCAAGCGGTACACGGAGATCAAGCGGACCGAGACGAGAGGCGAAGCGACGGTTGCCGGTCGAGGTTACATCACCGCAGATGCACCGCTTGTCCTGGGCCTCGGCCTCGCGACGGGCACGGCATCCGTCCTCATTCTGGTGCTCTACCTCATTTTCGATGCATTCAATCACGAATTCTACGGCAATTCGAACTGGCTTTGGCTGTTCCCGCTCGTTCTCTTTCTCTGGATCGCGAGGGTCTGGCTGATCAGTCAGCGCGGCGAATTGAACGACGACCCTGTGGCATTCGCACTCAAGGACCGGCAAAGCCTCGCTCTTGGCGCGCTCATGGTCGCGGCCTTCGTCCTCGCATGGATCGGAGTGCCGCTTTGAGTGCCCCAGAACATCAAAGCTGGACGTTGAAGTTACCCGAGACCGCCCGCTTTCTTTTGGCGGGCGGGACGGCCGCACTGCTCAACTGGCTCGTGCGGTTTCCGCTGTCCTATGTCCTGCCGTTCGCCGGTGCGGTGACCATAGCGAACATCATCGGCATGGTGTTCGGCTTCGTCGCCTACCGCCATTTCGTCTTTCCCGGCTCGAACCGCCTGCTCGCCCATCAGTTGCGCGATTTCATCGTCGTCAATCTGATCAGCATGGCTGTCGTCGTTGCGGTGTCGGTCGGATTTGCCGGCTACGTTCTGCCGTCCATGGGCCTTCACTGGCAAGCAGAGGCCATAGCGCACGCGATCGGCATCGGCGCGGGGGCCGTGAGCAACTACTTCGGCCACAGACAGTTCAGTTTCGCCCGGAACTGAGCAGCGGTCCCACGTTTCGGGGATGGAGGCTGGCGGAGGCGAGAGGATTCGAACCTCCGGTACCCGTTTCCGAGTACAACGATTTAGCAAACCGCCGCCTTAAGCCACTCGGCCACGCCTCCGTGGCCCAGAGCTATAAGCAAGCCCTCCGGCGATATCAAGCATCGGATCGGCACAGTCACCCACAACTCCCCCGATCGTGCCGCGACATCGGGTTGCGGGCCATCACTCGACCGCGTATGTTCCGCCGCGCTCTGTGGGTGGCATACGCCGGAAACCGGCCTCGGCACTCGAAGCGCAGGGCCGCCGCGCAAGCGGCCTGATGGGGCGTAGCCAAGTGGTAAGGCAGCGGATTTTGATTCCGCCATGCGGAGGTTCGAACCCTCCCGCCCCAGCCAATCGCGCTCCGCTCAGGTTGTGCTCGTTGAAAGCTTCAGGCCGACCGCGCCGACGGCAATCATTGCAATGAACACCATCTGCGCCGGCGAGAGCGTCTGGCGCAGGAACAGCCAGCCGGCCAGCGCAATGAGCCCGATCCCCGAACCTGCCCAGATGGCATAGGTGACACCGACAGGAATGCGCGTCAGGACGATCGAAAGGCCGACGAAGCAGCCACCGAAGATCGCCAGAGAGGCGAACCCATAGAGCGGCTTCGCAAAGCCCTGCGACTTATTGAGCAGCAGCGTCGCGGTGACCTCCGCAATAATACACGCGGCGAGCAGCATCCAAGGATTCATGTTTCCTACCCCTCTCGGCCCGGAATCTTCTCCGACTCGCGCGACCTAACGCGCTTACGTGGGGGCCCGCAAGCGCAGGAGAGCCTCGCGGCGCTCCTTAAGAGGCAGAATAGTTACCGTTCAGCGGCAGATGAGCACAGGGACCGAGCTGTGCGTGACGACCTTGTTGGCTTGGCTGCCGAGCAGGAGACGCTGAACGCCGCTGCGGCCATGGGAGGCCATGACGATGAGATCCGAGCCTGTCGACTTGGCCGTCTCGAGGATGCCCTCAGCCGGGAACTGCTCCTTCACGTACCGCTTCTCGCACGGGACACCCAGAGCCTCCGCGCGCTTGGCCACCGCGCTCAAGATCGCCGAGGCGTTCACTTCACAGGCCTTTTCATACTCGTCGATCGGGAAAGATGCGCCGACCTCGCCCGTGACAAATATTGTCCAGGGATCGGAGACGGTCACCACTGTCACCTTGGCGCCCAGCGCCTTGGCGAGCCCGAGGCCATGTGTGACGCCCTTGTCGGCGAGCTCGGAGCCGTCCGTCGCAATCAGCAAATTCTTGTACATAGGAATTCTCTCGCGCTCGGTGGGTCTACGGCCGTGACGCGCCGCGGGCCGCGGCATCGAAGGTACCGCGCCGTCCATCGCCTGTCCGTCCAGGCGGCGCCTTGATCGTTATCAAGCGGGAATCAGTCGGGCTCTGTGAGGCGGTCGATCCGGCGACGGTCGCGCTTGGTCGGTCGACCAGCGCCGCTCGGACGCTCGCCACCCACGGGCTGTGGCGGCGCTGCGGGTGTCACTGGCGGCGAGCGATCCACAAAGAGCTCTTGGGCCTCGCGCGCAGGACCACGCCTCGTGCCGAGCGCCATAACCTCCAGCACTCGTACGCGCGGGCCGACCGCGATGGTGAGCACGTCACCCACGCGCACGCCTTGGCTTGGCTTGGTTGTACGTTCACGATTGAGGCGAACCTTGCCGTCCTCGATGAGGCCAGCGGCAAGGGTGCGGGACTTTACGACACGTGCGAACCACAGCCATTTGTCCAGGCGGAGCTGACCGCCGACCTCTGGACTGCCGATCTCACCGTCGTGCGTGCTCATGAAGAGCCTGTCTCGTTACCCCGCTTCTCAAGTTGCTGCTTCAGCGCACTCAGCGCCGCGAACGGCGAATCCGGATCGACCGTCGTGCGCTTCGGCGGCGCGGCAGAGCGCATGTAGCCCTGCGAGCGCTCCTCACGCTGCGGGCGGCGATCCTCGCGCCGGCCGTCGCCACCTTGTCCTTTGCCGCCACCATGACGGCGGTCGCGATCATCACGCGGGCCACGTTGCTGATCCGGGCGCCCCTCGCGCCGCTCGCCATCGCGATTGCGCGGCGGCCCACCGCGCTGATTGCGGTCGCGGTCGCGGCGACCGCCGTCGCGGCGCTCTTCGCTCTTTGCAGCCTCGGGGCCGGCCTGCGGGGCAGCCTCGCCACTGGCTTGGGCTGCCGGTGCAGACGTGCCGGGCCGATCGGGCTGGCGACCACCCTCGCGGCGGCCATCTCGTCCCCCATCACGTCCATGACGGCGATTGCGATCGCCCTGGCGCTCGCCTTGACGCTGCTGCCGGCTATCGGCCGACCTATGGTCGCCACGATGACGACGACGCGGTCGCCAGATTTCGATGAGAGCTTCTTCGGTCGACGCGGGTGATGCTTCGGCAGCGGTATCGCCAGCCGGAGCTGAGGTCGCTTCTTCGGCCGAAGCCGCCTCGGCTTCTACGGTCGCCTCAACGCCGGCTGCGCCGTCGACGGCCACGTCCTCGGCAACGGGCGCCTCCGCCACGGCCACCTCGATGGCAGGCTCGGCAGATCCCGGTACCGATTCGGGCGTCTCGACTGCCGCGATCTCACCGGCCGCGGCTTCGACCGGCGCCCCGGCATCGGCTGCGGCAGGTGCGTCGCCTTCGGCGGCGGCTTCGATCGTCGCGCCAGCTTGCGCAACCGGCGTGAGGGGTGCCGGATCGATCATCGTCTTTGGTGCCGGTCGCCGATCGACATGGAAACCGAGCGAACGGAGAACGCCGCCCAATTCCTCCGCCGAACAGCCAAGGATCGACAGCATCTCGGGCACAACGACGAATCCGCCGTCGCCCGTTGCGCCCTTGGGTCGGGCACCGCCACCGGACCCCGGCTTCCAGGCAATGAGCGGGCGAATCTGATCCGCGAGGCGCTCCAGAATGTCCGTGCGTACGGCCCGCTGCCCGCAGAGGTGGTAGCCCGTGGCGCGATAAAATGCGGCGGGCAACGCGGGATCGGCAGCAATGGACGTGCGCCCAGCCTTCGGCGGCTCAGGGAGCGTATCGAGCGAGAGGTTGTTCTCGCTCGCGTGCTTCAGTGCCCACAGCGCGAGGCGCAGCTCGCCGGCTGCAGGCTTGAGCAGCAGCGGTAGGTAGATATTGAAGGCGCCAAAGCGCACGCCGTGCTTGCGGAGCTGCCCGCGCGCAGCCTGATCGAGCGCGCGAATGTCGTCGGCAACGGTCTGGCGCTCGAGAATGCCGAGCCCTTCCTTCAACCGGAAGGCAATGCCGCGCGCCATGCCGGAGAGATCCTCGGCGCTCGAAAGCTCGATAAGCGGCTTCAGACGTTCGCCGATGATCTCGCCAATCCAGGTGTCGAGCCGCGCCTGCACGCGCTCCTTGTCGGGAGCGGTGAGATTGTCGTCCGCAAGCAGCACGACCTGCGGCTTCAGCGGGTCTTCGCCGGGCTCGAGCCGTGCAATTTCCTCGTCACGCCACAGCACGCGTCCGTTGCGCGTCAGCTTGAAGGCATCCGTGCGCGCCGAGGCGACCCGGCGCGCACGCATGGCGAATTCCTTCACCAGGACGTGAGCCGCGGCATTGCGCGCGGTCTTGCCGTGGATGCCTTGCGCTTCGGCGTTGGCGTCCGGCGAGAACCGGAAGCCCTTGAGCCGCCCGACGTAGTGGCTCTCGACCATGATCGCGCCATCGGCTGCGATGTCGGCATTCATCTCGTCCTTATCGCGCAGGCCCTTCATCAGCGCGCTCGTGCGCTTGTCGATGAAGCGCTGCGTGAGCTGCTCGTGTAGCGCATCGGACAGTGTGTCCTCGATGGCCCGCGTGCGCTCCTGCCAGTGTGCAGGGTCCTCGAGCCAGTCAGCGCGGTTCGCGACGAACGTCCAGGTTCGGATGTGCGCGATGCGGGTCGCAAGCGTGTCGATATCGCCGTCGGTGCGATCATTGAGCGCGACCTGGTTGGCGAACCAGTCGGTCGGGATACGCTCGCCCGACGACATGAGGAACTTGTAGAGCGTCGCGACGAGTTCGGCGTGGCTCTGCGAGGAGATCTTCCGGTAGTCAGGCACCTGACAGACTTCCCAGAGCCGCCCGACCGCCGCCGGTCCCTGCGTCTTCGCGCGCACCTCTGCATCCGCGCTGATGGTTTCGAGTGCCAGCACGTCGTCAGCCATGCGGGCGCGCTGCAGGCGAACCTCGCGCGGCGCCTCGCGCAGGCTGTCGCGCAGCCGCTCGATGGTCGCGAGATCGAGATCGCGGTTGCGCCACTGAAGAACCTTCACGCTGTCGAACGAATGCGTCTCAAGGCGGTCGATGACATCCGCGGAGAAGGGCTCCGCGTCGCCCGTGACGCCGAACGTGCCGTCATTCATGTAGCGGCCAGCGCGACCTGCAATCTGCGAGAGCTCACCCGGCGTCAGGTCACGATGGTTCTGGCCGTCGAACTTGCGCGTTGCCGAGAAGGCCACGTGGTCGACATCGAGATTGAGGCCCATGCCGATGGCATCGGTGGCAACCAGATAGTCCACATCGCCGGATTGGTAGAGCGCGACCTGGGCATTGCGCGTACGCGGCGAGAGTGCGCCAAGCACGACGGCTGCGCCGCCGATCTGACGCCGGATCAGCTCGGCGACCGCATAAACCTCGGCTGCCGAGAAGCAGACGATCGCCGTCCGCTTCGGCAGGCGTGTAAGCTTCTTCTGGCCGGCATATGTGAGCTTGGAGAGGCGCGGGCGCGAGATGAAGTTCGCCCCCGGAATGAGATCGCTGATGGCCTCGCGCATGGTGCCGGCGCCGAGCAGCAGCGTTTCGGAGTGGCCGCGGGCGTGGAGGAGCCGGTCGGTGAAGACGTGGCCGCGCTCGGGATCCGCAGCGAGCTGCACCTCGTCGATCGCAAGGAAATCCACCTCGACGTCGCGCGGCATGGCCTCGACGGTCGAGACCCAATAGCGCGGCCGCTCGGGCTTGATCTTCTCTTCACCCGTGATCAGCGCGACATTGCCGGCGCCAACCCGAGTGACGATCCGATCGTATACCTCGCGCGCCAACAACCGCAGCGGCAGGCCGATCATCCCACTCTCATGGCCAAGCATGCGCTCGATAGCGAGATGGGTCTTTCCCGTGTTGGTCGGACCAAGTACGGCCGTCACGTTACGGATGCGGGTCTCAAGCGGCATATCCACTCCTGGGGAACATTCCCGTGCCACGGGCAGGCATCGCAGAGCGGTGTGCGGCAATCAAGCGGTGAATTCGGCCTTGGACCGAAATATTCCCGCCATATGGTGGTGCGGGAACGGGTCGGCGCCAAACCGACGGGGCCGGAAGCCGCCGCCCGAACCGACTGGGCGCGCAGCCGACGCCCCAGCACCGCTCAGGGTGCCGATCATCCTCGCCGAAGGCTACGACATGCTCAGTTCACGAGTGCAATCTGCTCGCGATGCGTCCGGATGGTCAGGCTCTGCGCCACGATCTCCGCCGAGCCTGCAAACGTCGGCACGGTGATGCGGTGGGGCACGAAGAGACCAGCGCCCGGCACAGAACGGAAGGCAATCTCGATACCGAGGTTGCGCTTGAGCTCCTGGGCCTTCTCGTCATCGACGTGGCCGGAAATGGGCACGACGCGAATGCGACAGAGGCTCAGCATTTCCGGCGTAGCGGCCGACTTGGCCTCGGCAAGCGGGACCTCACCCTTGGGCGAGAAAACGAGATCGAAGCGGGCTTTGCCATCGAACACCGCGACGCGCTGGTTGCACGGATTGCCATCCTTGGGACGGCTGAGCGACAGGATCGCGCTCAACGGATCGAGCACGCCCCGCATGTGCGCGGGCTGGACCGGGACGATCCCCGGTGGATCGGGCATTGGCGGATTAAAATTCACGGTCGTTACGGCATTGCTGCCGAATGCCATCCGAATGGAGCCGGTCTTGGAGCTGCCGCGGAAATCGAAGCTGTAGCCTGACGGCCGCGGCGCATTGCCGGCGAGAGCTCCTGAGACTCGCGTAGCGCCATTCCAGCGCACGAGGCCGAGCAGCGCCGAGATGTCGGCATTGGCCGAGACCGCATAAGTACGCTCGTGCACACTCGAATTGAACGTGAACTGGCCGACCTCGAAACCGTTGAATTGGATGCGGTAGTTGGCCTGAACCTCGGCCGGCCAAGGCTCGGCGGCGTGTGCTGGCTGAGCAATTGAAACGCTCGAAATGGCCGCAATGCCGAGCGCGGTGCAGATCGGCCCTCGTACTGACTTCCACGCAACCCAAGCGGCCATTGACGCTGCCCCGATACTGAACCGACTAGAACCGAACGACGCTAACGCTCACAACACGGAGATATGTGAGGTAGGCGCCGTTTACGTCGAATATGTGTCGTGGTTAACGGTGCCACCATTTGATTAACAACCCATTCCAAACTGAGCCATCCTCGGTCATGGTATGGAGCTCCCCCGATACTGCAGGGCACGGAATGCCATTAGCCGTTGCGAAGTGTCCGCGATGCATCGCGAGGGCGACCAACAACAAGGGCTCGCAATGCGCCTCAATCCTCCGTCCCTTCCGGTTTTCCTGATTGCGCTGGTGCTGGCGACGCTCGCGATGCTGATGAAGACCGGGTTCGTGGCCATCCCGCGCTACCTGCCGCATCAGGAATATTGGCTGGCGATCAGCGCCTATTTCGTGCTGCTGATCGGCAACATCGCGAAGGGCCTATAGCGCGGGGACTGGTTTGCTGACGGGCAAACGTCCGAGGCGAACAGTCGTTCCGCTACAGCGCCGACAGGATCGCGCCGGCCCCCGAGAGAACCAGCAGCACCAGTACCGCAATGCGGAATGCGCCCTGCGTCAAGTAGCGCGAGAGCCGGAGCCCCAGGAGCGTGCCCACGTACACGACAGGTGCGAGGCCGAGCGCGAGCCACCAAACGCCCTCCCCCATGCCGGCCCAGAACGTGTTGAGGGCGGTGACGAACAGATAGCAGAGCCCGAAGAACGAAACGGCAAGCGCGCGGGCATTCGCGTGCGGCAGTGGCGCGTGTGAAAGCTGCAGCATCAGGGGGGGCCCCGGCATGATGAGCAGCGCGGTCATGGCGCCCGAAGCGGCGCCAGTTACATAGGTGAGGGGCGGCGCCTCGTCCTCGGTCTTGCCTGCCGGCGACTTGCGCCCGAACCAGCCGACCTCCCGCGCGACCAGCAGCGATGTGAAGATCAGGATCAGCACACCGACAGCAAGCTTCAACCCGTTGACGTCCAACCGCATGAAAATGAGTAGGCCGAGCGGGCTGCCGACCAGCGCGCCGGCGACGAGCGCCTTGAGCATCCGCATTGGCACGAGCGCCCATACGCCGCGGAGCATCATCATCGTCTGCACGAGATGGATGACGACGAGCACCTGCAGTGCTGCGTGAGAGTTCATCGCGATGAGGAAGAGAGGCGCAGCGACGATCGCAAAGCCGAAGCCTGTCGCCGCCTGCACCACCGCGCCGCCGAGCGCCCCGAGCCCGAGCAGCGCCAGCGCAGTCATTTCCATGCGATCAGCCCTTGCCCCCGATGAAGACGAACGCTGCGCCCGCGGCAATCAGCGTGAAGCCGATGAGATGGTTCCAGCCGAGCGATTCCTTGAGAACCAGGACGGCGAAGCCCGCAAAGACGATGAGGGTGATGACCTCCTGCATGGTCTTGAGCTGGGCAGCCGAATAGACCGCATTCCCGTAGCGGTTGGCCGGCACGGCCAAGCAGTACTCGACGAATGCAATGCCCCACGAAACGAGGATCACCAGCATCAGCGGCTTCGACTTGTAATTCAGGTGCCCGTACCAGGCGAGCGTCATGAAGACATTCGACAGGACCAGCAGAACGATCGGCAAGACATATGCAAAGGGCCCCGCAGTCGGCATGGCGATACTTCTCCGGGTCTCATGAAAAGCCGGCGCGGCGCGCAGGCATGGGAGGGACGATCAGCTCTTGTCGTTGGGGCGGCCCTTGCGCGGATCGACGGTACGCTCGTCGAGGCGCTCGAAATCACCTTCGATGACGGGTCCGCCATTCTCGACGCCAGGGCTGCGATCGCCGGATCGCGGTTCGTGGCGGCGCTCGCTGTCGAAGGTCTCGACGTGGATGTTGGCGCCGCCGAACATTCCCGCTGTGAGCCGCCTGGCGACGAAATGCCGGATGGGCGGGACGAGCAGGAGCAACCCCATCGTATCGGTGATCAGACCGGGCAAGATCAGGAAGATGCCGGCCATGACCATCATGGCTCCGTCCATCATGGGGCCGACGGGGGGCTCACCGCGCATCATCGCTTCCTGCGCGCGCATCATGGTCGTGAAGCCCTGGCGCTGAAGAATGCCTGCGCCGAGAAAAGCCGTGCCGATCACCACCGCGAGCGTCAACCAAACGCCCACCAATTGCCCGAATTTCACAAGTAGGGCGATCTCGAGGAGGGGCAGTATCGTCAGCAGCGCGAACAGTGCCAAGCGCATAGGCGATTCCTAGCCAGATCTCGGGCTGCATATGGCCGGAATCGGGCCACTATCGGGCGACGCATTCCGGTTGGCTTCACCCCATGAATGCCGTAAGTTCATGGAGAATACCAGCGGTGGTGGTGCCTTACGGTCGTTGAGCGCCCTGCAAGTAATGCAGGTAGAGGCCTGGACCCGAGACGTGGTTACTCCTACATCATATGGCGGCGGCCCCCGCTGGCGAGGCCTATGGATGGAAAGCGGCTGACGTTATGGACGGTAAGATCGATATCTTCACCATCATGTTTCTGGTGCTTGCGGTCGTGATCATCCTGAAGCTCAGGAGCGTGCTGGGCCGTCGCACGAGCGACGACGAAGCGCGCATTGATCGTAAGGCGGCCCTGGAACGCGCGCGCCCCAACGGCAAGAACGGGACGAACGACAAGGTCGTGGCCCTCCCCCGCCGGGATCGTCCCGAGCAGACGACGGAGGCAGCGGCGCCCGTAAGCGCGGCTGCGGAGGAGCGCGTTCGCGCGTTTGCCAACGGCGACCAGAACCTGGAGGAAGGGTTGCTCTCGGTTGTACGGGCCGACCGCAGCTTCGATCCCGATGGCTTCCTCAAGGGCGCCCGCCAAGCTTACGAGATGATCGTCACAGCCTTTGCCGAAGGGAACCGCAAGGCGCTGCGCTCGCTCCTCAGCAAGGAGGTCTTCGACGGCTTCTCGGGTGCGATCAGCGACCGCGAGGCGCGCGGCGAGATCACCGACCAGAGCTTTGTCGGCATCAACAAGGCCGACCTGCTCGAAGCCGAGCTCAAGAACGGCACGGCACAAGTTACAGTGAAGTTCGTCAGTGAGCTCATATCCGCCACCCGCGATAAGGCCGGTGCAGTCATCTCCGGCGACACCAAGAAGATCAAGGAAGTCGTGGACATCTGGACGTTCGCGCGCGAGGTCGCCTCGCGCGATCCGAACTGGCGCCTGATTGCCACGCAAGCGCCGAGCTGAACTGTCGCGAGCTTCCGAGTTGCATGGGCGTTCACCGCGAGGGCGGTGGCGCCCTTTTGCAGGAGTAGAGTGGCGAGCGAGGGGCCCCTCGTGCATCAGCCGATCGGACACCCCACGGGAGGACGACGCCGACGCGTGGTCCGTGCGTTGTACACGGCGGGGCTTGGTGCACTCATCGGTTCGGGTCCGCCTTGGACGAATGGGAGCAGCGAAGTGCCGCGCGGAGCACCAGTCCCTACTGTTACGACCTCATCAGCAAGCTTCGAGCCTGTCGCATTTGCCGATCTGCCCGGCTGGGACGCGGACGATCACCTTGCCGCTTTCAAGGCCTTCCGCACCTCCTGCCCGCGCCTCAAGGCGGCGTCACAGGCAGGCAACCGCGCCGGCACGATCACAATTCCAGCGCCCCTTCTCGCGGCCTGTGATGCCGCAGCAGCGCTCCCAGAACCGGTGACGCGCGCTGCCGCCCGTGCCTTCTTCGAGCGCGAGTTCACCCCCCATCGCGTCGCTCATGGCGCCAAGGAGGGGCTGCTGACCGGCTATTATGAGCCACTGCTCGAAGGCTCGCGGACCAAGAACGAAAAATTCGCAACGCCGATCTACAGGCGCCCACCCGATCTGGTGAACCTCGTGCACGAGGCCGAGCGGGGCGCCAAGGCCAATCAGCTCACGCACGCCCGCAAGACCGCGACCGGCACGGAGCCCTACGCGACACGCACGGAGATCGAAGCCGGCGCGCTCAAGGGCCATAACCTCGAGCTTCTCTACCTTGCCGATCCGGTTGATACCTTCTTCATGCACATCCAGGGCTCGGGTCGGATCCGCCTCACAGACGGCTCGACTGTCCGCGTTCACTACGATGGCAAGAATGGGCATCCCTACACATCCATCGGCCGCTACCTGATCGACACGGGAATGCTGGCCGCGGACAAGATCACCATGGGCGCGCTTGGTCGCTGGCTGCGCGCCGATCCCGATCGCGGCCGCCACGTCATGCAGCAGAATGCCTCGTTCGTTTTTTTCCGCGAGCTTCAGGGCGAGGAAGCAAAGGGGCCGCTCGGCGTGCTCTCGATCCCGCTGGTTGCGGGGCGCAGTCTTGCCGTCGACGCCGGCACGCATGCGATTGGCACACCGATCTATGTCTCATCGCCCGCGCTCACGCACGCCGCGGGCGTCAAGAAGGACGGTGGCTTTAATCGCCTCATGATCGCCCATGACGTCGGCTCGGCCATCCGCGGACCAGAGCGCGGCGACATCTACTTCGGTTCAGGTGACAAGGCCGGCAAGCTTGCCGGCATCACCAAGCATCCGGGCCGCTTCTACGTGCTCCTGCCACGCACACCGGATGCAATCGACGCTGGCAAGAAAGGCCGCTCACGTCAGGCAGGCCAATGACGAAGCGGCCACGCGACGGCCAGACGCCCGATAGCGGCGCGAACAAGAGCCGCTCGACAAAAAGCAAGTCTCCAATCCCCGACGATCTCGCGCTCTGGCATCACACAGCGCGGTCGGTGTCGCCGCTCAAGAAGGCTAAGGCGCGTGTACCGGAGGTCGGCGCTCCAGAAGAGACAGGGCCCAGGGCCCAGTCGGCACCCGCAAGAGCGCTGCCTCCCAAAGCAGAGCCTCGATCTCCAGCTTCGAAGGCGCCGCCACCCGCGCGCGCAGCTCTGCCAAAAGCGCCGCCCCCAATCGTCCCCATCGAGCGGCGAAAGCATCGCCGCATTGCTCGCGGGCACGTCGAGATCGATGCGCGCCTCGATCTCCACGGGCTGAGACAGGCCGACGCCGAGCGGCGTCTGCGCACATTTCTGCTACGCGCGCGCGCCGATGGCCTGCGCACTGTCCTCATCATCACCGGCAAGGGTACCGAGCGGGAAACCGACGACCATCATGCCGCCCTCGAGCGCAGTGCGCGCGGCGTCCTCCGCCGCAGCGTGCCCATGTGGCTCGAAGCGCCGGAACTTCGCGACTGTGTCGCCGGCATTGCGCCCGCGCATATTCGTCATGGTGGCAGCGGCGCGCTCTATATCCACCTGCGCAAGGTGCGTGTGCGCTGAGATCTCGCTCAACCGGGCTGCTCTGGCGCGACGCTCCGCACGATGGAGGCGTCGAGCGCCTCGTACTCGTGGTAGCCGATCACCTCGTAGAGGCGCTTCCTCGTCTGCATCTGATCGAGCTGCGGTGCCGTCGTGCCGTCGCGCGCAAGCGTCCCGAAGAACGTCTCCATGGCGTGCGCAGCAATGCGCAATGAGGATACCGGCCAGATCACGATCTTGATGCCCACAGATTCCAGTGTCGCCGCATCGATCAGCGGCGTCCGGCCGAACTCCGTCATGTTGATCATGGTCGGCACTGGCACGGCCGATGCAAATGCCTGGATCTGCTCGAGGCTCGTCAGCGCATCGGGAAACACGACATCTGCGCCCGCCAATGCATAAGCCCGCGCTCGCGCAATCGCGCCTTGCAGACCCTCCGAGGCGGCCGCGTCCGTGCGTGCGATGATCGTAAGATGGCGCCGCGCCTTGCGGGCGGCTGCGACCTTGGCGGCCATCTGATCGGTCGGAATCAGCGTCTTGTCATTGAGGTGGCCGCACTTCTTCGGCAACACCTGATCCTCGATGTGGACCGCAGCCGCGCCCGCATCCTCGAGCTCACGCACGAGTCGCATGGCATTGAGCGCCTCGCCATACCCGGTATCGCCATCGACGATCAGCGGCAGGCCCGTCGCCCGCGCGATCGAACGGACGGTGCCCGTGAGCTCCTCCATGGTGAGCACGCCGAGATCCGGCAGGCCACGGCTCGCCGTCACCGCAGCGCCCGACACGTAGAGCACGTCGAAACCGGCTTCCCGCGCAATGAGGCCGGCCATGGCGTCGTGCGCGCCCGGCGCTCGCAGAATACGGCCACTCGCGAGGCGCTGCCGGAGCTTCTCGCCCATTCGCTCTTCTGTGCCGCCCTGCGGCTCGAGCCACGTCGTCATGCCTCGTCTCCCGGATTGCCCTTACGGGCGATACTCGGAGATCGAGTAAATTACAATCGGCTCCTCGATGAGTTTCACGGGGATCGATCGCGTCGCGACGAGCTGCGGATTGTGCGGCGGCGGCGTCTTGCCTCGCGGCGGCGCCATCCAGAAATCGCGCTTCGGCGTCTTGTCGAGCCCGATCGGATAGATGGTCACCTTGTCCGGTTCGAATTTCATGCGAAGGAAATTGCGGTAGTCACCGATGCGCAGTGCCGCAAAGGCATCCTCCGTGTGCATGCGCATGAGGCATCCGGCGAGCACCCAGTAGAGGCCCCACAGGAACCCGCCGACGAACCCGCCGATGAAGATCATCTCGATCGGGTACATCACGAAGCCCACGATCTGGCGGATCTCCTTGTAGGGCAGTCCACCGCCCTCTTCTGCCGGCGTAATTGTCTCGGTAATGGGCCTGAGCGGGGGCAGCGGCTTGTCGGCCGGAAGTGGTACTGACCGACCAGTGCGCCGGGAAATATCCTCGCGCTCGATAATCTGGCGCTGCTCGATCGCCTGCGGCGTGATCGGCTCGAGTGTTTCGGTAATGACGTCACGGACGATGTCTGGCTGCTGCGCACGATCCTGCCAGATCTTGTCGACCTGCGCCTTGACTGTCGGCGTGATCTCATTGTGGAAGAGCACGAAGGCGAGGCCGAGCGCGAACATCGCGAAGGTGTGGGCGAGGAAGTGCGCGGAGCCGACGAAGATCTTGACGAAATAGTGCTTCCATCGCGGTCGCTCGACGGAATCGACGTACGAGCAGAGGAAGATCCATAACCCGCCCATCATCGCGACTAGCGAGATTGAGACCAGCAAGGCCTGGATCAGATAGAGCGGCATGTAGGCGACGAGGCCCCAGTAGGTCTCGGGCTTCACGACATCGATCTGACCGTTCGAGATGTTGTGCTGTGACGCGACCGAGTAGAACTGCCAGGTGATCATCCAGTAGATGAACCCGATGCCGACGCCGAAGAAGTAGTTGGTAAACGGGAAGAACAGGCCCTTGAGGCTCAGCAGAAAGCTCGTCGTCTTGCTCGGATAGACCTTCGCGGTGCGCTGCTGCGCGCGCCGGCGACGTGTCTCCCGGCGCGTCGGCTTCTCGGGTGCGGCCTCCGTCGCCTCAGAAGTTGCGGCATTGGGCGTGTTGTTCTTCAGGCGCAGGTCGTGGCGCTCGGCCGTCATGCCGGCTTCCGGCGCAAACTTGGTCTCGAGGCCCTCCGGGACGTGCATGGTCGGATTGGGCCAGGTGATGGAAATTTCGTTCTTCAACGTGTGGGTCGGATGCAGGAACGATCCGCCACCGCCCGACGTGAAGAGATGTACGTCGATACCGGGCGCGTAGTAGCGGTTGTAGTGGTGCCAGTCGCCGGCGATGACAGCGCAGATGTTGACGCCCCGCCGGCGCGCAATCGATGTGATCTTGAAGAAGTTGGTGTCCTCGTCAAAACCTTGATCATCGGCGATCATCCAGGTCGGCTCGGCGAGGCAGATGATGAGGTTGTCGCCCGGCCCCATGAGGCCGGCGATGGCCTCGAAGTAGTTGACCTGCGAGACATCGAGATACTGCGAGAACTGGATGTCGCAGCCCCAGATCCACCAGCGATAGGGAAGCTCGATCGCCCAGTAGCTGCGGTGCTGCTTGCACTGCCAGCCGCCGATCTTGTTCCCGTTCTGCTGGGACATACGATCGCGCGCCGAGCAGAACAGGCTGTCGAATGCGGAGAGACCGTCGTACCAGTCGTGGTTGCCCGGAATGGCGAACAGCTTCCGCTCGGGAACAGGCACGTTGTAAGCCCAGTCGTAGGGCGTCTGCAGGCGCAGCTTGTATTCCTCGCGCGTCGCCTGCGGGTAGCACTGATCGCCGCCCATGATGAGGACGGATCCGGCGTTCAGCGGCTCATCGACGCCATCGATCTTGAGATGGGGCTGGGCGAGGAGATAGGCCGTCGTGTAGGTGGGCTCGAAGCCGTCGCCGATGTCCGAGATGTAGTCGATCCAGAAGGCGCCGTTCTCGCCGAGCGCGACGCGACGCTCCGGGTCGTCGCTGCGCGTGTCGGAGTAGTTGTAGCGATTGATGATCGTCTCGATCGGCGCGACGTCCGTCGCCGCCTGAATGAGGCGCTGGTCTGCATACTGCCCGAAGACCGACGAGATGATCGTGCGCACGCCGACGCGCGCTAAGAGGCGCGGCTCATACCAGCCGACGAGACCTGGCATCTCGCCATTGTTGAGCTTCTCAATCGGAGTCTTTTCAGCCATCCCACCCCCCGACGAAACACATACATCAACGCGTCGAGCGGCCGGACTCGCGCCGGCTCGCACCGCGGGGCCCCACCCCACAGCCGCACCGGCACCATAACACTCTAGCTGTCGTTAAGATGACAGGCGGAAGTGCGCCCCGGCGCGATTTCCTTGAGCACTGGCACTTCATTGCGACAGCGGTCGAAGGCGCGAGGGCAGCGGGGATGGAAGTGGCAGCCGCTCGGCGGGTTGAGCGGCGAGGGGATTTCGCCCTTGATGGGATGGAATGTGCGCTTGCTCGTGGAAATCCGCGGCACCTCCGCCAGGAGTGCCTGGGCATACGGGTGGTTCGGGCCCTCGAACAGCACCTCGGTCGAGGCGGCCTCAACCACTCGGCCGAGATACATGATGACCACCCGGTCCGTGATGTGCTGGACGACGCCGAGATCGTGGCTGATGAATAGATATGTCAGGTCGAACTCGGACCTCAGATCCATGAACAGGTTGATGATCTGGGCCTGGATGGACACGTCGAGCGCGGCTATGGCCTCGTCGCAGACCAGGAACTCCGGGTTGACGGCAAGCGCTCGCGCAATGCCGATGCGGCTCCTCTGGCCGCCCGAGAACTGGTGCGGATAGCGTCGCTTGAGTTCGGGGTCGAGCCCCACGCGGCGCAGTATGTCGTCGACGTAGGTCGCCATACCGCCGCGCGTCGTGATGCCGTGCACGACCGGTGCTTCGCCGACAATCGACTCGACGCGGGCGCGCGGATTGAGCGAGGCGAAAGGGTCCTGGAAGATCATCTGGATGGCGAGGCGGGCAGCATGCGCTTCGGTGCCGGACAACGCATCACGCGGCTTGCCCTTGAACTGGACTTCGCCCTCGGTCGGCGTCAGCAGACCCGCGATCATGCGGCCGAGCGTGGACTTGCCACAGCCGGACTCGCCGACGAGCCCAACGACCTCGCCCTTCCTGATTTCGAGATCCACGTGATCAACGGCATGGACGGTTTCCTCACGCACATCCGCGCCGAGATGACCGGCGATGCGGCCCGCGAGGTCCGGTTTCTTCACGAAGCGCTTCGAGAGTCCGCGTGCGCTGACGAGGGGCTCACCGCTCATGGCATGGCCTCCGCCGTGGCGGGCTGACCGGCTCCGACAGGATTGAAGCAGCGCACCTCGCGGCCCGGCTCGATCTCGCGGATCGGCGGCGTCTCGAGGCAGGCATCGATGGCCTGCGGGCAGCGCGTGCGAAAGGCGCAGCCCTTCGGGAGATTCATCAGCGACGGGGTCATACCGGGGATTTGGGCGAGGCGGCTGCCGCGCGCATTGTGGCTCGGCACGGAGTTGATCAGGCCGCGCGTATAGGGATGGCGCGGCGCGCTGACGACGTCCGCCGTCTGGCCCGTCTCGACGACGCGACCTGCGTACATGACGGCGATGCGATCGGCGAGCGAGGAGACGACGGCAAGATCGTGCGTGATCCAGATCATAGCCGTGCCCGTGCGCGCACACAGCGCCTGCGCCTCGGCAAGGATCTGCGCCTGAATGGTCACATCGAGCGCCGTCGTCGGCTCGTCGGCGATGATGAGATCGGGCTTGTTGATGAAGGCGATGGCGATGGCCACGCGCTGGCGCATGCCGCCAGAAAGCTCGTGGGGGTAGTTCTTGAGGCGGCTCTCTGGCGAGGGAATGCCGACTTCGGCGAGGGCCGCCCGCGCGCGTTCGAGCGCCTCGGCCTTGCTCACGCGATGATGCACACGCACGGTCTCGATCATCTGCGTGTCGATGCGCAGGACCGGATTGAGCGTCATCATCGGGTCCTGGAAGATCATAGCGATGCGGTCACCGCGCAGCGACCTCAACTCCTCGTAGCTTGCCTTGGTGAGTTCACGGCCTTTGTAGCGGATCGAGCCTTCGACGATGCGGCCCGGCGCATCGATGAGGCCGAGGATCGAGAAACCGGTGATCGACTTTCCCGAACCCGACTCGCCGACGAGCCCGAGGATCTCGCCGGGATTGACGTGCAATGACACGCCGTCCACGGCCTTGACCACGCCTGCCTTGGTGAAGAAGTGCGTTGCGAGCCCGCTGACGACCAGCGTCGGCTCCTTTTGCCCCTGGCCCTGCCCCGTCATTTGCTGAGCCTCGGATTGAGGACATCACGAAGCTGGTCACCGACAAGATTGATCACAACGATCGTCATCAGCAGCACGATACCGGGGAAGAAGCTGATCCAGTACTCACCCGAGAGCATGTACTGGAAGCCATTGGAGATGAGCAGGCCAAGCGAGGGCTCGGTCTGCGGCAGGCCGACGCCAAGGAAAGACAATGTGGCCTCGAGCGAAATCGCGTGCGCCGTCTGTACGGTGACAACGACGATGAGCGGCGGCAGACAGTTCGGCAGGATATGGCCGAAGAGAATGCGGGCATTCGAAAGCCCGAGGCAGCGCGCAGCCTCCACGTACTCCTTGCGACTTTCGACGAGCGCCGAGCCGCGGACCGTGCGCGCATAGTAGGCCCATTGCACAGTGACGAGGGCGATGATGATCTTGTCGACGCCCTTGCCGAGGATCGCGATCAGCATGAGCGCGACGAGGATCGCAGGAAACGAGAGCTGCAGATCCACGATGCGCATGATGATGTTTTCGACCCGACCGCCGACATAGGCCGCAATGAGCCCGATAGCTGCCCCGAGCGCCATGGCGATGATGCCCGACATGACACCCACGGCGAGCGAGATGCGGAGGCCGTAGAGCATGGCGCTCACGAGGTCGCGGCCGGCACCGTCCGTGCCAAGCCAGTGCGTGTACTTGCCGCTGGCGGCAGGCGTGCCGGGCTTCAGGCGGCTGTCCATGATGTCGACTTGAGCGAGATCATACGGATTCTGCGGCACGATCCATGGCGCGATCAACGCGAGAACCATAGTCACGATGAGCAGAACAAAGGCGATGGTCGCGAGCCGGCTCTCGGTGAAGTCGGCGACGAACCTCGCGAGCGGCGTCTGCACCGACGGCCGGCTGGCGGGAGCACTCACAGGACCTGCATCCGTCACGCTCATGCGGACTTCTCCCCGATGCGCACCCGCGGATCCAGGACCGAATAGAGGATGTCGACCACGAGGTTGATGATCACGAACAGCATGACGATGATGATGAGGTAGGCGACGATCACGGGCCGATCGAGGCTCTGAATGGAATCGATCAGCAGTTTACCCATGCCCGGCCACGCGAAGATCGTCTCCGTGACGACCGAGAATGCGATGAGATTGCCGAACTCGAGGCCAAGCACCGTCACGACGGGGATCATGATGTTCTTCAGCAGGTGCACACCGACGATGCGGCTGTTCGAGATGCCCTTGGCCCGGGCGAACTTGATGTAGTCCTGGTGGATCGCTTCGCGCGTACCGGCGCGCGTCAGGCGGATCACGAGGCTGATCTTGAGCAGCGCGAGATTGAGCGCCGGCATGGCGATGTGGCGCAAGCCGTCGATCGTGAACAGGCTCGATGTGATGCCGAGGAAGGTCGCCGTCGGACCGCGCCCGGTCGACGGCAGCCAGCCGAGCATGACGGCAAATACCATGATCATCATGATGCCGACCCAGAACGTCGGCAGCGAGAAGCCGAGGATCGACGTCGCCATCACCGACTTCGAGACGAAGCTGTCGGGCTTGAGGCCGGCATAAAGGCCGAGCGGTATGCCGAGCACGATCGACATTAGTGTCGCCGCGATGGCGATCTCGAGCGTCGCCGGCATCCGGTCGACGATCAGCTTCAGCGCCGACGTGCCATGAACGAACGACGTGCCGAGGTTGCCCGTCAGAGCGTTCGTGATGAAGTTGAAGTACTGGATGTAGATCGGTTGGTCCAAGCCGAGGCGCCGGATCGTCCGCTCGATCTCAGCTTGATCCGCCTGAGGGTCGATCAGGAGGTAGACCGGATCGCCGATGACGTTCAGCCCGAGGAAGACGATGACCGACATCGCCAAGACGACGGCGGCGCTTTGCATCAGGCGACGGATGATGTAGGCGGTCAAGCACAGCTCCGTATCGAATCGCTACCGCCCCCGCAGATATGCGAGGGCGGTCTTTGAAGTGAGCCGATTACTGCTCGCTCACGCTTGTCGCGATCGTGTTCTCGTCGGTGCGAGGCGTGTACTTGAGGCCCTTGCGCGTCGCCCACGTATTGAGCTGATAGTGGCTCACGATGACGCCGACATCCTCGATGGCGATCTCGCTTGCTTTGGCAAGCAACTCGCCACGCTTGGCATCATCGACCGTCGCAAGTGCAGCATCGATGGCCTTGTCGAGCACAGGGTTCGAATAACGGCCGCGGTTGGCCGTACCCATGCCCTTGGTCTTGTCGAACGTGGCGACCAGCGACTTCAGCGGTGAGGAAACTTCGCCCGTGCCCGCGCCCCAGCCAACCAGGATAAAGCTGAACTCAGGATTGCCACCGGCACCAGCCGACGCGCGGTTGAAGAAGACGGCCGGTGGCATGGTCTCCACCTTGGTCTCAACACCGATGCGCGTGAACATCTGCGCCACGGCCTCCGCCATGCGGGCGTCGTTGATGTAGCGGCCGTTCGGGCTGTGCAGCGTCATTTTGAAACCGTTCGGAAAGCCGGCTTCCGCGAGCAGCTTCTTGGCGCCATCGGGATCGAAGGCCTCGGTCTTCAGCTTCTTGGAGACGCCGAAGAACCCATCTGCCAGGAACTGCGAAGCCGGCACCGCGGCCTTCTCCATCAGTCGATCAACGATCGCCGGACGGTTGATCGCCTTGGAGAGCGCCTTGCGGACGCGCACGTCCTTCAGCGGATTCTTGATCTTCGAGCCATCGTTCGCCGTGATGAACGGCGACTCGTCGCGCCACTGATCCATGTGGAAGAAGATGACGCGGTTCGACAGGCCCTGACCGAGCGAGACCTTCGCATCGCCCTGCAGACGCGCGATGTCCGTGGTCGGCACCTCCTCGATAACGTCGACGTCGCCCGCCAGGAGCGCTGCAACGCGGGCCGGGCCGGTCTTGATCGGCCGGATGGTCACCTTCGCCCACTTCGGCTTGTCGCCCCAGTAGTCGTCGTTGCGCACGACGACGTAACGGTCACCCTTCACGAACTCCGAAAACTTGAAGGGGCCAGTGCCGATCGCGGCCTTGCCGGAGTTGAAATCTTCGGTCTTGGCGCCGGTCGCAGCCTTCTTGGAGATGATTGCGATCGTCGCCATGTCGTTCGGCATGAGCGGATAAGGCTCTTTCGTCGTCACGCGAACGGTATGATCGTCGACCTTGCTGAAGGTCTTGCCGCGAACGTAGAGCGCGAAGCTGCCCGGGCTGTTCTCGACGTTCGGGGCGCGCTCCATGGAGAAGATGACGTCGTCGGCCGTGAACGGCGCGCCGTCATGCCACTTCACACCCGTGCGCAGCTTGAATTCCCAGGTATTGTCGTCGATCGTCTTCCAGCTCGTCGCGAGGCCCGGGATCGGCGTCTGCTTCTCGTCGAAGTGCACCAGCCGGTCGTAGACGTGCGAGGTGAGCGCGTTGTTCGGAGTGAGGTTATGGAAATGCGGATCCATCGCCGAAGGCTCGGCGGAAAGCGCCATCCTTAGGTCCTTGGCCGATGCCGAAAGCGGCGCGGCCAACGCCAGGCCAGCCGCGGCAAGCGCTGCCAGGAACGACTTACGTAGGTACATTCGGGATTCCCTCCTCGCTCGGGGAGGACTTCGCAAGGCCCCCCTTTTTGCGTCTGCACAAACAGTTGCGCCGGGCGGACCCCCGGGGCCGTCCGGTCTTGAGCGCAACCTAGCCATCCGATCCGCATCTGCCAAGCGGAACGGTACCGCGTGGCAGCGCCTCGCCACCCTACCAGCTGCGGCGTGAACCCGTATCGATGTGGAAGTATCCGCCACGATAGAGCTTGAGCCCACCAACAGAGCCATGGCTGCGCAGGAAGGCGAGCACGGCGCGGTTGTTTCGTCCGTGCACGCGGAAGTCGACCGCATTCCCAGAGAGGTGATGCGAGTGACGCGCACCGCCGACGCGCGCATTGTGACGGCGACCGCGGCAGGTCGAGTTGACCGTTACCGGGCCGTAGTTGCTGGCGACCTGATAGATGACCGCCCGGAGACTTGCGTTGAGGCAGCCGGAGTTTGCAGCCCACTTCACGCTTCCGCCGGCAAGGCTCGGCCCGAGGTCCGGCTTCGGCTGGTAGCTGTCGCCGAGGCTTGCGACCTGGACACCACGCGAGCGCTTGGCGGTTGCCCTTGCTTTCGAGCCCCCCGTCTTCCCGGTCCGCGTCTTCGTGGTCTTGGTGCGCGAGATGGCGCGGCTGCCGCCGGTGAGGCTCTTGCGCGGCTCCTGCTGCCGATAGGCGCCAAGACGCATTTTCTTGGGTGCTGCGGAGCGGGGGGCTTCAGACGAAGCCTGTCCCGTGAACTGATAGATTTTATCGGCCGAAGCCGGACGAACAGATGACGCACAGGCGACGATAACGCCAAGCACGATCGTGCTCGCGACCACCGCCGTACGGCGGCAGTTGCCGATGAACGCTCGCATTGCTTGCATACTCCCCTTAAGCGCGGACGTGGGTTGCCGCCTGGTCGATTCGACCGTTCGACATGGTCCGCGCGTGCTCAGCCCCCGCTGAAGCAAATAGGGGTAGGACCAACTTGAGGCGCTGTTAAGGCCTTGTTTATCCTATTGGTTAATCGGTCGCAGGGCGCGCGCTGACTATCTGCCTTCATAAAAGCGCACTGGCTCGCCGACGGACGGTGTCAAAATCTCTCCGTCCCACATGACCGCGTGACCGCGCACAAACGTACCGACCGGCCACCCGCGGACGCTGCCGCCGTCATACGGCGTCCAACCTGCGCGCGACTTTATCCAGTCGTTCGTGATGGTCATCGTCCGCTTCAGATCGACCACCGTCAGATCAGCGTCGTAGCCCACTGCTATCCGGCCTTTGCCGACAATGCCGAAGAGCCGCGCCGGGCCGTGGCTCGTCAGATCGACGAAGCGCTGCAGCGTCAGGCGGCCGGCATTTACGTGGTCCAGCATGACGGGCACCAACGTCTGCACCCCCGTCATGCCCGAGTGGCTCTCGGGATAGTGGTGGTCCTTCTCCTCGCGCGTATGGGGGGCATGATCCGAGCCCAGAACATCGACAGTCCCATCGGCAATGCCCGCCCAAAGCGCCTGCAGGTGCCGGCCATCTCGCACCGGCGGGTTCATCTGGGCATAAGTGCCAAGGCGCTCGTAACAGTCCGGCGCCATGAGGGTTAGGTGGTGCGGCGTGACCTCAACGCTCGCCCAGGCCTTGTGCTCGCCGAGGTAGGCCATCTCTTCGGCCGTCGAGACATGCAGCACGTGAACCCGCTTCCGGTACTTCTCGGCGAGGCGAACGAGGCGGTCCGTCGCGATCATCGCCGCCACCTCGTCGCGCCACACGGGATGAGAGGAGGGATCGTTGGGCCGGCGCAGGCCCGCGCGCTCCCTGAGCCGCGCCTCGTCCTCGGCATGGAAGGCCGCCCGCCGCGAAATAGCGGCAATCACGCGCTCGAGCGTCGCTTCGTCCTCGATCAGCAGGTCGCCGGTCGAGGCACCCATGAAAACCTTGATGCCGGCGGACGACTCGAGATGCTCAAGATGCGGGATGTCGCCGACATTCTCTCTTGTCCCGCCGACGTAGAAGGCGAAGTCGCAGTGCATCCGCCCGCGCGCCCGCGAAACCTTGTCGGCCAGCGTCTCCTCGGTCGTGGTCAGCGGCTTGGTGTTCGGCATCTCGAAGACCGCGGTGACGCCGCCACTGACTGCCGCAAGGCTCCCGGTCGCCAAGTCCTCCTTGTGCTCGAGGCCCGGCTCGCGGAAGTGCACCTGGCTGTCGATCACGCCGGGCAGGACATGCAGCCCCTTGGCATCGATGACTTCGGCAGCCCTCGCCCCCGAGAGGTTGCCGATGGCCGCAATGCGTCCCCCGACGACGCCGATGTCGCGCACACCCTCACCGTCGTGATTGACGACAGTTCCCCCCTTGAGGATAAGGTCGAAGTGATCTGTCATGACGGCCTCCTAGAAACGCTAGCTGCGCCGCCGCACGCGGCTTCCCCGGGCGCGAGATACCGCAGAAGAGTGGGGCACGCCAGCCGCGCGATATTGGGCGGCGACCCTGCAGAGCGGGAGATGCGAGGAAATGAGCACCACTGTTGTCGCACAGCTCCCCGATCGCGGCGTCGTGTCGCTGTCAGGCCCCGAAGCCGTCGACTTCCTCGACAACATCGCCACGAACGACCTTTCCGGCATGCACACGGGCGAAGCTCGCTTCGCCGGGCTGCTGACGCCGCAGGGAAAGATCCTGTTCGAGTTCTTCGCGCTGCAGACTGCCGACGGCTTCCTGCTCGAAACGCGCGCCGATCGAGCGGCGGATCTGCTCAAGCGACTTATGATGTATAAGCTGCGCGCGAAGATCGCGCTCGCCGATGTCTCCGCGGACTACGGCATCGCTGCCGCCTGGGGGCCCGAGGCGCCGACCGTCACCGAGGGATGGGTCTACACCGACCCGCGCAATGCCGAACTCGGCTGGCGAGTGATCGTGCCACGCGCGACGACCAACGGCTTGGCAGGTCAAGTAGTACCTGAAGCGCTCTACCACGAGCGCCGCGTCGCGCTCGGTGTCGCGGAAGGCGGGTTCGATTACCCGCTCGGCGACACCTTCCCCCATGAAGCCAACTACGACCGCCTCCACAGCGTATCCTTCACGAAGGGCTGCTTCGTTGGCCAGGAGGTCGTCGCGCGGATGCAGAACAAGACGGTCGTGCGCAAGCGCGTGACGCTCGTCACGGGCGCAGAACCGCTAACGACAGGCGCTGAAATCCGCGTCGGCACTGCCGTGATCGGCACAGTCGGCTCCGTGGCCGGTCCGCATGGACTCGCGCTGCTGAGGATCGACCGTGCGGCCGAGGCAGCCGACAAAGGCGATCCACTCACCGCCGGCACTGCAACGATTACAGTCGACACGGCCGCGCTCGACCGCTATCGCGCGAGCGCCGCGGCGAGGGCATCCGCACCATGACGAAGGCAGAGGTTGTACGCTGCGGTTGGACCGGCATTTCCGATAGCGAGTACACGCGCTACCACGACGAAGAGTGGGGCGTACCCAAGACCGACGACCGCGCCCTCTTCGAGAAGCTTATTCTCGAGGGCTTCCAGGCCGGCCTCTCCTGGATCACGATCCTCAGGAAGCGCGAGAACTTCCGCAAAGCCTTCCACGACTTCGATGCCGAGCGCATTGCTCGCTTCGGCGCGCGCGATGTCGAGCGGCTCATGGGCGATGCGGGCATCATCCGCAACAAAGCGAAGATCGAAGCGACGATCGAGAATGCGCACGCTTATCTGCGCCTTCAGGAGCGCATGAGCCTCGGCAAGTTCCTGTGGGACTTCCTGGACGGCAAGCCACTGATCCACGAGCGGCGAACCATGCGCGACATCCCGCCCGAGAGCCCCGAGTCGAAGGCCATCTCGAAAGCCCTCAAGAAGGAAGGCTTCCGCTTCGTTGGCCCGACGACCGTCTATGCCTTCATGCAATCCTCGGGCTTCGTGAACGACCACATCGTCGACTGCCATCGGCACGAACCCTGCGCCGCCCTGCAGCGCAAGTTCAAGGCGCCGAAGAAATGAGCGGCGCAACGCACGATGATGACAAGCCCCGCGCATGGCAGCGGATGCTGTCCGGCCGCCGGCTGGATTTGCTCGCGCCCTCGCCGGACGACATCGCCATCGAGGATATCGCCCATGGCCTGGCCCGCGTCGCGCGCTGGAATGGCCAGACGCGCGGCAATCATGCCTTCTCGGTCGCGGAGCACTCGGTCCTCGTCGAGGAGATCACGAGTGCGCTCAATCCGGAGTGGGAGGTGCGTTGGCGCCTCGCCGCGTTATTGCACGATGCGCCCGAGTACGTGATCGGCGATCTCATCAGCCCCTTCAAAGCGGCGATCGGCTTCGACTACAAGACGATCGAGAACCGCCTGCTCGAAGCCATCCATTTGCGCTTCGGATTGCCGGCTTGGCTCCCCCCCGAGATCACGGCGGCGATCAAGCACGCCGATCGCATCGCGGCCTACTACGAGGCGACACTGCTCGCGGGCTTCTCCAAGGAGGAGGCCGATCGCTACTTCGGCATTCCGGCGACCCCGCCTGAACTGGCGGCAGTGCTCTCGCAGCTCGAGCCGTCGCCCGTCGCCACTGCCCAGCAGGCATTCCTCGAGCAGTTCGCCGCGCTCGCTTCAGGCTGAGCCTTTCCCCGCGCTCACTGGCCCCTGAAGCGCGGCTTGCGCTTTTCCATGAAGGCGCGACGGCCCTCGGCGTAATCCTCGCTCTCGAAGCAAGCTTCGACGAAGCGGTCGAGGCGGGCGAGATCCGGGTTCTCGGGGTGCGCGACGAGTTCGTCGATGGCTTCCTTCGCCGCCCGGATCGAGAGCGGTGCGTTGTTCGCCATTTCCTCCGCGACCTTCCGTGTCGCAGCCTCGAGCTCGGCAGCCGGCACGACGGCGTTCGCAAAGCCCATGGCGAGCGCTTCGGCAGCCGAGTAGCGCCGGCCGGTGAACAGCATCTCTTTCGCTTTCGCCGCGCTCACCACCGAGAGCATGGGCCTGATCCAGCGCGGGTTGTAGCCGATCGAGAGCTTCGCCGCGGGGATCGAGAATGTGGCGTCCTCCGACACCCAGCGCATGTCGCAGCAGATGGCCAGCTCGCAGGCGCCGCCGAAGCAATAGCCGTAGACCATCGCAATCGTGGGCTTCGTCGCCCGCCCGACGGCCTCGAAGGCCTCGTGATTGATCTCGTCGTAGCGCCGCGCCTCCGCGCCCGTCCGGTTGCCCTCGAATTCGGAAATGTCCGCGCCAGCCGAGAACGCCTTGGTGCCGGCCCCGCGCAATACGATCACGCGCACGGCCGGATCGGCCTCCGCCTCGCGGATGTGCCGTGGGATCGCCTCCCACATGTCGCGGGTGTAGGCATTCATGCGCGCCGGATTGTCCGCGATGATGGTGAAGATTCCGCCCTCGCTCAGTGTACGCAGCGTCGGGGGCGTCGGCTCGGTCGGCATGTCGGCTCCTGGATGTTCCTCGATTTTGGGCGGCACTCTAACCGCATTTGCCGGAGCCGGCGCTACCACTGCGCGACATGGCAACCCGCGGGCCGTGCATTCCGCGATCTTTCGCTGCCCACAGCCCAGCTCCACAGTCAGGATTGCCAGCCACCGTTATTCTGCCTATTTTTCCGGCTCTCACTGCCCACCTTCTCGCTCCGCTTTCTGCGGTGTGTCCCCGTGAAGACCAATTCGGCGACGTCCGGCTATGGGATTGCTGCGCTTGCGCTCGCCGCGGGCTGGCTGGTGCTGTGCGCTCCCTGGCTGCTCGGCAACTTTGCCATCCCCTATGACGCCAAGGCTCACTTCCAGGCCCAGGTCCAGTTCCTGGCCAACGCATTTCACACCGGGCAGTCGCCCTTCTGGAACCCGCACATATTTGCCGGATCGCCGCAGATTGCCGATCCGCAGAGCCTCGTCCTCTCGCCGGCAGTGCTGATCGCACTTCTCGATCCTTCGCCGAGCTTCAAGCTCGTCGACGGCTACACCTTCGGCCTTCTCGCTCTCGGCGGCTTCTCGATCCTGCTGCTGTTTCGTGACCGCGGATGGCATCCGGCTGGCGCCGTAGTCGCCGCGCTGGCTTTCGCATTCGGCGCCTCCGCCGCATGGCGCGTCCAGCACGTCGGGCAGATCCAGTCCTTCGCCTGCTTTGCTTTGGCCTTATGGCTTCTCGTGCGCGCCCTCGACCGACAGTCAGCGCGTTGGGGCGTCGCGGCCGGCGTTGGTGTTGCTCTCATGATCGTCGAGCCCGATCAGGTCGCGTATCTCGGCGTGCTTATCCTGATCGGCTATGTCTTCCATCACTGGCTCGATGGCGACGAGCGCAAGAAGCGAATTCGCACGAGCGTGCGCCCATTGCTGGCGGCAGGCCTCACGTGCATCCTGCTCGCCGCATTGCCGCTGCTGATGACCATCTTGTTCGTATTGTCATCGAGCCGGTCGAGCATTCCCTTTGCCGAAGCGACGCGCGGCTCCCTGCATCCGGCTTCGCTGTTGACGCTGCTCTTTAGCGATCTCTATGGCGCCTTCGACAAGGCCGTCGAGTACTGGGGTCCATTCAGTTGGACGTGGGACCCCAACGAAGTGACGCTCTCGCAGAACATGAGCCAGCTCTATATCGGCGCGCTGCCGATTGCGTTGCTGCTCGGGCTCGGGTTTTCGCGGCGCCTGCTCCTCGATCGCGAGATTCGCTTCTATACGATCGCGACGGTTTTCATCGCGCTCTACGCGCTCGGCTCGAACACCCCCTTCTTCCGGCTGCTGTACGAGGTGCTGCCGGGTGTCGCGCTCTTCCGTCGTCCGGCCGATGCGACCTTCCTCGTCGGCGGGCTGCTGGCGATCCTCAGCGGTTATCTCGTCCACCGCTGGATGACCAATACCGCGCTCACCATGCCTGAGCGCCCGCGCCTTCACCTCAAGGTGTCGCTGCTGCTGGCGCTTACGGCCGCAGCAATCGCAGTCGCCGTCTCGCAGGGCAGGCTCGACGTCGCGCTCCGCCCGATGGCGATCAGTATCGCATGGCTCGGAGCAAGCGTCGGCATTCTGCTGCTGGTCACGCGCTTGGGCCACCAGCGCTCGTCAGCCGTCGTGACGGCGCTCGCGGCCATCCTGATCGCCGACCTCGCGCTCAACAACGGCCCGAACGAGTCGACAGCGCTTCCGCGCGAGAACTTCAAGATGCTCGATCCGGATGCTCCGGGCGAGACCATCCGCCTCATAAAATCACTCGCCCAGCAGCCCCCTGGCTCGACGCGACGCGACCGGGTGGAACTCGCCGGCCTCGGTTTCGAATGGCCCAACACGGCCATGGTGCACGGCTTCGATCACACGCTCGGTTACAATCCCCTGCGCCTCGCCGACTTCACCCGTGCCGTCGGAGCCGAGGACTCGATCATCGGCCCCAACCAGCGCCGTTTCACGCCGCTCTTCCCCTCTTACCGCTGCCGCCTCGCGAACCTTCTCGGCCTGCGTTACATTGTCTCCCCGGTGCCGATTGACCGGATCGACCGCACCGTCAAGACGACCGACCTCCGCTTCATGGGGAGGACACCGGACGGGTACGTATACGAGAACACCGAAGCCCTGCCGCGCGTCCTCTTTGTCCACAACTGGCAGATCGCCGACTTCGGCCGGATCATGCGCGACGGAGCGTGGCCGGCGGCCGACCCGCGCTACACGGTGCTCCTCGACCAGCGGCCGATCGTGCCACCGGAACCGGTGCTCAACGCCCCGGAAGAATGGAAGGCGCCTCGCGTTCGCATCGTGCGCTACGAGAATACGATCATCGATATCGAAGTCGAAGCGAGCGATTTCGGCTTTGTCGTGCTGAACGACATCTGGCACCCGTGGTGGTTCGCCACCATCGACGGCCTTCCGGCTCGTATTCTCAAGGCCAATGTGCTGTTCCGCGCGGTGGCCGTCGGTCCGGGCCGCCATGCCATCCGCTTCGAGTTCGCTCCCGTCGCCGGCGCCCTCCAGGAGCTACGGAACAAGCTCAGCGCCTATCGCAGCAGCGCGGCCCCGACACAGTAGCCCTCCGTGCCCGGCTTATTGCTCTGAGCATAATGCTGACCACTTTATCCTTGTGGTTCAGCGGGTAGACGCCGCCCGAACATCGAGGCTAGGATGCGCCAACTTTTGAAGAAGGCGGGCGGCACTCATTCACGAGCGCGTTCGTCGTGGGGAGACCGGAGGGATTATGGCGGTTGAAGACCCGGCCGAGCGGTCGGCGGGTGAAACGGGTCAGGGCGGACGCTTCAATAGAGAGGTCCTCGCCGGGCTATTCCTGATCATGGCTGCAGCCATCGGCTACTACGCCGCACTTCCTCTCGATGCTGGATCGATGTCGGGCGTGGGTTCAGGCCTCGTGCCTAAGGCTGTCTCTGTCGGCCTGGCGGCTTTCGGTGCCTATCTCATTCTGACCGGCCTGGTCGGCCATCACGAGCGCGTCGAAGGCTTCTCCCTACGCGGCACCATCTTCGTTCTCGGGGCCATTCTCGCCTTTGCGGCAACCGTACGTCCCCTCGGTCTTCTCGTTGCTGGCCCGCTGGCGATGCTGATTTCGTCCCTAGCGGACCCCGATACGCGCCCGATCGAGATTGTGGTGTTCACGACAATCATGACTGCGGGCTGCTACCTGCTCTTCAAGGCGGCGCTGCGCCTGCCAATTCCCGTCCTCCCACCGCTGCTCGGCTACTGAGGCGTCCAGTATGTGGGATCTCATTTCCAACCTTCAGCTCGGGCTCAGCGTTGCAGGCTCACTCAAGAACGCGGGCCTCTGCTTTCTCGGCTGTCTCATTGGCACCCTGATCGGCGTCCTCCCGGGCGTCGGCCCGATCGCGACCATCGCGATGCTGCTGCCGCTAACATTCGGCCTCGACCCCGTCGGTGCACTGATCATGCTCGCCGGGATCTACTACGGCGCCCAATACGGCGGCTCGACCACCGCGATCCTGGTCAACATCCCTGGCGAAGCGACGGCCGTCGTGACCGTCCTCGATGGCCATGAGATGGCAAAGCAGGGCAGGGCCGGCATTGCGCTCGGCATTGCCGCGATCGGCTCCTTTATCGCCGGCACCGTCGCGACGATCATCATCGCTGCTGCCGCAAAGCCGCTGACAACGCTCGCGCTACTCTTCGGCCCTGCCGATTACTTCGCGCTCATGGTGCTCGGGCTCATGTTCGCCGTTGTGCTCGCGCGCGGCTCGGTGCCGAAGGCGATCGCGATGATCCTCTTTGGCATCCTGCTCTCGGTCGTCGGCACCGACATCGAGACCGGCGAGGAGCGGCTGACCTTCGGCTGGATGGAGATCGCGGACGGTATCGACTTCGCCGTGATTGCCATGGGCATGTTCGGCTTCGCGGAGATCCTCCGCAATCTTGAGCAGAAGGAAGCACGCGCGGTCGTCAGCGAAAAGATCGGCCGCCTGCTCCCCAACATGGCCGACTTCAAGGCCTCGATCAGGCCGATACTGCGCGGCACAGGCATTGGATCGCTGCTCGGATTCTTGCCCGGAAATGGCGCCGTGCTCGGCCCCTTCGCGTCCTATTCCATCGAGAAGAAGATCGCCAAGGATCCATCGCGCTTCGGACAGGGCGCCATCGAAGGCGTGGCAGGTCCTGAATCCGCCAACAACGCCGGCGCCCAGACAGCTTTCATTCCACTTCTGACTCTCGGCATCCCGCCCAATGCCGTGATGGCACTCATGATCGGCGCGATGACCATCCATGGCATCGTACCGGGACCGCAGATCATCACGAAACAGCCAGAGCTCTTCTGGGGCATGATCGCCTCGATGTGGATCGGCAATCTGATGCTGCTGATTATCAACCTGCCGCTGATCGGGATCTGGGTGAAGCTGCTCCAGGTGCCCTACCGGCTGATGTTCCCAGCGATCATCATCTTCTGCTGCATCGGTATCTACTCGATCAACAACTCGCCGACTGAGGTCGTCCTGACGGCCGTGTTCGCGCTCTTCGGCTACACCCTGATCAAGCTCGGCTTCGAGGCTGCGCCGCTGCTCCTTGGCTTCGTTCTCGGGAGGCTCATGGAAGAGAAGCTTCGCCAGGCAATGGTCATTTCCCGCGGCAGCCTCTGGACGTTCGTCGAGCGCCCCGTCTCATTGACGCTCCTGGTGCTCACGCTCGTTCTACTTGTCATCTCAGCGCTCCCGGCCATCAGCAAGCGCCGCGAAACCGTTTTCACCGAATGACGACAAAACTGCTGCGGCCACATGGCCGACAACCCAAAGCAGACCATCTAGCAAGTGCAACTGGAGGAATGAACTGATGAAAATTACACGTCGCACCGCGATCGCCGCGGTCGCTGCTCTTGGCGTAACGGCGCTTCCCGCCGTCGCGCAGCAGTATCCGACGAAGCCCATCACCGCGATCGTTCCTTTTGCGGCCGGCGGACCGACGGACGTCGTCACGCGTCTTGTGACCGAGCACATGTCGCGCACGCTTGGCCAGCAGATTGTCGTCGAGAACATCGGCGGCGCCGGCGGCACCATCGGCATGTCCCGCGCCGCGGCAGCGGCTCCCGACGGCTACACGATCGCAGTCGGTAACATGGGGACGCAGTCGGCCGCTCCCGCGCTCTATGCCAACCTCAAGTACGATCCGGCGTCGAGCTTCACCCAGATCAGCGTGGTCAACTTCACACCGCAGACCATCGTCTCGAAGAAAACTCTCGAGCCGAAGGATCTCAAGGAGCTCCTCTCCTACCTCAAGACCAACAGCGAAAAGATGAACTACGGTCATGCGGGCGTCGGCTCGATCTCGTATGTGTCGGGCTTCGTCTTCAATGCGCAGTTCGGTTTCAAGCCCGCGCTCGTCGCCTACAAGGGTACAGGCCCCGCGCTCAATGACCTCGTCGGCGGACAGATCGACTACATGGTCGATCAGTCGCTCAACGTGATCCCGCAGATCACGGCGGGCACGATCAAGGCCTACGCCGTCGCGCACCCGGAGCGCATCGCCGCACTTCCTGACGTGCCTACGACGAAAGAGCTCGGCGTCGACTTCATCTTCAGCGCCTGGAACGCGATGGTTGCGCCCAAGGGCCTGCCGAAGGACATCCAGGACAAACTGATGGATGCCCTGAGCAAAGCTCTCGACGATCCGGCGATCATCAAGCGCTATGAGGATCTGGGCTCGACCGCGCCGAAGGGCGCGGACCGCGGTTCTGCCGCTCTCCAGAAGCTCGTCGAATCTGAGGTTGCCCGCATTACGCCGGTACTTAAGGCAGCGGCGAAGTAAGATTCGTGTCCGCGCCGCCTTGAGCCAAGGCAGGTTTGGCACTGAAAAAAAACTTAGGGGCGCCGATAAGTCGGCGCCCCTAATTGCATTGTACTGGCAGCTTTTACTGCCAAATGCTTCGCCTTGCGCCCGCTGAGCGCGTATAAGACAGGCGATGTGCAGTCGCGCTTGGCGGAGCAGCGGCGGCATCCCTCGCGCTCACGATGGGTGCGCGATGCCCCGCAAGTTGCACATGCGGTTGAGATACCGGATCGAAAGACAACCATCTCATTGTTGGGGCGTTGTTTGGTTCGAGGAGGCGGGCAATATGGTGGAGCTGGTATTCCTTCTGGCTTGCGTGGTCGCGGTGTTCGTCCTTGCGATGCATCGTGCTTCGATCGTGGCTTGGGCGCTCACGGCAGCTCTTGCCGCCGCGATCTGGCAGACCGGCCTCGTCGACGGTGAGCTGCATATGCCGAAGCTTGGCTGGCTCGGCCTGCTCGGCTGGGTGCCAGCGATTGTGCTCGGCTGGCTGTCTGTGCCATCGCTGCGGCGCACGTGGCTGACAGGCCCCATCTACGAGCAGATCAGGAAGGTGCTTCCCCGCGTCTCCGAGACCGAGCAGCAGGCGCTCGAAGCCGGCACGGTCGGATTCGACGCCGAGCTCTTTTCAGGCCAGCCGAACTGGGATCGCCTCCGAGCGGTGGCGCCGGTCGAGTTGACGGCTGAAGAGCGTGCCTTCCTCGACGGGCCGACGGCCGAGCTCTGCGGCATGATCAATGACTGGCAGGTGCGGCACGCCGAGCGCGAGATCCCAGAAGAGATCTGGGACTTTTGCAAGCGCCACGGGTTCCTTGGGATGCTGATTTCCAAGGAGCATGGCGGCCTCGGCTTCTCGCCGCAGGCGCAGTCGCTCATCCTCGGCAAGATCGCCTCGCGCTCGCCGGACGTTTGCACGATCGTCATGGTGCCGAACTCGCTCGGCCCCGGCGAGCTCATCGAGAAGTACGGCACGCCCGAGCAGAAGCACCACTACCTCCCGCGCCTCGCGAAGGGCCTCGAAGTGCCCTGCTTCTCTCTCACTGGGCCGACTTCCGGCTCTGACGCAGCGACCATGCGCGATATCGGGTGGGTGGCGCGGGGCGTGCACCAAGGGAAGGAAGTGCTCGGCATTCGCTTATCTTGGGACAAGCGCTACATCACGCTCGGACCCAAGGCGTCGCTCGTCGGCCTCGCGTTCCGCCTGTTCGATCCCGAGAACCACCTCGGCAAGGGCGAGGACATCGGCATCACGGTGGCCCTCATTCCCGCAAATCATCCGGGCGTTCACATCGGGCGGCGACATCTCCCTTCCGGTGCAGCCTTCCCGAACGGTCCCAACTGGGGCAAGGACGTCTTCATCCCGATGGACTGGGTCATCGGCGGCGAGCGGATGGTCGGCCAGGGCTGGCGGATGCTCATGGAGTGCCTCGCCGCCGGCCGCGCAATCTCGCTCCCATCTTCAGGTGCTGCAGGCGCCAAGATGATGCTGCGTGTGACGACGGCCTACGGCCGCATCCGCAAACAGTTCGGGCTTCCCGTCGCGAAGATGGAGGGCCTCGAGGAGCCGCTCGCGCGCATGGTCGAGACCGCCTACGTCAACGAAGCGGGGCGCGCCGTCACCGCAGCCATGGTCTCGGCCGGCGAGAAGCCGTCGGTCATCTCGGCGATCATGAAATACCAATCGACAGAGCGCCTGCGCCAGTCGGTCAACGACGCCATGGACCTGCACGGCGGGCGCGGCATCTGCGACGGGCCTGCGAACTATCTCCAATCGGCCTACCAGATGGTCCCGGTCGGCATCACCGTCGAAGGCGCCAATATCCTCACGCGCTCGCTGATTACGTTCGCCCAGGGCGCGCTGCGCTCGCACCCTCATCTCTACGATGAGATCAAGGCCGCCCAGAATCCCGATCCGCGCAAAGGCCTCATTGCCTTCGATACCGCATTCGGTAGTCACGTCGCCTTCTCGCTGTCGAATGCCTTCGGCGCCTTCTTCCACAACATCACCGGCGGCCTCTTCGCGACAGTCCCGGAGAAGGCCTACGGCACGGCTGAGTGGTACCGCCAGCTCGGGCGCTCCGCGCGCAACTTTGCCCTCGTTGCCGACGTGACGGTCGCTGTCCTCGGCGGCGGCCTCAAGACGAAGCAGAAGATCACAGGTCGCCTCGCCGACGCGCTCTCCGAGCTCTACCTACTCTCTTGCGTGCTCAAGCGTTACAAGGACGACGGCAAGCCAGCCGGCGACCGCCTGATCGTCGAACTCTGCGCCCGCAACTGCCTCTATCGCTTCCAGCAGGCCATTGCCGGCACCATCCAGAACTTCCCAAATGGCTTTGTGCGCTTCATGCTCTGCGCACTCGTCTTCCCGTTCGGCAAGCCGTACAAGCCCGCAAGCGACCGCCTTGGCCATCAAGTCGTGGGGCTCGCCATCGAGCCCGGCGAGGTGCGCGACCGCCTCACGCGCGAGATCTATGTCTCGCGCGACGTCAAGGATCCAACGGGGCTCCTGGAAGTTACTCTCGAGAAGGTCGTCGCGTCGGAAGAAGCCGAGCGCAAGCTCGAGCGCGCCATCCGGACCGGCACGGTGCGACGCTATCACGGCATCGACTGGCTTGCTGAAGCCGAGAAGGTGGGCGTGCTCACCAAGGCCGAGGCCGATCAGCTCCGCGAGGTCGAGGCTCTGACGGCGCGCGTGATCGCCGTCGACCATTTCGATCCCGCAGAGCTCAAGCCGCACTACATGAAGCCCGGCCATAATGCCGCCGCTGCCCAGCGCAGTGCCGCCGCAGAGTAAGCAGAGCGGGAGTTCTCCCATGACCGATATGAGTACCCTCAAGGACTGGCGTTTCTCGATCGACGAGCAGCAGATCGCCTGGGCAATCTTCGATCGCGAAGGCGAAAGCCAGAACGCACTCGGCCGCCGGCCGCTCGAGGAACTCGGCCTCATCATCGAACGCGTCGAAGCGGGCGCGCGCGATAAATCGATCGCCGGACTTGCGATCCTATCCGGCAAGGAAAAAGGCTTCATCGTCGGCGCCGACGTGCGCGAATTCGAGCAATTCGCGACCGAGGCCGAGGTGCGCGAAGGCATCCGCCCCGTGCTCGAGATGCTCGACCGCATCGAGAAAATGCCGGTACCGGTCGTGTGCGCAATTCACGGCTTCTGCCTCGGCGGCGGGCTCGAGTTGGCGCTCGCCTGCCACTATCGCATCGCGACGCGCGACGACAGTATCGGCTTTCCCGAGGTGCGCCTCGGGATCTTCCCGGGCTTCAACGGCACAGCCCGCTCGATCCGCCAGGCCGGCGCCATGGCCGCGATGCCCATGATGCTTTCTGGTTCCATGGTCCGAGCCAGTGCCGCGCGCGCCATGGGCCTCATCGATGAGCTGGTCGCGAGCCCGGCTAACCTCTCCTGGGCAGCTCGCAAGGCCATCACGCAGAGGCGCCGCTCGAAACCCATGGGTGGATGGCGCAATCTTGCGCGGCTCTGGCCGGCGCGAAACCTGCTTGTCTCGAAGATGCGTGCCGAGACGGCGAAGAAAGTGCGCGAGGATCACTATCCCGCACCTTTCCGTCTGATCGATCTCTTCGAGCAGCAAGGCGGCAATCTCGACGCCATGAAGGCCGCCGAGACACGCGCCTTCGCGCCGCTGATGGTCTCCGACACCTCGCGCAATCTGCGCCGCGTGTTCAAGCTCATGGAAATGCTGAAGGCGCAGGCGCCCAAGGACATTTCCTTCAAGCCACAGCGCGTGCACGTCATTGGCGCGGGCGTCATGGGTGCCGACATCGCGGGCTGGTGCGTTGCGCAAGGCATGGAAGTCACGCTGCAGGATCTCTCGGCCGATCAGCTCGCCAAGGGTATCGCGGCCCAGGGGAAGCTCTTCTCCCGCCGCTTCCGCACCAAAGCGCTCAAGGATGCCGCCAAGGCGCGCCTGATCGCCGATCCGAATGGCGACGGCATCTCACGCGCAGACGTGATCATCGAGGCCATCGTCGAGAAGGTCGAGGTCAAGCAGAGCCTCTTCCGCAGCCTCGAAGGCAAGATGAAACTCGGCGCCGTCATGGCAACCAACACCTCCTCGATCATGATCGAGGATATCGCCGCCGGCCTCAGCGACCCAGGCCGCCTCATCGGCATTCACTTCTTCAATCCTGTCGCGCAGATGCCGCTCGTCGAGGTGATCCGCGGCAAGCAATCGCGCGAGGATGAAGTGCGCAAAGGCTGCGCGTTCGTCACCGCGATCGACAAGTTCCCGCTCATAGTGAAGAGCAACCCGGGCTTCCTCGTGAACCGCGTGCTCGCGCCATACATGATGAGCGCCATGCAGCGCCTCGAGCGGGGCGAGGCCCCCGAGCTGCTCGACGAGGCGGCGCGCACATTCGGTATGCCCATGGGCCCGATCGAACTCGCCGACACGGTGGGACTTGATATCTGCGCACACGTTGGGCGCATTCTCGGCTTCTCGGCCGAGGGTTCGCGCCTCGAGCGGCTGGTTGCGGCCGGCAAGCTCGGCAAGAAATCAGGCGAAGGCTTCTACGTTTGGCAGGACGGCAAGCCCGTGAAGACCGAGAAGCCCTATGACAAGCGCGAGCTCGAGCGTCTCGGGCGCGAGCTGGTCGAGCCGCTGATCCGCGAATGCGAGAAGTGCCTCGATGAGGGCATCGTCGAGAGCGCGGATTTGGTCGATGCCGGCGTCATCTTCGGCACCGGCTTCGCTCCCTTCCGCGGCGGGCCGCTGCACTATCGAGCTTCCTCGGGCGCGCAGCCTGCCTCGGCAAGGGAGGCAGCCGAATAGCATCCTTTTTGATTTGCAGCGAGCGCAAGACGTGGCAGCGTTGCGTGCGGCTTACAGCTCGGCTATTGCTGCGCTGCATTTTGCCCGAGCGGGCGTTCTCTCGCGTGCTCGGCACTAGGGGCCCCGTAGCTCAGCTGGATAGAGCATCCGCCTTCTAAGCGGATGGTCGCAGGTTCAAGTCCTGCCGGGGTCGCCATTCACATACCCGACGATTGATTTTCCTGACTTCACCTTTGAGCAGGACGAAGCCGAAGCGTCACAGCCAGTGCACGCGCTTGCGCTGGCCACGTCATTCAACAGCACTGTCTAGTCGGATGCCCCGTGACGCACGCGTCACGAGGCATATGCGACTACTAACTGAAGCCGCAATCAAGACAGCAGCCAACCGCCATCGACGTCGACTGTCGTGCCAGTGACGAAGTCGTTCTGAATGACGAACAGGATGCCTTGAGCCACTTCATCGGCCGTGCCGGCACGCGGGATGAGATTCTTCGCGGTCTGCTTGCGATAGGCCTCTTCGCGCTCCGCGCCCTTCAGCTCCGACATGGGCGTATCGATCGTACCGGGGGCCACGACGTTCAGTCGGCGCGGGGCGATCTCCGGCGCGACCGCGCGGACCAAAGCCTCGACCGCTCCGCCGACGGACGCAATCGCGACCTGCCCAGGCTTCGATTTGCGGGCCGGCGATCCGCTGACCAGCACGATCGTGCCGTCCGCGCTCATGTGTGGCGTGCCGAGCTGCAGGACATTGGCATAGCCCCAGAGCTTGGCGAACGAGGCCTTGTAGCCCTCCATGTCCATCTCGAGAAATGTGCCTCTGGCGCGCGTGCCGCCGGTTGCGGCGTTGACCAGAATGTCGAACGGCGCGAGGGACTCGAAGAGCTTGCTCAATGCGGCGCGGTCGAGGACATCACACTGCTTGAGCGTGATGCCCTTGGGAACATCGCCCGCGCGGTCGGGATTGCGACTGATCGCGACGACCGTCGCGCCCAGAGCGGCAAGTTGCTTTGAAGCTGCAAGACCGATGCCCGACGTGCCGCCGAACACCAGTGCCTTCTTTCCAGATACATTCATGACCGTGTTATCCTCTTTGCGCCGACGCTGTCGCTCGTGCAGGGGTTGGATGAAGAAACATAACCGGCGCACCCGAATGTCGCCAGCCAAAGGAGTGAGACGATGCCGAGATTGCCGTTCCCCTCAGACACCGATGCGTACAGTGACGAGACGCGTGCCGCCGTTCGCCATATCCTCGCAACCAGGAAAAGCATGCCGCCGCCGAGCACCTATCTGTCATACGCGGGACAGGCAGGCGTGCGGCTCTCGGACCTCCTCGACCACCTGCGGAACCACACGTCGCTGACGCAGGCAGAGTCGGAACTCGCGATCTGCACGGCTGCCCGCGCAGCCAACGCCGACTACATCTGGAATGCGCACGTCAAGCTCGGCCTTGCTGCCGGCACCCGTCAGGAAGCAATCGACGTCGTCGACACCTACGGCCCACTCGACGGTCTCACCGCTGACGAGGCCCTGATCATCCGCTTCGGGCGTGAGCTCCTTGAATCGCCGGCAGTCAGCGACGAGACTTTCAATGCCGTGCGCGCCCGCTTCGGGGAGAAAGGTTTGGTCGAGCTGGTCGCGATCATGAGTGCCTACCTCATGAACGCCACGATCCTCCGTGCGATGGAACACAAGGCCGCGCCGGACGCTCGGCACTTGGCACCGCGCCGAACGCCGCAAAAAAGCTGAGGCCATTGCACCGGATGCGGATCAGGCCGGAGCTGCTGTCGGCCGGTTCGCGTCGAGGAACATCCGCACGTGGCGCACCGCGAGCGGGATCTGCTCCGGCTTTTCCTTCCACGGGTAGAGGCTGACCTGAGCGTTTCGCGCGAGCATCGCCGACTCCATGGCCACCGCATACGGATGGGTTGGCACATCGTCCGGCAGGATCAACACGGGCGTCTCGCAAGCACGTACAAAATCGCGAGTGACGGTGAACACGAAGTCGGGGTTGGTGCGGTACATTCTGGTCAGATAAGCATCAACCTCCGCCACCGTAATCTCGGGCCTGCGAGCGATCAGCGCCGGCCCCCAGCCCTTCATGTTGGTCTCGTAAAATAGATCCCGCATCTCCGGGCGTGAGCCACTTGGCTGCGCGAGAACGGCCGCGACAACGCGCTTCGGCGCGCGCTTCAGCAGGTTCCAGATGAAGGGACCACCAATGCAGAAGCCGAGGACCATGAACCTGTCGAACCCTAAGTGATCCATCAGCCCGAGCTGGTCATCCGCATGGGCATCCCAGGGACGCTCTTTGTCCAAGGGGCCGGTGGAGCAGCCCTTGTTCGAATTCCGCAGATCCATTGCAATGCAACGGTAGCCGTTCTTGAACTCCTCGATGGGGTTGAAGGGGGAGTTCTCTCGGAGATTGATGATGGATGAGTTCAATCCTCCACCCGAGATGAGCAGCAGAGGAAAGCCGGAGCCGACTTCTTCATAATGAATGCGGACTGGTCCGTTCTCATAGAAAGGCATGGCGATTTTCCCGTGCTGCGCGGTCCGGCAATGTCTCAGGATACACGCAAAGAGGATCCTTTGGGGATCTGATGAGACGGCCGTCTGCGGCGCGAGAGCGAAGGCGTAAGGTTCCCGCACGCCAGCTTTCAGCAGTTCTGCCGATACCAACGGCAGCGAGTGCCACAGACACTTCGAATAGTCCTGAGACAGTGCGAATTGCCATCGCGACGAGGCATTTCAGCATTTTGCGGCCCGGTGTGGCACTGGGGCGCGCGTAATCGGCAGCTCATTGTGGCTGCCGCGAAGAGTGCCACTTCATTTTCGGCCTGCAGTCACATCTCCCGCAAGGAGGCGAACATGTGCGCAGCATCATTCCCGCCCAGTCGACGCGGATTTCTCGCCGCTTCCGCAGCCACCGGCGCTTCCAGCCTGCTCTCGGCACCCTTGGCCGCGCCAGGCGACACATTTCCGAGCCCATCAACGAAGCAAGGAATTCCAGAAATGGGTACGACCGCAAGCACAAGCATCAAGCCATTCCGCGTGAACACATCAAACGACGCGCTCGCCGAGCTTCGGCGACGCATTGCAGCAACTCGATGGCCCGATCGGGAAACGGTAGCGGATGCGTCCCAAGGCGTGCAACTTGCGACTGCTCAGGCGCTCGCGCGCCATTGGTCGACCGAGTACGATTGGCGCAAGTGCGAGGGCAGGCTGAACGCGCTGCCGCAGTTCGTGACCGAGATCGACGGGCTGGACATCCATTTCATTCATGTCCGCTCGAAGCACGAGAATGCGCTGCCGCTCATCGTCACGCATGGGTGGCCTGGCTCAGTCATCGAGCTCCTGAAGATTATTGATCCACTCACCAATCCCACGGCACATCGGGCGAACGCATCAGACGCTTTCCACCTCGTCATTCCGTCGATGCCCGGCTACGGATTCTCGGGCAAGCCGACCACCACCGGATGGGATCCCGTCCGCATCGCACGTGCGTGGATTGTGCTGATGAAGCGCCTCGGATATGCGCGATTTGCGGCTCAAGGCGGCGACTGGGGAGATGCAGTCTCGGAGCAGATGGCTCTTCTGGCACCTCCCGAGTTGCTCGCCATTCACACCAACATGCCTGCCACAGTTCCAGCCGACATTTCCAAGGCACTGAAGTATGGCGAGCCGGCTCCATCCGGCCTCTCGGCCGAGGAACAGCACGCATTCGACCAGCTCGACTTTTTCTTCAAGCACGGCCTCGGCTACGCCACCGAGATGGCGAACCGCCCGCAGACGCTCTATGGCATCGCGGATTCTCCCATCGGATTGGCAGCCTGGATGCTCGATCATGATGATCGAAGCTACGCGCTCATCTCACGCGTATTCGACGGGCAGTCCGCAGGCCTCACGCGTGACGATATTCTCGATAACATTACGCTCTACTGGCTGACGAACACCGCCGTCTCTTCAGCCCGTCTCTACTGGGAGAACAAACTCGCATTCTTCGACGTCAAGAATGTCGCCATCCCCGTGGCCGTGAGCGCCTTCCCCGACGAAATCTATCAGGCGCCGCGAAGCTGGACCGAGCGCGCATTCCCCAAGCTCATCCACTACAACAAGCTCGACAGAGGCGGGCACTTTGCTGCCTGGGAGCAGCCAGAGATCTTCAGCGCCGAGCTTCGAGCCGCTTTCAAGTCACTACGGGAGGCGTCGCAGTCGCGCTAGCACGCGACGACACACATCTCTCGTGCCTGCATCAGGCGTACGACCTGGGAGAGAGAAATGTCGCAGGAAGTGGACCAATATCGGCGACAGCTCCTGGCCACGTTGGCCGCAGCCTTCGGCACCGCACAGGTCATAGCGATAGCGTCAGCACGTGGGCAGCCCGGCCGTCCGCCCAAGTCGCGCTCGCTCGCCGGCGGGCCAGGCCCGAGCGCATCATTCCAGTCACCCAAGCAGATCGACGCCGGCGATCTAAGTGTGGGGTACGCCGAGGACGGCCCGGTTGATGGTCCCGCCGTTGTTCTGCTGCATGGCTGGCCGTACGACATCTACAGCTATGTCGACGTGGCGCCACTGCTCGCCTCTTCAGGATACCGGGTAATCGTTCCATATCTGCGCGGCTACGGCACGACGCGTTTTCTTTCGGATGCCACGCCGAGGAACGGCCAGCAGACGGCGCTCGCCGTCGATGTCATTGCCTTGATGGATGCGCTTAGCATCGAGAAGGCGACGATCGCCGGCTATGATTGGGGAGCGCGGACGGCCAACATCGTGGCGGCGCTCTGGCCTGAGCGATGCAATGCCATGGTTTCTGTCAGCGGATATCTGATCGGCAGCCGTGAAGCGAACAGAACGCCACTGCCTCCAAAGGCCGAGCTCGAATGGTGGTATCAGTACTATTTCGCGACTGATCGCGGCCGTGCCGGATACGAGAAGTATCGGCGCGAGTTCGCAAAGCTCATCTGGCAACTCGCGTCACCGCAGTGGCAATTCAGCGATAGCACCTTCGAGCGCTCGGCAGCAGCTTTCGACAATCCGGATCATGTCGGCATCGTGATCCATAACTATCGCTGGCGCCTGGGTCTGGCGGAGGGCGAACAGAAATTTGACGGGCTCGAAAGTCGGCTCGCTGAGGGGCGGCCCATCTCCGTGCCGACCATCACGCTCGAAGGCGACGCCAACGGTGCGCCACACCCGGAGCCGGCGACCTATGCCAAGAAGTTCGTGGGGAGATACGCGCACCGGACGATCACCGGCGGCATTGGGCACAATTTGCCACAAGAGGCACCGGCGGCCTTTGCGGAAGCCGTGATCAGTGCAGCCGATGGCTGAGAGTGTGGCCCTGACAGCCGTCGGAATTCGGCAACGACAACAAGAGCATAGGAATTGAAGTCTGCGAGCCTCCCCGGATGGAGCCCGACAGGCCTCGCCTAGCCAGTTGCACTCGCGCAACGCGTGGCGCCCAAAGTCGCACCTTCGCACACACGGTCGGTACGACCGCTCCCACAAGCTGTTAACAATTTGTGAATAAGCTGTGGGGAGTAGGTGTAGTGCGTGGTTGTTTGCGTTCTCTTTTTGTCGCGTTCTCAATTCTCGGCGGCCTCGTCGCCGCAACACCAGCCAGCGCCGGCGGCTTCATGAAAGAAGCGCCCGAGGGCGTGGCGGTAGACTGGTCCGGCCTCTACCTCGGTCTACACGGCGGCTACGGCTGGTCGAGGCAGGACACCGGCCTCGACTCCGACATCAAGGTCGACGGCTGGCTGGCCGGCGGCCACGCCGGACTGCAGAGACAGTTCGATCGCTGGGTGATCGGGATCGAAGCCTCGTTTACCGGCGGCAGAATGGATGGCAGCACGACCGTCGACACCGGGGTCGTTGGTCTCGCGAGCATCAAGGCCAGCGTTAGCGACATCCTCCTGCTCACCGGACGCCTCGGCTATGCCTGGCAAGATCGCCTGTTCTATGTGAAGGGCGGCTACGCCTCGGCCGATTTCGACCTCAAGGTCGACACGATCGGAGGTAGCTTCTCGAGCGGGTCACGGCTGCACGGATGGACAGTCGGCGCCGGCTTCGAGCGCAAGCTGACCCACAATGTGAGCTTTGGCCTCGAGTACAACTACATCGACCTCGGCGGAAAGACGTTCGACTTCGGCGGCTCCGCGCCACCCCCGCCAAGCCTGACCGCCGCGGCAACGAAGTACTATTGCCCGCCGACAGCCAAACTTGACCCGGACGGCATTCACACCGTCATGGCGCGGCTGACCTTCTCGCTCGGCGGCGAGCCGGAGCGCGTCTCCTACAAGTAATTTCGAATAGCTCGGCAAAATCTCGAGCATGAAAAAGCCAGCGGCGCGTGAAGCGCCGCTGGCCTTTGCTTTTGTCTCGGCGGGCCTACTTCTCGACAATGTAAACGATTGCGCCGCTGGCAGGATCAACGATGGCAACGTCATCGTCGTAGACGAAGTAGCGATACTCCCTGAAATCGGGAACCCGCTCGACGACGACGCTCGGCAGCGGCAGGAGGGAAACACCCTGCGGCACGGCCATGCCGATGCGGATGTCGCCAATGCCGAGCCTGATGGACGCACCGCGGTCGATGTGATCGCGCACGTAAATGCGATCCGCGGACGACAGGTTCACACGGCGATCGCGCACGACTGCCGTACTACTTCCGCCGCCGGAGATAACGGCAACGACCGCAAAGGTCGCCGGATTCACGATGACGATATCATCACCCGCGTAGACGTAACGGTAGCTGCGATAGGCCGGCACTACCTCGACGACATCGACCGGCAAAGTATGCAGCACCACGCTACGCGGCACACTTGCGCCGACACGAATGTCGAAGTTTACGTTCGTTACGCGATTGCGATCCGCACCGGAGCGCGTGAAGCGCTCGCGAACGTTCGTGCGCTGCTGCTCGGAGAGCTGCGTTCCGCCACGGGCATCCTTGCCACGATCGGCCTGACCTTGGCGCGCGCGATCCTTGTCCTGACTGCGCTGCTCCTGACCGGTGCGCTGGCGATCCTTGTCCTGACCGCGCTGTTCCTGACCAGTGCGCTGCCGATCCTTGTCCTGACCGCGCTGTTCCTGACCAGTGCGCTGGCGATCCTTGTCCTGACCGCGCTGTTCCTGACCAGTGCGCTGGCGATCCTTGTCCTGACCGCGCTGTTCCTGACCAGTGCGCTGGCGATCCTTGTCCTGGCCACGCTGCTCCTGACCAGTGCGCTGGCGGTCTTGCTTCTGTTCGTCGGCGCCCTGCTGGCGTTCAGCCGGTCGCTCGGCCGCGCCACCCTTCGGCTGCATCGTCTCACCGCCGCCGCCACCCTGTCGACCGGTATCAGCCCCGCCGGCCTCGGGGCGCTTTTCCTGGGTCTGCGACGCCGACGGCGAACCACCTTGTCCCCCGGGACCGCCAGTCTGCGCGAAGACGGAACCACCCATGGCGGCAACGAGGGCCCACACGGAGGCCGTGCGCAAAAGCTGATGCTTCATGACAATCTCCTTTACTCGTCGTCTGCATATCGACGACGAATGCCATGAGCGCTGGATAGTTCCGCGCTGGCGACATATGGAGAAGGTGCCTCTATGAACGTGCGAACTGACAAATGCAGCACCGACTATCCGCACGCGATTGCTGATCCATGATTGCGTGTTAACCTGCCCACGCCATGGAGGTGTAAGTGCCGAATTTCAATGACCTGAAAGAGCGCTGCCGCGATGACTGGCAGGCCTACTGCCAGCATGAATTCATCCGCCAGCTCGGCGCTGGAACGCTCGCAAGCGGGTCCTTCCGGCATTACCTCGAGCAGGACTATCTATTCCTTGTGCACTTCGCGCGCGCCTATGGCCTCGCCGTCTACAAGAGCCGCGACATCGTCGATCTGAGACGCGCGCTCTCGAGCCTCAAGGCCATCGTCGATGTCGAGATGGGCTTGCACATCCAGTACTGCGCCGGCTGGGGCATCAGCGAAGGCGACCTCATGGCGCTGCCCGAGGCACGCGCGACGATGGCCTACACGCGCTATGTCCTCGATGCCGGCAATCGCGGCGATCTGCTCGATCTCCACGTAGCGCTCGCGCCGTGCCTGATCGGCTATGCCGAAATCGCGACATGGCTCAATGGCCAAGCCTTCGTCGTCCGCGAAGGCAATCCTTATGCGGGGTGGATCGCGATGTATGCGAGCGACGAGTTCCAGGCTGCCGCCGCAGGCGAGCGCGCATGGCTCGATGAGCATCTTGCGAGCGTGACGCCGAAGCGCCTCGACGAGCTCGCCACCACTTTCGGCGACGCAACGCGCCTCGAGATCGATTTCTGGCAGATGGGCTTGGACCGCCGCTTCTGAATAGCGCCCTTGAGAAGCGAGCGCTACTCCAGCCGGTTCAATGCCACTTCGAAGACGTCGAAGTTCCGCAGCGGAACCGGCAACGGCGTGGCCACGCGGCGATTGGCGATCATCGGCACGCGCTGCTCGGAGAGGCCACCATGCGAGCGCAACGGCTCGTCGAGGCCCGACAGATCGTGCCGCTCCGGCGAGGTACCGAGAGCCTTATTGCGCTCAGAGATTACGACGATGTCGCCGATGCGATCGGGCGGAAGGGAGAACTGCTGGCAGGCGATGTCCTTGGCGCACGCCATCTCAATGCCATCGATGTTCCACAGCCTATCGAGCAATCCAGGAACAGCCGCAACATCCGGCACGTGCACGGTCGCGAAACCACCGAGCGCGCCGTGATGAGCAACGTAGGGATCGGTGATTGGCAGGATCACGCGCGCTACGTCCTTGCCCAGCCACTCGTCGAATAGCGTCTGGAGGTAGATCACATCGGGCGCGCCATCGGCAGTGTGCTTGTCGTTCATCCCATGATCGGCAGTCGCAACTATCGTGCAGCCGAGACGATCGAGAGCGGCAAGATAGCCGTCGATCATGCCGTAGAAGCTGTTCGCGATGGCCGTGCCCGGCCCGACCTTGTGCTGGATGTAATCGGTCGTAGAGAGATACATGAGATCCGGGCGGAAGCGCTCGGCGAGCTTTACGCCGGCGGCAAAGACGAACTCTGAGAGATCTGCAGAATAGACCTCCGGCACAGGCTTGCCCACGAGTTCGAGCACGCCGTCGATGCCGTTCGCCGCCCGTGTCGCCTGATCGGCGCGTTCCGACGAGAAGGCGATCGCGCGCCCCGTTGCGTAGTTGAGCTTGTTCGAGAGCAGCAGGCGCAGCTTGTCCTTCGCCGTCACCATGGCAACCTTCCCACCGGCATCGTGGAAGGCGGCGAGAATGGTCGGCGCGCGCATGAACTTGGGATCGTTCATCATCACTTCGGTATGGGTTGCGGGATCGTAGAAGAAATTGCCCGCAATACCGTGCACGGCCGGCGGTCGACCCGTGATGATGGAAAGATTGTTCGGGTTGGTAAAGCTCGGGATCACGCTGTCGGCGTGCGTGTGCAGGCCTTCGCGCATGAAGCGCGCAAACGTCGGCGCGACACCGGCTTCGATGGCCGCCTCGATGTAACCAGGCTCGGATCCATCGAGACAGATGACGACTGTCGGCCGCTTCGGAAATCGGTAGCTGCGTCCGTTGCACGTGACATCGGCCATGGTCACTCCGCCTTCGCTTGCTGCATCATCCGAGTGCGAAAAGCCGCCTCGAAGCGCTTGAGATTGTAGTCGTTCTTGCCCCAGTCGAAGATGACGGTGCGGAGCGCGCTGTGGCTCGATGCCTCGACGAGCGTGCGGCCATAGCCATCGGCGTCGCTGAGGCGCACGGTCATGACTTCACCGATACTGCGCCAGTTGATCGGCGTGCGTGCGGTAACGATCAGTCCTTCGCGGTTGAACTTGTAGCAGCGCATATCGGATAGTGCCTGCACCATAGGCATGAGCAGGTCGTCGGGCGTGCCCTCGACCTCGAAAGATTTTTGCCGACTGACTGCCATTTCGCCTCCAACGCGCTGCCTGCGACAGCGGTCACTTGAAGCCGGACTCTTTGGCTTTCAGCAGGGCGACCACGACTGAGTTCACCGGCGTCGCGATGCCGAGCTTGGCGCCCTCGCGCGGAATGGCACCGTTGATGTTATCGACCTCGGCGCGCCGCCCGGCCAGATGGTCGAGCAGCATGGACGGCCGCGCGCCAGGAATCTTCTGGCCGAACTCGCGCACGTAGCGCACGGGATCGTCGAAGTCGAGCGTAATGCCCTTGGCGCGCGCAACCTGATAGGCCTCGTGCGCGCAGGCAGCGGCGATGCTCCAAGCACTCGGACTAGCCTGCACCTCGCCAACGCGAAGGCCGGTCAGCGCGCACGGCCCCGAGTACGTGCAGTTGCAGATGAGCTTTTCCCAGACCATCTTGTGAATGTCGTCGAAGGTCAGGACCTTGAAACCGCCCGAGCGCCAGGCATTGGCCACGCTTTCCAGGCGGTCGGTCATACCGCCATCCATCTCGCCCAAGCGCAGGAACTCCATGCCGTTATGATGAGCGTGCCCAGGGCCCTTCATCGAAGCGCCGAAGCCTCCGACAACACCGAGCATGATGCGCTTCGAGCCGACCACATCTGCAACAATATCCGCACTGCCGAGACCGTTCTGAATTGCGAGGATGGGCGCATCCGGCTTGCCGATGCCAAGGGCCGCCTTGGCGGCGGCGCCGACGCCGTCGTACTTCGTTGCGACGATGACGAGATCGGCATCCTTCACGTCGGCAGGATTGGTCGTGGCGTTCATCCGCACGGTGCGGTCGCCAGACGCCCCCTCGACGCGCAGGCCCTTTTCGCGGATGGCATCGACATGCTCTTTCCACGTGTCGATAGCCCAGACATCGTGCTTGCCCTGGTCTGCGAGCAGTGCGGCATAGATCGAGCCCATGGCGCCGACGCCGATGATTGCAATTTTCATAGCGTGTTTCCGTCCCTGAGATCTCAGTAGCTACGCGGCATGCCGAGCACGTTCTGGCCAACGAAGGCGAGAACCATGTTTGTGGAGATCGGTGCGGTCTGATAGAGGCGCGCTTCGCGCCACTTGCGCTCGATGCCGTACTCGCGCGCGTAACCGAAACCGCCGAAGGTCTGCAGGCAGGCTTCGCCGGCTTTCCATGCCGCGTCCGCTGCCAGCATCTTGCCGATGTTCGCCTCGGATCCGCAGTCGCGCCCAGCCTCGAAGAGCGCTGCGCCGCGCCGCACGACCAGCTCGGCCGCCATCAACTCAGCATAGGCACGCGCGATCGGAAACTGAACGCCCTGGTTCTTGCCGATCGGATTGCCGAACACGACGCGCTCGTTGGCGTACTCCGTCGCGCGGCGGATAAAGTACTTCGCATCGCCGAGACATTCAGACGAGATGAGCAGGCGCTCGGCATTCATGCTGGAAAGGATGTAGCGAAAGCCTTTACCCACTTCGCCAATCAGCGCATCCGGCGGCACCTCGAGATTGTCGAAGAAAACCTCACAGGTGTTGTGATTGATCATCGCGTCGATCTTCTTGATCTCGACGCCGCGGCCCTTGGCCTCGCGTAGATCGACGAGGAAAACCGAGAGGCCATCCGTACGCCGCTTGACCTGATCGACGGGCGTCGTGCGCGCGAGAAGCAGCATGAGATCGGAATGGAGCACGCGGCTCGTCCAGACCTTCTGGCCATTCACGATGTATTTGTTACCGCGCTTCTCGGCTTTGGTCTTGAGCTGCGTCGTATCCGAGCCCGTCGTCGGCTCGGTGACGCCGAAGGCCTGGAGGCGCAGCTTGCCCGAAGCGATGTCCGGCAGATACTTGCGCTTCTGTTCTTCCGAGCCATGCTTCAGCACGGTGCCCATTGTGTACATCTGCGCGTGACAGGCGGCGGCATTGCAGCCCATCTCGTGGATGGTTTCGAGTACTGCGCAGCCGGCCGAAAGTGGAAGGCCCGAGCCGCCGTATTCCTCGGGAATGAGACAGCCGAGATAGCCGCCATCCGTGAGCGCCTGGACAAATTCCGTCGGGTACTCGGACGCTGCGTCGAGCTTCATCCAGTATTCGTTCGGAAACTGCGCGCAGATGGCGCGGACACCCTCGCGGATCTCCGCCCACTGCGGGTCGATCGGCATCATCAGCTCGTCGGAAGTCGTCATCGATCCGTGCGTCCTTGTTATTCAGCGGCCATTCGGCGGGTCGGCGGATTGAAGCCCTTCGGCAATCCGGCGCGGAAGATCGTGCCGTAGAAGCTCTCATCGGGGAGTGCTTCTTCCGCAATGCGGCGCGCCTCACGATAGAGTTCGAGATCGACACCCGTCCTGATGCCCTGCTTCTCGAACATGAAGACGAGGTCTTCCATGACGATGTTGCCGGAAGCACCCGGCGCGAACGGGCAACCGCCGAGCCCGCCGGTCGAAGCATCGAAGCCGGTCACGCCCGCCTCGAGCGCCGCGTAGGCATTGGCGAGACCGAGGCCGCGCGTGTCGTGGAAGTGGCAATACACGGGCTTGCCCGCGGCGATCTTCACGACCTGATCGAAGAGGCTCTTCACGGCGCCCGGTGCGGCATAGCCGACCGTATCGGCAAGCGTGATCTCGTCGGCGCCGAGGGCGAGATAGCGCTCCGCAAAGCTGAAGACGCGCTTCGGATCGACACTGCCCTCGATGGTGCAGCCAAATGAGGTCGCGAGGCAGCCCTGGATGATGACATCCTTGTACTCGGGCTTTTCCTTTCGAAGCGCGACAACGCTCTCGAACTCGGCGAAGGACTGGTCGGGAGTCTTGCGCACGTTCGCGAGATTGTGGCCCTCGGAGACCGACAGCACGAAATTGATCTTGCGGATGCCCGCCGCGAGCATGTTCTCGGCACCCTTGCGATTCGGTGCGAGGGAACACATAAGCGGGCCCGGAATGTCGAGTGAAGCCTTCGCAACCTCGGTCGCATCTGCGAACTGCGGGATGACCTTTGCAGGCACGAAGTTCGTCACCTCGACCTCGGGCACGCCGGCCGCTGCGACCGCCTTGAGCCACTTGATCTTGGTCTCGGTCGGAACGAACGACTTCACGAGCTGAAGGCCGTCCCTGAGACCGACCTCGCGTACGATAACTTTCGTCATGGCGTCTGCCTCCTCAACCCTCACTGGCCTTTGTAGACCGGCTTGCGCTTCTCGTTGAAGGCATTGATGCCTTCCTGGCGATCCTCGGTCACGACCGTGCGGTTGTACGCCTCGATCTCGTAGGCATATCCGTCGGCCCGGCCGAGGTCGCTCGCGCGGTCCATGGACTTCTTGGCCTGGCGCACGCTGACGGGCGCGTTGCTCGCGATCTTGCGCGCGACGCCCAAGGCCTCGTTCATCAGCTCGGGCCCGGGGACGACCTTGTTGATCATGCCCCAGGCAAGGCCGTCGATGGCCGTGAAGGGTGTGCCCGTGAGGATGATCTCTTTGGCGCGGCGCACGCCGACGGCGCGCGGCAGGTTCTGCGTGCCCATGAGACCCGGCATGATGCCGAGCGTCACCTCGGTCAGCGCAAAGCGGGCGTGCTCAGCGGCATAGACGAAATCACAGGCGAGCGCGATCTCGAGACCGCCGGCATAGGCGTGACCGTTCACCGCCGCGATGATCGGCACCGGGCTATCCATCATGGCGCGGCCGATCTGCTCGACGATGGCGTGCTGCTGACGCCATGTCTCGTCGGTCATGCCCTTGCGCTCTTTGAGGTCCGCGCCGGTACAGAAGCCGCGATCGCCAGAGCCCGTGATGATGAGGCAGGCCGCCTGATTGGGGTCGATGTAGAACTGCATGAAGCAGTCGCGCAGCTCCCGCATCATCTGAGTGGTCATCGCGTTGAGCGCCTCGGGGCGGTTCATCGTGATGATGCCGACCTTGTCCGGACCGATCTCCAGCTTGATGGTCTCGTAGGCGGGGTGTGCTGCCATGCGTCGTCCTGTCCGATCCGCTGTTGGCGCTTGAGCGCAAGAGAAATTCATGTGCGCCCGGAATATCGCGCCGCGCCCGGTTTGGCCAGTCGCATGGCGCCGTATGGCTATGCGCTCGGCCCCTACAGACGCGCGAAATAGTGGGCGCGGTCTAGATGGGCATGGCTGAGCCGCCATTCGATGCGTTGTCCGCTCAGATCATACGTCATTCGGTCGATCGCGAGGAGCGGCGCCCCGGGCTGCACACCCATACGTTCGGCGAGCCGCGCCGTAGCCGCGACGGCCGTCACCTGCTCCTCGGTGCGGGCTACGTGGATGCGATAGCGCTTCTGGAAGAGGTCGTAGAGCGTGTTGGGCATCACTTCTTCCTGCGCAAGCCCCGGAAAGAGGGCCTCCGGCAGGACAATGCGGTCATCCATGAAGGCCCGGCCACTGCGCGTCCTTATGCGCGAAATGCGGATGACCCTTGCCCCCTTCTCCAGCCCCAGCCGGCCGCGCTCGCTGGCGGTCGCCTCGCCCGTCGAAACCCGGGCCGGCTGGCTGTCCGGCAGCACCTGGGCACCGCTCTCGTCGTAGATATTGAAGAAGCGGAACAGCATGTGTGCAGGCGTATGCTCGGCGACGTACGTCCCGCTGCCCTGGCGGCGGACGACCACCTGCTCCGCGGTGAGCGCATCGAGCGCCTTGCGTACGGTCCCCTGGCTGACGCCCAGCTCCCGCGCCAGCTCCATTTCGGCGGGAATGGCCGTCCCCGGCGGCCACTCGCCCCCCGTGATCCGCGCGAGCACGATGGCCCTGACCCGCGCGTAGAGCGGGCCGCCATTCTCTTCCTGCGCGACACGATGCTTGCGCACGCCCCTGATCCCGGCTAGGTCATTGTCACCTGCGAGGTCTTATATAAGACTTTGCCGGCCGCGTCATGTGCGGAAAGGCAACCCGCCGCACGCTACCCAGGGAGAAAGGGCCCGTGTCCAAATCCAATATTCCGCAGTTTCTGGTCCATAGCCCCGAGGACAACGTCGGCGTCGTCGTCGTCGAGGACCTCAAGGCCGGGACCAAGATGCTCGGCGTCATCACCGAGAACGACACCACGATCAACGTCACCGCCAAGCACGACATCCCGATCGGCCACAAGATCGCCCTCAAGGATCTCAAGGAAGGCGACACGGTCATCAAGTACGGCGAGGACGTCGGTCGCATGACCGGCAGCGCCAAGCAGGGCGAGCACGTCCACGTCCACAATCATCGGACCAAGCGCTGGTAGGAGGAGAGGCACATGGCAACGAAGAAGAAGAGTAAGTCATCGGCCGACAGCTCCAACCTCTCGTTCTGGGGCTGGCGCCGCGAGAACGGCCGCGTCGGCGTGCGCAATCACGTCATCATCCTGCCGCTCGATGACCTGTCGAACGCGGCCTGCGAGGCCGTCGCCAACAACATCAAGGGCACGATGGCGATCCCGCATCACTACGGGCGCCTGCAGTTCGGCGAGGACCTCGAGCTGCACTTCCGCACGCTCATCGGCGCGGGCTCGAACCCGAACGTCGCTGCCGTCGTCGTGATCGGCATCGAGGACGGCTGGACGGACCGCGTCGTGAAGGGCATTGCCAAGACCGGCAAGCCCGTCGTCGGCTTCGGCATCGAAGGCCACGGCGACATCGCGATCATCGCCAAGGCCTCCTACAAGGCCAAGGAATTCGTGCAGTGGGCCTCCGAGCTCGAGCGCGAGGAGTGCGACATCTCCGATCTCTGGGTCTCGACCAAGTGCGGCGAGAGTGACACGACGACCGGCCTCGGCTCGTGCCCGACGGTCGGCAACATGTACGACAAGCTCATCCCGAAGGGCATCTACGGCGTCTTCGGCGAGACGAGCGAGATCACGGGCGCCGAGCACATCTGCGTCAAGCGCGCGGCGACACCCGCGATCGGCGAGAAGTGGATGAAGACCTTCCAGGCCTATCAGGCCGAGGTCATCGAGGCCAACAAGGTCGACGATCTCTCCGAGAGCCAGCCGACCAAGGGCAATATCGCCGGCGGTCTCTCCTCGATCGAGGAGAAGGCGCTTGGCAACCTCGAGAAGATCGGCCGTGAGTGCAAGTTCATCGACGTGCTGAAGCCGGCCGAGACGCCGGCGAAGGGCGCCGGTCTCTACTACATGGACACGTCCTCGGCGGCAGCTGAGTGCGTGACGCTCATGGCGGCCGGCGGCTATGTCGTGCACACGTTCCCGACGGGCCAGGGCAACATCATCGGCAACCCGATCGTGCCGGTGATCAAGATCTCGGCCAATCCGAAGACGCTGCGCACCATGCCCGAGCACATCGATGTCGACGTGACCGGCATTCTGCGCCGCGAGATGACGCTCGATACGGCCGGCGACGCGCTGATCGATATGATCGTGCGCACGTCGAACGGTCGCCTGACGGCGGCGGAGGCGCTCGGCCATCGCGAGTTCGTCATGACGAAACTCTACCGGAGCGCATAACCTCGCCGGATTTCGCTCTGCACTTCGAGCGCTCAACCCGGCCCCGGGTTGAGCGCTTTGCTTTTGGGGACTATGGCTGAACTTATGCAGCTCGTCGTGCCATCAATCGACCGCTTGCCCTCCTACGTCGCGGCGCTGGAGACCGCCTGGTCGCCAAACAACGTCCGCAACGTCTCGGAAGAGCAGCTTGCTGCGATCCGCGAGGCACCTGTGGCCTTCATCTCCGGCCTCTCCATGCAAGGCGGCACGATCACGCTGCCTGACGGCAGGAGCGTGCCCAAACTGCCGTTCATGGCGCGCTGGCTGTGGGATGGAGAATTCTGCGGCAGCATCTCCCTGCGCTGGCAGGAGGGCACGGATGCGCTGCCGCCGCATGTGCTCGGCCACATCGGCTATGCCGTCGTGCCGTGGAAGCGCGGGCGCGGCTATGCGACCGAGGCTCTGCGGCTCATGCTGATCGAAGCTCAGTCAGTGGGGCTCGCACATATCGAGATTACGACCGACCCTGACAATCTCGCCTCTCAGCGCGTCATCGAGCGCAATGGCGGTCGCTATGCCGAAACTTTCGTCAATGAACACTATGGCCCGGAGCCGCACCTCCGCTATGTTGTCGAGCTGAGGTCAGCCGAAAGACGGAACACCACACCATGAAGATCACCCGCATTCGCGACGCGGTCGCGAAGATCCCCTCGCCCATGCGCAATGCCGTCATCTCCTTCGATAAGATGACGATCAGCATCGTCGCCGTCGAGACGGACGTGATCCGCGAGGGCAAACCGGTCATCGGCTACGGCTTCTGCTCGAACGGACGCTATGCGCAGTCGGGCGTCATCCGCGAGCGCCTCGCGCCCCGCATTCTCGAAGCTGACGCCGCCAAGCTGCGCGATGAGGCAGCCGGCACGCTCGACCCGCACGCCATCTGGGCGGCCATGATGAGCAACGAGAAGCCCGGCGGCCATGGCGAGCGCGCCTTCGCGGCGGGCGGTATCGACATGGCGGTGTGGGACGCGACGGCGAAGATCCTCGGCAAGCCACTGTGGCAGCTTCTCTCCGACCGCTACAACGGCGGCAAGCACGACGAGCGCGTGCTCGTGTACTCGGGCGGCGGCTACTACTACCCCGGCAAGGAAAAGCAGGGCCTGCAGGACGAGATGCGCCAGTGCCGCGACCTCGGCTACAAGCTCATGAAGATGAAGATCGGCGGCGCACCACTCGCCGAAGACATGCAGCGCATCGAATGGGCGCTGGAGATTGCCGGCGACGGCCAGGATCTTGCCGTCGACGCCAATGGCCGCTTCGATCTCGACACAGCGGTCGCGTATGCGCGCGCCATGGAGAAGTACAATCTCTGCTGGTTCGAGGAGCCCGTCGAGCCGCTCGACTATCAGGCGCACGCCGTGCTGTGTGAAACGACCAGCCTGCCGATCGCGACCGGCGAGAACCTCTTTTCCGTGCAGGACTTCCGCAATCTCGTGCGGCACGGCGGCATGCGCACGCACATCGACTGGCTGCAGCCGGATCCATCGCTCTGCTACGGGCTCACGGAATCGCTCCGCATTCTCGACATGGCCGAGCGTTCCGGCTGGGCGCGTCGGCGCACGGTTCCACATGGCGGACATCAGCTCGGCCTGAACATGGCGGTCGGCCTCCAGCTCGGCGGCACCGAGAGCTATCCCGGCGTCTTCAAGCCCTACGGCGGCTTTGCCGACGATATTCCTGTCGTCGACGGCTACACCAAACCCCACAACACGCCGGGCATCGGCATGGAGCTCAAACGCGAGATGTTTTCCGAGATGCGCCGCCTAATGGAATTCACCTGAGATGCAGGAACCGCGACATGGCCCGATGGGTCGCACTTTTTGAGGATCATCCGCGTGAGATCGGCGATCCGATCCGCACGAACCATCACCAAGCTCACTTCGACTATCTCGCCGAACACAGCGACCGCATCCTGATCGGAGGTGGCCTCCGCCCCGCTCCCGATGAATGGTGGAGCGGCGGATTGTGGGTGATCGAAGTGGAGAAGCGCGAGGAGGCTGTCGCGCTCGTCGAAGACGATCCGTACTTCAAGCTCGGGCTCCGCAAAGGCTACCGCTTGATGATCTGGGGTAAGGCGCCGAACTACGGCCCCGTAACGCTGTAAGTGGACCGATGACGACGACATCCATCACCGCCGGCGATCTCGAAGCACTCATCGCGCGCGCGCTTGAAGCCTCGAAGACGAGCGCGGCTAATGCCGCCTCGGTCGCGCGCGCGCTCACGCAAGCTGAGATCGACGGCCAGAAGGGCCACGGACTTTCACGCGTGCCGAGCTATGCGGCGCAGGCGCGCGTCGGCAAGGTGGATGGATACGCCACGCCGAAGCTCAAACGCACGCGCACCGCGACGCTGATGATCGATGTGGCGAACGGCTTTGCCTATCCGGCGATGGATCTCGCTATTGCCGAGCTGCCGAAGATTGCAGCGGAGACGGGCATCGCCGCAGCAGGCTTCGTGCGTTCGCACCATTTCGGAGTTGCGGGGCGGCACGTCGAGCGCCTCGCGGAGCAGGGGCTCATTGCGCTGACGGTCTCGAACACGCCGCAGGCCATGGCAGCCTGGGGCGGCAAGCGTCCGCTGTTCGGCACGAACCCGCTGGCATTCGCAGCGCCGCGCCGCGGTGCTCCGCCGCTTGTCATCGACATGGCGCTCTCTGAAGTCGCACGCGGCAAGATCGTAACCGCCGCGCAGAAGGGCGAGCCCATTCCGCTCGGCTGGGCCGTCGACGCAAACGGTCAGCCGACGACCGATGCAAAGGCCGCACTCGCCGGCACGCTCGTTCCCGCGGGAGGAGCCAAAGGCGCGGCACTCGCGCTGATGGTGGAAACGCTCGCGGTCGCGCTCACCGGCGCCAACTTCGCCTTCGAGGCAAGCTCGTTCCTCGATGCGGAAGGACCGCCTCCCGGCGCAGGACAAGTTCTCATCGCGATCGATCCTGCGGCTTTCGCAGGTGCTGATGCTTTTGCCGATCGATTTGCTGCGCTCGCCGGCATGATCGAGAGTGACGAGGGCGCGCGCTTGCCCGGGTCACGCCGCCTCGCGCTGCGCACGCAAGCAGCTGCTTCAGGCATCAATGTCGATACGAAATTACTCGTCGATGTCGAAGCTCTCGCAGTCGGGAAATAGACTTCCACCAGAGCGCGCGATTTAAGCTGTTGCAGGGGACCGTCTATTCGCACTAGGCTACCCTCAACACAAAAAATTGATACCGCACTCGGGAGGAAGAATTATGAGTTTCAAATACACGGCCCCGCTCGCAGCGGGGGCGCTGGTTGCGCTTTTGGGTACGGGCGTCACTGCGCAGACCGTCGATGGACCGGCGGTGAATTGGAATCTCTCGACATGGGGCAAGCAGCGCGCCTTCACGGCCGGCATGGAGTCGGTTGCCAAGCAGCTTGCGGACCGCACAGGCGGCAAGTTCCAGATCAAGATCCACTATGGCGAGGCACTTTCACGCGATCGCGAAAACCTCGACGGAATCAAGCTCGGCGCCTTCCAGATGGCGCAGTTCTGCAACTTCTATCACCCCGGCAAAAACCCGGCGTGGATGGTCTTCACGCTCCCCTTCCTTGATCTCGGCGATTGGGATGTCCGTCGCAAGGCGACCGAGGCGATGCTCAAGCATCCGGCCTTCATCAAGGACATGGATCAGTGGAATGCCATGCCCTACAAGTCCGGCCTCCTGCCGCAGTACGAGTTCATGGGCAAGGGCAAGCCGCCCGAAACTCTCGAAGGCTGGAAAAGTCTGCGCGTGCGCGCGGGTGGCGGTCTCGGCGACGCCATGAAGATCCTTGGCGCTGTGCTTTCGACGGTTCCAGCAACCGAGACGTACACCGGCATGGAGCGCGGCACCATCGATGCCGTATCGCTGCCCTACACCTACGCTCACGCCTCCTATCAGCTCCACACGATCTCCAACTGGTTCACTAACAACATGTCGCCCGGCACCTCGGAGTGCGCGGCGGTGATCAACAAGGACGCCTACAAGGCGCTGCCCGAGCAATACAAGAAGCTAATGCAGGAGGCCTTGCCCAAGGGCTACCAGGACCAGATCGACGCGTACGTGGAGATCGACAAGAAGAACCTGCCGATGTTCAAGGCGAAGCTAAAGGAGATCCTCTACACGGAAGCCGAGTTGAAGCGCTTCCGCGAGGTCGCCGGCAAGCCCGTGTGGGACAAGTGGATCGCCGACAACAAGGACAAGTTCGACGCGCAGAACGTGCTCGATACTCTTCTTGCTGAAATCGAGAAGGCCAAGAAGGAAAAGAAGTAGATCACCGCATCTGCTTCTCGATCGGCTATGGCGATCCGCCTTGCCACCGCTGCGGCGCCCCAATCTGGGGCGCCGACATTGGCCTGCCCCTATGATCCACCGACCGCAGGAAACGTCCCATGAAGGGCACAGTGATGGGGACCGCCCCAGGGGAGGGCGGCACGCTTGGCGCGATTGATCGCGCCGTGCACCTCGTCGAACGAGGCACGGCCCTGATCTCGGGCTTCGGCATATTCCTGATGATGATGCTCGGCGTCGCGCAGATCCTTTCGCGCAAACTGCTGAATTGGCCGATCCTCGGCTACATCGACATCGTCGAGATCATGATGACGTTCCTCGTCTTCCTCGGTCTCGCCTACACCGAGCGGCTTGGCGGCCACATCCGCATGGAGATCCTGGTCAACTTCCTCAAGGGCCGCACGCTCTGGCTGTTCGAGCTCGCTGGCGTCCTGGTCGGGCTCTTCGTGTGCGGCGTACTGACCAAGTACAGCTGGGATCACGCCATGCGCGCCTATAACTCAGGCGACTCCACCATCGACATCCAGCTTCTGTGGTGGCCCTCCAAGATGGTTGTGCCGGTGGCGCTCGCGCTGCTCTTCGTGCGGCTGCTGGTCAGCCTCTGGGGCTATCTCCGCCTCGTCATCGACCCGACGGCGCCGCCAGTTGGCGTGCCCGAAATCATCGATGTGGAAGAGCAGGCCCGGCGCGACGTGGAAGCCGCCGGCATCGAGCTCAATGGCAACGAGGAAGGCAAGGCCAATGGGTCTCGATAGTTATACGCTTGGCCTCATCGGCTGCCTCGCCCTGCTCGTGCTTGTCGTGATCGGTGTGCGCGTCTATCTCGCGGCTGCGCTCGTCGGGCTTATCGGCTGCATCGCGATCATCGGATGGGGACCGGGCGCAGGTCTCGTTGGGACGATCCCGCACTCGAAGTCGGTGAACTACACCCTCTCCGTGCTGCCGATGTTCATCCTCATCGGCTACCTCGCATTCTACGCGGGCATGACGCAATCTCTGTTCGAAGCCGCAAAAGCCTGGATGGGCTGGATGCCGGGCGGGCTTGCCATCGCGACGATTTTTGCCGTCGCCGCGTTCTCGGCTGTCTCGGGCGCTTCGACGGCGGCCGCCGCGGTGTTCGCGCGCGTCGCGATCCCGGAGATGCTGAAGGCGAACTACGACAAGCGCCTCGCCGCCGGCGTCGTCGCTGCGGGCGGTACGCTCGACGCGCTCATCCCGCCCTCCGCGATCATGGTCGTCTACGCAATCATCGTCGAGGCCTCGATCGGCAAGCTGCTCATCGCAGGATTCATCCCCGGCTTCATATCCGCGGTCTGCTATGCCGGCATCGTGATGGGATGGAGCATCATCAATCCCAGGATCGGCGCCCCCATCCACGGATACACGTGGCGGCAGCGCATGACATCGCTGCCGGGCACGTTGCCCGTTATTGCCGTGATCGTGATCATCTTCTCGGCGATGTTCTTCGGCTGGGCGACGCCGACGGAAGCCGGCGCGCTCGGGGCCTTCGTCGTGTTCGTGGTCGCGCTCATGAACCGCATGAAGATCTCGCAGCTCAACGAGGCGCTCCTCGAGACGGCCAAGCTGACAGTCATGATCTTCGCGATCATCTGGGGCATTCTCATTTTCGTGCGCTTCCTTGGCTTTGCGGGCCTTCCCGAAGCGTTCTCGCAATGGGTCGTCGGCCTGCCCGTGCCGCCGGTCGTCATCATCCTCGGCATGCTCATGGTCTATCTGATCCTCGGCATGTTCATGGACGCGATCGGGATGATGCTGCTGACGCTGCCGGTGTTCTATCCGGCCGTCATTGCCCTCGGCTATGACCCCATCTGGTTCGGCATCATCGTCGTCAAGATGGCCGGAGTCTGCCTCGTGACGCCGCCGATCGGCCTCAACTGTTTCGTCGTCGGTGCCGTCCGCCGCGATATTCCGCTGACGACAGTGTTCCAGGGCGCCCTGCCGTTTGTGATTGCCGACTTCGTCGCGATCGGCCTCTTCATTGCCTTCCCGGAGATCGTCACCTTCCTGCCAGATCTGATGCTCAACTAGGCCCGCGCGTTCCGAAACCCAGTCAACCGCGGCTGAGGATTTACTTCGCAAGGTATTCGCTCTTTTGATGGCCGAGAGCCCGCGAGGAGAGCGACGTTGAGCGACGACATGCATGGCAGGCCAGGAGACGGCGACGCGACGCGCGTGTTCCTGGCGATGGTCGTTATCCTCACGTTCGTCATGAACACGATCGGGCGCGGCGTGACGGAGACGTTCGCGGTGTTCCTGCTGCCTGTGCAGGAAGGCCTCGCCGTCTCGCGCTCGGAGATCACGCTCACCTACTCGATCTACATGCTCGCGAACGGCGCCACCGCGCCTTTTGCAGGCCAGCTCATCGACCGGCTCGGCGCGCGCGCCACCTATGGGCTCGGCATTCTTTCGCTCGGACTCGGATACTTCCTCGCAGGCTACGCGACGCACATCGTGCATTACTACATCTGCGTCGGCCTGCTCGGCGGCATTGGTGCGGCTTCGCTCGGTATGGTCGCCGCTTCGAGCCTGCTGAGCCGATGGTTCGTCAATCGCATCGGCTCGGTGATGTCGCTCCCCTATGCGGCCGTCGGCGCAGGGATGATCGCGATCCCGCCACTCGCCCAGCTCCTCATAGGCTGGTACGGGTGGCGCGTCAGTCACCAGCTCATCGGCGCGGGCGTGCTCGCACTGTTCCCGCTCGTCGTGCTGCTGCCGCTCGGCCGCATTACAGCCGGATCGCCCGCATGGCAGGAGCGCCGTGCCGCGCAGTCAGGTACGACGAACCGCAATCCCTGGCCCGTCTCTGTCGCCGTGCGCACCAGTGCCTTCTGGGGGCTCTTTGCCGCCTACCTCTTCACCTCGCTCGCGGCCTATGCCGTGCTGCCCCAGTCCGTTGCAGCACTCATCGAGAGCGGGTTTTCGCCGCTGCTCGCCGCGAGCGCCTTCGGCATGATGGGCCTCCTCTCAAGCGTCGGTATTCTCGCAATCGGCTGGATGTCGGACCGTTTCGGACGCCTCATCACGGTCACGCTATCCTATGTGATCACCATCATCGGCGTGCTCGCGCTCATCGCAACCGTCCACGCGCCCTCGCTGTTCCTGATGTACGCCTTCGTCATCTGCTTCGGCCTCATGCAGGGCGCCCGCGGGCCCATTATCGTCGCACTCGTCTCGGTGCTCTATCCAGGTGGGGGCGTCGGCAGCATCTTCGGAACGCTCTCGCTTGCCCTCGGCATCGGCGCGGCGTTCGGATCGTGGGCGTCTGGCCTTCTCTACCAGATGCTTGGCAGCTACACGGCATCCTTCGGCCTTGCCGTGGCGAGCTCCATGATCGGGATGCTCGTCTTTCTCCTGGTGCCGAGCCTTCGCCATGAGCGGCTGATGTCGCCACCCCCACATCCTTCGCGGTCCGGCGATAGCGGGTGATGCACGGGCGTAACACCCGTTTCGGGTTGCCTCCCGCCCCCTTGTAATCTGGTCCGTGGCACACCAGCTCTTGGAAGGCGGCGCTCGCGGTTGGACTGCGGGCTTCGCCGTGCCCTTCGGGCATTTCCTCCCTGGACTTGGGCCGCGCGCTTACGTGCGGCCCTCTTTTTATGAAATTTAGCGAAAGATTTTCCCGCTCGCGGCGAAGAAATCATCGATCGCGGCCGTTATCGCGGCGGCAACTTTGCGCTGCCACTCGGGTGTCAGCATCTGCTTTTCGTCCTCAGCGTGACTGATGTAGCCGAGCTCCATGAGCACCGCCGGCGTCTCAGCCTGACGCAGCACGAGGAAGTTCGCCGAGCGCTGCGGATCGCGGCTGAACTGGATGCTGCCGCGCATACGTTTGGCTGCAAGCTGGCGGAAATTGAGCGACAGGCCAGCTGTCTCGCGCGCCATCAGGTCGAAGAGGATGGATTTCACCTCATCCTGTCCGACCTCTGTCGGAATGTGCACACCGGCGAGAATATCGGCAGCGTTCTCCTTGTCAGCGAGCTGGCGAGCTCGATCGTCGGAGGCACTTTGCGAAAGTGTGTAGATCGTGGCGCCGCGGATCGCGTGTGCGAGCTCGCGGGCCTCGAGCGAGTCGGCGTGAAGGGAGATGAAAAGCTGCGCCTCGTTCTCGCGCGAAATACGAATGCGGCGGTCGAGCGGCACGAAGGCATCGGTCGACCGTGTCATCACCACACGATAGCGACCGGAGGCCGTAAGCGCGCGCTCGAGTGCACGCCCGACCGCGAGGACGATATCCTTCTCGACACCGACTGCCCCTTGCGCACCCGTGTCGACGCCGCCGTGGCCCGGATCGATGACAATGACCGGCACGCGCGCAGCAGTTGCCGACGCCGGAGGTGGAGGCGGTGAGGGCGTCGGCTTTAAATCGCCGAGCTGTAAGCGCGCCGCACTTTCCCGTGCCGCCGCCACCTCGCTTTCGCTGAGATCTCCCGACATCGAGGGCACGAAATCGAGCTCCAGGCGATGACGCCCGCGCCCCCCCTCCCTTATTAGCCGGGTCGCCTCGACCCTGACGGGCCCCGCTGTCTCGATTACGACGCGGGCCTTCCCCGGTGCGAAGGCGCCAAACCGGAAGGCCTGGACCAGACCGCGGCCGTTGCGGCCGGTCGCCGCCGGCATCGTGAACTCGACATTCGTGATATCGAGGACGACCCGATCGGGCATCCTCAGGCGGAAGACCTGATACTCGACGGGGCCTGCAAGCTCGAGCGCCAAGCGCGTCTGCGTGCGATCCCCCGTGAGGGACGCGCCATCTGCGACAACTGGTCCCACCGGCGCCGCCGTCTGGGGTCCGGTCGGGGTTTCTGAACGCGACTCAGGAGGCGGGGCTGGAGGTGGAGCCGGAGACGGGACAACTGCCGGCGCTGGCGCCGGCATGGTCTTCATGTGCGTCGATTCCTGGGCTTGCGCGCGGACGGACGCGATGCCGCCACCCGCCAAAGCGAGCGCGCACGCAATTGTCAGCCTCCCCACCTGTGAACGCATCGTACTTGCTCGTCCGAGACCGTATCTCCCTCTCGTCGACCGAGATTAACCCAATCTTCGGCCGAATCGCCGCCACTTGTGTCTGCGGGCAAATGCAAAGTGATCGACGAGTATCAGCATATGCCCTCCGCGGCCCTTGCCTCGCTAGGGGCAAGGTCGTAGAGATAGTCGAGTGTGTCGTTCTTGCCGCGACGAGTTGCTGCTGGGACCTGTTCGTTTCCCGCCAAGCCGTTGAGCGCGAGCTGCATGGAGCGCCCCGCATTGAACTGCGGAGGAGGCTTCAGGAAGGCTGTGGCCCGGTTCAGGGCCACATCGCAATGCTCACTGCCGATTGCGGGGCCCAGGCCGCAGTTTCGATGTCGTTTCAGCTCGCTATGCCGCCATTGTACCTCGGCGACATTTCCCGTTCAGGGGCGAGTCCGACGGCGTGATCTCGCCGGCGCCTCCGACACATGGAGTGCTGGAGCTTCGTCTCCTAGCTTGATTTGCGGCCCCGCGACCAAAGCGGCCTCGGGACGCCAGTTGTGAGCAACTCCGTGATTGCGCGCTTCGAAAGAAGCCGGATGCGGAACGTATTAAGAACTAAAGGAGCGCCAAGCTCCTTCGAGGATCAATGAAACACCGGAGTTCCACCCAACCGACCCCGTCCGCACCCGGATTCCGGGCGCGGCGAGGCGCTACGCACGCCGGAGCGGCCGCACTTGCGGTGACCGCATCCTGCGCGTCGGGCGCGAGGGGGTGGCTGGCTCCGTTCTCGATCACGCTTTCAGCCAACCCGCGCCCCGCGCACTCGCTGCGCCCCCTTCGCACGCGCGACAGGACGACGAGCCCCGGGCGGCGCGCCCAGGATCAAAGACCATGGAAAAGAACAAGATGCTTATCGATGCCACCCACCCGGAGGAGACCCGGGTGGTGGTGCTCAGGAGCGGCCGGGTAGAGGAGTTCGACTACGAGTCTGCTTCGCGCAAACCACTGCGCGGCAACATCTATCTGGCAAAGGTGACGCGCGTCGAGCCATCGCTCCAGGCTGCGTTCGTTGAGTACGGCGGCAATCGCCACGGCTTCCTCGCTTTCAGCGAAATTCATCCAGACTACTACCAGATCCCGTTTGCGGATCGGCAGGCGCTCATCGACGAGGAAGTCGAGGAGGAAGCGCGGGCCGAGCGCGAGGCCGACGCGCGAGCCGAGCGACGCGAGCGCCGTGGCCGCGGACGCAATCGTCAGGGCCGCCCTGCTGCCGGAGCGGCAGCGGGCGAAGCCGCCGAAGCCGTCGAGCACGACCACGCGGAGGATGACGAGCACGCGCATGACGGCGCCGAGGGCCATGACCACGGCGAGGAGACCGAGACCGGAGCTCCAATCGCCAACGATGCTGTCGAGGATCTCGATGCCAGCGCGCCGCCGGCCGCGCCGCTCGCCCATCCGCGCGACGAGATCGTAAGCGCGCCCGTCGAAACCGCGATTGAGACGATCGAGGTCGGCCACGCCCAGGCTCACGAATTTACAAGCGAGCCCACCTCCGAAGAGGACGCTCCGAAGTCGATCGGCCTCGTCGAGGAAGTCGGCGTCACCGAGGTGGAAAGCAACGGCGCCGCGCCCGAGGCCATCGAGCAGGTCGGCGCCGAGGATGCGATGGAGGAGGTGCCCGAGCGCCCGCAGCGGCGCCGCGCCCGCCAGTACAAGATCCAGGAAGTGATCAAGCGCCGCCAGATCATCCTGGTGCAGGTCGTCAAGGAGGAGCGCGGCAACAAGGGCGCCGCACTGACCACCTACCTCTCGCTCGCAGGCCGCTATACCGTGCTCATGCCGAACACCGGCCGTGGCGGCGGCATCTCGCGCAAGATCACCAACGCCCAGGACAGAAAGCGCCTCAAGGCCATTGCCGAGGAGCTCGAAGTGCCGGAGGGCATGGGCCTCATCGTCCGCACGGCCGGCGCCGCCCGCACGAAGCAGGAAATTCGCCGCGACTTCGAGTACCTGCTGCGCCTCTGGGAAAGCGTGCGCGACCTCACTTTGCGGTCGACCGCCCCCTGCCTCGTCTACGAGGAAGGCAATCTCATCAAGCGCTCGCTGCGCGATCTGTACTCCAAGGACATCGACCAGGTGCTCGTCGCCGGCGACGAGGCCCACGAGGAGGCACACGGCTTCCTCAGCATGCTCATGCCGGGTCACGCCGACAGCGTGATCTCCTATCGCGAGCCTGAGCCGCTCTTCTCGCGCTTCCAGATCGAGCGCCAGCTCAACGCCATGTTCAGCCCGTACGTGACGCTGCGCTCGGGCGGCTATCTCGTGATCAACCAGACCGAGGCGCTCGTCGCCGTCGACGTCAACTCGGGCAAGTCGACGCGCGAATTCTCGATCGAGGAGACGGCCCTCAGCACGAATCTCGAGGCGGCCGACGAGATCGCCCGTCAGCTGAAGCTTCGCGATCTTGCAGGCCTTATTGTCGTCGACTTCATCGACATGGAGGAGAAGCGCAACAATCGCGCCGTCGAGCGTCGCATGAAGGACGCGCTGCGCCACGACCGCGCGCGCATCCAGGTCGGGCACATCTCGCACTTCGGTCTTTTGGAGATGTCGCGCCAGCGTCTGCGGACCGGCGTACTCGAAGGCTCGACCTCGCAGTGCCCGCACTGCCAGGGCACCGGCATCATCCGCTCGACGGAGTCGGTCGCGCTTGCCGTGCTGCGCGGCATCGAGGACCATCTCATGAAGGGTCCCGTGACCTCGATCTCAGTCCTTACGACTGCGAGCGTCGCGCTCTACATCCTCAATCACAAGCGCGGCTTCATCTCCGAGATCGAGCAACGCTACGGCATCTTCGCCAGCGTCCAGGCCAGCGAGCGGATGCAGGGCGCGAACTTCGCCATCGAGCGCACGAGCGAGCCGGCAGCGAGCACGCCGCGCAAGCCCGAGCGCAGTGTCGTGAGCATGGACTGGGGCTTCGATGGCAGCGAGGCCGACGAGGAGACCGAGGAGCGGCCGGAGCCCCGCTCCGATAGTCGGAGCGAAGGGAGCCGGGGCGAGGCCCGCGAGGCCACCGGCGAAGAAGAAGGTGGCGAGCAGCGCTCACGCCGCCGCCGTCGCCGCGGGCGGGGACGCCGCGACCGGCAGGAGGGCGACGGCGACGCACGTGGCCAACGCGCTCCGGTGGAGGCCGAGTCGCACGCAGAATCAACAAGCGAAGCCGCCGAAGCCGATGCCAGTGAGCACGACGAAGTGGAAGCGCGCGCCGGGGAGCAGCGCGAGGGTCCGCGCACAAACGAGGACGGCCGCAAAGGCGAGGAAGGCGAGCGCGGTCGCAGGCGGCGGCGTGGCCGCCGCGGTGGTCGCTCGCGTCATCGCGAAGGCGCAACCGACGCCGACGGCAGTGTGATCGCGGGCTCGCCCGCGGACCCGTCGGCTGAGCAGCCGCATGTGGATCCAGCCTTCAAACCTCACGGCGCGTGGGGCGACCTGCCCGTGCGGCGGCGTGACGAGGCGCCTGCCGAAGCACCAGACCACGGCGTCACTTCACAGGGCATCACCTGGGAGATCGTCGGCGCCGTCCAGGAACCGGAGCCAGCGGTCCCAGCACCAGCGGCACGGGCGGAGCCGGAACCTCCTGCGGCTGCGCCTGCGCCGCCTGCACCGGTAGCAACAGAGCCGCCGCCTCCCGCAGAGGTCACCGAGCGCGTGCCAGCGCACGCGAACGGCACTGTGGCACTTGCCGAGCCCACGCCAAAGGAGGCGCAGCCTGACGCGAACCCGGAGCCCGAAGGGCCTCCGCGCCGCGGCTGGTGGCAGCGCAAGTTCGGCGGAAGCTGAACAATCCCGGAAGTGCCGGCTGATGTCCTCTCTTTCCACAGATGGAAAGAGGAGGCGGTGCCCTGTCGCCGTCTCTTCTGGTTGTTAGCGTGGCACGCTTATCTCAGCTCCGGCCATAAATCCTCTCCAGTCGCCTGCAAGCTTGACGCCGGTCCGGCGGCTGGAAGACGGTGCTTACCGGATTTCGCGGCCAGCGTATTGGCCGCGAAGGATGCGCGGATCCGAGGGGGGCATCGCATGTCCGCAGTAGAAGTGCTCACACCATCCTCGCGGGACCACGGCACCGCACACGCTGGTGCGCCTCAAGCGACGACTGAGACGCCGCTTGCCGGCACCGCGCCCGCCTCGGAGCCAGCCGCCGCTGCGTCGGCGGAGCCCCATCATGACGTCATGGAGGAAATCCTCGCGCACGCCGATGATCGGGAGAAATTCATTCCGGTAACGCGGGCGGCGCTGATGGAGCGTTTGACGCGACCGCAGTCCTGGCGCGGCAACGAGGCCAAGGATGCGCGCCGCTTCTTCCGCTATCTCGACTACTGGCGACAGGCCTCCTACTCCGCGCACCTGCTCGAGATGGGCCAGACCTACGAGCCCTTCAATCCCGACAGCGACCTTCTCGTCACGCGCAAGTACACCGATGCCGAGAAGGCCACACTCCAGCAGCGCCTCATGGAGCAGACGCAGCTGCTGCTCGAGCAGGCGAACTACACCCGCATCGACCCCGCCGACGTGAAGCTGATCCTGACTTCCGACAGCCACTACGGCCTCGACCTGCACGTCGACATGCACGCGTTCGACGAGCTGATGATTTATTACCGGGGCGCGACGAAGCGGCGGCTCCATCGCCGGGATGCGCGCAAGCTCTACCTTTTCAAGGAAGAGTATGACGCGCCGATCTTCCAGCGGCTTCTTGTGCTGTTCAAACTCAAGCCCTTCGAGCAGCGCGTCGACGAAGTCATGAGCGCGCAGAAGTGCGAGCGGAAGGCGGCGGAGCGCATCGTGCGCAAGCTGCGCGGCTCCCTCGGCGCGGAAGTCAGTGCGGACTCGATCTACCTCAAGCTCTTCAAAAACATTCCGCGCTCCGACATCGAGATGTGCTTTCCGAACACGACGGTCAAGTTCCGTCTGTTCGACAAGCTGAGGCTCGGCGTCACCGCGGGTGGCGGCCTGGGCATGGGCGTCGTCGGCACGGCGACAAAGCTCATGGTTGCCGCCAACCCGATCGCGCTCGCGGGCGCGGTCGCGACGCTCGGCGGCCTAGCGTTCCGCCAGGGGATGAAGTTCATCCACAAACGCAACGAGTACATGGTCACGATGGCGCAGAACCTCTACTTCCACGCGCTCGCCGACAACCGCGGCGTCATGACCGTGCTCGCTGATCGCGCCGCCGAGGAAGACATCAAGGAAGAGATGCTCCTCTACAGCGTGCTCGCCAAGGATACGGTCCACGTAAACGAGCTGGCCGACGTCGATGCAGCCGTCGAGCAGCAGCTCCTCAACACCTTCGGCCTGAACGTCAATTTCGACCTCCACGATGCGCTCGACCGCCTGGTGAACGACGGCGTCGTCACGATCGGGCAGGATGGCTGGATCCGTACGCTGCCGCCCGCAGAGGCCGCCCGGCACATAGACTCTCTATGGGACAACTATCTCGACGAGCTGCCCGACCCGACGCGGGGCGAAGGCATCGAATTCGAGGATGAGCCGCTCGGCTGAGGGGCGATCGAGCGGAGCGCCGGGCGGCTCCCAAAGCATCTCGCGCGCATAGTCCGATACGCCGCGCGCCGTTGCCGGAGCTAACGACCTTCGACGAGTGAGCGCTGGAGATACTGCCCTTGACGACTAAGTCGGGATGGGCAAGGTGACGATCCCACCATTCGCGGGGTCCAATGTTTCAGGCATCGCTTGCCGCCAGCCTCGCGCGGCGGCTGCCCTTCTACTATGGCTGGGTCGTCCTCGGCGTCGTGTGCTGCGTATCGATCGCGCGCGTCGGCCCGGCCGTCGCAACTCTGTCGGTGTTCATCGGCCCCATGACGGCCGAGTTCGGCTGGTCGCGCACCGAGATTTCCGGTGCCGTCTCCCTCGGCGGCATTTTGGCCGCCATCACATCTCCGATGCTCGGCACTTTCCTCGACCGCAAGGGGCCGCGCACCATTCTTCTCATGGCGGTGCTGACGACAGGCGTCACCATCCTGCTGCTGTCGCAGATTGGAAATCTGGCCGCGTTCTATCTGCTGTTCTGCATTGCGCGGATGAACTTCGCCGGGCCCTTCGACCTCGGCACGCTTGGGGCCGTAGTGAACTGGTTCATCGCGCGTCGGCCGCTGGCACTCTCGATGTCGATGCTCGCGCAAATGACCGGCCTTACGATGATGCCGCTCATTGCGTACTCGGCGATGGAGCATGGTGGCTGGCGCGCGGGTTGGATCGCGGTAGGCGTGACCGTGCTCGCTGCGGGATTTCTGCCGACATGGCTGCTTATGGTCGGGCGACCTGAAGATCTGGGCCTCAAACCCGATGCGGCGAAGCCAGACACGGGAACAACGCCTGCAAAAGTGGCCGAACCTGAGCCGTCCTTTACACGGTCCGAGGCGCTTGCCACGTCAACGTTCTGGCTGCTCGCGATCTTCACGATGCTGGTGTGGCCAGTGCAGGCAGGCGTCAGCCTGCACCAAGCCGTCCATTTCACCGAGCGCGGCCTCAGCCTGAGCGCGGCGGTGACGGGTGTCACGGTGTTCTCCGCAGCGTCAGGTATCTGCGCGCTGCTGCTCGGTCTCGGACTGCGCCGGATCGGCGTGCGCGCAGGCCTCGTCCTGTCGGCTTGTGGCATGGCGGTCGGGACAGCGCTCATCGGAAGCGTATCGAACCACGGCGACGTGCTGTTGGCCGCAGGCATATTCGGAGCGTCCCTCGGCGGCCTGCAGACATGCTTGCCGGTAGCTTGGGCAGACTACTTCGGCCGCAGGAACTTCGGCGCCATTCGCGGGGTGGTGCTCACGATACAGGTGACAGCGCAGGCCATAGGCCCGCTGCTGTCAGGCGTGCTGCGAGACTGGACGGGTAGCTACGCGGCTTCCCACGTGACGTTCACCACTCTCGCAGGACTGGCAGTTCTCATCGCGCTCCTCGTCAGAGCGCCGAAACAGCCGAACAGGACCGATTGAGCGCGGCGGTTGATGCTTGCCGATTTCATCCGCGCCGCGCAGCCTCGATCGCCGCGACGTCGATCTTCTTCATGCCCATCATCGCCTCGAATGCGCGCTTGGCTTCTGCGCCGCCGACTGCAAGGGCCTCCGTCAGCACGCGCGGTGTGATTTGCCAGGAAACGCCCCACTTGTCCTTGCACCAGCCGCACGCGCTCTCCTGTCCGCCGTTGCCGACGATGGCATTCCAATAGCGGTCGGTCTCCGCCTGGTCTTCGGTGGCGATCTGGAACGAGAAGGCTTCGCTCTGCTTGAAGGCAGGGCCGCCGTTAAGTCCGAGGCAGGGAATGCCCGCCACGGTGAACTCGACGGTCAGCACATCGCCCTTCTTCCCCGACGGGTAATCGCTCGGAGCATGGAAAACGGCAGTGACGGCGCTGTCAGGGAAGACCTCGGCATAAAAGCGGGCGGCAGCCTCGGCGTCCCTGTCGTACCAAATGCAAATCGTATTCTTGGCCATCGGGTGTCCTTTCGTTCAGGCTTGCTCAGTCCCCTGCCCTAAAGACGGATGAAACCACACCGATCCGACAGTCCGCCGCACTTTTTTCCGGGACCACGGATCGCGACAATGCAATCTGCCGCAAAACAGAAAGCGCGCCTCCCGTTTCCGGAAGGCGCGCGATCCATTTCTGAGCTGGTTGTTCGAGGCTCGTGCGTCAGGCCGCTTGCGACTGACGCGAACGCCGACGCGCTGCCTTGGCCTTGCCGAACGAAACCGGCTGGCGGGCGGCTGCCTGCCAACGACGGGGCTCGAGAGCCTCGCCGCGGCGATGCTCCTTCACCTGCACGTCAGCAGCGTCGAACGCCGCCTTGAGCATCGGCACGACCAGATGCGGCTTGGTATCGCCGCACATGAACACGTCGAGCGCGGCATAGCCGGCCTCAGGCCAGCTATGGATGGTGATGTGAGACTCTGCCAACACCGCCACCCCTGCGACCCCGCCCTTCGGCGACGTCGGGTGAAGATGCACATTGAGCAGCGTCGCTCCTGCCGCCCGGGCGCACCGCTCGAGCGTTGTCTTGATGTAGGCCAAATCGTCGAGACGCTTGGCACCGAACAGATCGATAATGAGGTGCGAACCCGCAAACCTCACGCCGTCTCGCTCAACGAAGAAATCCTTACGGTCGTCGTTCGCGACGGGTGCAGAGAAAACAAGGTCTTCCTTTTGGGCGGGGCTTGAACGAGTCAAGTCCATCCCCAATTGGAAGAGGGTGTCATCAAAGGCCATGTGACCCTCCCCAACCAGCAGATAGATGTGACCCGTCCGCTCCTTACCTTAGGGGTTTCAGGAGATCCTTGACCTTTGGGGCAGGTGGACGAACGGAGACGGGTCATATGAGGCCAATCGCCCCCCCACGCAAGACCTTTTGTCCCCCGGGGGAAAAAAACTTTCGCCAGACGTCTCCAGCGACAAAATTTGACACGGAAATCGGCCGGTGAGCGTCGGCGTCGCGCTCACTTGTCGAGGAAACGCTTAAGCAAATCCTTGGCCCGCTTGGCACCCTTTTCAGCCTCTGGCGAATCACCGAGCAGACGCTTCGCGGCCTTGTCGATGTCTTCTTCCTTGATGCCGCGGGCAGTTTCGCGAACGCCCTCGATAAGCTTCTGTGGGCTCTTCATGATGCGCTGGTAGTCGCCTCTGAGGCGCGGCCGATGCCAAGGCCCGGAGAGCTGTAGCGGCACCGTCAGCCCCGCCAGCTTGCTCGCGGCTCCGGTCGCGGCGCCGTCAGCGAGGCGCGGATTGAGCGTCAGGTCGAGCGTACGAGCCGGCAGATCAATCGTGCCGGCACTGTCGAGGCTGATGGGCGTCGCGACAATGCGCATGTCCTTGGCGGTCGCGATGCCGTCCTTGATCGTCAGGGCCGCCGAGAGCCGTGAGAAGGGCGTCCGCGCAGAGGGATTGCGATCCAGGTTCGGCAGCTCGAGACGGCGGGCGCTCGCGAGGATCTCCTCGACGCTCCAGCCGAGAATGGCCCCGTTGGTTACTTCGAGCGACGCCGTGCCGGCGAGCGTGCTGACGATCTCTTGCTCGTTGGCCCCTTGCCCGGCGACCGCAAGCCTGACGCGGGCCGGGCCGTCCAGGACCTCGAAACGGCCTGCATTACCGAGCGTCTCGAGCGTGCTCACACCGTCGAGCGCGAGATCGATACCGATGTGCCCGGCCGCCGACGCGGTCACCACGCCCCTGGCCTTGCCGCCATGCAGCGCGCCCTCGCGAATGTCGATTTTCAATGCGCCATCCGAGAGCGACAAAGCACCGACGGCGTTGGTGAGCGCTGCGCCGCGCCAGACGACGCGCGCCGCACTCAGGCGCGCCTCGCCATCCGCACCGCTCAGGTTGGCGAAGGCAATCGGATCCGTGCGCCACTCGCGCTGCCCCCGGCCTTCGGAATCTGAAGCTGGGTCATTCGATTTGGGGGCCACAGGAGGCGATACAGGCGCCGCCTCAACACGCCGGACGCTACGGCTGCGCTCGCGCTCTTCTCCTCGCCGCACCCGTGCGGCATCGGCCGACGCGCGCGCACGATCGAAATCGAGCTCGGCAATGGCAAGATCCGCAGCAAACCTTGGGCGAGCCTGAGCGAGGCTCACCTCGATCTGGCCGCTGGCCTCGATGCCGTCGGTCTTGAGCTGCATCTCATCAAGACGCGCGCGGTTCTCCTGGGCCTCGATCCGCCCTTTGAGCGCAACGGCACCTGACCAGCCGCCTCCATCGCGCAAGCGCATCCCGAGCCACCGCCCAGCCTCGCCCACCGATCGCGTCGTGACGTCCATCCTCCCACTGAGCAACGCCTGATCCGCGAAGCGAACAGCGCCCTCGTAGCCGGCATTGCCGTGGCGACCGGAGAGCCGCAACGAAATCCTCTCCAGGCCGCGTCCGCTGGCTCCTTTGGGATCGGCGCCAGCGTCGACCTTCACGATTTCACCGTTGTAGGCGAAGCTGCCGCGCACCCTGAGCGGCTCATCCTTGCGAGACTCGCGGCGCGTCAGCCGGAGCTGGATCTGATCGGCCTGCGTCAGGCTGCCCGAGCGCAAATCGCGATGGCGCACGATGCCATCATTGATGTTGATCGTGAGGTCCCCCGATCCCAAGGGCTCTGAGCGCTTGCGATCATGCCCTTCGGCAGGCGCCGGCTTTTCGGCCTCATCCTGCAGCGCCGGCGTCGAGAAGCGGCCAGCGGTGCCATCCCGCAGAACCTGGGCAACATGCCTTGTGCGCACACGCCCCGCATCTTGCTCGGCCTTCAGCCATCTGCGGCGGCCGTCCTGCCCGATGACGAGATCGAGCTGCGGCCGTTTCACCGTGATCCGCTCAGGCTGCACGCGTCCCCTGAAGAGCGGCCACACCATGGCTTCGACCTCGAGCGCCTCGGCACGGAGGACCGGCGCGCCCCCCTCCTCGGCGGTCGCGACCACCACGTCCCGGAATTCGACTGACGGCGTCGGCAGCAGCCTGAGCGACGTCATGCCGTTGAACTCGAGGACATAGCCCGTCCGGGCGCGGAATTCGGACGTCACGCGCTCGCGGACCAGATCGACTGGCGGCGCAACGAACAGAAACGTGGCCGCGGCGACGAACAGGAGCAGCACCGCCAGAACCGAATAGCCGACGATCGACAGCAGGATCGCCCAGCCGCTGCGGCGTGGCCGGCGACACGGCGCGCGCGATGGCCGTGGCGCCGCCGAGGACGGCGGCGTGCGGCCTGAAGGGTGTGGCGTCTGCGCAGTCATGACGTGCCATCCCATGCAATGGGATTGTGGCGTCTGTCCGAGTATTCCACTGCACTATCGTACAGCTTTGCGGCGAAGCTGGGCGCAGCAGGTGCCCGCCCCGCCTCAATCCTCAAATATCGAGGTCCTTGGCGAACGCCGCCCGTTCCTGGATGAAGCGGAAGCGCAGCTCGGGCTTCGAGCCCATGAGCGCGTTCACGGCCTCGGAGACGGCCGGCTTGTCGTCCTCGACCACCTCGACCCGGAGCAGGATGCGCATTGCCGGATCCATGGTCGTGACCTTAAGATCCTTGAAGTCCATCTCGCCGAGGCCTTTGAAGCGGGTGATGTCCACCTTGCCTCGGCTCTTGAACTCGCTCTCCATGAGCTGGTCCTTGTGGCGGTCGTCGCGAGCGTACATGACCTTGCCGCCTTGCGTGAGCCGGTAGAGCGGCGGCACCGCCAGATGGAGGTGGCCGTTGGCCACAAGCTCCGGCATCTCCTGGTAGAAGAACGTGATCAGCAGCGAGGCGATGTGGGCGCCATCGACGTCGGCGTCAGTCATCACGATCACGCGGTCGTAGCGCAGATCCTCATCGCGATACTTCGAGCCCGTGCCGACGCCCAGCGCCGTCACCAGATCGGTGAGAAGCTGGTTCTGTGACAGCTTCGCCGATGTCGCGTTCGCGACATTGAGGATCTTGCCGCGCAAGGGCAGAACGGCCTGCGTCTTCGGATTGCGCGCCTGCTTGGCCGAACCACCGGCCGAATCGCCCTCGACGAGGAAGATTTCAGTATCGCCACTGGTGCTCGAGCAATCGATCAGCTTGCCGGGGAGGCGCAGCTTGCGCGTGGCGTTCTGGCGGCCGATCTCCTTCTCGCGACGGCGCTTGAGGCGGTCCTCCGCCTGGTCGACGGTCCACTCGAGAAGGCGCGTCGCTTGCTGAGGGCTGTCGGCGAGCCAGTGGTCGAACGCGTCACGCACGGCGCTCTCAACGATGCGTGCAGCTTCCTGCGTCGAGAGACGATCCTTGGTCTGGCCCTGAAACTCAGGCTCGCGAATGAAGACGGAGAGCATTCCAGCCGATGTGCCGAGAATGTCCTCCGCCGTGATCTGGCCGGACTTCTTGTTGCCGGTGAGTTCGCCATAGGCGCGCAGGCCCTTGGTCAGCGCATTGCGCAGACCCTGCTCATGCGTACCGCCATCGGCCGTCGGCACAGTATTGCAGTAGGAATGGAGGAAGCCATCCTCATCGCTGACCCAGCACATGGCCCACTCGACGGAGCCGTGGCCTTCCTTCTTTTCGATGCGCCCGGCGAAGATGTCCTTGGTGACGCGCGTCTGGCCCTCGATCGAGGCCGTCAGATAGTCCTTGAGACCACCGGGGAAGTGGAACGTGGCTTCTGCTGGCGTGTCGTCCTTGATGAGCGAGGGATCGCACGACCAGCGGATCTCGACGCCACCGAACAGGTATGCCTTCGAGCGCGCCATCTTCAGCAGCCGAGCCGGCTTGAACGTCGCGCCCTTGCCGAAGATCTGCTCGTCGGGCCGGAAGCGGACCTTGGTGCCGCGCCGGTTCTTGATCTGGCCGAGCATCTCGAGCTTGGTCTGCGGAATGCCGCGGCTGAAGATCATGCGATAGAGCTGCTGGCCGCGCGCGACCTCGACCTCGAGATGGTCCGAGAGCGCATTCACGACCGAGACGCCGACGCCGTGCAGACCGCCCGAGGTCTGGTAGGCCTTGCTGTCGAACTTGCCGCCCGCGTGCAGCGTGCACATGACGACTTCGAGCGCCGACTTGTTCTTGAACTTCGGATGCGGGTCGATCGGAATGCCGCGGCCGTTGTCGGCGACGCTCAGGAAACCGTCGGCATCGAGGCGCACCTCGATCCACGTGGCGTGACCAGCCACGGCCTCGTCCATCGAGTTGTCGATGACCTCGGCGAAGAGGTGGTGCAGCGCCTTCTCGTCGGTGCCGCCGATGTACATGCCGGGGCGGCGGCGGACGGGCTCGAGGCCCTCGAGGACTTCGATAAGATCCGCGCCATAATCATCGGACGCATCGCCGTTCTTGCGGGCGCGCAAAGGTTTATCGGTCAACTCGGCCTCAAGCTTGGCAAACAGATCACGGGAGGATGCCATTGCGTATGGCTCCAATCTCATTTGGAAACGGGGACTTGTGACGCATCACATGCGATGAGCGGCGGTAGCTGCTGGCCGAATCTCGGGTCGCGCCCGTGGTCAGGGTGGTCGCATGGGGGACACCCCATTGGCAAGACCCGGCTGGGGATGCCCTCTCCAGGCTCCCGCTGGGGTGGCCTTGCCGCAACGAAAGTTGCCGATGCGGCCCACGCCCCGCGGCACACCGCTCAAAAATCGAGGTCCTCGTAGTGGGCCGGCGGCTGCAGCGTCGGCATCCGATCAGCGAGCAGCGGGCGGAACGAGGGCCGCGACTTCACCCGCGCGTACCAATTCTTGGCGCTCGGCGCGTCCTGCCAGGGGACTTCGCCGAGGTAATCCAGGGTCGAGAGCTGAGCAGCCGCGGCCAGATCGGCGAAGCTCGGCGCGTCACCAGCTAGCCAGCGGCGGGTATCGGCCAGATAGCCCGTGTAGCTGAGATGCTGGCGGAGGTTCGCGTGCGCAGCCCTGAGCCCGCTCGAACTCGGCGCGCCGGCCGGCGGACCTGATACGAGCCGCGGCCAGGCCTTGGCGGCCAGCAGTGGCTGGGTAACCTCTCGGTTGAGCCTGCGATGGAACCAGTCGACGAGTCGACGCGCCTCGGCACGATCCTCGCTCGATCCGGGAAACAGCCGCGGCCCGCGCGCATTGAGCACGCCGCGCTCGATCAGCTCGTCCAGGTATTCACTGATGGCATAGGCGCCAGCGACGACGCCGCCCTCCTCCAGTTCGAGAAGCGGCAGATCGCCCGGCAACGCGAGGCCGCGCCCTCCCGGAACCGCCGCATCGGCGTTCTCAGCAACGAGTTCGTGCGGAAAATTGAGTTCCTGGAGCGCCAACCGGATCGAGCGCGAAAAAGCGCACAGCGGGAAGTGTCTCAGCCGCAGCATGTCTATGATTGCCCCTGAGCCGGCCGTGCCCTTGCCGTGCTCAGAGCACCTTGTCCGCTACCGAGGTCGCCACTGGCACTGGCTTGACCGGCGTCGCCTCGCGAACAGCAAAGATCAGCCGTAGCGCCTCACGGTGACGGCGATCGACGGATCGCGCTGTAACCAATTGCAGGCGTACGCCCGGCATTCCGACGACCGGCGCCTCCATCTCGGCGACCTGCTGCACCTCGACCATGCGGATCTTCGCGTCAGGGCCTCGGAACTGCACGCGATCACCCGCCACGAGCGGCTCGTTGAGAACTCCCGAGTGCACCGGCTCACCATCAACCACGAGTGCCGGCTGGTGGATTGGTGGTGGCGTCACCGTCGCGGCAACCTGAGTCACGGGCAGGGCGGGGGTATTGCCGGCATCATCGAGGAATATGGTGCCTTGTGGCGTCACGCGCGCGTAGCTGCGCTCGAGGAGAAGGTCTGGGCTCGCAAAGCTCCAGATCCATGCACCAAAGAGCATCGCGAAGCCGGAGCCAATCGCTGCGGCAGCCAGCCGGCTGCGCCCGGCAATCAGTTTCGACCTTGCCATGGTGACGCCCCTCGTTTGCTCGCGCATCGGCATCAGATCCCACTCAACACGGCTCTCATAGAAGATATGGGGCACGCGGGCCGATTCGCCAACCATGCGGCAGTCTCATCCGCCTCCGTGGCCGAAGCGTGGCATACGCAACGGCCCGCGCCACCATGCCCGTTCAGGGCTTGTACGGCTCTCGCCGCTCCGCCAGAATCTGCCCGCGGATGTTGAAGACAATCTCTCCGCGCTGGTTCCGAGCCTGCGAGTCCGTCTGCAGGATACCACGGTCGGGGCGCGATTTGAGATCGATCTTGGCTGCCGTCCGACCACGGAACGTCAGAGTGTCGCCAGGGTAAACGGGCTTCAGCCAGCGCAGATTTTTGAAGCCCGGAGAGGGCCCATAGCGGGCAACCGGTGCTCGAGCTTCGTGGATCTGGCGCTCGATTTTCTGGCGGTAGGCCACAAATTGGCGGATCCAAATTGCCGCAGTGTGCCAGCCTGAGGCGCACAGACCTCCGAAAAGCGACTTGCGGCCAGCCTCCTCATCGAGGTGGAAGGGCTGCGGGTCGAACTGCTTCGCGAAGGCTATGATCTCATCCTTGGTGAAGGTGTGCGCGCCGAGTTCGTAGATCTCGCCTATCTGGCGGTCCTCGAAGAAATTGCGCGTCGGGTCCGGTGCCGGGCCCTCGGGGCCATCCCACACGCTCTCGAGCGGCGGACGGCCCTCGCCTTTGCCTTCAACCTTCGGACCGGGTTTGCGCACCTTGAGGAGCTGGTTGCTGTCCCAGGTCATGATGACCTCGCCGGCCTGGTTCAGCATCTCGAACTTGACCTTGAGGATGCCGACCTCTGGCCGCGAGGCGAGTGCACGCTTCTCCGTGCAGATCACGCGCCCGGTCAGAACCTGATCTGGAAATAGCGGCTTGAGCCACTTGCACTCGTCGATGCCGGGCGAGCCGAGCGAAGTCCAGCCATCCTTGAGCAGGCCGTCGGCAATCATGCGCATCATGATCGCGCAGGAATGAAAGCCCGAGGCGCACAAGCCGCCGACGATGCTGGCTTTCGCGGCTTCCTCGTCGATGTGCATGGCCTGGGGATCGTAGGCGCGCGCGAAGGTGATGATGTCTTGCTTGCTGACGCTGATGCGACCGAACTCTACGACCTTGCCGACCTCGATGTCCTCGAGGTGAACTCCGTCCGGCGGCGTGGAAACCTTGTCCTGCATGGTGGGCGCTCGCGATCGTTCATCTGTCATTGCGCTGCAATACAGCACGCACCCGCCTGCCGGGGCAAGCGGGTGGGAAAATGCCTCGTATTTGCTCAGAATGTCGCGTCGATCAGGCCGCGACCACGTGGGCGCCGCGCGCCAGCTCGCACTCTGTCCACAGCGTGCCGAGGGCCGCGACGAGCGCGTCGATGTCCGCATCGCTGTGCGCGGGCGTGGGCGTGATCCGAAGCCGCTCCGTGCCGCGCGGCACGGTCGGATAATTGATCGGCTGCACGTAGATGGCAAAGCGATCGAGCAGCGTGTCGCTGACACGCTTGCAGTGTACGGGATCGCCGACCAGCACCGGCACGATGTGGCTCGGATTGTCCATGACCGGCAGACCCGCGGCCTTCAGGCGACGGTTGACGGTGCGGGCGCGCTCCTGGTGGCGCGTGCGCTCGACGCTCGACACCTTGAGATGGCGGATGCTCGCGCACGCACCGGCAGCGATGGCTGGCGCCAGCGAGGTCGTGAAAATGAAGCCCGGCGCGTACGAACGGATGGCATCGCAGATGTCGGCCGAGGCGGCGATGTAGCCACCCATGACGCCGAAGCCCTTGGCGAGCGTGCCATTGATGATGTCGACGCGGCTCATGACGCCATCGCGCTCGGCAATGCCGCCACCACGCGGGCCGTACATGCCGACGGCATGGACCTCATCGAGATACGTGAGCGCGTTGTACTTCTCGGCAAGATCGCAGATCGCGCCGATCGGGGAGATCACGCCGTCCATGGAGTAAACGGACTCGAATGCGATGATTTTCGGCGTCTCGCGCGAGAGAGCCGCCAGCCGGGCTTCGAGATCGGCGAGGTCGTTATTCTTCCAGATCTGCTTGGGGCCGCCGCCATTGCGGATGCCCGCGATCATCGAAGCGTGGTTCTTCTCGTCTGAAAGGATCACGCAGCCCGGCAGCAGCTTCTGCAGGGTCGAGAGCGTCGCGTCGTTGGCGACAAAGGCCGAGGTGAAGAGCAGCGCGGCGGACTTGCCGTGGAGATCGGCGATCTCGGCCTCGAGCTCGACGTGGTAGTGCGTCGTGCCGGAAATGTTGCGCGTGCCGCCCGAGCCCGCGCCTGCGGCATCGAGCGCCTCGTGCATGGCGGCGAGCACGGCTGGGTGCTGGCCCATGCCGAGGTAGTCATTGGAGCACCAGACCTTGATCTCGCGCGTCCCCTCGGGACCGAAGCGCTCGGCTACCGGAAAGTCGCCGCGCCGACGCCGGATGTCGGCAAAAACGCGATAGCGGCCTTCGTCCCTCAGCCGCGCCAGGGCCTCGGCAAAGTGTGCGCTGTAGTTCATGGGATCCCGTTTCCGTTCATCAACGCGACCGCCACCCCCCTAGGGCAATCCGGCTTCCGCGCAGGGCCTTTCTTGAGCGGTTATAAACTGCCGCCCGAGCCAGACAAACTAAAAGGCCCGCGCGGACTGTCGCACCATCGGTCAGGCGGCCGCATTGATACGGCTCAAGACGAGCCGCGGCCACTCGGCGCGTATTTTGAAGCCCGAAACGGCTATAACGTGGCACATGGAACATCCTTTTCAGCACAAGTGCGACGCACTGGTGGTCGGAACTGGCCCGGCAGGGCTGGTCGCCGCTCTCGCCATGGCGCAGGCCGGTCTGGCGACGGTCGCGGTGGGCCCGGCTATTGATCCGGCCCGCGACACGCGCACGACGGCACTCTTTACGGGAAGCGTCGCGCTGCTCAGTAACCTCGGCCTCAATGGTCCGCTCGGACCGGCCATGGTGCCGATGACGGGCCTGCGGCTCATCGACGATACCGGCGGCATCTGGCGGGCACCGGAGGTGCTGTTCCGTGCCGAGGAGCTGGGCCTCAGCGAGTTCGGCATCAACATCGAGAATGCCGCGCTCAATACGGCGCTGTTGGCTGCCGCACGTACCCAGACGGGCCTGACATTGGTCGAGGATACGGTCGCGCCTGATTTCCAGTTCGACGACCGGGGCGTAACGGTCAAACTCGGCGGAGGACGCACAATATCCGCCCGCCTGATCGTCGGCGCCGACGGCCGTGGATCACTCTGCCGCCGCGAAGCCGTCATCGAGGCGAACACGCATCCCTATCCGCAAAGTGCGGTCGCGACGCGCTTTCATCACACGCGCCCACACGATGGCATCTCGAGCGAATTCCATCGCACGGCTGGCCCGCTCACCACCGTCCCGCTCACCGGTCGCGAGTCGAGCCTCGTGTGGGTCGAGACGCCAGAGGAGGCGCGCCGTCTCGTGGCCCTGGACGAACCCGCCTTCATCCAGGAACTCGACGACCGGCTGCAGGGGTTGCTCGGCACCGTCACGGCAATCGGCCCGCGGGCGAGCTTTCCGCTGACCCGCATGGCGGCCGATCGCCTCGGTGCCCGTCGCATCGCGCTCATCGGCGAGGCCGCACACGTCATTCCGCCGATCGGTGCTCAGGGTTTAAACCTCGGGCTGCGCGATATTGCGACACTGGTCGAGCTCGTCACACGCGCGCAGAGCCTCGGAGCGGACATCGGCGGGGATCCCGTGCTCAGTGCCTACGATACGGAGCGCCGCGGTGATGTGGCGACCCGTACAGCCATGGTCGACACGCTCAACCGTTCGCTGATCTCCGACTTCCTGCCCTTGCATCTCGGCCGCGGCGCCGGCTTGCACGCGCTCAACACAGTTCCCTGGCTGCGCCGCCTCGTCATGCGCGAGGGCCTGCAGCCTTCTGGCCGCACGCCTGCGCTCATGCGCACCTGATACGCACACGGACGCGTTCCGGTCATGACCGCCGCGCGCGGACACGGCTTGACGCGCGCCACTTCTGCGGCACGAAATGCCACAACGACCAGCGGGAGAGGAAACACCGAATGGCTCTGAAACGCATGGTGCTCGAGATCGGCATGGGCACCGACATCCGCGGCGCCGACAGCACGAAGGCAGCCGAGCGCGCCGTGCGCGATGCGCTCTGGCGCAATACGCTCAGCATTGCGACGCTCATGGGCAAGGAGCGTTCGGACATGCACCTCGAGATCAACATCGGCGTGCCCAACCCCGAGAGCGTGAACAAGGAAGCCGTGCTGGCCGTCGCGCCTTATGGCAAAGGCACAGTCAAGGTGGTCGAGGGTGGTCTCAGGATCCCCAATGATGATGGCACCGACAGCACGCTCATCGCGCACGCGCTCGTCGTCGTGTCGCTCGACATCTGAGGGGGAGGATCACACATGAAACCGAAGCGCATCATCCTCGAGCTCGGCGCCGGCAGCTCTCTCCATGGCGGCGACTACACGAAGGCGGCCGTGCGCGCCGTCGACGACGCTATTCATCACAGCTCGCTGTCGTTCATCCGTAATCTCGGCCTCGACGCCAAGAAGATGGAGGTCACGGTCACCATCGGCGTGCAGAAGCCGGAACTCGTAGACGCGGCCAAAGTCAAAGCACGCCTGCCGCACGGGCAGGTGACAGTCAATGTCGTGAAGGGCGGCCTCGATGTGCCCGATATCGAGAATAACGACATCACGGTATTGGCGAGTGCGGCGGTGGCCGTGCGCATGGAGTTGCCGAAGCGCGCATGAGAGGACGGGCGGCTCAGCCGCCGCTCGACCAGATGATACGGGCGATCCAGTCGACACGCGAGCGATCGAGCTCCACCGGGTCGCCGTCGCCGCGGATGGAGACGAGCTCGACCCGCCGCGTGGTCTTGCCGACGAGGAGACGCGGCACGGCGAGCGCGCCCTGCGGCTTGATGAGAATGCGGTCGCCCGCGTTGGCGATCGCATTCGATGCTGCGACGAGCGTCAGCCCGCAGCGGTAGACCGGCTCCAAGCTCGCGTCCGCGACCTCGATGGCGAAAGGCCCGCCCCCGCCGACCACGAGCTTGGCGTGCGCGTCGAGGCCTTCGGCGGGCGGCGTGCCATAGGAGTTCCAGCCGCCGACGGTCGCATTGGTGATCTGGCCGATTAGCGGCACATTGGCGGGCATTGGGGCCTGACGCGCGCGCTCGGTCTCGGCAGCAAGCGCCGTGAACTCATCGAGGGTGAAGCCGGTAGCGGCCAGGATCTTCGAAATGCTTTCGGTGCTCGGCCAGCGCGGCCGGCCCTCCGGCGTAAAACGCTTCGATGGATTGAACGCCGTTGGGTCGAGGCCGGCAAGGCGCGCGAGCCCCGAGGGCGAAAGCTCCTTATGGCGCGCAAGCGCGTCGATCGCGTTCCAGATCCACGCGTGGGTCAGGATCGATGACGTCGGGCTCATACAAACACGCCTAGAAGACCTACCTGTGATACTTGCCGTCATTCCGGCCGCATGAGTGTGAGGCGCTGTCGACAAGCTGCGTTAGTCTTGCGGGTAGCAAGAGCTGTGCCGCTGAACCTGCACCACGTAGTCCATGCAGGTGTTAAGAGCTGGAGATCTTTGAGCCCATGGTTGATGAGCCAATAATCGTCTTTAAAATCTGTACTGAGAATGAATGGCGGCAACTCCAGGAAATTGGACGATTTTCCGGCTCTGCGGATGACCTGCGCGACGGTTTTGTGCATCTCAGCGGACCGGATCAGGTGGCGCGCACCGCGGCCAAATTCTTCGCCGGTCGGGGCGATCTCGTGCTGCTGACCATTAACCCTGATCGGCTCGGAAGTGCATTGCGGTGGGAAGCGTCTGCCAGCGGCGCCACTTACCCCCACCTCTATGCCGCTCTGCCCCTCGACGCCGTTACGGCGGCCGTGCCACTCACGCTCGGACCAGACGCACGCCACATCCTGCCCCCGGAACTCACCTGATGCTCAATGCCCTCATGCACCTCGCGCGGCCGGCCCTCCTCGCGCTCGACCCCGAGACCGCCCATGAGGCGACGCTCAAGGCCCTCGAGAACGGGATCTATCCAGCGGACCGAACGGCCGACCCGCCGACGCTCGCGTCGCGCCTCGGCGACCTCACGCTCAGCAATCCGATTGCGATCGCGGCAGGCTTCGACAAGGACGCGCGCGTCCCGGACGCCGTTTTCGGCCTAGGCTGCGGCTTTGCCGAGATCGGCACGGTCACGCCGCTCGCCCAGAGCGGCAATCCCAAGCCGCGCATCTTCCGCCTCATCAACGAGCGCGGCGTGATCAACCGCCTTGGCTTCAACAATGGCGGTCATGATGCGGCTCTTGCTCGGCTACGTGCACGCTCGCGCCGCAGCAGCATCGTCGGCGTCAACATCGGCGCCAACAAGGATACGGTCGACCGCTCGGGCGACTACGTGAAGGGCATCGTCACGTTCTACGACGTCGCGAGCTACTTCACGGTCAACATCTCCTCACCAAACACGCCCGGCCTGCGCGACCTGCAGGCGCCGGCGGCGCTCGACGAGTTGCTGGGGCGCGTGATGGCGGCGCGCACCGAGCAGATGGCGGCCGGTAAGCCGCGCCGACCGATCATCGTCAAGATCGCCCCCGATGTCGCCGAGGAGGATGTGCCAGCAATTGCGGCCCGCCTCATGGCGCACAAGGTCGATGCGATCGCCGTGTCGAATACGACGCTGGCGCGCCCGGGCGTGTCTCACAATGCGACATCGAAAGAAACTGGCGGGCTTTCCGGGCGGCCGCTGTTCCACCGCTCGACGGCCATGCTGGCGCGTGTCTATCAGGCGACGAGAGGTGCGGTGCCGCTGGTCGGCATTGGCGGCATCGATAGTCCCGAGAGTGCACTTCAGAAGATCGAGGCCGGTGCCTCGCTGCTCCAGCTCTACACGGGCCTCATCTACGAAGGCCCGAGCCTGATTGGGCGCATCAAGCAGCACCTCGATGCGACGTGCCGTGCGCGCGGCCTCGCGAACATCTCGGCTCTCACGGGCACGCGTGCAGCTGAATGGGCTGGGAAGCCGCTCGACGGCTGAGGCCTATGCCCGATCCCGGAATGACGCCTGCACGAGCCCAGGCATGAACGCGATCAACGACGCCGAGCGCGCGACGTAGAAAACCATGTACGCCGCCCACAGGCCGTGATTGCCGTAGTGCGGCGCGAGCACCCACCACACGACGAAGAACGGTATTAGGCTCAGCACCATGGTATTGCGCATATCGCGCGTCCGGGTCGCACCCGTGAAGATGCCATCGAGCTGGAAACACCACACGCCGAGCATCGGTGCGATCGCCGCCCACATGAGATAGGTGCCAGCGGCCTGCTGCACTTCGGCGCTCTTCGCCGTGAGCTCGATGATTGCGGGCCCCGCGAACCAAAGCCCGCCGCCGATCAGCACCGCCAGCACACCCGCCCACTGGGTCGACATGAGCACCACCTGCCAGAACGACCGCCTGTCGCGCGCACCGACCGCGCGCCCGACGAGCGACTCGGCCGCAAAGGCAAAACCATCGAGCAGATAGATCATGATGTTGATCAGCGTCATCAGGATCGCATTGGCGGCGAGGATGACATCGCCGTTGGCCGCACCCTGCGCCGTGAAGAACAAGATCGCCGAATAGTGGCCGACCGCGCGCACGGTCAGATCGGCGTTCATACCGAGCGAGCGCTTCATCTTCATGCGGTCGAGCGCATCGGTCAGGGGCGCGGTAGTCCCTATCTCGCGCGCAATGCGGAGCGCAATGAGGAGACCGAGCGCCGCGCCCGCGTATTCAGCAATCAGCGCCGCATAGCCGACGCCCGCGACGCCCCCATCGAGCCAGAGCACGAGCAGGATCGCGAGAGCCATGTTCAGCACGTTGATGACGAGCTGGACAAAGAATGCCACACCAGCGCGCCCGAGCCCGATGTACCAGCCGAGCAGTGCGAAGTTCACAAGTCCTGCCGGTGCAGCCCAGATGCGGACGGAGAAATAGGCCTGTGCCGCCGCCTCGGTCTCTCGCGAGGGCCCGATCAGCCAGAAAGCCGCGGCAGCAATCGGCCACTGGAGGACTACGAGCGCCACGCCGAAGAAGACGGCGACGCCAAGGGCCCGCAGCAGATGGCCGGCGATCTCACGACCATCGCGGGCGCCATAGGCTTGCGCCGTCAGCCCCGTGGTTCCCATGCGCAGGAAGCTGAAGGTCCAGTAGAGAACACTGAAGATGACGCCACCGATGCCGACCGCGCCAATGAGATGCGCCTGCCCGAGCTGACCGATGACCGCCGTATCGACGAAGCCGATGAGCGGCACGGTCGCGTTCGAAAGTGTGATCGGCACGGCGATCTTGAGCAGGCTCGCGTTAGTGACCGGCTCGCCTGCCGCGCGAGCCTTCGCGTGCTCGATCATGAATTTGGCATTTCCCGGGCTGGCTCTCCGCTCGCCGGCCGCTCAGCGGCGGCCATCGCCTTCTTTCCGCGAGAGCAGGCCGAGCACGCGGGCGATCAGCCAGATGGGGATGACGACGACCGCGCCAATGAGGAACCAGCGGAAGACGGATTCGACCGCCCCGAAGCCGAGGTCGGAGATGTGCCGGATCAGCCGCTGGATGTGATAAATGATCTGGTCAGGCTGGATGTTGAGAGCCGACAGCACCACGCCGACGATGATCGAAATCACCGCCAGCCGAATGATCACGCTGACCGGGTTGCCACCAAAAAGGGTATTGCGATCCATTCGGGCTCTCCCGCGGCAGCACGAGCACACTGATTGAGGTCCAAAACCGCGACCAGATCTAGCCTGCCCGCCTGCTGAAGCAAGCGCAATGTCCGGGCATCAGGCCAGGCGCTGGCGGGGCTAGCGGCCCACGATGGTTGGCAGAACTTCCGGATTTTCCGAGATTGAGTTTGTAGGCCCCTGATAAGCAACAGGATTGTCCAGGCGCGGCGCACCTGCCCCCAAAGCCGTTCTAAACCATCGAAACACCAGCAAAATAGCGCTCTGCGACAGTAATTTGCTTGTTCGTGGCGGGCGTTTGTGGCAGGGAACAGCTTGTCGGGCGCAGGGGATCGCATTCATTGATCCCTTTTCTCGACACCGGTACCGTTTGATTAGCTCGTTGAACGAGTAGCCCGACTTCCCCCTGCGCTCATGTGAATTCGCCGCCGTCTCCGCGGGAGGCTGTGGCGTGACCGAACGCAGTGACGGAGGTTCTTGTTGCACCCCACGACCTTTGCTGAGCTCGGGCTCAGCAGCAAAGTGCTCGCCGCCATCGAGGCTGCGGGCTATCCCTCGCCGACGCCAATTCAAGCTCAGGCCATTCCCGTCGCGACGACGGGCCGCGATGTGCTCGGGATCGCACAGACCGGAACCGGCAAGACAGCGTCGTTCGTGCTGCCGATGATCACGCGTCTCGAGGCCGGCCGCGCCCGCGCCCGCATGCCGCGCTCGCTCATCCTGGCCCCGACGCGTGAGCTAGCCGCCCAGGTGGCGCAAAGCTTCGAGAAGTATGGCGTCAATCACAAGCTCAATGTCGCCCTGCTGATCGGCGGCGTCTCGATGGACGATCAGGTGCGCAAGCTCGATCGCGGCGTCGATGTGCTGATCGCGACGCCGGGCCGCCTGCTCGACCACTTCACGCGCGGCCGTGTCATGCTCATGGGCGTCGAGATTCTGGTCATCGACGAAGCCGATCGAATGCTCGACATGGGCTTCATTCCGGACATCGAGAAGATTTGCAAACTCCTGCCGCCACGCCGGCAGACGCTGTTCTTCTCCGCGACCATGCCACCCGAGATCACGCGTCTCGTCGATCAGTTCCTCAAGGATCCCGTGCGCATCGAGGTGGCACGGCCCGCGACGACCGCGAAGACCATCACCCAGGCCTTCAAGTTCTGCCCAACGATTGACGACCGCGAGAAGCGCGCCACATTGCGCGACCTCATCCGTGAGCTCGACGTCAGGAACGCGATCATCTTCTGTAATCGCAAGCGCGATGTCGCGATCCTGCTGAAGTCGCTGCTGAAGCACGGCTTCAATGCCGGCGCGATCCACGGCGATCTCGATCAGACGACCCGCATGGCGACGCTCGACGCTTTCCGCGAGGGCCGCATCCAGCTCCTGGCCGCTTCCGACGTCGCCGCGCGTGGCCTCGATATTCCCGACGTCAGCCACGTGTTCAACTACGACGTCCCCTGGCAGGCCGACGACTACGTGCATCGCATCGGTCGCACGGGCCGCGCTGGCAAGCAGGGCTATTCGTGCACCATCGTGACGCCTGACGACATCAAGGCCATGTCGGCGATTACCAAGCTGACCGATGATGAGCCCAAGTGGCTCGGTGATGCGCCGGACGAGGCAACGCTCGCCGACGGCATGAAGCGCCGCGGCCGTGGCCGTCGCGGCGCCAGCGCCGGAGGCGATCGTGGCGGCCGAGATGGGCGCCGTGGATCTAGTGAGAAGCGCTCGGAACAGCGCGGTCGCGAACGCGGGCCGCGGCCGCATCGTCAAGCGGAAGCCGGCGCCGATGCCAATGCGGCAGTCGCCAATACGGCCACGAATGCTGGCGCGGAAGCCAAGTCACCACCCCCGCGTCAGCACGCCGAGGAACGTGCTCGCCCCCGCCGCAGCGAGGAGGCGCGCGAGGGACAGCGCGTTGAGGAGCGCATTGGGCAGCGCGACGAGCGCCGCGAGGGGCGGCGACAGGGCGGGCGTGGTGAGCGCGATGCGCCACGCCAAGCGCAGCAGCCGAACCGCCCGCGTAACGAGGCCTCGCCGCACAAGGAAGCAGGGCCAGCACGCAAGCAAGAGCCGCGGGAACGTGAACGCGAGCCCGTCGCCTTCGGTCTCGATGAGAATGTGCCAGCATTTCTGCGACGACCGGTGCGGATCGCCGGCCGCTGAGCCAACAAAAAAAAAGCCGCGGTGACGCGGCTTTTTTCTTATGCTTTGCCAGGAAGGATCAGATCGCTTCCTTGAGCTCCTTGGCGGCACGGAAGGCAACCTTCTTGCTCGCCTTGATCTTGATGGCTTCGCCCGTCGCCGGGTTGCGGCCCATGCGAGCAGGACGCTTGCGGACCTGGAGGATGCCGAGACCGGCGAGACGGACGCGCGAGCCCTTCTTGAGGTGCTTGGTGATCATCTCGACCGTCTGGGCCAACATCTCGAGCCCCTGCTTCTTCGGCAGCTCGTGCGCCTCTGCCAGGGCCGTGCCGAGATCGCGCATCGTCACTGTCACTACCTTCGCAGGTGCCGCCTTTGCCCCTGCCTTGCTCGCCGCTTTCGCCATTTGTGCCTCCTAGGTTCAACTTAAGTGTGGTGTGCAATGCACCGTTTTACATCTTCTGGCCGGACTTCAGACGCTCACCCGCTCCACCCCAGGAGCAACCGCGTGTCGGTCCAGGTAGCGTTCGCGAACTGCGCCGGCAGTTCTCCCGCCCAGCATTTCGCTCGTCGCCGGGCCCGCCGAAGTGAGAGCACTTCCTACCCCGCCCGCTCGTCCCGACTGCACGAAGTTGGATCGCGAAACGCTCCACGACTCACGCGCAGGCAAGCCGGATAACGCATGTTAGTGACGATGGGAAAGCAAAAACAGCACAAAAATGGGGGTTTTCGGCACTTCTTGGTCGATTTGCCGCGCTCGCTGAGGGTCCGGATGCGGATTGCAGTGCGTTCCGCGTCACAGCACGACAAACAGCGAGCGCACCTCTGCCCCATCAAGTTCCCAGCAACTCAATGGCCCGATGGCCCCAGACGACGCGCTCGGCGGCGCCTCCCGAGCGCCCCTCCTGCCCGGATCGGACGTGCCGCATGATTGGCGCCGCGCGACGGCGAGCGTGTTGACACATTGGGCCGCTGTCTCTAAACCAGCCGCGACCCATAGGTCTCCTTTTGGGGTTACCTTCGGGGCCGTAGCTCAGATGGGAGAGCGCTGCAATCGCACTGCAGAGGTCAGGGGTTCGATTCCCCTCGGCTCCACCAATTCTCCACCACACTCTTGATCCTACAGGCGCTTGACCAAGCGCGCGCCGAAACCGTGACGTACGGGCACCTGCTGTCGGTTGCCAAGCGCCCATCGGTACTATTCAATGACCGCCAACGGAGGCCTTGAGCGCTCCGACGATTGATGAGCCACAGAGCGGCACACCAAAAGGGATGGAAACGCGAGGTCGCGTATGGCTCCGGAGGTCATGCGGCGGGCTGACGAGCTGACGAGGGACGTCGAGCCCCTCGCCGGACTGGCAGTCGTATGCGCCGGCCTCTGCCTCACCACTTCCCGAACAGTTCCCTCCCGCAGCACATGCGCTCCGCCACGCCAGCCACCATCCGCTTGCGCGCGATCACGGCCGAGCGCGTAGGCGTGGGCCAATCTCATCATTGACGAAGGGACGATCGAAAAAAAAAGCCAGGGAGAAAACCGACAATGTCGCTGACACGATACCTGCTCGCCGGCGCCACCGCGCTGTCGATGGCCACCACAGCCGGCCCCACCAGCGCGCAAATCTCCGGAGACGTCGTCAGGATCGGCGTCCTCACGGACATGAACAGCATCTATGCCGACATCAACGGCATGGGCGCCGTCGAAGCGGCCCGCATGGCGATCGAGGATTTTGGCGGCACCGTTCTCGGCAAGAAGATCGAACTCGTCTTTGCCGACACACAGAACAAGGCCGATATCGGCGTGGCGGTCGGCGGCCGCTGGTTCGACGTGGATGGCGTCGACATGATCGCCGGTGCGTCGTCCTCCGCGGTGAGCCTCGCCATCCAGACACTCGTCGGCGCTAAGAACAAAGTCTTTCTCGCTTCCGATCCGGCGTCGTCCGACATAACGGGCAAGCTCTGCAACGCCAATACGATCCACTGGGTGTACGACACTTACGCGCTCGCCAATGGCACGGGCTCCGCAGTGGTCCAGGCCGGCGGCGACACCTGGTTCTTCGTCACCGCCGATTATGCCTTCGGCCACGCGCTCGAACGCGACGTCGGCGCCGTGGTGACGAAGTCGGGCGGAAAAGTGCTCGGAAGCGTACGCCACCCTATCAATACGTCGGACCTCTCATCCTTCATTCTTCAGGCGCAGGCCTCAAAGGCGAAGATTGTCGGCTTTGCCAATGCTGGCGGCGATACGATCAACTCGATCAAGCAGGCTTCGGAGTTCGGCGTCGTGAAAGGCGGCCAGAAACTCGCCGGCCTTCTCGTCTTCATCTCGGACATCCACAGCCTCGGACTCGAAACGGCGCAGGGACTTCAGCTCACGAGCGCCTTCTACTGGGATCGTACGGATGAAGCGCGCGCATGGTCGAAGCGTTGGGGCGATCGCTTCAGGGATCGTCGCCCGACCATGGCGCAGGCCGGCTTCTATTCGAGCATCATTCACTATCTCAAGGCCGTGCAGGCGCTCGGGACGGATGATCCTGGCGACAAGGTCGTCGCCAAGATGAAGGAAATGCCGACCGACGATCCGCTCTTCGGTAAGGGCTATGTCCGCATCGACGGGCGCAAGATGCACGACATGTACCTCTTCGAGGTAAAGAAGCCGTCGGAGTCGAAGGGGCCGTGGGATTACTACAAGCTCATCCGCACGATCCCTGCCGAGCAGGCCTTCCGTCCGCTCGATCAGGGCGGCTGCAAGCTGGTCAAGAACTGATTGCCACTACGGGGGCAGGCGGAGCGCGAGCTGCGGGCTCGCGCTCCGCCGAGGGAGCGCGCTAAGACGCGAGCTTGATCACATCGCACGACGAGCACCTGAGCGGGATCGAGCCGCTCACTGGATCGGCTTGTACCGTGGCAATGGCGTTATTGATGTTGGCCGCGAGCGGATGTCCGGCATCGTAGGGCGTGCCCGCACTTCCCTCCGCCCACCAACCGTGCTGCGCAAAGACGGCGCCCGGCGCGAGGCCAGCGACGATCGCCGCTTTGGCAACCGTTTTGCCTGCCTGCGTGCGGACTTCCACCCAATCTCCATGCTTAATCGCCCGCGCATCGGCATCAACGCGCGAGATCTCGAGCACAGGATCAGGTGTGAGGCGCCGCAGCGCCGCAATGTTTCGATGCTGGCTGTGACAGAAGGCGATCGTCTTCGCACTCCCGAGCACGAGCGGAAATCGCGTGTCGCGGGGCGCCGCATTCTCCATGTGGAGGCGCGGCACTGGGGGCTGGCCGACCGAATGCAGGCGCTCGGAATAGAGTTCTATGAGGCCCGTCGGCGTCGGAAAGCCGCGTGGATGACTGTCAATCTTTGCTTCATGCGCGTCGAGCGGCACGGAGCCGCCGAGCATGATGCCTTCGGGGTGAGCGCGCAGCTTGTCCACGTCGAGGCCGGCCGGTGCGAGCACCGCATTGTGGCCCGCGTCCGCACTGAGGCCGAACATCTTCTCTCCGAGCCCCATCCGACCGGCGAGCGCGAGGACAATGTCCGTATCGGAGCGCGAATCGCCGCGAGGCGGGATGACCGGCGGACGGAGCTGCACGAGGCGCTGACCGTCGAGGCTTACATCGAAGCCCGTGCGCAATCCCTCCCGCTCCCATGACGTCGCCGCAGGTAGGACAATATCCGCATAGGCGGCCGTCGGATTGACGAAGAAATCGGCATGAACGTGGAAGTCGAGCGCGGCAAATGCGCGGCGCCCGAGTTCCGCGTCTGGCTGCGAGACGAGCGCGTTCGTGCCGAACGAGACGAGTGCGCGCACGGGATAAGGCGTGCCATCGAGAACGGCGCGATAAACGTCCCTCGCAGTCACCCATCCATTGAGACCCGGGCCTAGGGGCCGCTCGGTGAGGCCAAGTGCCTTGGCGCTTTGCTCGGCGGAAATCAGATCGCGACCCGAGATGTCGGCGAAGGTGGCCGCGCCGCCCGGCACATTGCCGCCCGCGCGACCGTAGCTACCCGTCAGCGCGTAGAGAATCGACATTGCGCGGTCCGTCTGCGTCGCGGTGATGCTCTGGCCGACGCCGTTCCACGCATAGTAGGCGACGGACCTTGCACCGGCGATGACATCCGCCGCGCTGGCAAGATCGCGAGGCACAACGCCACTCAGTTCGGCGACGCGCTCCGGCGTCATCTCGGACGCTGCCTCGGCGAGGATGTCAAACGCCGAACGGCAGGAAATGCGCCCTTTCAACGTCTCGACTTCGCCGTGCCATCGGAGCCTCGGCATCCCCGCGCTGTTGTCCCACACCCTACGCGTCGCGTCATACGAGACGAGCGAACCGCCCTCGGCGGCAGCGAAGAGTACGTTCTCGCGCCCACCCGCAACAAGATCGCTCTCTCTCAGGAAGCGGCCGTTATCGCCGCGCACGAGCAGCGGTCCATTCGTCCATCGCGCCGCGTAGGCTCTATCGAAGCGTGCATCCTGAAGCAGTAGGTTCAGGAGACCGAGTGCCACGACCTGATCGGAACCGGGGCGCACCTGGAGCCACTGCGTCGCGCGCCGCGCAAGCACCGTCGGCTTGGGATCGACGACGATCATGCGCGCACCGCGCTTCAGTGCCTTCTGAACTTCTCCCGTTCGCGCGAGCCACGTCACCGCGGGATTATTACCCCAGAGCAGAATGCAATCCGTGCCGGCGAAATCCGGCGTGCCGATGTCGTGGCCGTAGGTAAACCGGGTCGCATGGTCCTTGTGCCAGTTGCAAATCTCAGTTGCGTAGATCGTGTTGGGGCTGCCGTACGCACGGATGAACCTCTCGACCCACGAGATACAGTCCTGCATGTGCGAGCCGCTCGGCGTCGTGACGGAGAACGCCACTTGCTCAGGCCCATGATCCCGCGCGACGGCGCCGAGCTTCGCCGCAATCTCGTCGAGCGCCTCATCCCAACTGATGGGCTGCCAGCCCGGGTCCGCCGCGCCCTTGGGATTGGTGCGCCGCATGGGATGCAGAATACGATCGGGGTGATAGACGAGTTCGGGCGCAGCCTTCCCCTTGGGGCAGAGCTTGTCGCCGCTGGGATGGCCCTCGAATGGCTCGATCTCGATCAGTCGGCCGTCCTCGACAACGGCAACGCACCCGCACCTCGATCGACACTGCGTGCAGAAGGCTGGTGTTCGCTGCTGCATGTCGTGCCGGCTCCGTGTTGCGCGTTCAGGCGAGGCTAGCGCGCGACGCGACAAATAAAAAGGCCGGCGGTCAGCCTTGCGGGCCAACCGCCGGAACTTCGAACGTCGTCACATATGCGCTCAGCCCGCAGCCCGCTTGTTCTGGCGGTTCGCGACAAGATCCTCGACCACAGCCGGCTCGGCGAGCGTCGAGGTATCGCCGAGATTGGAGAAGTCGTCCTCCGCGATCTTGCGCAGAATGCGGCGCATGATCTTGCCCGAGCGCGTCTTCGGCAGGCCCGGCGAGAACTGGATCCAGTCTGGCGAAGCCGTCGGACCAATGATCCGGCGGACGGTAGCGACCAGATCCTTCTTCAGCTCGTCGCTCGGCTGATTGCCCTGAATCAAGGTGACGTAGCAGTAAATGCCCTGGCCCTTGAGGTCGTGCGGCGCACCGACCACGGCGGCCTCGGCGACCTTCGGATGCGCCACGAGTGCGCTCTCGACTTCGGCCGTGCCGAGGCGGTGGCCAGAGACGTTGATGACGTCGTCGACGCGACCAGTGATCCAGTAGTAGCCGTCCTCGTCGCGCCGGCAGCCATCTCCCGTGAAGTACGTGCCAGGATAGGTCGAGAAATAGGTCTGGATGAAGCGCTCGTGATCACCGTACACCGTGCGCATCTGACCCGGCCAGCTATCGAGAATGACGAGATTGCCCGCACCGGCACCTTCGATGGTCGCGCCCTTCTCATCGACGAGTGCGGGCTGGATGCCGAAGAACGGCCGCGTCGCGGAACCGGGCTTTGTCTTGGTCGCACCGGGGAGCGGCGTGATCAGGATGCCGCCCGTCTCCGTCTGCCACCACGTATCGACGACCGGACAGCGGCTATCGCCGACCACCCTGTTGTACCACTCCCAGGCTTCCGGGTTGATCGGCTCGCCGACCGATCCGAGGAGACGCAGCGACGCGCGGCTCGTGCGCTTCACGAAGTCGTCGCCCGCGCCCATGAGTGCGCGGATCGCCGTTGGCGCGGTGTAGAACGTGTTCACGCTCCACTTGTCCACTACGTGCCAGAAGCGCGAGGCCGTTGGGTAGTTCGGCACGCCCTCGAACATGAGCGTCGTCGCGCCGTTGGCGAGCGGTCCGTACAGAATGTAACTGTGGCCCGTGACCCAGCCGACGTCCGCCGTGCACCAGTAGATGTCGCCGTCGTGATAATCGAAGACGTACTGGTGCGTTATCGAGGCATAGACGACATAACCGCCGCTCGTGTGCAGTACGCCCTTGGGCTTACCCGTCGAGCCGGAAGTGTAGAGGATGAAGAGCGGATCTTCGGCGCTCATCTCCTCGGGTGGACAGTCGGCGCTGACCTTCTCCTGCGCCTCGTGCAACCAAATATCGCGCTCCGGCTTCCAGTCGATCTTTCCGCCCGTGTGCTTGACGACCAGGACCTTCTCGTCGCCCTTGCCGACCTTGGCGAGCGCCTCGTCGGTGTTCTTCTTGAGGGGGATCGGCCGGCCGCCGCGCACACCTTCATCGGCCGTGATGACGAACTTCGACGCGCAGTCCTCGATGCGGCCGGCAAGGCTATCCGGTGAGAACCCGCCGAAGACGACCGAGTGCACGGCGCCGATGCGCGCGCAGGCGAGCATGGCATAGGCCGCCTCCGGGATCATCGGCAGGTAGATGGTGACGCGATCGCCCTTTTTGACGCCGTTCGCCTTGAGCACGTTGGCGAACTTGCAGACCTTCTCATAGAGCTGGCGGTAGGTGATCTGCTGGTCGACGGTCGGGTCGTCGCCCTCCCAGATGATCGCCACCTGGTCGCCACGCGTTTTGAGATGCCGATCGACGCAATTGGCGCACACGTTGAGCGTGCCGTCTTCGTACCACTTGATCGAGACATCGCCCGGCCCATACGAGACGTTCTTCACCTTCGTATACGGCTTGATCCAGTCGACGCGCTTGCCCATGTCGCCCCAGAAGCCCTCGGGGTCCTCGACCGAGCGCTTGTACATCGACTGATATCTCTGCTCGTCGACCCAGGCGCGGCTCGCCCACTCGGCCGGCACGGCATAGACCTTCTCGGACATCTGTTTCGCTCCCATCGCGAGGCCCACACCGGGGCCAATCTAGAGGCTTGTCTTGGGCTGCATTATCGGGAGGCGGCGCGGCCGGGGCAACTGCCTCGTTCGTCGAATGCTAACGGCGCACCAAAGGCGCCCGCCCGGCGGCCCTGGTCGCGGCAACAGGGTTCCGATCATGCGGCGAATGCACTACAAACCTCCCAAAGTTCCTTCCTGGGGAGGCGCCGGCGTTCCGCTCGCGTCTGAGAGGGCATTTATGAGTCTCGCCGGCTTCCTCGCGCAGCTCCTCAATGGCGTGCAGTATGGGCTCCTGCTCTTCCTGATCGCGAGCGGCCTGACGCTGATCTTCGGGGTCATGGGCATCATCAATCTTGCCCACGGCTCTCTGTTCATGGTCGGCGCGTACGTCGCGTATCTGGTGGCACGCGGGGTCGGCTCGGCGTGGCTCGCGCTGCCACTGGCACTCCTCGGCGGCGCCGCTTTCGGGGCCCTCCTCGAACGGGGGCTGTTCCGCCACTTCTACAAGCGCGATCACCTCGATCAGGTGCTGCTGACCTTCGCACTCATCCTGCTCTTCGAGGAAGCGCGCTCGATCCTCGTCGGCAATGACTTCTACTCTGTCCCCGTGCCGGCAATTTTCGACTTCCCGGTGCCGATCACCGCCGGCTTCTCCTATTCGGCCTATCGCTTCGCCGTGATCGGTGTGTGCCTCGCGCTCGCGCTAGCGCTGTACCTGTGGATCGAGCGCACACGCATGGGCGCTATCATTCGCGCCGCCGCCGAGAAGCCCGAGATGGTCGATGTCATTGGCATCGACGCACGCCGCGTGCACATGACCGTCTTTGCGGTCGGCACCGCGCTGGCGCTGACGGCGGGCGTGCTCGCTGCACCGCTCTATTCAGTTTATCCTGGCATGGGCGACGGCTTCCTGATCATCTCCTTCGTCGTCGTCGTGATCGGCGGCCTCGGCTCGATTTCCGGCGCCTTCTGGTCGGCCCTGCTCATCGGCCTCGTGGATACGCTCGGCAAGGCCTATGTTCCCACAGTCGCCGGGCTCGCCATCTACGTGCTCATGGCCGCGGTCCTGCTCTGGCGCCCGACCGGCCTCTTCGGTCAGCGCGGCTGAGGAGGGACCGCTAATGCTGCCGACACCGAAAGGAGTCCTCGGCCTCGCTGCTGGTGCCGTGCTGCTGGCACTGCTGCCGTTCGTGGTCCAGTCCTACTACGTGGAGCTTGCGACGACGGCGCTGGTCGCAGCCATGCTCGCGCTCAGCCTCCAGCTTCTCGTGGGTTGCACAGGCCTCGTCAGCCTGGGTCATGGAGCCTTCTATGGGCTCGCCGCCTACACCGTCTACCTCGTGACCCCTGCGGGTGCAGGCCTCTCGATCGCGGTCACGCTGCCGCTCGCCGTGCTGGCTGCAGGCGCTGCAGCACTGCTGGTCGGGGCCCTATCGCTCAGAACGCGCGGCTTCTTCTTTCTCATGGTCACGCTCGCATTCGGGCAGATGATCTTCTTCATCTTCCACGACACGAAGCTCGGCGGTGGTACGGACGGCGCATACCTCGCACGCCCTGCGCTCTCCTTCCTCGGCCTCGAACTCACCTACACGCGCCGCCAGCGACCGGTGTTCCTCTACTACGTCGCGCTCGTGCAGCTCGTCGCCATGTATCTCTTCCTCGCCTTCCTGCTGCGCTCGCTGTTCGGCCGGGTACTAGAGGGCATTCGCGTCAACGAGCACCGCATGCGCGCGCTCGGCTATGACACCTACCGCTACAAGCTCGCGGCGTTCGTGATTGCCGGCGCGCTCGCGGGTGTTGCCGGACACATGTGGGCGATGCACAGGGCGTTCGTGAACCCCGAAATCGTCGGTTGGCATCGCTCAGCCGAAGCCCTTCTCATGATCCTGCTCGGCGGCCTTCAATCGCTCCACGGCCCCATCCTCGGCGCGCTCGCCTTCACAGGCCTCGGCGAACTGCCGCAGCTCATGGCCGACGCCAAGCCGTTCGCGCGCTTCTTCGCGGCGATCGGTCTCACCGATCTCGGCCTCCGTATACAGGCACTCGCAGAGCGCAAGCTGCTGCTCGAGGGCCTCGTCATACTGGCCGTGGTTCTGGTCCTGCCGCGCGGGCTCGCAAGCCTGCGCTGGCCGCGCTTTATCCGCCCGGCATATGGCCGCAATCTAGTTCCCAAAGAGCAAGTGCGCCCATGAGCGCTGACCCCGCCCCGGTGCTGGAGACCACCGCGCTGAGCAAGTCCTTTGGCGGTCTTGCCGCCGTGCGCGACGTCTCGATTGCACTGCGGCGCGGCGAGCTGCACGCCGTCATCGGTCCCAATGGCGCTGGCAAATCGACGCTTGTCAATCTGCTTTCGGGAGAGCTGAAACCGACGTCCGGCGAGATCCGCCTCGATGGCCGGTTCGTTACCGGTTCGTCGGCGCCGCACATGGCGCAGGCCGGTGTCGCGCGATCCTTCCAGCGCACGAATATCTTTCCTCCGCTCTCGATCCTGGAGAACGTCCGCCTGGCAGCACAAGCCATTCACACGCCGGCGCGCGAGCTGCTGCGCCCGCGATCGGCGGCCCGTGATCTCGATGCGCGTGTCGCTGCCGTCCTTGAGCGCATCGGCCTTGACCAGGCGCCAGATCGCATTGCCGGCACGCTGTCACACGGCGAGCAGCGCCTGATCGAGATCGCCATGACGCTCGCCGGCAACCCGCGCGTGCTCCTGCTCGACGAGCCGCTCGCCGGCATGGGCAACGAGGAGTCCGAGGCAATGGCGCGCCTGCTGAAGGACCTCTCCCGCGACCACGCGGTGCTGCTCATCGAACATGACATGGACTTCGTCTTCTCGGTCGCTGACCGCATGACGGTGATGGTCGAGGGCGCGCTGCTCGCGAGCGGTACCCCACAGGAGATTCGCGCCGATGTGGCCGTCCAGCGCGCCTATCTCGGGGCGTCGTCATGACCGACCACGCCGAACTTCTCTCCGCGACAGGCCTTCATGCCTTTTACGGAACGAGCCACATCCTGCGCGGCGTGACGCTGAATATCTCCCCCGGCGAAACCATCGCGCTCATGGGCCGCAACGGCATGGGCAAGAGCACGCTCATCCGCACGATCATGGGTCTCGTGCCTGCAGCCGAGGGCCGTGTCGTACTCACCGGCGTCGACGCGACACGCCTGCCGACATTCGCGCGATCGCAAATGGGCGTTGCCTATGTGCCCGAGGGGCGCGGCATCTTCGGAACGCTTTCGGTCGCAGAGAACCTCGACATTGCTTCGCGCCCTGGGCCTGAAGGCGCCAAGCAGTGGACCGTGCCCCGAGTACTGGAACTGTTCCCTCGCCTCGCCGAGCGGCGCGCGAATCGCGGTGATCAGCTGTCTGGCGGCGAACAGCAGATGCTGGCCATTGCGCGCGCCCTGCTGACAAATCCGCGCCTCATCATCCTCGATGAAGCCACCGAGGGCCTCGCCCCGCTCATCCGCGAGGAGATCTGGGCGACCATCCGTCTCCTCCGCAGCACAGGCCTCGCCGCGCTCATCGTCGACAAATCCGTGACCGAGCTCGCGGGCGTCGCCGATCGTGTCGTGATACTCGTGAAAGGTGAGATCGTGCACGAGGGCCCGCCGGCCGCGCTGCTCGCCGATGCCGCTCTCATGCACCGTCATCTCGGAGTTTAGTCCCAGATGCTGTTCATGGACATCGGCGGGCGTGCCATCGAGTACCGCGTCATTCCCGGGCCGGTCACCAGCCGTCCACCACTCGTGTTCCTACACGAAGGGCTCGGTTGCGCAGCATTGTGGCGCGATTTTCCCGACAAGGTCGCCCGCGAGCTCGGTGCGCCCGCGCTCGTCTATTCGCGCTTCGGTTATGGGCAATCGGCTGGTCTCGAAGGCCCTCGCACAACGCGCTTCATGCACGAGGAGGGGATCGACGTCCTTCCCGCGGTGCTGGACCGCGCGGGCATCAACCGACCGCTGCTCATTGGGCACTCGGATGGCGCCTCGATCGCTCTCATTCACGCCGCCTCGGCCGGCCGGCCGGTCGCAGGCCTCGTGCTCATGGCGCCGCACATCATGGTCGAGCCCATCTGCGTCGAGAGCATCGCACGCATCAGCGCAACCTATGCGGAGGGCCCGCTCCGCTCACGCCTCGCGCGCTATCACGCCCATGTCGATGATGCCTTCCATGGCTGGGCGGATACCTGGCTGATGCCGGAATTCCTCGACTGGTCGCTCGAAGTCGAGGCGCGTGCGTTAAGCATACCAGCACTTCTCATTCAGGGCCGGGACGATGAATACGGCACCCTGGCGCAGATCGATCTGCTTGCCGAGCTGGCCCGACGGCCGGTCGAGCGGCTGGCGCTCGATAAGTGCGGGCATTCGCCCCATCGTGACCAGGAAGCTGCCGTGCTCGTCGCTATCGCCGATTTTGCGGCACGGCATTTTCCGGGCGTCGCGGCATAAGACGAAGCAGGAAGCGCGTCATGGCCAAAGGCAAGAACGGCAAAGCCCAAATCACGCCCAGCAAGGCCAAGGATAAGCGCGCACTCGCTCGCTTCAACATCGATGATCCGGTATTTCCCAAGGCGATCGCAGAGGCGGCGCTCGGCAGCGGCGGCTACCCTTACGACAAAAAGCTCAAGCGCAGCGATTTCGAGGCAGAGCTCCTCACCCTGCAAGTCGAGCTCGCCAAGCTGCAAAGTTCGATGCGCGGTAGCGGCGAGCGCATCGTCTGCCTCTTCGAGGGGCGCGATTCGGCGGGCAAGGGCACCTGCATCAGCTATTTTGTGCGGCACCTCAATCCGCGCAGTGCCCGCGTGGTGGCGCTGACCAAACCGACCGAGACTGAAAGCGGTCAGTGGTATTTCCAGCGCTACGTCGCGCACCTGCCGCCAGCCGGCGACATGTCGCTGTTCGATCGCTCCTGGTACAACCGCGCCGGCGTTGAGCGAGTCATGGGCTTCTGCACCGAAGAGCAGCACGCCACTTTCCTGCGCGAGGCGCCGGAGTTCGAAGGGATGCTCGTGCGCGACGGCATCCGCCTCTTCAAGTTCTACCTCGAGATCGGCCGCGAGATGCAGCTCGAGCGCTTCCACGAGCGCCGCCACGATCCGCTCAAGCAATGGAAGATCAGCGACATCGACCTCGCAGCCATGAGCCGCTTCGACGATTACAGCGCTGCAAAGGAAGAGATGTTCCGCTTCACGCATACGGCGACAGCGCCGTGGACGGTGATCCTCGCCAATGATCAGCGCCGCGCCCGCCTCGAGGCCATCCGGTCGGTGCTCTGTGCGGTCGACTACGAAGGCAAGGACTCGAAGGTCGTAGGAAAGCCCGACGCCAACATCGTCGGAGCTGGGCCGAAGTTCTTCACGACGCGGTAGGAAGTGGGCCCGCGCATTCGCGCGCCGGCCCACCGAGTGGAGATCAGGCGCTCTCGTTCGAGAGGATCTCGCCGAACATCTCGAAGCTCTCGCCCTTCACGCGTGCCATCTGCACCGACTGGAGCGGATAGAAGTCCGTCGCGCTCGTGTTGATCTTGATGCCCGGCAGCAGCAGCGGGGCCTCGTAACCCTTGAGGCTGGCCGCCTGCTTCATGACATTCTCGCGGGTCAGCGTGTCGCCGCACTTCTTGAGCGTCTCGATCATCGTGTGCGCGACCGAGTAGCCGTAGTTGTGCGTGTCGTCCTTGATGTCGGCATTCGCCATGTACTTCGCCATGAAGGCCTTGAAGGCAACGACGTCCGGCGCGCTGGCGAACTGGGCGTCATTGGCATCCTTGCGATAGAGCGCGAGCATCACGCCCTGCGAGGCCGGGATGCCGGCGGGACGGAAGACGGACCCGAAGGACGAGGACACGTTGTTGAGGTAGTGCGCGGGCTTCCACTCGATCTCGAAGGCCTTCTTGATCGCCTGCGCCGCAAACTTTGGCGTCGTGATGTTGAAGAATGTGTTGGCGCCCGTGTTCTTAAGCTGGATCATCTGGCTGTCGACCGTCGGGTCGGTGACCTCGTAGGTCGCGAGCTGCGCGATCAGGTTCTTCTTGTCGCCGAGCCCCTGGATGAAGCCGTTGTAGTAGTCCTTACCGTAGTCGTCATTCTGCATGAGAATGCCGATCTTCGGATCCTTCACGGTCGCGAGGATGTGCTTGGCGTAGATCGAGCCTTCGGTCACGTAGTCGGGCTGCCAGCCCATGGTCCACGGGAACTCCTTAGGCTGCCCCCACTTCGAGGCGCCCGTTGCAACGAAGAGCTGCGGCACCTTCTTCTGGTTCATGTAGCGGTGGATGGCCGTGTTGGGCGGCGTGCCGAGCGTGTTGAACAGGAACAGCACTTTGTCCTGCTCGACGAGCTTGCGGACCATCTCGACAGTCTTTGGTGGGCTGTAGCCGTCGTCGTAAGTGATGAACTCGATCTTGCGGCCGTTGATGCCGCCATTGTCGTTGACCATCTTGAACACGGCCTCGATCGTGCGGCCGATGTTACCGTAGGCCGAGGCATTGCCCGAGTATGGGCCGGAGTGGCCGATCTTGATGGTGCTGTCACTTGCCCCATCGTCATACTTCTTGCCTTGGGCGATAGCTGGAAAGCCAACCACGCTTGCGGCCGCAATCGCGGAGCCGCCGACCAGAACATCTCTGCGGGTTCTCTTCGTCATGTGCTTCCTCCTTTGAACGGCCTAGTTGCAAAAGGCTCTGTCGCAGCGCCCCGCGGCGCCTAGCTTGGCGGTCGGATCTTACGCCACAATGAGGCAAGCCCTCCAGCTATGCCCATGGGCATAATGTACATCAAGGCGATCAATACGATGCCGTAGATCGTCCAGGGCTCCAGATGGATGGGAAGATGGACGGTCGATGTCACCCATTTCGTGGCCGCGTCGGCATACTTCTCGATGAACTGGACGAAGAAGCCGCCGATCACCGCGCCCGAAAGCGTAGCGATGCCGCCGATCACCGCGCCGACGAGTATAGCGATCGAAAGCTCGAAGCGGAAACTGTCGGGCGAAACGAATTCGAAGATAATCGCGTGCAGCGCCCCGGCGAGGCCGACATAGAGCGCGCTGATGCCGAAGGTGATCGACTTCGTCCGTGCTGAATTGATGCCCATGGTGTCGGCGGCGAGCGGCTGGTCGCGGATCGCCATCATTGCCCGGCCCATGCGACTTTGGACGATATTCCGCGCGACGATGAACATTACGACGGCGCAAGCCAGAACCACGAGGTAGAGCCACTGATCGGGACTGAGCGGCATCCCGAATGGCGGATCGGGCTTGAAGATGTTGATGCCCTGTACGCCATGGGTGAAGGGCTCGAAGTGGCGGTATTTGAGGAACTGCGGGACGGCAATGGCGAGCGCGAACGTCGCGAGCGCGAGATAGTGCCCCTCCAGTCGCAGCGCCGGCCGACCAAAGAGATAGCCAATGATGAAGCAGACGAGCATGGCGAGCGGGAGCGTCGCCAGATAGTGCATCTCATAGCGGTCGATCAGGATTGCCGTGACGTAGGCCCCGACCGCGAAAAACGCGCCGTGGCCGAGCGAGATCTGTCCGTTGAAACCAATCAGCAAGTTGAGGCCCAGCACCGCGATCGAATAGACGATCATCAGTGAGAGCTGGAGGAAGTAGAAATTGGAGATGAGGCCGGTCTTGCCACCGATCAGCGGCAGCAACGCGGCGAATACAATGCCAAGCCATATCCACTTCGGCACAGGCCGGCGTATCCCTGGCAGCGCTGCATTTGCAGCAGCCGTTGCCGAACCTCCGGCCGCGCTCGTATCTGTCGTCATCGCCGTGGCCATGCTCAGACCCTCTTGACGGTAACGTGCCCGAAGAGGCCGGACGGCTTCAGGGTGAGCACTGTGATGACGATCAGGAGCGCTACGGTCAGCTTCTCACCGTTGCCGATGAGATAAAAGCCCGTCGCGCGCTCCAGCATGTTCCCGAGATAGGCGACCATGTTTTCGAGCACACCGACGATGAAGCCGCCGGCGACGGCGCCCCCGGGGCTCGAGATACCGCCAACGAGCGCGCCGGCAAAGCCGTAGAGCAGGATGCCGGCCATCATGTTGGGCTCGAGATATACGACAGGAGCAACAAGGACGCCGGCCACCGAGCCGACGGTCGCCGCCAGGCCCCAGCCGAGCGCCAGCATCCAATCCACATTGATGCCAACAAGCCGCGCCGACGTCGCATTCAGCGCAGCGGCCCGCATGGCGAGCCCGAGCGGCGTGAAGCGGAAGAAGCAGAAGAGCAGGCCCAGCATGGCCACGGCCACCACGATCATGCCGATCTGATGCGGGCCGATGATCCCTGAGCCCGCAAAGGTGAAGTTCGGAAATGGCGAGGGAAAGGGCTTGACGGTATGGGTCCAGATCGCGCCGGCAAGCGAATGGAAGATTGCGAGCAGGCCGATGAAGACGACGACGACCGACAGGAGCGGCGCGGTGTGCAGCGGTCGCAATATGATACGCTCGATGAGTACGCCGATGACGAACGAGAAGAGCATGGTCGCAGGAAGCGCGATCCAGAATGGATAACCCCAGTTGAGGAGCTGCCAGCACACGAAGGCGCTGAACATCGCCATCTCGCCCTGGGCGAAGTTGATGTGGTTCGTCGAGACGAAGATCATGACAAGCGCGAGCGCAAGCAGCGCGTAGATCGCGCCGTTCGCCAGTCCCGATGCCACCTGCTGAAGAAGCTGCTCCATAGTGATCCGTTACCTCGACTGCCGAAATCAGTATCCGAGATAGGACTTGCGGATCTGCTCGTCCGATCTCACCTCCGCCGAGGTCCCCGACATGACGACGCGCCCGGTCTCGAGCACGTAGGCGTGGTCCGCAAGCTCGAGGGCGAGTGCCGCGTTCTGCTCGACGAGCAGCATCGAAACCTTCGCCTCCTCGTTGATCCGCCGCATGATGCGGAAGATCTCCTGCACGACGAGCGGCGCGAGCCCGAACGACGGCTCATCGAGCAGCATGAGGCGCGGACCGAGCATCAGCGCACGCGAGATCGCGAGCATCTGTTGTTCGCCACCGGAAAGCGTACCCGCCTGCTGGGACATGCGCTCTTTGAGGCGCGGAAAATAGGTGAAGACCATCTCGAGGTCGCGCGCTGCCGCGGCCTTGTCGCGCCGCGTGTACGCCGCAACGCGCAGGTTCTCCTCGACGCTGAGCTCGGTGAATGTGCCCCGCCCCTCCGGCACGTGCCCGACGCCGAGGCGGACGACCTGCTCGGTCGCCTTGCCGGTGACGGGCTCGCCGTCGATCATCACGGTGCCTTCGGCGCGCACCATCCCGCAGATGGCGCGGAGTGTGGTCGTCTTGCCCGCCCCGTTGGCGCCGAGCAGCGTGGTGATGCCGCCTTTGGCCAGCGAAAAGCTGATGCCGTGCAGCGCCTGCGACGGGCCGTAGTAGGCCTTGAGATCCTTGACTTCCAGCATGGTGCTCATGCGGCCCCCGTGCCGAGATAGGCCTTGATGACCTCGGGGTCACGCTGCACCTCGGCGGGAGTGCCCTCGGCGATCTTTCGGCCGAAGTCGATCGCCACGACTTTGTCCGACACCGCCATGACGAGGCTCATGTGGTGCTCGACCAGCAGCACAGTCACCTTCTGGAGATCGCGCACGCGACGGATCTGCGCCTCGAGCACGCTGATCTCCTCGTGATTGAGCCCAGCCGCCGGCTCGTCGAGCAGAAGAAGCTTGGGGCTCGCGGCGAGCGCTCTTGCCAATTCGACGCGCTTGCGGATCGGGAACGGCAGGGGCCCCGCCGGCATCATTGCGAAGGGCTTCAGGTCCATGAACTCGATGAGTTCCCAGGCGCGCGCGGTTATGCGCTGCTCCTCCGCGGCAACGCCGGGAAGTCGGAGCGCGACAGCCACGAAGCCGCTCGAACTCTGGCTGTGGCAGCCGACCTTGACGTTATCGAGGACGCTCAGGCGATCGAAAAGCGCGACGTTCTGAAAGGTCCGGCCGAGACCAATGCTCGGAATCTCGTGGCGCGGCGATTTGAGGATCGATTTCCCTTCGAAGAGGATGTCGCCGTCGTTGGGGATGTAGAGGCGGGAAAGGCAGTTGAAGAGCGTGGTCTTGCCGGCGCCATTGGGCCCGATAAGCCCGGCGATCTCACCGCTATGGATATCGAAGGTGATGCCGTCGAGGGCGACGATGCCGCCAAATCGAACGGAGACGCTTCTTACGCTCAACAGTGGCGGCGCGGACGAAACGGCCCCGCGCCGCGCCGAGGCGGGCTCGACAACGGCTACCACTCAGTCCCTCCCATGTCAGGCAGCACAGGCATGCCGACTGCTCGCTTTTTGACCGCGTTGTTTGCCTACATGAAGTGCCGGCATCCGCAGCCTTAGCGGTCAGCTTGCCGCGTTTCAGTGAGAACGTCCAGTGCCTTATTCTGCCCGCTGACGAGCAGGAGATAGCCTTGCGAAAGCCCACTGACGACACGGCTTCGAGCGCAACCGTTTCGCCACCACTCTTTGCGCACATGCCACCCGTTCGGCGCCGAAGCTTGACCCTGCCCGCCGGAGCGGATAGCTGAACACGCAATCGACCCTACCGACGCGGGCGTTCTGCCGCCGAAGGCTGGAAACCGAGTTCGCCCGATAAATCCAACGGTCCCGCCCGCACCCCAAGATCATGAGCGCAAGCCCACTTGCCCGTTACACCGCGCGCGTCGAAGCCGGCGAAGCGAGCTTCGATGAAGCCCAAGCCGATGTCGCCGCGCGTCTCGATACGCTCGCGACTGAGCTGAAGGACTGGCGACCCTCGAACGGCGGTTGGAAGCTCTCTAATCTGTTTGCCGCAAAGCGACCCGCGCCACGCGGTCTCTATATTCACGGCAAGGTCGGGCGCGGCAAGACCATGCTCATGGACCTGTTCTTCGACACGGTTCAATTCGCGCCGAAGCGTCGCATCCACTTCCACGAGTTCATGGCCGAGACGCATGATCGCATCGGCGCCGCGCGCAAGAAGGTCAATGGCGACCCCCTGCCCCATGTCGCGAGCGAGATCGCAGATGAAGCCCAGCTCCTGTGCTTCGACGAGCTGCACGTGACGGACATCGCCGACGCGATGATCCTTGGGCGGCTGTTCAAGGGGCTGTTCGAGCGACAGGTGGTGATGGTCGCGACGTCGAACCAGCCGCCGCGCGGGCTCTATCTGAACGGCCTCAACCGGCAGCTCTTTCTGCCTTCGATCGATCTGATCGAGCAACACATGGACGTCGTCGAACTCGGCGCCGCCAAGGACTTCAGGCTCGAGAAGCTTGCCGGTCAACCGCTCTACTTCACGCCGGAGAATTCAGATCCGCGCCGTGCTTTACGCGCCGCGTTCACGCGCCTCACAGGTGTGTGGAAAGGGAAGCCCATGACGCTCGATGTCAAGGGCCGTGCGCTGACTGTGCCCGAGGCAGCACGCGGCGTGGCATACTTCACGTTCGATGATCTATGCATGAAGCCGCTCGGGACTCTCGACTACCTCCACATTGCCCATGCCTTCCATACGGTGATCATCGAAGGCATCCCGAAGCTGCCGCCCGAGAAGCGCAACGAGGCGCGCCGCTTCATCAACCTGATCGATACGCTGTATGACAACCGGATCGGGCTCATTGCCTCGGCCGAAGCCGAACCGCGGGAGCTCTACCCGGCCGGCGATGCCGCCATGTTGTTCGAGCGCACGGTGAGCCGGCTGATCGAAATGCGCAGCGAGGCGTACCTCGAGAGCCGCACGGAGCGGACACTGATCGCCGAGGGCACGACCGTGGCGCCGACGGCCCAACAGGCATAGGGAACGGCTGTGGCTGCGACGGGTTGACCGGTTGGCCCTGGTGCGTTCTTCTCCCAGGCGCCTCGGGGCACGGGCGGGCGAGTGCCGAGTTGGCGAGGAGTAGAGTTGCATGGCCTTCTGGAAATCACAGCCGTCCAAGCCCGCCAAGCCGGACGAGAACACTTCCGCCGACGGGGCCAAGACTGCCGCCACGAATGGCAGCGGGCACCCCGCGGCGACGACCCATACCCCACTGCCCATTGGCGAGCTGAGGCGCATCGTCGATCCCGCGGCGCTCGGCTTCAAGACGACGTCGGAACTGGAGCCCGCGCGCGGCCTCATTGGCCAGGAGCGCGCCCTGAAGGCCATCCAGTTCGGCGCCAACATGGCGAGCCATGACTTCAATATCTTCGTGCTCGGCCCTGCCGCCTCGGGCAAGACTACGGCCGTCCATCAGCATCTCGAGCGCAAGCTCAAGGACCTGCCGACGCCGCCCGACTGGGTCTACGTCAACAACTTCGAGATGCCGAACCGCCCGCGTGCGCTCAAGCTGCCGCCGGGACGCGCCCGCGGTCTCGTCAAAGGCATGGTCGGCGCCATCGACGAGTTGCGCAACACGCTACCTGCGATGTTCGAGGGCGAGGACTATCAGGCGCGCCGCCGCGCCATCGACGAAGAATTCCGCTCTGGTCAGGAGCAGGCCTTCGAAGGCCTCAACGCCAAGGCAAACAGCCAGAACATCACGATCCTGCGCACGCCGACCGGCTTTGCCATGGCGCCGATGCACGAAGGCAAGATCGTCAAGCCCGAGGTCTTCAACACGCTTCCCGAGGCCATGCGCAAGCAGATCGAGCAGCGCATCGAAGTCCTGCAGAAAGAGCTGGCCGAGATCATCGAGCGGCTCCCCAAGACCGACAAGGAGCGCCGCGCGAAGCTGAGCGAGCTCAATGAGGAGATCGCCTCGCTTGCCGTGCATGAGGCGCTTGACGATCTCGCAGCGGCCTTCGCGGACCAGCCGGACGTTTTGACCTATCTCGATGCCGTAGGGCGCGATCTCATTCGCAATGTCGGGCTTTTCCTCGCGCCTTCGGGCGAGGAGAACGAGATGATCAAGCAGCCCGCCGATACCGCGCGCGATCCTCGTTTTCGCCGCTACATGGTCAATCCGATGGTCTCGCACAACGGCGACGAACCACCGGTCGCGCCGCTCGTCGAGGAGCTGAACCCCACCTACGGCAATCTCATCGGCCGCGTCGAACACATCGCGCAGATGGGCGCGCTCGTCACAGATTTCCTTCTCATCAAGCCTGGCTCGCTGCACAAGGCGAACGGCGGCTACCTGATGATTGACGCGCGCAAGCTGCTGATGTCGCCTTTTGCCTGGGAAGCGCTGAAGCGATCCATCAAGTCGCGCGAAATCCGCATCGAGCAGCCCTCCGAGATGGCGGGGCTGATGTCGACGCAGTCGCTCGACCCCGAGCCCATTCCTTTCGAGACCAAGGTCGTCCTGCTCGGCGATCGCGAGCTCTACTATATGCTCGCTGCGGCGGACCCAGACTTCTCGCGCTTCTTCAAGGTGCAGGCGGACTTCGACGACTCGATCGAACGCTCCACCGAGAACGATCAGGCATATGCGCGCCTGATCGCCTCGATCGTCATGGAGCACAAGCTGAAGCCGCTGGATGCGCCGGCCGTCGCTCGCGTCATCGAGGAAGGCGCGCGCCTCGCCTCGGACCGTGAGAAGCTCTCGATCGAGATCGGCCGCATTGCCGACCTCGTGCGCGAGGCCGACTATTGGGCTGCCCAAGCCGGTCGTGATGTCACGACGCGCGCGGATATAGCCCAGGCCATCGACGAGCAAGTCCAGCGTTCCGACCGCCTGCGTGATCGCTCGCAGGAGACGATAGAACGCCAGATCGTGCTCGTGGACACGACGGGCTCCAAGATCGGGCAGATCAACGGCCTCGCCGTGCTCCAGCTCGGCGATTTCTCGTTCGGACGCCCGAGCCGCATCACGGCGCGTGTGCGCATGGGCTCGGGCCGCGTCACCGACATCGAGCGCGAAGCCAAGCTCGGCGGCGCACTCCACACGAAGGGCGTGATGATCCTTTGGGGCTATCTCGCCGGGCGCTATGCGCTCGATGTCCCGCTGGCGCTCGCCGCAACGCTCGTCTTCGAGCAGTCCTATGGTGGCGTCGACGGCGACAGCGCCTCCTCGACTGAGCTCTACGCGCTTCTGTCGGCGTTGTCCGAAGTGCCGATCAAGCAGTCCTATGCCGTGACCGGATCGGTCAACCAGTGGGGCGAGGTGCAGGCAATCGGCGGCGTCAACGAGAAGGTCGAAGGGTTCTTCGATGTCTGCAAGGCTCGCGGGCTGAATGGGGAGCAGGGCGTGCTCATTCCGCGTGCCAACGTGCAGCACCTCATGCTGCGCGAGGACGTGGTCGAAGCCGTCAAGTCCGGCAAGTTCGCCATCCATGCCGTCGACACCATCGACCAGGGCATCGAGATATTGACCGGCATCAAGGCTGGCACGCGCGGCGATGATGGAGAATTCGAGGAAGGCTCCATCAACCGGCGCGTGGAGGAGACGCTGCGCGCCTTCGCTGAGCGAGGCCGCGCATTTGCTCGCCGGTCGGAAGGCAACAGTGGCGACAGCGCCGCGGGCAGCGACAACGGAAAGACGCCCCCATGATCATGCACGTCGCCGAAGCTGGCGAGCAGCGCGGTCGTGTCGTGCTGCACATCACATCAGGACATCCAAGCGACGTCGCCATGGAGGCGGCGGTCCGCATCGCCCAGGCTTTTCACTCCGAGATTGAAAGCCTCTTCGTCGAAGACCTTCAGCTCTACGACATGGCGAGTTATCCCTTCGCCCGCGAGATCTCGTACACGGGCGCGCGCAGCCGCGTCCTATCGCGCGACGCCATCGAGCGGGATCTGCGCCTTTGTGCTCGGGCGCTAAGCCGCCGCGTCGAGGCGCTCGCTCTTGCTGCCAACGTACCTCTGAGGGGCGCACGCGTCGTCCGCGATGATCCCCTGCAGGCGCTGGCCAAGGCGTGCGCCGAAGACGGCCCGTGGAACGTCGTCGCGCTCGCGGATGTGCTCTCACCGGGGCAAGGCGCGCGGCTCTGTGAACTCTTCGCGCATGTCGGCGGGTACACGGGCCTGATGTTGGTCGGCCCCAAGGCACGGCGCACGCGCGGTCCCGTCATCGCCGTCATCGAGAGCCCGGATCATCTCCAACCCATGCTGCGCGCCGCCGAGCGCATGGCCGGCGTCACCGGCGGCGAAGTCATCGTCATGTTGCTTTCGGACAGCCCAAGCAGCGGCCAGTCGCTCGAGGAGCAGGTCCGCCTCGCGCTCGGCGTTCATGCCAAGGTCCGCCTGCTCAACTATCAGCTCGATCACGGCGCCCCTGCCGCACTCGCCGAGATCATTAGGCGTCTCGAGGCCGGCTTCCTGATCGGGCATTTCGGCGGCATCCTTGTGCCGGCCCACGGCGATCTCCGCGATCTCGTCGCGGCGCTGGAGTGTCCGCTGTTCCTGATGCGGTGAGACCATTATCCCCTCTCCCCGGTGCGGAGAGAGGGGACGAACAGCGCAACATGTCGGGCTGGCTGTATGGCCGCCGCGGGCACTTCTTGGGCGCGCCTTCAGCGCGACGCACCGCGAAGGGTTGCGAAGCACCCCTTCCCTGCAGCCCGCGGCAAGAAGACTAAGCAGCAGCTTCCTTCTGCGCGGCCATTACCTGATCGGCGAGGCGGCCAGTCAGCTCGGCGAGATGATCAAACCTTGCCGCGAATGTGCCGACACCAGCCGTCGCCGAGCGCAACTCGACAATTAGGTCCTGGATCTCCGTTTCCGGCACGCGCGCCTGCACTACATCCCAGCCCGGCCAATCAGGCCGTGCATCGAAGCCGAGGATCTGGCCGCGCCGCTGCGAGATCATCGCATTGATGCGCGACGTCGCTTCGCTCGGCACCACGATCTCGACCGACATGACAGGCTCGAGCAGGACGGGGGTGCATTTCGGCAGGCCCTCCGACATCGCGAGCCGCCCCGCCTGGCGGAACGCCATGTCGGAGCTGTCCACGCTGTGATACGAGCCGTCTGTGAGCGTCACAGCGACATCGACCACGGGGAAGCCGAGCGGACCGTGTTGGAGATAGTCCCGCACACCGATCTCGACCGAGGGAATGAACTGTTTCGGCACGACGCCCCCCGAGATGGTGTCGTCGAACTGGAAGCCCTCCCCGCGCCGCAAAGGCTTGATCTCGACAACCACGTCGCCGAACTGGCCATGCCCGCCCGACTGCTTCTTGTGCCGGCCGCGGATCGAGACGCTGCCCTTGATCGTTTCCTTGTAGGGAATTTGCCGGCGCCTCGTGCCCGCCTCGATGCCGTATTTGCGCTTCAGCCGCTCTATCGCGACGCGAAGGTGCATCTCGCCCTGGCCCCAGAGAACCATCTGGTGGGTCTCGGCCGAATGATCGAGACGGATCGAGGGATCCTCCTCCATGAGCTTGGCGAGCGCAGCACTGAGCTTGACCTCGTCCTTGCGGTCCTTGAGCTCAATGGCCACGCCGTAAACGGGCGCCGCCTGCTCCGCGAACTCGAGCTGATCGATCCCGTTCTTCTCCGAGGCCAGCGTATCGCCCGTGCGTGCGTTCTCGAGCCGCCCGAGGGCCACCGTATCGCCGCGCTTGGCGCTCGTAAGCTTGCGCGCCTCCTGACCGAGCATGGAGAAGATACCAGCCACACGGTCGTCGCGACGCGGGCCGTACAGCGTCGCGCCATCGGGAAGATCACCTGCAAGGACACGCGCGATCGAGAGCTTGCCGCCGTGGGACGTGTAGACGGTCTTCAGGACCTGCACGGCCGACTTGGCCTCGCCGAGCCCAATGCGTTCCGCCGTGTATGAGACGAATGGGGCCTCGTGGCGCAGCGCCTTCAGGAGCCGCACGATGCCGTTGCCGTTCTCGGCCGAACCGAGCAGAACCGGGCAGATCAGGCCCTCGCGCATTTCCTTCGCGAGGTCCTCGAACACCCTGTCGCGCGGCGGCGGAAGGTCGCCCAGGAGCTGCTCCATGAGCTCGTCGTCGTAGTCGGCGAGCTGCTCCAGCATATGGAAGCGCGCCTCCTGCTTGCGCGGCTCGAGCGCTTCCGGCATCGGAATGACTTCGGACGGAGCATGCTCGCGATAGAGGAACGCCCGCTCGAGTGCGAGGTCGACGAAACCGGTCGCAATGCCGTTCTCCCATACGGGAATCTGACGCAGCACCAGCGGCTTGGCACTCGCAGGTTGCAGCATCGGCAGGATGTCGCGCACCTGAGTCTGAAAACTGTCGATCTTGTTCAGGAACAGGAAATGAGGAATGCCCTGGTCCTCCAGCTGCTTGAGAATGAGCTGCAGGGCAGGCACGCGCTTGGGATCAGGCTCGCACACGACCACGGCCGCGTCGCAGGCAGCGAGCACCGCGCTCGCCTCGGCCTGGAACTCGATTGAGCCGGGGCAGTCGATGAAGGTAAAGCGGTCTCCGAGAAATTCGATATCCGCGACGTTGACTTCGACGCTCATGCCGTGGTCACGGGCTTCGGGCGCGGCATCGCCGACCGTGTTCTTGTCCGCGATCGAACCCTGGCGCGTCACGGCGCTGGTGCGGGCCAGAATAGCTTCGAGGAGTGTCGTCTTGCCGGAGAGGTAGGGACCAAGGATCGCGATGGCGCGGGCGCTGCGCGTTGCACTGCCGTTGGGTTCAAGCCCCATGGGTTCCTCCTTGTCGCTCAGGCGCAAGGACGTGTGCCGCGCCCCGCGCCTGAGTTGAGGCCGCGCGGCTTAAGCATGTTGGACCGGCATTTTGTCCAAGGCAAGCGCCGTTCGCATACGGTTCTTTCGGCGCAATGCAGCATGCATGAACGCGAGGCTTTAACCGACGGACACTGCGCAGTAGAACGCTATCGAGCACACCGGCCACTAGAGCCCGGTCCAGAGCTTGGCCAGAACTTAGGCAAGAACTCGGGAGGAACCATGCCTGCAACAATCGCCTTCGTCGGCCTTGGCGCCATGGGCGCAGAGATGGCCGAGACCCTCGTCTCCAAACAGTGGAGCGTCGTCGGCTATGACATCCGTCGCGAAGCCATCGACCGGCTCGTGAAGATTGGCGGGCACGCCGCCGCAAGTTCGGCCGAGGCGGCAAAGGGCGCGGAAGCCCTCGTGCTGATGGTCGTGAATGCCGACCAGGCCGAGAGCATCCTCTTCAAGGATGGCGCGCTCGAAGCGCTGCCACCGGGTGGAACAGTCGTTCTCATGGCGACTTGTGCGCCCGGCCGTATCGAAGCCATAGCCGAGCGTGTCGTAGCGAGCGGACGCAAATTCGTCGATGCACCGGTCTCAGGCGGCGTCACGGGTGCCAAGGGCGGCACACTCACGATCATGGCGGCCGCACCGCAGGCGACATTCGACGCGACGCGCCCGCTGCTCGAAGCCATGGGCTCGAACCTCTTCTATCTGGGCCAGAAGCCTGGACAGGGCTCAGCCATGAAGATCGTCAATCAGCTCATGGCCGGCGCCAATCTCGCGGTCGCCGCGGAGGCCATGGCCTTTGCCGAGCGCGCGGGCGTCGATACGAAAGTCGCGCTGGAGCTGCTGTCCGGCTCGGCGGCCGGAAGCTGGATGCTGAAGGCGCGCGGGCCGCGCATGGTCGACAACGACAATGTGGTGACGAGCGCGATCGAGATCTTTGTGAAGGATCTGGGTCTCGTGCTCGACTCCGGCCGCGCACTCCGCATGGGCCTGCCGATTGCGGCCGCCGCGCACCAGCAGTATCTCGCCGCTGCCGGCATGGGACTTGGCAATCAAGATGACAGCCAGGTCGTCCAAGTCTACCGATCACTCAGCGGCAAAGCCAAGACCTGAGCCCTTTGGCTAGCGCCGACACTTCAAGAGCCCGCAACAGGACACCGTACACCAATGCCTTCGACCGTCTTCGACTCCGCCATCTACCGCGATTTCTTCGGCACGCCCGCCATGCGGGCCGTATGGAGCGATGAGGCGCTGATTGCCCGCTACGTCGAGGTCGAGGTGGCGCTCGCAAAGGCGGAAGCCCGCGTCGGGCTCATTCCGTCCGAAGCTGCGAAGGAGATCGCAGCGAAAGCAGACGCCAGTAAGCTCGACATCTCCAAGCTGAAGGCCGAGACCGACATCGTCGGCTACCCGATTATCGGCATCGTCCACCAGATTGCGAAGCAGGCCGGTAAAGCGGGACGCTATGTGCACTGGGGCGCGACGACACAGGACATCATGGACAGCGCGACGGTTCTTCAGCTCCGCGCGGCGCTGGACATCATCGAAGATGAAGTGCACGCGGTTGCGCGCGCGCTCGAAGGCCTCGCGGCGAAACATCGCGACACAGTGATGGCCGGGCGCACGCACATGCAGCACGCGCTGCCCGTGACATTCGGCTACAAGGCGGCCGTGTGGCTCTCCAGCGTGCGACGCGACAAGGCGCGGCTTGCCGAATTGCGCAAGCGGCTTCTCGTCGTGCAGTTCTCCGGCGCGGCGGGCACGCTTGCATCACTCAGCGGCGATGGCCTCAAGGTGCAGGCGGCGCTCGCGGATGAGCTTGGCCTCGCACAACCGGACATCACATGGCATGCCGCGCGCGACACGATCGCGGAAGTCGGCAGCGCACTCGCGATCCTCGCCGGCGGCCTCGCCAAGATCGCAACTGATGTCATGCTGATGATGCAGACGGAAGTGGCCGAAGCCTTCGAGCCGTTTGTGAAGGGCCGCGGCGGCTCATCGACCATGCCGCAGAAGCGCAATCCCATTTCATGCGAGATGATCCTTGCCATTGCCAAGGCCGTACGTTCGGATGCGAGCCTGCTGCTCGACGCCATGGCGGCTGATCATGAGCGCGCGACAGGTCCGTGGCATCTGGAGTGGATCGCGTTGCCGCGTGCGTTTATTGCGACGGCCGGTGCGCTCTATCAGGCGCGCTTCATGCTGGAAGGCCTCATCGTCGATGGCGATCGCATGCGGCGCAATCTCGACATCACCGGAGGCCTGATCGTCGCCGAGGCAGCCATGATGGCGCTCGCGCCGCACACCGGTCGCGGCGATGCTCATGACATCGTTTATGACTGCTGCCGCGCGGCGCTGGCCGACGGCACGACGCTGCTCGCCCAGTTGGAGAAGCGCGCCGACGTGACCCAGCATATCGACAAGGCCGCCCTCGCGCGCGTCGTCGAACCGGCGTACTACCTCGGCACGGCCCGGGAGATGATCGATCGGATGCTCAAGGGGTAGCGGGCTCGTCGCGCTCGCGCGGCGGGAAGGGCCCTGGCGGATAATCGACGCGCACGAGGTAGAGTCCGCCCGACGGCGCCATTGCGCCACAACGACTGCGGTCCTTCGCTTCGAGGGCCGCAGCCATCTCGCTCACAGGCCACTTTCCGTCGCCGACGTACTTCAGGCTGCCGACAATCGAGCGCACCTGATGATGTAGGAACGAGCGCGCGGAAGCCTCGACTCGGATTTCGTCGCCAACGGCCGTGACATCCAGCCTGTCCAGCGTCTTGAGCGCCGAGCGCGCCTGACATCCGGCCGCGCGGAAGGTCGTGAAATCATGCCTCCCGAGCAGAGCCGGCGCAGCGGCCGCCATCGCCGCCACATCGAGCGGGCGCGGTACCCACCACACGCGATCCCGGTCAAGTGCGGGCGGCGCGCGACGCGCGAGAATTCGGTAGAGATAGTGGCGTGCGGTGGCGCTGAAGCGTGCATCGAAACTCTCACCGACCACCGCGCAGTCGAGGATCGTGATGGGCGCGGGCTTCAGGTGAAAGTTCACCGCATTACGCACCGTGTCCGCGGGCCAGTCTTTGGCGAGAGTGAAATGCGCGACTTGGCCCAGCGCGTGCACGCCCGCATCCGTCCGGCCCGCGCCGCGCACCTCGACGCGCTCGCCGCCGAGCATGTGAATGGCATCCACAAGACAGCCCTGAACGGACTGTCCGTCTGCCTGGATCTGCCAGCCGACGAAGGGTGTGCCGTCGTACTCGATGGTGATGCGGTAGCGGGGCATTCGTCCTCTTGCTTCAGTCCCGCTCGACGATCAGCCCGGCGCCGCGGAAACCGCCGTCGACTGCTACGATCTCGCCGGTCATATAGCTTGATTGCGTCTCATCGAGCAGGAAGCAGATGACGCGCGCAATTTCCTCCGGCGAACCGTAGCGGCGCATCGGCACGTACTGCGCGTAGCGCGCGCGATCCTCGGCCGAATGAAGCTCCTTCACCATGGGCGTTTCGATAGGCCCCGGCGCCACGGCATTCACGCGCACGTGGTGGGGAGCGAGATCGTTGGCCATCACCTGCGTAAGGTTCATCACGGCACTTTTCGACGAGCCGTAGGCGGACCGCCCCTTGGAACCGCGCACGCCCGAAATCGATGCAATGTTGACGATCGCGCCGCCGCCCGTCTTCGCCATGTGGCGCGCACCCTCCCTCCCGACAAGAAAGGTGCCCACCACGTTGACATCGAGTATTCGGCGAAACAGCTCAGCCGACGTGTCGAACACGTGCTTGTCGGCAGCAATTCCCGCCGAATTGACGACGCCATCGAGGCGGCCGAACGTTGCAGTGACCTCACTCACAAGCGCCACAACCGCCGGCTCGTCCGTCACGTCGAGTGTGCGGACGAGCACGCGGGCGCTGGCCGCATGCTGGGCGGCGATTTCCGCCAGACCTTTCGCATCCCGATCGATGACTGCCACGCGCCAGCCGCGCTCGAGCAGCAGTTCGACTGTGGCCCGGCCGATCCCGGAACCCGCGCCCGTAACGATCGCCGCTAAATCGCCGCCTGCTTTCTGATCAGCCATTCCTTGCCTCGTCAGCTCGATGTGAGACGCAGGCCGTCATTCAGGCCGCGAGTTGCAGGACAAATCAAGTGCGGCCGATTGGAATGCCTAAGACGACCTGTAACGGCCCTCATAGCCGGCAGGTGCGCACGAGCATGATAACGGAAGCGAAGCCGGCGAGAGCCGCGGCCCCTGCGAGCCACAGTGCGCTCGAAGCATCGAAGCGCGAAATCATGGCCGCGAAGACGATCGGCGAGATGGCGTTGACGATGCTCTGCGGCAGCATCATGCGGCCGAGGTAGGTGCCGTACTCGCGCAGGCCGAAGAGCGTCAGCGGGAGCGTATTGCGCGCGATCGCATAGAATCCGTGGCCAAGACCGAGACACATGGCGAACGCCGCCGCTGTCACGATGGAACCGCCGAATGGCAGGATCAGCAAGAAGCTGCCGCAGGTCAGCCCCGCCGAAAGCAGCGCCGTCGTGAGGATCGAATAGCGTCCTCCGAAGACGAGCTCCCCGAAGCGCGCTGAGGCCTGCGCCGGCCCAACTGCCGCCCACACTGTAACCGCGGCGACGGCGCTGAGGCCCATGCCCTTGAATACGTCGATGATCTGCATGTAGAGGCCCCAGACAATAAGCCCCTCCGAGCAGGACCATACAGTCAGCAAGAGGAAGGCCCTGAAGCGCTTGTCCGGCGGCAGAATACCGTCGAGGGTCAGATCCGGCGCGGAGCGTGGTGCCGATGCGACCTCAGGTGCCCGACGCGTGAGGATCAGTGCGTGGATGGGCACGCAGACAAGGAGATGCAGCAGGGCAAAGCCGAGGTAGGCATTTCGCCATCCGATGCTCTCGATGAGGAGCGCATTTAACGGCAGGAAGACCGTGCCGGTGAGCCCGCTGAGCAGCATGAGCCCGGTAATCGCCTGGCGCGCATTGCTGCCGACGATCTGCACGAGCCCGACGAGCGCCGTGTTCGCCAGCATCATCGGCATGGCGAGGCCGACGAGCACCCAAGCGAGGAGATAGGTCGCCGCGCCCTGTGTGAACGCGAGCGCGATCATGGCCATCGCCGCCAGAAGCGAGCCCGTGATCATGACGGGCCGCGCCCCTCTCTGATCGGAGAGCCGCCCGACCCGGGTCGCGACAAGCGCGCTCGCGAGCAGCATGATCGTGATGCCGGCAAAAACGGCCTCACGGGAAAGACTGAGATCGTCGCCGATCCTGGTGCCGAAGATCGTGAGGCTCGAGAACGTTGTGCCCCAGCCGATGATCTGCGTGATGCCGAGGCCCGCGACGGCGGTCAGCACGCGGCGCCGGTCGACCGGCGCGGTTTGAGTGGCTTCGGAAGTCACGTCGTGGAGCGCCCCCGGAGAGCAGGTAGCGAAGTGAGGTATAGGCCCTCAGCGCGGGTCGGAACTCCGCATCCGCGAACGCGCGCAATGTAGGGGATTCCGAAGATGCTGTCTCTCAGCCGGCCGTCATGCCCGCCATGCGTGCCCACAGCTAAATCTTCGCCATGGTCCGACGCGCTCAGGACGAACGGCGGGCCGCGGCAGCCTCGTCCTTCGTGCCGTTTCGCGTCTCCGACCGGGCGGCCCGCCGCGCCGTCTCCCAAAGCCCCCTGATGCGGATACCAAGTGGCTCGGACTGCTCAACAAAAAGGAGTTGGGCTTTGGGCAGAGCCTCGCCCCGGAGCTCAGTGTGCCGCGTTGCGCAGAATCGCGTCAAGGCCCGCCGCTCGGCTGCCGCAAGCGCCTGCCCCTCCGCCCCCCCAAGGACACCTTCGAGCAGCGCGATATCATGGTCCTGGCCGAGTAGGTCGGCGACGGACTTTGCCGCTGCACCGCGGGCAAGAAGAGCTTCCGGCCAGGCGTGCTGGAGGAGGATCATCTGTCGCCAGTAGGCCTGCGCCGCTTTTCGCAGCTCGTGGAGCGCTTCTTCGTCGTCAGGGAACTGCAATGCTCGCGCGAGCGCCTTGCGGCCCGAGCGGTGGCTTTTCGTGAGCCCGGCGACGATCGTCTCGAAGCTCGCGGGGTGCAGCGCGATCTCCCCGATCTCGCGCTGGACCGCTTCGATCTCACGCAGAGCCTCGGCCACATTGCGCCCAGGTGAGCCCACTCCGTTGGTGGCCGGAGGCGCTACCTCGAGAAGCGCGAGCAAATGGCGTGCAGCCTTCGCGACCGCCGGCTTTGCCTGGAGAAGCCCATTCAGCAGCGCTCGCACGACATCGCTGTCGCGGGCTGCGGAGAGGCCTCGCGCAATGTCGCGAAGCCGAGCATTGGCCTTACGGAAATTCGCGTCCCCGAGGCCCGGGCGGATCAAGCGGAGCAGGGCCCGGGTCCGCTTCAGGCTCTTGCGCGCCTCATGCACGCCCTTTTCGAGGTCGGCATCGGCCTGGAGCCGAGCGGCCGCATTCCCGAGCTGCTCGCCCGCAATTCGGCGCACGCCCTTGGCCAGCGGCTCCTTCAACTTCAATCGGTACGCCATGTAGGCCCTTACTGAGACGCTTAAGCAATCTCGGCGCTCGGCTTGTCACAAACAAGCCATAAGCGCGCCGAAAGCACGTCTGTGGGGGTAACGGCGGGGACGGAAGATCGTTCGGCGCCTCAACTGCCGCGCACACTCTCCGCCCAGCTAAGCCATTGTCTCACACGAGATTCTGGATCTGGATGTGTGTAGAAATCCGTAATAACGGCAACGCAATCCGCGCCAGCCGCAAGCACATGCGGCGCCCGCTCAGGCGTTATGCCGCCAATCGCGCACAAAGGCAGACTGCCGATCTTCCGCTTCCATGCCCCCACGCGATCGAGACCCTGGGGCTCCCACTTCATGACCTTGAGCTTGGTCTCCCAGATCGGCCCGAGCGCCACGTAGTCGGGTTCAGCCGCGAGCGCGATGTCGAGTTCCGCCTCGTCATGGGTCGAGATGCCGAGCTTGGCGCCGGCCGCCTTGATCGTGGCCACGTCGGCGGCGGCGAGATCTTCCTGGCCGAGATGGATGAAATCCGCGCCGACGTCGATCGCAGCCTGCCAGTGATCGTTCACGATGAACTGGCAATGGTGCGATATGCACAGCTCGAGGCATTCGGCGATCTCGCGGCGGATCTCGCGGGGATCCTCGCCCTTGTAGCGAAGTTGCAGGGTCTTGACCCCGAGCGGGACCAGCCGGCGCGCCCATGCGGCATCCGGCACGATCGGATAGAAAACGTCCAGCAGTCGAGGCATATGCCGCTCGCTCACTTGAGATTGAAGAACGGCGTTCCCGCCACCGGCGTGGATGGCGCAGCCATGTCGCGCATCTCCATCATGCCGGCGACGAATGCCGTACGGCCAGCGCGCACCGCGGCACCGAAGGCCTCGGCCATGGCGACCGGATCACCCGCCTTGGCGACGGCCGTGTTGAGCAGCACCGCGTCGAAGCCCATTTCCATGGCCTGTGCCGCGTGGCTCGGAGCGCCGATGCCGGCATCGACCACCAGCGGCACGCCGGGGAAGTAATTGCGCAAAGTCCGCAGCGCATAAGGGTTCGCGAGGCCGCGCCCGGTACCGATCGGCGCACCCCAGGGCATGAGCAGCTCGCAGCCGGCCGCGAGCAGCCGCTCGGCCGCACCGAGGTCTTCGGTCGTGTATGGGAAGACCTTGAAGCCTTCGCGCACCAGGATACCAGCTGCTTCGACAAGGCCGAACAAGTCCGGCTGCAGGGTATCGTCGTTGGCGATAACCTCGAGTTTCACCCAGTCGGTGTCGAAGAGCTCGCGCGCCATCTCGGCCGTGGCAATGGCCTCGCGCACCGTACGGCAACCGGCCGTATTCGGCAGCACGCGCACGCCGAGGCCGGCGATCATGTCCCAGAAGCGCTGGCCACCCTTGTCGCGAGCCCCTTCACGCCGGACCGAGACGGTCACCACGTCGGCGCCCGCAGCCTTGACGGCGCGCTCGAGCACCTGCGGCGACGGATACTGAGCCGTGCCGAGGAAGAGGCGTGATGTGAGCTCGGTACCATAGACGACGAGGCCGTCGCGAGCGGCGGCCGATCGCGTCGCACCAGCCTGTGCATTGATCATCGTGTCCGTCATCATCCGCCCTGTCTCGGCGAGACGATCTCGATCGTATCGCCGCCGGAAAGCTCGACCGTGTCCCGCTTGCGAAGGGGAACGAAATCGCCGTTGCGGGCTGTCGCGACCTTGGCGTCGCCATAGCCGAGTTCGACGATCAGCTCGGCCAGCGTCCGGGACCGCGTCTTCGCTCGCTCGCCGTTGACGACCACCTCCAGTACCCCATTCATTCTAAGGGTTAACTCCTGCCTGCCGCCGACGGCTCCCTGGACCCAACTCCTGACCCCAACTCCTAGCACCGAGAATACACGCTCGCACGGCCAGGAGAAAACGGGCGGTCGCGGTAAATATAGGGTCAATGCCCTCAGAGCGGCGCTCAAGGCAGCGATGCACCCCGTGCATGTCGCGGCCTGCCGGCCCCTTATAGTTGCGCAGTCGTCACCGGACAGACCTGCATTTGCCTAAAAAAGTCGCTAACCGAAGCACCGGTTTCTTGACCTCTTTGTGGGACGCTCCAGCAACGGTTTGGAGGGCGGCCTCCCACCGGCGCCACATGCTGCGCCCTCAGTGGCGCGCGAGCGGCGTTCCGAGGCCGGAATTGGGGAGAATGACAATGCGAATGCCGAGCACCACGGCGCTCTTGCTCAACGGCGGGGTGGCCCTGATCGCGGTCGCCTCGGTCGCGACCATGGGCCGCTCGATGCTCGTCCGCGAGGAGATCGAGACCTGCCGCGCGCGCTATTCCAATGCCGTCCAGTGGTCCCTCCTGCGTGACGACGGCCAGCTTCTGAGCACCTCGGATCTCCAGGCCAGGCTCGGCGCCAGCGACTGGGGCCTCATGGACCGCGTAACGGTTGTCAAAGCCGATCACGCCGCCGGCAGCGCCCTGGCTGTCGATCTCGCAGGCCGGAGCTCGACCGTCGCTGCGTCCCCAGCGCAATCGACCGGTGCCGGCTTCGAGTGGTCACCCCAATCCGCCGGCCCTGTACCAGCAGCCTGCGCCACGTACTCATTCAAGCTCGACCGCGATTTCGATTTCGCCGCGGGCGGGCGTCTGCCCGGTCTTATCGGCGGGCCGGCTGGCAGCGACCGCAATACACCCGAAGCATTCTCTGTGCGCGTCGCCTGGAATGAGGATGGGCTGCTCGACCTGCACACCCAGTTTCCCGGTGCCAGCACGTCGCGAGCCCTGAGAAACGAGCGCGATGCGATCGAAGTGCCACGCGGCCGCTGGGTCACGGTCGATCAGGAGGTGGTCCTCAATACACCCGGCCGCGACGATGGCATCGTCCGCGTCTGGGTCGACGGCCGGCTGCGCTTCGAGAGCCACAAGGCCGCATTCCGGACGGATACGGCAGGCGCTGTCCGTGGCGTTCTCGCCGAAGTCGCATACGCACGCCCGTCGACCTCGCGCGACAGCGCGAGCTCCGTGCTGGTGACGCCTTTCGAGTATCGCTGGTAGGCCGATCAGCGCTTCGGCTTGCCGCCGGCGATAAAGTTCAGAAGGTGCAGTTCGCGCTTCGCGATCAGGTCCGGGATGATCTTACCCGTCTCCGCCATGTGCGGGCTGGCACGGTGGGCATCGACGGCCGCCTGATCCTTGTAGATCTCGTAGACCGCGAAGTTGGCCGGGTTCTTCGGATCCTGGACCACATCGAACTGCAGGCACCCCGGCTCGCGCTCGAGGCATCGCGTGGCATGGCCGACGATCGCCTCCTTGAATGCGTCGATCTTGTCCGCCTTGGCTTCGAAATGGACGATGATTGCGAGCATGGCTTCCTCCTGGTCTTGCCTTTTTTGGTTTGAACGCGCTGCTCAGGCGACCGTCAGCTTCTGCAGCGAGATCAGCTCGCCGATCCCCTTGCGCGCGAGCACCATGAGCTTATCGAAGGCCTCCTGGCTGAAAGGCGTCGTCTCTGCCGTGCCCTGCACCTCGACGATACCGCCGCTGCCGGTCATGACGAAGTTCGCATCGGCATCCGCCTCGGAATCCTCGGCATAGTCGAGATCGAGGACCGCTTCGCCGGCATAGAGGCCCGCCGACACCGCGGCTACCTGGTCGCGCAGCACCCCGTCCTTGACCATGTCGCGCGCGCGCATCCAGGCAATGCAGTCGTGGAGTGCCACCCAGGCGCCCGTGATCGCCGCCGTGCGCGTGCCGCCATCCGCCTGGATGACATCGCAGTCGACGGAGATCTGCTTCTCACCGAGCTTCGGAAGATCTATGACGGCGCGCAGCGAGCGCCCGATGAGCCGCTGAATCTCCTGCGTACGGCCCGAGGGATGGCCTGTCGTCACTTCGCGTCGCGTGCGCTCACGCGTCGCGCGCGGCAGCATCCCGTACTCGGCCGTGACCCAGCCGCGGCCCTGCCCCTTGAGCCAGGGCGGCACGCGCTCTTCCAAGCTCGCCATGCACAGAACTTGTGTATTGCCGAACTTGATCAGGCACGAGCCTTCAGCGTGGACCGACACCGCGCGCTCGATCGAGACGCGCCTCAATTCATCGGGCTTTCGCTTGGACGGGCGCATGGGGCTCCTGAAGGCTGCAAGATGGGGGGCGCGAGGTGTGCGCGGAAAAGTTCGCCAAGCTACGCAAGAGGGCACGTCAGATCAACAGCCTATTCTATCACGGCTGCTCATCGGCTCCGGCACGCGCCAATCATGCGAAAGGATGAGGTCAATGGATGGACGCTGCGCGAATAGGCTCTCCACAGGTGGGCTCGTGCGGCTATGATGGGCCCGATTTCTCGTTCGCCCGTTGTTGCGGTGCGATGAACTGGGCCGGATGGCGCGCACGCCCTGCCGCCGTCACGGTGATGAATTGCCAAGGACAACCGCGAGGCGATGCAGCCCGACATTCTCGAACTGCGCGACTTCTACGATCGCCCGCTCGGATCCCTGGTCCGCAGGGTCATCTCTCAGCGGATTCGTGCGCGGTGGTCACGGCTTCCCGGTGCGACGCTGATCGGCGTCGGATATGCGGTCCCCTTCCTCAGCTCTTTCCGCAGCGAGGCCGGTCGCATCGGTGCGCTCATGCCGGCAACGCAAGGCGCGACCACATGGCCGTCGAGCGGGGGCGTGTGCACGGCGCTCTATGAGGATGAGATGTTGCCGCTCCCCGATGCGAGCGTCGACAATCTTCTTCTCGTGCACTGTCTCGAGGGGAGCGGGCAGGTCCGCAGGCTGCTGCGCGAGCTCTGGCGCGTATTGAAGCCCGAAGGCAGCCTCATCATTGTCGTGCCCAATCGCCGCGGCGTGTGGGCGCGCATGGACACAACCCCCTTCGGCCACGGGCAGCCTTACAGCCCTCGCCAATTGGAGCGCGTGCTCAAGGAAGCGCTCTTCTCGCCCGTCGACTGGAGCGGCGCGCTGCACATGGCGCCGGTCGACCGCGCCTTCGTACGGCGCACAGGGCTCGCCATCGAGCGCCTCGGCGCCCGCATCTGGCCGCCCTTCGCGGGCGTCATCATTGTCGAGGCGAGGAAAGAGATCAGCTCGCCCATTGGCACCGGGGCCACAGCGCGGCGCCTTCCGCGGCTCGTCCCATTGCGTGGCGCGACGCGCGCGGGCGCCGAGGCGCTCGACCACAAACGCGAAGCCCCCGGGGACGATCTCAAATCGTGATGCGCTGAGAGTTCTGCTCGACCCAGCGGGCGACGCGCAGGAGACGCGCCTCGTCGCGGCGCAAACCGATGAGTTGCACGCCGCAGGGAAGTCCGCCGACGGTCATCAACGGCAAGTTGATGCAGGGAACGCCGAGCAGCGTCCACATGCCATTGAAGATCGCATTGCCCGTCGAGCTGAGGCCCTTGGGCGCCGGCCCGGGCGACGAAAGCGTCAGAATTGCCGAGTGCCGGCTGAGAATATCTTCGAGGGCCGCGTAGGCGCGATCGCGGGCGCGTAACCCGTCGATATAGGCGCGGGCGAGGACGGTCTCACCATAGCGAATGCGATCGGCGAGGCTCGGCGAGATGCCGTCCGGCGAGGCCTTGAGCAACGGGCCGTAGTAGGAGGCCTTCTCCGCCTCCATGATATCGCGATGTTGCTCGACGATCCCATCAAAGGCCGGCATCTCGACATCCACGACGCGCTCGCCAAGTGCCTTCGCAAAGCGCTCGATAGCATCCTTGGCTGCAGGCTCCACCTTCTCCCACGCGGGCGAACGGAAGAAGGCGAGACTTGGTGATGCGGACGGTGCTTCGGCAAGCGCGGTCGCGAGATTGGGTCGCGATCGCGCGTAGCTGACCTCGTCGTCCGAGTCGTACGCACCCATCGCATCGACGCCGAGCGCGAGATCCTCGAGACTGCGGCCATAGACGCCAACCGTATCGAGCGTGTGCGACTGCATGGTCACGCCCGTGCGCGAGATGAGACCGAGCGTCGGCTTGATTCCGTAAATTCCGCAGTAAGACGCGGGACGGATCACTGAGCCGCCCGTCTGCGTGCCGAGCGCAAGCGGCACCATTCCGCACGCAACGGCCGCGGCCGATCCCGAGGACGAACCGCCCGGCGTGTGCTCCAGGTTGTGCGGGTTGTGCGTCTTGTTGGGGACGTGCGTCGCAAGCTCAGTCGTGACGGTCTTGCCCATGATGATGGCGCCGGCGCCACGGAGCTGGGCAATGCAGCCGGCATCATGCTCGGGCTGGTGGCCCTTGAAGTAAGCGCAGCCATTCTGCGTCGGCATGTCGGCCGTATTGATCACATCCTTGATGCCGACCGGAATTCCATTGAGCGGACCGGGTGCGCGCCCTTCGCGGCGGCGCTCGTCGGCGGCACGCGCGGCTGCACGCACATACTCGGGATCGAGATGCACCCAGGCCTTCACGTCGGCCTCACGCTCCGCCACGCGCTCGATGAAGGCATCGGCGTACGCGAGCGCAGTCAGATCGCCGGCCTTCATGCGAGCAGATGCTTCGGCGGCTGTGAGGTCTGCGAGCTTCGTCATTGGCGGATCTCCGTTGATGCGCCCGACGTGCGCATGGCTTCGGCGAGAATGCGGGCGACGTGGCGGGCAGGCCTGCCCGTACCGTCGTGGATCTGGTGGCGGCAAGAGAATCCGTCGGCGACGATCGCAGTTTCCGGCCCCGCCTTGCGCACGGCAGGCAGCAGCGAGAGCTCGCCCATGGCCACGGATGTTTCGTAGGTGTCGGCTCGATAGCCGAAGGCGCCGGCCATGCCGCAGCAGCTCGACTCGACCGTTTCGACTTTCAATCCGTCGACGAGCTTCAGGGTCTTGCCGACCGCATCAAAGACGCCGAACGACTTCTGGTGGCAGTGCCCGTGCAGAAGCACCGTGCTGTCCGATTTCGCGATCGGCCCGCTGATCCGGCCCGCTGCTGCCTCTTCGGCAAGGAATGTTTCGAGCAATCTCGCCTGATCCCCGATCTTCACGGCCTCAGCGCCGAGGCCCATGCCTTGCATCTCATCCTTGAGCGTCAGCAGGCACGACGGCTCGAGACCGATGATCGGCACGCCGCGCTCGGCGAACGGGAGGAGCACCGCGATCAGGCGCCGGGCCTCCTTCTTGGCCTCATCGACGAGACCGGCAGCGAGGAATGTGCGGCCACAACAGAGCGGGCGCGGCTTCGCACTCGCCATCATCAGCACAGAGGCGTAGTGCGCCCTCGGGCCATCGTCCGCAGCCGGAACGATTACGCGATAGCCGAGACGTGAAAGCACCTCGGCGGCATCGCGCAGGTTGTCCGGCTCGAAGTAGGTGTTGAATGTGTCCGCGAAGAGCACGACCTCACGTCCGCCCGCGGGCCCAACCGGTGCATCCTGTCGGAAAACATCGCGACGCCAGCGCGGCAGGGGTCGCTTCGCCGAGAAGCCCGCCATCCACTCGCCAAGGCGTGCGGCACCTGGGATCACATCGCGCAGATTGAGCAACCCCGCGACCTTCGACGCTGCGCCAGCATAACGTGGCAGATAGGCGACGAGCCGATCATGCAGCGAGAGCCCGTGCTTCTTGTTGCGCGCGGCGAGAACCTCGATCTTCATGCGCGCCATGTCGACGCCGGTCGGGCACTCGCGACGACAGCCCTTGCAGGAAACGCAGAGTTTCAGCGTCTCCATCATCTCGTCGCTCGTGAAGGCATCCGCCCCGAGCTGGCCGGAAATCGCGAGGCGCAATGTGTTGGCACGCCCTCGCGTGACGTGCTGCTCCTCCATGGTCACGCGATAGCTCGGGCACATGACGGCGCCGGCGAGCTTGCGGCACTCGCCGTTGTTGTTGCACATCTCGACGGCGCCTTGGAATCCGCCGCCGGCCCCCGGCCATGCCGACCAGTCGAGCGCGGGCTTGAACTCGGCCACCGCGTAGTCCGGCTTGTAGCGGAAGAGCGTACGATCGTTCATGCGCGGCGGGCGCACGATCTTGCCGGGATTCATGATGCCCGCCGAATCGAAGCGGTCCTTGACCTCCTCGAAGATCTCGACGGTTCGGCGGCCGTACATCATCTCGTGGAATTCGGAGCGCACGAGGCCATCGCCGTGCTCGCCCGAGTGCGCGCCCTTGTATTCCTTGACCATGGCGAACGCCTCCTCGGCGATCGCGCGCATGGTGGTGGCATCCTTTTCGAGCTTGAGATTCAGCACGGGCCGCACGTGCAGGCAGCCGACAGAAGCGTGCGCGTACCATGTGCCTTTTGTGCCGTGCTTCTCGAAGACGGCCGTAAGGCGCTCCGTATAATCCGCGAGGTGCTCGAGGGGCACCGCGCAATCCTCGATGAACGAGACGGGCTTTCCCTCCGTCTTCATGCTCATCATGATGTTGAGGCCCGCCGCGCGCACGCTCCATACAGCTGCCTGCTCGGTCGCGTTGGTGATCTTCACGACCGCCCCCGGGAAACCAAGGTCCGCCATCAGTTCCTCGAGACGATCGAGGCGACGCAAGTTCTCGGCCTGATCATCCTCCGCGAACTCGACGAGCAGCAGAGCATCGGGCTTGCCTCGGACATGCGCCTCCATCACCGGTCGGAACATGGCGATGTCGCGCGCGAGCTCGATCAACGTGCGATCGACGACCTCGACGGCCACTGGTCCGAGCTTGACGATGTGCTGCGGTGCCTCCATGGCCGCGCGGAAGGTCGGGAAATGGCAGATGCCGAGAGCCTTGTTCTTCGGCTGTTGCCAGAGCTTGAGCTTCACGCGCTCGCTGAGCGCCAGCGTCCCCTCCGAGCCGCAGAGCAGCGTCGCGAGATTGATCGGCGCATTGCGCGGCAGCAGCGCGTCGATGAGATAGCCGCCGACACGACGCGAGACACCGGGGAAAGCTCCCCGAATGTGATCCTGCTCGCGCGCTCCGAGCGCAACAAGATCGCGAGCGAGCGCACCGAAGCTGCCGCTCGCCTTGTCGAAAGTCGCCGCATCGATCTCGCCGAAGCGCGCCGGCGTGCCGTCGGGCAGCAGCGCGTCAATCTCCAGTACGTTGTCGCGCATGATGCCGTAGCGGATCGAGCGCGTGCCGCAGGAGTTGTTGCCCGTCATGCCGCCGATGGTGGCGCGCGCCGATGTCGAGACATCCACCGGGAAGAATAGCCCCGTCGACTTGAGCTGGCGGTTCAGCTCATCGAGCGCGATGCCGGGCTCGACGACACACGTCCCTGCCGCGCGATCGACCTCCAGCACGCGCGTCAAATTCTTCGCGAAGTCCACGACCAGCGCCCGGCCGACCGTCTGGCCGGACTGCGAGGTCGCCCCGCCACGAGGCAGCAGGGGCACGCCGGCCTCGCGCGCGATATCGGCCGCGATCCGCACGTCCTCGATGGTCTTCGGGACCACCACGCCCACCGGCTCGATCTGGTAGATCGAAGCATCGGTTGCATAGCGGCCGCGGGAAAAGCGGTCGAACAGGACCTCTCCCTGGATCTCGCGGGCGAGCCGGTCCGCGAGGGCGCGATTGGCGGGAACGTGCTGGTTCATGGTCGCTCGGAGCGCTTCTGGATGGGCTTTCGGGCCGCAAGCACGGAATTGGTAGCCGCTTTCGCTTGACGCCCCTTCTGTGATGCCTCTATCGCGTGGCATACTGTGGACAACGCCGCAAGTGCCGCCGTGCCAACCATCGGCCAACCAACCGGGAGAACCCATCCGATGTCAAACGAACCGCGCCGCGCCGGCCGCCATTTCCTGCAGATCCCGGGTCCCTCGCCGGTGCCCGACCGCATTCTCCGCGCCATGGACATGCCGGTGATGGATCACCGCGGCCCCGAGTTCCAGAAGCTCGGCCGTCGCGTCCTCGATGGCATCAAGGGTATCTTCAAGACCAAGGGCAACGTGATCATCTTCCCGGCATCGGGCACGGGCGCCTGGGAGGCGGCCCTCGTCAACGTGCTCTCGCCCGGCGACAAGGTGCTGATGTACGAAACCGGGCACTTCGCGACGCTCTGGAAGAACATGGCGCTCAAGCTCGATGTTGTCCCCGAGTTCATCGCAACGGATTGGCGCGCTGGCGTCGATGCCAACAAGATCGAGGCGCGCCTCAAGGAGGATAAGGCCCACGAGATCAAGGCCGTCTGCGTCGTCCACAACGAGACCTCGACGGGCGCGACCTCCCTCATCGGCGAGGTGCGAAAGGCGATCGACGCCGCGGGCCACCCGGCGCTGCTGCTCGTCGATACGATTTCGGGGCTCGCCTCAGCGGACTATCGCCACGACGAATGGGGCGTCGATGTCACCGTCTCGGGCTCGCAGAAGGGCCTTATGCTTCCGCCCGGCATTTCGTTCAACGCCATCTCGGACAAAGCGCTCGCGGCATCGAAGGCCTCGAAAACGCCCAAGCTTTTCTGGTCGTGGGAGGAAATGCTCCCACACAACAAGAATGGCTACTTTCCGTATACACCGGCGACCAACCTCCTCTACGGCCTCGCCGAAGCCATCGACATGCTGAACGAGGAAGGTCTCGACAACGTCTTCGCACGGCACAAGCGCCATGGCGAAGCGACGCGGCGCGCCGTGGCGGCCTGGGGCCTCGAGAATCTCATTCTCGACGAGCGCCATTTCTCGCCCGTGCTGACAGCCGTCGTCATGCCGGACGGGCACAATGCCGATACCTTCCGTAAGGTCGCCTTGGACCACTTCGACCTCTCGCTTGGCACAGGCCTCTCGAAGGTCGCCGGCAAGGTTTTCCGCATCGGTCATCTCGGCGACATCAACGACCTCACGCTGGTCGGCACGCTCGCCGGCATCGAGATGGCATTCGGTATCGCGAAGGTCCCGCACAAGGCGGCCGGCGTCGCGGCCGCGATGAAGTATCTTGCCGAGACGGCCAAACCGTTCCCGCCTTCGTGAATCGATATTGCCGCATTCGGGTGCGGCAACATCGCTCTAACAGGTTGACTTCACACCACGGAAATCGCGATAGTCGAATCGACAGCGTGGCCCTCTGTGGGATGGAGACATGAAGGCAAACTTCGGGTTCTCCAGGCTCAGCTTTCGGAATTTCGTCGCCGCGTTTTCGATGCTGATCCTGGGTGCGGTCATCGTGGCCAACTCTGTGCTCGCGCAGGGCTCAGCGCCGGCCGAGATGACGACGCGCGCCAAGCAGGCCATCCTGATGGATGCCAATACCGGCGCGGTGCTCTTCCAGCACAATGCCGACGAGCTCGCGCCCCCCGCGAGCATGAGCAAGCTCATGACGCTTGCCGTCATCTTCCGCGCGCTCAAGGAAGGGCGGCTCAAGCCCGAGGACGAGATTCTCTTCAGCGTCAATGCTTGGCGCACGGGCGGAGCACCGTCGGGCACGTCGGCAATGTTCGTGCCCGTGAATACGAAGGAGCGTTTGGACGAGATCCTCAAAGGCATCATCATCCAGTCGGGCAACGACGCCTGCATTGCAGTTGCCGAGAGCATGGCCGGCAGCGAGGCCGCATTCGCCAAGATGATGACTGACGACGCGCGGCGGCTCGGCCTCACCAAGTCGACCTTCCGCAATTCGACGGGACTGCACGATCCCGAGCACCTCATGACCATGCGCGAGCTGGCGCTGCTCTCTCGCCATCTCATCAAGGAATACCCGGAGCATTATGCGCTCTTCGGTGAGCGGGAGTATCGCTACCGCAAACACCGCTTCTTCAACCGCAATCCGCTGCTCACGCTCGACCTCGGCGTGGATGGTCTCAAGACCGGATACATCAAGGAAGCGGGTTACGGCATTGTCGCTTCCGCGAAGCAGGACAACCGCCGCCTGATCCTCGCGATCAATGGCATGGAGGATGCCCAGGCGCGACGCAATGAAGCCGTGCGCCTCATCGAGTGGGGCTTCAAGGGCTTCGCTGACTTCAAGCTTTTCGATGCCGAGGAAGTGGTGGGCCGCGCACGCGTTTGGGGCGGCGATCGCATGTTCGTGCCGCTCGTCGGTGCCGGCGAGATCACCGTGCTGCTGCCCAAGGCGCAGTCGGCGCAGCGACTGCAGGCGCAAATCATTTACAACAGCCCGTTGAAGGCGCCGATCAAGAAGGGCGATGTGATCGCGAAGCTGCGCGTCACGACCGCCTCGCAAGCGGTGAACGAAGTGCCGCTGCAGGCCGCCGAGGATGTTCCGCAGGCCGGCGCAATGCGTCGCGGTCTTGACACGCTGGTACACATGGCGTTCGGCTGGGTCCTCAGGTGACCTGTCGCGTGCTTGCGTGCGCACGCTGGGTATTACCGGCGGCACGAGGCACATGATCAAAGCCCCAAAGAGAGCGCCGTTCATCACCTTTGAAGGTGGCGAAGGCGCCGGCAAGACGACGCAGACGCGGCACCTCGCCAATCGCTTCGCGGCGGCGGGGATTGCGTGCGTTGTGACGCGGGAGCCCGGCGGCTCACCCTTCGCCGAGGAGATCCGCGCGCTGCTGCTCAGCGGACATCTGCCGACACGTGGCGCCATGGCCGACACGCTGCTCTTTCTTGCGGCCCGCGTCGATCACGTCACGGAGATGATCAAGCCCGCGCTTGAAGCGGGCCAATGGGTGATCAGCGACCGGTTTGCGGATTCGACATTCGCCTATCAGGGAGCGGCCGGTGGCGTCCCGCGCGCGACGCTCGCCGAGTTGCACCGGCTGGTGCTTGGCGACTTTCGCCCCGACCTCACGCTCATCCTCGATCTGCCGCCGGAGATTGGCTTGGCCCGTGCGGGCGCGCGCAGCCCGACCGCAAGCACGGACCACTTCGAGCGACGCGAGCTTGCATATCATGAGGCCCTGCGGCAGGGTTTTCATGCGATCGCGGCCGAGGAGCCCGACCGCTGTGTCCTGATCGACGCGAGCGGATCGCCCGAGGAAGTTGCAAGGAATGTGTGGGCCGCCGTCGAGACCCGCCTCTCGAGTAAGATGAGTTGATGGCACGCCGAGCCGCAGCAACCACCGATATCGAAGCCCTGCCGGAGATCGACCGGCTCGAGGGCTTCCCGCATCCGCGCGATACCGTTGAGCTGTTCGGTCACGAAGCGGCCGAGCGCGAGCTTGCAGCGACATTTGCGGGCGGGCGGATGCATCATGCCTGGCTCCTCAGCGGGCCAGCAGGCATTGGCAAGGCGACACTTGCTTATCGCATTGCGCGCTTCGCGCTGGCCTCGCCCGAGGAACGCGCCACGGCTGGCGATAAGCTCGTTATACCCGAGAGGAGCATCGCAGCCACGCAAGTCCGCGCGCTCTCGCATCCGGGGCTCGCCGTCGTCCGTCGCGCCTATGACCAGCGCACCAAGCGCTTTCCGGCGTCCATCCCCGTCGACGCGGTGCGCGACCTGAAGACCTTCCTCGGCCGCACTGCCGATGAGGGCACTTGGCGCGTCGTCATCGTCGACAGCGCCGACGAGCTGAACCTCAACGCTGCCAACGCCCTGCTGAAGGCGCTGGAGGAGCCGCCGAAGCGCACGCTTTTTCTGCTCGTGGTAGCTCAGCCCCAGCGCCTGCTCCGCACGATCCGTTCGCGCTGCCGGACACTGGAAATCGCACCCCTCAATCCAGAGAACCTCCGCCGCGCTGCCACGGCGGCCCTGGCTGCTGCCGAGACCGCGCCGCCCGCCGAAACCGACTGGCGGACGCTGGAGGCGCTCGCCGATGGCAGCGTCCGCCGCCTGCTCGAATTGTCGGCTACAGACGGCCTGAGCCTCTACCGCCGCATCGAGACCCTGTTCCAGGGTCTTCCGCGCATCGACTGGCAAGTCGCGCACAGCCTCGGCGAAGAACTCAGCAGCGTGGCCGCCGAGGCCCGCTTTTCCCTATTCTTCGATCTGCTTCTGGGGCTTATTGCCCGCCTTGTCAGGGCCACGGCGACTGGCGCGGGGAGCCCGGATGATATGGCCATGGCGCGTAAGCTTATCCCTGAGGGCAGGCTTGCCTCATGGGCCGAGCTGTGGGAAACCATCGTCCGCGACAAGGCCGAGACGCTGGCGCTCAACCTCGACCGCAGGATGCTGATCCTCGACACCCTGGCCCGCGTCGAGCGGACCGCCGGGGCCGCCTGAAGCTTTCTGACCAGCGCCGCGAATTCGCAACAAATCCGCCCGCCGCCGGGTGTCGCGCACCCGCGGCGAGGCCCACGGAGCATTATACTCATGAGCGGGCGCCCGTCCTTCTACGTCACGACGCCGATCTACTACCCCAATGGCGAGCCGCACTTCGGCCACGCCTATACGTCGATCGCATGCGATGTGATGGCCCGCTTTGCGCGTCTCGACGGCCGCCAGGTCTTCTTCCTTACGGGTACCGACGAGCACGGCCTCAAGATGAAGCAGAGCGCGATCAAGGAGGGCATCACGCCCCAGGCACTCGCCGACCGCAACTCGGCGCGCTTCAAGGAGCTGTTCGCCGCGCTCAACATCTCGAACGACGATTTCATCCGCACAACCGAGCCGCGCCACTACGCCGCCTGCCAGGAGCTGTGGCGGCGCATGGCCGACGCTGGCGACATCTACCTCGACAGCTATGCCGGCTGGTACTCGGTGCGCCAGGAGGCCTTCTTCAAGGAGAGCGAGACGACCGTCGGCCCCGATGGCGTGCGCCGCGAACCGCTCGGCTCGCCCGTCGAGTGGACGGAAGAAAAGACCTACCGCTTCCGCCTCTCGGCGTACGGCGACAGGCTACTTGCCCACTATGAGGCCAATCCCGAGTTCATCCTGCCACTCGAGCGGCGCAACGAGGTCGTCAGCTTCGTCAAGAGCGGGCTCGAGGATCTTTCGGTGTCGCGTGCGACACTGGACTGGGGCGTTCCTGTTCCCGGGGATCCGACGCACGTCATGTACGTGTGGATCGACGCATTGACGAACTACATTACGGCAGTGGGCTATCCAGATCGGGCCTCTCCGCGCTTTACGACCTTCTGGCCGGCCGACGCTCACATCGTCGGCAAGGACATTCTGCGCTTTCATGCCATCTACTGGCCGGCCTTCCTGATGTCGGCTGGTGTCGCACTGCCAAAGCGCATTTTCGCACACGGCCTGCTGCTCAGCCGCGGCGAGAAGATGTCGAAGTCGGTCGGCAATGTCATCGATCCCTTCGAGATGGCGCGCGAGTTCGGTGTCGACCAGATGCGCTACTTCGCCATGCGCGAGGTGGCGTTCGGTCAGGACGGCAACTACACGCGGGAATCGATTATCAACCGCATCAATGCCGATCTTGCCAACGACCTCGGCAATCTCGCGCAGCGCTCGCTCTCGATGATTGCGAAGAACTGCGACGGGAAGGTGCCGCAGCACGGCGCCTTCACGCCCGAGGACAACGCGCTGCTCGCCGCTGCCGACGACATGATCGCGAAGGCGCGCGAGGCGATGAGCGTGCAGGCCTTGAACCGCTATCTCGAGGCCGTCTGGACCGTGGTTGCGGATGCGAACCGCTATTTCGCCGCTGAGGAGCCCTGGGCCAAGCGCAAGACCGATCCGGCGCGCATGGAGACGATCCTCTATGTCACGGCGGAGATCGTACGGCAGGTTTCGATCCTCGCCCAGCCGACCACGCCGAAGGCGGCGAGCCACCTGCTCGACCTGCTCGCGCAGCCGGCGGAAGCGCGTTTGTTCACGGCACTTGGGGCCCATTCGCGTCTGGCACCGGGTCTCGCGTTGCCGGCACCGACGGGCGCTTTCCCGCGCTACGTCGATCCGGCCGAGGCGGAGGCTCCTGCGGCGAAGCCCAAGGGTAAGAAGAGCAGCTAAGTAGAAGAAGTACGATGCTCGTCGATCATCACTGCCACCTCGATTATCCCGACCTCGCGCGCAATCGCGAGGACGTGCTCGCGCGCGCGAAGGCGGCCGGCATCGGCCGGATGGTCACGATTTCCACGATCATTCGCAACTACGACGTCTATCGCGAGATCGCGGAAGCGCACCCGGAGGTGTTCTTCACCATCGGCACACATCCGCATCGTGCGCACGAAGAACTCGATATTCCGGTCGAGGAGATTGTGCGCCTCGCGGAGCATCCAAAGTGCATCGGCATTGGCGAAGCCGGCCTCGACTACTTCTATGACAAGTCCCCGCGCGCGGCGCAGCGCGAAGGATTCATCAAGCACATTGCCGCGGCACGCGAGAGCGGCCTGCCGCTCGTCATTCACTCGCGCGATGCGGATGAGGACACGGCCGCCATTCTCGAAGAGGAAATGCGCCGCGGTGCCTTCACGGCCGTGCTCCATTGCTTCACGGGCGGCGCCGACCTCGCGCGGCGCGCCGTGGCGATCGGGCTCTATGTCTCCTTCTCGGGTGTCATTACCTTCAAGAGGAACGACGCACTCCGCGCCATTGCGGCCGAAGTGCCGATGGATCGCGTGCTCGTCGAGACCGACGCACCCTTCCTCGCGCCGGAACCCTTCCGGGGAAAGCGCAATGAGCCGGCCTATGTCGCGCACACAGCCGCGGCCCTCGCGCGCGCAAAGGGCGTGTCGGACGACGAGATCGCCGCTGTGACGACGGAGAACTTCTACCGCCTCTACGCCAAGGCCCCGCGCACACTCGAAAGTGCCGCAGCATGAGCGGCAAGCTGACGCTCCTCGGCACGGGGTCATCCGGTGGCGTGCCGCGGCTTGGCAATAACTGGGGTGCGTGCGATCCGGCGAACCCGAAGAACCGCCGGCGTCGCTGCGCGGCGCTCGTCGAGCGCATTTCAGGGCGCTCGCGCACGCGCGTCCTCGTCGACGCACCACCGGATCTGCGCGAGCAGCTCCTCGATGCCGAGGTCAGCACGATCGACGGCGTGCTCTTCACGCACGATCATGCCGACCACACGCACGGCATCGATGACCTGAGGATGCTTGCCTATAACGCCAAGCGCCGCGTCGATGTGCATTTCGATGTGGCGACGCGCACCTCACTCTACGAGCGCTTTGGCTACTGCTTCGAGACGCCGGTCGGGAGCATGTACGCGCCGATTCTCAATGCTCATGTCATCGACCCGCCCAATGTCGTGCGCATCAACGGTGGCGCGGGGCCGATCGATGCCACGCCGGTCATGCAGGCGCACGGCGATTCCTTCTCGCTGGGGTTCCGCTTTGGCGACATTGCCTACTCGCCCGATATCAGCGGGCTTACGAGCGAAGCACAGGAGCAGTTGCGGAGCCTGGATCTGTGGGTCGTGGATGCCTTGCGATACATCCCGCACCCGAGCCACTTCACGGTTGCGCAGGCGCTGGAATGGATCGAGCGCCTGAAACCCAAGCGCGCGATACTCACGCATTTGCACGTCGATCTCGACTACGCAACCTTGAAACGCGAGCTCCCGCCCCACGTCGAGCCGGCCTATGACGGCATGAGCGTGCATTTCGACTGGCCGACGGCCTGAGCGAGGCTGGCGGCGTCAACCCTTGCCGCGCGTCCCCGTATCGCCGGGTCGCGCGTGCTCCTCGAGGTAGGCGATCATGGCGCCGGCAACATCGATGCTGGTCGCCTGCTCCATGCCCTCGATGCCGGGCGATGAATTCACTTCGATCACCAGCGGCCCGCGCTTCGAGCGCAGCATATCCACGGCCGCAACATTCAGCCCCAGGCTCTCGGTGGACTTGAGCGCCGTCTGGATTTCCTCTTGCGTGAGCGCGACCGCCTCGGCTCTGCCACCGCGGTGCAGGTTCGAGCGGAACTCACCCTTGCGGCCCACACGGCGCATGGCCGCAACGACGCGCTTGCCGACGACGAGCGCGCGCACGTCCGTACCCATGGCCTCCTGAATGAATTCCTGAACGAGGATGTCGACATTGGCCGCGCTGAAAGCCTCAATGGTCGACTTCGCGGAAGCCTCGGTCTCGGCGAGGATCACGCCCATGCCCTGCGTGCCTTCGAGCAGCTTGATGACAACAGGGACGCCGCCGACCTCGGCCAGCACCTCGAGCGCCTTGCGCGGGCCGTGGGCGAAGGCCGTCGCCGGCAGACCGACGCCCGCACGCGCCAGCAACTGAAGGGCGCGCAGCTTGTCCCGCGCACGGCCGATCGCGACGCTCTCGTTCAGCGAGAACACACCCTGCATCTCGAACTGGCGCACGACCGCCAGGCCGTAATGGGTGATCGATGCGCCGATCCGCGGGATGACGGCGTCATAGAGCGGCAGCGTCTTGCCGCCGTAACGCAGCAGTGGGTTATTCGACGTGATGTTGACGTGCACTTGAAGCGTATTGATCACGTCGATCGAGTGCCCGCGCTCCCGCGCCGCCTCGACGATGCGGCGGTGCGAGTAGAGGCCCGGATTGCGCGCCAGCATGACGAGCTTCATCGAATGCGCTCCGATGGAGGGCAGAATTTGCAGTCGGCCGCCCCCGGGTGCGCCGCGCGCTGCCGGTGGTCGTGCCTATGCTCAAGGTGAGACATACCACGCGAGAGCCCGGCGTAAAGCGCACTCGAAGGACGAACATCGCCGCACCTTCGCGGGTCTCGGATGTGGCTGCGGAGGGCCCGGCGCTATTCCGCCGGAGTCGCGACTAGAGAAGCCGCGCCGTCGGTCGCGTCAGCGGCCGGATCGATCGCCGCATGCATTAGCATCGCCCCGCCGAAACTCAAGGCAGCAACGGTTACGACGCAGATCAGCAGGCGCAACAGCAGGGACCGCCCCGAAAATGAATTCCGGGGCTGGCCGTCAAGGACGGTGTCGTTCATGAGCATTCCCGACGAGGCGCACAAAGTTGAGGATGACGCCTCAGATACTTCCATTCGCACTTCGAATCAGGCTTGATCAAGGCTGCTGAGTGCCGCGAATCAACCTGGCTCGCACGCCGTAGCGCGAGAGCCACAGCAGATTATTGCGGTCGGTGCGCAAGTCGATTGCCGAGTGCCAGGATCGCCACCAGTGGCACGATCAGCCCGATGGCGAAAACGACCACGACGAGCATCGTCAGCTCACCGTATTGGCCCCGATCCACCGGAAATAGCAGGTTCAGATACTTCGTCTGAAGCGAACCCGCGACAAGCGCGAGATTCATCAGCGACGCCATGAGCGCGAACCACGTCGCACGATGTCCGGGCGGTGCGTTGACTGCGATCAATGTCAGCAGCGGGATCATGCTGACTTGAGCAAGCGGCGACTGGGCTGCTGCGTCGATGAGCGCGATCGAGCGCGCGCCCATGCCGAAGGCGCGCTCGGTCCACTCGTAGGCGCCAGTGACGAGGATCAGATTCGGAATGGCGAGCACTCCGCCCATAATCGTGAGCCAGAGCAGCACCCGCACCACGGGCTTGCGCGTGACGGCATCGGCGAGCAGCCACGCCGCCGCGAGCCCGATGGCCGCGCCTATCTGCTGGAGCACGCCGAAAAAGGCCTGGTCGAAGCCCAGCACGTCGATGCTGAACCAAGTGTAGCCCTGGCCGACGCTCGGCGTCGCGCGAAAGACGAAGATGATGATGGCGGCAATGATGATGTGGCGCTGCGCATCGACGGGCACGTGCGCGATCACGCGCTTGAGCATCAGGACAATGATGGCAATCGAGATGAGGAAGACGATTTCCTGCGCCGCCGGCACGCCCACGACCGCTATCGCCGTCACCGCTACGCCGAACGCGATCCCGCCACCGAGAATACGCCAGTCGACGTCGCGCGTTTCGCTCGTCTCGAGGCGCACGAGCAACGCACCCGTCACCGAGATCACCGGAATGACAAGGCCGATGAGGAACACCGTCGCGTAGCCCAAATGCTGCGCCAGATAGCCCGAGAGCCCGGCCACTGCGAAGATGCCGAGCGACAGCGCGAGGCGTCCCAAAACCTGGACCATTCCGAGATCCCGCGTCACGTCCGCCTCTGGGCGTCGGGTGCCATCCTCCTCATTGCGGCTCACGACCTCGGTGCTCATGGCATCGGCAACGACATCCTGAAGCACGACCCCGGTCACGGTGATGAGCTGCGAGGCAACGTAGATCGTGTTCGGATGCACGCCTGGGAAATAATTCGCAGCAGCGCCCGCCAGCAGCAGCATCCCCACAGCAATCAGCGCGGCACCTATGAAGACGTATGCGCGGCGCTGCGAGCCGAACAGCGGCACGGCATCGACAAGCTCACCGAAGACCATCTTGACGGCCCAAGGCAGGCCGAGCCAGACCGCCAGCGCGGCGAGGTCGGCTGGCGTCATCGTAAGCGCGGACTTGATCCAGAAATCCTGCGCCACAGCGACGATGCCGAGCGCTCCATAGGCGAAGTAGATCATCAGCAGCGGCAGGTACTGCCAGCGCATGGCGCGGATTGGCGTGAGCAGCGCCGCCTCGAACTGCTTGCGCGCGTAGCTCTTCGCCGCCGGCTCGGCCTTGTCCGCGAGGCTTGCGGGCTCTTGCGTCATGCTACGCGCCACCGCCTTCGACGAGTGCCAGCCACTCGTCCTCGCTGAGGACGGTAACGCCGAGCTCGCGCGCCTTGTCGAGCTTCGAGCCTGCGTCGGCACCGGCGATCACGTAGTCCGTCTTCTTGGATACCGAGCCTGCAACCTTCGCGCCGACCCGTTCGGCCCTGGCCTTGGCCTCATTGCGCGACATCTTCTCGAGCGTGCCCGTGAAGACGACCGTCTTGTCGGTGACGGCGGAAGCGACCGTCGCCTGGCGCACGTAGGGCTGGATCTCGATCTCGCCGAGAAGGTCCGTGACGACCTCCTGATTGTGTGGCTCGTCGAAGAAGTCGATGAGCGAGTCGGCAACGACCTCGCCAATGCCATTGAGCCCCGCGAAGGCGCGGTAATCATCGCCCGGCATCTCGCGGGCGGCTGCCCGCGCCGTCTCGATGAACATCGCGACATCGGGAAATGTGTGGGCCAGCGCCTCCGCGACGCCCGTACGCACGCCCTTGATGCCGGCGATCGCCTCCTCGAAGCGCTCCGGCGCCGTATCGAAGAGATCCTTGCTCGTGCGGGCCGCGATCGCATGCATCAGCGCCTCGGCGGTCTTCGGACCGATGCCCTTGGCGGTCACAAGACGGCGGTAGCTCGGGCCGGGCCGCGCCTTCGATGCGAGATCGACCTGCGTGCGGAAGGTCTCGTACGTGCCGAACGCGCGCGCAATATCGCGTGCCGTTGTCTCGCCGACGTGGCGTATGCCGAGAGCAAATAGAAAGCGCTCGAGAGCGATGCGGCGGCGCGCATCGATGGCGCGGAAGAGGTTCTGAATGGACTTCTCGCCGAAGCCATCGCGGTCGGCGAGCGGACTGTCGCTTTTCGAATCTCGCTTCGCCAGCGTGAAAATATCGGCAGGCGCGCGGATCAGGCCCTCGTCGTAAAAGAGCTCGATACGCTCGCGGCCGAGACCTTCGATGTCGAAGGCGAGACGCGAGACGAAGTGCTTGAGCCGCTCCTTGGCTTGGGCCGGGCAGATGAGACCGCCGGTGCAGCGGCGCACGGCCTCTGCCTCGCCGCCTTCCTCGCCTTCGTCGCGAGCGGCGTGGCTGCCGCAGGCGGGACAGACGTGGGGAAACACGAAGATCTTCGCAGCCCGCGGGCGCTGATCGAGCAGGACGCTCACGACTTGCGGAATGACATCGCCGGCCCGCTGAATGACGACGGTGTCGCCGACGCGGATGTCCTTGCGGCGAATTTCGTCCTCGTTGTGGAGCGTCGCATTCGAGACGACGACGCCGCCGACTGTCACGGGCTGCAATTTTGCGACCGGCGTCAGAGCACCCGTCCTGCCGACCTGGATCTCGATGTCCTGAAGCACTGTCGTCGCTTGCTCGGCAGCGAATTTGTGCGCGGTGGCCCAGCGCGGGCTCCGCGAGACGAAACCTAGTCGCTCCTGATAATCGAGACGGTCCACCTTGTAGACGACACCGTCAATGTCATAGCCGAGCTTCGCGCGCTCGACAGCGATTGTGTCATAGAAGGCGATGAGCTCCTCGACGCTCGAGCAGCGCACCGTACGCGGGTTGACCGGCAAACCCCACTTGGCGAAGAACTGGACGACATCGAATTGCGTTTTCGCCGGTAGCGCCGAGGCAGCACCCCAAGTATAGGCAAAGAAGCGCAGCGGCCGCTTGGCGGTGATGCTCGCATCCAGCTGGCGCAGCGAGCCCGCCGCCGCGTTGCGCGGATTGGCGAAGACTTTTCCACCGGCTTCGGCCTGGGCGGCGTTGAGCTGGCGGAAGTCCTCGGCGCCGAGATAGATCTCGCCACGCACCTCGATCACATCGGGCACGCCTGCTCCCTTCAGCGCGTGCGGGATCTCCCGAACGGTCCGTATGTTCGCCGTGACATCCTCGCCCTCGACGCCGTCACCGCGCGTCGCCGCCCGGACGAGCTGCCCTCCCTCGTAGCGGATCGAGATCGAGAGGCCGTCGATCTTCGGCTCTGCGGTGAAGACAAGCGGATCATCCGCACGGAGCGCAAGAAAGCGGCGCACGCGCTCTACGAACTCGGCGACATCCTCGCTCGTGAAGGCATTGCCGAGCGAAAGCATCGGCACATCGTGGCGCACCTTGCCGAAGGCCTCCAACGGCGCCGTGCCGACACGCTGGGTCGGACTTTCAGCGCCGACGAAATTTGGAAAGAGCCCCTCGATTGCCGCGAGCCGTGCGCGCAGCGCGTCATAGGCGGCATCGGAGATCGCCGGCGCGTCCTGCTGGTAGTAGAGGGAATCGTGGTGTGCGATCTCGGCCGCGAGCTTCTTGTGCTCGGCCGCGGCCTGGCGGGAGGTGAGTTTCTCGGGCGGAGCCGAGGCGGCGGCTTTCTTGCTCATGGCCGCCAAATTAGCCCGACGCGAGGGACGCGTGCCAGCCGGAACAGGCTGGGCTCCAATGCAGGAGGACTACTACTGCAGCCCGGCGCCCATGGGACGGGCAATGCTGCCCGTTGGCGTCTCGTCGGCCGGAGCACGGCGGACCATCGGTGTGTCCTTGGCCGGCGGCCTGGTCGCAGGCGGTGCCGCGGGCGGCGCCTGCGGCGTGTTGCGAGGCACGACGTCCACAGGCCGTGCCGGCTGTCCGACGGGCTTGACGGTGACCTGCTTCCACTGCTGGCTGACCCAGCTCCCCTCGGATGCCTCGGGCTTCAGCCCATGCTTCTGGAGCAGCGCGTGCGCGTCCCGGTACCACGTGGACTGCGGGAAGTTGTGCCCGAGAACCGCGGCAGCTGACTGCGCCTCGTTCTGGATGCCAAGCGCCATGTACGTCTCCGTGAGGCGCATGAGCGCCTCCTCGACGTGAGCCGTCGTCTGATGCTCAGAAACGACTGCCTTGAAGCGATTGATCGCTGCAACGTAGTTCGCACGCTGGAGATAGTATCGACCGACCGTCATCTCGTTCGCGGCAAGCGCATCCTCGCCGATGCGGATGCGGTTTTCAGCCTGGCGCGCGTAGGGACTGTCAGGATAACGCGAGACGAGCGTCCGCAGCTCCGTGAGCGCCTTGCGCGTCGCGGTCTGGTCACGCGAGGGATCCTTGATTTCGTCGAAGTGCGAAGACGCAATGATGTGATGGGCGAGCGCTGCATCCTTGGTCCCCGGATGCATGATGACATAGCGCTGCGCCGCCGCCACGGCCTCGGGGAACTTGCCCGCCTTGTAGTAGGCGTAAGCCGAGAGCACCATCGCGCGCCGTGCTTCCTGCGCGTAAGGATGATGGCGGTCGATGTCTTCGAATTTCTTTGCAGCGGCCTCGTTGCGGCCGTTGGCGAGCAGCGCGTCTGCCTCGGAGTACATGGCCCCCGGCGGATCCGGGTTCAACGCCTTGAGCGCGTCGGTGTTCGACGACGAGCAGCCTGCGAGCGCGAGCCCAATGATCAGGGCGACTACGCTGACTGTACGGCCGTGCCCCCCGGCAATCTGCGGCTTCTGCATTCCGTCGTCCTCACGGTGTCGGCCCGCTTACTGAAGATGCGGCCCGCGCCCGTTCCACTCAACTTGCCCACCAATGGCACCGCGATTGTGCGCCGTGCCGAATCATCTAGCACGGCGAACCACTTGCGGGCCACTCATGCCTTCAGTTGCCGAGGCTTAGTCCACCGATATGGCGCTGATGCGGCGGCGCGTCCATAAAGCCTTGGACGCGCATCAACTTCAGTTGCGATTTGCGGCGAACTGTACCGCCGCCATGCCGAGCGATGCATCGTATCCAGCAACGTGCGGCGCCTCGCGCACCATCGGTGCGTGCACGACGGTCCAGGCGTCGGCGTCGGCGAAGAGGGCCTTGAGCACTGTCGCATTGAGACGATGACCACCGCGAACCGAGCGGTACGATGCGAGGAGAGGCGCGCCCGCCAGCGCGAGGTCGCCGACCGCATCCAGCATCTTGTGACGCACGAACTCCTGCGGATAGCGCAGGCCTTCCGGGTTCATGACCCGATCTTCGCCGATCGCAACGGTGTTCTCGAGCGAAGCGCCGAGCGCGAGGCCGGATTTCCAGAGCATCTCGACGTCGCGCATGAAGCCGAACGTGCGTGCGCGGCAAAGCTCCTGGCGGAAGGCCCCCGGGCTCATGTCGAGCGCCATACGCTGACGACCGATGACAGGGCTGTCGAAGTTGATCTCGACATCGAGATGGAAGCTCGAGTGCGGCGTGAGCTCGCCCCAGCAATCGCCTTCCTGCACGCGGATCGGCTTCAGAACCTTGATGAACTTGCGTGGCGTCGCGAGTTCGCGGACCCCAACCTCATCGATGGCATCCACGAAAGCGGCAGCGCTTCCGTCCATGATGGGCACTTCTTTGTTGTCGATCTCGATGAAGCAGTTGTCGACACAAAGACCGCGAAGTGCGGAGAGGAGGTGCTCGACAGTGCCGACGGTGACCCCCCGGTCATCGCCGATCACCGTGCACAGGGTGAGGTTCCGTACCGCCCTCACGTCCGCCTCGATCTGGGAAATGATTCGCCCCCGTTTGGAGACGATAAAGCAGATCCCAGTGTCGGCGGGGGCCGGATGTATCACCACTGAAACTGGCGCCCCGCTATGCACCCCCGTGCCGGACACCTCGATCTCGCGCGCAACCGTTGTCTGGCGTGCACCGATGAATCGCTTCGACATGTAGCGCCGTCCCTCGATCCCCTTACGGCTCTCGCATCGCAGTCAGACTGCTTAGAAGAGAGAGCCCCCCAAGATCGTATCCGGTTGCTTGCGTACGCCACCCCGGGTGGGGCTTTTATCGCCCCGTGCAAGCGTTACCGGAACCCGTCTTAATCAAGACGATAACGTGATGCGCGCCGCCATCACAAGTCACGCTTTCTTACGAAATGTTGCCGAGGCGCCTCACCAACTTACGGCTTGATTTATAATCATTTTTCGCGGCGGCTCCATTGGACATCGCGAGCTTTTCCACAAACACTGAGTAAGGAGCAGCTTGGTGGCTTGCGTGTGTCGCTTTTGTGATTCGCAACAACTGCCGAGGCGGAATGCCTGATCGGAACGCAGTCGTCAGCACGTGCCAAGTTTTCGACCAGACATCAGACCAGACATCAAACCGGAAACTTTGCGAATCGCCTGAGCAGAACGAATATCCCGCGCCGACCGCTCAGCTTCTCCAACCCTTGCCGCCACCCACCAAACGCTGCAGCAGACCACCACTCCGCGGCGGCTCGGGCTCAGTCGGAGACGGCTCCAAGGGTTGCACACGCGCCTTCTGATTGGCGTAGACGGGCGCCTTCGCAGCGTACTCGCGCTGCCCGACCGGCGGAAACTCATCGACAGAGGGCATGCGCCGATAGTCGGCATCCGACGCATGTCGCATCGGCGGCGGCGCAGTCTGCTCGCCGCGATCATATGTATCATTCGAATGGCTGTGCGGCTGCGTGACGCTTTCCTCGATCACGACGCCGCCGGGCGCCCGCCACAACTCGCGACGTGGCGCCTGCGGTGCCGCGGCGCGGGCCTCAGTCTCGCGATAGCCCGTGTGTGGATTGAGATCTTCGGGATTGAAGCGCTGGCGGGTCGCCTCTGCCGGCTTGGGCGCAGACGCAGCAGGAGCCTGCGCCTTTACCGAAGGCTGCGCGGCCGGAGCGGCCTGCTGGCTGGCGGCTATCGACATGCCGGACGCAACGATTGCGATCCGCATTTTGTTGGTCATGCTGTCGTCGAATGACGCGCCGACGATGATGTTGGCGTCCTCATCGACTTCCTGGCGCACGCGGCTCGCAGCTTCGTCGACCTCGAAAAGCGTCATGTCTCTGCCGCCGATGATCGAGACCAGCACGCCCCTCGCGCCGCTCAGAGAAAGATCGTCGATCAGCGGATTGGCGAGCGCCATCTCGGCGGCCTTCATCGCGCGCCCCTCGCCAGTGGCCTCGCCCGTGCCCATCATCGCCGTGCCCATGCCGCGCATGATCACCTGCACGTCGGCGAAGTCGAGATTGATCAGGCCGTCCTTCATGATGAGGTCGACGATGCACGCGACGCCCGCGTGCAGCACCTTGTCGGCAAGGATGAATGCCTCCGCGAACGTCGTCCTCTCGTTCGCTATGCGGAAGAGGTTCTGGTTCGGGATGACGATGAGCGTGTCGACCGAGTGCTTGAGCTCCGCGATGCCGGCTTCGGCAACGCGCATCCGCCGCGCGCCCTCGAAGTGAAAGGGCTTGGTCACGATCGCGACCGTAAGGAGGCCCATGTCGCGCGCCGTGCGCGCAATGACAGCCGCGGCCCCTGTTCCCGTGCCGCCGCCCATTCCGGCGGCGATGAAGGCCATGTGGGCACCCTTGAGCGACTTGGTGATCTCCTCCTTGGCCTCCTCGGCCGCGGCAAGGCCGATCTCGGGCCGCGAACCGGCGCCAAGGCCCTGGGTGAGGTTCACGCCGAGCTGGATCCGATGCTCGGCGCCAGAGGAAGCGAGCGCCTGCGCGTCGGTGTTGGCGACGATGTAGTGGACGTCCTGCAGGCCGGACGCGATCATGTTGTTGATGGCGTTGCCGCCCGCGCCACCGACGCCGACCACCTTGATGATGGGGCGGAGCTCGCTGAAAGCCGGTGTTTGCGGACCTGTGCTCATCAATGCCTCGTGTCCGTACTGCTCAGTCAGCCTTTGCGCACCCGGCCGGCTCAGCCCTTTGCGCGGCTCAGCCAATTACCGATCCAGCTCACGTAGCCGCTTCCGCGCCAGCCGCGCAGTCCCCCAGTCCTTGCAGCAAAGTGCTGCTGCAGCGAATCACCAATCAGCCCGCTCACGGTCGCGAACGCCGGGCCAAGCATGTCGGTCGACATCCCCTCGATCGGGCCCGGCCTGCCGATGCGCACCGTTGCTGGGCGCGTTGCAGCTCCGACGTTCGCCGAGGCATCCCCCAAGCTGTCCCAAACGCGGTCAATCCCCTCGAGCCCGGCCCCGCCCCCGGTCAGCACGACACGCTCCGAGATACTCCGGTCGAGCTTCGCCGCAAAAACCCGTTCGTTGACCAGCGCCGCAATACCGTGGATCCGCGGCTCAATCAGCGAACGCAGCTCTGCCCGAGAGACCCGAGCCGTCGTTTCATCCTGACCGTCGCTGACGGAGAACGAGAACGACTCATGATCGTTCGAGCGCGCCGGCAGCAGTGTGCCATAAAGCGTTTTGATTCGCTCGGCTTCCGTCACCGAGGTCCCGAGGCGCCGGGCAATGTCGAACGTGACGAGCTGTGCGCCGACCGGCAGAACCTCGGCCATCGCCAGTCTGCCGCCGGAAAAGGCCGCGATCGACGTGACACCTGCGCCGATATCGACCACGAGGACGCCGAGCTGGCGCTCCTCGTCCGTGGTCACCGCCATCGCGCTCGCATAGGGTGTAGCCGCAAGCTGGTACGGTTCCAGATAGCAGCGCTCGACCACTGCGAGCAGGTTCTGCATTGGCCCGTCATCGGCCGTGACCGCGACGAGATCGGCGCTGAGCTCGCTTCCGGCCATGCCACGCGGATCGGCGACGCCTTCCGCACCGTCGAGATGCCACGCTTCGTTGTGGAACTGGACGAGCGTGCGACCGCCGCGGGCGGCAAAGGCCTCGCCGCCGGAAAGCGCGCGGGCAACGTCGCCATCATGTGCGATACCTGTCTCGATCCTCACGCGCGCAACGAAGCGCTGAGACTTGAGGCGGCCGCAGGCGACGGCGACGCTCACCTGCTCCATGGTGACGCCCGCCATCCGCTCGGCCTGTCCGACAGCGGCGCGAACGGCCTGCTCGGCAGCATCGGGATCGATCACCATCCCGGCCTTCATGCCGCGACTGCGCTGGTGGCCGATGCCGAGGAGGCGCGTACGCCCTCCGCTATCGCCGGTTGCAATGAGGCAGACGATCTTGCTCGTGCCGATGTCGAGCGCGGCAATGACAGGCGCGCCGCGCGGGAGTGGCGGGGGCCGGCTGCTGCTGCTGCGATCCATGCTGTTCATGTACGCTCCCCTACAAGGCCGATGCCGATTTCCGCCGCACGGCGGTTGCTGCCGGCGCTGGCGGCGCCGATGCTTGCGCGGCCCCGCGCGGCGCCACCGCGATCCGGTCCTCGATTCTGAGATCGACAATGCGGCCTGGTTCGCTCAGCAGGCCCGCGCTGTCCGCGAGATTCATCAGGCGATCGATCGCCGCGCTCTCGCCCTCGGCGGGAAGATCGATGCGACTGCCATTGTCGAGCGCCAGCGACCAACGACGCTGGCCAACACGCTCCGAGACGAGCACACGTGCCTTGAGTGCCGGATACGCACCAAGGACGGCGACGAGGGAGGCCACGGCTTCCGGCGCCCCCACGCCCGAAATGCGCGGAAGTCCTTCCAGCGTAGAGGGCGGAACACGTGCAAGCTCCCTACCTTCGGCATCGACGAGACTTGCGCCATTGCCATTTAGCCAGACCGCCATCGGCGTCCGTTCGACGATCCTGACCTCGACAGAATTGGGCAGCACGCGGCTCACGGTCGCGCGCTTCACCCAGGACAAGGCCTCAACGCGGCGGCGTGCAGCTTCCGGACTGTACCGGAGCAGGGAGGTTCGGGCGCCGAGTTCGAGGGCGGCGAAGATGTCATTGTCGATCGTGTAGCGGTGTCCCGTGACGTGGATCTCGTCCACGCCAATGCCGGCCATGATCATCAGATCATCAATATGCGCGCTGAGCGGCGCCGAGGCCGGAAGCGCGCCCATGCGGCTCACAACGAAGAACGCCGACGCGCCGAGCAGAAGGGCCGCGCCGCATGTCGCTGGGATCCACGATCGCCGGCCCGTGGGCGGCAGCGACCTCTCCGGCGTTACGTCCTCCGGCAGGGCTGCGAGATCCGGCGCCGGCATGTGCAGGGCCCCCGTCGCGCGCGCGCCCCCGCGCGGACGCTGGCGCTCATCGCCGCGCCACCAGAACCGGGGTATGTCGAGCCGCTCGCGCACGCTGTCCATCCGCTGGCGATGCTGCTCATGTCTTTGCAAGTCCGCCTGCGCGACCCAATGCCTGGCACGCAGGCGCGACCGGCTCGCAAGAGCTGGTGCACCAGCGTTAACCATTTAGGCGATTTGGTTAATTTTCAGTAAAGGTTGCGCTGGCCACTCGGGCTGGCGACTGCACTTCAGCGCGCGATCGAGGCATCCTCGACGAGCCATGCGACGAGCGCGCCGAAAGAAAGGCCCATGTGCTGACCGAGCTCGGGGACCAGCGATGTCGGCGTCATGCCGGGCTGGGTGTTGATCTCGAGGAAGACCAGTTCGCCCGTCGCTTCATCCCAGCGGAAATCCGAACGCGAAACCCCGCGGCAGCCGAGCGCGCGGTGCGCGGCGAGCGTATGCACCTGGACGGCGCTGCGGATCTTGTCCGGAATGCGGGCCGGCAGAATGTGCTTCGAGCCGCCGGGCGCGTACTTGGCTTCGTAGTCGTAGAACTCGAGGTGGTCCGCCGCGACGATGTCGATGATATCGGTCGCCTTGTCGCCGATGACAGCACACGTGAGCTCACGCCCGGCAACGAATTTCTCGACCATGATCTGGCCGTCACGGGTCACTGGCACCTTGCGGATGGCCTCGGGCGGTCGGTTGGCGCCGATCTTCACGATGACGACGCCGACGCTCGAACCTTCCGCGACGGGCTTCGCAACATACGGCGGCGGAAGCGCATGATCGGCGAGCGCGACATCAGGCGTCACGAGCACGCCATGCGCAATCGGCACGCCCAGCGCGCTTACAATTTTCTTCGTCCGCTCCTTATCCATGGCGATCGCAGAAGCCAGCACACCCGAGTGCGTATAGGGAACCTCCATCACCTCGAGAAGACCCTGCACACAGCCATCCTCGCCCCAGCGCCCGTGGAGTGCATTGAAGCAGACATCCGGCTTGATCTCCGCAAGCTGCGCCGCCAGATCGTGGCCGACGTCGATCCGCGTCACGCGAAAACCCTCGCCTTCGAGAGCGTTGGCGCACTCGCGGCCCGAAGAGAGGCTCACCTCGCGCTCGGCGGACCACCCACCCATGAGCACGGCGACATGCGGCTTGCCGGACGCTCCATCAGATGCGCTCATCGTGCGTGCTCCTCCACCAGGGCAACGCCAACCACATGCCCAGGAAGGGCCTCGCCGACGCGCACGATTTCCCACTGCAGCTCGATGCCGCTCGACGCACGCACGCGCGCGCGCACCGTTTCACCGAGCCGCTCGACGTCCTCCGCGCTCGCCTGCCGATCATTGATAAGGAAGTTGCAGTGCATCTCCGAGACCATCGCGCCACCGACGCGCAGGCCACGGCAGCCAGCTGCATCGACCAGCTTCCAGGCGCTGTTGTCGGGCGGATTCTTGAAAGTCGAGCCGCCGGTGCGTTCCTTGATTGGCTGATGCTTCTCGCGATAGGCCGCGACTTCATCCATGGCCCGCATGATCTCCTCGGGCTCGCCGGGCGTGCCCTCGAAAGTGGCACTCGTGAAGATCCAGTTGGGCGGCACGCTGCTCTTGCGATACGCGAAGCCCATGTCCGCGTTCGAGAGCTCATGCACCCGCCCTGCGCGATCGACTGCGCGCGCTGACAGCAGCACGTCCTTGGTCTCGCTGCCGTGAGCGCCGGCATTCATGCGCAGCGCGCCGCCGATGCCGCCCGGAATGCCGCGATAGAACGAGAGGCCCGCGATGCCGGCCTCCGCAGCCGCGCGCGCAACTTTCACGTCCGGCACCGCCGTGCCGGCCCGCAGACGCGTGAGGTCCAACACCTGAACTTCGCCGAAACCGCGTCCCAGTCGGACGACGACACCCGCGATGCCGCCATCGCGCACGAGCAGGTTCGAGCAGAGCCCGATGGTGAATACCGGCACCTCCGCCGGCACATGCGCCATGAAGTAGGCGAGATCGTCCTCGTCGGCCGGCGTGTACAGCACCTCGGCAGCGCCCCCCACACGGAACCACGTGATGTCCTTGAGCGGCGCGTCGGCAACGAGGCGCCCGCGCAGCTTGGGCAGCAGGACCTGAAGGTCTGTGGCGAGGCTCGACACGGTTAGACCGCGCTCCCGACGCGCAGCGGGATCGCAGCGAGCCAGTCCGGCAGCGCATGCGCCCATTCGGTGGAGTTTCCGGCGCCGAGGCAGATCACCATGTCACCCGGACCGGCGAGATTGCGCAATGCGGGCACGAGATCCTGAGGCGTATCGACGGCGACGACGCTTGCGTGGCCTGAGCGAGAGATCCCGGTCGCAAGGCTTTTCGCGTCGATCCCTTCGATCGGCGTTTCGCCCGCCGAATAGAGCGGCGCAACGATCACGTGATCCGCATCCTTGAAGCAGGCGGAGAACTCACCGAACAGCGACTTCACGCGGGTGTAGCGGTGCGGCTCGACGACCGCGATGACGCGGCCCTTTGCACCAGCCCGCGCAGCCCCCAGCACAGCCGCGATCTCGACGGGATGGTGGCCGTAGTCGTCGTAGATCTGCGCGCCGTTCCACGTACCCGTCGGCTGGAATCGGCGCTTGACGCCCGAGAAGCTTGCCATCGCGCCGCGGATGACTTCGTCCTTGATGCCGGCTTCGGCCGCGACGCCGATCGCCGCAAGCGCATTGAGCGCATTGTGCGCGCCAGGGACAGGCACGACCCAATCTTTGAGCTCGCGCGCGCCGCCGGCAACGCTCTCGCCGAGCTTGGCATCGAAAATCGTCGCCGCCCCCTCAACGCGCACACCCGTCAGAACGAGGTCGGCCGTCGGATCGACGCCGTACGTCAACAAACGACGGCCATCATGCCGAAGCTGGAGCTCCTCAATCATGGCGCGCGCGACGGGATGGTCGATGCACGTCATGGCGAGGCCATAGAAGGGGATGTTGCGATAGAAGGCGCGGTAGGCCTCGTGCATCTCCTCGACTGTACCGAAGTAGTCGAGATGCTCGGGGTCGATGTTCGTGACGACGCCGATCTGCGAGGGAATCTTGATGAAGGTGCCGTCGGATTCGTCCGCCTCGACGACCATCCAGGGGCCGGCACCAAGGCGCGCGTTCGAGCCCCAGCTATTGATGATGCCGCCTGTGATCACGGTCGGCTCGAGGCCGGCCTCGACGAAGATGTGCGCGACGAGTGACGTAGTCGTCGTCTTGCCGTGCGTGCCGGTGATCGAGACCGTCGAATAGAGCCGCATGAGCTCTGCCAGCATTTCGGCGCGGCGGATGATTGTCAGGCCCTTTTCGCGCGCCGACTTCAGCTCGGGATTCGTGCTCTTCACGGCCGTCGAGATCACGACATAGCGCGCGCCGACGAGGTTGATCGGATCATGTCCGACGAACACGCGGATGCCTTTGGCACGCAGCCGCTTGACGTTGGCGCTGTCCTTCTGGTCGCTGCCCTGGACGGTGTGGCCCTTCGCGCGCAGGATTTCCGCGATTGCGCTCATGCCGATGCCGCCGATGCCGATGATGTGGAAGGTTCCCGGTTCGCTCGGAATCTGCATGCTCGTCCAGCCTTCTCTCGTCCTCATACGCGACGCCAGCGAATCACTCACGCGCGATTCGTCGTCCGCGCACCAATCAACTCTTCCGCGAGGTCGGCCAGCCGTACCACGGCATCGGGCCGCCCGAGCTGCTTCGCCGCACGGGCAGCCGCCGACAGTACCGCCGGCTGCTCCATCAGAGAAGCAATTGTTGCTGCTAACTTTTCCGGCGTCAGCCCCATCTGCTCGATGCACCAGCCGGCGCCCGCATCGGCGAGCCGCTTGGCATTGCGCAGTTGATCGTTGTCCACCGCATGAGGCAGCGGCACGAGCACGGCCGGACGCCCGAGCACAGTGAGCTCGGCAATGCTCGAGGCGCCTGCGCGCCCGATGACGAGGTGAGCATTGGCCATACGCTCGGGAAGGTCCTTGAAGAAGGTCTGAAGCTCGGCTGTAACGCCGGCCGCAGCATAAGCGTTGCGCACCTCGGCGAGATCTTCCTCGCGACACTGCTGGACGATGCGGAGGCGCGCGCGCGCATTCGGCGAAAGGTGCGCGATTGCAGGTGGCACCGCCTCGGAGAAATATCGCGCGCCCTGACTGCCACCGAACACGAGCAGGTTGAAGGGCTCATCCGTCTGAGCTGCGCGATACGACCGCGCACTCCAGTCGATTACGGCATCGCGCACCGGATTGCCCGTGAATCGCACGCGCGCGCCGAGACTTTCCGACAGCAGTGCCGTCTGCTCGAATGATGTCGCGATCGCTGAGACGCGCGGCGCCAGCATCCGGTTGGCGCGACCGAGCACCGCATTCGCCTCATGGATGGCCGTTGGAATGCGGCGGAGCTTGGCCGCGACGAGCGGCGGAAAGGTCGGATAACCACCGAAGCCGATAACGGCTGCGGGGCGCACCCTGCCGAGCAGGGCATAGGCTGCGCGCACGCCGCTTCCGAGAGAGAGAACGGTCTTCGTGACGGCACCGACCGAGCGGCCACTCAGCGTCGCTGACGGCACCGTATGAACGGCGCGCGCGGGAAATCCGGTGCCATAACGGTCGCCGCGCTCGTCCGTCACGAGGTCGACCACGACCCCGCGCCGCCCCAGTTCCTGAGCCAGCGCAAAAGCGGGAAATAAATGCCCACCCGTGCCCCCGGCGGCCAGCATGACCGACTTTTCCCCCACGTCCACTCCCTTCCCCTAGCGCTCGACCTTAGCGCGCATTGCGGCCAATCGGCGGCAGAGGGTTTGCTACTTTTGGACGCCCGATGACGCGGGGATCGGCCCGTCGGCGCCCCAGCGCGAGCAGCATCCCAATCGTCAGCGAAGCCGCGATCATCGATGAGCCGCCGGCGGAGATGAAGGGCAAAGTCATACCTTTGGCTGGCACGAGCCCCACGTTGACGGCCATATTTATCGAGGCCTGCATCGCGATCAGCAGCGTAAGGCCGTTCACGGCGAGGTGCGTGAAGGGATCGCGCCTGTTCCGATAGCGCATGAGCGCGCGGCCGACGACAAAGGCGAATAGCGCGATCAGCAGAAGGCAGGCCAGAGCCCCGTATTCCTCCGCCACCACGGCGAAGATGAAGTCCGTGTGGGCATCGGGCAGCACGGATTTGATCGTGCCCTCGCCGGGACCACGACCAAAGAAGCCACCCTCGGCGAAGGACTGGATCGCACGGTCCGTCTGGAAGGTATCGCCCGAGGAGGGGTCGAGAAATCGCGCCACGCGGCCGCGCACGTGAGGGAACGCGAAGTATGCCGCGGCAAGTCCGCCGATACCGAGGCCACCGAACGCGACGGCCCACAAGAGCGGCTGGCCGGAAATGAAGAACAGCGCACCGAACACGAGCGTCAGCAGCATCCACTGGCCGACATCGGGCTGGCGCAGCAGGAGACCGGCGGCAACGACATAGAGACCAACCGCGATCAGCACCATGTTCGTGCCCGGGCGTGCGCGCGCCTCCGAGAAGAGCCATGCGACGACGACGGCAAATGCCGGTTTCAGCAGCTCCGAAGGCTGCAGCGAGAAGCCGGCAAAACGCACCCAACGCCGTGCGCCGTTCACTTCGGGTCCATAGAGGACGGCGGCCACCATGAGCACGAGCCCAACACCGAGCAGGACCACCGCCAGCGTGAGCACGCCACGCGGATCGAGGAGCGACGCGAGCAGCATCAAGGCGATCCCGATCGTCGCAAATACGAGATGCCGCTCGACGAAATAGAACGTCGGGAGGCCCTTGCGCGTCGCGACAGCCGGGCTCGCGGCGAGCGAGAGCACAATGCCGATGCCGACAAGCGCGAGCACGGCTATGAGCAGCGCGCGGTCGACCGAGAACCACCACTCGCTGACGATGCTGCGATCATCACGCGCGAGCCTCATCCGCCCTCCCCGGGCTTGATCAAGTCGGCAACGAGCGCGCGGAACACATCGCCGCGATGGCCATAGCTCTTGAACTGGTCATAGGAAGCACAAGCTGGTGAGAGCAGAACGACCGGCTCGGCCGCGCCGCTCGCGGCAGCATCACGCGCGGCTGCAGCAAGCGCCTTGTCGAGCGTTCCGGCGCGTTCATAGGGCACACGACCGTCGAGCGTGCGCGCGAAATCATCGGCAGCCTTGCCGATCAGATAGGCCTTCGCAACGCGCGGGAAGCAGTCCGCGAGCGGCGCGATGCCACCTTCTTTCGGCAGACCGCCAGCGATCCAGTAGATGTCGCGCGGCCAGGAGGTGAGTGCTTTCTCGGTCGAGTCGGCGTTGGTTGCCTTGCTGTCATTGATGAACAGCACTTTGCCCTTGCGGCCGACCTCCTCCATGCGGTGCGGAAGGCCTGGGAAGGTGCGGAAGGCCGCGACGTGATCATCCAACGGCGTGCCGGGAAGCACCAGACAGGCTGTTGCGAGCGCGGCAAGCGCATTCTGCATGTTGTGGCGTCCACGCAGTGATCCAATGCCGCCGAGACTGCCGACATTGTTGATTGGGCCCTCACCCATCATGACATGCAGCCGCTCATCCTCTCCGAAGAAGAGTGGCGCGATACCTGGCTTCAGGCCCCGGCTGCTGATCGCCGACACCCACACACCGCGCGCGGCCACGCGTCCGGCAACGGCCGCGCTCAGCGGATCGTCGAGGCCGATCACTGCGGCCTGCGAGCTGGCGACCAGCCGCTCCTTGATCGCCGCGTAGTTCTCCATGCTCCCGTGCCGATCCAGATGATCCGGCGACAAGTTCAGCAGCACGCCAATGGTCGGCGCCAGAGACGGCGTCAGATCGATCTGGAAGGTGCTCATCTCGAGCACATGGACGCGTTCCCCATCGGGTGGGGCAAGATCGAGGACGGGCACGCCGATATTGCCGCCCATCTCGACGACGGCGCCGCCCGCCTCGAGCGTGTGCGCGATCAGTGCCGTCGTCGTGGACTTGCCATTCGTTCCGGTAATGCACACGACCTGCGAGTTTGGTGCGAGCCGCGTCCGCTCGCGGAAGAAGAGCTCGATATCCCCAATGATCTCGATTCCGACCTCGTGCGCGCACTCCACCGTCCAGTGCGGCTCGGGATGCGTGAGCGGTACGCCCGGCGCCAGAATCAGGACTGCGAAGCGGCCCCAGTCGGCTACGGCAAGATCGACGATGTGAATGCCTTCCGCTGCGGCCGCCACCCGCGCAGCCTCGCCGTCATCCCAGGCCGCCACGCGCGCGCCGCCCGCAAGCAGCGCCCGGCACGTCGAGCGGCCGGAGGCGCCAAGCCCGAACACGGCCACCTCGTGGCCCGCGAATGAGGTGACGGGAATCATGGGTTGCATAGTACCTGAATCGCGGCCCGAATGGCGCGGGCCATCTCAGCGCAGGCGGCTCATATCCACCTGGAAGACGACGGGAAAGAACGTTGCCCACGCGAGCCAGCGTTGCGAGCCCGCCTCGCTCACGGTCCAAAGATGTCCTTTGGAATCAAAGCCGATGTCCTCAGTCCCCGCCGGCATGGCGTGACGAGCGAGGACGGCGCCGGACTTCGGATCGAGCCGCGCGAGCTCGCCGAAGCTGCCGCCGCTGCGCGTCACCCAGAGCTGGCCTTTGGCATCGAAGGCGGCGCCCTGCGCACGTAGCGGCACGACGAGGGAAGCGTCGGCATCGCTCTCATTGATCTCGGATTTCAGCTTTGCGAGCGGGAAGCGGTAGAGCCGCGGCTCGCCGTGGGTCTCGTACGCACCGAGCCAAAGCGCATCGCCAGTACCGGCCGCATAGGAGCCCTTGACCTTCCCCGTCAGCTTGATGTGGCGCACGACCTTGCCGATGGTGCCGCTCGGCGGATTGTCCAGCCGTACCTCGAAGATGTCACGCGTATCGGCCACCCAGAGATGGCCAGGCGCACCCCTTGCCGCGCCGCCGGCGTGCCCACACTGAACCGGTAGATCGAGAACGGCCGCAGTTCGCCCACTCTCGGTGTCGAGCTTGTAGAGACGGCATGGCCCGCGGCCTGCGCCCTCCACACTCTTATAGGCCGCGACATACACGGCATCATCGACGACCGTCAGCCCCTGCGGCACGAACCCCTCATCGAGGCCGGGCATCCAGATGCGGCGCATGAACGCCGCCTCATTGGGGAGCGGGCCTCCGGGAAGCACGCCGATCTTCTTGTCGGTATAGGTCGGCGGCTTGCCGAGCGGCTGCTGGGCAATGGATGGTGAAGTCATGAGCGCCACCGCGAACAGTATCCAGTGCCACCGACGAAGCATGGCAGTTCCCACGTCTCCGCGCCTTAGCGCAGCTTCAGTGTTGCGAGCCCGATCAGCGCGAGTACGACGGAGATGATCCAGAAGCGCACGACCACCGTCGCCTCGTGCCACCCCTTCTGCTCGAAGTGATGGTGCAACGGCGCCATTCGGAAGACACGTCGTCCGGTCAGCTTGAACGACGCCACCTGGATGAGCACAGAGAGCGTCTCGAGCACGAAGAGGCCGCCGACAATGGCCAGCACGATTTCATGCTTGGTCGCGATAGCGATCGCCCCGAGCGCGCCGCCGAGGGCCAGTGAGCCGGTATCGCCCATGAATATCATTGCGGGCGGCGCATTGAACCACAAGAAACCTAATCCTGCACCGACCAGGGCTCCGCAAATCACCGACAGCTCGCCGACCCCCGCGACATAGTGGATCTGCAGGTACTGCGAGAAGCGCACGTTACCGACGAGGTAGGCAATGAGCCCGAACGTCGCCGCCGCGATCATCACCGGCACGATCGCGAGGCCGTCGAGACCGTCCGTCAGGTTGACCGCATTCCCGGCACCGGCAATGACGAGCATCCCGAGCAGCACGAAGAGCAAGCCGAGCGGAATGATGACGTTCTTGAAAAACGGCACCGTCAGCGCATCGGCGAAACCCGGCGCGCCGAGCCGCATCACGGCATAGGTCGCTATGCCCGCGATCGCGAATTCGAGGCCAAGCCGGCCCTTGCCGCCGAAGCCGCTGGTCGTCTGCTTCGTCACCTTCAGGTAGTCGTCGTAGAAGCCGATGGCGCCGAACGAAAGCGTCACACCGAGCACGATCCAGACATAGGGGTTCGACCAGTTTGCCCAGAGCAGCGTCGAGACCGTCACGCCAGCGAGGATCATGAGCCCGCCCATGGTCGGCGTGCCCTTCTTCGAGAAGTGGGTCTTGGGGCCGTCCTCGCGGATCGGCTGGCCCTTGCCCTGCTTGACGCGCAGGAGGTCGATGATCGCCGGACCGAACAGGAACACGAACAGCAGCGCCGTCATAATCGCACCGCCGGTGCGGAACGTGATGTAGCGAAACACGTTCAACGGGCTGAACTGGTCGCTGAACGTGACGAGCTCGTAGAGCATTCCGGCCCCCTCTTGCCTTCGCGCAAGACCCGACGAGCGACGCGCCCGGCGCGCCGCCTCGTTCTGTCTGCGGTGTGCCATTAGCACTTCCGGGGGCAAAAATTGAGATGGATTCTGCGTACCTGCTGTCGCGGTGCCGTACGGTCGGCACGCTCCCCTCGCGTGCCAAATTTGGGATGCTTGCCAATAATTTGCCCGATTGCGGTGCGCTCGCGCTTGCCGCCTGCTGGCCGCTTTGCCGCTATTTCATTGCTCCGCAATTGTCCACACCCGGCAGTGGTGCAATCGCATGGACGCCCTTCGGCGCCGCGCTTGCGCCCACCGCCTGAACGCGCGACCTTGATGCGTGGCCCTGGCGCTGAGCGGGGCGGATAAATCGGCCGGGGGCTCATGAACACGTACGATCTCATTCTCAAAGGGGGGCACGTCATGGACCCCTCCCAGAACATCGATCGCGTCACGGACGTCGCCTTTGCCGGCGGCAAGGTCGCGGCGGTCGGCAAAGACCTGAAGCCCAGCGCCGGCACCGAGGTACGCGACGTCAAAGGCTATATCGTCTCGCCCGGCCTCATCGACATGCACACGCACGTCTACTGGGGCGGCACCTCGCTCGGCATCGATGCCGAGGAATTCTGCCGCACGTCGGGCGTGACGACGGCCATCGACACGGGCAGCGCCGGTCCCGGCAATTTCGCCGGCTTCCGCAAGCACGTCATCGAACCCTCGGCCGTACGCATCCTCGCCTACCTGCACATTTCCTTTGCCGGCATCTTCGGCTTCTCGAAGAACATCATGGTCGGCGAGAGCCAGGACCTGCGCCTCATGGCTCCGCGTGATGCGGCCGAGGTTGCGGACGCGAACCGCGACGTGATCATCGGCATCAAGGTCCGCGTCGGCGCGCACGCCTCGGGCGAACAGGGCGCGGCCCCGCTCGGCATCGCGCTGCAGGTGGCCGAGGAAGTAGGCATGCCGGTCATGTGCCACATCGACCATCCGCCGCCCTCCTACGAGGAGGTGCTCGACATGCTGCGGCCAGGGGACGTGCTCACGCACGCCTTCCGCCCATTCCCGAATGCGCCCTGCACGTCCCAGGGCAAGGTCAAGCCGGCGGTGCTCGCCGCTCGTGAGCGGGGCGTGAAGTTCGACATCGGCCACGGCAAGGGCTCGTTCGCCTTCAAGACCGCGCGCGCCATGCTCGCGAATGGCTTCTACCCCGACACGATCTCATCGGACGTGCACGCGCTGTGCATCGACGGTCCGGCCTATGACCAAGTCACGACCATGTCGAAGTTCCTCTGCCTCGGCGTGCCGCTCAATGACGTGATCGCGCAATCGACGATCAATGCCGCACACGCGCTGAAGCGACCCGAGCTCGGCAGCCTCAAGCCAGGGTCGGTCGGTGACGCCACGATACTGACTGTCAAGGATGGCCGCTTCGAGTATGAGGACGTGATGGGCGAGAAAATGATCGGCGACAAACGCATCCTCTCCGAAGGAGCGGTCGTCGGCGGGAGCTGGTTTCATCCCAAGCGCTCGCAGAAGTTCGCCAAGCTCAAGACCGCATAACGGAGAAATGCCATGACACCAGAAGAAAAGCTCAAGTCGCTGGGCCTCACGCTGCCGAAGGTGCCGACGCCTGTCGCCAACTACGTGCCCTTCAAGGTCGATGGGCGCACGATCTATCTCTCCGGCCAGGGACCGCGAACGCCCGACGGCAAGCTCATTTCGGGTCGAGTCGGCGAGGAAATATCGATCGAGAAGGCCTACGAGTGCGCGCGTCTCACAGGACTCGGGCTGCTGGCCGCAGCGAAGCTCGCGGCTGGCGATCTCGGCAAGGTCGAGGTGCTGAAGGTGCTCGGCATGGTCAATGCCGTGCCGGGCTTCGGCGATCAACCCAAGGTGATCAACGGCTGCTCCGACCTCTTCGTGGAGGTGCTCGGTGAGCGCGGCCGGCACGCGCGCTCGGCCGTCGGCATGGGCGGGCTACCGTCCAACATGCCCGTCGAGATCGAGGCGATTATGCGGATCGTGGATTGAGACGGGTGGCGCCGCTGATGCGGGCTACCGCATCAGCGCCACGCTCTTTATCTGCGCGAAGACGGACGCGCCGGGCGCGAGCCCCAAGGCCGCCTGAGATTTCCGCGTGATCCGCGCCGCAATGCGAGCGCCGGAGCCATCTGCGCCGAGCGCCGCGATGATATTGGTGTGCGGTTCGCCACCGGCGCCATCGATGGAGACGATGCGCGCCGGCAGACAATTCAGGATCGTCGTGTCTGCGGCTTTTGTGAGCGTGAAACTCACATCGCTGGCCGCGATCTTCAATCGCCGCTCCTTGCCCGACGCGCCTTGCCGGCCCGGAACGATCAGCGTCCCGCCCGGAACTGAGAAGTGCGTCAGGGCAAAATCCTCGTCTACGTGATCGACGCGCCCCTCGAGCATGACCGCAGCATCGGGTGCGGCGACGAGCGGCAGGTTGGGATCGGTCTGCAGCGTCGTGAGCGAGCCCGATGCGATCACGCGCCCCTTGGCGAGCAGCACCATGGTGTCAGCGAGCCGCGCGACCTCCCCGATGTCGTGACTGACATACACGATCGGCAGCGCGAGGCTCTCATGGAGGCGCTCGAAGTAGGGAAGGATCTCCTCTTTGGTCATGCGATCGAGCGCCGCGAGAGGCTCGTCCATGAGCAGGATGCGCGGGCGCGAGAGCAGCGCGCGACCGACCGCAACGCGCTGACGTTCGCCACCGGAGAGCGCAACCGGAGAGCGCTCGAGCAGGTGGCCGATGCCGAGCAGCTCGACGATTGCGTCGAAGTCGAGTGCATCTGAGGTCGGTGCATCGCCCGCACGCCGCGCGCCGTAGAGCAGGTTCTGGCGCACAGTCAGATGCTCAAAGAGGCTCGCCTCCTGGAAGACATAGCCGAGCGGTCGCTGGTGTGTCCTGACGAAGACGTCATTCGCACTGTCCTGCCAGACCTCGTCACCGACGATGAAATGCCCCGGGAGGTGCTGCAGGCCCGCCATGCAGCGAAGCGTCGTCGTCTTGCCGCAGCCCGAGGGGCCGAAGAGCGCCGTAATGCCGCGCATAGGCATCTTGAAGGCAACGTCGAGCGAGAAGCCGCCAAGCGGCCCCGCGAATGCCGTCGAGATCTCGGAGGAACCCCCGCTCATCGGCCCTGCTGCCCGTAGCGCCGGCCGAGCATCATGGTCGTGAGAATGACGACGAACGAGAAGATCACCATACCGGCCGATAGGATGTGCGCTTCAGTCCAATGCTGCGTCTCGACGTAGTCGTAGATCGCGACAGAGAGCACCTTGGTCTGGCCAGGAATGTTACCGCCGATCATGAGGATGACGCCGAACTCGCCGATCGTATGTGCGAAGCCGAGAATCGCGCCCGTCAGGAAGCCCGGGCGCGCGAGTGGCACCGCGACGGACCAGAAGGCATCCCACGGCGAGGCGCGGAGCGTCGCGGCAACCTCGAGCGGACGATCGCCGAACGCTTCGAAGGCATTGCGGATCGGCTGCACGACAAAGGGCATGGAGTAGAGCACGGACCCGATCACCAGACCGGTGAACGTGAAGGCGAGCGTGCGCGCGCCATAAAGCCCGGCGATCCACCCGCCGGGACCATTGGGGCCGAGCAATAGAAGGAGATAGAAGCCGAGCACGGTCGGCGGCAGCACGAGCGGCATGGCGACGATCGTCGCCACGGCCTCTTTCCAGCGCGCTTTGGAACGCGCCAGCCACCACGCAATCGGCGTCCCAACGATCAGCAGCAGAACGGTTGTGATGAAGGCGAGCTCGATCGTCAGCCGGATCGGCGACCAGAGCTGCGCAAGATTGAGCTCACCCAAATGTCACCCATCAACTAGTCGACGAAGCCGTAGCCGTACTTCTCGATGACCTTACGTGCCTCGGGGCCCTTGAGGAAGGCTATGAAGGCTTTGGCCGCCTCGTTGTTGGCGCCAGTCTTCAGCAGGACTGCGTCCTGCGCAATGGTCTTGTGGAGATTGGCCGGCACGACCCAACGCGAGCCGCCGGGCTTCAGTGCCACCTGCGCAAATGCGATGAAGCCGACTTCGGCGTTGGCCGTGTCAACGAACTGGTAGGTCTGCGCGATGTTGTTGCCCTCGACGATCTTGTCCTTGATGGCGTCGTACACGCCGAGTTTCTGCATGACCTCGACGGCGGCCGTGCCATAGGGCGCAGTCTTCGGATTAGCGATCGCGATCTTCGTGAACTTGCCGTCCTTGAGCGTCTGCTCGCCAAGCGTCAGGCCGTCCGTCTTGCTGAAGAGCACGAGCTTGCCCGTCGCATACGTGAATGCCGTGCCCGCGACGGCATGACCTTCCGCGATCGCCTTCGCCGGCGTTGCCTGATCAGCCGAGACGAACACCTCGAACGGCGCCGCCTGCGTGACCTGATTGTAGAGCCCGCCCGTGGGGCCAAAACTGAAGACGGGCTTATGACCTGTCGCCTTCTCGAAAAGCGCGCCGATCTCTTTCACAGCTTCGGTAAAGTTGGCAGCGACCGCGACCTTCACCTCCGCCGCACGTGCTGCCGCGGACATGCTCGCGACGATCATGACCGAGGCCAGTGCGGCCATCGGCGCCTTAAGCCATGAAAGCGTGCGCATGCTCTGCTCCTCCGAGACGAGATATACCAACCGATACAGCGCTCTTAAAAGCCGGGCGGGCGCGTGGCAAGCGATATTTCTGACTGGATATGTCGCGAAGTACGATGCGACGAGAGAGCAGGGTATGCCGACCGACGAGCGGACACTTACTTCGAGACGGATTTTTCCGCAGGCCGCAGCCGCCGCTCGAGATCGCCGATCTGTTTGTTGAAGGACTTGAGGGCCTGACTCTCGATCGCGCGGTAGTGCCCGACGAGGGCGTGGCCGAACGAGGTCAGCCGCGCGTGTCCGCCTCCGACACCGCCGTGCTGCGTCTCGAGAACGGGCTCGCTGAACATGCGGTTGACTTCATCGGCAAGCAGCCACGCGCGCCGATAGGACATCTTCATCTCGCGTGCCGCACGGCTGATCGAGCCGTGCTCGCCGATCAGCTCGAGCAGGCGGATCTTGCCGTGACCGACTTGGCGGCCACCATCGAAGTCAATGCGGATCGTAAGGCGCGTCATGTCACGTTCCGGCTGGGTCTGCTGCTGGAGAGCGCAATGCCTGACTGTGAAATCACACATAGCACAAGGAAGCGCTTGCAGTGCACGTGATATGTCCGCTGAGACCGATCCTGGCCCCCGCGAGGTCATCTCGGGGATGCCTCTCGGATGAATTAAAGACGCTAACTATGTTCGGGCGAACATATCGGGCGACGGATCTCAGCGCGTCTCGGCGCGCATCACTCTAACAATGTCGGCCGCGACGGCATCGATCTCCGCCTCTGTCGTCGCGCGGCCCAGGCTGAAGCGGATCGCGCCCATCCCCACCTCGGGCGTAACCTGCATGGCCGCGAGCACAGGCGACAGCTCGACGTGGCCGCTGTGGCACGCCGAGCCTGTCGATGCAGCGACGCCGTCGAGCGCGGAAAGAATGTCGGCACCCACCTTGCCGACGAATGAAATGTTCGCCGTGTTGGGTAGGCGCTCCTTGGGATGACCGTTGAGCGCGATGCGATTGCCGAACTGCGCCCAGAGCACCCGCCACAAGCGATCGCGCAACGCATGGACGCGCTGCATCGGCGCAAGGTTCGCGGCCTCGCGGGCAGCAGCGCCGAGTGCCACGGCGAGAAGAGCGCTCTCCGTGCCCGCGCGCCGGCCCTGCTCGTGACCGGCGCCATGGATCAGCGGCTCGAGTGGCGTACCGCGGCGCAGGTAGAGTGCACCTACGCCCTTGGGCGCGCCGAGCTTGTGGCCCGCAATGGTCAGCAGATCGACGCCGAGCGTATCGACTTTCGTTTCGACCTTGCCGACGGACTGCGCTGCGTCCGTATGCATGAGCGCGCCATGTGCGTGCGCGACACGTGCGATCTCGGCAATGGGATTGATCGTGCCAACCTCGTTGTTCGCGTGCATGATGCTGACGAGGGTCGTGCCCGGCTTCATGGCGCGCGCAACCACATCCGGATCGACGCGGCAGGTGCCGTCAACAGGCACACGCGTCACCTCGAAGCCGATTTTCTCGAGGAACGCACAGGGCGCCAAGGTAGCTGGATGCTCCGCTGCTGCCGTTATCACGTGGCGGCCCTTATCGCGAAGCGCGAACGCCACGCCCTTCAGCGCGAGATTGTTGGATTCGCTGCCGCCGCTCGTGAAGATGATCTCGTCGGCGGACGCGCCAAGGAGCGCTGCCACTTCGGCGCGGGCTTCCTCGACGGCGGCACGCGCCGGCTGGCCGGCCCAGTGCAGACTCGAAGGATTGCCGTAGGCTTCCTCGAGATACGGCGCCATTGCGAGGCGTGCGCCCTGGCTGATCGGCGTGCTGGCGTTGTAGTCGAGATAGATGCGCCGCATTTCTACTAGTTCCCACCAGGAAGATCGCGGCGCCAGGGAAGCCTATCCCCGGCGCCGCTACAGGTTTAGACGTTAATCCCTCAAGCTGGGAGCTGTCGCGTCGTGATCGAGTACTTGAAGGCGTCCGGATCGAGTTCGTCGAGCCGCCCGCGCGCCGTCTCCGCCTGCGGATACATGAGGAAGGACACCGGCGGCCCCTTGGAGCCTGGCAGCACGACGTCGTGCGCGTCGTTGTAGGCGAGCCAGTTCATCTCCCACGATCCGAATAGCGCCGCTCGTGCCGCCTTCACCTTCGGATCATCGGCGGCGAGATTGCCCGGCGGCTCCTCCAGAATGACCTTGCGCACGTCCGCAGGATCAACGGGGATCCAGCCGACGCCATCGACGAACACGTCCGCGCGGCAGTGCTGCGCGCGCGTGATGTTCGGCGAGCCGGCGCCGAGGCTCTTGTAGCCGAAGACCGAGGGCGCGACGCGAATGCCATAGATGTCGCGCGCCGGAAGTCCCGAAGCGCGCGCCAGCCCGACAAAGAGTGCATTGAGGTCCGCGCACTTGCCGGTGAGATTGCCACTCTTCAGCATCGACTCGATGTCGCCGATGCCGCAGCCGCGCGTTTTCGCGTTGCGGGTCGTATTGTCCACGATCCAGTCATAGATGCGCTGCGCCTTGTCGAGATCACTCTTGGCGCCGGCCGTGATTTTCGCCGATGTCTCGGTGACGATACCGGCGAGGCGCAACGTCGACGTGCTGGCCGTATACCGCTTGCGGTCCTCGGGGCTCAGCTTGGCTGAGGGATTGGATTTGCTCGCATCGACCTTGAAGTCGCGGGCCGTGAAGCGGCTGACCGCGGTGATCTCGGGCTGCGGCTCGTTCGCGGCCCACGCGACGTGCAGCAGGCGCGCGCCGGACTTCGTATCCTGCACGACCTCCGCCTTGCCGCTCTTCGTCTGGAAAGTCGTCTCGCCCGGCTTGATCCAGCCATCGCCCGAGAAGGCCGGGATCGGCAGCCAGACCTGCGTCTCGCCTTGCGGATTGAGCACCTCCACGCGCGTCGTCAGCTCGTAGGTTCGCCACTCGCCGGGCGTCGGCGCGAACAGCGCGCCCGATCCGGCCTGCGCCCACGCGGCGCCAGGGATGGCGGTCATCGCCAACCCCGACGCGCCATACTTCAGCATTTCGCGACGATCCAACTTCATTGGGTTCCTCCTTTGACGATGCAGCTTTCCTTGCTTTCGTGCCCAACCACCTGCTCGATCCGCGCTACCTCGGCCTCGACGATCGAGAGCGTCGCCCCAACATCCCATTCGAGCGCGCCGGCAACTTTCCAGAGCGGACAGAGCGCGCCGCTCAGCACGTATGACGTGGGCAGCATCTCGACGTCCCAGGCCCGCATCGCCTGCTTGTCGAAATCGATGAGCACCGGGTAGCTCACACTGATCTTGTTGCGCTCGAGAAAGCGCCGGACCCGATCGGCAGGCTCTCCGACATCGACGGCCAGTATGCGGAATGGGCGCTTCCCGAAGGCGACGGCCAGTCGCTCGAGCGACTTCAGCTCGTCGCGGCATGGCTCACACCACGTTGCGAAAAAATGCACGACAACGAGCTTGCCGCGCTCGGCCTCAAGTTCCGCGGTCACGCCGCTGAGATCGGGCAGCTTGAGCTCTGGCACGCTGGCAGGGCGCCAGCTCTCCAGCTGCTCGGCGCGCGCGCCGATGAGCGTAGGAAGAGCAAGAGCTCCACCAAGCATGAGCACGCCGAGGCAGCGAGCGACAGTGCGCCAGCACAGAGCCATGCGGCCTTCCTTCACCTTGCAGAATGCGGTCTCGAGATGCGCAGCCGGATCTCCTGTCGGCAGCGCACAGACAGGAGGCTGCGACGGCACGAAGCCGCTCACGCGTCAGAGATCAGCGATTGAGGTGAGCGCCGACGGCACACCGGAGCATCATGTGCTCCACGGCCGCGATAGCACTGCGATGAAGCTCGCAGCAGGCGGGACCCGCCATCATCACGGGGCCAGAGCGCAGACTGCGCATCGGACCGGTCGGACGTCACGCGGCCACTATACCGGTTCGCGGGACAGCGTCCACCGCACAATTGAGACGGAGTCCGCGGCCCTATTTCCACACGCTCAGCAGGTTCGCGTCGACGTCCTCGCGTGGGAGCGGCGCCTTCGCCGGCGTACCCAGCATGAGGAACGCCGCCAGTTCCTCTTCGTTGGCAAGTCCGAGCGCGAGACGGACGCGGCGCGACGTCGCCGAATGACCGCTGCGCAGGCAGCCGGCATAGCCGAGCGCGGTCGCCGCCAGAAGGAGGTTCTCGAGTGCAGCACCAGCCGCGAGCATCTGATCGCTGACCGAGACGCGCGGATGGTCGCGGACAATGCGAAGCACGACGGCGAGCAGCATGGCACCGCGGAAGGCCTTCTCGCCGGCGCGCTCGATCTCGGCGGTAGGCGCACCCGGATCACGCTCGGCCTTGGCCTCGCGGAAAGCGGCCGCGAGATCGCCGCGGCGCTCCGGCGGGATCAGAATGAAGCGATAAGGCTTGAGATTCTTGTGGTCGGGAGCAGCAGCGGTCGCACGCAGGATCAGCTTCAGCTCATCGGGCGACGGCGTCGGCGCCACGAGAAAGCGCGGCGAGACGGATCGCCTGGACAGAATGAATTCGAGCACGCGAGCAGCTTCCGTCATTGCGTCATTTCCTCTCTGCGCACGGGCGCGCAGCATTCCTTGAGCCGCCAGTCTATCGCATGGACCGCCGTTCGAAAGCCTCATGCATCGAACCGGTCCCACTCGGGGCGCGGGCCGATCCGCGCCACAAGAAAGTCGATGAACACGCGCGTCTTGGCAGCGAGATACCGGTTCGGCGTATAGAGCGCGTAGATGCCGAGCTCGGCGCGCGACGAATTCGGCAGCACCAATGTCAATGCGCCCGCGGCGATGTCGCACCCGACGAGGAATGTTGGAAGCTCCGTGATGCCTTGTCCTGCGAGCGCGGCATTGCGCAGGATGTGCCCATTGTTGGAGCTGAGCGCACACTTGAGGGGCACTGATCCTGCGCTGCCGTCAGCCTTTTCATACGACCAGCGCTGGAGCGACATTCCAGGCACGTATCCCAGCCAACGGTGGTTTGTGAGATCCTCGGGCGTCGCGGGCGTGCCGTGCGCGGCAAGATAGGCGGGTGATGCCACCACGACGCGCCGGGTGCGCGCAATCTTGCGGGCGATCAGGCTCGAATCCGCCAGCGCGGCGATGCGTATCGTGACATCGACGCCCTCCTCGACGGGATCGATAAAGCGGTCGTTGAGCGTCAGTTCGACGTTGAGGTCGGGATAGGCGGCCATGAAGGCTGCAATGGCCTCGCCGAGATAGAGCGTCCCGAAGGACATCGGCGCGTTGACCCGGAGCAGTCCCCTGGGCTCGTCGTGAAGTCGCGAGACCTGGAGTTCCGTCTCCTCGATGCGCGAGAGGATGTCGAGACAGCGCTCGTAGTAGGAGAGGCCCGCCTCGGTCGGGCTGACGCGCCGGGTCGTGCGGTCGAGTAGGCGGGCGCCGAGGAGCTGCTCCAGCTCCATCACAGCCTTGCTGACCGCGGACCGGGTCAGGCCCAGCGCCCGCCCGGCCTCGGCGTAGCTGCCAAGGGCAACTACCTTGGCAAAGGCGTTCATGGCCTCCAGCTTGTCCATAATGATTGTATCCGAATTGGATGCAGTTTGCCCGAAACATACCGGATTGAGGCAGATATGGCGAGCGCCTACCTATTGGCCATGAACCGGGCGGTCCTCACCGCCCGACAGGAAGCAGGAGGTCAACATGGCACTCGCACTCCGCAAAGCCGACGAACGGGGCAAGGCCAACTTCGGCTGGCTCGACAGCAAGCACAGCTTTTCCTTCGGCCACTACTACGATCCCGCGCACATGGGCTTCGGTCCCCTGCGCGTCATCAACGAGGACCGGGTCGCCCCCGGCGGTGGCTTTCCCACGCACCCGCACAGCAACATGGAGATCATCTCCTACGTGCTGGAAGGCGCGCTCGAGCACAAGGACAGCATCGGCACCGGCTCGGTAATCCGCCCTGGCGACTTGCAGCGGATGACGGCTGGCTCTGGTGTTCGCCACAGCGAGTTCAACGCCTCGAAGACGGAGCCCGTGCACTTCCTCCAGATCTGGGTGATCCCGGAGAAGGAGGGGCTCAAGCCGAGCTACGAGCAGAAATCGTTCAGCACCGAGGAAAAGCGCGGCCAGCTCCGCTTGATCGGCTCGCGTGATGGACGCGACGGCTCGGTCACCATCCATCAGGACGTGAACCTCTACGCGACTGTCCTGAAGGCGGGCGACACCGTCTCGCACACGATCGCCGAGGGGCGCGGCGCCTGGGTACAGGTGGCGCGCGGCACGGCCAAGCTCAACGGTACGCAGCTGAAGGCGGGCGACGGCGTCGCCGTCAGCCAGAGCGGCGCGCTGATCCTCGAGGGCACCGACAATGGCGAAGTCCTGCTCTTCGACATGGGTCCCTGAACGTCCCGATAATGGAACCGTGATTGCCCGCACCCGTTCGACAGGTGCGGGCAGACCGGCCACTCCCCAACAAGCAGCTCCCAAAACTTACACACAATGGAGAAGAACATGAGCAAGGTTCTGGTTCTGTACTATTCGAGCTACGGCCACATCGAAAAGATGGCCAACGCCGTTGCCGAGGGCGCCCGCGACGCCGGTGCCGAGGTCACCATCAAGCGTGTCCCCGAACTCGTGCCGGAGGAAGTCGCGAAAAAGTCCGGCTTCAAGCTCGATCAGCAGGCACCAATCGCAACGGTCGAAGATCTTCCGAACTACGATGCGATCATCTTCGGCGTGCCGACCCGCTTCGGCAACATGCCCGCGCAGATGAAGAACTTCCTCGACCAAACCGGCGGCTTATGGGCCAAGGGTGCGCTCATCGGCAAGGTCGGTAGCGTATTCACCTCGACCGCGACCCAGCACGGCGGCCAGGAAAGCACCATCCTCTCGACGCACATCGTGCTGCTCCACCACGGCATGGTCATCGCCGGCTTGCCGTATTCTTTCCAGGGCCAGACGACCTTGAAGGAGATCACTGGCGGCTCGCCCTACGGCGCCAGCACCATCGCCGCCAGCGACGGATCGCGCCAGCCCTCGGAGAACGAGATTGCCGGCGCGCGTTTCCAGGGCCGACACGTCGCAGGCCTGGCAGCCAAGCTGGCAGCCTGACCGCATCCGAGACCTGGGCTCGAGAACTGGCGGGCGTGCGTCCCGCCAGGCGCCACTAAAAGAAGCATTGCAGCCGCGCCAATTCGGCGTTGAATGAACAGCAAGATCCCAAACTCTGGAGAAGCAGGATGGCCGACATCAAAATCGAGCGCGAACTCACGCCAACCAAGGGCCGCTACGTGGCCCGCATCGACGGCGTCGAGGGCGAAGGCGAGCTGACGTTCTCGCGCGCAAGCCCGACACTCGTCATTGCTGATCACACACTGGCACCCGACTCCATGCGCGGCATGGGCGTCGCAAAGGCCATGGTCGATCGACTGATCGCCGATGCCAGGAGCGAAGGCTTCAAGATCTTCGCGCTCTGCCCCTACGTGAAGTCGCAGTTCGACCGCCACCCCGAGTGGTCAGACATCAAGTCGAACTAAATCCAGCCACTACTTCTTCGTCGTGTCTTCGGCCTTGGCCTTGGCCTCTGCGGCGCCGCTCGTCTCGGGCTCGATGTACTTGCTCCAAGTCTGCGAGCGGCGCTCCGCCGAGCGTGGCTGCTCGTGCTGCGGGCTCTGCAAGTCGCGGGCGTTCGCGACCATGCCCGCCAGATTGCGCTGCGTCGCGCAGCCGAACTGGGCATAGTGCACGCGCTCGGGGTCCCTCCCGAGATCCTGAGGCCAGTAGCCGCATTCCGGCGCAACCGCCTGCGGGCGCGCATAGCTCAGACGCACCATTGAGCGGGAACGGTGAGCATCGCTGTGGCGCGTCCGCACGACCTGCGAAGGTGCGATGCCGGCGTCGCGCAGAATGCGCCCAAGATCTGCGAGCGCTTGCGACGACTCGGCCTCCGCGCCTGCCTGACGCGAGACGGAGACAGTCAGCCGACTGACGCCCTCGGCCTTGAAACGGATCACGAAGCGCTGCATGTCGGCGAGCTGGTTGTAGCTGAGGCCGCGAGCGCGCGGCGGCACGTCGATGTGCAGTACCTCGGGCTGGTCGATGAAGCCGATGGGGTGTCGCTCATCCTTGTCGTTCAGAGCGACGGCCATGTAGTCGGGGAGGCGCGGCGGCCGCTCATCGCAGGCGCCGAGCGCGATGCTTGCCACGGCGGCCACTGTCGCTGCGGCAACAGCCATGGTGCGGAATCTCGGTTGGGCAGAGGACATCGTGGTCAGCCTTTCGTGCCCGCGTCGGGATAGGCGATGATGAAGCCGAAATCGCCATCAGGTGGCGGGCCACTGATCGGGCCGTAGATTCGGTTCAGATGGCCGAAGAAGATGCTCTTCAGGTCGCTTGTCGGCGCAAAACCCTTGTCGGGGCGAGCAGCCTGGGCCTTCGACATGTGCGTCGCGATGTAAGGCGTGACGAGAATGACGAGCTCGGTCTCGCGACGGCGATAGTCGTTGGAACGGAAGAGCTGGCCGAGAACAGGAACGTTCTTGAGGCCAGGTAAGCCTTCGACGCTCTGGCGCGTATCATCCGAGAGCATTCCGGCCATCGCGAGCGTGCCGCCACTCGGCATCTCGAGTGTCGTCTCGGCGCGACGGACTTTGAGCGCCGGAATGGCGATGCCGCCGACCGTGACCGCACCTTCGGTCGAAAGCTCGCTCACCTCGGCGCCAATGGAGAGGCTGATGCGTCCATCGTTCAGCACGAGCGGCTTGAACGTCGTGCTGACGCCGAACGACTTGAACGAAACTTTGATCTGGCCCAACTCCCCCGCGACCGGGACCGGAAACTCACCACCGGCCAGGAACCTTGCCGTCTCGCCCGACAGGGCCGTCAGGTTTGGCTCGGCAAGCGTGCGCATCATGCCCGTCCGCTCGAGCATCTCGATGAATGCTTTGACCGAGTTATTACCCGTGCTCCAGTCGATCTTCGATGCCGCGCCGGCCGCGCCGTTGTTGATCAACCCGCCTGCGGAAAGGAGCGGAGCGACGGAGCTTGTCACCGGGAAGGCATTGGCCACGACCTTCGAAAAGGTGAAGTTCCCGCTCTGCAGCGCCGCATTCGGGAAATCGACGCCCAGACGGCGCAGCGCATCGCGTTGCATCTCCGCGACGGTGACCTTCAGCAAAACCTGCTCCTTGGTCTGCTCGGTCACGGTCAGCATGTTGATCACGCTGTCCTTCTTCTTCATCGCACGCGTCGCGATCTCGGCGGCGCGATTGGCATCCACGGGCGTCATCACGCTGCCGGTGAGGACGACCTGGTCGCCCATAGGCTCGGCGGTGATCTTAGATCCTGGCAACAGGCGGTGAAGCGCTTCATTGAGGGCGGTGAGATCGCGCGCGACGACCACCTCGAGCAGAAGCAGCTTCTGCCCGTTCGGCCCCATGAAGAAAGCGTTGGCCTCCCCCTGGTCCTTGGCCAGCAGGTAGACTTGGCGCTGCGATTTCACGACGGCGTTGACGACTTCCGGGTTCGAAATGAGGACGTTGTCGAGGTCGATCGGAAGCTCGATCAGCATCGACTTGTCGACGCCGATCGTGATCCGGCGCATCGCCGGCAGGGGTGCATTCGCCGGTATCCTGAGGTACGAGCGATGCCCCGGCTCGCTGCCGAAGCTCGATGCGTCACGCCCCTGCGCATTGGCGGTGCTTCCGCCAATGGCGATGATCATGGCCACGAGGATGAGAGTGGCAAGCCGGCTGACGCCGACCCAAGACTTGAATGTACTTCCGAACACAGTCACATGCCCCCGTTGAAACGGAGGACCCACGCGACGCAAAACATCTGGCCCCCAGCCAGGGCAGGCACATCACGCCGACTGCGTCTGCGTCGCTTCTCTCGCGCTCCATCAGGCCTGGAGCCACGATCACGAGTGCACAAACACCGTCAGGCGCTGCGACCTCCGTACCCTTCCTGCTCGGCGACGTTCACTGCCATGGACGCGCCGCAGGCAAGGCACCATTCAGAAGGTCGCTACCCACCCCACGCGAACTACTGATCACGATCTCGTGCGAGGGGGCCAGTCTCGTGTACACGTGCTGTGTGACCTGTGCAGGCTCGATCCACAGATTGTCCCAAGGGCCGCGCCTCGCGATCCCGATGGCGTGGCCCACTCTGAGGCAAGCCAATAATCCCCATTTCATGCCTAGGAATGCGCTCCTAGGCCCCCGTTCTTCGTTGCTCTCGCGGAAGCTTAGGTTACGCGAGCGGCACGCGTTCAGCGAATTGTGCATAAGCGGACTGTAGCCGGACCAAAGCCGCGGCCAGTTGGGTCGCGTGCCTTTCAAGGACCGGGCGAACTGTACACCACTATGGAATCACTCAGCCCGCGACGCGCAGATTCGAGATCTCGCGGCCAATGGCCTGGAAGGTGTGGAACAGCGCCGTCCCGTCCTTTGCAGCGAATGCCTTGCTCGAGTCCGACGCACAGTCCGAGAGTAGCGCACGCGTGGTCGGGTCGCTCTCCAGGCGGAAGGCGATCGTGTAGACGACGATCCCCTTCTGCTTGGCATTCGTGCAGGCCGCTCGTGTCTTGGCGTTCATCTGGTTCGTGAGCGCCGTCGACGTGTTGGTCGCCCCAAGCCTGCCTTTGACGCCGAAGCCGAAGGCGCCGTAGAAGGTCCAGTTGTGGTTGGTGGCGTAGCGCGAGTAGGTGTTCTGGCCGTCGGTCATGAGGACCAGTACCTTCTGATTCTTCTGCTCGCTCCAGGCGCGTCCGCCCGTGAAGGGGGCCTCCGGCGAGAGCAGGCGCCAGCCCCACATGAGGCCCTCGCCAATGTTGGTCGAGCCACTCGCCACCATGCCGTCGATGGCCGACTTCACATCCTCCTTGTACGAGGTGAGCTCGATCAAAGGCGCCGTCGTGCAGCCGTAGTTCGGCCCGAGGCCCGACGGAGCCCCCGCGCCCTCGTACTTGCACATGCGCGACTGCGCCTCGGCCGGCGTCATCGGCTTCGGGCCGTACTGATTGCACTTGCTCTTCGACTTGTTGTACTCGAGGCAGATCTGCTCGGGCGCCGGGCAGCTACCGCCGAAATCATTGAGATAGTTGTTCGGATAGGAACCGCCGCCGGCATTGACCGTGTCCGGCTCGTCGGGCGCGAACATGGGCACGAAAAGCGTTGCCGGCGTGCCGGACGTCGGAGGCGCATCATTGACATCGTAGGGCGCCGGACGGGCCTCGACACACCCTCTCCAGGGCGTATTGAGCTGGTCGAAGAGCTGGAAGCGACCGCGCTGCTCCGCAAAGTTTTCGTAATGGACCGGCGAAAGGCTCCCCGAATCGATCCATGGCTCGTCGCGGCGATTGGCGCCGACATTGACCGAGCCTGCGAACGGCACCACGCCGACCTTGACCTTATCGTTGCCGACCGCGCCCGCGAAAACCACGTCCACGAGGTTGCTCGCTGCGGCCTTCAGCTCGGCGATCGGGGTGCCGGCCATGGACCCCGAATTGTCGAGCACGAGTGCCACCTCGACGGTGCCGTCACCCCGCACGACTTTCGTCCCGGCCCCGAGGCCCATGTCCTTGACGCCGAATGCGGCCATGAAAGTCGTGGGATGCCGGCCACCCGCCGTGATCGTCACCGCGCCGGCCACGGCATCGAGCTTCATGTCCTCGATGGCGAGCTTGGAGCCTTGCGGCACGTTTGCCTTGAAGAATGCCTGTGCAGCCGCCTGCCCCGATTCATCCTGATCGGGCTGGCCCAGTCGGTGTGCCGCTGCAAGAGCGGCGGCGTCGATCGCCCGCTGCATGCGCGCGTGCTCGATCTCGACCCGCCCATAGTCGATTGCGATCGCCGCGGCGAGGGCCACGACCGAGAAGCCGATTGCGAAGATGATGATGGTGGCGCCGCTCTGCTCGGCTGAGAAACGCCGCATGAAGGTCGGCAAGCCATTGCGTGGCGCCAGCCGGCGACTTGCCCCGTTAACGACCCTCATCTGCTGCCTCCTCGCCCCCTATGCTCGAGGCAGACCTTAGGCGGCAGTTGGCTGCAGTGACGTAAAGCGGAAGCCGACAAGTTTATGCAGTTTCACATTACCTGCGAGAAGGTAAATTCCCGGGCGCGCAGGTAAGGGGTCGTCAATCAGTGTGGAGCTCAGCCGAGCGCCGTCGCCACGACCCACCAGCCGGAATTGCGCAGCTGAATGCGCTGCGCGGCAGCCTCTGCATCGGCATTCGTGCCGAACAGGGCAAAGCAGGTCGGACCACTGCCGGACATGCGGGCGACCAGCACGCCCGGCTCGGCCCCGAGCGCTGCCAGTACGGCGCTGATGATGGGACAGACTGCCATCGCAACCGGCTCAAGGTCATTGCCGCGCGCGCGGACATACTCTGCGGCTGATGCAACATCCGGGAATGGTTCCGGTACGTGCGGGGCTGCAATCCGAGCTGGCGCCGGCGGCGCGCCAAGAGCCTGAAAGACCGGGCCGGTCGCCAGCGGCACGCCGGGATTGACGAGAACGGCCGGCAGGGGCGGCAGGGGTGGCAAAGGCGCCGTCTCGCGCCCAATGCCCCACATGAGCTGGGCCGTGCTCGCCAGACAGACCGACACATCCGCGCCGAGCGAGGCTGCGAGCGCGAGCCAATCGACCGCCGATGCCGGTGGGTCGTTAGCACGCCGGACAGCCCGCAGCACCGCTGCAGCATCGGCTGAACCGCCACCAATGCCGGCCGCAACAGGCAGACGCTTCTCGATCGCGACGGAGCCAAGCCTAAGAGCTGGCGCGGCCTCGGCGAGACCTCTCAGCGCACGGACGGCAATATTCTCACCGTCAATTGCGCGGGCAAATGGGCCGCTAAGGGTCACACCGACGGGCGCGCCGACATGCAAGGTGATTTCATCACCGACTTCGGCGAAGGCGACGACGCTCTCCAGCTCGTGATAGCCGTCCGGCCGGCGTCCAAGCACGCGGAGCGTGAGGTTCACCTTGGCGCGAGCGATCTCAGTCAGGCACTTGGGCAGATTAGCGGGCATCTACCGGAGCTGCGGGGAAGGCGACACTTGGTTCTCGGTGCGCTTCTTGCGCTGGACTTCGCCCCGTGCGGTCTGGTTGGGTCGCTTCGGCGCGCGCGCTTGCCCACGCGTCGGGAGGCCCTCGGTCAGCTTCGACCTGATCTTGTCGAGATCATCGGGCTCGGGATTGAGCGTCAGCGCCTGGTTCCACTGATACCGCGCTTCCTTCCGCCGTCCGACGCGCCAATAGGCATCGCCAAGGTGATCGTTGAGGATCGGATCCTGCGGCATCAACTCAACGGCCCGCTCGAGGTAGCGCACAGCCTCCCTATAGTTGCCGAGGCGATAGTGCGCCCAGCCGAGACTGTCGACGATGTGGCCATCATCGGGACGGAGCCGCACAGCCTTGCGGATGTGCTCCATACCCAGTTTCAGGTTCTTGTTCTGATCGACCCAGGAATAGCCGAGGTAGTTGAGCACCGAGGGCTGATCCGGCGACAGTTTCAGCGCGCGCTGGAGGTCGGCCTCGGCCCTCGGCCAGTTCTTCGAGCGTTCGTAGGCCGTGCCGCGCGCGAAGAAGAGCGACCAGTGCTGCTTCTGCGGCGGCCCGATCCGCTCGATCACGCGGTCGTAGTAGCCGATGGCCTCGTCGTAGCGCTTGCGCGAGCGCATGATGTTACCGAGTGCGTCGAGCGCGCGGATATCCGTCCGGTCTTCATCCGACATGCGCTCGAGCAGCGCCCGCGACTCCTCCAGGCGGTCGAGCTGATTGAGCAGCAGCGCCTTCCTGACCCGGATAGAGTTCTGGATGGGGGTAGCCTCAGGAATGCGCTCGTATGTGCGAATAGCATTCTCGTAGCGCTTCGTCGTCTCGTAGACCGATGCGAGCGCGGCAAGCGCGAACGGCGAAGACGGCTCGAGATGCAGTGCGAGTTGCAGGTAGACCGTGCCGAAGCCGATGCCGCCCTCGCTCGAGAGCGCCTCGCCCAAGCCGAAGAAGACCTCGGCCAGACCCTCGCTCGGGTTCGTGACCAGCAGCGGCACCTTGTCGTTCCGATCGAGGCTCTCGCTCAGCGCCGTGATATAAGGGTGGACGTTTCCGGTCGTACGCCGCGTATGCTCGGCGATCACCGAGCGGGCGAGCTTGCGGTCACCGCGTGCTGCCGCGTGCTGGGCATAGGCGAGCGTCAGACGCACGAGCCGCTGCTCGCTGCGGAACGCCCGCTCGTACAGCCGGCCCGCTTCCTGGTTACGGCCGGCGAGATCGCTGATGAGCGCCTTGTGATAGCGGAGATAGTACTGAGCCCAGTCGGCCTGCTTGAGCCCGTCGAGCTGGCTGAGCGCGCCGTCGACGTCTCCCTGCGCATACCGCGTCCAAGCGCCGGCAAGCGTGCTCGTCACTTCGCCGACCAAGCTGACTGCCGCCCGCTTGAACTTGTCGCTCGCATCCACGTAGTCCGCCCGCTTGGCCGCGTCCACGCCGAGCACGAGCCCCGCGACGCGGTGGGCCGGATGGACTGCCAGCAGGCGCTGCGACAGGTCCACGCTCTCCGAGAGCTGTCCCTCGGTCAGGTCCATGACAAGCGACTGCTCGAGCAGGATCTCGTTGGAAGGATCCCGCGAGAGCGCCCGTTTGAAGAAATGCGACGCTGCCTCGGTATCGTGCTGGCCGCGCGCCACGCGACCGGCGAGATAGCCGCCGAATGACGGCCTGACCTCGGTCTGGCCCTCGTTGCCGCGAGCTTCGGCACTTGAAATGAGCGGGCACGCCACAAGGGCGGCGATGAGCGCGGCGCGCGCGAAATGCATCTCGTCTCTCCACAGGCCGCACACTTCGTGTAGCGCACGCCTGAAACAGCTCAGTTACAGCAGCTCGTGCCCCGCTCGGGCAACTAGCCTAACAAGTGCGGCACCATCTTGGCCAGCCGATCACCGATGAAATCAACTCAATTCTAAGTTCACGGGACCAATCGGCGCGCGTGGCGCGCGTCGCGGTCACAATGTCGTCGCCGGAGCCCGCACGAAAATCCGGCAGAATCAACTATTCACCGCGCGCCGCCCGGTCTGCGCGTCTCGAGATTCCGGCGGAGAGAGGCCTCGGCCGACGCATAGGGCTCCTGCAGCTCGACGCTCCAGTAGCGCAGCTCTGCGAGCGGGATCGGCTCTCCTGTCACCGCGCAGAGGACGTAGTCCCCTGGCGAGACGACCTGGAACTCGCCGTCGAGATATTTCACCTTGGCCTCCCCCCGGAAGCCGAACAGGCGTTCAAAACGATTCATTGCGCGGATCGCGGCCTTTCCGTCTTATCGAAGCGTCGGGCGTTGCCCGCTCTTCGGCGGGCGTACGTTACATGGGCGCCCACGCCGGCGCCAGCCCGTCTTGTGCTGGCAGGTGCTCGATTTAGCGTGAGTGACACCGCAGTGCCTTAGACTCTCGAAGGTCACAATATGATGAACACAGCCGGCCGGAAGAGAACAGATCAGGCATCGAGGGTTCTCGATGCCACGCCGCAGGCGGTCTATCGAGCACTCGTCGATCCTGTTGCCCTGGTGGCGTGGCTCCCTCCGAAGGGCATGAGAGGCCAAATCCATGCCTTCGAGCCTCGGGTGGGCGGCTCCTATCGCATGACCCTTTTCTACGAGGACGAAGCGCACGCCGGGAGCGGCAAGTCCGCTGCAAATGCCGATGTCGTCAGAGGGCGATTTCTCGAACTCTCGCCGGACGAGCGGATCGTGCAGCAAATCCAGTTCGACTCCGTTGATCCCGCATTCGCCGGCACCATGACCATGACGTGGCGGCTGACGGCCGTCCCCACAGGCACCGAGGTTGCGTTCATTTGCGAGAACGTGCCCGAGGGCATCCGGCAGGAAGATCACGAGGTCGGAATGAGATCGACGCTCGAGAATCTCGCAGCCTTCATCGAGAAACCGGGCCCAGGCAGCCCGCCTTGACACCCGGCCGTGCAACCTGCCACAAGCCCCCTCCGCAAGACATCCGTCTTACCTGCGTGGTTGGCAGCGAGTGAGAGGAGCAGGATACCATGGCCGAGATCACCCTGACATTTCCGGACGGCGCCAAGCGCCAAGTCCCCGCCGGCACCACCGGCATTGATGTGGCGAAGTCGATCGCCCCGTCGCTGGCGAAGCGTACGGTCGCCATGGTCCTCAATGGGACCTTGAGCGACGCCGCCGACCCGATCACGGTCGATGCCAGCATCAAATTCGTCTCGCGCACAGACCCGGAAGCCCTCGAGCTGATCCGACATGATACCGCGCACGTGCTCGCCGAAGCCGTGCAGGATATCTGGCCCGGCACACAGGTCACCATCGGCCCGGTGATCGAGAACGGCTTCTTTTATGACTTCTCGAAGGAGGAGCCCTTCAAGCCGGAGGATCTCCCGCTCATCGAGAAGCGGATGCACGAGATCATAGCGCGCAACGCTGCCTTCAAGAAGGACGTGTGGAGCCGCGACAAGGCAAAGGACTATTTCCGCTCGAAGGGCGAACTCTTCAAGGTCGAGCTCGTGGACGCAATCCCGGAAGGCGAGGACGTGAAGATCTACAGCCAGGGTGACTGGCTGGATCTCTGCCGCGGCCCGCACATGACTTCGACCGGTCAAATCGGCAAAGCCTTCAAGCTCATGCGCTTCTCGGGGAGTTACTGGCGCGGCGACGCCCAGGGCCCGCAGCTTCAGCGCATCTACGGCACGGCCTTCGCCGAGGAAAAGGAACTCGCCGCCTATCTCACTCAGCTCGAGGAGGCGGAAAAGCGCGACCACCGCAAGCTCGGTCGCGAGATGGATCTCTTCCATTTCCAAGACGACGCACCCGGTACTGTGTTCTGGCATCCCAAGGGCTGGACGCTCTTCCAGGGCCTGATTGCCTATATGCGCCGCCGTCAGGTTGCCGAAGGGTATGTCGAGGTGAACTCGCCGCAGCTTCTCGAGCGATCGCTGTGGGAGACGTCGGGTCACTGGGAGACCTATCACGCGAACATGTTCGTCACCGAGACCGAGGACGAGCGGGTGTTCGCGCTGAAGCCGATGAACTGCCCCGGCCACGTGCAGATCTTCAAGCACGGCCTCAAAAGCTACCGCGAACTGCCGATCAAGATCGCCGAATTCGGCTGCGTGCATCGATACGAGCCGTCGGGCGCGCTGCACGGCCTCATGCGCGTGCGCGCCTTCACGCAGGATGATGCGCACATCTTCTGCTCCGAGGACCAGATCGCGGAGCAGTGCCTCGACATCAACCAGTTCATGCTGTCGATCTACGGCGACTTCGACTTCGAAGACGTCCACATCAAGCTCGCGACACGGCCCGAGAAGCGCGTCGGTGCCGATGATCTGTGGGACAAGGCCGAAACCGCGATGATGGGCGTGCTCGATCACATCAAGCGGGAATCGAACGGCCGCATCAAAACGTCGATCGCCGAAGGCGAAGGCGCATTCTATGGGCCCAAATTCGAGTATCACCTGCGCGACGCCATCGGCCGCACCTGGCAGTGCGGAACCACCCAGGTCGATTTCAATCTGCCGGCCCGGTTTGGCGCCTTCTACATCGACGCCAACAGCGAGAAGCGCACACCCGTGATGATCCACCGGGCCATGTTCGGCTCGCTCGAGCGGTTCATGGGCATTCTCACGGAGAACACCGCGGGCCACTTCCCGCTCTGGCTCGCACCCGTCCAGGCCGTCGTCGCGACCATAGTCTCGGATGCCGATGAGTATGCGCTGAAGGTTGCGGCGGAGCTGCGCCGCGCGGGCCTGCGCGTCGAGACCGATCTTCGCAACGAGAAGATCAACTACAAGGTGCGTGAGCACTCTTTGGCAAAGGCACCTGTCATTCTCGTCGTCGGCAAACGTGAGGCCGAGGAGGGCAAAGTCGCTATGCGCCGGCTCGGCAGCAATGAGAACAAGACGCTGACCCTCGCCGAGGTGAAGGCTCTGCTCGTTGACGAAGGCGAAGCGCCGGACCTCAAGCGTGCACGGGCAGGCGACTAGAGGCTACGGATTGCCTGCAGGTGGTGCTGCCGGCGCTGGAGCGGCCGGCGCACCAAACTCCGGCGGCCGCACGGCTTCGAGCGCGACGAGCCCGACCTTGAGATAGCCGGCGGCGCGGAGCTGATCGAGCACGCCAATCAACTCGCCATAAGGCACGGTCTTATCCGCGCGGAGGAACAGCCGCGCGTCACGATTGCCTTCGGTTACGCGCGTGAGGTTCGTCAGAAAGAGCGGCTTTGCGACCGTATCCTCGCCCACGGCGATTTCGAGGTTCGACTTGATCGTGATGTAGATCGGCTTCTCTGGGCGCGGCTGCGGCTTGGCCGTCGCCGCCGGGAGCTGCACCGCGATGTCCACCGTCGAGAGCGGCGCTGCCACCATGAACACGATGAGCAGGACGAGAATCACGTCGATGAACGGCGTGACGTTGATCTCGTACACCTCGGTGTCTTCGTCATCATCGCCGCGCTCGCGGATGCCGCCAGCCATGACGCCTAGCCTCGCCTCGCCAGTGCCGCCGTTGCCGTCGACGCTGCGGGCGACCGGTTCGCCGCGCGACGATCGATGTCCCGCGACACGAGACGCTCGACCTCGTCGCTCGTCTCGCGCACGAGCGCGCGATAGGTGGCGATCGAGCGACTGAGATGGTTGTAGAGGATCACGGCAGGGATCGCGGCAACGAGGCCGATACCTGTCGCGAGCAGCGCCTCGGCAATGCCCGGCGCGACGACGGCAAGGCTCGTCGTCTGCGACTTCGAGATGCCGATGAAGCTGTTCATGATGCCCCAAACCGTACCAAACAGGCCGATGAAAGGAGCCGTCGCGCCGACTGTCGCGAGCAGGCTCATGCCGCGCCGCATCCGCCGCGCCAGTGCAGCATCGAGACCGGAGAGGCGCGAAGCGACGCGCTCCTTGAGGCCCGCGCCGTTAAGCACATCCTCGGAGAGTTCGATCTCCGTCCGTGCAAGAAAAACCATGCCCTGCGCAACCGCCGTGCGCCGCGTGAGATGCATGACGGCGACGTCGAGCGAGGGTTCAGCCTCCAGCGCCCTAAGCCCGCGCCGCAGGCCAATGCGCGCCGTCATCAGCTCCATGAGCTTGGCGAGCCAGACAGTCCAGACGGCCAGGGAGGCGACGGCGAGGCCGATCATCACCGCCTTCACGACGATGTCAGCCGCCATGAACATGCCCCATGGCGAGAGGTCGTGCGGCAGTTGAGATCGCTCGACGGAAGGCTGCGCCGGAGCCGGCGGACGCACGTCCGGCATCACGACCGGCGGCGGCTCCGATTGAGCCGGCATTGGCTCGTTGGCGGTCGGCGGAGCTGCCGGTGGAACGGACTGAGCGGCCGGAGGGGCTGTCACCTGAGCAACTGCCGATCCGAGCGAAAGAACCAGCGCCAGCGCAAAGCACACCAAAAGCGCGCGCTGCAGCCGGCCAGCCATGAGCATTGCACCGACTCTAGCCTGTCGAATGCCTGAAACGGCCCTCGTCACTGGGCTTTCCCCCCTTCTGCAGCGAAGCTCCCTTGCGCAGCAAGGCAAGCGATGCGCCTCATCCATCCCGCGCTCACCCGAGCGTTGCTACAATTCATTACTCTAGTAGTCTAGTTTTAGTTTGCCGCAGTGCCCACGCGTTCCCGGTACAGGGCCACGCACGGCCGATGCGTACAATTATACTTGACTCTTCTGGTATAGATTTGTTCACTCATCGGGCGCTTGCCGGGTCCCGGCAGCACGCGGATCCGATGCCCGTATGGGGCGGAAACGCACCTGGATCCGCCCTAGGACCGCCATCGGGGGGTGGCGGCTCCTACAAGAAAGCCGGTCTCGTGGCCGCGGTGGCTTTGTGCACAATCTTTGGAGGGGTCCTTGCCTCCCTGATGAAGAATTGCACTTGTGCCGCGCGGTATCGGCTGGCTGCCCCCGCGGGTGTCCCGGGCATGACATGATCCCCCGATCATGTGCCGGGCATCCGCGGGCTAGCGTCCCAATCGCGAAGTTCGCCACCATCTGCGGCAAGATCTCGATCGAACTTCGCGATCGAAAGGACGCTAACAATTCTATGATTCTAGTGTGGTTCAGATTCCGAAGTCCGCCTTCGACACGTGCCGCGAAGTGGTGGCGGACTTCGCAATCACCACACTAGCCCCGCGCTCTCACTTGCGGCGCTACCGGATCATGACAGTATGCGTTGTCGTCGATCCGGAGAATTTCATGCCCCTCATCAACTACATCGTGCCCGTCGAATTCGACTTCGGCGCCATCAGGACGTTACCTGCCGAGTGCAATGCGCTCGGCATGAGCCGCGTACTGCTGGTAACCGACACAGGATTGCGCGCGGCAGGGCTCGTCGACCGCATTGTCACGCTGCTGAGGCCCGCGATCGACGTCGAGATCTTCGACGAGGTGCCGAGCAATCCGACGGAAGCCGCAACGCTCGCGGCTGCGGAGCGCTTCAAATCCACGGGGCGCAACGGCATTGTCGCGCTCGGGGGCGGCTCACCGCTGGATCTTGCCAAGGCCGCAGCCCTCATGGCCTCGCATCCAGGCCCGATGGCGCAGTACGCCTTCATTCTCGGGGGCCTCGCCAAGATCACGGGCACCGCACCGCCGGTCATTGCGATACCGACGACGGCCGGCACCGGCAGTGAAGTCGGCCGTGGCGCCATCATCACGCTCGCCGATACGCGCAAGCTCGCCTTCTCGAGCGTCCAAATCGCGCCGAGGAAAGCCATCAACGACCCCGAGCTGACGCTCGGCTTGCCACCGGGCCTCACGGCTGCGACCGGCATGGATGCGCTCACGCACTGCATCGAGACCTTCATCTCGCCGCGCATCAATCCGCCGGCCGACGCTATCGCCCTCGACGGCGCCGAGCGCGCCTGGAAATGGATCGAGAAGGCCACGAGCGAGCCGGGACATCGCGAAGCGCGGTGGCACATGATGATGGCGTCCATGCACGGCGCACTCGCCTTCCAGAAGGGCCTCGGCGCCGTCCATGCCATGTCGCATCCGCTCGGCGGCATCAGCGAGGTCTCGCTGCATCACGGCACACTCAACGCGGTGATCCTGCCGAATGTGCTGCGCTTCAACGCCAATCACGTCGGCGAGAAGTACGCGACGCTGAAGCGCGTCTTCGGACTGCCGGCGAGCGCCGATCTCCCCGATTCCGTAGCCGCGCTCAGCGCTCGCCTTGGCCTGCCGCCGAACCTGAAGGCCATGGGCGTGCCGAAGAGCGTCTTTCCGCGCATGGTCGAAGGCGCGATGGCCGATCACTCGACGCCTTCCAATCCGCGCCCACCGACGGCTGCCGACTACGCCCGGCTCTTCGAGGATTGCTGGGAATAGCGCCAAAGCGCCGCAATCAATCAGAAAAAGCATTGGAGGAGTCAAACGATCATGGCCATCATCGAGAAGATCGACACCGGGTTCTATCGCGTGCCGCTGCCAGTGCCGCTGTCGGACTCGACGCACGGCACAATGACCTCCTTCGAGCTGATCACGGCGCGCGTTCGCGATGCCGATGGCGCGGAGGGCGTCGGCTACACCTACACCACCGGCCACAACGGCGGCGCCGTCGCACGCCTGCTCGCGCGTGACATTCCTGAGATCGTCGGGCGCGAGGACGCCGACCGCATCGAGCGGCTCTGGCAGAAAGTGTGGTGGGGCCTGCACTATGGCGGGCGCGGAGGCCCGAGTGTGCTGGCCCAGTCCGCCTTCGACATGGCGCTCTGGGATCTCAAGGCCCGCCGCGCGAACCTGCCGCTTTGGCGTCTACTCGGCGGTCACGATCCGGCCGTGCCTTGCTACGCCGGCGGCATCGACCTCCATCTCTCGGTCGACGACCTCGTCAAGGAACACGACGCCAACCTCGCCAAGGGCTTTCGTGCCATCAAGATGAAGGCAGGCCGCGCGCGCATGTCGGAAGACGTGGAGCGGATCAAAGGCTTGCGGGGCTACCTCGGCGAGGGCTTCCCGCTCATGGCCGACGCCAACATGGCTTGGACGGCGGACGAAGCCATTCGCCGCGCGCGAGCTTTCGAGCCCTATGGCCTCGTGTGGCTCGAGGAGCCGATCATTCCCGATGATGTTGCAGGGCACACACGCGTCGTCGCCCTCGGCGGCGTGCCGATCGCGACCGGGGAAAATCTGCGTTCGCTCTACGAATTCAAGGCGCTGATCGCAGCGGGTGGCGTGAGCTTCCCCGAGCCGGATGTCACCAATTGCGGTGGCGTCACGGTTTTCATGAAGATCGCCCACCTCGCCGAGGCCTACAATCTGCCCGTGACCTCGCATGGCGCGCACGACGTTTCCGTGCACCTGCTGGCAGCCTGTCCGAACCGCAGCTTCCTCGAAATCCACGGCTTCGGCCTCGACCGCTATATCGGCGAGCCGCTGCCGCTACGGGAGGGCAATGCCATCGCCCCGGATCGTCCGGGACATGGCGTCAACTTCGACTGGTCCGGCCTCGCGCGGCATGCAGCGCCATAACGATCGGCCAATAAGCTCAGACGTTTAAGCTCGTGACTTGGCGACGCGCTCGGGCTTACCCTTGCGCTTCGTCTTCGCCATTTTCCTGAGCTCGGTCTCGCTCATGGAGCTCGCCATCTGGCGCGAGGCTCCCCTGAGCTTGCTCTTCTTGACCTCGCCGCGCTTTGCCGCCAGCGCTGCGCCAGCGGCCTTCTGCTGAGCCTTCGATTTGGCTGGCATGGCCGTTCTCCGCTACTGTTGATGCTCGCGCAACGCGCGCCCGAGCGATTCGTTCGTCGCGGGGAACAATTGAGCTGCGTGACGGTTCGCCAAACACTACATCCGGGAGGGTCAGCATCATGAAGCCATTTCTCGCTTGCGCTGCCGCACTTGCACTCGTCGCGACCGCAGCGGTCGCCCAGGATACCAAGACTGCCACGGCCACATTCATCAGCAAGGCCGGCAAAGAGAGCGGCACCGCCAAGCTGACGGGCACGGACAAAGGCGTTCTCATCGAGATCGAAGTGAGTGGCCTTCCTGCGAGCCAGTGGGTCGCCTTCCACGTTCACGAGACCGGCTCCTGCGAACATGCGGGCGGCCACATGTCTGCCGGCGGCCATTTCAACCCGACGAAGGCTGCGCACGGTTTCAATGACGCCAAGGGACCGCACGCCGGCGACATGCCGAACCAGCACGTCGCGGCCGACGGCTCACTCAAGGCGCAGGTCTTCAATAGCTTCGTCCGCCTGGATGGTGGCGAAAACGCCATTCGCGGCAAGGCGCTGATGATCCACGGCAAGGCTGACGACTACAAGACCCAGCCGACCGGCGATGCCGGCGACCGTCAGGCGTGCGGCGTGATCAAGTAGGTTGGATCAGAAATGCGAGCGCACGAACCGTGCGTGCGCTCGTCAGCGAATGAAGGGCGCGCCTTGCGTGCCCTTTTTTATGGAGTTGCGTCGTCCTCGAAGGGACCGGGCGCATCATCCTCATCGTCGAGCGGGACGTAGATCGGCAGCTCGGCATAGTGCGGATCCGCAGCACGCGGAAACCAATCACCCGCGAGGGCATCTGCGTCGAATGGCTCGAGTGCCGCCTCGTCGGCGGACGCATTCTCATATCGAGCTAGCATCGTGTACGGTGCCATCACGCACCTCCTCGCAGCCGAGCGTGTCCATGCTCGGCCAAACAGTGTTGAGGGTGGAAGGTTCCGCCCGGGGGACGCGCAATCTCATCGCTTTGCGCGCACGAGGCGATCCGCAATAATCCCGATTGCGACGAGGCCGATGCCTGCAAACTGGACGAGCGACAATTGCTCGCCGAGCAGCAGAACGCCGATCAGCACGACCGTCACCAGCTCCAGGCTGACGATGATCGAATAGCGCCCGGCGCTAAGCCGCGGCAGCGCATAGGCAAATGACGCGATCTGGATTGCGCCACCGACAAGCCCGATAGCGAGGAGACTTGGCACGCTACCTAGAGGCGGCGCGAACTTCATGCCGAAGAGCGCGACAATGAGACCGTAGCCGCAGCCTAGACCCAGATAGATTGCACTGGCGCCCGCGAATGGCGATGCCTGCCGCGTGTAGCGGTAGGCGATGGCAATGTAGACGCTGAATATGACGGGCGTCGCCAAGACGCACAGCAGACCGATGGGATCGGCATCCCCGAGACTGAGGCTCGGCCAGCCGGCCAAGAGGGCGCCGACGAAGATGAGCGTAACGGCGACGACTGACTGCCAGCGGATGTGGAGTGCATAAATGTATCGATCGAACGCCAGCGTGATCATCGGATAGACGAAGAAGACGGTGACCACGACGCTCGATGGCACAGTCTGCACGGCGCGGAAGTACGTGTAGGTCTGCGCAAGGCCGAACGTGATGCCATTGAGGAACAGACCGACTCCGGCCGTCGTCCACTCCGCCCGAAGATTGGGGCTCGTCCACCAGGCGAGAGGGATCAACACCGCGAGCGCAATGCAGTAGCGCCAGAACAGCACCGACGCGACATCCATGCCGGATTGGTAGAGACCGATCGCGAAGTACGGCACTGTGCCGACAAGCGAGGAGCCGAGCGCGGCTGCGGCCACGGCGCGCGCCTCCACGCCGGGACCGGGTTGGGACTGGGCGGACATCGGAGCTGAGGCTGGCCTCGGGAATGATGGGGAATGGGGCAGCGACGGAGAAGTCTGCCGCTTATACAGGCACGCCCATCGCAAGGCGATGCGGTTTCAACGCACCCGCAGCAAACTTTGCACGAGTTACCTTTCTGACCGGTCAGTCGGCCGGCTCTCAGGCCGCGACCAGCTCCACGATCTCGCGCATGGGCACCGGCTTGTCGCCGAGCAGGAGATCGGCGATTCGATCTTCACTGCGGCCGGCTTCGACCGCAAAGGGATCGCGGGCCGCGAGGCGATGATCGAGCACGAGCCGGGAGAGCAGCAGGCGACGGGCGTCGCCGCGGCCCTGGTGAATGCGATCCGCCTCCCAGGCGAGGTAGACAGCGCTCGCCACGTGGTAGAGAGCGCTCGTCGCGCGGCGGGCGTCCGCCTCGTTGCTCGCGTCACGGGCAACGCGCTGCGCGAAGCCGATGGCCGCATCCACATTCCGACGCAGGCGATCGCGGAAGGCTGCGGGCACGCCGGTGCTCTCGTCGAGGCGCGCGGCGAGGTCGGCGGCAAGCGCCGCCTCGGCACTGTGGCGCCCGACCGCGCGCGTCAGTGCGTCGAGTGCAACGATGTTGCCGGTCCCTTCCCAGATCGAGCCGAGATGGGCATCGCGCAGGAGGCGCGCGCAGGCGAATTCCTCGACATAGCCAATGCCGCCGCGGAACTCGAGGGCATCGCCGGTCATCTTGCGGGCGTCGCGCGTCGAGCGATACTTCAGCACGGGCGTGAGCATCCGCACGAGAGCTGCCGCCTCCTGGCTGCCGCCGAGCTCGGCACGGTCGAGCGCATCGGCCGTTATGAAGCACATGGAGAGCGCCTGCTCGAGCGGCAAGATCAGCTTCAGGAGCTGGCGACGCGCGAGCGGCAGCTCGATGATACGGCGACCGAAGGCGCGGCGGCCGTGCGCCACGGTCATCGCATCGTGAAGCGCGCGCCGCATGAGCGCCGTCGATTTGACGCCGTTCGAAAGCCGCGACCAGTTGACCATCTCGGCCATCTGCACGAAGCCGCGCCCGAGATTGCCGACCGCGTAGGCAACGGCGCCTTCGAGCTTGATCTCGCCCGAGGCCATGGAGCGCGTGCCAAGCTTGTCCTTGAGGCGCACGATCCGGTAGCTGTTTACCGCGCCATCATCGAGATGGCGCGGCATGAGAAAGAGCCCGACGCCACGCGTGCCGCCAACCGCACCCTCTGGTCGCGCGAGCAGCATGGCGATTTCTGCGTCGGCATTTGAGCAGAACCACTTGTCGCCATAGAGGCGCCAGTGATCGCCCTCGGGCTTCGCGATCGTCGTCAGGCTGCCAACATCCGACCCGCCTTCTTTCTCCGTCATGAACTGCGCGCCCTGTGTAAGGCGGCTCATGTCCGTCTCGGTCAGGCGGTCGAGATACTTGGCCTTGAGCGCCTCGTCGCCATAGCGCGAAAGCAGCATGGCCGCGCCGTCCGTGACGTTGAGCGGGCAGCCCATGCCGAACTCGGCCTGATTGAAGAGATAGGTGAAGGCGTGCTTCGCCGCCGCCGGGTAGGTGCCGGCCCAGCCGAGAATACCCTTGCGGTGCGACATGGCGTGAATGCCGAACTCGCCAAAACCGACCTGCTCGAGCTCGCGATAGGCCGGGTGATACTCGATGTGCTGGACGTCATTGCCGAAGCGGTCGCGCGCATGAAGGATCGGTGGATGCCGATCGGCGAGGCGCGCGCAATTGTCCAGATGATCGCCGGCCAGCGCACCGAGGCGATCGAGATGCGGCTCGATGTGCGCGAGCACGTCCTGCGGTAGGTGGATGCGCAGCAAGTCCATGAGCGAGGGATCAGCGCGGAAGAAATTGAGCCCCGTCGTATCAGGCGCGATGGCGCCGGTCGCGATCGGCGACGGCGACGGAGCAGCGGCCATAGTACCTCCTCGCATCATCTAGTGGTGCTCCTTGAGCGGGCGCGGTGAGCCGGCAATCCGTTCGGTAGCGCTTCAGTTCGTGGCCAAGCAATTCACGGTTGCGGCACGTTGCGGAATGCCGCCTGGAAAAGCTTTAAATCGCCCGGCGCCAGCTTACTCTCGAGCTGCTGGGCCTCGTTGTAGTGCCGCTGATGACCTTGCAGGTCACCGGCACCGTGAAGCGACGCCGCCATGGCAGCGTGCGCAAAAGCACGCTCCCAGTCCTTGGACTGCTTCTCTGTGAAGTATCTCAGCGCACGCCCCGCTTCATTGACTGCAAGAGCGGGCGCCCCGGCGCGTGCGAGGGCCCACGAAAACAGCAAACTCGCGTGGGCGACATTGCCCTCAGTACCAATCTCGCCCCAGTGATGGGCCGCCGCTCCGGCGAGCCGTACCAGCGCAAGACTTTCGGCTGGTTCAAGCTCTGGCTTCTCGATCAGGTTCCATGCAGCGTCGTTGCATCGTGATGCGATGCGCTTCTGCAATTCGGCCGCTGAGGGCGACGCGTTACTCATGCTTCGACCTCTGATCTTGGCCGAATTTCAAACTGAGACACCAATTCCCGGCACGTCAGCCGGTCGGCGCCTCATACTCGCCTGAAGCAGCCTCGTCGGCTAGCGAGCGCACGAGATCGAGCACGGACTTGCGTACCTTTGGATCCGTGATGCGCGAAAATGCCCGATTGAGCTCGAGCCCTTCGCGGCTGCTCAGAAATTCGAAGACGTGACTATCGGACGAGCGGTCGGCAAAGCCGGGCGTTGCACTCTGATGTCCGCCAGCGGCGGGCGCATCCTCGTAGAAAAACTGGACGGGCACGCCGAGCACGCGCGAAAGCTCAAACAGGCGGCTCGCGCCGATACGGTTGATGCCCTTCTCGTACTTCTGCACCTGCTGGAATGTGAGCCCGAGACGCTCGCCGAGCTTCTCCTGACTGATCCCGATCAGCATACGCTGCAGCCGCACGCGATTTCCGACGTGAATATCGATCGGGTTCGGCCTGCGCGTCCCACGCTCGAGCGCCTCGCCGTCGTCCGCCGGGTCAGCCATGACATCCCCCTGAAGCAACTGTCTTTGAACCCCACGCGCCCGCATCGTATCGATGCGGAAGTTCGCAATTCCTAGGTGTGGACACCCAATTCGTCAACCACGTGATGCGGCCCCGCATACCACTCCAAAGAAAGCCGAGAAGGGCACAAGGACTGAATTCCTAACTGATACGGGAACGCGGTCCTTGCGAACGCGGGGGCAGGCCCCGTACTTATGATTGTGTTGCGGCAATACGACGACCGAACGGGGCGCCGGGGACGGCAGAGGGGCACATGGCGCGAATAAAAACAGCGATCAATACCGCATCTGAGGATTTCGCCACGAACCGTGCTGGCATGTCGGCACTCATTGCCGATCTCGCTGAAAAACGCAGCGCGGCGGCAGCGGGCGGTCCTGAGCGCCTGCGCGAGCGCCACCTGGCTCGCGGCAAGCTACTGCCGCGCGACCGCGTGCTCGGGCTCATCGACCCGGGTTCGCCCTTCCTCGAGCTTTCCCAGCTCGCAGCCCATGACATGTACGGCGGCGACATCCACGGCGCGGGCGTCATCACGGGCATCGGCCGCATTGCCGGTCGCCCATGCATGATCGTGTGCAACGACGCCACCATCAAGGGCGGCACCTATTACCCCCTGACCGTGAAAAAACACGTCCGTGCGCAGGAGATCGCATGGGAGAACAAGCTACCCTGCCTCTACCTCGTTGATTCCGGCGGCGCGAACCTGCCGCACTGGACCGAGGTCTTTCCCGATCGCGATCACTTCGGTCGCATCTTCTTCAATCAGGCGCGGATGTCGGCCGACGGCATCCCGCAGATCGCCGTGGTCATGGGCTCGTGCACCGCGGGCGGTGCTTATGTCCCGGCCATGTCGGACGAGACCATCATCGTGCGCCGCCAGGGCACGATCTTCCTCGGCGGACCACCGCTCGTGAAGGCTGCAACAGGCGAGGACGTCTCGGCAGAGGATCTCGGTGGCGCCGATGTGCACACGCGCCTCTCCGGCGTCGCCGATCACTACGCACTCAACGACCGCCATGCGCTGGAGATCGCGCGCAGCATCGTCGCGACGCTCCCCGCGCGCGAACGCGCAGCCGTCCCAACGATCACGCCCGTACCGCCGGTCTATGATCCGGCCGAACTCGACGGCGTCGTGCCGGGCTCACTCATGACGCAGTACGACACGCGCGAGGTCATCGCACGCATCGTCGACGGCTCGGAGCTGCATGAGTTCAAGAAGAACTACGCGACGACGCTCGTCACCGGATTCGCCCATATCGAAGGCCAGCCGGTCGCGATCCTCGCCAACAACGGCATTCTCTATTCGGAGACGGCGCAGAAGGCCGCCCACTTCATCGAGCTTGCCTGCCAGCGAAAGACACCGCTCCTCTTCCTCCAGAACATCACGGGCTTCATGGTCGGACGTGATGCGGAAGCGGGCGGCATCGCGCGCCACGGCGCCAAGATGGTTATGGCGGTCGCCAATGCAGATGTGCCGAAGATCACGCTGATCATCGGCGGCAGCTACGGCGCCGGCAACTACGCCATGTGCGGGCGCGCCTACGGGCCGCGCTTCATGTTCACGTGGCCCAATGCACGGGTTTCGGTCATGGGCGGCCAGCAGGCGGCGAGCGTGCTCGCGACCGTGCGCCGCGACAACATCGAGGCCGAGGGCAAGAGCTGGTCCAAGGCGGAAGAGGATGCGTTCAAGCAGCCCGTGCTCGATGCGTACGAACGCGAGGGCCATCCCTATTACGGCACCGCGCGGCTCTGGGATGACGGGATCATCACACCCTCCGAGACGCGACGCGTGCTCGGCCTTGCGCTGGCCGTTTGTTTCGAGCGGCCCATTGCCGAGACGAAGTTCGGCGTCTTCAGGATGTAGGGCGGCTAAGCGGTAGCCTTGGTCAGGATCTTGCCGACACGGGCGCCGCGCTCAGCCGCATCAAGTGGCTGGGGCTTCGCCATGCGTGCGGCGATCAGCAATGCATTGCGGGTCGCGCCGAGATTGGCGATGCCCTTGCCCGCAATGTCGTACGCCGTGCCATGCGCGGGAGTGCAGACGGGAAAGGCATAGCCGCCGATGAGCGTGATGCCGCTCTCGAAGCCCATGAGCTTCATCGCGATCTGGCCCTGGTCGTGATACATCGTCTGCACGGCATCGAAGTCACCGCGCTTCGCCCGCAGGAAGACGGTGTCGGACGGAAAGGGGCCCTCGCAGACAATACCCTGCGCCTTCGCCGCCGCGACGGCGGGTTCGATAATGTCGATCTCCTCGCGACCGAAATTACCGCCGTCGCCCGCATGCGGATTGAGACCGGCAACAGCAATGCGCGGGCGTGCGATGCCGGCGTCGCGCATGCAGCGGTCCGTCAGCACGAGGCCATTGATCACGGCCTCGCATGTGATGTGGCGCGCAACATCCTTCAGCGGCACATGGCTCGTGACGCGCGCGTTCCACAGGCCATCGAGGATGTTGAATTCGCGGCCGTTCTGCTTAGCGCCGCACTCGGCCGTGATCACCGCGATCTCGTCCTCGTAGGAGCCATCGGCGAGTTTCATGGCGTACTTGTTGAAGGGCGTGAACGTCACCGCATCAGCGCCGCCAGCTGCGCCGAGACGAAGCGCACTGCGAAAGTTCGTCAGCGCGAAATCGCCGCCCGCACGTGAAGCCGTCCCACGCGTGACGCGCGACGGATCGAGATGCCCGAGGTCGATGAACACGGGGCCACGATCGAAGTCGATCGGGCTGCCCGGTTTCCATGCGCGACAGTCGCAGGATAGGCTGGCCACAGCCTCGCCCTCGGCAAGAACGCGGCGGTCGCCGATCACGATGAGATCTGCCGCAGCGCGGACCTCATCATCCATCATGACCTTCGCGGTGAGCTCCGGGCTGATCCCGCACGGATCTCCCATTGCGAGTGCGAGAACGGGGCGGGACACGTTCGTTGCCATGGCAATTGCCTATTCTGCACCTCCCGCACACGCGGGGAGAAGGACAATCTAATTCGCGCCGGCGAACCGCTTCGCGCGCACGGTCGCGGTCAGCTCGTGGGCAAGCATCCCCTCCTCGCGGCAGACGCGGCCCATGATCGGCGCCGCCTCGAGCGAGGCACGGCGCGTCAGGCGCTGGTACGTCACTGTCTTGATGAACTTGCCGACCCAGAGGCCGCCCGTGTAGCGCGCGGCACCCGCCGTCGGCAGCGTGTGGTTCGTGCCGATGCCCTTGTCGCCATAGGCAACGGTCGATTCCTCACCGATGAACAACGAGCCGTAGTTCTTCAGCTTCTCGAGGTAGTAGTCGTCGCGGCCCGTCTGGATTTCCAGATGCTCAGGCGCGTATTCGTCGGAGACAGCGATCGCCTCGTCGTCGCTACCAACGACGACGATCTCCCCCCAGTCCGCCCACGAGCGCGAGGCGACCTCGCGGGTCGGCAGCGTCTTGAGCTGCAGCTCGACTTCGGCAAGCACGGCGCGGCCCATCTTCTCCGATGGCGTCACGAACCACGCGGGACTGTCCGGCCCGTGCTCGGCCTGGCCGAGGAGGTCCGTCGCGACGAGGGCCGGATCGGCGGTGTCGTCGGCGATGACGAGGATCTCCGTCGGGCCAGCAGGAAGGTCGATCCCGACCATGCCGAAGAGCTGGCGCTTGGCTTCCGCGACAAAAGGATTCCCCGGGCCTGTGATCATGTCGACGCGCGGCATCCCCACGCAGCCATAGGCCATGGACGCCATGGCCTGCACGCCGCCGACGCAATAGATTTCGTCGGCGCCCGAGTGGTGGAGCGCGTACAGCGTCTGCGGGTAGATGCCATCAGGCCCGCGTGGCGGCGCGGCAGCTATGATGCGCTCGACGCCTGCGACCTTCGCCGTGGCGACGCTCATGATTGCCGCGGAGATGAGCGGATACTTGCCGCCGGGGATGTAGCAGCCGGCCGTCGAGATCGGGATGAGCTTCTGGCCGAGCAGAACGCCGGGCCGCAGCTCGACCTCGAAGGCGTGCAGGCTCTCCTTCTGGCGCTTGGCGAAATCGGTCACCTGCTTGTGGCAGTAGGCGAAGTCTTCCTTGAATGTCGTCGGCAGTGCGCGCGTGACCTCGTCGATGCGCGACTGCGGCACGCGGAACTCGCCGGTCCACTTGTCGAGGTCGCGGGCATACTTGCGCACGGCTTCGTCGCGGTTCTCGGCGACGTCGGCGATCATGCGTCGCACGGTGCTCTCGACTTCGGCTGCGCGCGGTCCCGCCTGCAGCGCGGCGCGTTTCAGATAATGACGAGCCACGGCGTCCTCCCAAATGTTGGAATGCTTTGATCCTGGAGAGCGACGCTAGGTGGCTCCCAAGAGCCGGTCAAGATGGGCTGCGAGCCGTGTGCCGCATCCCTATAAAACGAAACATCCCAGCGCGGGGCCAGGATGCTTCAAATGCAAACCTCAAACTCGACTGCGTGACGCGCTCAGTTGACCGCGCGCGCCGCTCCCTGCGGCAGAAGCTTGATGATGCCTTGCGCGGCAGCGCCGGCGGCGGCATCGGCCGTGCTTCCCCAGGCGCTGTCGAGAGAGCCCTCAGGGATCTCGTTCTTTTGCGAGACCGTACCGAGCGAGCGGCCCTGCGGATCGCGTACCAGCCAGTCGATCTGGATGGTCTGCTTGCCGGCCTGCCCCTGGGCAAGAGCTACCTTACCCTCGATACGGTAGGAGGCGCCCGGCCGGTTGGCCATCGTCACGCCCTGGCGCGAGAGCTCGCGCTGTAGCGCACTCGAGAGGGCACTATTGCCATCACCCGGTGCGCCGTTGACCGTCGGGACGATCGCGGCGACATCGCCGGACGGCGGGAGGCTGGCTGTCGTCGTGCGCGCAGAGGCCGGTTCCGGCGCCGGCGCGGCTGGCGGAGCGACCGCCGCAATCGGCCGCTGTGCCCCGGTCGAATCCGGCGCGGCGGATGCCGGCTGGCTTGCGATCGGCGCTGCACCAGCACCAGCAGGACGGTTGGCCGCGACCCAGGTTGCGAGCTGCGTCGCCGTCTTGTCGGCAATGCTCTGCGTCAAGGCTCCGGTCACCGCAGCCCAGGGATCCTTGCCCGTGCCTGCCGGTGCCATCTCCTCGCCGGTCACGCGATGGACGCGCTTGCCGGTGGGATCGGTCATATCCCAGATGTATGAGACCTTGGTCTGCGAGCGGTCTTTCGAAGCGACGATGTACCCGCGCAGCGTGAAGTCGCCCTTCGCGTCGCGATCGTTGATCAGAGAGATGCGATGGCGCTCGGCGGACTGCACGACCTGCTCGGCAATCTGACGAGACACGGCATCCGGCGCACCGATAACCGGCGCGAGCGCGATGCGCGCGAGCGGCGCCTGCTGCGCGGCCTGCTTCGGCGGCTCGGGCGCGGTCGTCTCCGGTCCTGAAGTCAGGCTGCTGAAGAGCGACGATCCGCTCGATTCACAACCGGCCAAGGCCAGTGCGGCGATAGCTACGGCTGCCGGCATCGCAAGGCGCATCCGGCCTCGCGAAGTTCTCTCAGCGTCGGATTTGGTCACAGTGACGCCCCCTTGAATATGATCCCGCTGACACCCGGTGACCGACTTACGGACATGGCGGCCTCGAGGTTTACCCTCGACTCGGTACCCTTTTGCGAATCCTGTAACTGCTGGCTTCCCGACCGTCCAGATGGCGGCCCCAGCTTTCCTGTTTCTGATTCACGACTTAGCCGCCAGTTGACGGGGAAACTGTGGAAAAACTAGAGCAATACGATGGCGGATATTTGGCGTCCGTAATCGGGTTCGCCCCGGTGCGTGGTCAGGCGATAGCTAAAGTAATCCTCGGAATGCATATACGTACAGCGCGTTTTACTCTCGACCGAGGCAAGCCCCATGGCGCCAAGGCGCTCCAGGACGAATGCCGGGAGGTCGAAGTACGGCCGTGCGTCCGCTGACGGGCGCTTGAAAAACCGCGCGTTCTCCGCTGATTTCGCGATGAAGTTGGCCTCGAACTCGGGGCCGACCTCGTAGGCCGTTGGGCCAATGCAGGGGCCGAGTGCCGCTGCGATGCGCGCGCGACGCGCGCCCAGCTTCTCCATGGTCGCGACGGCCGATTCGAGCACGCCGCCGAGCGCCCCCTTCCAACCCGCGTGCGCCGCAGCGACGACGCCCGCTTCCGCATCGGCGAAGAGAACCGGCGCGCAGTCGGCCGCAAGTGCGCCGACGGCTATGCCCGGCGTCTTCGTCACCAAGGCATCGGCCTTCGGCATGGTCTCGAACGTCCAGGGCTCGGCGACCACGATCGCGTCCGCGCTGTGGTATTGAAAGGCCGTGAGCAGATGAGACGGCTCAGCGCCGATGTGCTCAGCCACGCGGCGGCGATTCTCTCCGACGACATCCCGCGCGTCCTTCGACCCGAGCCCGCAGTTCAGCGAGGCATAGATGCCCTCGGAAACACCGCCCTGCCGGCCGAAGAAGCCATGCGCGATGCGGCCGTGCCGACTGAGCGCTTCGGATTGGACAGGCTTGAGCATCATCGTCCCGCGATCAAGTCATTCGCCGCTCAATCGGTATCAGCCTGCGAGCAGCGGGTCGAGCCTGCCTGCATGATCGAGCGCATAGAGATCGTCACATCCGCCGATGTGCGTGTCGCCGATAAAGATCTGCGGCACGGTCGTCTGCCCGCCAGCCATTTCGACCAGTTCCTCGCGCTCGGCAGGCTTGCCGGTGAGATTTATCTCCTCGAAGGGCACGTTCTTGGACGTGAGCAATCGGAGGGCGGCATCACAGTATCCGCACCAGTCCCTGGTATAGATGACCACCTTGGGCATGAGCCGGCGAGCCTTTTGAGAATCAGATGGGTTGCAGCAGGAATGTAGGGCGCCACGGCTCCGAGCGGGAGGGACGTTGCGCGCTGTGCAGCATGACAGCGCACGCAAGGCTCGCCCCTTGAAGTGGGTCAGAGATCCACCCGGCGCGGATCGGCGACCATCGCCGCCGCCAGCACATCGATACGCTCGGCGCCGGCAGCCCGGAGCGCTCGGGCGCACGCGCCAACCGTGGCCCCTGTGGTGATCACATCGTCGATGACAATGACCTTGCGGCCGGTCACGCAATCGCGCGCGACTGGGCGAACAGCGAAGGCACCTGCGACGTTTGCCGCCCGTTGCGCCGCGCTCGAGCCGACCTGTGTCGGCGTGCTCTTTGTCTTCGCGAGGACGAACGGCTCGAACGGGACGCCACTCAGCCCCGAAATTTCCCGCCCAAGGAGGGCAGCCTGGTTGAACTGGCGCCGCATGAGACGCCAGCGCGTCATAGGCACCGGCACAATAAGATCCGCGTCTGCCAGCAGCTCGGCACCTGCGCCTGTCATCCAGCGCGCGAGCAGGCGCCGCGCCTCGTGCCGGTCTGCATACTTGAATCCATGAATCATCTCCCGGATAACGCCGTCGAAAACGGCGACGGCGCGCGCCCGGTCATAGGGAGGCGGATCGGCTGCCGCAGCGGCAGAAATCTGCAGACCATCGCTGCCGAAAGGGAGCGGCAGGCCGAGCCGATGGCACAGCGGCGGTGTTATGAACGCGACCTGCTGCCAGCAGCCAGCGCACAGCGCATCATGAGCTGCCGTACGGTCGTGACAGGCGAGGCAGAGCGAGGGCGCCAGCGCATTGCCGACCACCCCGAATGTCGCCCCGAGATGGCGGCGCATAGCACCGAGCAGCCCCTCGCGCTGCCCGGTTCCACCCGCATCTATATCGCCAATGTCCGTCATGGCCGCCCCGAGCCCCTATGAGCGGAGGCATGATAGCCCGAGGCACCGGAAATTGTGCAACAGATCGCCCCCTGGCGCGTTGTGGCGCCCGATGGCCTTGCCAAAGGCAATATTCGAGAAGATCTTGCGCGGCTTTTTCGCGAAACTCAGGGGGCGACCGTGACATCGACCAACACCGAGATCGGCGACGCTCCGTGGCGCGCCCGACTGCGCACCACTGTCGAATCCGATCGCTTCCAGCGCTTTATCATCGCTGTGATCACTATCAATGCGATCAGCCTTGGGCTCGAGACCGTCCCATTCGTCAACGAGGCGATCGGTCCCCTCCTCGGCATAATCGACAATGTGGCGTTGATGATCTTCGTCCTGGAGATCTCGGCGAAGCTGCTGGCGTATCGCCTCGGCTATTTCCGCGATCCGTGGAATGTCTTCGACGTCACGATCGTGGCAATCGCCGTTCTGCCAATGAGCGGCGGGCTCTCCGTCATGCGCGCGCTGCGCATTCTTCGCGCGGTCAGGATCATTTCTGTGGTGCCGGCTATGCGGCGCGTCGTTGAGGGGCTCCTTCATGCGATTCCCTCTCTCGGCGCCGTCATCGCACTCCTGGCCATTCTCTTTTACATCTCCGCCGTGATGGCCACGAAGCTCTTCGGCAGCGACTTCGACGAGCTTTTCGGAAATCTCGGACGGTCACTCTTCACGCTCTTCCAGATCATGACGCTCGAAGGGTGGACGGACGGTGTCGTGCGTCCGATCATGAAGGTCTACCCCTATGCATGGCTCTTCTTCATTCCCTTCATCCTGATGGTAACGTTCGCGGTGCTCAACCTGTTCATCGCAATCATCGTCAACTCCATGGAGGAAGCCGCCAAGGACGACACGGAGATGCTGCACAAGGATGCCGTGACACTCCACGCCGACGCCCAGCAGCAGACGCAGCAACATGAGATGCTCGTGCAGGAGATCCGCTCGCTCAGGGCGGAGATTTCATCCCTGAAGAGCCTAGTAAAGCCGGGAGGCTAGCCCCATCGGGCGCCCTTGCCATCGCACGGCAAGGGCTTAGAGTAATCGACTTGCGATCCCGAAAAGTGAGCCCAAGCGATGCAGATCCCCGAGAAGATCAAGGCCTATCACAACGACCTCACCGCGTGGCGGCGCGATCTGCACGCCCATCCCGAGGTCGGCTTCGACGAGCACCGCACGAGCGATTTCGTGGCCAAGAAGCTCGGCGAGTTCGGCGTCACCGTGCACCGCCATGTCGGCAAAACGGGCGTCGTCGGTGTGCTACAGACGGGCAACGGGCCAACCATCGGGCTACGCTGCGACATGGATGCCCTGCCGATCGATGAGATCGCTGATGTGCCCTACAAATCCACGAAACCCGGCGTGATGCATGCCTGCGGTCACGATGGCCACACGACCATGCTGCTCGGCGCGGCGCGCTACCTCGCCGAGACAAAGAATTTCGACGGCACCGTCTACTTCATCTTCCAGCCGGCCGAGGAAGGAATCGGCGGCGCGCTTGCTATGCTCGAGGACAAGCTGTTCGAGCGCTTTCCCTGCGACAGCGTCTTCGGAATGCACAACACGCCGGGGCTCGAAGTCGGCAAGTTCTCGATCCGCCCCGGCGCGATGATGGCGGGCGGCGCCTTCTTCGACATCGAGATCACCGGGCGCGGCTCGCATGGCGCGCGGCCCGAGGAGTCCGTCGATCCGGTGCTCGTCGCAAGCCACATCGTGACATCCCTCCAGGCGATCGTCTCGCGCAATGTCACGCCGACGGCAACTGCCGTCGTGAGCTGCACAGCGATCCATTCCGGTGACGCCTACAATGTCATCCCGCAGACCGCGACCATCCGCGGCACAGTGCGCACGTTCAGCCACGAGGTCATGGCGCAGATCGAAAAGGCGATGAAACGCACGGCGGCGAATACGGCCGCGGCCTTCGGTGCGACCGCGGAAGTGAACTTCGACGTCAAGTTCGTTCCACTCGTCAATGACGAGAAGGAGGCAGCCTTCATGGCCGATCGCGCGGCCGAGCTGGTCGGCGCCGCGGACGTCGAGCGCAATCGCGGGGTGATCATGGCATCAGAAGACTTTTCCTTCATGCTGGAGAAGTGCAAGGGTGCCTACATCAACATCGGCAATGGCGGGCTCGGTACGCCGACGAGCGTGCCCGTGCACAATCCCGCCTATCAGTTCAATGACGAGATCCTCCCCCTCGGCTCGGCGCTCTACGCGCGCCTCGTCGAGGCCAAGCTCGGCCGCCTCGGCGCGGCCTGAGCCTTCAATATTTCAAGAAACAAGATCGGAAACGCTCCCATGGCCAAGGCATCCCGCAAAGTCATCATCACCTGTGCCGTAACCGGCTCCATTCACACGCCCTCCATGTCGCCGCATCTGCCCATCACGGCAGAGGAGATCGCGGACGCAGCGATCGGCGCCGCGGAGGCAGGCGCCGCCGTCGTTCACCTCCATGCCCGCAATCCGAAGGACGGCAAGCCCGACCAGTCGACCGAGGCCTTCGCGCCGTTCCTCAAGGTCATCAAGCAGCGCTCGAACTGCGTGGTGAACATCACCACGGGCGGCGCCATGACCATGACCATCGAGGAGCGCGTGCGCCCAGCCGCGACCTTCAAGCCTGAGGTTGCCTCGCTCAATATGGGCACGATGAACTTTGCCCTCTTCCCGATGCTCGAGCGACAGAAGGAGTTCAAGCACGCGTGGGAGCGGGAATATCTCGAAGGCTCGCGCGCCGGCTTCTTCAAGAACACCTTCGCCGACATCGAGTACATCCTGACCACCTGCGCGGCGAACGGCTCGCGCTTCGAGGTCGAGTGCTACGACATCGGCCATCTCTACACGCTGCGCCACTTCGCCGACCGCGGCATCATCAAGCCGCCCTTCTTCATCCAGTCGGTGTTCGGCATTCTCGGCGGCATCGGCCCGCACTACGAGGATGTGGTCATGATGAAGCGCACGGCGGACCGGCTCTTCGGTGACCAGTATCGCTGGAGCGTGCTCGGCGCCGGCCGCAATCAGCTCCCGATTGCGGCCATGGCCGCAGCCATGGGCGGGAACGTGCGCGTCGGCATGGAGGACAGCCTCTGGATCGGCCCCGGCAAGCTCGCCAAGTCGAACGCCGAGCAAGTCACGAAGGTGCGTCAGATCATCGAAGGGCTCGGCCTCCAGATTGCATCGGCTGACGAAGCCCGCGAGATTCTGAGCCTCAAGGGCGGTGACAAGGTCGATTTCTGAGGTGCAATCAGACCTCTAACCGTTCTCAACGACATGACGCGCCGGCCGCATTGATGGCGGTCGGCGCTTCTGTTAAGCCTGCGCCTTAACTCGCTAAATCCGGAAGGTCGACCGATGATCCCGCGCTACTCCCGCCCCGAGATGAGGGCGATCTGGGAGCCCGAGACCCGCTTCCGCATCTGGTTCGAGATCGAAGCGCACGCCGCGACCGCCATGGCCGAGCTCGGCATTGTTCCCAAGGAAGCCGCGAAGGTCATCTGGGACAAAGGCAGCAAGGCCAAGTTCGACGTCGCCCGCATCGACGAGATCGAGGCCATCACCAAGCACGACGTCATCGCCTTCCTCACGCACCTCGCCGAGCACGTCGGGCCGGAAGCGCGCTTCGTCCATCAGGGCATGACCTCGTCGGACGTGCTCGACACGTGCCTCAATGTACAGCTCGTGCGCGCGAGCGACATCCTGCTCGCCGACATGGACCGCGTTCTGGCAGCGCTCAAGAAGCGTGCCTTCGAGCACAAGACGACGATCACCATCGGCCGGAGCCACGGCATCCACGCCGAGCCGACGACATTCGGGGTGAAGCTCGCGACTGCCTATGCCGAGTTCGCGCGCGGGCGCGAGCGCCTCGTCGCGGCGCGGAAGGAAATCGCGACCTGCGCGCTCTCGGGCGCCGTCGGCACGTTCGCGAACATCGATCCGAGCATTGAAGAGTACGTCGCGAAGTCCATGGGCCTCGCACCCGAGCCCGTATCGACGCAGGTCATCCCGCGCGACCGCCATGCCATGTACTTCGCAACGCTCGCCGTGATCGCCTCATCTATCGAGCGGCTCTCGACCGAGATCCGCCACCTCCAGCGCACTGAGGTTCTCGAAGCCGAGGAATACTTCTCGCCCGGCCAGAAGGGCTCCTCGGCCATGCCGCACAAGCGCAATCCCGTGCTGACGGAGAACCTCACGGGCCTCGCGCGCATGGTGCGCTCGTTCGCCACACCGGCGCTGGAGAACGTCGCTCTCTGGCACGAGCGCGACATCTCGCATTCCTCCGTCGAGCGCTTCATCGGCCCCGACGCGACCATCACGCTCGACTTTGCGCTCAATCGCCTCGCCGGCGTCGTCGAGAAATTGGTGGTCTATCCCGAGAACATGCGGAAAAACCTGGACAAGCTCGGCGGTCTGCACAATTCGCAGCGCGTTCTTCTGGCGCTCACGCAGGCTGGCGCCTCGCGCGAGGATTCCTATGCGCTCGTCCAGCGCAATGCCATGAAGACCTGGGAAACGGGCGCCGATTTCCTCGCGAGCCTCAAAGCCGACAAGGACGTGACGGCGTATCTCAAGCCCGACGCCCTCGAAGCCATGTTCGACGACGCCTACCACCTCAAGCACGTCGATACGATCTTCAAGCGCGTGTTCGGCGCGGCATAGGGGGCGGCTATGGCGCAGTATGTTGCTGTCATCGCGGGGGCCACTGGCGCCGCCGCGAAACGCCTCGTCGAAGTTCTGCTCGCAGATCCCGCCTGGGAGGTCGTGGGCCTTTCCCGCCGGCCACCAGCTCTGAAACGTGAGCGGCTCACGTTCATCGCCTGCGATCTCACCGATCCGGCAAGCACGCGCGCCGCCCTCGCCCGCTGCCCGCAGGCGACGCACCTCTTCTACACGGCCCGCGCGCAGTTCTCGGACGCGACCGTCGGCGTCGAGGACGTGGCCGGCAATCGCGCCATGCTCGAGAACCTGCTGAACGGGGCCGAATACGCGTGTACCGGCCTCCAGCACGTGCATCTCGTGGAAGGAACGAAATGGTACGGCATGCACCTCGGTGCCATGCGCCTGCCGTGCCGCGAAGATGACCCGCGGCACATGCCACCGAACTTCTACTACGAGCAGCAAGACCTGCTGAGTTCACGCGCCGAGGGCAAGCGCTGGACGTGGTCCGCTTCGCGGCCGGGTTTTCTCTACGACTTCGCCCCCGAACGCCCGCGCAATCTCGTGCCTCTGATCGGGGCCTGGGCGGGCATTTGCGCCGAGCTCGGCCTGCCGCTCGATTTTCCTGGCAAGCCAGCCTGCTACGATGCGCTCATGGAGGCGACGGATGCGACGCAGCTCGCTCAAGGCCTCAAATGGATGGCTACGGCGACAACCGCCCGAAACGAGGCGTTCAATCTGACGGACGGCAGTCTCTTCCGCTGGTCGAGCCTCTGGCCGAAGATCGCCCGGACTTACGGCCTCGAATGCGGGATTCCGCGTCCGTTGAACCTCGGCCGATGGATGGCCGACAAGGGCCCTCTCTGGGAAACGATCGTCAAGCGCCATGGCCTCGTTGCACAGCCGATGGAGGCCGTTGCCACCTGGAACTTCGGTGATTTCCTGTGGGGGCTCGAGCATGACGTGGTCTCGAGCATGACTAAGAGCAGGATCGCCGGCTTCCATGATACGATCGATACGGAAGCTCGTATCCTGGCTCATCTCCGGCGCTATCGCGAGGCGCGCCTGCTGCCCTGATCCGCCGCCCGCTACCAAAGCCAATATTACGGCGGATTTGGTTGCAAACGGGGGCGAGGACACTATAGTCCGCCCCGAAATCACGGCGGACGGTCGATGGCGGCGAGCGCGACCGGCGGAAGCCTATCCTCGCTCCCGTTCACCATCCACGACCTCTGGGAATAGCGCGCATGTCCACTTCTCTGGTCTACGCTCAAGTCGGCGGCGACTTTATGATTCAGTTGCTGCCGATCTTGCTGATGTTCGTGATCTTCTACTTCCTGCTCCTGCGGCCGCAGCAGCAACGCGTGAAACAGCACCGGGATATGGTCGCAAACATCCGTCGCGGCGACGTGGTGGTGACGGGCGGCGGCATTATCGGCAAGGTCACTCGCGTGAAAGAGGGCGACGCCGAGATCGAGGTCGAAATCGCCGAGAACACCCGCGTCCGCCTCATGCGCGGCACGGTCTCCGAGGTGCGGGTCAAGGGTGAGGTCGCCAAAGCGGGCTGAGACGCTATCCCGCGCCGGCCCGCCGCACCCTCAATGTAGAGGTCCGGGAACGAATGCTGCACTTTTCGCGCTTCAAGATGATCGCGATTCTGCTCACATGTTTCGTGAGCATCCTGTTCGCCTTGCCGAACCTGTTCACGAAGGAGCAGCTCGCGTCCTGGCCGCGCTTCATGCCGACGAAGCAGATGCCGCTCGGCCTCGACCTTCAGGGCGGCGCGCATCTCCTGCTCGCCATGGACACCGAGGAGCTGAGGCGCGAGTGGCTGCAGACGCTTCGCGATGACGCGCGCCGTACGCTTCGCGATGCGAAGATCTTCCCGACGGGCGTCGGTATCGCCAACAATCAAGTGCAGATCCGCCTCGCCAAGCCCGAGGAAGCGGATGCGGCAGTGCGCGAGCTGCGCAAGCTGATCCAGCCGCTCGGCAGTGCCATGCTCGGCACCAGCGGCGAGGATCTCTCGATCACGAAGGGCGAAGGCGGAACCATACTCATCGCGCCGACGCCGCAGGGCCTCCAGCAGCGGGTCATTCATGCCGCCGGCGCCGCGATCGAGACGGTGAACCGGCGCATCAACGCTCTCGGCACGTCGGAATCGACCGTCGTCCGTCAGGGCGCCGACCGCATTCTGGTCCAGTATCCGGGCCTGACCGACACCAAGGTCCTGAAGGATCTGCTCGGCCAGACGGCCAAGCTCTCGTTCCATGAAGTACATCCGACGGTGACCGCCGAAGAAGCGCGGCAGGGGCGGGTCCCGGCGGGCTACCGGATCTATCAGGGTAGTGAGCGCGGCGATGAGCAGGGTGCGGCCTACCTCCTGCGCGAGACGCCAGTCGTCCCGGGCGAAAACCTCGTCGATTCGCAGCCGGGATTCGACCAGCGCACGAACGAGCCGATCATCTCCTTCCGCTTCGATCAGGCAGGCGCACGCCGCTTTGGCCGTTTCACGCAGGACAATGTGGGTCGGCCCTTTGCCATCGTGCTCGATGACAAGGTGCTCTCGGCACCCGTTATCCGCGAGCCCATCCTCGGTGGCTCGGGACAGATTTCCGGGAGCTTTACGGTCGAAAGCGCCAATACGCTCGCAGTCCAGCTCCGGTCGGGCGCGCTGCCCGTCAAACTGACGATCGCGGAAGAGCGCACAGTCGGCCCCTCGCTCGGCGCCGACTCGATCGCGGCCGGTAAGCTGGCGTCCATCGTCGGCGGCCTGACGACTATCGCAATGGTGACCGTAGCCTACGGCACATTCGGCATATTTGCCGTTTTGGCCTTGATGATAAACGGCATCATGGTCGTGGCACTCATGTCAGCTGTCGGGACGACGCTGACGTTGCCCGGCATTGCCGGCCTCGTGCTCACGGTCGGCATGGCGGTCGACGCGAACGTCATCATTTATGAGCGCATCCGCGAAGAGTTACGCGCCGGGAAATCCGCGGTGAGCGCCATCGATGCCGGGTTCACCCGCGCAATGACGACCATCCTGGACAGCCAGCTCACGACGTTTGCTGCGGCAATCATCATGTTCTGGCTCGGGTCAGGACCAATCCGTGGCTTTGCCGTGACGCTGACGATCGGCATCTTCACATCCATGTTCACGGCGATCACCGTGACGCGACTACTGATCGCGCTGTGGCTGCGCACCGAGCGCAACAAGCCCGGCCGCATTGAAGTTCCGATCTAGTCGCGCGCCCCCGATCGCCCGCCCGAAAGGCCAACGCCGCCATGCGCTTCGTACCGAAATTCAAGGGCTTCGACTTCTTTCCGCACGGCACGCGGATTGATTTCATGCGCCATTGGCGCGCCTGCTTCTACACGTCGATCGCGACCATGGTCGCGTGCCTGCTGCTGCTTTTCACGATGGGCCTCAACTACGGCGTCGACTTCAAAGGCGGCACCATGCTCGAGGTGCAGACGAAGTCCGGCGCCCCGGCGGACATTCAGGCCATTCGTAACCAGATCAGTGGCCTGGGCCTCGGCGACATCCAGATCCAGGCGTTCGGCGCATCGAACGACGTACTCATCCGTTTGGAGCAGCAGCCGGGCGGCGAAGACGAGCAACAGGCTGCGATGAGGAAGGTGATCGGCGCCCTCGGCGACGACTACGTACAGCGCCGCGTGGAAGTCGTCGGACCAGCCGTCTCGGCCGAGCTTCGTCGGACCGGCTTCATTGCCGTCGTCTGCGCCATTCTCGCGATCATTGCCTACGTGTGGTTCCGCTTCGAATGGCAGTTCGCCGTCGGCACCATCATCGCTCTCGTGCATGATGTGCTGGTCGTGATCGGCATATTCTCGCTGTTCCAACTCGAATTCGACCTGGGCATCGTCGCGGCGCTGCTGACCATTCTCGGCTACTCAGTCAACGATACGGTCGTGATTTCGGATCGCATTCGCGAGAATTTGCGCAAGTACAAGCGTATGGAGCTGCGCGAACTTCTCAATCTGTCGATCAACGAGACGCTATCCCGCACGATCCTGACCGGCGCTACGACGATGATCGTCCTGATGTCGCTGTTCATTTTCGGCGGCTCGGTGCTGCGCTATTTCACGATGGCCATGCTCATGGGCGTCGTCATCGGCACCTACTCGTCGATCTATATCGCCGCGCCGATCCTCGAGATCTTCGGCATCAAGAGTGAGACGATTACTGGGTCGGAGAAGGCTGCTGCAGGCGCGCGCAGCTAGTCTCTGCCAAGCCACGCGGCAGGAGTCTGCTCATGCAGGACGCGCCGCCCCGATACCCCGGCCGGGCGCCGATCGAAGCCTATGGCAATGGCGGCTTCCGCTTTGCGGGCATGAGCCATCGTGGCTCCCTCCTCTGCCTCGGCGAGGCAATTGTCGGGTGGGCGCCGACGAGCGCTGAAGGCCTCACGCTCGACGATTTCTCGCAACTGCTGGCAGAGCCCGCCGGCATCGAGTTGCTGCTGGTCGGCACCGGGCGCGAATTTATTCTGCCCTCACAGTCCCTCCGACTTAGCCTGCGCGAGGCGGGCATTCGCATCGAGCCCATGGACACGGGCGCGGCTTGCCGGACTTACAATGTCCTGCTCGCCGAGGGCCGACCTGTCGGCGCAGCCCTCATCGCGGTCGATTGAGCAGACATAGGCGAGCCGCACTTCCGTACCGCCTTTGAATCGTGTTCTATCAGCGCTGCTGCCGGAGACCGCTAGGAGTTGCCCAGGAGCCCCTCATGACAGCCCTGCTCTCGAGTGCCCGCAATGCGCTTCTCGCCGGCATCGTGCTGGCGCTCGCGGCCATCGCAGCGGCCGTCGCCACTGAAAGAATTGACGCACTCGGCTTCACCTCGTTCGCACTCCGCGCCATTCATGTCGTCGCGGCAATCATCTGGGTCGGCATGATCTGGTTCGTCAATTTCGTGCAGCATCCAGCGGTCGTCAGCGCCGACGATCATGGACGCGGCACGCTCTTTCGCCTCGTGGTGCCGCGCGTCGCGATCATCTTCCGCCATGCCTCGCATCTCGTGATGCTCTCGGGCGTCCTGCTCCTGCTGCCGACCGGCTATCTTCTGGCGCAGTGGGTGTTCGGCGCGCCGATACACATGCCCTTGACCAAAGTTCTGCTGCTGTGGGGTGGCGCTGCCGGCGCCGTCGCCATGTGGGCCTTCGTGCACATAATAATCTGGCCGAACCTCCAGGTGGTGCTCGGCGAGAAGCCGGGAAATGCGGATGCCAAGGCCGCGGCACGGGCCAAGGTCGCGCTCTACGCCCGCGCCAACCTGTTGCTGGCAACGCCCGTTACTGTGCTCATGATTGCTGCTGCACACCTCTTCTGAGCCATGTCCGAGGCGCCGCTCGCTAGCCTGAGAGACACTGCCCTCGCGCGCGAGCCGGACCGCTATTTCGCGGCGACGCTCGCGCCTGCGGCCCTGCGCTACGACCTCATCGTACTGGCAGCGTTTGCCGCCGAACTCGACAATATCCCGAACCAGGTTCGCGAAGCGCTGGCTGGAGAAATCCGCCTGCAATGGTGGCGCGATGCGCTCGCAAAATCGGGCGGCGATGCTGCCGCGGGTCATCCGGTTGCAAGTGCCATGCGGGCGACGATTGCGCGACACGCATTGCCGGTCGAGATCGTCGATGCCGTGATCGACTCCTATGCCGATGTCCTGCACGGCGACCGCCCGACAGGCGAGGAGGCACTCCGCGGCCAAATGGCGGCCGGCCAGGGCGGGCTGTTCCGGTTGGCCGCACGCATATGCGCGACAGAGGACATCGAGGGAATGTGGCTGCTCACGCGTGGCGCGGGTCTCGCCTATGGCCTCTCGCGCGCACTGCTGCGCGTCCCCCTCGAAGGCGCGTCGCGCCTCCCGATCCCGCGCACACTGCTCTCCGACGAAGAACTGGCACGAGGCGACCCTGACGATCCACGGCTCGCAGCTGCCATCACGACACTGCGCGACCTCGCGCAGGGGGCGCTGGTGGACATCACGCCGCAGCTCGCGAAGATGTCACGGTTGCAGCGGCAGCCATTCCTCCCCCTGGCCATGGTTAGGCCCAACTTGCACGCCTTACAAACATGGTCGAAAGAGCGCGGTGCGGCGCCGACCGAGCAATCGCAGATCGGCCGCCTCATCCGCATCACGTGGGCGCACGCGCGCGGGCGCCTTTGATCAGGGGAGGTCATGGGATTGCGCCGGCACATGAGCACACGAACGGGTCGCGGTTTCGCGCCGAACCTTCTTGGTGCGCTCGCCGTGTCTATTGGTCTGCTGGCACTCATCCCTGATCAGGCCGCGGCCGAACCGCGCATCACCTGGCGCGTCGAAAATCCATTTCGCCTCTTCAATCGCTCCTCCGACACGGAGGTGCATCGCGCGACCTATCAAGACCTCAGCGACGCCGAGCGCAACACACCTGTGCTCGCGGCCGAGCGGGCCCTCGCGCGCCGACATCCTGGCGATGGCTGGGCCGCCGGGATGATGGATCACCTCTGCTGGTCGGCCGACCGCAATCGCTACGGCTGCCGCGAAGTGTCCGACTACCTGCGCCCGCGCGCTCACCGCATCCTCGTGGCCCTGCGCGACGTCCCCGATGCCGATCGCATCGATTGCACCTGGCTGACGGCGCCGCTCGCACGTGGCGGCATTGGAGGCTCGATTACGGCGCGCTGTGACGAGCCGGTCGCGCTCTCCATTCCCTATCCTGCGGGCGCACGCGTGACCGTCGAGGTCGGCGGCCGCGAGATCGCCGGGACGATCGCCAAGGTCACCGACTTGCTCGTCGTCGCAATGGGTGACAGCTTCGCCTCCGGCGAGGGCAACCCCGATGTACCGGTACGCTTCTCGCGCGAGCGGCGCGCCGACTATGGCGGTGGCAGCTTCGGTCTCGGGGGCGAGCAGCTTGCCGGCTACCCCGCCCGCGTCGGCCCGTGGCGCTCGATCGGTGATACCGCCTTCATCAAGAACAATGCCCGCTGGATCGATCAGGCATGCCACCGATCGCTCTATTCACACCAGATCCGCGCGGCCCTGCAGTTGGCGATCGAGGATCCGCACCGTGCGGTGACGTTCATCGGTTATGCCTGCTCGGGCGCGGAGATCGTGGATGGCCTTTTCCGACGCTACAAGGGCCACGAGTGGGTACCAAATCCACCTGACCTCTCGCAGCTCTCCGCGATCGCACAAGCGCAATGCGGCACCAATCGCGCCAAGGATGTGGAGCTTCCCGAGGCCTATCACATGCGCGGGCGCATACCGGAGCTGAAAGGCGGCCTCATCATGCGCCGCTGCGACGGCGAGGAGGCCCGCAAGATCGACCTCGTCCTCGTCTCGGTCGGCGGCAACGACATCGGATTTGCGCGGCTGCTTGCAAATGCGGTCCTCTCCGACCAGTCGTCGCTCAGAAGCCTCGGTGGCTGGTTCGGACAGGTCCACGGTTTTCTCGCGGCCTCCGAGTTGCTCGACGGTCTCGAGGCGCGCCTCCTCGCGTTGAAGCGCGCCGTTCACGGCCTGCTGCACGTACCGTGGGCCGAAGCCGACCGCGTCATGCTGGTCGCATACCCCAACCTTGCGCTACTCCCCGACGGTCGCCAGATCTGCCCAGATGGCCGCGCCGGAATGACCGTCGCGCCGGATTTCCTGTTGAGCGAAGCTCGTGCGCGCGAGTCCATGGCAGCGGGCGAGCGCCTGGATGCCGTTTTGGAAGACACCAGCAAACAGAACAACTGGACGTACGTGTCGACCCATCGCGATCAGTTTCGCGGACGCGGCATCTGCGCTGGCTATACAGATAATTCTTTCACCATTGCAGACGATCTGCGCCTGCCGCGCTGGACAGGGCGCAAGTGGGAGCCCTTCAATCCGGCGGACTGGCAGGCCTATGCGCCGCGTCAGCGATGGTTCCGCACGCCCAATGATGCCTTCATGACCGGCCACTTCCACGTGAGCGAGTCGCTCATGCAAAAGGTGCTGAAGCTGCAGGGGTTCTCCTCCTTCCAGCTTCTACTCGCGAGCATTTACTCCGGCGCCTTCCATCCAACCGCCGAGGGTCAGGCCGCGATGGCGGATGCCATCGTCGTGGATGCCCGGCGCGTGCTGGCCAAGTACGCGGCACAATCGAACTAGAGCGAAACGAGTTCAGCCAAGCCGCACGCCAAGTACTTCGCGAAAGGCGCGCTGCCCCTTGGGTGTGACCGTCACGGCGCGCGAACCCTCGACGCGGCGCACCCATCCCTTATCGAAACTCAGCCGGCAGAGCGCAGTGCCGAGCCTTCCGGCGATATGAGGTCGCCGCTCGCTCCAGTCGAGGCATGGACGGCAGAGGAGGCGGCGGCGCTCCTCGCGGCCGATCGCGCCGACGTGCGCGACGTCGACACCAATGCGATCGAGCAGCACCAGTCCGGAGGGCGTGACGATGCCGGCATCGCTGTCGAACTCGATGTGCCCGGCCTCTACAAATGCGTCGGCAATCGCGACACCGAGGTGTCCCGCAAGATGATCGTAGCACGTGCGTGCGGCCCTAAGCGCGGCATCGCGCGGACCGGTGACAACCGTGCGGCGCGGCTGGTCGGTTTCGGATGCGACGTGCATCAGGCTCTCGAGAAGACGCGCCATGGCCGGCGTGGCAAGGCGGTGATAGCGATGGCGGCCTTGCTTCTCCATGCTGAGCAGGCCGGCGGTCGTCAGCCGTGCGAGATGGCTGCTCGCTGTCTGCGGTGCAATGCCGGCAGCACGCGCGAGCTCGGTGGCCGTGAGCGCGCGACCGTCCATCATGGATTGCAGCATGGCGGCACGTGCCGGATCACCGATCAGCGCCGCCACGGATGCGAGCTTGGCTGTGCTGGACATGGTGGTTCCTCCAATCCTGAGGCGCAGTATCGCGCGTCCCAGGGGCCGAATGGTTCGATCATCATCGTAGCAATGGAACCCGCATAGGGGCAAAGTGCGGGCCGACTTGGATCATGAACACGGACAGTCCCGACAATGGCCTCTTCCTCGACATCCAGAGGCACGTTCTTCGGCTGGTGGGTAACAGGCGGCGCGTTCGTGCTCGCCGTGTTCGGCTGGGGCCTCGGGTTCTATGGGCCGCCGGTGTTCCTCGGTGTGCTGCATGAAACGCGCGGGTGGTCCCTCGGCCTGATCTCGGCGGCGATCACGCTCCACTATCTCGTGGGCTCGGCGCTCGCGGCGCGGCTCCCGGCGCTGCACGCCCGCTTCGGACTTGCGCGTTTCACACGGACGGGTGCGCTCGCGCTGGCTGTGGGCCTCATGGGCTGGGCGCTGGCTGCCGAGCCATGGCAGCTCTTCGTTGCGGCGGTCGTCAGCGGTGCCGGCTGGAGCGCGACAAGCGCCGCGGCCATCAACGCGATCATCGCGCCTTGGTTCGTGCGCGCGCGTCCGGCGGCGCTCGGCATGGCTTACAATGGCGGAAGTGTCGGTGGAATCCTCTTCTCGCCGCTCTGGGTCGCGGCCATCAGCGCCCTTGGGTTTCCACTCGCAGCCGCCGCGATCGGACTGACGGCAGCACTGACCATCGCCGTGATTTCGGCGACCCTCTTTGCGCGCACGCCGGAGCAGATGGGGCTCGCGCCTGACGGCGACGCGCAGGGCACGGCGCCGGTCAACGTCACCTCACCCCACGCTCGACCACTGCCCGGCGCGCTGCTTTGGCGGGACCGCACGTTTCTGACGCTCGCGGCTGGCATGGCGCTCGGTCTCTTCGCGCAGCTCGGCCTGATCACGCACCTCTTCTCGCTGCTGCTTCCGGCACTCGGCGCCCAGCGCGCTGGCTTTGCCATGGCGCTCGTAACGGTGATGGCGATCGGAGGGCGGACACTGCTCGGCTGGCTCATGCCGATCGGCGCCGACCGGCGGCTCTTCGCCTGCCTCGGCTATGGGACTCAACTTGCGGGATCGCTGGCCTTTCTTGCGGCAGGCGGCACGGACGTGGTGCTGCTGCTCACCGGCATCGCACTGTTCGGCATCGGCTTCGGCAACACGACGTCGCTGCCGCCGCTCGTCGCGCAGGTGGAGTTCGTGAAAGAGGACGTCACCCGCGTTGTCGCCCTGATCGTCGCGATGGCGCAGGCAGCCTATGCCTTCGCACCGGCGATCTTCGGCCTCATCCGCGAGTTGACGCCGCCGGCTGAAGGCGCAAGCGCGGGCACGGCGCCCTGGGTATTCGTTGCGGCGGCAGCATTTCAGAGCCTGGCGATCGTCGCTATGCTCGCGGGACGCAACGCACGGGTCAAATGATCTTCTGGCCCTTCATGCTGTAGTAGCCGGTGCGCCCAACGATGATGTGGTCGTGCACCTGCACGCCGAGCGGCCGCGCAGCGCTGACGATCTGACGCGTCATGTCGATGTCGGCTGACGAAGGCGTTGGGTCGCCCGAAGGATGATTGTGCACGAGGATGAGCGCGGAGGCCGAAAGCTCCAGCGCCCGCTTCACCACCTCGCGGATGTAGACGGGCGTGTGATCGACTGTTCCCGTCTGCTGAACCTCGTCAGCAACGAGCTGATTGCGCTTGTCGAGAAAGAGAATGCGAAACTGCTCCTTCTCGTCGAAGCCCTGGGCAGCCTTGCAGTAGTCGAGCACGGCCTGCCAGGAGGCGAGAACCGTGCGGCCCGCAATCTCGCTTTGCATGAGCCGCAGCGCCGAGGCACGGACCAGCTTCAACTCGTCGACGACCCGCTCGCCGACGCCTTGAACTTCCCGCAGGCGCGCCTCGGGCGCGTTGATCACTTCGGGAAATGAGCCGAAACGAGCGAGGAGTGCCTTCGCGAGCGGCTTCGTGTCCCCCTGCGGCAGCGCGCGAAAGAGGATCATCTCGATAAGCTCGTAGTCCGGGAGCGCGTCCGGCCCGCCTTTGCGAAAACGGTCGCGCAAGCGCTTTCGATGCCCAACATGATGCGGGGTTGGTGCCGGGGAGGCGTTGGCTTCCCAGAGCGCGCCCTGGGATTGCTCGCCATCGCTTTCGATCGCAGCACCGGAAGGCGGCGATGTTCTGCTGCGACGCGCCATCGGTGAGCCCCGCCCCTGCCGATCGCGCGCTTCAGTCGACTTTATATGGTGGACAGTGCAGGCCGGCGGGCGAGTAGGTGAATACCTCGCAGCCATCCTCAGTGACGCCGACCGTATGCTCGAATTGCGCCGAGAGCTCGCGGTCCCGCGTGACGGCCGTCCAGCCATCGGGAAGGATCTTCACCGTGGACTTGCCGAGGTTGATCATCGGCTCGATGGTGAACAGCATGCCCGGCTTGAGCACGGGGCCTTCGCCCTTGGTGCCGTAGTGCAGGATATTCGGGCGGTCGTGGAAGACGCGGCCGAGACCATGGCCGCAGAAATCGCGCACGACGCTGCATCGCTCAGCCTCGGCATAGGCCTGGATGGCCGCACCGATGTGGCCGGTCGTGTGACCTGGCTTCACCGCAGCGACGCCGCGCATGAGCGCCTCGTACGTCACCTCGATCAGCCGCTCCGCCTTCCGCGGGATCGGACCAACGCCGTACATGCGGCTTGTGTCGCCGTGCCAGCCGTCGACGATCAGCGTCACGTCGATATTGAGGATGTCGCCCTCACGGAGCGGCTTCGGCCCGGGAATGCCGTGGCAGACCACATGATTGACCGAAGTACAGATCGACTTGGTGAAGCCGCGGTAATTCAGCGGGGCCGGGATCGCCTTGTTGTCCATGGCGAACTCGAAGGCGAGGTCGTCGAGGCGCTCGGTCGTCACGCCCGGTTTCACGAAAGCCGTGAGCATGTCGAGCGCTTCGGCCGCCAGGTGCCCTGCCCGGCGCATGCCGGCAAAAGCCTCGGGCCCATGCAGGGGGATCTGACCATCGCGCCGCGATTGCGTGTGCGCGTATTCTAGATTGGACATTCTCGGACCTGTAACCGGGTTTCGCGGCGGAATCGAGCCCGGTGGCCGGGCATCGGCGGACGCGCGCATCTCTTCCCACCCAATGTAGTCGATCGCAGGCGGCGCGCAATCCGCATGCTGAGTCTATCAGCCGTGCGTAGCGGTTGCGTAAACGCCGCCCGGCATGGCATGCGGTCGGCGAAATGCACTCCTCTCCGGTAACGCGGAGGAGACACTCAGGACGGGCGCGGACAAATAACCATGCAACTCGACAAGCTGAAGACGACGGCCGGGCTCGATATCGCCGGCAAACGGGTGCTCGTCAGGGCGGATCTGAACGTGCCGGTGGCTGACGGGCGCGTCACCGATGCAACCCGCCTGACACGGCTGGTACCCGGCCTCCTGGACCTCGCGAACCGCGGCGCGAAGGTGATCGTCCTCTCTCATTTTGGCCGGCCGAAGGGCGCGCGGGTGCCGGACATGTCCCTGAAGCCGGTTGCAGAGGCCCTTGGCACGGCACTGGGCCGCCCCGTGGCCTTTGCCGAGGACAGCGTCGGCGAGGCTGTGGCCAATGCCGTCGCGGCGCTCGCAAACGGCGGCATTCTGGTGCTCGAGAACCTGCGCTTTCACAAGGGCGAGGAGAAGAACGATCCCGAACTCGCCGCCGCCCTCGCTAAGCACGGGGACATCTTCGTCGGCGATGCCTTCTCCTGCGCTCATCGCGCCCATGCCTCGACCGACGCCATCACCCGGCTGCTGCCCTCCTACGCGGGGCCGCTCCTCATGGAAGAGATCAACGCGTTGAGGACGGCGCTCGAACATCCCAAGCGTCCGACTGCTGCGGTCGTCGGCGGCGCGAAGGTCTCGACCAAGATCCCTGTGCTCACAAATCTCATGGCCAAGGTCGATCACCTGATCATCGGCGGCGGCATGGCCAATACCTTCCTGCTGGCGCAGGGCCACGCAATCGGCAAGTCGCTGGCTGAACCCGATCTCGTCGGCACGGCGCGCGAAATCATGGATGCAGCGGCCGCCAAAGGCTGCACGATCGTGCTGCCGGTCGATGGCGTGATTGCCGCCGAATTCAAAGCCGGCGCGGCGAGCCGCGTGGTGGACGTGACGGCGATTCCGGCGGACCAGATGGTCCTCGATGTGGGGCCGAAGTCCGTCGCGCACCTCTCGAAGGTCATCGATGGGTGCCGAACGCTGCTCTGGAACGGCCCGCTCGGCGCCTTCGAGATCGCGCCATTCGGCGAGGGCACATTCGCGCTCGCGCGTCAGGCTGCCGCCATGACCAAGGCCGGCAAGCTCGTCTCGGTGGCCGGCGGCGGCGACACGGTCGCAGCCCTCAATGCGGCCGGCGTAACCGATGATTTCACCTATGTCTCGACGGCGGGTGGCGCTTTCCTCGAATGGCTCGAGGGGCGCGAGCTCCCGGGGATAGCGGCTCTCGCCAGATGAGCCGCACTGTGAGGAAGTTCGCGCCCACGGCGATCGTGTTCGATCTCGACGGCACTCTGGTCGACAGCGCGCCGGAGATCGCAAGCGCGCTCAATGCGGCCGTCAGCCAAATCGGGCTCGACCCGTTTGAGCTGATCGAAGTTCAGGGCTTTATCGGCGGCGGGGCGGCCGTCGCGTTGAAGCGTGCCCTCGCGCGCCGTGGCACTGAAATCGACGATGTGACTTTCGACGAGATGATGGTGGGCTTCTATGAGGTCTATGCCGAGGTCTCGAGGAAGGGCAACGGCCTCTATCCCGGCGTCATGGAAACACTGACGATGCTCGGGGACCACGCCATCCCTCTCGGCGTGTGCACGAACAAAGCGGCGCCGATCACCGAGATCGCACTGGAAGCCCTCCGCATCCGGCATTTCTTCTCGGTTGTGGTCGGCGCACGCGACGACGTCCCGCGCAAACCGGCGCCCGACATGCTGATTTCGGCATTGGCGGCCCTCGGCGCATCCCCCGCTCAAGGCCTCATGGTAGGCGATAGCCGCTCCGATGTGGGCGCGGCACGCGCTGTCGGCTGCCCGATCATCGCGGTGAGCTATGGCTACCCGCACGGCCCCGTCGCGGACCTCGGCGCCGACCTCGTGATCGACCGGATACCTGACCTGCTAGGGCATCTCGAGCTCACGGCCAAGGCATCCTGACCAGAGGGCAAATCGAGGCCGCTGCGGCCAATTGTGCCCAATATTTGCGGTTTTCCTGACCAGAATATGCTGCTAGACCAGCTCCCGAAAACGAGAATTGGGCCGCGCGCTCAACGTGCGAGGGAGGGGATCTGGATGGGGGCATTAGCCAGCTACATCCGCTTTGCCGAGTGGGTGAATGAAAAGGTCGGCCAAGCTGTAGGTTGGCTGAGCCTCGCGACCGTGCTGGTCTGCGCCGTCGTCGTCGTCATCCGATACGCATTCCATACTGGCTATGTGTGGATGCAGGAACTTTACGTCTGGACGTTCGGCCTCTCGTTCATGCTGGGCTCCGGTTACGCCTTCCTTGCTGGCCGACACGTCAGCGTCGACATCCTCTCCGCACGCTGGTCTCCGAAGTTCAGGGCGAAGATGGAGATCTTCTGCTCGATGATCTTCCTGTTCCCGTGGCTGGGGATGATTGGCTATTACACGTGGGGCTATTTTCTTGCCTCCTGGCGACTTGGGGAGACGTCACAGCAGGTGGGCGGCATGCCCGGTCTCTACGTCCTCAAGGGTGCCATCCTGGGCTTCGTCGTGCTGATGACCCTGCAGGGCCTTGCCAACTGCGCGCGGGCCATCCTCGTCCTGAATGACGCTGAGCACCTCGCGCCCAAGCGGGAAATCGCCGGCCTCGGCGAGGCGACATCGTAGCTCCCACTCTCCTCCGGAAAAGGTTCGTTTGCCTATGCTGAGCGCCCTTTCGACCGGCGACATCCTCTCCATCTTCCTGTTCATCGGGATCTGCGTCACGCTGCTGTTCGGCTATCCGATTGCGCTGACACTCGCAGGTACGTCGCTTTTCTTCGCCTTCCTCGGACATTCCTTCGGGGTCTTCGATTATTCGATCCTGAATGGCATCCCGTCCCGATATCTGGGGAGCATGACGAACGACGTTCTCGTCGCTGTCCCGCTCTTCATCTTCATGGGACTTATCCTCGAGAAATCCGGGATCGCCGAGCGGCTTCTTACGACCATGGGGCAGCTCTTCGGCAAGCTGCGCGGCGGCCTCGCTTACTCGGTGATCATCGTCGGCGCATTGCTGGCCGCCTCGACGGGCGTCGTGGGCGCGACGGTTATCACCATGGGCCTGATTGCGCTTCCGACGATGCTGCGCGCCGGCTACGCCAACCGTGTATCGACGGGTGTCATCTGCGGATCAGCAACACTCGCCCAGATCATCCCGCCTTCGACCGTGCTGATCTTCGTCGGAGATCTGCTCGCCGGCATCAACCAGGAAGCACAGCTCCGTCGCGGCAACTTCACGCCAGATCCGATCTCGGTCGGCGATCTGTTTGCCGGCGCGCTGATCCCCGGCTTCATGATGGTCGGTCTCTATTTGCTGTGGATCGTCTACAAAGCGATTTTCCAGCCGAATGAAGTCCCGGCGCTGAAGATGACCGACGAAGAGCGCGCGGGCCTTTCCTGGCGTGTCGTTTCAGCTCTCGTACCCCCGCTGGTCCTTGTACTTGCGGTGCTTGGCAGCATCCTGTTCGGGTTTGCTACTCCCTCCGAATCCGCGTCAGTCGGCGCCATCGGCGCGATGATCCTTGCGGCCCTCAACAGAAAGATGTCGTTCGCGACCCTGCGCTATGCGTCCATGAACACGATGATGACGACGGCGGTCATCTTCGTGATCGTCATTGCGGCATCGCTCTTCTCGCTCGTCTTCCGCGGCCTCGGCGGTGAGCACATGGTCGAGGAAGCGCTGAAAAACGTCCCCGGCGGCGTCACGGGCGCGCTGTTCGTCGTGATGTTCATCATGTTCATCCTGGGGTTCTTTCTCGATACCTTCGAGATCATCCTGATCATGCTGCCGATCTGCGGCCCGGCCCTTCTCGGCATGGGCGTGGACCCGATCTGGCTTGGCATTCTGATCGGCGTGAACCTGCAGACGAGCTTCCTGACGCCGCCCTTTGGTTTCACGCTCTTCTACATGCGCAGCATCGCGCCCCCCAGCATCACCACCGGCGAAATTTGGGTCGGTTCGATCTCTTGGACATGGCTGCAGATGTTTGCGCTCGGCATGATCTGGGCGTTCCCGGCGACAGCAACCTGGCTGCCAAACTACCTGTTCAGCAATCCGCCACCCGCCATCCAAGGGCCGCAGACCCCCGGCGCTCCTGCCGAGCCGGGCCAGAAGCAGCCGCCGCGCAGCCTGGATTCGATCCTGGGCACGACGAAGTTCGACAAGGACGGGATGCCGATCGAATCCGACAATCCGTTCGCCCCGAAGAAATAGGACGACGTGAGCCATGGAACTGATTGAGCTCGAAATTGGCGCCGCCCTGCTGGCCCTTTGGGCTGTAACGTTCGTCGTCCTTTGGAAGACCATTGATCGCCCGGGGCGGCCAGGTATCATAAAAGGACGGCTCGTGACCGAGCACTTCATGCTCGCCCACATCCTCCTGCTCATCATCTCAATCAGCTTGTTGATCAAGGGCTCCGGCTACTTCAGCTAGACGCAGCTGGCGCAATCATGCGAACAACAAAAAGCCCCGCAGCAACGAATGCTGCGGGGCTTTCCTTTTGGATCTTCGACGCTCTCGTCAGGTCGGGAACTTGTAGTCGAGCAGACGGGCATTGAGGAAGCCCTGCTCGGCAATACGGTTCCAGCTCGACTGCTCGCGGCGCGCCTTGAGGAACGACTCGATGACTTCCTTCGTCACCGCGTCGCCGCCATCGCGCAGCTCCTGGATCACCTCACCGCACTTCTCCCCGTAGACCTGCAGGAAGTCATTCGGGAAGCGCTTGAGCTGCACGTTGTGCGTCCCAATCAGTGTCTGGAGCGATGCGCCATTGCGGGCATTGAACTCGGAGGTGAACTTCAGGTTCTCCTGATAGATGCAGGCTTCCAGGATCGCCCGGATGTCCTTCGGAAGTGCCGTCAGCTTCTTCTTGTCGATGGTCACTTCGATCTGGGTGCCCGGCTCGTGCATACCCGGCCAGTAGTAGTACTTGGCGATCTTGTAGAAGCCGAAGGTCAGGTCGTTCCACGGACCGACCCACTCGGTCGCATCGATTGCGCCCGACTGGAGTGCAGCGAAGATTTCGCCGCCCGGCAGGTTGACGACCGTGAGGCCCATCTTCTTGAGCGCCTCACCGCCAAGCCCCGGAATGCGCATCTTCATACCGCTGACGCTGGCGGCGCTGGTGATCTCTTTGTTGAACCAGCCACCCATCTGCACGCCGGTCGAGCCTGCGTGGTAACCCTTGAGGCCGAACGGATCGAGGACCTTGTCCCAGAGCGCTTGGCCGCCACCGTACTGCATCCACGCTTCCTGCTCGGCGGTCGTGAGACCGAACGGCACGGTCGAGTAGAACATGAGCGCCTTGCTCTTGTTCGGCCAGTAGTAGGGCGTGGCGTGCATGAGATCCGCAGCACCGCGCGTGACGGCGTCGAAGCTCTCGAACGGCGGCACGAGCTCGCCGGCGGCGAACACGTTGATCTTCAAGCGGCCCTCGGTCGCGGCTTCGACAGAATTCGCAAAGCGCACGGCGCCCGTGCCCTGACCCGGGAAATTCTTGGGCCAGGTGGTGACCATCTTCCATTCGATACGAGACTGGGCGATGGCCGGCGCTGCGAGGGCGGACGTGCCTGCGGCGGCGCCAGCGACGGCAGCTCCTTTGAGGAACTGGCGCCTTTTCATCGTCTTTGGTGCGTCAGACATTTATTTGTTTCTCCCTGGACTTAAGCGGACGTGTGCGGATCAAATCCGCGATCGCCCATGCAATATGGGCGGTGCCCGCTGCGAGTATTGATGGCTCAAGTGAGTTTTTGCAATCTGGACTTAGGTGGCGCCCAAAAGTTCGGCAGCTTCCTGAGGATTGCGGCCCCCGCGGAGGCCTCCGCAGCGCGAATTCCTTGACTTCGCCCCGTATCGGTTTCCCCATTCGGGGACGGAATGATTTCAATCGGGGAACATCAGGATGCTGCCACTCGCCGCCTATTCCGACCGGATGTCTGTCCGGCCAGGGGAGACCATCGAGTTCAAGGTCTCGAGCATGGACGACGCGCCCTATGCGGCGCGGCTGGTGCGCGTGATCTCGGCAGATGCGAACCCCGCGGGCCCCGGGCTCGTCGAGGAGGCTGTGGAGGCGGACTTCGCTGGCAACCATACGGGACGCTTCCAGCCCGTGCACGCGGGCTCACACGGCATAGTCGAGCAGAGCATTGATCTCAGCGCACGCGGCAGCTTGAGCCTCGTCGCGACCATCTGGCCGACCCGCACAGGCATCGGGCGGCGACAGGGCGTCCTCTCGATCTACGATCCGGCCGTTCGGCGCGGAATTGCTCTTGCTGTCGGCGAGGACGGCAGTATCGAGGCCATGCTCGGCGCAACGCGTATCAAGACCCGCGCGCCGCTCGAGGAGCGCCACTGGTACCGCGTGTTTGCGGTGTATGACGCAGCGTCCGCGACGCTGACGGCAGGTCAGGTGCGCCTCGAGGGTGGTCGGCCGGTCGGCGCTCCGCGCACGGCGAGCGTCAAGCTCGAAGCCGGCGCCGCCGCACTCCCCGCTGCCGGCATGCCCTGGATCATCGGCGCCCTCGGCGGCTCGCCCGTGAAGGGCCACTTCAATGGCAAGATCGAGCGCCCCGTGATCGCTGCTGCTGCCGCCGATGCGGCTATGGTCGAGAAGCTGACTGCCGATCCAGCGGCGCCCGGCGTGATCGCGAGCTGGGACTTCTCGCAGGAAATGTCGTCGATCCGGATTGTCGATGCAGGACCCGGCGGACACCACGGCCGCCTCGTCAACCTGCCGGCGCGTGCCATGACCGGCTCGACCTGGACGGGGCGCGAGATGTGCTTCCGCCACGCGCCCGCGCAGTACGGTGCCATCCACTTCCACGAGGATGACCTCTCGGACTGCGGTTGGGAGACCGATTTCAGGTGGACGGTGCCGGCCGGCACGCGCTCGGGCGCCTATGCCGTGCGGCTAACGCGCGAGGGCGGCGAGGAAAACGTCCCGTTCTTCGTCGTGCCGCCGAAGTGCAAGAAGAGCGCGGATCTCGCGGTGCTCATCTCGACTTACACCTACACCGTCTATCACAACCACGCGCGGCCAGAGTCCAGCAACGCGACGTGGCTCGGCACGTGGAAGGCGCAGGCGAAGGCGTGGGGCGGCTATCCCTACAATCCGGGAGAGCACCGCGAGTACGGCCTCTCGACCTATAACTTCCACACCGACGGCAGCGGCATCTGCCATGCTTCATGGCTGCGCCCGATGCTCAACGTGCGCGTCGGCTATATCACCTATCCCGATCCCGCGATCCGAGCTTCTGGGCTCAGGCACTATCCGGCCGACACGCACCTCATTGCCTGGCTCGAGCAGCAGGGCATTGCCTACGACATCATCACGGATGCCGAGCTCGACGCGGAGGGCGTCGAGTTGCTGAAGCCCTATCGAGCCATCACTACTGGGAGCCATCCCGAGTATCACACCGGCGCCATGCTCGATGCGCTCGAAGCCTACCGCGACGGTGGTGGCCGCTTCATGTACCTCGGCGGGAACGGCTTCTACTGGAAGGTCGCGCGCCATAGCGAGGCGCCGGCCGCGATCGAGATCCGCCGTGGCGAGGGAGGTATCCGCGCTTGGGCCGCCGAAGCCGGCGAGTACTACAACGCCTTCGACGGTGAATACGGCGGTCTGTGGCGGCGCAACGGGCGCCCGCCGCAGCGGCTCGCGGGGGTTGGCTTCACCGCGCAGGGGAACTTCGTCGGCTCGCACTATCGCCAGCTTCCAAAAGCACGCTCGTCGCGCGCTGCATGGATCCTCGATGGCATCAGCGACAATGAGCTAATCGGCGGCTTCGGGTTGTCCGGGCATGGCGCGGCGGGCTTCGAGCTCGACCGTGCCGACAAGCGGCTCGGCACGCCATCACATGCCGTCGTGCTTGCGTCGTCTGAAGGTCATGAGCCCGAAGCGCCGTGGGTGCTGGTGCCGGAAGAGCAGCTCACGCACATCACCACCTGGGCCGGCAAGCCTGCAACCGAGCTGATCCGCGCTGATCTCACATTCTTCGAGACGCCGAACAATGGGGCGGTGTTCTCGACGGGCTCGATCACCTTCTGCGGATCGCTGCTGCACAACAAGGGCGACAACAACGTCTCACGCCTCATCCGCAACGTGCTCGATCGCTTCCTCGATCCGAACGCGAAGTTCCCGATGCCGGAGGCTTGAGGCTAAGGCCGCATGCCGAATGTGCGCGGCCCCGGCGTGCGCAAAGGCTCTGCGAGATTGGCAAACTCGCAGAGCAGGCGGCGCGTGTCGCGGGGATCGATGATCTCCTCGACAGCGAACGTCTCGGCTGTGCGGAACGGCGAGCGCAGCGCATTGAGACGCGTCTCGATTTCCGCGAGCTTGGCCTTCGGATCGTCCGCTGCATCGATCTCGGCGCGATAGGCGGCCTCTATGCCGCCTTCGAGCGGCAGCGAACCCCACCACGCCGAAAGCCAAGCATAGCGCATGGCATAGCGCCCAGCCGGCACATGCGCCGCGCCCGCGACACCGAAGACATTGCGGATGATGATCGAGCACCAGGGCACAGTCGTCTGATTGATCGCCGCCATCGCGCGCACGCCGAGGCGGATCGTCGCCGCGCGCTCGGCTTCGAGGCCGATCATGAAGCCGGGGCAATCCACGAGATGCACGATCGGCATGTGGAAGGTCTCGGCGAGATCGACGAAACGGATCACCTTGCTGCACGCGTCCGCCGTCCATGCACCGCTCACGTGGAACGGATCACCCGCCATGATCGCGACGGGGAGGCCGTCGAGGCGCGCAAATCCCGTGATCACCGGCCGCCCGAACAGCCGCCCCATCTCGAAGAACGAGCCGCGGTCGACGAGCGCCTCGATGATCGGACGCATCTTGTAGGGCTGATTGCGATCGCGCGGGATGGCCTTGAAAAGCCAGTCTTCGCGCCGGCCCGGCGGGTCGACACGGGCCCCACGCGGCGCGACCTCATAACAGGACGAGGGCAGATAGGAGAGAAAGCGGCGCGCGCGCGCGAAGGCTTCCTCTTCATTTTCCACCGCATCATCGACAGCGCCCGCCGCGCACTGGATCTCCCAGCCGCCAAGCTCCTGCTTCGAGAGGGTCTGCTTGTCGCCGATGCGCGCTACCACTGGAGGGCCCGCGACGAACATCGCGGAGGTATTCTTGGTCATCAGCGAGTAGTGGCTCGCCGAGACCTGCGCGGCGCCGAGACCTGCAACCGATCCAAGCCCAAGCGCAACGACCGGCACCAGACCAAGGTTGTCCGCGAGATACTTGTAGCGCATGGACGAACCGCCGAGCCCGCCCGGCAGGTTCGCGCGCCCTGTCGTCTCGATCGTCTTCACCGAGCCGCCGCCGCCCGAGCCCTCGATGATGCGGATGATGGGCAAGCGCAGCTCGTTCGCCATGCGCTCGCCGATCACGGTCTTTTCCGGGATTGTGGCATCGGCCGAACCGCCGCGCACCGTGAAGTCGTCACCGCTGATGATCACCGGGCGTCCGTCTATCTTGGCGCGGCCGGTAATGCGGTTCGCTGGCGTGACTTTGACGAGATTGCCCGCTGCATCGTACTCGGCAAGTCCCGTGAGCGTGCCCACTTCGCTGAACGTTCCGGGATCGGCGAGACGGCCGACGCGCTCGCGGATGGTCAGTTTGCCTTCGCGATGCTGGCGATCCACCTTGTCGGTGCCGCCCATCTCTTTGGCAAAGTGCTCGCGCTGTCTCAGCTCTCCGATCTCGCGTTGCCAGCCCTGCGGCGGCGGTGCGCCACCCGCGTCGTCATTGGGCATTCGCTTCACTCCCTTGCCGCAGCTTCTCTGGCTGGGCACACATTATTCCGTTGATCGCGAGATTAGCGAGGCAGCGCGTGGCGAGCCAGCGACAATCAGGACGCAGGGTTTCCACTGCGCGACGCTTCAGGCCGGAAAGTCCTGGCGGAAAGCCGCCTTCTCGTGACGATAGATGGCGAGCAAAGTCCGGTGCCGCGCGATCTCGTAAGTCCAATGCCTAGCGAGACCGCGCTCGCGTTCGGCCGCCAGAATCCGCTCAAGCTTTGCGATCAGAGCAGCGCGGCCATAAAATGAGCGGTCCGTGATCTCGGACGGCGCCACGGCCATGAGCCAGGGCAGAGATCGGAGATGACGCGGCGGCTGATCCACGCCCCAATCGTGCGCCCTTGGGCGTGGACGGGGACAAGGAGGCCACCGCGGCGACAGCAGCAAAGGATGCGGCCATGTCGATGGACTGGGACGAGGCGAGGCAGAAGATGGTTAAGAGCGCCCAGGTTGGTGAGAACCTGGATACGCTGTCGATCGTCGATCTCGAGGCGCGCATCGCAGCCTTCGAAGCGGAGATCGTCCGCGTCCGCGCCGAGATCACGCGCAAGAAGGCGCACGAGGCTGCGGCGGCGAGCCTGTTCAAGCGGTAGGGCGCGCTGTAGCGCGCCTTACCAGCCCTTGAAGGGCGTATCCGGCGTCGGCGTGAGCGGAGGACGGCGGTCCTTGTAGGCGAGCAGATTGTCGACCACGAGCTGGCCCATCTTGTCGCGCGTGTGCTGAGAGCCCGAGCCGACGTGCGGGAGCAGCGTCACGTTATCGAGTTCCAGGAAGGCGGGGTCGATCTTCGGCTCATTCACGTAGACGTCGAGGCCGGCGCTGTGGATGGTGCGGTTCTTCAGCGCCGCAATCAGATCGGCCTCGTTGACGACCGAGCCTCGCGCCACGTTGATCACGATGCCACGCGGCCCAAGCGCATCCAGCACAGCCTTGTTGATGAGGCCCTGCGTCGCCGGACCACCGGGAAGGATCGCGATGAGCGTGTCGACGTCCCGCGCCATGGCGACGAGATCGTCGTAGAAAGGATAAGGCACATCTGCCTGTTTCTTGCGGCCGAAGTAGCTCATCGGAACGCCGAAACCCTCGAGACGTCGGCCGATCGCCTTACCGATGCGCCCGAAGCCGATCATGCCGACATGCCGATCACGTAGCGACGGCGTGTAGCGGAACTCCCCCTTCGTCGCCCACTCGCCCGAGCGCAGATAAGCCTCGGCGTAGTTGAACTCACGCACCGTCGCGATGAGCAGGCCGACCGCCATGTCGGCGACTTCCTCATTCAGAACTTCGGGCGTGTGCGTGATGACAACGCCCTGCGCCTTGGCCGCCGGAACGTCGATGCTGTCGTAGCCGACGCCGTAGTTACTGATGACCTTGAGGTTCGGCATCCGCTTGATCATGTCGGCAGTGGTCGCGACGTTCGTCAGCGCGCCAGTGCACACCCCCTCGATGCGCGGGCCCACCTCGGCGAAGAGGCGATCCCAGTCGGAAACCTTGTTCAGCCAGTGGACCTCGAAGGCTTCTTCGATCTGGCGGGTAACCAGCGGCATCATCCAGCCGGTTGAAATGATTGCGGGCTTCGACATGGAAAGAGTTAGGCTCCTCGAAGGAAAATGGCCCTAGGCCGGCGTGAAACGGTGCGCAAGCATCGCATTGGCGCCGAGGGGTGACAACCCTCGGGCTGTTGGCCGATGACCTGAATTTCCTGCAGGCGCGATCGCTTCGATTGGACCGTACACGGCAGTTGCCTGCGCGGCCTCGATTATGGTTAATTGAGTATATCGACCGCTGCGTGAGGGCCCGATGGGCACTTGGTGCGGGGCCGAGTGCGTGGCGAGTCGGGCAGGAAGGTCCTTCCGTAACTGGGAGGACCTTGTTGTTTGTGGGCGCGATTCCTGCTGACACTCTTGCCAGAGGAAGAGCGCACTCATGACCGATACCAAATTCGACGTCGCCATCATCGGCGGAGGCCACAACGGCCTTACCTGTGCCGCTTATCTCGCGCGCGCCGGTCTCAAGGTTGTTGTGCTGGAAGCGCACGACGTGATCGGCGGCGCTGCCGTGACCGAGAGCTTCGCGCCGGGTTTTCGCAACTCCGTCGCCTCCTACACCGTGAGCCTGCTCAATCCTAAGGTCATCAGCGACCTGGAGCTTGCCCGCCACGGGCTTCGCATCGTCGAGCGTCCGGCCGCGAACTTCTGGCCGATCGATGCCGAGCGCAGCCTGCTCATGCCGTACGGGCTCGCGAATAGGCAGAAGGCCATAGCCCAGTTCTCAGCCCGCGATGCCGAGCGGCTGCCCGCCTACGACGCCGCGCTCGAGCGCGCTGCCGATCTCCTGCGTGATCTCGTGCTAAGGACGCCGCCCAATGTCGGCGGAGGCATTGCGGAGATCGCGCGCGGCGCAGGGCTCGCAAAGCGGCTGCGTGGCCTCGATGTGGAAGGCTGGCGCCTCGTCACGGACCTCTTCACAAAGAGCGCGGCCGACTTCCTCGACCAGTGGTTCGAGAGCGACATCGTGAAGGCCGCCTTCGCCTTCGACGGCATTGTCGGCGCCTATGCCTCGCCGCACACCCCCGGCACGGCCTACGTCCTGCTCCATCACTGCTTCGGCGAGGTGAACGGCAAGCCCGGCGTCTGGGGGCACGCGATCGGCGGTATGGGCGCGATTTCGGAAGCCATGGCTGCGTCGGCGCGATCTGCCGGCGCTGAAGTCCGCACGAATGCACGCGTCGCCAAGCTCCGCATGGCCGGCGGGTGGGTCGCCGGCGTAGTGCTGGAGAACGGCGAGGAAATCCGCGCGCGCGCCGTCGCATCTGGTATCGGACCGAAGCTGCTGTTCCGCTCGATCGTGCCGGAGGATGCCGTCGCGCCCGAGCTGCGGGAGCGCTTCCTGCGCATCAAGACGGGCTCCGGCACCTTCCGCATGAATGTCGCGCTCTCGGAGCTGCCCGACTTCCTCTGCCGCCCGGGCACCAACATGCAACCGCATCACGGCGCCGGCATCATCATCGGCCCGACCATCGAGTATCTCGACCGTGCCTATCTCGATGCGCGTCGCGAAGGCTGGTCGCGCGAGCCGGTGGTCGAGATGCTCATTCCCTCGACACTCGACGACAGCCTCGCCCCGGCGGGACAGCACGTTGCTAGCCTCTTCGTGCAGCACGTGGCGCCGCAGCTACCCACGCCGCGCACCTGGGCCAATGCACACGAGAAGGAAGCGTTCGCCGATCTCGTCATCGAGACGGTGACGAAGCATGCGCCGAACTTCAAGGCGTCCGTGATCGCAAGGCAGGTGCTCTCACCGCTCGATCTGGAGACGCGCTTCGGTCTCGTCGATGGCGATATCTTCCACGGGCAGCTTTCGCTGGATCAGCTTTTCTCAGCACGCCCCGTGATCGGCCATGCCGACTACCGCCTGCCGGTGCCGGGCTTGTATCTCTGCGGATCGGGCGCGCATCCAGGCGGCGGTGTGACCGGCGCGCCCGGCCACAATGCCGCGCGCGAGATCATCCGCGATCTCAAGTCGAAGTGGCGGTGGAAGTAGTCCTCCGCCGCTTTCGCAATCACATATGAATCGGGCGCTTGTCGACGGCGAGCGCGGCTTCTTTGATCGCCTCGGACATCGTCGGGTGTGCGTGGCAGGTGCGCGCGAGATCCTCGGCCGAACCGCCGAACTCCATGATCACCGTCGCCTCGCCGATCAGCTCGCCGGCACCCGCGCCGATGATGTGCACACCGAGAATGCGGTCCGTGGCCGCGTCCGCGAGGACCTTCACGAAGCCGTCGCTCGTACGGTTCACTTTCGCGCGCGCATTCGCGGTGAAGGGGAACTTGCCGACCTTATAGGCGATCCCTGCCGCCTTGAGCTCTTCCTCGCTCTTGCCGACAGAGGCAACCTCGGGCGCAGTGTAAATGACGCTCGGAATCGCACCATAGTTCACGTGGCCCGCCTGGCCGGCAAGCATCTCCGCGACCGCAACGCCCTCCTCCTCGGCCTTGTGCGCGAGCATGGGGCCTGCGATCACGTCACCGATCGCATAGATGCCGGCCACGCTCGTCTGGAAGTGATCATCGGCGGCAACGCGCTTTCTCTCGTCGAGCTTCACGCCCGCTTCCTCGAGGCCGAGCCCGTTCGTATAGGGCACGCGGCCGATGGCGACGAGCACCACATCGGCCTTGATCTGCTCGGCGTCGCCGCCCTTGGCCGGTTCGACGTTCACCGTGCAGCCGCTCTTCGCGGTCTTGATGCCCGTCACCTTGGAGCTGAGCTTGAAGCTGAAGCCCTGCTTGGCGAGCATCCGCTGGAAGCTCTTCGCAACATCCAGGTCCATGCCCGGCAGGATGCGGTCGAGGAACTCGATGACCGTCACTTCCGAGCCAAGGCGGCGATAGACGCTGCCGAGTTCCAGCCCGATCACGCCCGCGCCGACGACGAGCAGCTTCTCCGGCACCTTCTCGAGCACCAGCGCGCCTGTCGAGGACACGACCTGCTTCTCGTCGATCTCGATGCCGGGGAGCTTCGCCACGTCCGATCCGGTCGCGATGACGATGCTTTTCGCTTCCAGCGTCTCGGTGCCGCCAGCCGTCAGCACAACCTCAACTTTGCCCGCGCCGGCAATGCGGCCGAGGCCGTGGTAGGCCGTGATCTTGTTTTTCTTGAAGAGGAACTCGATACCGGCCGTGTTGCCCTTCACGCCCTCATCCTTGTAGGCGAGCATCCGTGCAAGATCGAACGTCGGCTTGGCGTCGATACCCATGGAGGAGAAGCCGTGCGCCGCCTCGTGGTAGAGCTCGCTTGCGTGCAGCAGCGCCTTCGAGGGAATGCAGCCGACATTGAGGCACGTACCGCCGTGCGTCGCGCGCTTCTCGACGACGGCGACTTTCATGCCGAGCTGGGCAGCGCGGATCGCGCACACATAGCCACCGGGGCCGGTGCCGATGACGACGAGATCGTAGGAAGCGCTCATGACAGGCTCACATGTTCATGGGAATTCGCGAACGCGCCGCCTGTTGACGTTGCGCGTGCACGGAAAGGGAGATGATCGGCTTACAGCTCGAGCACGAACCGCTGCGGATCCTCGAGGCATTCCTTGACGCGCACGAGGAAGGTAACGGCCTCGCGGCCATCGACAATTCGGTGATCGTAGCTGAGCGCGAGATACATCATCGGCCGGATGACGATCTGGCCGTTCCTGACAACCGCGCGATCCTCGATCTTGTGCATTCCGAGAATGCCGGACTGCGGCGCATTGAGGATCGGCGTCGACATCAGCGAGCCGTACACGCCGCCGTTCGAGATCGTGAACGTGCCGCCCTGCATATCCTCGATGGAAAGCTTACCGTCGCGCGCGCGGCGGCCGAATTCGGAGATCTTGGCCTCGATCTCGGCAAGGTTCATGCGGTCGGCCTCGCGCACGACCGGCACGACGAGGCCCTTCTCCGTGCCGACGGCGACACCGATGTGATAATAGTTCTTGTAGATGACATCGGCGCCGTCGATCTCGGCATTGACCGCCGGAATTTCCCTCAGCGCCTGGATGCACGCCTTCACGAAGAAGCTCATGAAGCCGAGCTTCACGCCATGGCGCTTCTCGAACAGATCCTTGTACTGGTTGCGCATGGCCATGACCGCGCTCATGTCCACGTCGTTGAACGTGGTGAGCATGGCGGCCGTGTTCTGCGCATCCTTGAGACGCCGCGCAATGGTCTGGCGCAGGCGCGTCATGCGTACGCGTTCCTCGCGCGCCTCGTCGTTAGGGCCGGAGGGAAGGCGCATCTGCTGCGGCGCGACGGCCGGTACGGAAGGGACATAAGCGACCGCAGCGGTCGCCGCAGCAGCGGGTGCGCTCTCGGCCTTCGGCCGCGCCTCAGCGGCGAGCACATCCTCCTTGAGAACCTGCCCGCGACGGCCCGAGCCCGCGACATCGTTCTCAGCGAGCCCCTTCTCCTTCATCATCTTGCCCGCAGCCGGCGAAGGCGGCATGGCCGGGCCGGATGACGCTGCGGGCTTCGGCGGCGCCTTGGCGTCGGCCTTGGGCGCAGCAGGAGCTGCAGCCTGGGCAGCCTTGGCGGGCGCCGGCTTTGCCGCGGCGCCACCTTCATTGAGACGGCCGATGATAGCGCCGACAGCGACGGTCGCGCCTTCGTCCACGGCGAGTTCCGCGAGCACGCCGTTGGCGGGCGCCGAGACTTCCACCGTCACCTTGTCGGTTTCGAGCTCGCACAGCGGCTCGTCGACGGCGACCGCCTCGCCCGCCTTCTTGAACCACTTGGCAAGCGTCGCCTCGGTCACGGATTCGCCGAGCGTCGGCACCTTGATATCGATCGCCATCTCATCTCTCTCTCATCACGCGCACCGCGGATCGGCCGCGCGCAAGTTTTTCCCTGCTCAGGCGCACAATTCTCAGAGGAGCGCCTGATCGATTAGATTCTTCTGCTCTTCGGCGTGCTTCTTGGCGAGACCCGTCGCCGTCGCCGCCGAAGAGGGCCGGCCGGCATAGCGAACACGGTGATGCTTCGCCTCGATTTGCTCGAGAACCCATTCGAGGTTCGGCTCCATGAACGACCAAGCGCCCATGTTCTTCGGCTCTTCCTGCGTCCAAACCATCTCGGCCTTGGCAAAGCGGGAGAGCTCGTTGATGAGTGCCTTCGCCGGGAACGGATAGAACTGCTCGACGCGCAGCAGATAGATGTCGTTGATGCCTGCCTCTTCGCGGGCCTCGTAGAGGTCGTAGTAGACCTTACCCGAGCACATCACGACACGACGGATCTTCTCGTCGGGAACGAGCTTGATCTTCTCGTCGCGGTACTGCGCGTCATCCCAGAGCACGCGGTGGAACGTAGTCCCCGGCCCCATCTCGTCGAGGCGCGAGGTGACGCGCTTGTGCCGCAGCAGCGACTTCGGCGTCATCAGGATCAGCGGCTTTCTGAACTTGCGGTGCAGCTGACGGCGCAGAATGTGGAAGTAGTTGGCCGGCGTCGAGCAGTTGGCGACCTGCCAGTTGTCCTCGGCGCACATCTGCAGCCAACGCTCGAGACGGGCGGAGGAGTGCTCAGGGCCCTGCCCCTCATAACCGTGCGGCAGCAGGCAGACGAGGCCCGACATGCGCAGCCACTTCCTCTCACCCGACGAGAGGAACTGGTCGAAGACGACCTGAGCGCCGTTCGCAAAGTCGCCGAACTGCGCTTCCCACATTGCGAGCGCCATCGGCTCGGTCAGCGTGTAGCCGTACTCGAAACCGAGCACCGCCTCTTCCGAGAGCATCGAGTTGATGACCTCGAAGCGGCCCTGATCGGGCGACACGTACTTGAGCGGCGTGTAGCGGCGCTCGCTCTCTTGGTCGATAAGCACAGAGTGGCGCTGCGAGAACGTGCCGCGCTCCACATCCTGGCCCGAGAGACGAACAGGGAAGCCTTCCTTCAGCAGCGTGCCAAAGGCGAGGTTCTCGGCCATGGACCAGTCGATGCCCTCACCGCTTTCGACCATCTCGCGACGGCGATCGAGCAGACGTTGGATGGTCTTGTGGGCGTTGAAGTCCTGCGGGATGCTCGTGATGCGGCGGCCCACATCGCGCAGCACGTCGATCGCGACACCCGTATTGCCGCGCCGCGCCTCGTCATCGGCGAAGCCGATGTCGGCCCAGCGCCCGTCGAGCCAATCGGCCTTGTTCGGCTTGTAGCTCTCGGCCGCGGCCATCTCATCATCGAGACGCGCGCGGTTCTCCTTGCGCAGCGCCGCCTCGTCCTCAGCCGAGACCACACCCTCTTCGATGAGCTGCTTGGCGTAGATCTGCGAGGTCGTCGCGTGCGAGCGGATCTTGCGATACATGAGCGGCTGAGTGAACGCCGGCTCGTCGGACTCGTTGTGTCCGTAGCGGCGGTAGCAGACCATGTCGATAACGACCGGCTTCTGAAAGCGCTGGCGGAACTCGGTTGCGATCTTGGCGACATGCACCACCGCTTCCGGATTATCGCCGTTCACGTGGAAGATCGGCGCCTCGACCATCTTGGCGACGTCGGTGCAGTAGGGCGACGAGCGCGAGTAGCGCGGGTTCGTTGTGAAGCCGATCTGGTTGTTGATGATGAAGTGGATCGAGCCGCCCGTGCGGTGACCCTTGAGGCCCGAGAGGCCGAAGCATTCCGCCACGACACCTTGGCCGGCAAAAGCCGCATCGCCGTGGATGAGCAGCGGCATCACCGCGCCGCGCTCGCCGGGCTTGCACCCGTGCTGATCCTGCTTGGCGCGCACTTTGCCGAGTACAACGGGATCGACAATCTCGAGATGCGATGGATTGGCCGTGAGCGAGAGATGGACCTTGTTCTGATCGAATTCACGGTCCGAGGAAGCACCGAGGTGGTACTTCACGTCGCCCGAGCCCTCGACTTCGTCGGGCTTGAAGGAGCCGCCCTTGAACTCGTTGAAGATCGCGCGCAGCGGCTTGCTCATCACGCTCGCAAGCACATTGAGGCGTCCGCGATGCGCCATGCCGATGACGATCTCTTTCACGCCGAGCTGGCCGCCGCGTTTGATGATCTGCTCGAGGGCCGGGATCATCGCCTCGCCGCCGTTGAGGCCGAAGCGCTTCGTGCCCACGTACTTGACGTCGGCGAAGGTCTCGAAGGATTCGGACTCGATCAGCTTGTTGAGGATCGCGCGCTTGCCCTCGGGCGTGAACGTAATGTCCTTGTCCTGGCCCTCGATGCGCTCCTGGAGCCACGCCTTCTGAACGGGGCTCGTGATGTGCATGAACTCGACGCCGATCTGGCGGCAGTAGGTGCGCCGCAGAATGCGCAGGATCTGGCGCATGGTCGCCGTCTCGAGGCCCAGAACCTTGTCGATGAAGATCGGGCGGTCGAGGTCGGCCTCGGTGAAGCCGTAGGTCTCGGGTCGGAGTTCCTTGTGGATCTTGCGCTCGCTGATACCGAGGGGATCGAGGTCGGCGGCGAGGTGGCCCATCACGCGATAGGCGCGAATGAGCATGAGCGCGCGGAGGCTGTCCTGCGTGGCGCGGTAGGAGGCAGCCGGCGACAGCTCGTAGCCGAGCGTCTGCGCGCGCTGGCCGATCTTGGCGCTCACGTCCCGCTCGGCGGCGCCATAGTCCGATGTCAGCGCCGCAACGAGCTCACCTGATGCGCCAGTGGAAGACGCCTGCAGTTCGTCCAGCGTGCGCCCCCAGGACGGCCCGCCATTTCCGTTATCGCCACCGTTACGAGCCTGCTCTTCTTGAAGGCTCTGGAAAAACAGCCGCCACTGATCGCTGACCGACCCCGGATTACGCTCGTACTGGGCCTGCATCTCTTCGATGTAGGAGGCATTCACGCCATTCAAAAAGGAAGTTAGAGCAAAGGCTTGATTGGCATCCTGGCGAGACATCTGCGGTTTCGTCCTGTTGTGGCCTCAGGTGCCGGGCGCGCGCGAACATCCCCGGTATGCGGCGCATCCGGCTTAAGATTGCGGCGTTCCTTAGACCATATCCGACCATGTGAGTAGTCATTAGATCGGCGCACCCCGTACAGGATGCAATGGCTGGGCGTGCAGCGATTTCAATACGGACGCCAGACATTACTGACTGGGCATGACGTTTTGGTGCACGATCTTCAGGCGGCAGCGGCGTGAAACGCACCGCACCGCGCCGACAAGGGCACTAGAACGCGGAAAACACTGACATACTGTGAACCAGACACGCGCGGCGACTGCTCGACCTCAGCCTTTGGCCGCTGCAAGCAACGTCGTACCGAGACTCGCCGGGCTGTCGGCAACTGCGATGCCTGCCGAGCGCATAGCCTCGAATTTGTCCTCAGCCTTGCCCTTGCCGCCCGAGATGATGGCTCCGGCGTGGCCCATGCGACGGCCTGGAGGCGCAGTGGCGCCAGCAATGAACCCAGCCATCGGCTTCGAGCGCCCCTTTGCCGCCTCGCGCCGGATGAACTCGCAAGCATCCTCCTCGGAGGAGCCGCCGATCTCGCCGATCATGATGATCGCCTCGGTCTCGGCGTCCGAGAGGAACATGTCGAGCACGTCGATGAAGTCCGTGCCCTTGACCGGGTCGCCGCCGATGCCGACGGCCGTCGACTGACCGAGACCCGCGTCGCTCGTCTGCTTCACCGCCTCATAGGTCAGCGTGCCGGAGCGCGAGACGATACCGACATTGCCCTTCTTGAAGATATTGCCGGGCATGATGCCGATCTTGCACTGGTTCGGCGTCAGCACGCCAGGGCAGTTCGGCCCAATCAGGCGCGACCAGGTTCCTGTGAGCGCGCGCTTCACCTTGATCATGTCCATCACCGGAATGCCCTCGGTGATGCAGATGATGAGCGGGAACTCGGCGTCGATCGCCTCGAGGATGGCGTCGGCCGCAAACGGCGGGGGCACGTAGATCGAGGTCGCCGTGGCGCCGGTCGCTTCCCGGGCTTCCTTGACCGTATTGAAGAGCGGCACTTCTGCGAGCTCTGGATCGGGGTGTTTGGAGCCGCCGCGGCCGGGCGTCACGCCACCAACGATCTGGGTGCCATAGGCTTTTGCTGCCTTGGTATGAAAGGTGCCCTGGCTACCCGTAATGCCCTGACAAATGACTTTGGTGCTCTTGTCGACGAGGATGGCCATCGGCAGTTCCCTGGTTGCTTGCCCCCTTCTCCGACAGATCGCGGGCGCGATCAAGTGCCGCAATCAGCACAGGAAGGCGGATTTTGGTCTAAGGCGGCAAGCGGTTGAGGGGCCGAGGCTGCATGCCAGGGCTGTAGAAAACGGCGCGCCCCTAGCGAGGCGCACCCGGTTTCGCCATGTTGTAGCTCTAGCCGTTCGCGTCAGACGGACGGGCAAGGCGCTTCGTCCCTGTGGACGAGCGGAGGCAGGCGGGCATGGTCTTGCGTTGCAGCCAGATGCAACCGCCCGGTGCAGACGAAGGCGTTTCGGCGCCGGAGCTGCATCGGCAGACCTTTCCTGCGCCCTATCGCGCGCAGATCGCCGAGCTTGCCGAGGGCGGCCGCAATGTCGAGGACCTCGCCACTTCCTTCCCGGCGCTGCTGTTCGCGCTGGCGACCGACTACGCGACACCCGAGCGCCGCCGCGCCGCACTGGATGCGATCCTTGCCGGCAAAAAGCTCAAGGCCGTGGCACAACTGCTGGGCCTGCCCTTCTGGCTTCGGCGACTTCCGCCCGCGGCACTGACCGGTCCGTTGCCGGTGCTGCCGGACGATCCGGAATTCGCTCTTACCGCAGTCCCTGCATTGCCACGCCAGCCCGAGGCCATGCTGCCATGGCTCGATTTCATCAGTCTCGCCGACCGCCTCGCCGGACGCGACGTCGCCCTCTGGTTCGCGAAGCACTCGCGGCTCGTTCCGCCCGCCGCGCCCAATGCAGATGCGCTGTGGACGCTCGCCTGGGCATTCTACGCTAAGCATCCCGACACAATTGCTGGACGCATTCAGCGCCAGACCTGGACGCCACGCACAGGCCCCCGCTCGGCCCGCGATGAAACGGCCAACTGGCGAAAGCGTATCGAGGGGCTGCTCGCGCTCGGCACCGGCTTTCCCGACACGTGGTTCGCGAATGGCACGTCCATGGGCTACGAATTCGTCGCGCTGAAAAGCCCCGAGGATCTGTTCACTGAATGCGCATCCATGCGCAACTGCCTCGACCTCTACGCGCTGCGGCTCGGGCACATGCGTTCGCGCCTGTTCAGTGTGCGCTCTCGCGGCAAGCCGATCGCGACGCTCGAGCTCGGTCTGCGCAATGACGAGGTCGGCGTGCCTTTCATCGTCCAATTGAGGGGCATCGGAAACCGCCGCGCCTCGCCGTCGGTCTGGCAGGCCGTGCACGCCTGGATGGGTAGCCAGTCGTTCGCCCATCTCGACCGCGCGCCAAGGCCGAAGCGCATGTCGCTCGTGCTCCGGCGCGAGATCTGGGCACCTCTGACAGAAGCAGCGTCCGCCATCGGCATGAGCGCGCGCATAGAGCCATTGGCGGTCGGACGCGCGCCGGTCCGCCGCAAGTCGTCGTCGCGCTGAGACGACGGCGCCTCGCTATCTCACTTCCCGAGACCGAAGGCCGTCGCGAGCTGTTTGAGCGTGCGCGTGCGGATCTCATAGGCGGGCGCAATCGCGACGACGACCACCTCGTCCGCCTGGAACTCCGCCTTCACATCCATGATGCGCGTCGCGACCTCGTCAACCGAGCCGATCGTGGCGCGCGGGCGCTCACGGGCTGCGATCGCCGCCTCGCGATCCGTCATCGGGTGGGCGAGCGCTTCCTCGAGCGTCGGCATCCGGCGATTGATGCCCATGGCCGTCCACGCCCAGCGCAGCAGCATGGCCTTCTCGATGGCCTGTGCCTCCTCCGGGCTCTCGGCGCAGAGCGCGATCATGGCAATCGCGAGACGCGGTTCCTCGTCGTGCCCCTTGCGAAAATGCTCCCGGTACGCGTGCGCGACCTGCGCGCCCGTGAAGGCATTGATGAAGTGCGCGAAGGCGAAGTGCATCCCGAGATGCGCAGCGAACGAAGCGCCACCCGTCGATGATCCGAGCACCCACATTTCAGGGCTCGTCGGCCCGACGGGATTGGCGATCTCGCCATGGAGCGGATGGCCATCCGGCACCGTACCCTTGAAGATCGCCGACAGCTCCATGAGCTGGCGCACGAAACCTTCCTCGCTGTCGACAGGCTTGCCATCGAACAGCACGCGCGCGGTGCGCGGGTGGCCGCCCGGTGCACGTCCGAGCCCGAGATCGATGCGGCCCGGATAGAGCGCCTCGAGCATCTTGAACTGCTCGGCGATCTTGAAGCTCGCATAGTAGGGCAACATGATGCCGCCCGTGCCAATGCGAATGCGCTCGGTCTCCGCACCGAGCCGTGCAAGTAGAATCTCCGGACTCGCATCGGCGAGCCCCAGCAGGCCGTGATGCTCGGCGAGCCAGTAGCGATGATAGCCAAGCTGGTCTGCAAGGCGTGCAAGCTCGATCGTCGACTGGATCGCTTCAGCAGGTGTGGCGCCACCGATGATCGGCGACTGATCGAGTACCGAAACAGAAAAGTCGGCCATCAGGCCTTCGCCTGCTTAGGGACGTACGCCTCGACGGGGCCGCCCGCTTCCTTCCAGCCCTTGAAACCGCCAAGGATGTGCGCGACGGGCTTCAGGCCCATGTCCTGCGCGGTCTTGGCAGCAAGCGCCGAGCGCATTGCACCCGCGCAGAAGAACACGAATTTCTTGTCCTCGGCGAAGATCGGCTTGAAGTACGGGCTCGCAGGATCGATCCAGAACTCCAGCATTCCGCGCGTGACATGGAAGGCGCCGGGCACCTTGCCGTCGCGCTCGAGCTCGCGCGGATCGCGAATATCTACAAGCACGATATCGGGGTTTCCATGCAGCTTGATGGCTTCTTCCGGCGGGAGTTCCTCGATCTGCTTCTTGGCCTCCTTGACCATGGTCATGACACTATTGGTGATCGTTTGGGCCATCACTCGGCTCCTCATTGGTGGTGTTTGAAACACGCGTTGAATTGACGATCGCACTGCCTGAAGCAGACGGCAAGAGCACCGTCCTGCGCACACCGAGGCGCATCCATGCACTTGACGCCGAGTTGTAAGCGGGCTTAACACCCGAAGTAGTTGATGGAGATGCCTGATGAGCACCGCCTACGACAGCAGCAACATCTTCGCCAAGATCATTCGCGGCGAGCTACCGGCGTACAAGGTTTACGAGGACGCCGACACGCTCGCGTTCATGGACATCATGCCGCGCTCGCGGGGGCATTCGCTGGTGATCCCCAAGACGCCGGCGCGCAACGTCCTTGATGCGAGCCCCGCCCAGCTCGCGGCGTGCCTCGCGACGGCGCAGAAGATCAGTCGCGCCTCGCTCAAGGCCTTCGACGCCGACGGCATCACGCTGCAGCAGTTTAACGAGCCGGCTGGCGGCCAGGTCGTATTTCATCTCCACTTTCATGTGCTGCCGCGCTGGAGCAGCCAGAAGCTGCAGCCGCATACGGGCCAGATGGAGAAGCCCGAAGTGCTCGCGGCCAACGCAGAGAAGCTGCGTCAGGCGCTGGCCGCAACCTAATAGCTCTCTACGGCTCAGCTGACGGGCTATCCGATCGCGAAGTGACCGGCGATGAGCGCGACCGTGCCGATCGCAACGCCGGCTCCCAAGTTTTTGCGAAAAGCCAAAAATGCGGCGATACCGATTGCCGCAGCGCCGTAGCGCGTCGGCGCGCTGATTGCCGCCATAGCGCCGGTCGGGAACACGACGAGACGCGAGACGAGGCCGGCCACGATTGCGGATGACACCGCGCGCACCCAGACAAACACTTCACTGTTCGGATCGAGATCGCGGCCGATGAGGGCGCCGGCCCATCGCCACGGCTCGCTCGCGAGAAACCCCGCGACAAAGAACGGCAGGTAGCCGCCCCACGTGCCCCACACGCCAGGAAGGCTGCTCATGTCCGCCTCCAGCGACCGAGCGCCCAGGCGAGCGTGCCGCCAGCAAGGCCGGTGATCAGCAAATCGAAGCCTGGCAGCCACAGGTAGGCCGCGGGCGCAATGAAGACGCCCGCGACGATCGCAAAATGATCCGCGCGCGACCGTGCCGTTTCGATCATGGCCAGGAGGAACGTCAGCGGCATCGTGAAGAGCAGCGCTGCCGCCATCCACTGCGGAACGGTGCCGGCCGCGAGATAGCCGAGCGCCGTCGATGCGAGCGTGCCCGTGAGAATGCCGGCACCAATACCGAGGTAGTAGACGAGCCGCACCTCCGCGGGCGCGGTAGGCAGGCGCCGCAAACCTTCGATCCACACGGTCACGGCGACGAAATGCACGACCAGCAGCTCATGCCAGCGCGGACCGCCATGCCCCTTGAGCCAGGGCATGATCACGACCGTCATTGGCAGAAAGCGTACGGCCGTGAGGCTGACGGCGAGCGCCGCCGCTGCAAGCGAGGCACCGCGCGCGGCATGATCGGCGAGTACCACCTGCGCGGGGAGCGCCTGCAGAAAGATCGGCAGCGCGAGCGCCTGGCCGAGCGTCAACCCGACCTCCCGCGCAAAAGCACCATACCCGAGAATGCCCGCATAAAGCACCAGCGCCGGCACGCCGTACATGGCGAGCGTGCCTTGCCAGAAGGCGCGGATCCGCGTCATCGGCTCGGGCGTTACGGATGGTTCGGTCATGAGAGCCCGATCGGTCGGAAGTGATTGGGCCCGTGCCCGAACGCGAAAATGCCCGCCGGAAGGGCGGGCATTTCCTATCTACGTCGCTCCGCGCGGAGCCTCAATCCTCTTTTCGGCGGCGAGGCACACTTGGCACGGCACCCGACTGCTTCTTCGGTCCCGACAGCGAGCGCTTGGGGCCGGCGCCGACGAGTGCATCGGCCGGAGGATCGTCGTCGACGGCATCGTCGTCGTCCTCTTCTTCCTCCGCCTTGATCTTGGCAGCCTTGGCCGCAGGATCGGCCGGTATGTACTCGAAGGAGAGCTTCGCGTCGTCGCCCTCGCCTTCGGTGGTGATCTTCACGATCCCGCCGTGCTCGAGCTTGCCGAAGAGCAGTTCCTCCGCGAGTGGCTTCTTGATGTACTCCTGGATCACGCGGGCCATGGGACGGGCGCCGAACTTCTCATCGTAGCCCTTCTTGACCAGCCACTTGGTCGCCACCTCGCCAAGCTCGATGGTCACGCCGCGATCAGCGAGCTGCGCCTCGAGCTGGAAGACGAACTTCTCGACGACCTTCGTGATGACGTCCTCGGGAAGGCCACTGAACGCCACAACAGCATCGAGACGGTTGCGGAACTCCGGCGTGAACAGCCGGTTGATCGCCTCCGCGTCGTCGCCCTCGCGCTTCGACCGGTTGAAGCCGATCGCCGCCTTGGCCATGTCGGCCGCACCCGCATTCGTCGTCATGATGAGGATGACGTTGCGGAAGTCGACCTGCTTGCCGTTGTGGTCGGTGAGCTTGCCGTGATCCATGACCTGCAAAAGGATATTGAACAGGTCCGGATGCGCCTTCTCGATCTCGTCGAGCAGGAGCACGCTGTGCGGATGCTGGTCGATCCCGTCGGTCAGGAGACCGCCCTGGTCGAAGCCGACATATCCCGGAGGCGCACCAATGAGGCGCGAGACCGTGTGCTTCTCCATGTACTCCGACATGTCGAAGCGCAGGAGCTCGATGCCCATAAGGTTCGCGAGCTGCTTGGCGACTTCGGTCTTGCCGACGCCGGTCGGGCCCGAGAAGAGGTAGCTTCCGATCGGCTTCTCCGGCTCGCGCAAGCCAGCTCGCGCGAGCTTGATCGCGCTCGAGAGCGCCTCGATGGCCTTGTCCTGACCGAAGACGACGCGCTTCAGGTCCTTCTCGAGGTTCGACATGACCTCGGCATCGGACTTGGAAACGGTCTTCGGCGGGATGCGCGCCATCGTGGCGATCGTCGCCTCGATCTCGGTGACGCCGATCTTCTTCTTGCGCTTGCCTTCCTCGACAAGCATCTGGCTCGCGCCCGTCTCGTCGATCACATCGATCGCCTTGTCGGGGAGCTTGCGGTCGTGGATGTACTTCGCCGAGAGCTCCACCGCGGCCTTGATCGCGCCGCGCGTGTACTTGAGCTTGTGGAAGTTCTCGAAGTACGGCTTCAGACCCTTGAGGATCTCGATCGTATCCTCGACCGTGGGTTCCTTGACGTCGATCTTCTGGAAGCGCCGGACGAGCGCCCGGTCCTTCTCGAAGTGCTGGCGATACTCCTTGTAGGTCGTCGAGCCGATGCAGCGTACCGCGCCCGACTGAAGCGCGGGCTTCAGCAGGTTGGACGCATCCATCGCGCCGCCGGACGTTGCGCCAGCGCCGATCACCGTGTGGATCTCATCGATGAAGAGGATCGCGCCCGGATAGGCCTCGACCTCCTTCATGACGGCCTTCAGGCGCTCCTCGAAATCGCCACGGTAGCGCGTGCCAGCCAGCAGCGCGCCCATGTCGAGCGAGAAGATCGTCGCATCGCGCAGCACCTCGGGCACCTCGCCGCGGATGATCTTGCGCGCGAGGCCTTCAGCAATGGCCGTCTTGCCGACGCCGGGATCACCGACGAACAGCGGGTTGTTCTTCTGGCGCCGGCAGAGCACCTGGATCGTGCGCAGCACCTCGGGCAAGCGCCCGATCAGCGGATCAATCTTGCCGTCGCGGGCCTTCTTGTTGAGATTGACGCAGTAGGTGTTGAGTGCGTCCGCGCCGGCCTTCTTCTCGCCCGCCCCGCCCTCGGTCCCGCCTTCCTCGTCGACACCGCGCACTTGGCGTGGCTCGTTCATGCCCGGCCGCTTGGCGATCCCGTGGCTGATGTACTGGACGGCGTCGAAGCGCGTCATCTCCTGCTCCTGCAGGAAGAACGCGGCATGGCTCTCGCGTTCGGCAAAAAGCGCGACCAGCACCTGTGCGCCCGTCACCTCCTCGCGGCTCGAGGACTGCACGTGCACCACCGCGCGGTGAATGACACGCTGGAAGGCCGTCGTCGGCGCGGCCTCGACCGTGTTCTTCGACACGTGCATGTCGAGCTCCTCGTCGAGGAACTCGGTGACGCGGCGGCGGATCTTCTCGATGTCGACGTTGCACGCGCGCATGACGCCAGCGGCGTCCGCGTCATCGAGCAGCGCCAGAAGCAGATGCTCGAGCGTTGCATATTCATGCGACCGCTCGTTGGCATACTCAAGCGCGCGGTGGAGGGCCTGTTCGAGGCTTTGCGAGAAGGATGGCAAGGGCGTCCTATTCCTTTTCCATGGTGCACTGCAACGGATGCTGGTGCTGGCGCGAGAAGTCCATCACCTGGGCAACCTTCGTCTCAGCGATCTCGTACGTGTACACCCCGCATATGCCGACACCTTTGTGGTGAACGTGCAGCATGATCCGGGTCGCATCTTCCCGCCCCTTGTTGAAGAAACGCTCAAGCACAAGAACGACGAACTCCATCGGAGTGTAGTCGTCGTTCAGCAGCAGCACCTTGTACAGGCTCGGCCGCTTCGTCTTTGGACGGGTCTTGGTGACGAGGCCGGTCTTGCCCTCTCCGTCGCCACCTTCGCCGCCCGCTCCGTTTCCGTTCTTGCCCGCCATCGTCAGTTGAATTCGATCCAGCATTCCCGAGCCCCAGCGCTTCCCAACCATGAAAGCCCTAACCGGCACGCATCGCGGCCCAGCCGCGGATTTCCAGCTGCCCACATTCTAAGGGCAGCGCGCGCGGGACTGCAATTCGTTCGATGGTGAAAGCCTGCCTGTGCATCACGTCTTCGCGAGCGGGCAGGCGGCGGGGTGCCCCCTTCACGTTTCGCGTAACCTTATCTGGTGTCGTCACCCGACAAAATAAAGGCCACCCACCCATGCACCACCGCGTGCCGCTCGCGGTAAGTGAAAACAAGCTTCAGTTCGTGAACGCCCGACCGATAGAGCCGACAACAGAGCACTTATTCGTGTGCTGACACGATTCGCTTGCGCCAAGCGCCGCTCTTGACCGGCGGCCCGGGATGGCATTCTGATCGCCCCAGCGCCCTTCCAACCCGGAATCATTCCATGAAATACGTGATCGACCCGCCTCGCCAGGCGGCCCTCCCCATCCGCGGCTCGACCGACCTCTTTCCCGTACACCGCATCTACTGCATCGGCCGCAACTATGCCGAGCATGCCCGCGAGATGGGGCACGATCCCAACAAGGAGCCGCCCTTCTTCTTCCAGAAGAACCCGGATAACCTGCGTACGGACGGCAAGTTTCCCTACCCGCCGGGGACGTCGGACGTTCACTTCGAGATCGAGATGATCGTGGCACTGAAGTCCGGCGGCCGCGACATCAGGGCCGAGGACGCAATGTCTCATGTCTGGGGCTACGGCATCGGCCTCGACATGACCCGGCGTGACCTCCAGGGCGAAGCGAAGAAGCTCGGCCGCCCCTGGGAAATCGGAAAGGCCTTCGAGCATTCGGCTCCCGCGACGGCCCTGATCCCCGCCTCCGAGATCGGCCATCCGACGAAGGGCGCCATCTGGCTCGACGTGAACGGCAAGCGCCGTCAGGCTGGCGACCTCAACCAGATGATCTGGGATATTCCGGGCCAGATCGCGTTCATCTCGACCCTGTTCGAGCTGAAGGCCGGCGATATCATCATGACAGGCACGCCGTCGGGTGTCGGTGCGATCGTGAAAGGCGATAAGCTGCACGGGCATGTCGACGGCGTCGGCGATCTCGAGGTCGAAGTCGTCTAGGGGGCATCCGGTTTGAGCCGCAGGGGGGGCGATGGTTGAGTTCAGGTGGTCGCCCGGGATTGGGGATCCGACGCTCGGCGGCTGGATCACCGTATTCCTGTATTTCGCCGCGGCCTACTTCAGCTGGCGTGTCACGCGCGACGTCGGCGCCGACGGCGGTGGCACGAAATCCGAAATGGTCGTTTGGCGCCTCCTCACCATCATGTTTGTCGCGCTCGGCATCAACAAGCAGCTCGATCTTCAGTCGGCCTTCACCGAGATCGGACGCGTCGTCGCCCACTACCAGGGCTGGTACGAGAACCGTCGCGCCGTGCAGTTCACCTTTATCGGCGTAGTGGGCGGGCTCTGCCTGCTTGCCGCCCTCACACTGCTGGCCATGATCTGGAAAGCACCGCCCGCGACGTGGCTTGCCGCGGGCGGTGCGATCCTCGTCCTGCTGTTCGTTGGCGCGCGCGCAGCGTCATTCCATCACGTCGACGAGCTCATTAACGCGCGGGTGTTTGGCTTGCGCTGGAACTGGATTCTCGAGATGGGCGGCATCCTTTTGGTGCTGCTGGCAGCCCACAGACGGCGCACAATGATCGCTGCCGTAAGATGAGCGGCAGATCACACTAGCTTCGGTCTGCGCGGCTCGCGCGATTTCACCCTACGGCGCGCACCTGCTACAACGGACGTGAGCTGAATTTCGCGCCCGCAGAGTCGCGCCGGAGGAAACTGTCCATGACCAGCCCAAATATCCCCAAAACGCAGCGCCGCGTGGTGCTCGCCAACCGACCGGCGGGAGAGCCCTCGGGCCAGGATTTTCGCGTCGAAGAAGCGCCCGTGCCCGAGCCGGGGCCCGGCCAGATCCTCGTTCGCGCCATCTATCTGTCACTCGACCCCTATATGCGCGGCCGCATGCGCGACGTCGTCTCCTATGCTCCGGTCGTCCAGATCGGCGAAGTCATGCCAGGCGGGATCGTCGGTGAGGTCGTGAAGTCGAACAACCCCGGCTACAAGGTCGGTGACATCGTCGAGGAGCGCCTCGGCTGGCAGGAGTACGGCGTCAGCAGCGGCGGCGCCCGAAAGATCGACCCGTCGCTTGCGTCGATCTCGACCGCCAACGGCATTCTCGGCATGCCGGGCCTCACGGCCTATTTTGGCCTCTTCGAGGTCGGCCAGCCCAAGCCCGGCGACACGGTTGTAGTCTCGGCCGCATCGGGCGCCGTCGGGCAGGTCGTCGGTCAGCTTGCGAAGCTCGCCGGTTGCCGCGCGGTCGGCATTGCGGGCGGCCCCAAGAAGTGCGCCTTCGTTAAGGATGAACTCGGCTTCGACGCGTGCGTCGACTACAAGGCCGGTGGCGACCTGACGGCGGCGGTGAAAGCTGCGTGCCCGGATGGCGTCGACGTTTATTTCGATAATGTCGGCGGGCCCGTCACCGATGCGGTGATCGCGAATATCAACTTCTGGGCCCGCGTCGCCATCTGCGGGTCCATCTCGCAGTACAATTCCGACACGACCGAGCTTGGCCCCCGCACGCCGGGCTTCTTCGTCGGCCGACGCGTGACTTCGCGCGGGTTCATCGTCTCGGATTTCCTGACGCGCTTTCCCTTCGCGATGGGCCGCCTCGGCAAGTGGGTGCGCGAGGGCAAGCTCAAGTATCGCGAGGACATCGTCGACGGCGGCATCGCGAAGGCGCCGGAAGCTTTCATCGGCCTGCTGAAAGGCGACAATTTCGGCAAGCTCCAGGTGCGCGTCGGCCCCGAGCCGGCCGGTCTGGCGAGGCGCTGAACCACGGGACATTACGGGGGCCGCAGCATGAACGGCGTGCGAAAGCCTGAGATCCTCGCGATCGGCGAGCCAATGGTAGAGTTCAACCAATCGGGCGGCCGCCATTCGCGCGAATATCTGCAAGGCTTTGGCGGCGACACCTCGAATTTCTCAATTGCCGCTGCACGCCAAGGCGCCGATGTCGCCTACTTCACGCGCCTTGGCGACGACGTCTATGGCCAGATGCTGCGCGACCTGTGGGCGCGAGAGGGCGTCGACGCAACCGCTGTGCAGAGCGATGAGGATGCCTTCACCGGCATCTACTTCGTGACCCACGGCGAAAGCGGCCACCAGTTCTCTTTCTACCGTACCGGCTCTGCCGCAAGCCGCATGCACGCGAGCCAATTGCCGCTCGAGCTTTTGCGCGGCGCCCGCGTGCTGCACGTGTCGGGTATCTCGTTCGCCATTTCGGCAAGCGCCGCCGATACCTGCTACGCCGCGATAGAGGCCGCGCACGCAGCAGGCGTCATGGTCTCATTCGATACAAATCTGCGGCTCAGACTCTGGTCGAAGGACCGGGCGCGGGGCGTGATGACCGATGTCATCGGCCTCGCCGACATCTGCCTGCCGAGCTATGATGACATCGTCGTCATCACGGGCCTGACGGATCCCGACGCGCTCGTCGATTTCTGTCTGAAACGCGGCGCGCGCACCGTCGCTCTCAAGCTCGGCGCGGATGGCGCGATCGTTGCCGACCGAAACCAGCGCATCAGGCTCGAGCCGCATCCGTGCTCGCCGGTCGACGCGACCGGTGCCGGCGACACATTCGGCGGTGCCTTCGTTGCGCGTCTGCTCGCCGGAGACGACCTCGCGACCGCCGGCCGCTATGCGACGGTTGCAGCCGCCCTTTCGACCGAGGGCTATGGTGCCGTCGAGCCCATCCCGACTGCGGACGAAGTCCGCCGCGCCATCGAGGGAGAAAAGCAATGACCGCACTGAAGGCCAATGCCCCCGGCTGGCGCGAGCAGGCCATCATTCCCGTCCTGACCGTGCGAAACGCGGCGAATGCCGCGCGGACTGCTGCCATACTTGCCGAGAGCGGGCTCAAGTTCATCGAGGTGACACTGCGTACGCCGGAATCACTCGCAGCAATCCGTGCGATGGCACAGGCCAAAACCGGCGCGATCATCGGCGCGGGCAGCATTCGCTCGCCCCGTGACATCGACGATGCGATCGCGGCCGGAGCCGAGTTCCTCGTCTCGCCCGGCCAGACCGATGCGCTCCTGAAGGCCGGCCTCGCAGCACCTGTGCCGTTCATTCCCGCCGCCGCGACGCCAGCCGAAATGATGCGGGCCATGGAAGCCGGCTTTCCCGTAGTCAAGTTCTTCCCCGCCGAGGCTTCGGGCGGCATCAAGGCCCTGAATGCGATCCTCGCACCGCTCCACGACCTCGCCATCATGCCGACCGGCGGCATCACGCCCGCAAACGCGCCGGACTACTTGAAGGTACCGAACGTCGTGGCGGTCGGCGGATCGTGGATGGTGAAGGCCGACGACATCGACGCCGGCCGCTTCGACGATATGGCTGCGCTCGCCTGCGATGCTGCGGCCATCGGCCGGCGGCGCGGCTGATTGCTTCACTCTTTGATCCATCTCAACGACGCCGACTGACCGGCATCCTATTACCCCGACCCATGTCAGCGGGCAGCGTCCATCGCCGCATCCGCTTTGCCCTTGCGCCCGTTCAGGGCACGAGCATCCCGGGAGCCCGAATGTCGGACCGAAATGATTCTGTTGCATCCGACAAATCCTGGCACGCCCTCCCCGCAGAAAAGGCCATAAACGACCTCTCCAGCTCGCGCGATGGCCTCACCGCCGCCGATGCAGCAGCCCGCCTTGAGCGCTACGGCCCGAATGCCCTTCCGGCCGGCGCGCGGAAGTCGCTGCTGTGGCGATTCCTCCTGCAATTCCACAACGTGCTGATCTACGTGATGATCGCCGGCGCGGTGATCACGCTGCTGCTCGCCCACTACGTCGATACGGCTGTCATTCTCTCGGTCATCATCATCAACGCCATCATCGGCGTCATCCAGGAGAACAAGGCCGAGGCCGCGCTCGAAGCCATCCGCAACATGATCAGTCCGCGCGCGTCCGTGCTGCGCGAAGGTCATCGCGTCACGATCGATGCCGCGCATCTCGTCCCGGGCGACGTGCTGCTGCTGGAGGCGGGCGACCGTGTAACTGCCGACATCCGCCTCATCAAGGCGCGCAACCTGCGCATCGACGAAGCGATCCTGACAGGTGAGTCCGTTGCGGTGGACAAGGGCACTGATCCCGCCGCCGAAGCCGCCGCCCTCGGCGACCGCCGCTCCATGGCCTATTCGGGCACGCTCGTCACATCCGGCCAGGGTGCTGGCGTCGTCGTCGCAACCGGGCCGAACTCGGAGATCGGCCGCATCAGCGCGCTGTTGAGCCGCGTCGAGCAGCTCGAGACGCCGCTCATTCGCCAGATGAACAACTTTGCGCGCCAACTCACGTTCGCCATCCTGGCGCTTTGCGCAGTCACGTTCTTCTTCGCGGTCTTTGCACGCGGCTACGCGATGGACCTCGCCTTTCTCGCGGTCGTCAGCATGGCCGTGTCCGCCGTGCCCGAAGGCCTGCCCGCCGTGATGACCATCACACTTGCCATCGGCGTCCAGCGCATGGCAGCGCGCAACGCGATCATCCGCCATCTACCGGCGGTCGAGACGCTCGGCTCGGTATCAACCATCTGCTCCGACAAGACCGGCACGCTCACGCGCAACGAGATGACCGTAACGCGCGTTGTGCTCGCAAGACGCGCTTATGACGTCGGCGGCGTGGGTTACGCGCAAAAGGGTGGCTTCAATCTCGGCGGCAACGAAGCTGATGCGACCGCAGATGCCGTGCTCATGAGCGCCGCTCGCACGGCGATCCTCTGCAACGACGCGGCGCTGCGCGAGCACGATGGCCAGTGGTCCGTCGACGGCGATCCCATGGAAGGCGCGCTCATGGCCTTTGGCCTCAAGGCCGGCTACGAGCGGGAACCGCTCACCAAATCCCTGCCGCGCCTCGACGAGATCCCCTTCGATGCCGCGCACCGCTATATGGCAACGCTCCACCACAGCCACGACGGCGTGGTCTTCGCCTGCATCAAAGGCGCGCCCGAACGCATCCTGGAAATGTGCCGCACGCAAGGGACCGATAGCGGCGACGCACAGATCGACAAGGCCTACTGGCTGAGCGCCATCGACGATCTTGCCCGCAAGGGGCAGCGCGTGCTCGCCCTCGCCTCTCTCCCTTTGCCGAACGATAAACGCACGCTCGACTTCGGAGATGTCGATCAGGGCCTGAGGCTCGACGCGCTCGTTGGATTGATCGATCCTCCGCGCCCCGAGGCGATTGCAGCTGTCGCCGAGTGCCGCAGCGCGGGCATCTCCGTCAAGATGATCACCGGCGATCATGCCGCAACGGCGGGCGCCATTGCCGGCGAGCTCGGCCTCGCAGCCAATGCCAAGGTCGTGACGGGGCATGACCTCGATACCGTCGACGAAAAGGCACTCCTCACGCTCGCGGCCGAGACGAGCGTCTTTGCCCGCACGAGCCCTGAGCACAAACTGCGTCTCGTCGAGGCCCTGCAGGCGGACGGCGACGTCATTGCCATGACCGGCGACGGCGTTAACGATGCACCCGCGCTGAAGCGCGCCGATGTCGGCGTGGCCATGGGCCGCAGCGGCACGGAAGCGGCCAAGGAGGCCGCCGACATGGTGCTCGCCGACGACAATTTCGCCTCGATCGTTGCGGCTGTGCGCGAGGGACGCACGGTTTATGACAATTTGACGAAAGTGATCGGCTGGACGTTGCCGACCAACGGCGGCGAGATCCTGATCGTCGTCGCGGCGATCCTCTTCGGCATCACGCTCCCGCTCACGCCGGTCCAGATCCTGTGGATCAACATGGTCACCACGGTCGGCCTCGGCCTCGTGCTCGCTTTCGAGCCGGCCGAGCCCAACATCATGCAGCGTCCGCCGCGCCCCTCTAGCGCGCCCATCCTCTCGCCCTTTCTGCTTTGGCGGGTCGTCTTCGTGTCCTGCCTCTTCGCGGCTGGTGCACTCGGCATCTTCGCCTGGGCGCAAAATCGCGGCCTCAGTGTCGAGACCGCGCGGACGATGGTGGTCAATACGGTCGTGGTCCTCGAGATCTTCTATCTGTTCTCGGTCCGCTATCTCTATGGAGCCTCGCTCACGTGGCGCGGAATGCTCGGCACGCCTGCCGTGCTGATCGGCATCGCCGTCACCGTCGGCTTGCAATTGGCCTTCACGTACCTCGCTCCGATGCAGTACCTGTTCCAGACCACTGCCATCGGCTTCGTCGAGGGCGTGGCCATTATCTCTACCGGCATAGCGCTTTTCGCCATACTCGAGATCGAGAAGCGCATCGGGCGCGCATTCTTACCGGCGCTTAAACCGAGCGCCGCCAAACTTGAACTGAGGACCACATGAGGGGGTCTTCGCCCTCTCACGCATCGACAAACTCCGCAAGAGAAGGAATTGCGATCATGACCTACAAATCCATCCTGGTGCACCTCAACAACGAAGGCCGCGTTAAGCGCCTGATGGGCGCGGCAATGCAGCTCGCGCTCCCGTCGAACTCACACGTAACCGGGCTCTTCGTCATCCCTGCCGCGCCGGCAAAATCGCCGCTGCTGCCGATGATCTCGGGCGGCGCCATCGCGAGTGCGCTCGACGCCTACCGCAAAACCGGCGAGGGCATCCGCAAGGCATTCGATGGGGCAACCAGCGGCCAGCCCGTGGTCGGCGAATGGCGGCTCCATCAGGCGAAGCGCCCCGGCTATGTCGAAGCGGTCCTCGATCATGCGCGCGCGGCCGATATCGTCGTCGCCGCGCAGAAGGAAAGCGATTGGGACTATGCCGACATGTTCGACGTTCCCGATTGGCTCGCCATGGATAGCGGCCGACCCGTGCTCATCGTCCCGAAGACCGGCGACCTCGCCCCGATCGGCGAGCGCGTCGTGGTCGCGTGGAACAACAGCCGCGAGTCTGCGCGCGCCGTCTTCGATGCGCTCCCGCTGCTGAAGAAGGCGAGCGAGGTGACGGTCCTCTCCGTCGAGGAATCAGGAAAGCCCGAGGCCACGAGCGAGATTGCCGGCGCCGAGATCGGCGCGACGCTCGCCCGGCACGGAGTCAAGGTCAACGTCCAGCAGACGAAGCCGGGCCGCGGTGATGCGGGAGCCGAGTTGCTCGCGCAGGTCTCCGCACACCGTGCCGACCTTCTCGTCATGGGCTGCTTCGGCCGATCGCGCCTCAGGGAGTTCGTCCTCGGCGGAGCCTCGCGCCACGTTCTTCAGCACGCGACCGTGCCGGTGCTCATGGGTCACTGATCCCACTCACGCGACGATCACGCATACTGTCGTGCGTCAGGAGGACGGGTCCCGCGCCCGTCCTTTTGCGTGAGAGGCGCGGCACATCCGAGTGCCTTCGACATTTTGATACTGGTACGGAGCACAGCCATTTGCCATGATGCCCCAAAAGTTGCGGCGAAGAGTATTGCCCAGAATATTGGATGAATGGGAGCATCCAGATGAGCGAGCGGCCTCCGGTCACCGACTGGCTGACGGATTGGGATCATCTCGACCCCCACTGGGTCGACGACCCTTTTCCAATCTGGGAGGAGATCCGCGGCGCCGAGTGTCCCATCGCCCACACTGATCGCTATCGCGGCGCCTACTTACCGACGCGGTACGCCGACATTCGCGAGATCGCCTACGACCCCGAGCACTTCTCCTCGCGCCAGGTGGTTATCCGCGACAACCAGCCCGTCTCCGGCGGTGGCGCCCCGCCGATCACGTCAGATCCGCCGCGCCACAGGACGGCGCGCATGGTGCTTCTGCCACCGTTCACGCCCCAGGCCATCGAGAAGCTCAGACCCAAAGCCCGCGCCATCTGCAACGAGCTGATCGACGCCTTCGCCAGTAAGGGCGGATGCGATGCCGCTATCGAATATGCGCAGCACATTCCCGTGCAGGTCATTGCGGCAATGCTCGACATCCCGGAAAGCGACGGCGACCGCTTCCGCAAGTGGATTCACGAGATTCTTGAACTCGGCACCACCGATGATGCGGTGCTCCAGCGGGGCCTCAACGAGATCACCGAATACTTTGCCGGCCACGTGGCGGCACGGCGCGAAGCTCCTGGCGATGACCTGATCAGCTATCTCCTCAGCGCCAGATATCCCGATGGCGAGCCCTTCAAGCCAAATCATGTGCTCGGCAGTCTCAGGCTGCTGCTCGTCGCCGGCATAGACACGACCTGGAGCGGCATCGGCGCGTCGATCTGGCACCTCGCGCGCACCCCTGCCGATCGCGAGCGGCTCGTCCGCGAGCCCGAGCTCATTCCGACAGCCGTAGAAGAGTTCCTGCGCGCCTACGCACCGGTCACCATGGCGCGCGTGGTCGCCAAGGAAGCAAGGGTCAACGGATGCACCTTCGCGGAAGGGCAGATGGTCATGCTGTCTTTCCCCGCGGCCAACCGCGATCCGGCCGCATTTCCCGATGCCGACAAGGTCATCATCGATCGTCAAGAGAACCGGCACGCAGCGTTCGGCCTCGGTATCCATCGTTGCATCGGATCGAACCTCGCGCGCATGGAGATGACAGTGGCGATCGAGGAACTGCTACGTCGCTGCCCCGAATTCCGCCTGGCAGGTGAGGTGGTGTGGTCGCACGGCACGGTCAGGGGACCGCGCCGACTACCGATCGCCTTCAAGTAAGTCTCGGGACGCACCGCCGGAGCAGATCACCGCGACGGGGTGGCGCAGCAGCGCATCCGACTTGAAGATCCATGCCCGAAATGGTTCAAGGAGCGCAGCAACAACAAGCGCCAGATCCGGGACGGAAACAGGCATGACACTTACGCGGAGAGCCTATCTCGGCGGCATGGGAGCGGCGTTCGGCGCCGGGCTGATGCCGAGGCGGGCAGATGCGCAGATCAAGCCACTCCCGAGCCTCCCCTCGACCATGATCTGGAGCGTCGGCGACGACGACGGCCCGCGCTACAAGGAGGCGCAGGCTATCGCGGACGCGATCAGCAAAGCCCACGGCACGCGTATCCGCCTCCAGCCCTCCGAGCGGGCATTCGGGCGCATGGAGCAGCTCAAGGAACGCCAGGTCACACTCGGCCTGCTCGGCATGGAGGCCTTTTTCGCCGCGGAAGGCCTCTTCAGCTATGTCGCACCGACCTGGGGCCCGCAGGATCTGCGCTGCCTGCTCGGCCGCATGAGCTCGATGTCCATCGTCGCGACCGAGGCGAGCGGCATCAAAAAGCTCGTCGACATGAAGGGCAAGCGCTTCGCGCGCGTGCCCGGCAATATGGCACTCACGTTCAGGCTCGATGCGATCCTCGAAGCTGCCGGTATCAGCCTTAAGGACCTCACCGTTCTCGAGTTTGCGACCAACTCCGAAGCGCTGTCAGCTCTTGCACGGGGTGAGATCGACTGCGCGGGTGCCATTCCTACCTCAGGCTCGGCGCGCGAACTCGAGCCGGCGGCCGATTCGATCGTGTGGATCGAGCTCCCCGCCACGGACAAGGACTTCTGGGGGAAGCTTCAGCGCGCCCTGCCAGTCGCACTGCCTTTCGTCGAGGATACGGGCCCCGGCATCTCCAAGGCAGCGCCGAAGGCCATCGTCGGCTACCGCGACCCCGTCGTGACCGTTTATGCCGACGCCGGCGAGCTCGAAATGTACGCGGTGACTAAAGCGATCGCCGACAATTTCGAGGCCTATAGCCAAGTCACGCCAACGATGGACCGTTGGGAGCTGCCCCGCTCCGCCGGCTACCCGACAGCCGTGCCGTTCCACGAGGGTGCAATCCGCTTTCTCAAAGAGAAGAGTGTCTGGACCGCGGACCACCAGCGCTGGCAGGAAGCCACCGTGAAGCGCCATGCGCGCCTCAGGCAAGGTTGGGCGGAGATGATGGCCAAGGATCCTGCGGCCAAGGACGCCGATCCGGCCAAACTCACGGAGCTCTGGGCTCCGCGGCGGACGGAAATTCTGAAGTCGCTATAAAAAACCCTCATTTCACATAATTTGTCGGGCCTGCGGTGCCGCAGATGTCCGTACAGGCTGTCGCCTCCGCCTCTCCATTTCGTAGGTGGTGCCACCCACTGAAGTAGGGGTATCTATGCATGTTCCCCAAAGGGCCTCTAATGTTTTCATAATGTTGCTATTTGATGCGGCATTTTGACACTCACTTAACCATGCAACTCCCTGTTGTTGCCCGATTTTGGCGGCTAACAGCCATCCGGTGTCCGCGCCAATGCGGATCCTCACTAGTCCCGGAGCCACTTGGCTCGGGGAGACGGGTGCATAGACAACGGGGGAATAACTCATGTCTTGCGTATCAAACGCGCTGCGGTTTGCCGCGTGCGCTTTCGGTCTGATCGTCGTTCTGCTTGCCGGCGCAACGCCATCTTCAGCGCAGACCTCGACGTCCTGCCTGCCTGCAACGGTGCAGAGCACGCTCAATCAGATCCGCGCCAAGTTCGGGCCGGTCCGCATCATCTCGACCTTCCGCCGCGGCGCTGTCATCGCCGGCACGGGGCGGCGTAGCCTGCACGCATCCTGCCGTGCAGTCGACTTCCACGCACCGGCCGGCAAGCGCCCCGCCGTGATCGCGTGGCTTCGCGCAAACCACAAGGGCGGCCTCGGCATCTACAGCTGCGGCATGAGCCACCTCCACATCGATAATGGTGGCCGCTATACCTGGAACAAGTGCGTCGGCGGTGGGGGCCGCCGCATGGCACGCGCCAACTAGCCTTGCGAAAGGACGTCCTCACCTTCCCCATCGGCGAACCAGCGCCTCAGCAGCGACTCGGTGTCCGATGGGGGAGAAGTGGCCGTCATAACGCCAATAGAGCTGGACACCTACACCACTTGCGGCAAATGTCTCGGTGAGATCGAGATGCTCGATCGACAGCTCGTCGAGAAACGCCCGCAGTTCGACATATAGCGCCTGTGCATCGAACAGAGGCGGCGGTGGTATCAGCATGAAGGAAAGCTGATAGCCGTGCGCCTCGGCGTGCTTCTTCCACGCCCGCACAGCCTCTCGGTTGGGCACCACCTCGGAGCTCGTTGCGTATTTGATGCGCCTGTCATCAATGAGCCCGCTATCGAGAGTGAACACGCCGACAATCTTTTCGCCGCGATAGTCGAATTGCGGTGGCGCGGCGGGCTTCTGGCCTCCTCCCGACCGGAACAGCTTGCGAAGCTCATTGAGTACATTCGCGGTTGCGGACACACATTTTACGCGAAGCCACAAACTCTCGGCACAAGTCAAGCGAGGCACTGGATGGCGCAGGCCTTCCGCGACTCGCTCGCGCAACCATTCAGCGTCGGGGCGAACAATTGCGCCGCCAGGGCTCAGATAGGTCGTGCCGACGAGCCAGCCGTCGATCACCGTCGTTGCGGGATAGGCATAATCGTCGGAGAAATCGTTGCTGAATAGGGAGACAACGACCCGCCTCGGAGCGTGACCGATGCGGGCGAATACCTCTTTGAACTTGTCGAACTGGTGGCGCGTGCTGGTTGCAGTGACGCCGCATTTGATCGACGGAATACCAGTCACCCGTTCGAAGCGTGAGGCGAACCGATCTTCCTCCCGGCTGTAGCCCCAAGTGAAACTATCTCCGGCGAAATACACGTAGTCGCGCGGTACTTGCTCCCATTCTCTATCGAAGCAGCCGAAGCTGTTGGACCAAATGGGATAGATGAGTTCCGGGATTTCATGCGAACCCCGCACGTTTGGAGCGATGTCATGACCGCGCTGCGGATGCGCGACGAAGTATCCGGGCTTATAGCCAGCCTTCGTGCCGACCACGCTCCTGTTCATTCGATAGTCGTTGAACTTGAACGCAATCGCATCGGGCAACAGGAAATAACTGAGACTGTCGATTGCTAGAACGGTCACGGCAAGGGAAACGGCATATGGCGCGATGGCTGCAAACGCACCACGGGCGCGGCGCGACATGCTTTGGTGCGCGGCTGCAGAGCTCATTGACAATATTTCCTACGCAATGCGAATGACCAAATGAGGCTGCAGCCAGGGGCGGCGCTGATAGTATCGACGTATTCCAGAGCCCGACAATACTCACACTCGAGACAAAGTTGACGCTTAGTGGAACGGGACCTCCGGGAGACCGTTGAACTGTCACCTAAGGGACTTATGTCCTCATGGATTGAGCTCGATCCTTTCGACCTTGAGACTGCGCGGCGTCCACCAAATTGAAGAAGATCAGAAGGCCAATGAGCGTCTCCAAATACTTTCTCTTTGGCGCAGCCGCCTTCATGATAAACGGCTGGATGGCTGGATCAATCCCGGCCCTCGCCCAGCAGACACGTGCGCCAGCCGCGCCGACAACCGCCGTCAAGGTCGAGACGGTGGCGACGGGCCTTGCGCATCCCTGGGGGCTTCAGTTCCTTCCCGATGGCCGAATGCTCGTGACCGAGCGGCCTGGCCGCATTCGCCTCATCACGCGCGACGGCAAGCTCTCGCCACCCATCGGCGGCGTGCCGAAGGTCCATGCCGCCGGCCAGGGCGGCCTTCTCGACGTAGCGCTCGCACCTGACTTTGCGACATCGCGCGAGATCCTCTTCACCTTTGCCGAGCCCCGCGACGGCGGCACGAACGGCACCAGCGTCGCGCGCGCGCGCCTCGAGCTGACCGACGGCGGAGGGCAGCTCGCCAACTTGCGCGTGATCTTCCGCCAGCAGCCGTCGATCGCGTCCAATCTACATTTCGGCTCGCGCATCGTCTTTACGGCGGACGGATCCTTCTTCCTCGCACTCGGCGAACGGTACACGCAGAAGCAGGAGGCCCAGGATCCGGCCAATCACCTTGGCAAAGTCCTGCGCCTCAACCGCGACGGCACACCCTTCGCGGGCAATCCAAACAAACCCGGCTGGGATCCGGCCGTCTGGTCGATCGGGCACCGCAATATCCAGGCGGCACAGCTCCATCCCGAAACAGGCGAGCTTTGGATCGTCGATCACGGCGCGCGCGGCGGTGATGAAGTCAATGTCGTCCGCAAAGGCCTCAACTATGGCTGGCCCATCATCACCTACGGGCGCGACTACTCAGGTGCCCCTATCGGCGAAGGCACCGCCAAGGCTGGCATGGAGCAGCCGCTCTACTACTGGGACCCGTCGATCGCACCTTCGGGCGCTGCATTCTATACCGCTCCGCTGTTCCCGGGCTGGCGGGGCAACCTGCTGGTGGGGGCACTGGCGGCACGGCAGCTCTCGCGCCTCGTCCTAGAAGGCGAGAAGGTCGTCGCCGAGGAAAGGTTGCTGGTAGACCTCGGCGCGCGCATTCGCGATGCCCGTATGGGGCCTGACGGCGCGGTCTGGCTCCTCACCGATCACGCCGAGGGTCAGCTCCTGCGCCTCGTGCCGGGCTGATCTGCCGCTTCCTGCCGCGAAAACGGCCTGATTGGGGATACAATTTGCGCGGCATGTGCGCTCTTGGACTTGGAAAGCCCTGGTGGGCGCACGTGATCACGAGACGAATTGGCTGCCCGCGCGTATTGCCTCCCTCGGAGCCCGCCCAACTATCCTGTACGCCGCGTACCCGAACCGTGGGGCGCGACTTGATCCGGCGGAATCATGCACTAGAGTGCGGCGGCGAGCATTCGGACGGGCGCATACACACGGCCGAAGGTATCTCAGCAGCACATTACAAGGACCTGGTTCGATGCTTGGCCCCCTGACCTACCTCGACGCGGCCGTGCTCGCGATCGCCCTGATCTCGGGGTTGCTCGCCATGTACCGCGGCTTCACGCGCGAGGTGCTGTCGATCATTTCGTGGATCACGGCAGCAGCAGCGGTGCTCTACTTCGTGCTCTATCACAAGCCGACTGCAGAGCAGATCGCGCAGCAGTTCCATGCTCCGCCCGCGGTTGCCCAGGTCGTCGTCGGCGGCATCATCTTTCTGATCGTGCTCATCATCGTGCACCTGATCACCTCGCGCCTCTCCGATACGATCCTCGACAGCCGCGTCGGCATGATCGACCGGATGCTCGGTTTCATCTTCGGCGTCGTGCGCGGTTTCATCCTCGTGGTCATCCCGTACATGTTCTACGAGTCGTTCGTGCCCGATCAGCAGCAGCAGCCTCCGTGGGTCAAGGAATCCATCTCGCTCCCCTACATCCAATCGACAGGCAGCACATTCCGCGACGTTCTCGTGCGCGTGGTGCCGCCGTCCTTCAGCAAGCCTTCCGAAGGCCAGCAGGGGTAGGGGCGTATCCGCTTCAGTGCACGTATATGCGCTGGAAGCGCGGGCCGAGGCGCGTCAAGACCTCGTAGCCGATCGTGCCTGAGGCATCGGCTAGGTCGTCGATGCCGACGTGGCGTCCGATCAGTTCCGCCCATGCACCGCGCTGCGCGAGTGCCGCGGGAATATCCGTTACATCGATCGTTACGACGTCCATAGAGACCCGGCCAACGATCGGCGCCGGGTAGCCCGCGACATAGGCCGGAGGTGACGGACTGCCGATCGGCCCGCTGATTGAGCGTAGGAAGCCATCCGCGTAGCCCGCCGCGAGAGTTGCGATGCGCGAAGGCCGCGTCAGCGTGTAGGCGGCGCCATAACCGATCGTTGCGCCGGCATCCGCCTCGCGCGTCTGGAGGATGCGCGCCTCGACGCGGACCACCTTCGCCGCCGGATTGGGCCGGCCTTCGATCGCGCGCCCGCCGTAAAGCGCGATCCCTGCGCGGACGAGGTCATAGCGGAAATCAGAACCCAACAGCGTACCCGCCGAGTTGGCGAGACTTGCCGGCGCTGCCGGAAGCTTTGCCCTCAGCGCATCGAACACAGCCTTCTGTCGCGCATTCATCGGCGATCCCGGCGTGTCCCCGCACGCAAGATGGCTCATCACAAGTGTCAGCGGAAAGGCTTCGAAGGGGGCCGGATTGGCTGAGAGCGCCTCGACCTCGCTCGCCATCATGCCGAGGCGGTTCATGCCGGTGTCGATGTGGACGGCCGCGGGCAGGCGTGCGCCCACACTGCGCGCATAAGCGGCCCACTCCTCGACCTCCGGGAGACTGCCGAGCACCGGGCGCAGGCCATAGCTCGGATAGAGCGGTGCCGTTCCCGGCAGGAGCCCATCGAGGACGTAGGCCGTGGCGGTAGGCAACGCGGCCTTCAGGCGGCGGCCCTCGCCCAGTGTCGCGACGAAGAATGTCCGGCAGCCGGCTTCCCACAGCGCTTTGGATACCGGCTCGATGCCCATGCCGTACGCGTCAGCCTTGACGACGCCAGCGCATTCAGCCCCTCGCGCCACGGCAGCGAGCCAGCGCCAATTCGCCTTGATGCCGGCGAGATCGACCGTCAGCAGCCCGCGCGCCGCGGCGCTGACGGCACCCGGATCATGCTCGGGCGGGGCAGGTGGAACATACAAGAGCCTACTCTCACTTACTCGTGCCGTTCGGGCAGATACTGATCGTGCGCCAAATCGCCGAACCGCGTGTACTGACCCTCGAAGGCCAGCGTAACGGTGCCGACCGGACCATGGCGCTGCTTGCCGATGATAGCCTCGGCTTTGCCGCTGACCATCTGCATTTTTTCCATCCAGGTCTGGAACTCGGCAGTGCCCTCGCTCGGCTTGGTGCGCTCGACGTAGTACTCCTCGCGGAAAACGAACATGACGACGTCAGCATCCTGCTCGATCGAACCCGATTCACGTAGGTCCGAGAGCTGCGGCCTCTTGTCCTCGCGCTGCTCGACCTGACGCGAGAGCTGGGAAAGCGCGATGATCGGCACCTCCAGTTCCTTGGCAAGAGCCTTGAGACCCGTGGTAATTTCCGTGATTTCCTGAACGCGGCCTTCTCCGCTTCGCTTGGAGCCGGAGAGCAACTGCAGGTAGTCCACGATCAGAAGGCCCAGGCCACGCTGGCGCTTAAGCTTGCGGGCGCGAGCTGCAAGCTGCGCAATGGAGATGCCACCGGTCTGATCGATGAAAAGTGGAATTGTCGACATCTGCTGCGAGACCTGAACGAGGCGCTTGAACTCGGCCTCGTTGATCATGCCGCGGCGGATTTTCTCAGAAGAGATCTCGGCCTGCTCGGCGAGAATACGCGTCGCGAGCTGTTCGGCCGACATTTCGAGCGAGAAGAAGCCCACCACAGCTCCGTCCAACACCTTGTCGGTACCGTCCGGCTGCCGCTCGGCCTTGTAGTTCTTCGCGACGTTGAAAGCGATGTTGGTGACGAGCGCTGTCTTACCCATGGACGGGCGGCCGGCGAGAATGATGAGGTCGGACGATTGCAAACCGCCCATTTTGGCGTCGAGATCACGAAGTCCCGTCGAAATACCCGAAAGCCCGCCCTCGCGCTGATAGGCGTTGTTGGCCATTTCTATCGCGTGGGTCAGCGCAGTGCCGAAGCCTAGAAAACCCTGCCCGTATTTCCCGTTCTCGGCGAGACTGAAGAGCCTGTTCTCCGCCTCCTCGATCTGATCCCCAGGGGGGAACTCGATTGGCGAATCGTAGGCCGAGTTGACCATGTCCTCGCCGATCAGAATGAGCTGGCGGCGGACGGCCAAGTCATAAATCGTGCGGCCGTAATCGTAGGCGTTGATGATCGACGTCGCATTCGCCGCGAGCCGGCCGAGATACTGCGGTACGGTGAGGCTGGCATCGATTGGCGGCGCCGTCTCGAAATAGGTGCGTAGCGTCACCGGCGTCGCCTGCTTGCCGCCGGCGATCAGCTTGGCCGCCGTCTCGTAGATCTGTTGGTGCACCGGATCGAAGAAATGGTGCGGATCGAGGAAGCCTGACACGCGGTCGTGCGACTCGTTATTCACCAGGATGGCGCCGAGCAGAGCCTGCTCGGCGTCGAGATTGTGCGGAGCCGCGCGCAGCGGCAGCGCCGACGCATCGGCATTGGCGGCACCAGCGGCAAGGCTCAGGAGATCGGTGGCAGGACGGGCGTTGTTCATGCGCGTGAAGATCGCCGATTCGGGTCCCGGTTTGGGCGTGACAAGGGCTCACGACCGGCGGGACTCCACGCTTTGCACAGACGTGCATAGGCCAGTCGACGTGGCGCTTGCGGTGCGACCGAATCGCCGACAGTACGAATTGTACTGGCATGCTATGCCAGACACCTCCGCCAGCTACGCGACGCGGCGGCTGCACCAGTTACGCTTTCTAAATTGATCAGGGACTTAGACCATGACGCCTGCCAATCCCCGCATTGACCGCGCGCTGATCTCGGTGAGCGACAAACGGGGCGTGGTCGAGTTTGCTCGCCGCCTCGCCGAGAGCGGTGTCGAGATCCTCTCGACCGGGGGCACCGCGAGCGCTCTCAAGGCCGCCGGCATCCCGGTCAAGGACGTGGCGGACCACACCGGCTTTCCCGAAATGATGGACGGGCGCCTCAAAACACTCCATCCGAAAGTGCACGGCGGATTGCTGGCCATCCGCGGCGATGCCGCGCACGAGGCGTCAGCCAAGGCCCACGGCATCGCGCCCATCGACCTGCTCGTCGTCAATCTCTATCCCTTCGAGGAGACGGTCGCGAAGGGCGCCTCGCTCGATGATTGCATAGAGAATATCGACATCGGCGGGCCCGCGATGATCCGCGGCGCAGCCAAGAACCATGCCGGCGTCGCAGTCGTCGTCGATCCGGATGATTATGACCGCGTTCTCAGCGAGATGGATGCCAACGGCGGCGGGACGACGCTCGCGCTGCGCCGTGCGCTCGCCGCCAAGGCTTTCGCTCGTACGGCTGCCTACGACGGCGCGATCTCGAACCATCTCGGCGCGTTCTTCGAAGGTGGCGACAGCGCCGAGACCGGCTTCGGCCCAACCTTCTCTCTTCAAGTCCGAAAGGCTCAGAGCTTGCGTTACGGCGAGAATGCGCACCAGCGCGCGGCCTTCTACGTGAGCCACCCCACCGTGCCCGGCACGATCTCGTCCGCGCGCCAGCTCCAAGGCAAGGAACTCTCCTACAACAACATCGCCGATACCGACGCCGCGCTCGAATGCGTGAAGCAGTTCGCGGATCCGGCGTGCGTGATCGTCAAGCACGCCAATCCGTGCGGCGTCAGCGAGGCTGCCAGTATCTCGGATGCCTATGATCGCGCCTTCGAGACCGACACGGAATCCGCGTTCGGCGGCATCATCGCCTTCAATCGCGAGCTGGATGCCGCCACGGCCTCGCACATCGTCGAACGTCAGTTCGTCGAGGTGATCATCGCGCCGCGCGTCGCGTCCGGCGTCGAGGCGATCGTCGCTGCGAAAAAGAACGTGCGTCTGCTCGTGTGCGGCGACTGGCCGGCCACGACGCCGCCTCGTCTCGATCTCAAGAAGGTTGCTGGCGGTCTGCTCGTGCAGGATGCAGATCTCGCATTGCTGGAGGGCACGCAGATCGTCACCAAGCGGCAGCCCTCCGCGCAGGAAATGGCCGACCTGCTCTTCACCTGGAAAGTCGCGAAGTTCGTGAAGTCGAATGCGATTGTCTACGGCCGCGACCGGCGCACGATCGGCGTCGGCGCGGGCCAGATGAGCCGCGTGAATTCGGCCCGTATTGCCGTCATCAAGGCCGAGCAGGCCGGCCTTGAGGTAAAGGGCTCGGTCGTTGCATCCGACGCCTTTTTCCCCTTCGCCGACGGGCTCATTGCGGCCGCCGAAGCGGGGGTCACCGCCGTCATCCAGCCGGGCGGCTCGATGCGCGACCGCGAGGTCATCGCGGCTGCGGACGAGCGCGGGCTCGCCATGGTCTTCACGGGCCTGCGCCACTTCCGCCACTGAGGTACACAGTGCCCGCCATTGCGCTGCGCGACTTCACTCCGGCTGACTGGGACCGGGTGCGCCCGTGGCTGCAGCAGGCTGAGATCCAGGCATGGTGGGGCGGTCTTGCCGCCGCAGAAGCCGAGATCGCGATCGCCGCCGAAAGCCCCTCGGCCATCTGCCGCCTGATCCTTTCGGACGGCACGCCGATCGGCTACGGCCACGCGCTCGACGCCGATCTCGTTCGAGGCGCGCGCACCGAGGGATTGCCCGTTGGCACCTACGTCACGACGCTGTTCGTGGCCGACCCTGCCCATCGCCAGCGCGGCGCCGGCGAGACCGCGCTCGCGGCCCTCACGCACGAGGTATTCTCGTCGACGCTCGCCCCCGCCGCGGCAACGCTCGTTCCCGTTCGCTACGAGCCGGCCGTGCGCGCTGCCGAGCGCGCGGGCTATCGCTGGATCGGCGTCCGCAATGACGGCGCCAGCGGCCAGAGCTGGCTCATGCTGCGCGATAGGCCTTAGCCAACTACCCGCCCAACGTATGGGAGTTCGCGGAAACGGCTGGCGAGGTCCATGCCATAACCGACGATGAACACGGGTGGGCACTCGAACGCGACGTGGTCCGCCTCGACGGCTACGGCCCGACGTGTCTGCTTGTCGAGCAGGACACAGGTGACGACCTTGGCGGCCCCGCGCGCACTGATGAGATCCTTTGCGAAGGCGAGCGTGCGCCCCGTGTCGAGAATGTCGTCGATGAGCAGCACATTACGGCCTGTCACATCGAGCTTGAGATCGCGGAGAATATCCACCTTGCCGACGGACTTGGTGCCGTCCCGGTAGCTCGAGACCGACAGAAAATCGACCTCCGGCGCCAGACCCGCACGGTGCAGACCGCGCAGCAGATCGCCAGCGAACACGAAACTGCCCGTCAGAATCGGCACGACCAGCAGGCGATCGAGTTTCAGCCCGGCGATCGTCTCGGCCAGCTCCGCGATCCGGCTGGCAATGGCCTCTGCCGTGTAGATAACCTCGATCGCTTCCGTTCCCAGGGCGCTGTCAGACATGTATTTCGCTCGCAGAAGGTATACTTTGGGTTGCAGGCGGACCAACGCGAGGTATAGCAGGCTCATGACGGCATTGCGATGTGCCGACGACGGCAGACTGCGGCGCGGGACCGCATCGGCCGAGCAAGGCGGCCCATTACCGTGCCACATTCCTTGTTGATTTATCGCGCGGACGAGGCCGTCCGGGGCGGCCATCGGCAGAGGCGGCGTGGGGCGTATCGGGCCGCAGGGGGATACCGGAGTGATCAGACTCCAGAATGTCGGATTGAGATACGGGCGCGGCGAGGACGTGCTGCGTGATGTCTCGTTCCATCTCGAACCCGGATCCTTCCACTTCCTGACGGGACCATCGGGCGCCGGCAAGACATCGCTGCTCAGGATGCTGTTCCTGTCGCTGAAGCCGACCCGCGGCACCATGGAGCTCTTCGACCAGAACGTAAATCGCGCCGACTCTGGCCGCCGATCCGAACTCCGGCGCCGCATCGGCATCGTGTTCCAGGACTTTCGCCTCCTCGATCATCTCTCGACGTGGGAGAATGTCGCGCTGCCGCTGCGCGTCGTCGGCCGTCGGCTCGACGAATACCGCGAGGACGTGACCGACCTCCTGCAATGGGTGGGCCTCGGCGAGCGAATGCACGCGAACCCGTCGGTGCTCTCGGGCGGCGAGAAGCAGCGCGCAGCCATCGCACGCGCGGTGATCGGCAAGCCGGAGCTGCTGCTCGCCGACGAGCCGACCGGCAACGTCGATCCGCAGATGGCGCGCCGGCTTCTCCGTCTGTTCGTCGAGCTCAACCGGCTCGGCACATCCGTCGTCATCGCCACGCACGACCATCAACTCATGCGGCAGTACCGGGCGCCGCGGCTGGAGCTGAACGAGGGCCATGTCAGGATCGTATGACAGGCCAGCTTGGCCGCGCGGACGACCCCAGGCATCGCGCGCGTACGACGATGTCGACGACTACGCGCCCTCGCCGACCACGGGCCCGCCAAGCCAGGACGACTACACACAGCCGCTCGAACTCGGCACGCCGGACCATGAGCACGCCGGACACTCAGCTCTGCCGCCTGTCGACATGGCGTCGATCCAAGTCAATTCCTCGATCGTGCCCGCCGGCACCGTGACCGGCACATCGCTCACCCTCGTCGTGACGATCATGTGCTTCCTCGCCTGCCTCACGGCCGGCGCTGTCTACATGATCAACCAGTCCGCGTCGGCGTGGCTGCGCAATGTCTCGAGCGAGGTCACCATCCAGATCGAGCCACGCGAGAACGTCGATACCGAACGCGTCGTGCGGGACCTCACGGTGTTTCTCGCCGGACAACCGGGTGTGCGCGGCGTCAGACCACTGAGCCTCCAGACCGCGACGGAGCTGATCGAGCCCTGGCTCGGCAAGTCCGACGTGCTGAAGGAGCTTCCGGTCCCGCGTCTTATCGCGCTCGAGCTCGATCGCACCGCGCCGCCCGACCTCGAACGGCTCCGAACAAGCCTCGGCGAACAGTTCAAGAGCGCGACCCTCGATGACCACCGCCAATGGCAGCAGCAGGTCCGCGCCGTCACCCGCTCGCTCGCCCTCGGAGGCATCGCGATCCTCGTGCTCGTTGGGGCCGCGACCATGGCAATCATCATTTCCGCAACCCGCAGCGCCATGGCCTCCAATCGCGAGATCGTCGAGGTGCTCCACTTCGTTGGTGCGACCGACCGCTTCATCGCCCGTGAGTTCGAGACGCAATTCCTGAGGCTTGGCATCCGAGCCGGCTTCGTCGGCGCAGTCTGCGCGATGGGCGTCTTTTTCCTCATGCCGTCGATCACCGAAGCTCTCGGCGGTGGCGCGCTGACAATGGCAGAGTTCCGCCGCCTGATCGGTGCCGGAACGCTCGATGTGCTCGGCTATCTCGTCCTCGTCCTCGTCGTGCTCATCATTGCCGTGCTGTGCATGTTCACGTCCCGACTCAGCGTGAAACGCATCCTGCACAGCCAGCACTGAGCAGCATGGTTGACATTGGCTGAGCTGACCGCCGGTTGTCACCTGCGGGGCCTGCGCGTTGACACAGGCCATCATGTAGGCACAAATCCGCTTCGCGCTTCGGCACTGACGCCGGCGCGTTGGGGGACTTTTCGGATCTGCCGATGATGCGGCTCATATCAATTCTGCTGAGCCTTGCGGTCGCCGGCCTTATCGGCGGCTTCATCGCCTTTGCCGTCAGCACCACGACCGTGCACGAGCCCGCGGCCCAGCGCGCGGATGCGATCGTGGTTGTTACGGGCGGCGAGGACCGAATCAGCGCCGCGCTTACTCTCCTGCGCCAGGGCAGCGGCCGGCGTCTGCTGATCTCGGGCGTGCATCCACGCACGAGCGAGGCCGCCATACGCGATCACGCGGGTGAGCGGCGCCAGCTCTTCGACTGCTGCGTCGACATAGGTCGCGAGGCGAGCGATACGGTCGGCAATGCGGAGGAGACACGCGACTGGGCAGCAGGTCACGGCTATCGAACGCTGATCGTGGTGACGTCGAGCTACCACATGCCGCGCACGCTCGCAGAATTTGCACGCGCCATGCCCCACACGGAGTTCGTCGCGCATCCTGTCGTCTCGAGACATATGCGCGACCGGTCATGGTGGCACCACCCGGCCTCGCTGCGCCTGCTCGCGAGCGAATACGTGAAGTTCATCGCCTCGGCGACCCGGCTCGGCTGGGCGCGCGCCCAGGCTCTGTTCGCCACAGGCCGTACGCAATCGGCTACGGCCGCGCATTGAGATCCTCCATGTTATCCAAAGCAGCAGATGATCCGGCCACGGCCTGTGGACGCCAGGGGACGGCTGACCTATAAGGCCAGACATGCGGACCCCGGCATTTCTCGGATGGTCCGAAGCGCCGAATAGCGTGTGGTCGCTGCATTAGGGCTGCTGTTCGGTGGCATCAGAAGGCGAAAGGTAGGCATGTCCGAACAGGCCCGAGAGCAGGCCAGCAGGATCGAGAAGCTTTGCGCCGAGCAGGGCTTACGCATGACCGCGCCGCGGCGCGTAATTGCCCGCGTGCTCTCTGAAGCCTCCGATCATCCGGACGTGGACGAAGTCTATCGTCGCGTGCACGCCGTCGACCCGCGTATCTCGCTCTCGACCGTCTATCGGACTGTAGGCCTGCTGACTCGCAAGGGCATCATCGCCCGGCACGACTTTGGCGCGGGCCGAATGCGCTTCGAGGAAGCCTCGAGCGAGCACCACGACCACCTCATCAACGTCGAGACCGGCGCTGTCATCGAGTTCCACAACGAGGAAATCGAGAAGTTGCAGGAGCGCGTCGCCAAGGAGCTCGGCTTCGAACTCGTCGGCCATCGCCTGCAACTGTTCGGTGTGCCACTCAAGCGGCGCCGCGAGCGGTAGCCTCCTAGGCGGTAGGCACAGCTACGGGATCTCCGACCGCCAGCTCTCCGCCGGCAACAATCTTCGCGTAGATGCCGAAGTCGCTGTGGCCCCACGTGCGCTGAAGCAGCGTTGGCAGGCCCATATCGCGCGCGCCAGTCTGCGGATCGACATTCGTTGCGTCGCAGCGGCCGGTCAGATCGACGACACTCGTGCGCACGCCGCCGAGCGTCAGCTCACGACCCATCCACTTGAGCTCCGCCCATGGCGCAATGCCGTCGATGTAGACATTGGCGCGAAAGCGCAGCGGATCGACTGGGCGCCCGACTACGCGCTCCAGATCGCGCACCGACGCGAGATTGACGATGTGGAGACACTTGAGCGCGACATCCGAAAAGCTATGTCCTGGCGCCGACACGACCTTCGGCGGACCTCGCAGCTCAGCCTTCATGTAGGCGGCAAAGAACTGCTCGATCATCTTCCGGCCGAGCGGCGTCGAGAGCTGCCCGCGGGCGACCTGCTTGCCGGCTCGCATGACAGTGAGGGTCTCGCTCGCATCGTCGAACGTCGTGACGAGGGTGGCGAGACGCTCGTCGCGCATGAGCATGAGGAACGTGATCTTGGGGAGATGACGCGGATTGTCGGGATCAAATCGACCCGGGCCGTTCTCGATCGCATAGGCACGATCGAACGGCATGATGCCGCCCGGCTCGAGCGTGACGCGATCGCGCCTTTCCCCGCTCAGACCCTTGACTGCGTATCGGTAAAGGGCTGTGACCGTCGGCGTCTCGGCAGCGGTCATTTGTTTTCCAGCCTCCGCAGCGCTTTACTCGGCTTCGCGCTTCGCCTTCTCGATCTCGACCATGCGCTTGTCGACATAGTCGCCGACGAGCTGCTTCAGCTCTTCGTTCTTGTCCTCGAAGAAGTGACCGGCGCCTGGAATGATCGTGTGATCAATCTTGATGCCCTTCTGCGTCTTCGTCTTACGCGACATTTCCTCGACGGACGCAGGTGGCACGACCTTGTCACGCTCGCCCGAAATCAGGAGACCTGACGACGGACATGGAGCGAGGAACGAGTAGTCGTAGAGATTCGCGGGCGGCGCCACGCAGATGAAACCATCGATCTCCGGCCGCCGCATGAGAAGCTGCATGGCGATCCACGTGCCGAACGAGACGCCGGCAATCCAGCACGAACGGCTGTCGGCATTCTGGAGCTGAAGCCAGTCGAGCGCGGAGGCCGCGTCGGCAAGCTCGCCCGGTCCGTTGTCGAAGTAGCCCTGGCTGCGCCCGACACCACGGAAGTTGAAGCGCAGAACCGAGAAGCCGCGCTCCTGGAACGTGTAGTAGAGGTGGTAGACGATCTGATTGTTCATCGTCCCACCGAACTGCGGGTGCGGATGCAGGATCAGAGCGATCGGGTTTTCGCTGCGCCCTTCGTGATGATAGCGGGCTTCAAGACGGCCGGCCGGGCCGTTGATCATGATTTCGGGCATGGGACCTTTCGGGCTTTCTGCGCTCGGGGGCGGGCATCGGTCGAGGCTGAGCGACGGCGTCCGTATGCACACGATGCGGCCCAGAGCGGCGTCTTGAGGCAGCGCATCGAAAATACTTGACTTGCTCGCTCGGAATTTCCATATACAGGCCAGGATTTAGAAACGCTCCAAACTGAGCGTTGCTGCACCGGGCCTGTGTCGCGCGTGTCTTAGCACGTAACCATGCCTCGAACGCAAGATCGTTGTGGCTGCGCGGCATCGCCCTTGTGGCGGCCCGGCCAGATGGGAGCGGGTGCGGCAGGCGTGCTTGGGCAAGGTTGCGTGAGGCGAGTAGGGCCATGGAACTGAACACCAAGGGACGGTACGCCGTGATGGCAATGGCGGATCTCGCCAGCCAGGTCTCGGCCGAGGCGACCCCCCTTCCTGCCATTGCCGAACGACAGCAGATCTCGATCGCTTACCTCGAGCAGATTTTCATCCGCCTGCGCCGTGCCGGCCTTGTCGAAAGTGCCCGCGGTCGCGCGGGCGGATACCGGCTCGCGCGGCCGGCCGGCGAGATCGTAATTGCCGACATCATGGCGGCCGTCGAGGAAGATACGCGCATGACGCGCTGCCGCGGTGAGGATGGCTCGCCCTGCCTGCCGGGCCACCGCTGCCTCACCCACAATCTCTGGGAGGCCCTTGGCGCCCAGATCGCCGGCTTCCTCGGAACGGTCACACTCAAGGACGTGCTGGAGGGCCTGCCCGCACACCGGGACCGGCCGGCCCTCGAGGCCTTCATCAGCGAGGCGCAGACAGCGCGATGAGCACTGAGCGCACATATCTCGACTGGAACGCGACAGCGCCGCTGCTTCCCGAAGCGCGCGCGGCGGTCGAGCGTGCACTCGATGTGTACGGGAATCCATCTTCGGTGCACGCCGAAGGACGCCGTGCACGGGCAATCGTCGAGACGGCGCGAGAGCAGGTTGCGGCGCTTATCGGCGCACGCCCCTCGGAGATCGTTTTCACAAGCGGCGCCACCGAAGCAAGCGCGACCGTCCTCGCTGCACCCTGGGCAGCGCTCCTGGTATCGGGCATCGAGCATGATGCCGTGCTGCAGCCGGCCGAAGCCGCCACTGGGAAGCGCATTGCGTTTGATGTGGCCGCGGATGGGCGTGTGGATCTTGCGGACGCGGCAGACAAGATCAGCACCGCGGTCGGTGAGCACGGCGCCGGCAGCATCCTTGTCACGCTCCAACTTGCGAACAACGAAACGGGCGTACTCCAGCCGGTGACCGAAGTGGCTGCCATTGCTCGCGAGGCTGGCGCGCTGGTCTTCACCGATGCAGCGCAGGCTGCCGGACGCGTGCCGGTCGATTTCGCCGCGATCGGCGCCGATTTCATGGCGCTTTCAGCCCAAAAGCTCGGCGGCCCCAAGGGTGTCGGCGCGCTCGTCATTCGAGACGGCAGGGAATTGCCGGCCCTCATCCGTGGCGGTGGCCAGGAGCGTCGTCGCCGTGGCGGCACTGAGAATATCCCGGGCATCGCAGGCTTCGGCGCGGCGGCCGAGGTCGCACGCAAAGCGATCGGCGATCGCAGTCGCATCGCCTCACTGCGCGACCGCCTCGAAGCTGGGCTTCTCGATCTGACGCCGGATGCGCACATCGTCGGTGCCGGCACTGAGCGACTGCCCAATACGACGTGCATTGCTCTGCCTGGACAAGTCGCCGAGACGCTGGTGATCCGCTTTGATCTCGCCGGCATCGCGCTCAGCGCGGGCGCGGCCTGCTCGGCTGGCAAGATCGGCGCAAGCCACGTCCTCATCGCCATGGGCCTCGACGAAACTACAGCTCGGTCCGCCGTCCGTATCAGCATCGGCCCGACGACTACCGAACACGACATCCACCGCTGCCTCGCTGCTTGGCGCGAAATCGCCGCCCGTCCTCGGGCGCGGACTGCCGCCTGAGCGAGTCACAACAGAAACGCCACGATCAAGAGCACGGAGAAGAACAAGATGGCCGCCGTTCAAGAGACCATCGAACAGGTCAAGGCGATCGACGTCGACAAGTACAAGTACGGCTTCGAGACCGAGATCGAGACCGAGAAGGCCCCGCGCGGCCTCAACGAGGATATCGTTCGCTTCATCTCCGGGAAGAAGGGCGAGCCCGCCTGGATGCTCGAGTGGCGCCTCGATGCCTATCGCCGTTGGCGCGCACTCAAGGAGCCGACCTGGGCGAAGCTGCAGTATCCGAAGATCGACTTCGAGAACCTCTATTACTACGCCGCGCCCAAGGGCACGACCGGACCGAAGAGCCTCGACGAGGTTGATCCGCAGATCCTCGCGACCTATGCGAAGCTCGGAATCCCGCTGAAGGAGCAGGAGATTCTGGCCGGCGTGCGCAAGGCTGGCGAGCCGAGTCCCAAAACTGAAGCCAGTGCTGAAGGCCACGAAGAAGCCAACGGCTATGCCAGCTTGAAGGGCAAGGTCGCGATCGATGCCGTGTTCGACTCGGTCTCCGTCGTTACGACCTTCAAGAAGGAGCTGGCCAAGGCGGGCGTGATCTTCTGCTCGATTTCGGAGGCGCTCCGCGAGCATCCCGAGCTCGTGAAAAAGTATCTGGGCACGGTTGTTCCGCAGTCAGACAACTATTATGCCGCGCTCAACTCGGCGGTCTTCTCGGACGGCTCGTTCGTCTACGTGCCTGAGGGCGTCCGCTGCCCGATGGAGCTGTCGACGTACTTCCGCATCAACGAGAAGGACACCGGCCAGTTCGAGCGCACGCTCATCATCGCGGATAAGGGTAGCTACGTGTCCTACCTCGAGGGCTGCACGGCGCCGATGCGCGACGAGAACCAGCTCCACGCCGCCGTGGTCGAGCTGATCGCCCTCGATGATGCCGAGATCAAATACTCGACCGTTCAAAACTGGTACCCCGGCGACAAGGACGGCAAGGGCGGCATCTATAACTTCGTGACCAAGCGCGGTGACTGCCGCGGCAGGAACTCGAAGATCTCCTGGACCCAGGTCGAGACCGGCTCGGCCATCACCTGGAAGTATCCGAGCTGCATTCTGCGCGGCGATAACAGCCGCGGCGAGTTCTACTCGATCGCCATCTCCAACGGCCATCAGCAGGTGGACAGCGGCACCAAGATGATCCACCTCGGGCGCAACACGACGAGCCGGATCATCTCGAAGGGCATCGCTGCGGGCAAGTCGCAGAACACCTATCGCGGCCTCGTCTCGGCCCATCGCAAGGCGACCGGCGCCCGCAATTTCACGAACTGCGACAGCCTCTTGATCGGCGACAAGTGCGGCGCTCACACAGTGCCGTACATAGAGGCGCGCAATTCCTCGGCTCAGTTCGAGCACGAGGCCACGACCTCGAAGATCTCCGACAACATGCTGTTCTACTGCACGCAGCGGGGCCTATCCCAGGAAGAGGCCGTGGCGCTCGTCGTCAACGGCTTCGTCCGCGATGTGCTCCAGCATCTGCCCATGGAGTTCATGGCCGAAACGCAGAAGCTCATCGGCATAAGCTTGGAAGGCAGCGTCGGTTAATGGGGCACCGGTAAACGACGTTCGATAAGCATTACAGGCGTAAATTTCGTGTGCGAAAGCCTGCCAATTAGACCCGGAATGTGTAGGATGGCGACATTCGGCCACAGGCTGGACCAAAAAATATGGTGTCGGGACGAGGGGCCCAGGCACCACGGAGTGCTGGGAGCGAAGCGCACGGGCGTGTCAAAGCGGTGGGACGCCCAATCTGAGGAGTTAGCTCATGAGTGACGCAGCTGGTTTCGGTCATGTGATGATTAGGGCGCGGCTTACACGCGAGATCGGGGAGAGTGAAGCGAAGCAGCGCAACGCGTTGTCGATCAAACGACCGGGCCTGATGCTTCGCGAAGGCACGCAGGTGACCGTTCTCGAGACCTTGGAGCAAGGCCAAGCCTTCCTGGTCGAGTTCGGGCACAAGTCACCGGATACCTGTGACTGGCTCGGCGTGCTCTATCCCTCGGAGATCGAGCTGGAAGGGGCAAGCCCGCAGCAGGCCGCCTGAGCCGAGATTGACCGAAGCGAGCTGACGACACGGGGGTGCCGCAGCAGCGGCGCTGAAGGATGATCATTTGCGGCTCGATGGCCGCCGATAAACGACGATGAGCGCTTTCTCGGCCCGCTGATGATGGCCGAGCGAGCGGAGACAAGAAGAACTAGGAGACCCGTACGGTCATGCTCGAGATCAAGAACCTGCACGCCCGCATCGCCGACGATGGCACCGAAATCCTGAGAGGCATCGATCTCGTCGTGCCGAAAGGCGAGGTGCACGCGATCATGGGCCCCAACGGCTCGGGCAAGTCCACGCTCGCCTATGTGCTGGCCGGTCGCGACGACTACGAGGTCACCGAAGGCGACATCCTCTGGAATGGCGAGTCCATCCTGGAAATGGGACCCGATGAGCGCGCCGCGAAAGGCGTGTTCCTCGCCTTCCAGTATCCGATGGAGATCCCCGGCGTCGCCACCATGACGTTCCTTCGTGCGGCCCTGAACGCCGTCCGCAAGAAGCGCGGGCAGAAGGAGCTGACGACCCCCGAGTTCCTGAAGCTCGTGCGCGCGAAAGCGGCCGAGCTCGGCGTCAGCGACGAGATGCTGAAGCGCCCGCTCAATGTCGGTTTCTCGGGCGGCGAGAAGAAGCGCATGGAGATCCTCCAGATGTCGGTGCTGGAGCCCACGCTCTGCGTGCTCGATGAGACCGACTCCGGTCTCGACATCGACGCCATCCGCATTGTCTCCGAGGGCGCGACCAAGCTGCGCGGGCCGGACCGTGCGATGCTCGTCATCACGCACTATCAGCGCCTGCTGAACTACATCGTTCCCGACAAGGTGCACATCCTCGCCAAGGGCCGCATCCAGAAGACCGGCGGCAAGGAGCTGGCGCTCGAACTTGAGAAGACCGGCTATGCCGATTTCACCGGCAAGGCCGCGTGAGGTCACGATGAGTGTAACGACCCTGAAGACCAAGGCCGAGAGCCAGCTTCGCGAGCAGTTCGATGCCGCGTCGGGAAACCTGCCGGGCACGGGCTGGGTGAGCGCACTGCGCACCCGTGCCATGGACGCGTTCGCGGCCGAGGGCCTGCCCCACCGACGCGTCGAGGAATGGAAGTACACCGACCTGCGTGAGCGCCTGCGCGACGTGCCGGCTCCGGCCGCTGCGACCGCTGCCGCCGTTACCGCCGCCAATCTTGATCGCGCCCTCGGCCCGCTAGCGACAATTGACGCCGATCGCATTGTGCTGGTCGATGGCGTCTATAGCGCGGAACTCTCGAAGGTCACGACCGAGGCGGCGATCATCGAGCTGATGTCGCTCGCCGCCATGCTCAAGAAGGCGCCGGCCTGGCTCGAAGGCAAGTTCACTTCGAACGGCGGCGCTGTCGTCGCGCTCAACACCGCCTTCATGACCGATGGCGTACTGCTGAAGGTGCGCAAGGACCAGGATCCCGGCAAGCCGGTGCTGCTCGTGCACGCCCGCACGGCCGCCGTTCCGACTGCGGTCGCGGCGCGCAACGTCATCAGCCTTGAGGCCGGCGCCAGGCTCACGCTCGTCGAAGCGCACGTTGCACTCGATGGCGCGGCGCGTGGCGCGCTCGCAAATGTCGTCACCGACGTTACACTCGGCGATGGCGCCACCTGCGATCACATCAAGAGCTTCGTCGACGTGACGGGCTCGACACACCTCGCCACGTGGTCGACGAAGCTCGGCAAGGACGCGACCTATCGCGGGTTCCAGCTCACCGCGAGCCCCGCGCTCGCGCGCAATGACATCAACATCACGTTCAGTGGCGAGGGCGGTAAGCTCGACCTCTCGGGCGCCTTCCTCGCGCGCGGAACTGAGCACATCGACACGACCCTCGTCGTCGATCATGCCGTGCCGCATTGCGAGAGCCGCGAACTCTTCAAGGGCGTCCTCGATGGGCGCGCGCATGGCATCTTCCAGGGTAAAATCATCGTGCGCCCCGATGCCCAGAAGACCGACGGCAAGCAGATGTCGCAGGCGCTCATGCTCTCGCCGGATGCGCAGTTCTCCTCGAAACCAGAGCTCGAGATCTACGCCGACGATGTAGTGTGCGGTCACGGCGCCACCTGCACCGAGATCGACGCCGACCTCCTCTTCTATTGTCGCTCGCGCGGCATCCCGCCGGACGTCGCCCGCGCGATGCTGACGGAGAGCTTCATCGGCGAGGCCGTCGAGAAGATCGAGAACGAGGCCGTGCGCGACGCGATCGGAACACTGGCTATCGGATGGCTCCGCGCCCAATAGCCGAGCCGAGATGCCGAGCGAACAACCGGGCAATGAAGCGAGCCCGGAGCTAGGACGGATCATGGCAACCACCGAAACGACCGCAAAGACGCCCTCAGGCGCGGCGGCCTTCGACGTCGAGCGCATCCGAGCCGACTTCCCGATCCTCTTCCGTGAGGTCTACGGGAAGCCGCTCGTCTATCTCGATAATGGCGCTTCCGCGCAGAAGCCGCGCGCTGTCCTCGACGTCATCGACCACACCTACAAAATGGAGTACGCGAACGTTCATCGCGGGCTCCACTATCTGTCCAATACCGCGACGGCAAAATTCGAAGAGGCGCGCGAGATCGCGCGGCGCTTCATCAACGCGCCGAGTGTCGATCAGGTGATCTTCACGAAGAGCATCACCGAGGCGATCAATCTTCTTTCTTACAGCTTCGGCGCCGACTTCAAGGAGGGCGATGAGATTGTCCTCTCCATCATGGAGCACCACTCCAACATCGTACCGTGGCATTTCCTGCGCGAGCGCAAGGGCTGCGTGCTGAAGTGGGCGCCGATCAGCGACGACGGCGTGCTCGACCTCGAGGCATTCGAGAAGCTGCTGAGCCCGCGCACACGCCTTGTCGCCATTACGCACATGTCTAACGTGCTCGGCACCGTCGTGCCCATCAAGGAGGTTGTGCGGATCGCGCGGACGCGCGGCGTGCCGGTCTTCGTCGATGGTGCGCAGGCGGCCGTGCACATGCCGGTCGATGTGCAGGATCTCGACTGCGACTTCTATTCCTTCACCGGCCACAAGGTGTATGGGCCAACTGGCATCGGCGTGATGTACGCCAAGAAAAAGCACCTCGATGCCATGCCGCCCTTCCTCGGCGGCGGTGAGATGATCGAGACTGTGACGACCGACAACGTCACGTACGGTGTGACGCCGCACAAATTCGAGGCCGGCACGCCGCCGATCGTGCAGGCTATCGGCCTCGGCGCCGCGCTCAACTACATGATGCAGATCGGCCGCGAAAACATCGCCGTACACGAGGCGGACCTTCGTGCCTATGCCCACCAGCGGCTCGCAGAGCTGAACTGGCTGAAGATCTACGGCCGCGCCCCCGGCAAGGGCGCAATCGTTGCCTTCAACATCGACGGTATGCACCCGCACGACATCTCGACGATCATCGATCGCTCGGGTGTTGCCGTGCGCGCAGGCCATCACTGCGCGCAGCCGCTCATGGAGCGCCTCGGCGTCTCTGCGACGTGCCGCGCTTCCTTTGCCATGTACAATACGCGTGCCGAGGTCGATGCGCTGGTCGAAGCGCTGATCAAGGCGCACGACTTCTTCGCGTAATGGAGTGAGCCCCATGGACGGAAAGCCAGTGGAGCGCGATACGCTGATCCTCGGCGAGGATGCGCCGGAGAAGTCCGAGGCGACGCCGGCTCGCGCACCGGCACCTTCGCTCGCGGAGGGCGGCACGCCCGTCGAGGGCTCGAAGCTTTCGGCTGAGCAACTCGAGCAGATGACGGCTGACATCGTCGCAGCGCTCAAGACCGTCTACGATCCCGAGATCCCGGCCGACATCTACGAGCTCGGCCTGATCTACAAGATCGACATCGACGACGACCGGAACATCGGCATCGACATGACGCTGACGGCGCCGGGCTGTCCGGTCGCAGGCGAGATGCCCATCTGGGTCGAGAATGCGGTCGCCAGCATCGATGGCGTCGGCCAGGTGACGGTCAATCTGACCTTCGATCCGCCCTGGGATCAGAGCCGTATGTCGGACGAAGCGCGGCTCGCGCTCAATATGTTCTGAGCCGCGTTCTCACGGCGTCTTGCGCGTCATCGTTGCGATTACGCCGATATGGTCGGAAGCTGGCCAGTGCGCGCGATCGAGCAACCTCACCTCAGTTACTTCCAGGAACTTCGGATCGACAAAGATGTAGTCGATGCGCGCGCCGCGGACTGGCTGCGTCTCGCGCATGAAGGTCGCATGCCGCGCCAAATCGCTCGCGCCCTTTGCTGTGGCTATTTCGGTCACATCGGTTAGCCGCGATCTCATTGGCGCGATGCGCTCCGCGCCGGGTCGCGCGTTGAAGTCGCCGAGGGCAACAATCGGCCCTTTGATCGATGATACGCGCCCAAGCGTCCGCTTTATTGGCGCGCCGTCCTTCAGATCCTTATCCGTGTGGACATTCACGAAGGTCACGTCCTTCCCGCCCAAGCTGATCACGGCGGTAAGATCGCTGCGTGTATTGCCACGCCCTGTACTGGTCTGATCACTGCGGTGGCTGACGATCTTATGGCGCGAGAGAATGGCAAGGCCCCACCAGTTACCATGCGTCGCACCGTGACGCGCATAGACGTACGTCATGCGGAGTGCCGTCGCGATCTCGCGGGCCTGTCCCTCCCCCACGACCTCCTGCAAAGCCACCACATCCGCATTTGCGGAGCGAATGGCCGCTATCACCGGTCTCAGATCCTGCTTTCGCTCACGCGCTTCGATCGGATTGCGGTCCGGCTCTGCGCTCCCGAGGCCGGCCCGAATGTTGTACGTCATCACCGTGAATGACGTTTGCTCTGCGGCCGCCGGACCGGCGGAAGCCAGGATCAGCACCATCAGCAGGACGACGCGCATCATGATCCATGATCCCTCTTTTCGGAGAGGGGGACATGCGCCACGGCTCGACTAGCAGTCAAGCGTCGTCTGGCGTTCCCAGTCGGTAAGGTGCCGCGCGTAGTCGTTCCAGTCGGCATGGCGCAACTTCGCGTACGACGCGACCGTTGCCTCGCCAAACGCCGCCTTGAGCACGTCGCTCATCTCGAAATTGCGCAGCGCATCGAGCAGATTAAGCGGCAGACGACGTACGTCTTTGACCGTGTGCCCCTCGGTATACATGTTAATGTCGAGGCGCTTGCCCGGATCGCGCTTGTTGCGCATTCCATCGAGGCCCGCCGCGAGGATCACAGCCTGCAAGAGGTAGGGGTTCGCAGCGCCATCCGCGAGACGGAACTCGAAGCGTCCGGCATCCGGAATGCGGATCATGTGCGTGCGGTTGTTGCCTGCATACGAGATCGAACTTGGCGACCACGTCGCACCGGATGACGTCGGCGGCGCGTTGATGCGCTTGTAGGAGTTGACCGTCGGATTGGTGATGGCCGTGAGCGACCCCGCCGAATGCAGCAGCCCGCCGATGAAGTGATAGGCCTGCTGCGATAGCCCAAGCTCACCTGCTGAATCCTCGAACACGCACTTGCCGCTGCTTGTCGACCAGAGAGACACGTGCGCGTGGCAGCCATTGCCCGTGAGATTGGCGAAGGGCTTCGGCATGAACGTCGCGCGCAACCCGTGCTTTTCCGCGATCGATTTCACCATGAACTTGAAGAAGGCGTGCTTATCCGCTGTCTTGAGGCAGTTGTCGTACTCCCAGTTCATTTCGAACTGACCGTTCGCATCCTCGTGGTCGTTCTGATAGGGCCCCCAACCAAGCGAGATCATGGAGTCACAGATCTCCTTGATCACGTCATAGCGCCGCATGAGCGCCTGCTGGTCATAGCAGGGCTTGGCCTGAAAATCGGCGGCATCGGAGATCGTCGTGCCATCCGGTGAAATGAGGAAGTATTCGCACTCCACGCCGGTCTTCATCTCAAGTCCGTCCGAGGCTGCCGAAGCCATGACGCGCTTCAGCACCTGCCGCGGGTTCTGATCGACGGGCTTTCCGTCCATCACGAGGTCGCCCGTCACCCAGGCAACCTCGGGCTTCCATGGAAGCTGGACCGCCGTCTCAGGATCGGGCGACACCAGCACATCGGGATGTGCCGGTGTCATGTCGAACCACGCGGCGAAGCCGGCGAAACCAGCGCCGGACTTCGCAACACTGTCGATCGCCGTCGCCGGAACGATCTTCGCTCGCATGGTGCCGAAGAGATCCACGAACGAGATCAGAAAATATTTGACCCCATTCTTCTTGGCGTACTCTGACAGAGACATGCGATGCGACCCTCCGGCGATTGACGATCCTGGTGCGAGGCGCGCCTACTTCCCGTCAGCCACTTTCTTGACGAAGGCCTTGAAGCCTTCATCCGTGACGGGCGCGCCGATCTCTTCCGCCTTCTTGAATACCGCGTCCGCAGATTTGCCCTTGCCATCGGCGAGCAGGGCGTGCGTGACGGCGCGACCGCCAGCCGCGCAATGCACGTAGACGGGTCCGTCGGAATCTTCGATCGCCTTGGTCACGGCGGCCGCAGACGAGGGATCGAGGTTTTTCGGATCGACGGGGACGTGCAGGTACTCCATTCCGGCCGCGCGCACTGCGGCGCCCTCGGCATCCGGATCGAGCGGCTGGTTCTGCTCGCCGGGACGACGCAGATTGATGATCTTGCGAACGCCTGCAGCTTTGAGCGCAGCAATATCCTCCTCACTCGGCTGTCCGCCGGCGCTGACTTTCGCGCTTACTTTGGTCGGTTCCTTCATTGGATCTACTCCCTAGGTTTGAGTCTTCGTCGTTAGTCCTGCCGGCCGCGTCCCGGGATCCAGTTTGTTCCCGCGAGCGGCACGCCAGCCATCGCCGCTGCTTCAACTGTCAGCGCGACGAGATCCTCGGGTTCGAGATTGTGCACGTGGCTCTTGCCGTTCGCGCGCGCGATCGTCTGGCATTCAAGCGCGAGCACCGAGAGATAATTCGCGAGGCGCTTCCCCGCCGCCACAGGATCGAGCCGCTTGGTCAATTCCGGATCCTGCGTGGTGATGCCTGCAGGATCTCGGCCCTCGTGATAATCGTCGTAGCAGCCGGCCGTCGTGCCGAGCTTGCGATACTCGTCTTCCCAGCGCGGATGATTGTCGCCGAGCGCGATAAGCGCTGCGGTGCCGATCGAAACCGCATCAGCACCGAGCGCCAGTGCCTTCGCCACATCCGCGCCCGAGCGGATGCCGCCCGACACAATGAGCTGCACCTTGCGATGCATATCGAGCTCGGTCAGCGCCTTCACCGCCGGCCGGATCGCCGCGAGCGTCGGCAATCCGCAATGCTCGATGAACACGTCCTGTGTTGCAGCCGTGCCACCCTGCATGCCATCGAGCACGACGACGTCTGCGCCGGCCTTCACCGCGAGCGCCGTGTCATAATACGGCCGCGCCGCGCCGACCTTCACGTAGATCGGCTTCTCCCAGCCCGTGATCTCGCGCAGCTCGAGGATCTTGATCTCGAGATCATCGGGTCCCGTCCAGTCGGGATGGCGACACGCGGAACGTTGGTCGATGCCCGCCGGCAGCGTTCGCATGTTCGCAACGCGCTCCGAAATCTTCTGCCCGAGCAGCATCCCGCCGCCGCCCGGCTTCGCACCTTGCCCAATAACGATCTCGATGGCATCGGCACGGCGGATCTGATCCGGCTCCATGCCGTAGCGCGACGGGAGGTACTGATAGACGAGCAGGCTCGATGCCGCGCGCTCCTCCTCGGTCATGCCGCCGTCGCCCGTCGTCGTGGACGTACCAACAGCCGACGCGCCACGGCCGAGCGCTTCCTTGGCCGGTGCCGAGAGCGAGCCGAAGCTCATGCCAGCAATGGTGATCGGAATCTTGATCTCGATAGGCTTCTTCGCGAAGCGCGTGCCGAGCACGACGTTCGTCCCGCACTTCTCGCGATAGCCTTCGAGCGGATAGCGGCTGATCGATGCGCCGAGGAACAGCAGATCATCGAAGTGCGGCAGCTTCCGCTTCGCGCCGAAACCGCGGATATCGTAGATGCCCGTCGCGGCCGCGCGGTGAATTTCCGCGATCGTGGCGCGATCGAAGGTCGCCGACTCGCGCGGCGGCGTGTGGATCCAACGCTCATCGCCGGTCATCAGTAGGACCCCAGATTGTCGATGTGAAAGTTGTAGAGCTTGCGCGCCGAGCCGTAGCGCGTGAACTCCGCGACATCGACCTCGGGGCCGACGCCGGCTGAATCGAGCAGGCCGCGCAACAGCGTGCGATGCTCACCGCGCATTTCCTTCGCAATGCAGTCCGTGCCGAGGCTCTTGACGTTGCCACGCACAAAAAGGCGCGCCTCATAAATGCTGTCGCCGAGCGCATCACCCGCATCACCGAGCACGACGATGTTCCCAGCCTGCGCCATGAAGGCAGCCATGTGACCGATAGAGCCCTTCACGATGATATTGAGCCCGCGCAGCGAGATCCCGAGCCGCGCCGAGGCATTGCCATCAATGACGAGGAGCCCGCCACAGCCTGTCGCGCCCGCCGACTGCGAGGCATCGCCTTTCACGTGCACGCGCCCCGACATCATGTTTTCGGCGACGCCCGTACCGGCATTACCGTTGATCGTGATGTTGCCTTGCTGATTCATGCCGCCGCAGTAGTAGCCGACATGCCCGTCGATGGTGACGTCGATCGGATTGACCAACCCAGCCGCAAGCGCGTGCGCACCGCGCGGGTTGGACACGACGAAAGAGCCGGCGCCAGCCTTCTGCAAGGTCTCGTTCACTTGCCGCAGCGACAGGCTAGCCAGATCGAGACCGGTATTGCGCGTCTCGTGCGCAGCTTTCACTCCTACTCGCACCGACGGCGGCATGCTCAGCTCCGGCTCCAGGCATAGACCGTGGCTGGCGCCGGCTCCCAGATGCGCGCGCCATCGATGCCGGGGAGTGCGGCGAGCGCACGGAATTCCGAGCCGAAGGCCACCCAGGCATCCGTCTCCGCCATCACGGCCGGCTTGCACGCGATCGGATCGCGCAGCACGGCGAAGCCATCGCGCGTACCGACGACAAAGGTGTAAAATCCGTCGAGATCATTGAGCGCGTGCGCGAGCGCCTGCTGAAGGCTGTCGCCCTCCTTCATGCGCCACGAGAGATAGCCGGCCGCGACTTCAGTGTCGTTCTCGGTCTGGAAACGCTCGCCGTGGCGGCGCAGCGTCTCGCGCAGGCGATTGTGGTTCGAGAGCGAGCCGTTGTGCACGAGGCAGGTGTCGCGCCCGGTCGAGAAGGGATGCGATCCGGCGATCGTCACGGCGCTTTCGGTCGCCATGCGGGTGTGGCCAATGGCGTGCGTGCCGCTGAACGAGGCCAGACGCAGCCGCTGACTGATGACATCCGGGTCGCCGATGCCCTTGTAGATCTCGATGGCTTCACCTTCGCTCAGCACCGTAGCTTCGGGCACATTCTCGATCAGCCAGGCGCGTGCTGCGGCACCATCGCCATCGATGCGAATGACGGCGTGATCCTCGATGGTCTCGTAGGTGACCTTGCTGCCTGTCGCCTTGTTGAGGCGCGTCGCGACATCTGCCCAGTCGAGCGGCGAGGCGCGCCGCACGGCGCAAATCTTCGACGTGCCGTCCGCTACCCCGCCATAGACGGCGAAGCCTGCGCTGTCCGGCCCGCGCCCGCACATCTCGTGCAGCATCGTTGCCGTCAGACGCCCCAGCTCAGGCTCCAGCGCCCTGTCCTTCAGAAACAAACCGACAATTCCGCACACGCGTCCGCTTCCCGCTTCATGCCATCCGCGATCGACCCGGCGACGGCGCATCATCTGCACCTTCGTTGGGCACCTGACTACTAATATAGCCAATCGGCCTGCTGGCAATCTGCTCGGCAGGGGTGGCGTGCCTCTTTTTCGAGCGGGAAGCCTAGGCCTCGTCCTCGTGGACGTGTTCGATCATGCCGATGAGCATATGTCGGATATGATCGTCCGCCGCCTCATAGAAGATCTGCCGCATCTTTCGCGTGCCGCGCACGAGGCGCGCCGCACGGAGGAGGCGCAGATGGTGGCTGACCAGCGACGGGCTCGCATCGACCACTTTCGCGATGTCACCGACGGCGATTGGCCCTTCAAGGCAGGCAAGCAGGACGCGCAGTCGCGTCGGATCGCCGAGCAGACGAAAGGTCTCGGCAATGACGGTGATGTGGTCGGAGGTCGGCGGGATCAATGCTGATGCCCTCCCGTGCCGATCGGTTTGCTGTCCAAAGCGCAGGGCTCCTCGTCACCCCACACGATCTCTACCGTGCTGTGCCCGATGCCGAACTGCGTTGCCAGCTCCTGCTTGATGGCGCGGGTCACGGTGCGCGCAACGGCACCGGGCGCGATGCTCGCCTCCAGCGTTGCCGATGGCATACCCGAGGTGATCGACCAGACATGAACGTGGTCGACATTGGTTACGCCGTCGACTTTCTCGACGAGATGGCGTCGCATGGCGTCGATGTCGATGTTCAGCGGTGCGCCCTCGAGCAGGATGTGCAGCGAGTTTTTCAGGAGCATCCAGGCACTGCGCAGGATGAGCAGCAGGATCAGCACCGACAGGATCGGATCGATTGGGGTCCAGCCCGTGAAATAGATCGCCACAGCCGCAACGATCGCCGCTACCGAGCCGAGCAGATCCCCCAACACATGCAGCATGGCGCCCTGGATGTTCACGTGCTCCGTATCCGCTCGGCGCAGGATCAGAAAGACGGCAATATTCACGGCGAGGCCGATCACCGCGACCACGAGCATCGGTCCGGCGAGCACTGGCGTCGGCGCCAGCAGGCGCCCCAGAGCTTCCCACGCGATCCAGGCGACGAGCGCGAATAGCGTCACGGCATTGACGAAACCGGCCAGCACTTCGAGGCGCAGGTAGCCGAACGTCTTGGTCGCGCTCGCGGCCCGTTTGCCGAAATAGAAGCCAGCCCAAGCGAGTGCCAGAGCCACGGCGTCCGTCAGCATGTGCCCGGCGTCGGCAATCAGCGCGAGCGAGCCTGATAGCAGCCCGCCGATAACTTCCGCGACCATGAAGCTGGCCGTCAGCACAAGCGCGAGCAGGACCGTGCGCTCGTTGCTCGCGGTTACGGTCGGGGCGTGGCTGTGGTCGTGGCCTACGTGGTGGTCATGGCCGTCGTTGTGGCTGTGGCCTGGAACATGCTCGTGTGGCCGGCCGGGATCGTGAGCGTGCCCCGCTGGATCTCCGCTCGCGGGTCGGCCACTGCCGACGTTGCCCCCGCCCTTCTCACGTTCTCCGCCGCTCATCCCGACCACCGTCAGCCGCACAAAATAATACTTGAATACGTATTCATATATGGTCGGAAGGATATTGCAAGAGGTTTGCGACTGCGGCAGGCCTGGAGCGGTAGGGCGTGCTAGCGGGGAGCTACGAGCCGTCCGTCAACTGCCCGTGCATAGCGGCCCTCGCGCGCACTCGGCTGTCAGGCCGTCATGAGCGCGGTACGCTTCGTACAAATCACGCACAACGAGATCTGGCGGAATCAAATGAAGCGGCAACTCCACCTCAATCTTTTCATCAACAGCCGCGGGCACCATGAGGCCTCATGGCGGCATCCCAAGTCTTCTCCGCTGGCACTGAGCGACGTCCGCTATTTTCAGGAGCTCGCCCGCAAAGCCGAATCCGGCCACTTCGACTCGATATTCCTTGCCGACCAGCTCGCACTCGCCGATGACATTGCGAGTGCGCCCCGCACTTGGCTCGAGCCGATCACAGCGCTCGGCGCGCTCGCGGTATCGACATCACACATTGGGCTCATCGCCACCGCGTCGACCACCTACACCGAGCCCTTCAACCTCGCGCGCCAGTTCGCGTCGCTCGATCACATCAGCGGCGGCCGCATTGGCTGGAACATCGTCACATCCTGGATGGCGGCAGCGGCGCGCAACTTCGGCGGCACCGGACAGGTCACGCATGCCGACCGCTACGCACGCGGTGAGGAGTTCATGGAGGTCGTTCGCGGGCTGTGGGATAGCTGGGCCGACGATGCCGTTCTCGATGATCGCGCGGGTGGCCGTTACGCGCGCCCGGAGGCCATTCGTCCGATCAATCACAAGGGCGAGAATTATCAGGTCGCCGGCCCGCTCAATGTGCCGCGCTCGCCGCAGGGCCGGCCCGTGCTCGTCCAGGCGGGCTCATCCGACACCGGACGCAGCTTCGCCGCGCGGCATGCCGAGGCCGTCTTCACGGCGCACATGGAGAAGGCGACGGCCCAGGAGTTCTACGCCGATCTCAAGGCGCGCGTCGTCGCTGCGGGACGGCGTGAGGATCAAGCGCTGATCCTGCCGGGCCTGAGCCCGATGATCGCGGCCACTGAAGCAGAGGCTCAGCGTCTCGAGTGCGAGCTCAACGAGCTGAGCGATCCCGAGGTCGGACGCAAGCGGCTCTCGGCGCGCTTCGGCGGGCATGACTTCTCGCACCTGCCGCTCGACAAGCCGCTACGCGTCGAGGACTTCCCGAAATCCGATGCACACGAAGCCGCGCGCAGCCGCACAGAAGTGATCATCGGTCTCGTCCGCCGCGAGCAGCCGACGCTACGCCAACTCCTCGCGCGCCTCGCCGGTGCGCGCGGACACTTCACGTTCGCCGGTACGCCCGAACAGGTTGCGGACCTGATGATCGACTGGTTCGAGAATGGCGCTGCCGACGGCTTCAATCTCATGCCGCCGATCCTGCCGTGGATGCTCGATGTATTCATTGCCGAGGTCGTGCCGATCCTCCAGAAGCGCGGGCTGTTCCGCACGGCCTACGAGGGCACAACACTGCGCGAGCACTACGGGCTGGACCGACCTTCGGTGAACCCGAAGTGATCCCGCGAGCAATCTCAAAGCGTTAGATGCCCCACAGAGCTGATGAACGTTCATTCAGATGAACGGCTATTAAGCTACTGAAAAATTTACAAAAATCGCGACGGATCGATATTCACCATAGCGTTTTCCCTGTGCACGCCGCGAAGAACCACCGCGGCTGAAACACAGGAGATCACGCCATGAAGTCCGTCCTGCTCGCCGCCGCCGCTGCTGCTGCCGCCGCGATGACCATTTCCTCGGGCGCCGCGTTCGCGGAGGCCGTCAATACCTCGACCTGGCGGCCGCATGGAACGCAGGCCGGCAAGATCTACCGCGGATCGCCGCGCGCCCACTATCATCATGACTACAGGCGCGAATACCGGCCGGCTTATCAGTACAGCTATCGCCCCGTCTATCGTCCCGGGCCGGTCCAGATGAGCGCCTCGGAACTCGCTGCAAAGAGGCGCGCAGCCTTTGCCGATGGGCGGATCACGTTCATCGAGAAGATGAAGCTGAATGCCGCCCAGCGCCGCCATGACTCTCTGGTGCGCTCTTACCGCTGATAAGACATCCGCGCGACTGCATCCCCCGTGCACACGAGCGGATCAGGAGGGCCGTTCCCCTGCGGCCCTCCAACTCCTTTTGCGCGATGGCCTAGGGTGTCGGCCAAGCGCCCGGAACCTTCGTTGCAATCCAGCGCGCAATGGCCGCATTCACTGCAACGGGCTGTTCCTGCGCCATCCAATGACCTGACGGAATGACCACCTCGCTTAGATCCGCACAAGCCGCGCGCATCGGGTCGGCAAGTCGCGATACTGTCGTCTCGCAGACGACATCGTAGTCGCCATGCATGAACAGCACCGGCATCGAGAGCTTGCCCGCGTTCGGCGCGCGCTTCGCGTACGCCGCATTTCGCTGGTGATTCATGTACCAGCTATCCGGCCCGAAGAAGCCGTTGCGTTGCAGCGCCTCGACGTAGACGGCAACCTCCTCCTCGCTCAGTACGCGCGTGTCGAGCGGCAAGGGCGGCGCCCGATCCAGCGGCGCAAACCATCCGCCACGGCGGCGCACGTCCGACGTTCGCGCGGGTTTGCCTTTGTTCGCCGCCGCTCCGGCGCGGAACAGCGCCTTGATCGTGCTCGCGACATCCGCCTCGAAATCGCGACGCGCCTTTTCGAAATTCTCCTCGTAGAAGAGCTGATAATCCCACTGCCCGACTGGGTACTGCGCCTCGGGATAAATCGTGCGATCGACGAACGGCACCATGTTCTCGGGACGGAAGCCGCCGGGGAAGTGCGGGACGCACAGGCTCGCTACGGCGCGGCAGCAATCGGCGTGATGGCTCGCCAGGCTCCACACGACCGGGCTCCCCCAATCGTGCCCGACCCAGATCGCACTTTTTCGACCGAGCGCGCCCAACAGCTCGAGCATGTCCTCGACGATGACCTCGAGGGCGTAATCCTCATGACGCGCGTAATTGGAAGACCGCCCGTAGCCGCGCATGTCCGGCGCGATGGCACGGAATCCAAGGCTTGCGAAACAGGGAAGTTGATGACGCCAGCTCAGCGACAACTCCGGCCAGCCGTGCACGAAAATGATCGGCGGCGCTTCGGGCGCCCCGCACGCAAGGAAGAACGTTTTGTGACGTGCCGTCGCGATCGTGTGCTCGGTCACCGGGAACAGCGACTTCATGACACCCCCTTGTTCTCGCGGGTCGGCATACCCGTGCCGCATGTGCATTTTCGCGTCATTTCCTAACGAGCGCCATCCGAAACAGGTATAAGCCGCCCGAAGCAGCGAAGATCGTCGAGCACACTTCGAAATCGGGGCACTAGGCGCCATGCAGCGCGAGGCAGCGGGCGAGACCGCTGAGGCAGGAACCAGCGCGCTCAAGGGCATCGGCCTCATGTGCGTGGCGCTGGTGCTGTTCTCGGCGCTCGATGCGACCGCCAAATATATCGCCACGCGGAGCGGCCTCCCCGTCTCGCAGGTGACGTGGCTGCGCTTCATGAGCCAGTTCGTGCTGGTGGTGATGACATTCGGCATTATTGCCGTGCCGCGCCTGCTCTACAGCCGCAAGTGGCAGCACCAGGCATTCAGGTCCTTCCTGATGCTCGGCTCGACCATGTTCAACTTCCTGGCACTGAAGACGCTCCGGCTCGACCAGACGCTCACGATCGGCTTCCTGGCGCCGTTCATCGTCGCACTGCTTGCCGGCCCCTTCCTCGGAGAATGGATTCGCTGGCGCCGCTTCCTCGCCATCGTCGTAGGCTTCTGCGGCATCCTGGTCGTCGTACGACCGGGCTACGCGGCCTTCGAGGTCGGCATGATCTTCGCCGCGCTCGGTACGCTCTGCTACGCCATCTTCATGCTGCTCACGCGCTATCTCACGCGCTTCGACCCGCCCGAAGTGACGATCTTCTACTCAATGCTTGCCGGTGTCTTCGTCATGGCGCCATTCGCAATCGCCGAGTGGATCTGGCCAGCCGATGCCTTTACATGGGCACTATTGCTCTCGACCGGGCTCTGGGGCGGGCTCGGGCACTACATATTCATTCTGGCCTATCGCCACGCGCCTGCGCCGACGCTCGCGCCATTCATCTACTTCGGGTTGATCACGCACACGACGCTCGGCTATCTGGTCTTCGGCCAGCTTCCGGATGTCTGGACGATCTCTGGCGCGCTGATCGTCATCGCGTCGGGCGTCTACCTCGTACATCGCGAGCACGTGACGGCGCAGGAGCGGCGCAAGGCTGAGCAGCCCAGCTCTAGTTCTTAGCAATCCGCGCCTTTGTTTCCTCGGCCCAGGCTGCAAATCGCTTCTCGCGAATAGCCGCGCGCATGGCCGCCATCAGCTCCTGATAGAAGGCCGTGTTGACCCACGACAGCAGCATGGAGCCTAGCAGCTCGCCCGACTTCACGAGATGGTGGAGATAAGCGCGCGAATAATCCCGCGCAGCCGGGCATGTACTCTCGGGATCGAGCGGCGCCATATCCTCGGCATGCTTGGCATTGCGCAGGTTCACGCGGCCATTCCACGTAAACGCGAGACCATGCCGGCCATTGCGCGTCGGCAGCACGCAATCGAACATGTCGACGCCGCGCGCGACCGCCTCGATGAGATCCTCGGGCGTACCGACGCCCATGAGATAGCGCGGCTTCGTCGTCGGCAGGAACGGCAGCGTCGCCTCGAGCGTGCGGAGCATGACATCGTGCCCCTCGCCGACAGCAAGCCCGCCGACCGCGTACCCGGGAAGGTCCATGCCGACGAGCGTCTCCGCCGAGCGGCGGCGCAAATCATGCTCGATGCCGCCTTGGACAATGCCGAACAGCGCCTGTCCCGGCTGCGCGAGCCCGCTCTCCAGGTGCTTCGCGAAAGCGACCTTGCAGCGCTCCGCCCAGCGCAGTGAAAGCTCCATGGCGCGTGCGGTCTCGGCATGACTCGCCGGCAGCTCGATGCACTCGTCGAGTTGCATCTGGATATCCGAGCCGAGCAGGCACTGGATCTCGATCGCGCGCTCGGGGGTCAACGTGTGTCGCGAGCCATCGATGTGCGATTGGAAGACAGCCGCTTCCTCCGTCACCTTGCGGATCTTTGAGAGGCTCATCACCTGGAAGCCGCCCGAGTCCGTGAGGATCGGCCCTTCCCAACGCATGAACTTGTGCAGTCCGCCGAGACGGTGAATGCGCTCGGCGGTCGGACGCAGCATGAGGTGATAGGTGTTTGCGAGCAGGATATCAGCGCCCGCTTCCTTGACCTGCTCGGGATAGAGCGCCTTCACCGTTGCGACCGTACCGACCGGCATGAAGGCGGGCGTGCGAATGATGCCACGCGGCGTCGTGATCTCGCCGACGCGCGCGGTGCCGTCCTCGCCGAGGAGGGTGTAGCGAAAGTCGGGCTTGGATGCAGGTGTATCGAGCATGAGAGCCTTATAGCGGATAGCATCTGACGCTTGCTACCCGCGCACGAGGGTGGTTAGCGGTCCTTTGGTTTTCGTCACGCGGACAAAGCGGCACGCAGCCTAGGTCCGACCTCACTTCTTTCGCAATGTCGTCTCAAGCTATTCTGAATACCCTGTGGTGGAGATATTGCAGCATGGCAAAGCTCGTCTTTGGAATGAACCAGTCGCTGGACGGCTACGTCGACCACGACAAAATGGCGACTGGCCCCGTGCTCTATCGTCACTGGATAGAGCATGTGCGCGGTCTGACGGGCAGTGTATACGGTCGCCGCATGTACGAGACGATGCGCTATTTTGACGAGGATCGTCCTGAGTGGAGTGCGGAGCA